>Ga0193752_1000003_pt1 | contig 586121 bp, 472 predicted proteins | sample H1c1metaG_FD_144924 | JGI IMG/M metagenome (GOLD analysis project Ga0193752, IMG submission 144924) | Soil microbial communities from a riparian zone of the East river system, Colorado, United States - H1c1 | ecosystem: Environmental > Terrestrial > Soil > Riparian zone | place: USA: East... | reverse complement strand
CCAGTTGTCGATTGTCCGCGTCGCCATGACCGCCGGGATTGCGCAAGCGACCCCCGAGATAAGGGGCACCACACTCTTGCCATTGAGCCCGAACTTCCGCATGATTCTGTCCATAAGGAAGACTACCCGCGCCATGTACCCGGACTCTTCCAGCATCGAAATGAAGGCAAACAGAATGGCTATCTGCGGCACGAATATGACGATGCCGCCGATGCCTGGAATAATTCCTTCTGCCAAAAGATCAGTCAGAACACCCTCCGGCAGGTGGGTGGCTACCCATACGCTCAGCCCGGCAAACGTAGTATCGATAAAATCCTGCAGTACCGTAGCCCAGGCAAATATGGACTGGAAAATGAGGAGAAGAATGCTGAAGAAGATCACGTAACCCCACACCTTGTGAAGGAGAATACGGTCCAGCATTCGGGATTGATTTCTCCAGCTGTCGTTCGAGGCTTTTATCGTAACCTCATCCAGTAATTGTTGTATGAAGGCGTAACGGTTTATGGTTTCGGCCCCCTGGAATTTGCCTGGAAAGAAGTGATGCCGCTGCCGGATTCCTTCAACCATACCTGATTTATCCAACGTCAAAAACGAAAGCGAGTTTGGCTGCTCCAGAAACTGGTAAGCCTCGTAGTCGTTGTCGACCCCTAGTTGCGCTCTTAGTTCTGCCACGGGAGCTATAGCCTCCCGGGGGATAGCAAAAACCTCCTTACGGGCAGGCTCCGTTGATTTTGTCAATTGCTTTTTCAAGTCATCCAGCCCGACACCTTTCCGTGCATTGATTCCTACCACGGGTACTCCGAGTCGTTCCGACAGTTTTGCAAAATCGTAACTGATGCCCGCTTTTACGGCGAGGTCCATCATGTTCATCGCGAGGATGGCGGGAACGCCAAGGTCGATTACCTGTGTTGCCAGCAGTAGTCCTCGCTTCAGGTTTGTGCCATCCACAATGACAACGACCTTGTCAGGCGCTGCCGGCGAATGGTGATCCAGCAATATTTCAGCGACAATTCGTTCATCAAGGCTGCGCGGGTAAATGCTGTATATGCCAGGCAGGTCCACGACCTCCGCGACGCCTCCATCAGGAAGTGACGTCGTGCCCGCGCGTTTATCTACCGTTACACCGGGAAAATTTCCAATTTTCTGATTCAGCCCGGTAAGAAAGTTGAATAGCGACGACTTACCTGAGTTGGGGTTTCCTACGAGAACAATTCTGGACCGGCGCGGTGGAGTCATTAGGGAACAGGTCGTTAATTCAGAATTGAGATGGCAGCGGCCTCCTCAAGTCGAAGGGAGAGGTCGTATCCAGACACGCTTACACACACCGGATCACCAAATGGAGCGGTAAAATTAAAACGTATGGTTGAGCCCGGCAGGCACCCCATTTCCATCAGCTTCACAGACAATTCATCGTCTGAAAAGCCAGAAACTATGGCTACCTCTCCGGGGCGCATTTGCGCCACATTTTGTGACATACGACTATTTAGATTAATTTTAAACAAGGCAAATATAGAAGGGCTTCAACTGGCGTGCAATGATTTAAGGCAGTTTCGGGCTCCGGCGATATCTGGTCGCCGCACGGAATGATAGTCCGATTGTACTCCCTTTACGCCATCAATCGTGTAAGACAGCAACCACGAACGGATTATATATAGAACATCGTTCTTCCAATATGAGACAACGCTATGACTAATGTTCACAAACGGGCTGACCGTGATGGCACGGATCCCGATTCCCTGGTCCCTGAAGGGTCGACCGGCATAACGTCGGGCGAGCGGATGGCCGATGCGAAACGCAAACTGAAATCAGCGCCCCTCGGGACACAAGATCCCAAGCCAACGCTGCCAGAATCTTCGCCTTCAGAATCATCCCAGGATTCAGACGAAGAATCAAAGCCCTTTGATTTTGGTGGATTACCCGACCGGAATCTGAAAAAGAACTTAGGCTGTGGCTAGTACGTCATTGCCAAACGACCTGCGCTAAGCGTCACTAGATCCCATCAGCGACAAAAACGCGCCGAACACGTTCGCTTGTACTGGTCAGAATTTCGTAGGGAATACTCTTAATGCTATCGGCCAGGTCTTGCACGGTGAGGTCCTTTCCAAATACGATCACCTCGTCGCCCTCGTCGGCTGGAATTCCGGTGATGTCGATCATGGTCATGTCCATGCACACATTTCCTATTACCGGAGCCAGCCTCCCGTTTAAGAGTACCTTTCCAACGCCACGGCTAAACGCACGGCTATAACCGTCGGCATAACCTATGGCAATCGTAGCCGTTGTGATATCCTGTTCGGCCATTCCTCTCCTTCCATAACCCACCGTTTCACCTTTACGGACGTGCTTGATTTGAGAGATAATGGTTTTGAGGGTCACAACGGTCTTCAGGGCATGCTGCTTCACCGTCGGATCAACACCATATAACCCTATGCCTAAGCGCACCATGTCAAGTTGAAAGCGCGATAGTCGCAAAATACCGGATGTGTTTAGGAGGTGTCGGAGTGGCTGATATCCGATTCGCGCTACAATTTTTTCGGCAGCCGTGACGAACGTATCATACTGCGCTTGCGAGAAGGCATCATGTCCCTCCTCATCCGCCCCGGCAAGGTGACTAAATATGGACGCGACACGAATATTTGCATGCTGCTCAAGAAGCGCAGTCAGCTCCGTAAGGTCCTCCAGGCCGAAGCCCAGGCGCTTCATTCCGGTGTCTATCTTGACGTGCACCTTGCAGGATGCACCGTTGAGGTAAGCTACGAGTGAGCGCAGTATTCTGATGCTGTATACTTCCGGTTCAAGGTCGAACTTTATCATCGCATCGAAGCTCTCTTCCGATGGATTCATTACCATAATTGGCAACGTGATGTTGTTCTTGCGCAAGTCCATTCCTTCGTCGGCGTATGCGACACCCAGGTAATCTACCTGGTGGTATTGCAACAGGTTGGCAATCTCTATGCTGCCGCTTCCGTAAGCGAATGCCTTTACCATCACCATCACCTTAGTAGCCGGTGCAAGCAACGACTTGAAATAGTTGAGGTTGTTCACTAACGCCCCGAGGTCGATCTCCACTACCGTTCCATGAACTTTGCGCTGCAACCGGGCAACAATGCGTTCGAACGCAAATTTCCGCGCACCCTTTATGAGCACGACCTCGTTGTCGAGGGTGGAGAAATCAAACTCCCGGAGGAATTCGTCGGTACTTTCGTAGAAGAGAGTCGCGTCGGGAAACTTCGCGCGGTTGCGTTGCAACGCCTGGCCTACACACACAACTTTATGCACGTTGTAACGACGAATGATCTCCACTATTGCATCGGCAAGTTCGCCTTCGTTGCGCCCCGATTCGAGGATATCCGACAGAATGGCACGGCGTTTTCGCTTTTGCTTCAGGCTAGACAGGAATTGCAATCCTATCTCAAGGCTTCCTAAATCATTGTTGTACGTGTCGTCAATAATCTGGCACTGGTTGATCCCTTCCTTGAGTTCCAGTCGCATAGGAACCACGCGCAGGCCGGCCAGGCGCTTTTGAATAACGGCAAGGTCATAACCCAGCCACAAAAGGGTAGCGATGCAGTGCAGGGAATTTTCGATCGAGGCCTTGTCAAGAGAGGAGGTGGCAAATGAGCACACCGATCCGCCATGATTTATCTCTACTGCGTTCGGTTGATAACTCACCTTTACGTCGGCATCTTCACCTGATCCCCAGGTAAAAGTCTTCAATGCCGTGGCCGCGATCGCTTCGTGCAGGTCGCCGTGGTCACGGCAGTAGATCAGAATACGGACGTACACAAATAGCTTCAGCTTCTCGGCTATCTTTTCTTGCCGGTTTGCAAAACCTTCGTCGTGTGCCGATCCGATATTCGAAAATATGCCAATTGTAGGATCGATGACGCGAGCAAGCCGCTCCATCTCGCCGCGCTTCGAAATACCTGCTTCAAAAATGCCGAGCTGGTGATACGGCTTCATCAACCACACAGATAACGGTACACCCACTTGACTGTTGTAGCTACCGGGATTCTTCACCACCACCTGATCAGGTGAGAGCATTTGACCCAGCCATTCCTTAATGATGGTCTTACCATTGCTTCCCGTTATGCCGATCACGGGAATAGAAAACAGATGCCGGTGGAAGGTTGCTATTTGCTGGAGCGCTGCGACGGAGGAAGGGACTGACAGGATATTGGCCTGCGGAAATTCATGGATGGGCACATCGCGCTCAACGACGAAATTTCTCAACCCGCCGTCGTACAATGCCCGGAGATACTCGTGGCCATCGTGTCGTTCGCCTGCTATTGCCAGAAACAGCACCTGTCTGGCGCTGCCTGTCTTACGACTATCGATACTAAGCGTTTCAATAGTGTCATCTGCTGTTAATTGCAACACCTTGCCTGCAAGCAGTTGAGGAAGTTCCGAAAACCTGAGCATTATATCAGTCGCGCGCCGTTCGGCACTTTCATGTCGATACTCGATAAGACGATGGCGTGTTGCTCGTCACAGAATCCCGTTACCAGTATCTCTGAGATAAAGTTAGCCACTTGTTTTGGCGGGAAATTTACCACACAGATCACTTGTCGCCCCACCAGTTGTTCAATTCTATAATTCACAGTGATCTGCGCACTTGACTTCCGCACGCCCAGTTCACTGCCTAAGTCGACCCAGAGCTTATAGGCAGGGTTGCGTGCTTCGGGAAAGGGTTCTGCCTTCACGATGGTGCCCGCTCGGAGCTCTACTTTCTCGAAATCGGCCCAACGTATGGGGGGTGCAATCGTCATTTTGTCAGTATTTGAGGGACAAATTCGTGAAAATTGGGCAAAAATGGCACTTTGCCGAACATTCCCTTGGCTGGCGGACTGGCGAAACCGTTAAAATTTCGTACTTTTCTGAACCAGGGGCATTCCTGGGTGCGGCCGGAACACGCATCTCGAATCATGAAGATTAAAGTCCACCAGATTGTCCTCACGATTTTCTTTGCCATAGTGGCAATCGTCGCCGTGCAATCTGCTCAGGCGCAAGATGCCAGCTATCCTGCAATTGAAAGCGTCGACCCGGAAAGCGATCACGGGCGCGAACGAGTCATTTATGGTGGTGAAGGTGATCCGATGCTCAACAATAAGATCCATGTGCCCGTGGCTTCGCGAGATTCAGTCGTTGCGCGACCCAGGACGGCGAGAACCGAGCCTGCCAAGACCTCAGCGCGACCCGCCTCACAGGAAGATGATTCTATCCTTTCATTTAATTTCCTCTACTACATTTTTGAAAAGTACAAGATGCAAGACGTCGTCGATTGATCTTAGCATCAGGGCTCACCAACAACTTTCAATCTTACCGTTCTTTCCTGGCGCTTGTTCCGGTTGCGGACCAATCGTGGCGTATGGCCCTGCCGTTGAGATTTAATCCTTCAATTAGCCTTCTTCACTAAAAAGTGCTCCAGATCTTTCAGATCAAGAATGCCTTCGTAGTAGGCTTTTCCAAAGATGACCGCGAAAATACCCATGTCATTTAACCTCTTGATGTCGTCTATTCCACGCACGCCGCCGCTTGCCAGCACACAAATTTCAGGGAAGGCTTCGATAATTTCCTGATAAAAATCAAACGCTGGCCCCTCCATTACGCCATCCCGTGAAACGTCCGTTGACTTCACGTATTTAAGTCCCCTTGAGTAGAAGTACTCCAGATGCTCGGAGAGTGTAAGTTTTGATTTCGTACGCCAGCCCCGGTAGAGAAGTTCCTTGGTTCTCCGGTCCACTACATCGGCCCCGAGTGTCATTTTCTCGCGTCCATAGGATACTATCCACGACGCAAACAGTTCTGGATCGGTTACGGCAATACTCGCTGCCGTTATGTATGCCGCTCCAAATTCGTAAGCCTTGCTGATGTCTCCGTCGGTCGAGATGCCGCCGGTGAAGTCAACTTTGAGATCTGTGTATCCGGCGATTGCTTCTAACACGTGCCAGTTGACAGGCCTTCCGCGTTCCGCACCATCCAGATCCACCAAATGAATTACTTCAATGCCATGATCCTGAAAGCGCTTCGCCAGGTCGAGCGGGTTTTCATCATAAGCCTTTTCGCTCGTGGGATCACCCTTTCTCATTTTTACGACCTTACCTTGGCGAATCGCAATTGAAGGAATCACTTGTATCATGACAGAGCGCTTACTGAATTCTAAAATTACGACTCCGGTACCGAAAAACGTGCCGCACACTCACGAAATCTGACAAAAAAGGCGTTGGTCGTTCCTGGCAGCCTGATTCTCATTAATTGTCTATTTTTAAGACTATGGTTACCGCTATTATGTTCCGTTTCACAGCTCTTGTGTTGTTGGCGCTGACGTTATTTTCAACTGGCTCCGTTGCACAGGTACAATCGCGAAAGTTGCCCGGAATCATTAATCATCCTTCGTTGAGCCTTTACGCTCCGTATATGTCCTTTGATGGCAACGCGCTGTTGTTTGTGTCGAACGACGGCGAAGACGGCACACTCATCGTATCGTACACTTCGCGAGAAACGGATTGGGTACAACCCGTGCCGCTTCCAAAGCATATCAATCACAAGTTAGTTTATCTCCGTGGCTTTTCGCTCAGCGCGGATGGGAAGAAAATGTACTATACCGCAGCGAAAGCGCCTATCATCGGTGGTTACGACATCATGATTTCGGAATTGAAGGGTTCTACCTGGGGTGAGCCACAAAACTTCCTGATGCCAATTAACTCTAAGTCAAATGAAGGATGCCCGTCGCTAAGCGCCGATGGATCGGCGATCTATTTTATGCGATGCGACAAAATGGATCAACGGCTGGCCAGTGGTTGCAAATTGTTTGCTTCCAAGAAGAAACCAAATGGACAATGGGGAGAGCCTGCTGAACTTCCTGCATCGATCAACACGGGTAATTCACAGACGCCGCGGATCATGGCCGACAACGAGACGCTGATTTTTTCTTCGGATAAAATGCCTGGAAACAAAGGTGGCATGGACCTCTACATGAGTAAACTTGTGGCCGGGACGTGGAGCGCACCCGTTGCGCTTGACTTCACGAACTCCACTCGCGACGACCAATTCGTGAGTGTGGCGGCGCTGGGTCGGTACCTGCTCCGCGATATGCCCGGGTCTCGGAACAATAATGAACTCGTTGAATTTTTGATTCCTCCAAACGTGAAACCCAGAGGTGTAATGAAGGTTGAAGGCTATGTGAAGGATCCTGAAAACGCAGCGGTTTCGTCATACATTTCAGTAATTGATCGCACTAATAACAAACGTGTTTATAGCGGACGACCAGGTGCTGACGGCGCTTACATGTTCTACTTACCCGAGGGAACCGTTTATGAATTTGACGTCGATCCCGAAAAAAGTAGCTGGACTTTCTTCTCCAAGGCGTTCGACTTAACAGGTGATAAGATTGCTCAACGGGAGCGGGTTAATGCAACGCTTAGGCAGCCCGTTGCAGGTGACGAGATTGCATTGGATATGGTCACTGCGAAGGCTGGTGGAACCACGCATGATGCGGCAGCATCAGACGAACTCAAGCGACTCGTCCGGGTTTCGAAGGCAAATCCGGACCTGATGTTCGAGATTCAGGTCTCCATGGCGGGCTATTCCGAAGATTCCGTGCAAATTAACCCGGACCTCACTGAGGTTCGCCTCGATACGATCAAGTTGCAGCCGGTTGCTACCGATTCGACCCTCGCCCCGGTGCAAGACACGCTCAAAATCAGAAAAGTGTACCACAATGATCGTACGCCTGCCATTGCCCAGCAAATCATGACTTTCATTACAAGTCAGGGAGGCAATGCACAGCAATTCGCCTATAAAACGGCGGCGTTGCCGGCTACAGTCCCTGACGAGAAGAAGATTGGCGTGAAGTGCGTGCTGAAGGAAAAGTAAATGGCCGGAGAAACGTCCAGCGGGTGCTCATTGCTGAAAACCAATGGGCACTGCGACGAGGGTCTTGTCCCAAATGAACACCATCTCAAGATCTTCCCCTACTTTTTCGAAGGAGATCGTAAACTGCTCAAATTCGCGCTCACTTTGAACTGGGTGAACCTCCACAGATAATACATCCCGGTGGGGGTCACGGTTGGCCTGTCCGTCGGGACCGATGCCCCACTGCCCGTACTCGGAGTTGAAAATTACGCTCCAGCTTTCCTGACCTGGAATCGTCCAGATGGTATACTTCCCTTTTCGAAGTTTCCTGCCTTCTATGGTCAAATCCTGGTTTGACTCAAAGGTGGTGGCTTCGTTGGCGCCCGTGCGCCAAACTTCCCCATACGGGACCAGCTGCCCAAATATCGCCCTGCCCTTCTTGAATGGGCGATTATAGAACACGCGGATCCGGAGCTTATCCTGTTCAAATGAGATGTTGTCTTCCGGGCTGAACGATTTCTCGTACCTGTTGACCAAAAATCTTGTGACGCCCGCCAGCACGATCAATGCGGCAACAGCAATCCCTGTAATAATTAAAAACCTTTTCATGACTACTGATTGAACGGGCTCCTCGTCCAAAGGATTAAACTAAAGAAATTTTGCTGCAATGTGCCCAAAAATAGGTCGATTCGGGCTATTTTTACCACCTCTTAAACTTTAAGTTATGAATGCAGCCTGGTGGCCATTTTACGTCGTGATTGCCCTTTTCGTCCTTGCTATTGTTTCGCCTTGGATTTTCCCGAATAACAAAGTTAGCGGCAATAAGCACGACAATAAGTTCTGACCACTTCGGCCAGACGATCAATCATGAATATTTGCATATTCTGCGGCTCTGCATCCGGAAATCACCCCGTTTATGCTGACGCAGCTGCCGCTCTGGGCGCCCACCTCGCAAAAGAAGGTCATACACTCGTGTATGGCGGTGGAAACGTTGGCCTGATGGGAATCGTTGCAGATGCTGTTTTGGCGAACGGCGGAGAGGTAATAGGGGTGATCCCGGACTTTCTCATGCGCCGGGAAGTGGCGCACCTTGGTCTTACCAGGCTAGAGGTCGTAGACACTATGCATCTGCGCAAGCAGCGTATGGCGGAACTTTCAAATGCATTTATTGCCATGCCCGGCGGTTGGGGCACACTGGAAGAGTTGGCGGAAATCCTTACCTGGCGACAGCTCGGGCTGATCAGGCAACCTATAGGAATTTTAAACGTGAAGGATTTTTTTAGTCCGCTTCTCGCCCAAATGCGTACAATGGTTGAGGAGGGATTTTTGAAGTTGGGCAATCTTGAATTATTGGTGATTGAAAAAACTCCCGCCGAACTCGTGGGTAGATTCAGCTCACTCGTCTGACTTCTCACAAAGTCTGTATCAAATTTATCCTATATTCGACCATCGGGCTCAGACTTATGATCAGGTCTTTTCTGATTTTGTACCTTGTTGTATTGTCGTTCATGAGCCTCCAGGGCCAGAACCTTGGCTTTCAGCTTAACGCTGGAAAGAAGAAAGTTCATATCCCTATTGAAATCCATAACAACCTCATTGTTGTGCCGGTGATATTGAACGACGCGCTTCCCTTGAAGTTCATTCTCGACACCGGCGTAAGAACCACCATCCTTACCCAAAAGACCTTTACGGATATCCTTAACCTGCCTTACTCCCGAAAGTACACGATCTCGGGACCTGGCGGCATAAATCTCGTCGACGCATACGTCACCAACAATGTTTCCCTTGAGTTGCCTGGCGTATCCGGTCGCGGTCATGCCATGCTTGTCCTCGGTCAGGACTATCTTGAATTAAGAAACTATCTCGGCACCGATGTTCATGGTATCCTGGGTTATGAACTGTTCAGCCGGTTCATCATTCAAATCGATTACGAGAAGCGTGTCCTTACCCTGATGCTGCCTGAAAAGTTCCACAAGGGAAGGAAATACCAATCCATTCCGATCACTATTGAAGACACAAAGCCCTATGTAAATGCCACCGTTACTTTCCAGAATGGCAAATCGCTGAAAGCTAAATTGCTTATGGATTCGGGTGCCAGTCACGGCCTGATGTTGGAACCTACGTCCGACTCAGCAATACAAGTACCTTCAAATGCTGTAAGTAGCTTAATAGGTCGTGGACTTGGAGGTGAAATTGTCGGAAAAGTTGGACGTATTGAATCCATCACAGTAGGGGACTTCAAACTTGACAGAGCGATCGCCAACTTCCCGGACCCCAACAGCTACACTGATAGCATCAAGGTTGGCAACGTGTTTCGAAATGGCGCAATCGGAGGTGAAATCCTTAGCCGATTCATTGTTATCTTCAACTTTCCTGCAGAGAGAGTTTATCTGAAGAAAACCTCCGCGTTCAAAAAGAACTTCTACTATAACCTCAGTGGAATTACGTTGAAGGCAAAGGGTTCGCAGCTTACTACGTTCGAAGTGATGGAGGTGCGTGATAAATCTCCCTCAAAGATCAGTGGCATTCTCCCGGGCGACATCATATTAAGCCTTAACGGCATTCCCGCCCAGAGTCTTGACCTGAACATGATGAATGGCCTGCTGAACAGTAAGCCCGGCAAGCGCATTCGCCTGGAATTGAATAGAGACGGTGAACGTCTTAAGGTGGAAATTGAATTGCGAGATCCTATTTGAGCGCTCTTAGCAGCTGAACGCGGCGCTTTTGATACACCTGGTAGAGATACCGTTGGGTCGTGCGGAAACGCAACGTGTTTTTCAAAGTCTTGTACAGATCGTCAGCCGATAAATTCTGTTTCAGCAAATAATCAAGAATGCTGTTTGATGCGAACGACTCGCTGTAGTTTGAATTCTTGAGCACCGTAATCGGAACATCTTTCGTGGAACGATTGGAGGACAGTGTGTTAACCGTCTCCATCAGCAATTGCCGGCCGATGTTGTCATCAATCAGAATGAAATTGGGCTTGAAACGCAGAAGTCGTTCCAGTATGCTTTTCAGGTCAAAGGCGATTTCTGTGGCGATCCGCTGCCCCCGTATCTGTTTGAGCTTCTCCAGCACACCACCCATTTCCATGGGATTGTTGCCGACGAGGAGCACGTTCATCGTTTTGCCCCGTCTAGTCGTTTCCATTCTTGTTTCCATAAGCCAACGTAGGTTATACAGGTTATTAACGAAAAAGGTTGCCCTGCAAGATCTGTTCCTCCTCGAAATCTTTTCCTGGAGCCGTTTTTTTGAATATATTTTCTCAATACTGGAAAACTTTTTCTTGAAAACGGTCACAATCATCGGTGGAGGGCTTGCGGGACTAATTGCGGGGATCGAGTTTGTGCACGCCGGAATTCCCTGCATTCTGGTAGAACGGAAAACGTATCCCTTCCACCGCGTGTGCGGTGAATACGTTTCTAACGAGGTTGTGCCGTATTTGAAGAGTCGGCAGTTGTTTCCCGGAACTTTCAACCCTCCAGAAATCAATACCTTTCAACTTTCCACGATCGATGGAGAAAGCAGAATGATGTCCCTGGACCTCGGAGGATTTGGCATCAGCCGTTATACCTATGATAACCTGTTGTTTGAAAACGCGCGTAGCCTGGGCGTGGAGTTCAGACTAAATACAGAGGTAACGGCAATTGATTTTGACGAGCAGCACTTCCGTATCACAACCGATCAGGGTAGCTGGTATACTGATCTTGTAGTAGGTTCGTTTGGAAAAAGGTCACGCATCGACCGTGCGATGAATCGATCGTTCCTGCGGCGACGCTCACCCTATGTGGGCGTCAAGTATCACGTTCGTTCATCACACCCCAACGAGTTGATTGCCCTCCATAATTTTCCGGGTGGCTACTGTGGAATAAGCAACGTGGAGGGAGGAAAATCGACGCTATGCTATCTTACGCATGTGTCGAACGTGAAACGGCATAAGAACATTAGGGAGATGGAACGAAATGTCTTGTGGCGTAATCCGTTGCTGAAAACAATTTTCAATGAATCAGAGTTCTTGTTTGATAAACCCGAAGTAATCAACGAAGTTTCGTTCGAAACGAAATCTCCGCTAGACGGTCATGTGATGATGGCAGGAGATGCGGCAGGAATGATTGCACCGCTGTGTGGAAACGGCATGGCGATGGCGATTCAATCCGCACGCATCTTAACCGCCGAGGCGATACCGTTTGTTTTTGGTCACGTGAGCCGCGAACAGATGGAGGGCAGCTACCAAAAGCGTTGGAAAGACGAATTCGCTTCACGATTGTGGCGTGGTCGTCAGATTCAAAAGTTGTTCGGCAGAGAACTTACTTCGAGGATAGCCGTATCATTAGTAATGAGCATTCCACCCCTGGCCAGGTCGATAATTAGAAATACCCACGGTCGACCTTTCTAAGGGAATGATATCTTAATTGCATTCTCAAACTTTAATCAGGCTGTGACTGGCGTAGGATTGTGCGTCAACAACGTTAGTCGTGCAGCCCCTGAGTTGAAAATCTATGAACGATCAAACTATCGGATCCAAGCCCAAACTGTTCACCCGGTATCAGTTGTTTGTGATTGCCTTACTGGCTATTCTGCAGTTTACCCTTGTGCTTGACTTTATGGTACTTTCGCCGCTCGGGCCTATCCTGCTCGATGAGCTGAATATTGCCACCACGCAATTTGGATGGGTGGTCTCCGCTTACGCATTCAGCGCAGGTGCCTCAGGCCTTCTCACTGCCGGATTTGCGGACAAATTTGACCGGAAAAAGTTGTTGCTCTTCTTTTATTGCGGGTTCACGCTGGGAACGCTGCTGTGTGCATTGGCCAATACTTACCATTTTTTATTGATGGCACGGATTGTCACAGGCATATTCGGTGGCGTGATCGGTAGCATAAGTTTTGCCATTATCACCGACCTGTTCAAAATGGAAGTGCGTGGGCGCGTTATGGGATTCGTCCAGATGGCGTTTGCCAGCAGCCAGGTCCTGGGACTTCCCATCGGATTGTACCTGGCCAACCAATTTGGATGGCATGCGCCATTCTTCATGATCGTGGGCTTATGCGTCGTTGTCGGGGTGTCGATCGTTATGTACCTGAAACCCATTACAGCGCATTTGCAATTGCGTGGTGATCACAATGCATTCGTTCACCTGGGACGCACCGTGTCTAATCCCGTCTATCTGAAAACCTTCGCCGCCACAACGTTGCTGGCCACAGGCGGGTTTATGCTTATGCCATTCGGAAGTACGTTCGGCGTGCACAACCTGGGGATCTCACTCGATCAGTTGCCCTTGCTTTATGTGATCACGGGGGTCTGTTCAATGATAGCGGGACCGTTAGTGGGGAAATACAGTGATGCAATCGGCAAGTATCGGGTTTTTGTGATCGGTTCACTGGTGGCCATAATCATGGTGACGATCTACTGCAACCTGGGTATAACGCCACTTTGGATCATCATCGTGCTGAATGTCATTCTGTTCATCGGGATTTCGTCGCGTATGATTTCTGCCTCTGCCTTGATGACGGCAATACCCGATGCCAAAGACAGGGGGGCGTTCATGAGTATCAATTCGTCTGTGCAGCAGATCTCCGGCGGGATTGCATCAGTCGTGGCTGGGTTGATTGTCGTACAAACCAGTTCAGGCTACCTGGACCGGTACGACTTGCTCGGTTATGTGGTTGACGGCGCCATGCTGATAACTATTTTCATGATGTACATCATCGATGTGCAAGTGAAGGCGAAGGCGAAAACACAGGCGACACCTGCGCAGCCTGCAGCTGCATAGCTGGTTAGTTATTGTGGCTGTTTTTGGCGACGCTGCCTAGAATAGCAGGTTGTAATAGTTCGTTCGAATCACGAACAACGACAGGAAAAAGGCATTCAAGCACGTGGCGGAAATGAAATTCAGCCACATAGTATGCCCATAATCGGCGAGGGATTCCTGCCGGTAGGCGCGGAGAAACCAATAAGAAAAGTATAGCACCACCGGAATCATCGCTCCAGCGAAAGCTAACGCCCACGCAATGCTCATAAAGACACTAAAGTACCAGGCAAATGCCCCCGTCACTGCTGAAAATACAATCCCGACAAAGTAAAACGTTCCGCGAATTCCCAGCATCCTGCTGATGGTTTCGTCACCGCGTTTGCCATCCTCTTCATGCTGATATATTTGAGTCATCGGATAACTACCCCACAACATTAAGCTGCTCAACAGTCCAGCATACACAATCCGCGAATGGAGCAAGTTTTCGACAGCGTACTCATTGATTCCAATGTAACACATCAACAACGTAAAGAACCCTTGAAAAAAGCCGGCAACCAGCCATCCTGCGACCGGATACTTCTTCAATCTTATTGCAGGATGACTATACGCTTTCGACGCGAGGCCATACACAAAGAGCATTACAGCGAAAGTGGGGTTAATCATAAACCATCCTAACACCAGGGCAGTAAGGTCGAACAGCAGCGACAAATGATACAGGCCTTTGTTAACCGGAGGCGGGTTTTTCAGTCCACCAATGCTCTTTTCATCTTTGTCGAAATAGCTGTTATAGCCGTTGCTGGCGGGATAAAGGAATAAATGAATGATGAGAAAACTCCACAACACCGAATGGTTAGTCGGATTGGGCGATATCGCCAAGGTGAAAAAATATACGGGCAGCAAAAAGTAGGAGAACGGTATTCTAAGGTGAAGCCAGGAAGAAATGGATAGCATGGCGAATTTATTTTAGCTGCGAAGTAGCAGGTCTGTCCAAATTATAGTTTTTTGAAATATATTGAAATGCATGAGTTATGTCACAGCGATTGGCCTCGCCAATCCACCACATCGGTTTGAGCAGGGGGAGATAGCCGATTTCATGATCAGGGCGATGCAACTGAACGATCCGGATATCCGGAAACTCAAGGCTATATTTCACGCGAGCGGCATTGACTATCGGTATTCGGTTATAGAAGACTACGGGTTACGCGACAACTTCAGGTTCTATCCAAACAGCTCAGACTTCGAGCCTTTTCCCAGCACCTCTAAACGCCTCACCCTCTTCCGGGAACATGCGCTTGGGCTAAGCGTTGCAGCGGTACAGAATATGCTGACGAAGGTTCCCGACTTCGATCTCAGATCCATCACACACCTTATTACTGTATCGTGCACCGGACTCTATGCGCCCGGACTGGACATCGAACTTGTGCGTACGCTGGGCCTGCTGGCAAACGTGCAGCGAACGGGAATAAACTTCATGGGCTGCTATGCGGCGTTCAATGCGCTCAAAGTAGCCGATGCATTCTGCGCTCAAAATCGCGATGCAAAGGTATTGATAGTGTGCACCGAACTTTGTAGTCTTCACTTTCAAAAGACAGCTACCTCTGATAACCTCATCTCGAATGCGCTGTTCGCCGATGGTTCGGCGGCAGTGCTTGTCCAGGGTCGCGCGCCATCTGGAATAAGCCTGGTACCCAAGGCCGTACGCAGCACCTTGATTGCCGACGCCGAACAGGACATGGCCTGGGCCATTGGCGATCTCGGTTTCGAAATGAGACTCTCCACCTATGTACCATCCCTTATCAGAGGTGGGATCTCGTCCCTGGCCAGCTCTGTGCTGGAGAACACCGGCAAGGACATTCACGACATTCGTTTTCTTGCGATTCATCCGGGCGGGAGGAAAATCCTGGAAAGTGTTGAACAGGAACTCAACATCAGTGCGGAAATGAACGAGTCTGCCTACTACGTACTCAGAAATTTCGGCAATATGTCCTCACCCACAGTGCTCTTCGTGCTGGATAGAATCATGGGAAAACTATCGGTGCACGACAAAGATGACCTCGTTCTGAGTTTCGCCTTCGGACCGGGCCTGACGTTGGAAAGCATGTTGTTTCACATCGTGGTTGCGTGACCATGCCTTCGTTTGCAAAGCGATCTACCGACCCAGAGATCATGGACGATCTGCAGTACGAAGGGAGCATGATGGATCAAACACTTCGTGAACTCGAAGTTATCAATAGGTGGTTAGGTGGCAATGCGGTCACGTTAAATGCCTTGAGCCGAACGGTGCAACATGCCACGGGGCAACACCTGGAGATTGCCGATCTGGGTTGCGGACGTGGTGATATGCTTCGGCACATCCAACGATGGGCGGACCAGCGAAAGCTCGATGTGTCATTGACAGGGATTGATGCCAATCCGTACATAATAGACGCCGCCAGAAGGAATCTGGGCGACCTGAAAGTGAATTTCAAGAGCATCAACATCCTGTCGGAGGAATTTGATAAACTTCATTTCGACGTCGTCATCGGCACATTATTCTATCACCACTTCTCGGATGAAGAGCTCGTGTCTTTTTTTTCCAAACTTCGGGAACGATGCCGCATCGGCTTCATCATCAACGACATTCACCGGCATCCGGTGGCATACTATTCAATAAAGATGCTTACGTATTTATTCTCGCAGTCTGACATGGTGAAGTACGATGCGCCTTTGTCCGTATTGCGTGCTTTCACAAAAAGCGAACTCCAGGATATCCTTCGGCGTGCTGGCTGCACCGCGTATAAACTTCATTGGCGCTGGGCATTTCGGTGGCAGATCTATGTCAGAATTACTTAGCATCGTCAACGCGGCGCCGACCGTGTCAGCCTTGCTTAATGCAGTTGTTTGAGATCGGGCTCGTCCACCCTAAATTGCCAGGAGAATCTTAAAGCCTGGCACAATTTTTATTACTTTTGACCTCGACACCCAGAGACATTAGTATGCGGCTCTTGCGAACACTCCCTTTATTGCTACTTCTTGGCTGTGCCTCGGTACTTGGAAAGAAGGTAAAGGAGCCGTTTCAGGGCAACGCTTACGAGTCAAATAATCGTTTTTTTAGAGCAACGGGCAAGGGCGTTAGCTCGCAAGACAACATTGCACGGGGCAAGGCGGACATCGAGGCGAAAGCTCAGCTGGCTGGTCAGGTGAACACGACCATGAAACAGGTTGCTGATCAATATCTTGGTCAGGCAGAGAACGAAAAGGGTGCCGACGTCGCGGATAAGTTTCAGAGTCTTGTGCGACAAGTGATGAATACTAACATCTCTGATTTGCGCAAGATCGGCGAGAAAAAGTACTACAACGAAAAAGCGAAGGAATACTCGGTCTTTATCGCATATGAAATAAAGAAAAATGCCATGTTACGCTTCATGAAGAAGCAGGCAAAGGTCGATAACACTATTGATGAGCGTCAGCTCGGATTGATTGAAAAAATTCTTGATGAAGAGCTAAAAAAGGCAGACGATGCCGACGCTGAAGGAGATTAGTTTACGGGAGAATCAGACCTGTCGGGGAAATCCTGGCAGGTCTTTTTCATTGTTTTGCCATCATTTGATTATTGCCGTTAAATTGCGTCCACAAGCAAGACATGATCCGCGCTTATACCATCACCAAGGGAAGAATTAATCAGTACAAGAATCCGACATTTAAGGAGATCGCGGAGCTGGAGAATCTTATCTGGATCGATTTGCAGTCGCCCACGACCGAGGAAAAGGATTTTGTGGAGAACGCTTACAAGATCGAATTCTTTACTTCACAGGAACTCCAGGAAATTGAAAGTAGTTCGCGATTTCTGGAAACCGATGAAACCGTCGAAATAAACCTTGGATTTGTATTGAGTGAGGGAGAGCTGACGGTACAGAGCATGACTTTCATTCTTAAAGAGAACATCCTCTTCACTTACCGGCTGGGCGACCTTAAGATCTTCGCCGAAACCGTTCGTCGCCTGAAGTCAAGTAGCTCACTGGAAAAGCCGGAACACGGGCTACACGTCTTTTTGACGATACTTGAAGCACGCATCGATGGTGATGCTGACTTAATAGAAGCGGGCAATCGGAAGCTGAATGGCATTAGTAAAGAGCTTATTGCCCGACGCAGCCTGAAAGAAGACCTTCTTTTGGAAATCACACAATTGCAGGAGAACGTGATGCTGCTACACGAGACGATCACAGAGAAGCAACGGGTGGTTAGTTCCCTCATTAGAATTCCTGAATTCAACAAAATTGAGAACGAGCGACTGAAGATCATTCTCAAAGACATTGCTTCGCTGCTACAGCACTCCCAATTCAGTTCCGAGCGACTTGAATACTTGCAGAATACTTTTCTCGGTCTGGTCAACATTGAGCAGAACACGGTGATCAAAATATTTACGGTCGTGACCGTTGTATTCATGCCGCCAACACTTATTGCCAGTATCTATGGTATGAACTTTACTTTTATGCCTGAATTGAAATGGCTGGGTGGATACCCATTTGCCATCACGTTGATGGTACTTTCGTCGATGGGATTTCTCTGGTACTTCAAACGCAAGAAATGGCTGTAAGGTGATGAAACAATTTCTGCTGTTAACCTCGTTTAGTTTCCTGGTGATTAATGCTTTCGCGCAACCAGCCACCGAGGTCGTTCTCTTTGACCTCGTCCATTCCGGTGAGAACCTGATCGCCACCAATGGCTCAAATATTTCCGCACACAAAGGCTACGATAACCAACCATTCTTCCATCCCGACAAGAACGTGTTATACTATACGTCGGCCGATGATGCTGGCCGAACGGACATCAAGCAGTATGATTTCATAATTGGGACAACTACATCTCTCACATCGACGCCTGAGCGCGAATACTCACCTACCGTGACGCCGGATAATCAGTACGTGTCGTGCATCATCCAACGCGACAACGGCGCGCAAGATCTTGGGAAGGTCCCCGTGAACGGCGGTTCAGCGAGCGCAATCGTCGACCACCTCGTCGTCGGTTACCATGCATGGCTGAACGGGAATACGCTCTATTTGTTCGTGCTGGGCGAGCCGGCAACGCTGCGTCGATACACCGTCGCGACAGGGCGAGACACAATATTGGCGACTAATATAGGCCGTTCGTTGCATCGAATGCCCGGAACACCAGCCGTGAGTTTTGTTCAAAAGAGCAATGATTCTCCCTGGGCGCTTAATCGGATTGACGAGAGTGGTGGCATATCTAAAATTTGCGATACCCTTCCAGGCCGGGAAGATCTGGCGTGGATGTCGGATGGTTGGCTTCTGATGAGTGATGGCAGAGCTCTATTCATCTGCCAGGCAGGCAAGACCAAGTGGAAGGAGATCAAACTAACATCGGCGTTTCCCTTGAAGAATATATCACGGATGGCGGTTAATGCAAGCGGCACGAAGTTGGCTTTGGTGACGGAGGAGTAGGGCATGAACAACGGGTTACAACATATCGCCATTTGCGGAAACATTGGTTCTGGAAAAACGACGCTTGCCGAAAAGCTGGCGAGGCATTATGGATGGACCGCATTATTCGAATCGGTTGATCACAATCCATATCTCCGCGATTTTTATCAGGACATGGCCAAATGGGCCTTTCACTTGCAAATCTATTTTCTTAACAGTCGCTTCAAACAAGTAAATCAAATCCGCGAAAGCAAACGTCCGATCATTCAGGATCGAACCATTTACGAGGATGCCTACATCTTCGCCGCTAATCTTCGACAGAATGGTTTCATGTCGGAGCGCGACTACGAAAGCTACCGGGATATTTTCAATTCGATGCTGCAGTTTGTTAAGCCTCCTGATCTGCTGATCTATCTGAAGGCCGACATCCCCAAACTAGTTCAGCAGATCGAGAAGCGTGGTCGTGATTTTGAGTATGCCATTCGAATCGATTATCTCAGAAGTCTTAATGCTCATTATGAAGAATGGATCGCGAGCTATTCACTGGGGAAACTGCTCATTATTGATGTGAACAAGATTGATTTCGTCGACAATGCCGATGACTATTCCAGCGTCGTGAGTCGCATCGACCTGGAAGTCAATAGTCTGTTTGGTTAGTGACCTGGTTCGTCAATGATCCATCACTTAGGCCCGCACAACGGTATGATTACACGCATAATAGGCTTGCTTCCTATTTCTCACAAAACGCTCCTTTTGCAATCCAGAGTTTTCTGATATCGAGTGTCAACAATCCTTGTTGCACACCGGGATCCGCTTCCAATGCCGACAATGGAGGCTCCTCCCTCAAGATCAGCATTCCGCCATCGCGCTCGCCAAATAGGCCTTCCGCAATGACTGAATGCTTCGCTCTTAATTCCTTCAGATACTCGTCGTGTGCGAAGAAAATCCCAGCGCTGTTTACGGTCGACTTGGTGATGTCCACCTTGAATTTTACGAACGAATACGTGACCATTTCGTACGGCTCCTGCACGAGACATACAGACCCAACGCGAGGAGTATAAGGGTAGATCTCAACGTCCCAGCGTTGCGCCTTCACAGCAGGATCTGTGCTTAGCCATACAGTTGCCTCTTGCACGGAAGGCGTGTTTAGAATAAATATTCCACCGCCGCCATCAAAGGGTCCGGCCGCGAGGAGCTTTTTCTCCTGTGCGAGCCTGTTGATGTTGGCCATATGACCTTCCATTAGTTTATCGGTAGCTTCTTTTGACAACGCAGCTGCGTCCGGCTTTTTGTTCAGCAATACAAACGTTAAGCCACCACTTTGCGCAGTAGCGGCGGTGTAAAGCAGCAGGAGTAGCAAACAGGTCTTAACCTTTCGCGCCATTTGTTACGATGTTCAAAATCAATTGAAATTACGACAATCTGTCCCGCTGATCCTACGCGCGCCCGCCTTTATGACCCAAGCGCCAGGATGGCAACCCGGACCGCCACCATCCGTCGCACAACTTCGTTGCCTTCTATTTGCGCTGACGGATCAACAGCACACCCCCAATGATCAGGAGCGTACCTAATATCTGCGTGACGTGTATTGGCTCCTGCAAGAAAAAGTAGGCCTGAATAATGGTGGATACAGGTCCGATGCTTGCCACGATGGCGGTGTTTCCGGATCCTATTCGTCTAATCGACTCGGCAACCAGGTACGACGGAATTACCGTGCTCACGATCGCCATTAATCCGCTATACACATATACTTCGGCAGGCTGACCCAACAAACTCCCGGATGAAAAGCAGAAATAGTGCGTTAGTACTGCGACTGCCGCGAACGTCATGGCATAGCTATTGAATTTTGACGCGCCCAGCAGGGGGATAAGCTGTCCGCTGCCCACGATATATAGGGCATAGGTGATCGCACATCCAAAGATCAACACACTGCCTGCTATGAACGAGGAATCCACCTGCTGAAAGCTTGCCTCACCGTAGAACGCCACCAGAAGACCGCAGTAAGTGGCGATCACCGCCAGCCATTGCACGCGCGTGATCCGCTGCCTCAGAAAGAATGCCGAAATAAGCAATACAATCGTGGGATAGATAAACAGCACCAGCCGCTCCATGCCGGCGGAAATAAATCGGAGGCCCTGGAAGTCGAGAAAGCTGCTTACATAATATCCCAGACATCCCACCAAGGCGACATATAGCCACTGGCGATTTGAAAATCGTTGATTGTTTTCTTTGGACGAAGCATACGCGGCCGACACCAAAAAGAAAGGCAATGATATCAACATCCGCAGGGCCAGTAGGGTAATGGCGTCAACGGATGATTCGCGATAGGCAAGTTTTACAAAAATCGCTTTGGTGGAAAAGCATATTGATCCCAGGACGCCGATAACAATACCGCTGATGAGTAGTGGTCTACCTTTTTCGCTGAGCATTGCAACGAATCACTCTTTAAATCGATTGAACAAGAAAATCACAAGGGAAATGAGAACGCTCACGATAATGCTGGTCGTTATAGGAAAATAAAATCTGAAGTTTTCCTTCTCCACCGAAATGTCACCTGGCAGTTTGCCCAGGAACGGAATTTTAGGGCCATAGGTTATGAAAAGACCTACGACAATGCAGACAATTCCCACGAATATCAACAACTTGCCCATGCGCCAAAGGTAATTCTAAAATCGGCGCGATCACGCCGCAGGTATGAAGTATGGTGAGGTGTATTTGATCCCCAATGTTATTGCCGAAGACACGCAACATCAAGTGATCCCGGTACAGGTGCGCACCGCATTGGTTAAAATCAAACACTTTCTGGCAGAAGATATTCGAACGGCCAGAAGATACTTTAGCAGCCTTAGTCTGTTTCCATCAATCGAAGCGCTGCATTTCGAAGTACTGAACAAAGACACCGATTCTGCTACGTTGAATACGCTTTTTGCACCCGTGTTTGAAGGCCATAATCTGGGGATTGTTTCAGATGCGGGATGTCCCGGAGTTGCTGATCCAGGAGCTGCTGCAGTCAAATTCGCGCATGATCATGGCATTCGCGTGATTCCCCTCGTAGGACCCTCCTCGCTGCTGCTGGCGTTGATGGCCTCGGGATTGAACGGGCAGCGGTTTGCGTTTCATGGGTACCTTCCAATCGACAAAGGAGAGTTTTCGAAAGCTGTGCGGGAGTTGGAGAAAGAGTCACGTAAGAACAATCAAACACAGGTTTTTATAGAAACACCCTATAGAACCGATGCGACGCTGACCGGCATACTTCAAGCACTGCACAACGACACCCTGCTGAGCATTGCCTCAGACTTAACATCAGAGGCGGAATTTATCCTCACCTGCCCGGTGTCGAAATGGAAGACCCAAACCAGAAAACTCGGCAAGGTACCGGCAGTCTTCATGCTGCTCGCTTCTTGATTTCATTCACACCCTTCTACACCACGCCAGCTTTCTGAACTATTGGGATTGTGCCTCCGCATTAGCCTGAAGCAAAGGCTGTATATTATATATCTTTCTTTATGGATTTTAAATATGGATATTTCATATCCACCATTTACTTTTGCCAGTCCATTTGAATTAAATCATCAAACAACATAACAATCTATGCCGTATCTATTCACCTCAGAATCTGTATCTGAAGGACATCCTGACAAAGTTGCCGACCAGATCTCCGATGCGTTGATCGACTACTTTCTTGCCTATGACCCAAATTCAAAAGTAGCCTGCGAAACGCTTGTAACGACAGGACAGGTGGTTCTTGCCGGTGAGGTGAAGTCAGAGGCATATCTCGATGTTCAGGATATTGCGCGGGAGGTGATTCGCAAAATTGGCTATACGAAGAGCGAGTATATGTTCGAAGCCAATTCGTGCGGTATCATCTCTGCCATCCACGAACAATCACCTGATATCAATCAGGGCGTTGAGCGTAGGAAGAAGGAAGATCAGGGAGCAGGAGATCAAGGCATGATGTTCGGTTATGCCACCAACGAGACTGACAATTATATGCCCCTTCCGCTCGAGCTGGCGCACTTGCTGCTTCGTGAAATGGCTACCATTCGTCGTGAGGGAAAGATAATGACCTATCTCCGCCCCGATGCTAAATCGCAGGTAACGATAGAATACTCTGACGACAACAAGCCACAGCGCATCGATACAATCGTGATTTCGACGCAGCACGATGACTTCGATAAGGACGCGAAGATGTTGGCACGCATCAAGGAAGACGTAATCAATATCGTCGTTCCCAGAATCAAGAAACGGCTTCCGAAACGGGTACAAAATCTCTTTAGAGGCGATATCAAATATCACGTGAACCCAACCGGAAAGTTTGTCATTGGCGGTCCTCACGGCGATACGGGACTTACTGGAAGAAAAATCATCGTTGATACTTACGGAGGTAAGGGCGCACACGGTGGCGGTGCGTTTTCAGGCAAAGATCCCTCAAAGGTTGACCGTTCTGCAGCGTACGCGACGCGCCACATTGCTAAGAACCTCGTAGCAGCCGGTGTCTGCGATGAAGTTCTCGTCCAGGTAGCCTATGCCATCGGTGTTGCGCGTCCTGTTGGATTGTATGTAAACACCTACGGTACTGCCAAAGTGAACCTTAGCGATGGAGAGATTTCCAATCGAATCGCCAAGATCTTCGACATGCGTCCCTATTTTATCGAGCAGCGCTTTAAGCTGCGCACACCAATTTATGCTGAAACGGCCGCTTATGGACACATGGGACGCGAGCCAAAGGTGGTCGAGAAGGTATTCAATGCCGGCAAGAAGAACGAGAAGAAAGTGAAAGTGACGCTGTTCCCCTGGGAGCAACTGGATCACGTAGATCAAGTGAAGAAGGCCTTCAAATTGTAATCGCAAACGTCGGACCATTTCGGCCAGGAAAATAAACCTGATGAAGAAATGCGAAGGAGGTTGCCAGACGGCAGCCTCCTTTTTTTGCGCGACGTGTGGGGCCATCACGGTTGTCTGGCACCGATCAACATAGTAGTGCTGTATAAGTCGGATTCGTTGGCTATCTTTTGATCCATTTTTCTTCACATGCTAACGAGATCCTTTCCCGCCATACTTGCCTTTCTATTTGCCTCTGCCGTTTCAACCTCGGCGCAAGTACTCACTCCTGACACGGACAGCACTAAGGTATTAGATGAGTTTGTCGTTCATGGCTACCTGTACGATCGGCCCTTGAACGAAGTGCCTGCCGCAGTTGGCATTGTTCGCAAGAGCGACCTGGAACGATTCAGCAATACTTCCCTGGTGCCTGTGATGAATACTATTCCGGGTGTAAGGATGGAAGAACGTTCACCGGGAAGCTATCGCTTTTCCATAAGAGGGAGCTTGCTGCGGTCGCCGTTTGGCGTACGCAATGTAAAAGTATATTGGAATGGATTGCCGCTAACGGATGGCGGAGGCAATACCTATCTCAACTTGTTCGACTTCGATGCCGTTACGTCTGCCGAAGTGATCAAAGGGCCGGGCGGCAGTTTGTATGGCGCAGGAACCGGTGGCGTTTTACTGCTTCGGAAATCGGTGCCCACGCAGCCCTCACTCGCCGTTTCCACGGTGTTTGGCAGCTATGGACTTCAGCGTTATCGTTTGCAGGCACAGGGAGGCTCAGAAAAAGTTAAGGCGTCGGTTCAGTATGTTCATCACGAGTCCGGTGGATACCGTGAACAGACACGCATGCGAAGGGACGCAGTCAATGCCGACGTGATCACCGCCATTGATCAGCGGAATACGCTGTCGGCTTCATTGTTCTATAGTGACCTGTACTACGGTACCCCTGGGGGTCTCACAAAAGCCCAGTATGATGAAAACCCCCGTCAGGCGCGGCCTCCTAAAACTACCCCGCCGACACAGCCTGGCGCAGTGGAGTCAAACGCAGCCGTTTCTAACAAAACGGGATACGTGGGGATTATGCATGACATCGACTGGAACGCGCAATGGTCATCTGTGACCGGTGTGTTTGGATCATTGACTGCTTTTGAGAATCCCACGATTAGAAACTACGAATCGCGCGACGAAAACAACGTCGGCCTTCGCCATGAAACACAATATTCACTGACCGGAAAACTCAAAGGCAAAATTAGTCTGGGTGGAGAATACCAGTATTTTTTCTCGCCCGTGCAGGTATCTCAAAATAACGCAGGCGCACCGGGAAGTTTGCAGTCTGACGATGACCTTCGCTCTAAACAACTGCTGTTATTTGGACAGGCTGACCTCGAATTGCCAGCATCGTTCTTTCTAACGCTCGGGCTAAGCTACAACAAGCTGACCTACGATTTTCTGGCAAAGTTCGTGGCTCCCGAGATCTCTCAGCATCGCAGTTTCACACCCCAGCTATCACCCAGGGTCGCGCTGCTGAAGAAGTTTGGTGACGATCTCTCGGTCTATGGGAGCGTGAGCAGCGGATTTAGTCCCCCTTCGCTGGCGGAAGTGCGGCCCTCCACCGGCACGTACAACAATTTGCTGAATCCAGAGCATGGCTTGAACTATGAAACCGGCTTGCGCGGCTCGTTGCTTAATCATCACCTGCTCTTCGACGCAGCGTTCTTCCTGTTTAAACTTGATGAGACCATTGTAATTCAGCGCGATGAAGATGGAGCTGAATACTTCGTTAACGCAGGCAAAACAGATCAACGTGGAATCGAAGCTCGGCTTAGCTGGAATCAGGTTATGGAGGGAAGGACATTCTCGATGCTTAACTTGTGGGTTAGCTACGCCTATAGTCATTTCCGGTTCACCAACTATGTACAGGACGGGGTGGACTATTCAGACAACCGGCTTACCGGCGTAGCGCCGAGTGTCGCAACGTTTGGCCTGGATGCAAACATCTGGAAGTTCTACGCGAATGCCACCATGGGATACGTAGATGCTATACCACTCAATGATGCCAACACTGAATATGCCGACGAGTACGTCCTGCTCGGAGGCCGCCTGGGATTTAAAACGAACCTCGGAAAAAGCCTCCCGGTAGAAATCTTCGCCGGAATCGACAACGCTCTTAATCAGAAATACAGCCTCGGGAACGACCTGAACGCCATTGGTGGCCGGTATTACAACGCTGCCCCTGAGCGCAACTATTTTGCGGGTCTTTCACTGCGACCAATATTCAATACCCGGTAGACATGAATGGAACGGCCGATACCCATACCGGTCAGTGATGCAGTAACAGACGTCATCAGCCGCCACGCCCTTGCTTCCATCACAGGCTTTACGCCATCCTCCGGAGGATGCGTCAACCATGGAGGCCGGTTGCAGACGACCGCAGGGGAACGTTTTGAGATTTACAATTTGTATCCGCTGCTGGTGCACCTGCACCTTTTCGGGTCGTCGTATAACGCGCCGATTCAATCGACACTCAACGCGTTTGTTTGATGCGTACGATGTGATCAATGATCTGGTTAGCGTGAACACGGGAGTTTTCAATGAACCATTTATTCGTCTTCAATCCTCCACACACGACACCCGCCAGAAATATCCCGGGGACATTCGTCTCCATGCTATCTTCATGGTAGAACGGCGTGTGAAATGCGTCGTCCCGAAACGCAATACCGCAACTGGTGAGAAAGTCGAAAGGCGGCTGGTAGCCGGTCATCGCCAATACAAAATCATTGCCGAGCTCGACAAGCCCGTCGGGTGTGACAATCTCGACGGTCGTCATTGTAATCCTCGCTATGTGTGAACGAAAGTATGCGCGAATAGACGATTCTTTTATTCGGTTTTCGATATCGGGACGCACCCAATACTTGACGCTGTCACCTATTGCGCCATCGCGCACAACCATCGTTACATCGGCTCCCTTTCGGAAAGTTTCCAGTGCCACATCAACAGCTGAGTTGGATGCTCCCACTACGACCACGCGCTGTCTGAAATAGGGATGCGGCTCATCATAGTAGTGACGTACCTTGGGCAGGTCTTCTCCCGGAACGTTCAGGAGATAAGGCAGATCATAGAAGCCCAGTGCAAGCACCACGTTTGGCGCAGTATAGGTCTCTTTGGCCGTGGTCACCGTATGATTGCCCTGGGTGAGCGTGATCGATTCCACTTTTTCGTAGAGTCTGATGTCGAGCTCCCACGACTGACAAACGCGTCGGTAGTATTCCAGGGACTCCACGCGATTGGGTTTTGGACCGTGAGAGATGAAGGGCACGTTCCCAATTTCGAGGCGCTCCGACGTAGAAAAGAACGTCATGTTCATCGGATAGTGATAGAGCGAATTCACCAGGCATCCCTTTTCCAGGATGATATAGCGAAGGCCGGCCTTCCGGGCCTCAATTCCGCAGGCCAGGCCAATTGGTCCTCCGCCCACGATCACGACGTCGTATTCTTCTTTGTTTTCCATTCAGTTTCAGCACCTTGGTGCGCATCCAATTGTCTCAAAAATAGAACTAATTAGGGGATGGATCTCGAAATTCACTTTACCTTTGCAGTCCAAAAAATACGAATTGAGGAATGAGAGAAGTTCGCGTTAGGTTTGCCCCCAGCCCCACAGGCGCACTCCACATCGGTGGAGTACGAACCGCCTTGTACAACTATCTGCTGGCGCGCAAATACCAGGGCAAAATGCTGCTTCGTATCGAAGACACGGATCAGACCCGGTACGTTCCAGGTGCTGAGGAATATATCATTCAGGCATTGAAATGGGTCGGAATCGAGATCGATGAGGGATTAGGTGTCGGTGGTCCCCACGCGCCGTACCGTCAATCGGAGCGGAAGCCGATGTATATGCAGTACGCCGAGAAACTTGTTGCCGACGGAAACGCGTATTACGCTTTCGACACAGAGCAGGATTTGGACGCTATGCGCGAACGACTGAAGAAGGCGGGTGTTGATTCGCCCCAGTACAACAGCATCACGCGTTCTCAGATGCGCAATTCGGTATCCCTTCCCGAAGGCGAAGTGAAGGCCCTGCTGCGCGACGGTGTGCCGTACGTCATCCGGCTCAAAGTTCCGCGAAAGGAAGAAGTGAGATTGAACGATCTCATTCGCGGGTGGGTAATGGTTCACTCTTCCCAGATCGACGACAAAGTGTTAATGAAGAGCGATGGCATGCCCACCTACCATCTGGCGAATGTGGTCGACGACTATCTCATGAAGATATCGCACGTGATTCGCGGAGAAGAGTGGCTCCCATCGGCACCCCTACACGTTCTGTTGTATAAGTTTCTGGGATGGGAGGCCGACATGCCTCAGTTTGCTCACCTGCCGCTCTTGCTGAAACCAACAGGTGAAGGCAAACTGAGCAAACGCGACGCGGACCAAATGGGCTTTCCTATTTTCCCGCTCGACTGGATTGATCCCAATACAAATGAAAAGGCAATCGGTTTTCGCGAAGCCGGGTATTTGCCCGAAGCCCTGGTAAACTTCCTGGCATTCCTCGGGTGGAATCCCGGCACGACGCAAGAAATTTTCTCCATGCAGCAGCTCATCGATACGTTTAGCATCGAACGAATTGGCAAGGCGGGGACAAAGTTTGATATTCACAAAGCACAATGGTTCAATCAACAGTACTTGCGTGCGAAAACGAATGATGAGCTGGCGGCGTATTTAATGGCTTCTCTCACGCAAGAAGGCGTTGCCTGCAGCCACGAAAAGGCCGTCAAGATTGTCGGCATAATGAAGGAACGCGCAGTATTTCCCCGTGACTTCTGGGAGCAGGGCAAGTTCTTTTTCTTCGCGCCAACGACCTTCGATGAAAGTATTGTTTCAAAGAAATGGAATGATGACGCCGTTAAAGTGCTGGCCAAATTCCGTGAGGCTATAGCTTCTCTCGATTCGCCGGATGCGATCGGGTTCAAGGCGGCTCTGGAGCGTGTCACGCAAGAGTTAGGCATTGGTACGGGTAAGATCTTGCAGGCGGTACGCCTTTCAATTACCGGCATGGGGGCTGGACCTGACCTGATGGCAATCATGGAAGTAATCGGAAAGGACGAAGTGAACAAACGCATTGTTTATGCCCTTGAGCATTTAAAGCTTAAGGTTGCCTAAGCGCTAGCGGAACTATAATTGGCAGTGGATCGGAAACCATCAATCGCAAGTATGAGCAAGAAGAATAAGAAGTCCGAGACGAAGCCCCAGCCAAAGGTCCACAAGGATTTGCAGGGACTTGACATCACCATCGACCAGTTCGGCGAGATCAAAGCGAACATGGATATTGAAAAGCTCAACCAGTTTCTTGACAAGAATGTCGACGACAAGAAGCTTGCCGAGCGCGACGACTACAACGATCTGAAGAAGGGAAGCAAGCGGAAAAAAGGCTAGTCTTCCTGGCGTCCACGCGATTTATGTTGCCGCGCACATTTCAACCGTTATGATTAGCGGCCGGTAGTCGTTCCGTGGTATCAATGGAATCGCGAAGTTCGGCAACATGTACCCGCTCACATACGTTAGCATTCCTATCTTAACACACAAAAATTCATGAGCAGATCGCACGAAATTGACTATCAGATCAAGGGAGAAAGTATTCAAATCGTTGAAGTAGAATTGGATCCGCTGGAAACGGTTATCGCCGAAGCTGGCGCCATGCTGTTTATGGAGGATGGCATTCAATTCGAGACAAAAATGGGAGATGGCTCCAATCCAAGTCAGGGCCTATTCGACAAGTTATTGTCGGCTGGCTCACGAATGCTGACTGGCGAATCGCTATTTATGACGCATTTTACTAATCGCGGTTCCAAGCGAGCGAAGGTGGGATTTTCAGCACCTTATCCTGGCACCGTCATTCCAATAGAACTATCAAAGCTTCCCGGCAGTGAAGTAATCGTGCAAAAAGACGGATTCCTGTGTGCCGCTTACGGAACCAAATTGTCCATTACATTTAACCGCAAGCTCGGTTCGGGTCTCGTTGGAGGTGAAGGCTTCATCTTGCAACGCCTTCAAGGCGACGGCAAGGCCTTTGTACATGCCGGAGGAACGGTCATCGAGCGCACGCTCAATAACGAAACACTACGCGTTGACACGGGGTGTGTTGTAGCGTTCGAATCGCAGATAGATTTTGATGTTCAATCCGCCGGTGGTTTGCGTTCGATGGTATTTGGCGGCGAGGGTATTTTCCTGGCTACGCTTCGCGGAACAGGTCGCGTGTGGTTGCAGTCGATGCCGATTCGAAAACTCGTACAGGCGTTGGCTCCCTACGGACGCAATTCCGGTAAAGAGGCGAGTTCATTACTCGGTGGCCTCTTTGAGAGTTAATGAATGAATCAGATAAACCTGGGCCTTATCCGCGAGGGCAAAGTTCCGCCCGACAAACGCGTTCCTTTCACACCGCTTCAGGTACAAGAGCTCATGCAACGGTACCCCTATGTGAAAGTATTTTGTCAGGCAAGCGACATCCGTTGTTTTGCCGATGATGAATATGCTGCCGTCGGCGTGCAAGTCGTTGATGAACTCTCACACTGTGACATTCTGATGGGAATTAAAGAGGTTCCCCTCACCTTGCTCATTCCGGATAAGACCTACTTGTTTTTTTCGCACACGATCAAGAAGCAATCGTATAACCGCCTGTTGCTTGAATCTGTGTTGAGCCATCGCGTACGTCTCATCGACTATGAGGCTTTGAAAGATAACCAGGACAATCGACTGGTAGCGTTCGGCCGATATGCAGGCATTGTAGGTGCCTATAATGGACTCTGGACGTACGGTCGGCGGTATGGTACATTCTTGTTGAAACGCGCGCACGAGTGCTTTGACGTAAATGACCTCAAACTCGAGCTGCGAAAAGTGACTCTTCCTCCCGTCAAAATCATACTGACTGGATCGGGCAGGGTGGGTAAGGGCGCCATGGAGACGCTCGACACGGCCGGTATTCGCAAAGTAAGTCCCCATGACTTCCTTATCCGCAGCTACTCAGAACCCGTCTATGTGCAGCTCCACAGTAGTGATTATCACGATCGCATCGCGGGAGGTGCTTTCAACCGGGCAGAGTTCCACCAATATCCCAACCGTTATGAGAGTCGTTTTCATGAATTTGCCCGTGTTGCCGATGTGTTGATGGCCGGTGCCTTTTGGAACCCCGGTGCGCCGGTCCTATTCACGCGCGCGGAAATGACCAATCCCGCATTTAAAATTAAAGTCATCGCAGACATCACGTGCGACATTAACGGATCTGTTCCCAGCACCGTTCGGTCTACGACTATTGTAGATCCTGTTTACGATTTTGACCCTGCGACGGGCAAAACATATCCAGGATTTTCCAGTGATGATTATATCACCGTGATGGCGATCGATAACTTACCCTGTGAGCTTCCACGAAGCGCCTCGGAGGAATTTGGGCGCGATCTCATAGACCGTATTCTGAAGCCTTTGTTCGTGGAAGATCCGGATAACATCGTAGAGCGGGGCACCATTGCTCAAAATGGACGGCTGATGCCTCGCTTTCAATACCTGGAAAAATATGTTCGCGGTGAAGAATGATGGCTGCAACTCAGGAACTGATAGGCCTGCCGTTGGCATCTTATTTTTAGTTGCGGCGATTGCGAATCACACGCTGACACAAACGTATACCCGGGTTCAAAATAATGCCCGGTGACGAGCGAAAGCAAGCTTGAATCCACGCTTGCCCTTTCCAGCTATATCGATGAAAAGGCACGAGCCACGAAGGTTCCCCTGCACGTCCCAGTAATACGTGCGTCCAATTTTTCCCTCGTTATACGATTGGCGCGTCGTGGATCCCATCCAGTAGAACTCGCCCAGTAACGCAGTAGTGCTGACCGGCAATGCCAGATGAGTTGTTGAGGGTCGAAACGTGCGGTCGGCATCCGGGGTAAGTCCCGGAAGAAAGCGGCGCCACCCCGAAGTGTGTTGCCCCGCGCCCGGAATGTCCAGCGCAACCGTTGATCTGGCTGTTCTTATCTGTGAAAGGACGGGAAAAACCGTCGCGATCATCAGCAATAGTGACAATATGAACCTGGTCACTTGATGCATAGCAAAGGAAGGTACCAAATCTTGATTGGATTCTCAATACCCTAAGGCAGATTTCGTTGTCGCAGACTAAGATGAAATCCGACGTCACGACTCGAGAGAGTTGATTTACCTCCGGGTCATTTCACTTTTCACGCGTTGCTGTCAATTGGCACCGACAAATTCAAATACCCATAAATGAAAATTCTACGGATCACTCGCAAGGGTTAAGTTAACGGCCTTTAATCGACAATGACAACAGCGTACCCTTTTGCCGTATTGGAATAACCATGCTATGAAAAGAATACGCAGACAGGCAGGCTAGTTAAACTGAAGAACTTTATGGAGGCTGTCGTTGGCTTTAGCCAACTGATCTTCAATGTCTGCGAGCTCTTTGCGTTTGGAATCCGTGTCTGCTGCATACTGATCATTCTCCTTCTTCATTTTTTCGTTCTTTGTCTTCGTTTTGTCAGTCTCCCCATCGGCAATGTTAGACGCTATACTCTTGTTGTTTTTGTCCGTCTTCTTTCCATTCGATTCAATATCGCTTTGAAGGCTCTTCATCTTGCTTTGGAGGCCGGCTATCAAATCGTTATAATATTTTTTATAGTGGTATTGGACGTAGTTCCTCACGTACTTTTCGGCCTTGGCAAACTCCTCCTTATAGCTGGTGCTGCTGAAATGCACGTCGTATCCGGGGCTGAAGGTAAACGATACCGAAGTTCCCGCCGATTCAGGAGTGAATATGGCGCGCTGATCTATTCGTAGTGACGACAACTCCGGAAATTGGGTTTTTACTGCGACCAGCACATTTTTGCCGCGTTTTTCAACTTTCGTTTTAACCAGCTCCTTGATGAAATCACCGTACATCTCCTGACAAAAACTCATGTCCTGATCAAACGTTGCCGTCCAGGATTCAACTTCAGAAGACTCTTCGGTCTTTACTGGCCGTCGTTCTACAAGCAGCGACTGTGCCACTGCGTTCAACGTAATAAATGTACCGGCAATGATGGTTAACAGGGTAAATTTGATGTTCATATTTTGAGAGGGTCAATGTGGTTTCCTAATGTGTGAATTGTAGTAGAAAGTTGCAAAAATAGCCGGCGGAAAAAATATTTTGTTTTAGTGACCGTAAAGCCACCCAATAGAGGCACACAAAGGGCAAATTATTCGCAACTTTGCCATTATGTTTCTCTACAACATTACCGTCGGAGTCGACAAAGATATTGAACACGAGTGGGTTCGCTGGATGAAAGCAGAATATATTCCTAAAGTCATGCGCACCCAGTTGTTTGTCGATTACAAGTTATACAAGGTGCTTCACGACGACGATGAAGGCAGCGTCTCCTACAGTGTTCAGTATTTTGCACGGTCTTTGTCCGACGTTACCACTTATTTTGAAAAGTATCCGGTGTTGATCGAAGAACATCGGAGTCGCTATCACAACCAGCACGTGGCTTTCATGACGCTTCTGGAGGAAATTTAAAAATCTAGAGCGAACCCCAGTAGGAGCCAATCCATCAATCACTTTTCAAGCCGATCAATTTTTGTTTGAGAAGTACTCAACAATCTGTTGGCTCTCCAAATGACAATTGATCCACTCGCTATCGAGTTTCGATCCGTACTTTTCGTAGAACTTGATTGCCGGTTCGTTCCAGTCCAACACCTGCCACGTCATGCCGACGCAATTCTGATCAAGTGTGAGACGTAACACCCGGTCGAATAGCCTTTTACCAACCCCTTGACCGCGTACGCTTTCTGTTACGATGAGATCTTCCAGGTAAAGGCGTTTGCCTTTCCAGGTAGAGTATCGCCAGTAGTACAAGGATAAACCTACGATGCCCGATGCACTTTCAGCAACGAAGAATCCGTAGACAGGATGGGGGCCGAAGCCATCCTCCTCCATTTTAGCGAGCGAGTTCGTTACTTCGTCAGGTGCTTTTTCGAACGTTGCCAGTTCCTTTACAAGTTCGAGTACACGCACCAGATCTGATTTGCGTCCCTCCCGGATGATGATCGTATCAGGCATGCCATTAGCTTTCGCCCAATTTCGAAAATTTTGTTACGACTTGCGACAGCGAAACCAATGATTCGCACGCTATTCGTTCCGAAGTGAAGACACCGGACTGGCCGTGGCGGCCTTAGCGCTCTGGAATAGAACAGCCAGTAGCGTAACCAGGCAAATTATTCCGCCCGCCATCACGTACAACGACAGGCCTATTCCCGTTTTGTATGTGTAGGCCGAAAGCCAGCTATTAACGGCATAGTACGCTATGGGCGTAAATATTACGAAGGCCGCGAGCACTAGCCTCCCGAAATCTCTTACCAGCAACAGCAGAATGTTGGTCACCGTTGCCCCGAGTGCCTTGCGTATGCCGATCTCGCGCGTTCTTTGCTGTGCGGCAAATGATGCCAGGGCGAATAAGCCGAGACAGGCGATTACGGTAGCCATCGCCGAAAAGATGGTGAAGATTCTGGCCAGCCTGTTCTCGTTATCGTACATATTCGCAAAGTCGGTATCCAGGAACGAATAGTTAAAAGGTTGGCCGGGTGCCAGTCGTTTCCATACCTTTTCCATATCTGAAATCAGCACCCGCGTGTTGTCCGTTTGAAATCTGAAACTTACGCTGCCGTCGGTATCTTCCAGGAAGATTCCCAAAGGCAAAATGGCATCTTTCATCGTCGTAAAATGAAAGTTCTTTACTACACCAATTATTCTCCAGCCCACTTCATTCTCCTGCCCCTGGGCACGCACGTCGAACTTTACAATCCTGCGCCCGATCGGGTCCTTCATGCCAAATTGCTTAACGGCAGCTTCATTGACGATCACACTGCGTTCGTCAGATTCAATGTCCTTGGAAAAATCACGACCTTCTATGATCTCCATGCCGAATGTGCGGAGATAATCATGATCGCCACTCCATCGCTGAAAAGTTACGATGTTCTCTCCGGTCGGTTCCTTGCCTTCTTCCCAAAAGCTATTGTTGTTTCTCCAGGCATTTTCAATCTCCACCGGAACAAACCCTGACACAGTGCCGGTAGTTATGCCTGCGCGTTTAACGACTTCTTCCTTGAATGTCCGTACGTTGTTCGGGCGCAGCGCGTATGCGTCGTGGACGATGATCACTTTTTCCTTGTCAAACCCGATGTTCTTTCGTTGGATATACCGCAATTGTTGAGCGATTGCCATTGCGGCGATGGTAAACAAAACTGAAAGGCCGAGTTGCCCAACAACCAACGCACTTCTGAAGGTGCTGATACCCGAACTCGGTACGCGTTCACCCTTTAACACCTTGGATGGCTTGAAAGCGCTCAGTACAAAAGCTGGGTATAGTCCAGCAACAATGCCTATACCGATCGCTGATAAAAGCAGGATGCCAATAAAGACAAGGTCATTCCAAGGCATGCTTATGTTTCGCTGGGCTAGTTCATTGAACAAGGGCAGGAACAGCCAGGCCAGTAACAGCGCACCGATAAATCCGGCGGTGGAGACAATCAGCGACTCTGTGAGAAATTGTCGGATAAGATGAATCCGCAAGGAGCCCATGGCCTTGCGGACACCAACCTCTTTGGCCCGTGTGCTCGATCTGGCCGTGCTCAGATTGATAAAGTTAATGCAGGCAATGAGCAGGATAATCAACCCAACCGTTGCCAGTATATATACATATGCGATACTACCGTTCGGCCCGAACTCTCCCTTGAGACTCGAGTGGAGGTGGATGTCGGTCAGTGGGCGGAGGCTGATGCTGTACTGGTTTCCTTCTGCAAGGAACTTATCAAATGTAAAATCACCTCCCATGGCTCTTGAGAGTGCCGGGCCGATGTGTTCTTCGGCAAACTTTGGCAGCTTTTCTTCCAGCAATGCGGCGTTTGCTCCGGGTCGCAGCAGCAGGTAGGTAATGAAATTCTCAGTCAGGTAATCGGTGCTTCTGGCTTCCTTCGCCACGGGCCAATCACCGTAAAAACTGATGATGATATCGAAATGAAAATGCGACGTCGCTGGAATGTCAGCGTAAACTGCGGTAACCTTTCCATACCTCACGTTGTCCAGAATGATCGGCTGTCCTAGTGCGCTCATCCCTGGATAATATTTTTCCGCCATACGCTTACTGATCGCAACGCCATGTGGCTCTGCCAAAGCCGTTGCACCGTTCCCCTCAAGCACGTCAACCGAAAATATCTTGAAGAATGAACTGTCGCTCCAGATTACATTTGACTCCTTTATATTCTCATTTCCTTCGGCGGTCTTTACGAGATAGCTACCCAATTGTCGGAAGCGAACCGTCGTTTCAATTTCTGGAAATGCCTCTTGCAGATCGTGTGCCTCTACGGCACTGCGATACGTCATATCGAATTGGTTGGCCCCGATTTTCGCGTGTGCGTCCACTCTAAATATTCGCTCAGCCTTGTCGTTGTAGCGATCAAACTGAAACTCTTCCACTATGTACAGCCCAATAACGAGACAGGCTGCAAGCCCCACAGCAAGTCCGAACACGTTGATCAGCGTGAATGTCTTTTGCCTGTTCATGTTTCGCCAGGCAATAGTGATGTAGTTCTTTAACATGGTCAGGTGATTTGGATTTTCGGACTTGATAATGAGCGACTGCGTGCGCAAAAGACCATCGGAATAGCCCAATGAGGTGAGTGCGGTTTCATAGGCGTCGATGAAACGCTGCCCGTTCTCCATATTGGCGTCGACCAATTCACAGAGATGATCGAGCATTTCGCTTTGCACGTCATCCTCTACAATGCCGCGATAGTGCAGGTCTTTGCTGATGTAGGCGATATGTTCATCCGTAACCATGGCAATTGAGCCGTAGCGCTTCATTCCAATGACCCGGGCCTGATGTTTAAGACGAGGCTCATGGTTCGCACAAATGACATGAACTCTTCCACTCTGGAAGTGGCCGATTTTTTTCCCTCTTTTGTCAGGCTGTAGTACTTGCGGATCCTCTTTCCGATAGGAACCGTTTCCGTCTTCAAAAAACCCTCTGCCACCAGTCGGTGCAAAGTTGGATACAGTGAACCTTCCGTGAGCAATATGGTTTCTTGCGAAAGCTCCCGGACGCGCTGCGTTATCTCATAACCGTACATGCGGGGATTATCTGAAAGCATCTTAAGAATGATGATTTGAAGTGTCCCCTTTAGAAGTTCAGAAGAATGCTGATCACTAATCTCGTTGCCCATAGCTCAAATGCATAAAACGCTAATGCATAGGTAAGTTATGTATTTGGTTCACGAAATGCAAATCCAGGTTGGCCAAGAGCAACTAACATGCTTTAAGGGGAATTGAGGGCTGGGAATTGAATGGGATCGGAATGTTGCAAGCTTATTGACGGAGACTGGGGTGACAACACATTGGTCGGCGTCAACCCGATTAGCTTGGCACGAAGGAATACTATAACGGAGTACTGAACTCAGAGACCTTCAATCAACCAATCAACCAATCATCAAATAAACTGTGCCCGGGGCGGGAGTCGAACCCGCACAGATATTACTATCCACAGGATTTTAAGTCCTGCGTGTCTACCAATTTCACCACCCGGGCGGGTTATTGAATTATTTGTTGATCTGTTGATTGAATACCGGTGCGGCTTTTAAGTTTCGTCTCCAGATTGTGTCGGGCTGATTTGCGTGAGGCGGAGAAGATGTATAAAAGTTCTCGGGCTTCCTGTTTAAGTCGGGTCAACTCTTCACTTTGGTAAATCTTCGCTTCTTCTACCATTTCCAGCCACATGAGTGATTCGTCCGCCTCTTCCACCACGATGGATAACTTTGCAATGAATTCCGATGGCGAGCGGCCACGGCAGGCTGCATGATAATTGGCTGCCACGGAGGTGGCCGATCGCAGAAGTTGCTTACCTATTATCTGGCCTTCAATCGTCTTAGGGAATCGCTTGAACAATAGAATAGTATCAAGGCTAAACTTCCTTGTTCGCCTTTGTAGTTCTTGAACGGTCATACGCCTGTATTTCCATCCAAAGTACGCCAAGCCTTCCAGTATCAATCGCCTTTCAAAGATCGGATTACCTTACATTTAGCAACGGCCTAAAATGACTGATGATTTGCAGATCCGATTTGCGAACGTTGCCCGCCGAGGCCGACAAATCAACAAATCAACAGATCAACAAATCATCAAATAATCTGAGCGGGAAACGAGACTCGAACTCGCGACCCCGACCTTGGCAAGGTCGTGCTCTACCAACTGAGCTACTCCCGCGGGTCCCTAAACTTGGGAGTGCAAATTTAGTAGTGATTACTGATTTTCCAAATAGCCATCCGAAATAGTGTATTTGGTTGATTGTTAGGACAATACCCTAACCGCAAACCGGAGTCGATACCTCGCCATTTGTCGTCGCCGGCTGGGTCATCGGGCTGCGATGCAGGAGATCTCCACGTTAGCGTCTTTGGGCAGGCGGCTCACCTCAACGGTCTCCCTGGCCGGGGGTGTGGTTGAAAAGAAAGTGCCGTATATCTGATTTACCAGGGGAAAGTTGTTCATGTCTTTCAGGAATATTGAAGTCTTCACTACGTGACTAAAGTCCAGGCCTGCGGCAGCCAAAACAGACTGGATATTTGCCATAACTTGCTTTGTCTCCTCCTCAATGCTGGAGGTAATCATAGCGCCTGTCGAACGTGCTAACGCAATCTGTCCACTCACAAATAGCAAGTTTCCACATTGAATCGCCTGGCTATACGGTCCGATGGGTTCGGGTGCCTGTTCGGAATAAACGACAGATTTTGACATGTTTCTAGGGTTTAAAAATTAATTTTACAGCAGCCAAAAGTAATCATCGTTCAAATATTTAAGGGCGGCGGATGAATATTTTAGTTATCGGTGACCAGGTTAACCTGCAGGAGCTCCGGCAGAAATTTGGCGACAAGCACGAATACTCCTGGGTGAACGAGCATCGGGACGCTGAAAAGTATTTGCTTAGCAATGAGGTCGTGTTTGACTTTATCATTGACGAAGAGCCCTATCAATTCGAGATCTATCTCGAACGTTCGGCAACGGTCTTCATTAATACTTGCAAGATCAGTTTGGGCGAGCTTGTACACCTGGTTGGCCGGCCCATCACGAGTAAGATTTTCGGCTTCAACGGTATGCCTACCTTATTTAACCGCGAGGTCCTTGAAGTATGCGTTCAGAAGCCCGAGGATGACTTGATGCTGCGCAGTCTCTGCGAGCAGCTGAAAACGTCTTATCAGGTTGTCGAGGACCGCGTGGGACTAGTTACTCCACGAATAGTATGCATGATTATCAATGAGGCCTACTACGCGGCTCAGGAAGGGACCGCCAGTCGGGAAGATATCGACCTGGCGATGAAACTTGGCACGAACTATCCTTATGGCCCTTTTGAATGGGCACGGCGTATCGGCATTAAGCACGTATATGAGTTGATTGAGGCGCTGTACGACGACACGCACGACGAACGATATAAGATTTGCCCGCTGCTCAAGAAGGAGTACCTGAATTTGATTTCCTGAGACACGGATTTTATTTTGCCTTAGTGAATCGATAATAGCGTGTGGTTTGTCCCGAAAAAGCAGAAAAAATTATCGCGCATGCTCCCAGGTGAATTAAGTTATTGTTAATATCAGTCCTTCGGAATGAATAATCCTATTTTCGCGGAGTATTCGACTTGGAACAGCAGCTGCAACCCATAACGCCTCAACATTCGCCGTGGCATAACATACGGACGGTCGCCTTCATCATACTGGCTTTTCTGCTGTTTCTATTTGCGCTCGACCTGATGACGTCATCCCTTCAGCACCTGAAGCGGAATGTATCCGAAACGATCCTGTTGGCAACCTCTAATCCGTTTACCGGTCTGTTCATCGGATTAGTAATTACCGCCCTGCTGCAAAGCAGCTCGACCACAACCTCGCTGGTCGTGGCACTGGTTGCTTCCGGTGCGCTCACACTCGAAGCCGCCATTCCCATCATCATGGGAGCAAACATTGGCACAACCATCACGGCTACAATCGTGTCTCTGGGGTTCATCAGCAAGAAGAAGGAGTTCCGCAGGGCGGTATCGGCCGGAACCTATCACTACTTCTTCAATTTACTCACCGCCGTTGTGCTGTTTCCACTTGAATACTATTATGGTTTCCTTTCGACGCTGTCGCTGTGGATAACCCACGCGCTTTTCACTCCCGGAGGACCGTCGCTGGAAAATGCAGATGCGCACAGTTGGTCCGGCTTGTCGTTCGTAACCAGCTGGCTCGTGGATGTGGTCAGTAGCCCATTAATACCCTTGGTGTTAGCCATCCTCATGCTATTCGCCTCCATCCTGATCTTCCGAAAACTGATATCCGATCTGCTGAAAGCTAAAAGCCCGGAGGCTTTCAGTCGTTTTTTCTTCAAGAGCCCACTGAAGTCATTCTCATGGGGATTGCTCACGACGGCCGCGATCCGGTCGAGTTCCATCACCACATCGGTCGTGGTGCCCATTGTTGCCAACAAGATTGTGAATCTGAAGCAGGCCGCGCCTTTTATCATGGGTGCCAACGTAGGGACTACCATAACCGCATTCATTGCTGCCATCCTTCAAACCAACACGTCCGCCGCCGTGAGCATTGCCATCGTTCACTTCTTATTCAACTTGATTGGCGTATTGCTGTTCATGCCCATCCCGGTGCTCCGAAAGCTTCCGCTTGAACTGGCCGAGGCCCTAGGCAAGTTGACGTTGAAATACAGGTTGGCCGGGTTTGTCTACCTGTTGGTGGCCTTCTTCTTCCTGCCCTTCTCGCTCATCTACTTTAATCAGGATGCTGTCCAAACGCTGACACTCACGTACAGCCGCACGGATGGAGCGGGGCATAGTGAACCATTTACCGTGGTAAGCCGCCTGAATACGCGAACGTTTTCGGGTGAATGGTCTTTTTACTCTGGTACCGGGCATGACCTCGACGCCGAGCCTACATTGATTTATCCCATCTCCAGCCGGAACGCAACGCTGTTTGTTGGCAAGCAAATGTTTCAGTTCACCCGACCCGGATTCTGCTGGGACGGGGAAGACGAATACGGGAAGTACAAATCTTGTATTGAAAAAATTGAACGCCGGTATCAGGCTGCGGGAAGAACGTTTGATTCTGTTTACGTCTATCAACGTGAGTACGCGAAATCGCGCGTGCATCGCCTGTTGATGACGGCCCGGGAAAAGATCATCCTGCAACAAGAAATCACCGGTCCCGAAGGCGTCATTCTGCGCGAAGACTTGACCAGTATCGAACGTGATTAGGCAGTTAAATTCCGGGCGAAATATCTATATTGCGGTGAACGATTATCAGTGTTGAAAGATACCATTCTCAAATTTCTGAAACTCGACAGTCTGGTTGAACACCTTACAGGATTTGTCGAAACCCGCATCGAATTGATGAAGGTCGAGGTGCAGGAGGAACTGGCACGCGTCCTGTCGAGAGCCCTGGTATTCTTGGTTATTTTATCCGTACTCACGCTGTTTGTTTTGCTGTTCAGTATGGCCGTTTCTTTTAAGTTAGGAGAACAGCTTGGTAACTTTGGAGGCTTTGCCATAGTAGGCGGCCTTTATTTGCTTATCGGCGTGGTCATACTGGCATTCCGAACGCAGATATCCGAGCAAGTTGAAAACAAGCTCGAGGAAATCATTCAGCGAAAGAAGAAGAAGAAATAATATGGAACTCGGAAATACTGACGAGATTAAGATGGACTTGTTGAAGAGATCGGCCAAGCATCGGGAAGAACTGGAGAACGAGGTACGCTTGCTCTCCGCCCGGACGGAAAGTATTCTCACCAACGCCCTTATCATTGGCGGCACACTGGTGGCCTCATACTTTATTGTGCGCCAGTTTACTGGTAAGTCTGGCAAGACTAAAAAGACACGCAACAAAACATTGACCGTGTTACCGGCCGCACAGGCGCAGGCCGTGCAGGAAGCGGATGAATCCCCGGGCATCGTCTCACAGATTGGAACTGCCCTGGCAAGTCAGGCCACAGTGTTTCTACTGGGCTTGGCAAAGGAGAAACTTGCAGCGTATCTGCAGAGTCCTCCCAGCAAGCAAGCGAACGACAATGAGCGTCATTAACTCACTAACGGCCGCTGCACGGTCTGGCAAGAAGTCCATTGCAGTACTCGTCGATCCTGACAAAGTTGAGGACCCGGCGCGCTTAAGGCAGTTGATCAACCTGGCCAACGAGAATTGCATCGATTATTTTTTCGTTGGAGGCAGCCTGATCACCACGACGAATCTTGCGCACGTCATCAAGACGATCAAAGAAAATGTTACCATCCCCGTGGTGCTCTTTCCGGGGAACTCAATGCAGATTGATCCCTCGGCCGATGCCTTGTTATTTCTATCCCTCATTTCCGGCCGAAATCCTGAACTGTTAATCGGCCAGCACGTCATTGCAGCGCCCATCATTCGCAATACGCGGCTGGAGGTAATTCCCACGGGTTATATCTTGATAAACTCCGGCAGGACAACCAGTGTTGCCTACATCAGCAACACCACGCCGATCCCTGACGATAAATACTCGCTAGCTGCGTGCACGGCGATGGCGGGTGAAATGCTGGGCCTCCGGGCGATTTATATAGACGCCGGAAGTGGCGCCGAGAAAGAAATCAGTGCACGGATGATCGCCAGCGTGCGAAAGTGCATAACGGTTCCCCTAATGGTCGGCGGGGGTATCAACACAAGCCATAAGGCCATCAGCGCTTTGGAAGCTGGTGCAGATATGATCATCGTTGGCAATGCCTTGGAGAAAAATCCGAAACTGCTCACCGAAATAGCGGATAAGATATATGAATGGAATCACAGGGTGGGCAAAAATTGAAGGTTGATTGGTTCGGGTAATCCGTCATATCAATATGCCTGCCGCACAACCGTGTACCGATCATGTTCATGTCGGTTGGAATATTGTGGGTCTATTTTCCTGTTGGTTATTTGGGATAATTTGATCGACCATTTGGATGGTCGTGGTGGCCACAAACGTGGTCACGTCGCGATCGACCGAACGTCGTTCATCCCGTTCATCACGTCGATCGCGTTCATCACGTCCGTCACGCCCGCGTCCGCCACGTCGTTAACCGTGGCCATCACCTACGTCCGCCGGCACGTCCCGTCAACGTCGTTCATACGCGACGTACAGAAATGGGTTAACCAAAAAACCGGGCGCGCAACATCATCCCGAACAACATAAATGATTGTCAATGTATTTTGGACAACCATTCATTCGCGTTGCCTATTTTAGAGCAACAATTAACCTAGCCATGGCCAAAATAAGCTGGTCGTTTATAGTATTTGCCTTGCTCTTCAATCAATGCACCGACGTGAAAAAGCAACCAACCGAATCAAAATCTACAGATCCCCATTCCTTTTCCCTCCCTGACGACGCGCGGGTAAAGCACTTAAGTTGGAACGCAACAGTAGATTTCGACACTAAGATCATCAACGCCGTTGCGACCTGGGACATTGAGCACTCACGTGACGCTGACCTCATCATCTTCGACACCAAAAATCTCACGATCAAGAAAGTGACTGCTGCTGACGGCGGCAAGCCATTAGAATATCGACTGGCAGATCCGGATAGCCTCCTGGGACAAGCGCTGGCGGTCCTCATTCCGCCAGATACCAAAAAGGTGGTGATTGAGTATCAAACGTCTCCGGACGCCGAAGCCTTGCAATGGTTGTCACCCTCACAAACAGCAGGCAAGAAGCATCCGTTTCTTTTCACCCAATCACAGGCCATTCTCGCCCGCAGTTGGATTCCCTGCCAGGATTCGCCGGCAATTCGCTTTACGTATGATGCAGAGGTGCATGTGCCCACGGAATTATTGGCGCTCATGAGTGCCGCCAATCCGCAGCAAAAGAATGCGTCCGGCATATATAAGTTTGAAATGCGTCAACCGATTCCATCGTATTTACTGGCGCTGTCAGTTGGCGACATTGCCTTCAAACCGGTTAGCGCGCGCGCCGGTGTTTATGCAGAACCGTCTGTGGTGGAGTCCGCCGCCTGGGAGTTTGCGGACCTCGAAAAAATGATTGCCGGCGCGGAAGCCCTTTATGGCAAATATGCCTGGGATCGCTACGATGTAATTGTCCTGCCACCCAGCTTCCCATTTGGCGGAATGGAGAATCCGCGGCTGACTTTCGTAACACCCACACTACTGGCGGGAGACCGATCCCTCACCTCTGTCATTGCGCATGAACTGGCGCATAGCTGGTCCGGTAACCTGGTGACGAATGCTACGTGGAACGACTTCTGGTTGAACGAGGGATTCACCGTTTACTTTGAACACCGGATTATTGAGGCATTGTATGGCCATGAAGATGCCGAAATGCATGCTCTGCTGGCGTTGCAGGATTTAAAGGCAACCATTGATGACCTGACGGCCGCCAATAACATCAACGATACCAAACTCAGGCTCGATCTTAAAGGGCGTAATCCCGACGATGCCGTAACGGATATCGCCTACAACAAGGGATACTTCTTTCTGCGAAGCATTGAAGAGAAGTATGGACGCGATAAATTTGACGCCTTTGTTCGCGATTATTTCTCTGGCCACAGCTTCCAGTCGGTGAACACCGACCTGTTCGTAGCCGCTGTCAAAGAATACTATTCAAAGAATCATTCAATCACGCTACCAGACACGCTTTTTAACAACTGGATTTTTACGCCTGGCCTTCCCGCAGACTGTCCGACACCTGTCGCAACGAAGTTTGCGCCAATCGATTCAGCGCTGGCTACTTTCGCCCGCGATGGAAAGTCGCTGCCCGCCAAAGTATCGTGGGGTACGCAGGAATGGCTGCATTTTATAAAGAACCTGCCTGATACGCTCAACGTTGAACAGCTTAGTTCATTGGATAAGTTTGGCAAGTTGACAGCGTCAGGCAATGCTGAGATTTTAACGGTATGGCTGGTGGTCGCAATAAAAAATAACTACGCGCCGGCTTATCCAAAGCTGGAACAATTCCTGGTGAACACAGGCCGGCGGAAATTTCTTAGCCCGCTGTATAACGCCCTCGTCAAGACCCCGGAAGGTCGCGAACGCGCCGCAGAAATCTACCGCAAGGCACGACCCAATTATCACTTCGTTGCTACCAGCACTTTCGACACCCTCATTCCCCTCTAACCAAAATCTTACTTATGTCGCTGTTTAAGAAACTTAAGTCAACCATAGCCGTGGCGCAGAGCCTCGATCTGGAAAAGATTGGAAAACTTGCTGCCAAAGTAGACCTCAACAAAATGATCGGCCTCGTGAGCAGCATGAAAGACGAGGACCTTCAGAAATTGATCAAGTTCATGGAAGCGGGAAAACGCAAGCATGAATTTCCGCCTGTGGATGGCGACTTCTATGACCTGCATCAGATCCTCACTCCTGAGGAGCGCGAAATTCAACTCAAAATTCGCGACTTCATGGAAACCAAGATAAGACCGATCGTCAACACGTATTGGCTCAAGGATGAGTTTCCGTTTGAGGTCATTCCTGAGTTTGCAAAACTCAACATCTGCGGACTAACGTATGAAGGCTATGGCTGTCCTGGAAAGTCGTCACTGTTGGAAGGATTCCTGGCGATGGAGATGGCCCGCGTCGATTGTTCGATGTCAACGTTTTTTGGCGTACAGAGTGGTCTGGCCATGGGTTCCATATATTATTGTGGATCGGAGGAACAGAAACAACAGTGGCTGCCGCCTATGCAGCGCATGGAAAAGATCGGAGCTTTCGGATTGACGGAACCTGAAGTTGGTTCCGGTGTAGCCGGAGGTTTGACCTGCACTTGCAAGCGAACCGGTGATAAGTGGGTCATCAACGGACAGAAGAAATGGATTGGCAATGCGACGTTTGCTGATCTGGTCATCATCTGGGCCCGTGATCTGGACGACGGTGCCGTGAAGGGCTTTATAGTCGAGAAACACTTTCCTGGATTCAAGGCAGAAAAGATCAAAGGCAAGATGGCGCTCCGCATTGTTCAAAACGCGCTGATCACGCTCACCAACTGTGAGGTGCCTGAATCAGGCAGACTTCAGCGGGCAAATTCATTTAAAGACACGGCACAGGTATTACGCATGACGCGTGCAGGCGTGGCGTGGCAGGCAGTGGGGTGCGCACGCGGCGCCTACGAGAGCGCGTTACGATACACCAATGAACGCAAACAGTTTGGTCGGACAATCAGTAGCTTCCAGATGGTGCAGGACCTGCTCGTGATGATGTTGAGCAACCTTACGGCTATGCAAACCATGGTATGCAGGCTTTCGCAATTGCAGGATGCAGGGAAGTTAACGGATGAACAGGCTTCGCTTGCCAAGGTGTTTTGTACACTGCGCACGCGCGATATTGTCAGCCATGCCCGCGAATTATTTGGAGGAAATGGTATCTTAATTGAATACGATATTGCCCGATTCGTCGCCGATGCAGAAGCGATCTACAGTTATGAGGGTACTAAAGAAATCAATACGCTGATTGTAGGGCGTGCGATAACGGGTCAGAGCGCCTTTGTGTAGGGAAATGCATCGGGTACAAGGCGCTCTTGCGTTGGGACAGTGCATGCGTTGTCCTTACGATGCATGCCCAATTCTTTTAGCTCCAAGTCCTTTTGCGCCTAATTCAATCGCAGCTCGGCTTTCATGCCGCGAAGTTGATTGAGGAGCGCTTGCTGCCAGGTCTCCTCTGCGTCCCATTTGGTTCCCAGGAAGGCGTTGCCCGAATCGATGTGCTTGAAATAGAATTTGTAAACCGTTGTATTTGCAGGAATGTTCTTGGCCTGGGGCGTTGATTCCGGATAAGTCACTGAAGCGATCTCTGTTTCTGATCCCTTCAACTCGTAGCCCAACAATTCCTTGGCAACCAAGTCGCGGGTCCTGATCACACAAATCACGTAAAGCAAACCCTGTTTGCGCAAATCCTTCTCGCTCGTGCCCGCAGGGGTGAGCTTGTACTTCAATGAATAGTTGTCAGCAAAAATTTTTTCCAGTTCTGCGTCTACTGTCGGATCGCCCGTCATGGGAACAGCCAAGGGATCAACCTTTGCATCGATGGCGTAGAATTCGTTTCGCTTGCCCGATATCGGATTGATCGACAAGCCCGTCTCAGGTTCAGCGTTAATCAACAAGTTTTGTCGCGGCTGGGTGGACGCCTGCCGGTAAAGAGTCTTCACCAATTCAAGAAGGACTGCATTGCTGATAGACCACGCTTTCTGAGATCGTTCGACAACATTTTCCTTGCCACTGAAAAGCGTGCAGGTCATGCGGAAGTCACTGTCGTTCTTCTCAACAATAATCAGGTTGGCCACCTCTCTTCGCAGCAGGTAATCAGCAAAAGCGCGGGTAACATCTCTGCCGGCCACCAACATATCGAGTTCAAAATACACGACGGCGTCGATGCCGGCGCGCTGAAAGTAATCCTGCATGTCTTTCAATTCCTTTGCCGAGAGCGCATAGTCATAGAAGACTGCGCTGCGTGTACTGAGCAGTTTTTCGGGCAGGCCACCCGTTAGGTCGAGCTGATCGACCCATTGCGTTTCGACAGCGACAAACTGCCCTTGCGTCGAAACGGAAAATGAGAGGATTGCCAGGGTAAATCCGATAATGCGCACAGTCATGACGAAATACAGAACGAAGTTAGCAATAATCTATTTTCACACGCCTATAAAAAGACCTTCGCCGGTAAGCTTCACAGGGTAAGTCACGAGTTCACGGCAGGCGGAATCAGCGGGTCTTCCACTGGCAAGCTCAAAACGGTAATGATGCAACGGACAAATTATCTCACCGAGGGAATTTACAGCGCCCTTGCTGAGCGATTCGCCCTGGTGTGAACAGGAATCCTGCACCGCATAAAATTCATCGCCATGCATAACGAGGCAGATGCGTTTATTCCGGGCCACAAGCAACTGTGGTTTATGCTCCACAATACGTCTCCTTGCTTCTTGTTCGCTGTCAAATATTTTCAACCACTCCATGTAAATCGGTTTGTGACATTGCGCTTAATCTATATCTTGTTTTCCTGGAACTTGGCCTAAACCTATGAAAATATATTCAACCCTCATTCTTATGATGAGTGCCTTTGCAACGATTGCGCAGTCGCAAAGTACGCTGCAGTCAAAAATTGATCAACAGGCCGTCCAGGTAGAATCGCGTGTAGTCGAATGGCGTCGTTGGTTTCACGAACATCCTGAGTTGTCGAATCGCGAAACAAACACGGGTGCTCGCATCGCCGAACTGTTGAAATCATTTGGGCTTGAAGTGCAATATCCCGTTGCAAAAACCGGAGTTGTGGCGCTGTTGAAGGGTGCGAAAGCCGGACCTGTTGTGGCGTTGCGTGCCGATATTGACGGGCTACCCATTACCGAACGCAATTCACTGCCTTTCGCATCAAAGGCCACCACCACATTCGCCGGTCGCGAAACTGGTGTAATGCATGCCTGCGGCCATGACGGTCACATGGCCATACTGCTCGGTACGGCGCAAGTACTTTCAACCATGAAAGCTTCGCTCAGAGGCACAATTAAATTTATATTTCAACCGGCCGAGGAAGGTGCACCAGCGGGAGAGGAGGACGGTGCTGTGCTCATGATCAAGGAAGGCGTGTTGGAAAACCCCAAGGTGGATGCCATTTTTGGACTTCATTTACAGGCATTGGTGCCGGCCGGCCAGATAAATTACAAAGCCGGAAGCTTCATGGCAGCAGTGGACGGTGTGACGATCAACGTACAAGGCCGTGGCGCACACGGGGCGTCCCCCTGGGACAGCGTGGATCCGATCGTTTTGTCGGGACAAATAGTCAGCTCCCTTCAGACGATCGTCAGCCGACAATTGGACCTCACACAGGCAGGTGCCGTGCTCACCATTGGCACCCTGCACGCCGGTATTCGCAGTAATATCATCCCCGAGAATGCCGTTATGGAAGGAACGATACGCACCTTTGATTCGACGATGCAGCGCGAGATGCACGAGCGAATTGTGCGCACCGCCACAAAAGTTGCCGAGAGTGCAGGTGGTCACGCCGTCGTCGAAATACGCAAAGGCTATCCGGCTGTTGTTAACGATGCAGCGCTGGCGCAATGGGCGGGACCATCGTTGGCTCGCGCCGCAGGTGCAAATCAAGTTCGCATTACCCCGGCCGTGACCATGGCGGAGGACTTTTCTTTCTTTCAGAAGAAGGTGCCTGGCTTGTTTTTTTTCCTGGGTGCATATCCGGAGGGAAAATTGGAGAAACCACCCGTCCATCATACGCCGGATTTCATGATCAACGAGAAGGTGTTGATCATCGGTGTGAAGGCGTTGTCGACACTGGCGGTTGACTATTTAGAAATGAAAAAATGATCGGTTGAATACTCACTTTCATGGTCGTACTCAACTCAAGGCATTGACCGCTAAAAATATTTTACCCGAGTAAAGAAATTCTTGATAGTCTTTTAAAATTACGCAGAGAACAAAAAAACATATCGATGATGAAGATTTTGCTAAGCACCGGATTGACAATTATAACGTTTGCACTACACGCACAAATGAACTCAAAAATACAGGCGCGGCTGGATGATCAGGCAAAGGCGATTGAGTCGCGCGTGATCGAATGGCGGCGCTATTTCCATGAGCATCCGGAGCTTTCTAACCGCGAGGTCAATACCGCGGCAAAGGTCGCTGAACATTTGAAGTCCCTTGGCATTGAAATACAGACGGGTGTTGCGAAAACCGGCGTAGTGGGTTTGTTGAAAACCGGTAAACCTGGGCCCGTGATCGCCCTGCGCGCCGACATGGACGCGTTGCCCGTGACCGAACGCAACAGTTTGCCGTTTGCGTCGAAGGTGAAAACAGTATTCAATGATCAGGAGACAGGCGTGATGCATGCTTGCGGACATGATACCCATGTCGCGATCCTCATGGCCGTTGCCGAAATTCTCGTGAAGAACAAGGCCGACTTAAAAGGAACCGTAAAGTTCATCTTCCAGCCTGCCGAAGAAGGACCACCAAAGGGCGAAGAGGGTGGTGCTGGCCTGATGGTGAAAGAAGGCGTTCTTGATAATCCCAAGGTTGATGTGATTTTCGGTATGCATATACAATCAATCTCCAAACTAGGCACCATCTCCTATAAGCCCGCCGGCATGATGGCCGCGTCTGACTGGTTCTACATTAAAGTGAAGGGTCGCCAATCTCACGGCGCAGCGCCCTGGATGGGCATCGATCCCATCGTGGTGAGTGCCCAGATCATCAACGCGCTGCAGACCATTATAAGCCGCCAAACGGAATTGACCAAGGAGGCGGCCGTGATTACAGTGGGGAAAATACAAGCTGGTGTACGAGAAAATATCATTCCCGAGGAGGCAACGATGGCGGGTACCATCCGGACGCTGGATCCGGAGATGCAAAAGATCATACATGAAAAGATCAAACTCACCGCGACAAAGATCGCTGAGAGCGCCGGAGCAACCGCCGAGGTGTCGATCGAAAACAAAACTCCCGTCACTTACAACGATGTGACGGTGACCGGGCGAATGGTCCCCAGTCTACAGAAGGCCGCGGGCAAAGACAACGTCATTCAAATCAATGCCGTGACAGGCTCCGAAGACTTCGGGTTCTTTGAGCAAGCGGTCCCCGGATTGTTTTTCTTTGTGGGCGCGATGCCGCCTGATCAGGATCCATCCAAGGTGCCGGCCCACCACACGCCCGATTTCATGATTGACGAAAGTGGCATGCTTACCGGACTGAAAGCCATGCTTAATGTAACCGTCGATTATATGTATTTAAATAGTGTTCCCAAAAAGTAGACAGGTTTTCCTGATCATCAGTTTTGATGGCTTGACCAACTCGTTGTCTACCTTTCGTTAAACTTCGGTAATTATGTCTATTTTCCGTTTCGTCGCCATCTTATTCCTCGTAGCGACGTCTGCGCATGCACAGGTACTCGAACAGCTGACCGTAGAGAAAATCATGCGCCATCCCAAGTGGATCGGCGTGGCTCCTACGTCCCCACATTGGTCGCCCGACAGCAAGACCCTTTATTTCTATTGGAACCCGGAGTCAGCAGTTTCGGATTCACTCTATGCATACAACGTTTCGTCACGTGCGATTCGAAAAACAACCGCGAGCGAACGATCCACGGGCGCTCCTCGATTCATTCATTATAATAATAGTTTCACCAAAGGTGTCTTCGAAAAAAATGGAGATATCTTCTTATACGACCTGGCGACGGGAAAAACGAATCAGGTATCGAACACGACAGGAAATGAATTTGGTCCACAGTTTTCAGGTGATGACAAATCGATCATCTTTTCGGCCGGTATGAATCTTTACTGCTGGAACATTGCGACGGGAATGTTCTCTCAGCTTACGGATTTCCGCACGGGCAAACGGCCAGGCAGCACCACGAGCGACCAGGAGGGTTGGCTGAAAGCTGATCAACTGAAATATTTCAAGGTGCTGAACGAACGAAACAGCAAAGCGGATCAACGTAAAAAGAATCTGAAGAAAGAGACTCCGAAGAGAGCCAAAGAAATTTATGCAGATGATCGAAATGTAGAGCTTACGCAATTGAGTCCCGATCAGCGTTTCATCACTTATCGTTTGTCTAAACGCACTCCTTCAAAGACGACCGTCGTTCCGAATTATGTTACCGTATCGGGTTTTACGGAAGATATTACAGCGCGCACCAAGGTGGGTGTGGCGGCCAGCCCCGGCGATTTCTATCTCTACGATGTCGCACGCGATACTACTTTTCTGATTAAGCTCGACGATGTACCCGGCATCTATGATACGTTGCCTTACACTAAGGACTATCCGGCTGGCAGGCGCAAGCCTGCTAAACAACGCGACGCCGAGGTATCGGCCGTTGCCTGGTCGCGCGATGGAGAACATTGTGTGCTCTCTATCTCGTCGCTCGATTTCAAGGATAGGTGGCTCATGGAGCTTGATCCGCAAACCAGGAAATTATCGCTTCTTCACCGGGAACACGACGACGCATGGGTGGACAGTCCCGTGAGCGACTTTTTTGGAAACGACAATTTGGGATGGCTGGGCGACAACAAGCGCATCTGGTACATTTCTGAGCAAACAGGCTATGGTCACTTGTACACCATAAACGTAGAGACGAAACAAAAGAAGCAGCTGACATCGGGGAATTTTGAAATTCAAAAGGTGGGATTGAACCGTGCGAGACAACAGTTCTACATCACCACTAACGAGACTGATCCGGGCCAGAAACAGCTGTATCGGTTGTCAATCGACGGAAGTCCCAGGGAGCGACTCACACCACTGGCTGGTGCCTATGAATTCAGTCTTTCACCTGACGAAAAGTTTGTAGCGCTGCGTTATTCTTATACCAATAAACCCTGGGAGCTTCAAATTCTGGAGAATAAGCCAAAGGCCACACCCGTTCCGATCACTCATTCGTTGACGGAGGAATTCAAGTCTTATGCCTGGCGCGATCCGGAGATCATCACGTTTGAGGCCCGCGATAAAGAAAAAGTGTATGCACGTATCTACAAGCCGGCGAGGCCGAATGGAGCAGGGGTGATATTCGTTCATGGGGCAGGCTACCTGCAGAATGCCCACAAGTGGTGGAGTTCCTATTTCCGTGAATACATGTTCCACAACCTCCTCACTGACCTCGGCTACACTGTTTTGGACATTGACTATCGCGCGAGTGCAGGCTATGGTCGCGACTGGCGTACGGGCATCTATCGCTTTATGGGCGGAAAAGACCTTACGGACAACCTCGACGGGGCGGCTTTGCTGGTATCGAAGTACAACGTAGACCCTAAGCGCATCGGTGTCTACGGCGGATCATACGGTGGCTTCATTACGCTGATGGCAATGTTTACAGCTCCCGACGTATTTGCCGCCGGTGCAGCGTTGCGACCTGTAACGGACTGGGCGCATTACAATCATCCCTACACTGGAGCCATATTGAACACGCCTTACCTTGACAGTTTATCGTACGCCAAGAGCTCACCCATTTATCATGCCGAAGGACTTAAGGGTGCGTTACTGATTTGTCATGGAATGGTTGATGTGAATGTACACTTTCAGGATGCCGTGCGTTTGACACAACGTTTGATTGAGTTGGGTAAGGACAATTGGGAGCTGGCGGTCTACCCAATGGAGGATCATGCATTTGTTGAATCTGGTAGCTGGACGGATGAATACAAACGTATTTTGAAGCTGTTTGAGGCGAATCTAAAGTAGCCGAAGCGTTCCGCAGGCTACCAGGTGATACTGCGTATAGCCTTATCGTAAGCCTGTCGAATGCTCTCTGCATCCTGACGCCTGCCATACCGCACCACCCATCTGCCATCAACGATCGTTCCAAGGATAGTCGATGAGTCGGCCGTGTAAACAATGGAAGATAAACAGTCATCCATCCGGCCTCTGGCAAAAAGTGGTGAAGAAGCATTGTAAACGACCGCATCCAGTGGCTGACCTTTCGCGAAGTAGTCTGTTTGTCCAAAGATGCCGAGTGCCTGATTGCCTGCGCTCCAGCTCATGTGGGTCAACTGTCGGGCGCCGTTGTCGAATGTATTGCGCTTATGCGTCACGAGACGTTGCGCATAATCCAGCCACCGAAGATCCTCAACCGGATTCAGACTTATCTGGCTGTCGGTGCCGATAGACCACCTGCCTCCGGCCCGCGCAAATTCGCTAAGACGAAAGGTGCCATCGCCGAGGTTTCCTTCAGTGCCCGGGCAAAGCACCACGTGCGCACCTGACTGAGCAAGCTTCATAACCTCGTTGTCATTGAGGTGCGTACAATGCACGAGGTGAAAGCGAGCATCCAGGGGGAGGTGTTGAATCAACCATTCGACAGGCCGCATGCCAAGAGAAAGACAGGCCGCTTCCACTTCTTTCAATTGCTCGGAAACATGAAGGTGAAACGGTAGGTCTGAAGGGCCTTCGGCAAAGGTGGCGACAACTTCGGCTGCAGCTACAGCCCGTAAAGAGTGAACGCCAAATCCGAGTCGTGCGTGAGGTTGATTCACGATCACAGCGCGGCTGGCGTCAAGCAATTTAAAGTATTCGTCCCGCGATCCACAAATAAATCTCCGCTGCCCTGGAAAGGGGGGTTTGTCGAAGTCCCCACGCTGATACCACACGGGAACAAGGGTGATCTTGATGCCGGCCGTGGCCGCGGCGGCGATAAGTCGCTCGGCCATTTCTGCAAGGTGGGCATAGGGCTGACCCTGCTGGTCATGGTGCAGGTAATGAAACTCAACTACATGCGTATAGCCATAGCGTAGCATCTCAGCGTACAGCATGGCAGCGACGGCCTCGATAGCATCCGGACGCATTGCAAGGGCGCATCCGTACATAGCTTCCCGCCAGCTCCAGAAGTCGTCGCTTGCACCAGGGGCATGCTGCTCTGCCATCCCCGCCATGGCATATTGAAAGGCGTGGGAATGGGCGTTTCGGAACCCGGGCATTGCATAGCCATCGACGGCCTCCACCTCGCTCTGCTCAGTTTGCAAAGTAATAGGCGGCTCCGCCGACAGATACTCAATGCTGCCCTTCTGGTCCACCCCTATATACGCTGGCGTAAGCCATCCGGTGCTTAAGAGTAGTCCGCTGAACTTGTAGTATCTCATCTGATGTCCTGATATCGTTGCCTTCATTCTCGAAGTGCCCGGTGTTGCGACCAGATTGTATGACGTGCGTGCGTGCCGGGGCCGGGTGACCCACAACCAGTATGCAATCGCCGAACGACGTGCCCGTCACTGGGGTCTCGCTGAAATTATCCCGCCGCTAGCTGATCCACCAACGATGAGAGAGTTCGCTGCAACACCATCCTCATTTTTCCAGCGCGCACTACATCATACGTCGTCTCCTTGTCGTCCATATAATTGATCTTAGCCATCTCCAGTTGCAACGCCTGTTGATTCTCCAGGGGCTTTCCATAGGCACGTGTAATGTACCCGCCTTTGAACGGAAAGTTATGCGTCACCGAGTAATCCGATTGTCGAAGTGTGTTGAAGGCCGTAGCGATAATATCCGGGCTCGCTGCGGCTCCATCGACATCTCCCAAGATGAGGTCAGGGAACTTATCACGGTAAATGGTCTGCACATATTGCCGGATCGAGTGACAATCCCACAACAATACCTTACCGAACATTGATTTAAGTTCCGCCAGAATTTGGGCCAACTGATCGTGATAGGGTTTGTAGTAAGTCAATCTGCGCCTGGCCACCTCGTGATCAGCAACGGTTAACCGCGCGTCTTTGTAGAGTGGTTTCCCTGTAAAGTCCGTCACCGGGCACAAACCCGTGATGATGCGTCCGTCGCTGTACAGTGGTTTGCCATCCGGATCTCGGTTGAGGTCGATAACCCACCGGCTTTGCACCGCGGTTATCATAGTAATGCCCAAGGAGGGAGCGAAGTCGTATAGGCGGTCAACGAACCAGTCAGTGTCATCTGGTTGACTGATCGCAGCAGCGTCGTATTGTTCAACCAGTTCCGGAGGAAAGGACGTGCCACAATGCGGCACACTTACCAGTACAGGTACGCGTTTAATGGATGGAAGAATAACCCGAAAGCAATCCATGCATGATGACATTAAAGTGCCGTTAGACCACCGTCAACGGTGAAGTAGGCGCCGGTGCAATACGACGATTCATCCGATGCAAGGAAAACAGCTAGTCCTGTTACATCCTCGCTGGTGCCCAGCCGTCCCAGCATGGCTGACTGTTGAAGATGATTGCGAACGGCAGCGTCGGCAAGTATGCGCTCCGTCATCGGCGTTTGCATAGTGCCCGGTATAACAATATTAGCTCTGATGTTATCGGTTCCATATCCGCCTGCAATTACCCTCGCCAGAGAATGAACACCGGCCTTTGTGCTGCTGTACGCAGCGTCATTCGTTGCGCAAGCCACCAGTGCCGTTGGTGACCCCACAAATATCAAAGATCCTCCCCCGGTCCTTAGCATTTCTGTGATTACGTACTTCGCGCAGAAAAAAGCGCTGGAAAAGTTTACGGCCACAAGTTCGTTCCACAGCTCAGTCGTAACTTCATGAACTCTGCGGTCGAGTGTGCTCATTTTAGCCACGTTGTTGTAGAGCACATCGATGCGACCGAAAGAGTCTATGGCCCTCTTTACCATCCCGGCGACCTGATGTTCATCGGCAACGTTGGTCCGCACAAAGATAGAATTGCCTCCATTCGATTGGATTTCCTGATGCGTTTCGTTGCCGGTTGCTTCGTCGTATTCGACGATGACTACTTTGGCGCCTTCACGCGCATAGCGCAATGCAACGGCCTTACCCATTCCGGCACCTGCACCGGTAACAATGGCTACCTTATTTAGCAATTTCATGGTCTCATCGGATTGGTGCCGTGGCCGTACACCTATATTAGTTCTTCCTGCGTTTCTTCTTCTTTGTCTCCTCTTTTACAACAGGCGCTGTTTCTGTCGCTGGCCCTTGTGTAAGTTTTGCGTTTAACGCTTCAATTTCCCGATGTGCCTTTTCCAACTCAATCTCCTTTTGCGCCAGCGTCTGTTTCATGGCCGTCACTTCATTGGTGACCGTTAATCGCTTTTTCAGGGCCATGATTCTCCGATAGCTTTCATCGATCCGATCAGGTTTGATTTCACCACTAGCCACCATCTTGCGGATCATGTCGTGGGCCATGTCGACGATACGAGACTCGCGGTCGGGAAGGTTATTGGAGAACGTCATGATATCGACACCACCGTTGATTGCCATCCGAATGGCGTCTTTCAGTCCATAATGCTTTGTAATTGCCTGCATTTGCATATCGTCCGTAAACACAACTCCGTTAAAGTGCAGGCGCTGGCGCAAAATGCCCGTGAGCACGTCGGTGGACAGGGTACCCGGGTTTCCGGCCTTGTCAAGCTGGCGGTTTACAATGTGTGAAGTCATGATCGCATCTGCGTAGCCTGAATCAATCAGTAGCTGATAAGGTTTAAGTTCGCGCTGCTCCCAGGTATTTGTAACGTCGGCGATTCCGAGGTGTGTATCATCTTTAGAACTTCCATGACCGGGAAAGTGCTTTAGCGATGTCAAGACGTTGTACTTACGATGCGCCTTAATGAACTCTTTGGCAAGGAGCGCGACACTGTCTTCGTTGGCGGAAAATGCTCTGCCGTATTTAGCAATAATCGGATTGTCGGGATTGGATGCCAGGTCTACGACAGGAGCGAAGTTAACGTTGAAACCAAGTCCGGCCAGTGTCGATGCCGTTGACTCGCCATAGAAACGGACCGAGTCAAGCGTCTTGGCCTGGCCCATAGCCCGCGCGGTAATCGAGCGTGGGAATCCGTACTTGTCCTTCAGGCGATTCACACGTCCTCCTTCCTGGTCAATGCAAATAAGCAACGGTATGGGCGCTGCTTGCTGGTACGTCCAGGTGATTTTTTTCAGGGCGATGAACGAGTTCTGCGGCGGAATATTCTTTTCGAATAGAATAATCGACCCTATCTTCCCCTGACGAATCTCTTCCAGCACGGCAGCATCAACGGCCGGTCCCGGAAATCCAATGATCAACATTTGCCCAATCTTGATGCCCAGGCTATCCAGTTTCTGTGCCTCCGCGTGAACGGCGCCAAGCGAAAAAATTGCTGCGATGAGCAGCCGCGTGTTAGTATTTTTCATAGATGAGGTTCAGAATTCGTTGCATGTTTTTCCGGACTTCTGCCGTGGCAACAGTAAAGTTACTGTTCATGAAGGAAAATATCAGCGTCTTGCCGCTTCGGGTCACAAGGTATCCGCTAAGACAGTGATTATTGCTGAGGGACCCCGTCTTTCCAAAGATATATGGCTGCGGCGCTTTATAATAGTTTTTGATCGTTCCTGCCTTACCGCCGATCGCGAGCAGTTGAAATAATCTTTCCCTTGGCACTTCTGCATAGATCTTCCTCCACAAGGCCACGATAGTACGTGGAGTGAATAAATTATAACGGGAAAGTCCCGAGCCGTCAACCCAGAATGCGGGATCAGGGAGATCGCCGAAGTATCGCTTCTTCATGTGCTCAATGGTGAGCTCGGGTTTCAACGTATCGCCGATCGTGGCAGCGCACGCCAGCAATAGTTGTTCGGCGATAAAGTTATCGCTCTCTTGCATCATCACCTTGTACACACTATCGGCCGGCTGATGGTAGAATATTTTAGTGCCATTTCCAGGCAGTGTCGTCAACACGGTAACCGGCCGGCCCAGTGTATCTGACAAAAGTCTGGCAACCAGGTCAGGTGTGATTCGTGCAGGCACTTCCCTTTTCAGGCCTTTCCTGATCGGACGATGCACCGTCAGGATGTTACTATCCACACTTCGGACCACGGCTCCAGAATCATCATCCGCGACGTAAGAGACGAATTGACCAAAGTAACTCGGCGTAACTCTCACATTCCCGCCATCTGCTTCTACCAATATAATGTTGCCATAAATCGGAAAAGGCGAGCGCTCTGCCGAGTAGTAGTCGTTGTAATCATCCCAGGCCCAGCCGCTGCCTAAGGCCGTGGTATGAAACGTTGCCGTAGAGAGGAACAATTTCCGATTGCTTGCCTGCAGAAAGTTAAACGCATCGGGTGAATAATGTACGTTTCGATTCAGGAGCGATGGATCGCCTGTTCCCCACATTATCAATGAGTCGCCGCGCTCCTGATATTTAAATGCCGGGATTGAATCGCCTAGTAGCCTCAGGGCCGCATAGAAAGTAAAGATCTTCGTGTTTGAGGCCGGCGTGAAATACTTGTTGCCGTTGTATTCGAACACGGTTTTATTCGTTGTAAGATCAAACAGCGCAAAGCCTGTGTGCTCCTGAAAAAGTTCCTCCGTGTTCCTGAATTGCTTACCGAGGGAACGCTTGGAAACCGGCGAACATGACGCGATGCATACGCCGAATGCAAGCAGTAGAAATAGCCTAATCATAGCTTCACCTGGTAGCGATCGTTGAGAATATTGCGGTGATGGGTTTCATGCCCTGAAATGACGAAGCCCAGGTTCAATACTGAAATCTCCGAATTGTTGGCGGTTCCCTTGCGCAATAACATGGCTGGCGTAAAACTGCGGTAAAGGTCTATTGTTGTAAGTCGTAACCGGTTCATTTCTGCTGCGATGACTGCAACGGTCCTGTTATGCGCATTGGCCTCCGGAGCATAGTCGTTCTCCTCAAATCCTGGCAACGGAGTCTTATCATTGCGACCAAAACGCATCGCGCGATAGGCAAATATGCGCTCCGTGTCGATCATGTGGCACAGCACTTCTTTGATCGTCCATTTGCCCGGCGCATACGAATAATTGCCGTTGTCTTCGGATATCTTACTCAGCATTTGTTGCGTGAGCGCGCCTGATTGTTCAAAATTATCAAACAGATCCTGGTCCTTAACCAGGTGCACATAGGCTCGATAAAAAGGAGGCACAAAAAGAAGGTCGGGATTTATCATTTTCAAAAATAGTCAAACTCCATCAACTGATTTTGCTCCAGTTCACCATAGACTTCTTCATCGAATCTACTTGCACGCGGACTACCCTGTTCTCGGGTTTTGCCAGCTCAGGATCATTTTGGAGCAAGTCGGTTGCTTTGTCGCGCGCGATCTTCAGCAATTCTCCATCTTTCCCCAAATCGGCGATCATCAGCTCCAGCACCCCGCTTTGTTGTGTCCCCATCAGATCGCCAGGTCCACGGAGGGTAAGGTCCGTCTCGGCAATCTCAAAGCCATTGTTCGTTCGTACCATGGTATTGATCCGAACTTTTGAATCAGCACTCAGTTTGTATTCGGTCATCAACACGCAATAGGATTGATCAGCTCCGCGCCCCACCCGGCCCCGAAGTTGGTGGAGCTGGGAAAGTCCGAAGCGTTCTGCATTTTCGATGACCATTACCGAAGCGTTCGGTACGTCCACACCGACTTCAATCACCGTAGTCGCCACCATAATCTTCGTTTCGCCTTTCTTGAAGCGGCCCATTTCATAATCTTTGGCATCGGTCTTCATTTTGCCGTGCAGAATGCTAATGGGCACCTCCGGGAAGGCACGACTAATGCTTTCGTATCCATCCATGAGATGTTTCAGGTCGAGCTTTTCGGACTCCTCGATCAGCGGATATACCACGTAGACCTGTCGGCCGAGCGCCATCTGAGTCCGCAAGAACTCATTCACTTGCAGCCGGTGGGCATCGTATTGGTGAACTGTTCGAATGGGTTTGCGGCCGGCGGGTAATTGATCGATAACTGATATGTCAAGGTCGCCGTAGAGGGTCATCGCCAACGTCCTGGGTATGGGCGTTGCTGTCATGACCAGTACGTGCGGGGGCACCGTCTTGTTCTTTTGCCAAAGCCGTGAGCGTTGAGCAACGCCGAAGCGATGCTGCTCATCAATTATAGACAGGCCAAGGTTGTTGAACTGAACTTCTTCCTCGAGTAATGCGTGTGTGCCAATGAGAATCTTCAATACCCCTGTTTTCAGGGTGTCGTGAATGATTACGCGTTCTGATTTTTTGGTCGATCCCTTAAGTAAAGCAATCGTGATGTTCATTTGTTGCGCATAGCGCTGCAGGTTGTAATAGTGTTGCTGCGCCAGAATTTCCGTAGGTGCCATAAGCGCGCATTGCGTGTTGCTACCGATGGCGACCAGCATGCATATGAACGCCACGATCGTCTTGCCGCTTCCTACGTCACCCTGGAGAAGCCGGTTCATTTGCTTGCCCGATTTCAGATCGCCATAGATTTCCTTGATTACTTTTTTTTGTGCGCCGGTCAGTGGAAACGGAAGATGTTCGTTGTAGAAAGCGGTGAGGAGAGAAACATTCTGCAGGACAATCCCCGGCGCTGCCGTTTGCCTCACATACTTCAACTTGAGTAGTCGAAGCTGCACATAGAACAACTCCTCGAACTTCAGGCGTCGCGTTGCCTTGTCGAGCCACTCATGGCTCTGCGGGAAGTGAATATTGATCAGCGCATCTTTCTTGGAAACCAGAAGCATAGAGCTGATCACCTGGGCAGGCAACGTTTCGCGAACCTTGTCAATAGAAAGGTCCACTAACGTGCGCATGATCCTGGAAAGCGCCTTATTGTCGAAGCTACCTGTCCGCAGCCTCTCGGTAAGTGAATAGACGGGTTGCAGAAAGAACTTCGGAGCCTCTGTTGCTACAACAGGATCAAGTTCCGGATGAGCAATACTTAACCGACTGCCAAATCGATTGGGCTTGCCGAATGCAACATACTCAACACCCGCCTTGATCTTTTCAGCAACCCAGTTTATCCCTTGAAACCAAACGAGTTCGATTTCTCCGGTACCATCGTTCATATGAACCACTAGTCTCTTCTTAATACCACTGCCCGTTAGTTCCTTGCGTTTTACGATTCCTTTGATCTGAACGTATTGAAGTGTTTCATCAATGTCTTTAATAGCAAAGAACTTTGATCGGTCTTCATAGCGATAAGGATAATGTTGCAGTAAGTCTGCAAACGTAAATATGTTCAGTTGTTTGTTGAGCAATGCCGCACGTTGCGGACCAATGCCCTTGAGATATTCAATCGGTGTATCAAAAAAGCCGGTCATTGACAATATTCTTCACACATACAAAACCTAAAATTAAAAAAGGGATACGTGTTCATTGGCAAATTTTCTGAGTTACATTTACGGTACGAACAGCACGTGACGTTCTGTCAAGTTGCTTTTTCGAACGAGGCTGGATGATATGAAGGTAAGTTCATCTATCTACAAGGGGATTCAGTACGTGCAGGTTAGCGCACTACCAGCCGAACAGCGCGAGCGATTGCTTTGTACAATCAATACAGAATTGTTCATTAAGATTCTCGTCGATGGAAAGCTAATAGGCAATTGTCTTCAGTTCAAGGACTACGAAAGGTGGTTCGAAAACGTATACAATCCAATTTCTATCGCTGAAGGACAAACGAGCGTTGTAAACGCCGGGAGCCGACTTGTCGATCTTGCTCCTGAGCCCACATCACGCTGAACTTTTGCTGTTAAGTAAATTTCTCTTTGCATCCTCATATTCTTGCCAGAGTACTTCGACAATCCCGGCAGCCGGCTTGATGGTATCTATTGCGGCAGCTATCTGACCTATCTCCAATTCGCCTTCATCCAGATTCCCATCGAAGATGCCAAGCTTCGACCTTCGCTTCCCCAGCAAGTCAGCAAGTTCTTCTTTGGATGCTCCCCTGTGCTCTGCCGCTGCAACGCGATCATAAAACGTGTTCTTGATTAATCTAACGGGAGTAAGCTGTTTAAGTGTAAGTATCGTATCGCCCTCGATTGACCGAGCAACACGCTCTTTGAATGAATTGTGTGCCGACGACTCAGTGCTCGCAGCAAACAAACTTCCTATTTGAAAGCCATCGGCGCCCAAAGCTTCAGCGGCGAGCATGGCTTTACCGCTACCAATGCCGCCTGCAGCAATCACCGGTATCGTGACTGCGGCACGCACCAACGGTATCAGAACGAACGTGGTTGTTTCTTCGCGCCCATTGTGCCCGCCCGCCTCGAATCCTTCTGCCACGACGGCATCGGCTCCGCTTGATTCGGCTTTCTTCGCGAAACGAGAACTGGATACCACGTGCACTACGGTGAGTCCGTTTGATTTCAGATGGGTAGTCCAGGTAGCCGGATTGCCCGCAGAGGTGAAAACGATCTTCACGCCCTCCTCAATTACTACTTTGATGAGCGTTTCAACGCCGCTGTAAAGGAGCGGGAGATTGACACCAAATGGCTTGGCCGTGGCCGCCTTACACTTCACGATGTGCTCACGTAACAGATCGGCGTTCATAGAACCGGCGCCGATGAGTCCCAGTCCGCCGGCATTACTAACGGCCGATGCGAGCCTCCAGCCGCTGCACCAGACCATGCCAGCCTGAACAATGGGATACTTAATTCCGAACAAGGAGGTGATGCGGTGGCCGTCCGATTTCATGGCTGATTCTGTGTTGAAAAAGTGCAAGTTTTTTCTAGCATTCTGAAAATCTGAAATTTATATTGAGTCGCGCTCGTGCCGCAAATTTTTGGCTTATCAAGTTGTCCACAAAGAGTTGATTGAAATTTTCCCCTTTAACCAGGTGATTATCTGATACTTAACTCATAACACGGCGGTAATGTGGACAAGTGCTAAAATTTGTGGAAAACTTTTTGCACCTATTTGCATGGGTGCATAAGTGTTTGAAATATAAAGGTTTTGTCGCCAAAGCGTCTTCCTTTGGCTAGCCGTTTGGAGCCCGTGAATCTCAGATTTTTGTTGAAAATGTTAAGAACACTGTTATTGATTTTTATTGCCGGTTCGGCAGCCATGGCCCAAAAGGCCGAGGTGGTGAAGTTTGATCGGGTGGAGAAATTATTGACCACCAAGTCCGACAAAATTCAGGTCATCAATTTCTGGGCGACCTGGTGCGCGCCCTGTGTGCACGAGCTGCCTTACTTTCAGAACCTGGAGGCCCGGCAAGATCCGTCCGTTGAGATTACCCTCATTAACCTCGACTACGCCGACAAGCTGAACAAGGTGCATGCGTTTCTGGTCAAAAAGAAGATCACCTCAAACGTGCTTCTTCTGGATGAGATTGATTACAATACCTGGATCGATCGCGTCGATCCGTCCTGGGAGGGTGCCATACCGGCGACGCTTTTTATCAATACGTCCACCGGTCAAAGAAAATTCGTGGATAAGGAACTTACTGAGTCCGAACTCGAACTGTACATAAAGACGTTGAAATCTTCCAACTAAAAATTTCTGCTTATGAAATTCAAGATCCTCTGCTCATTACTGGTTGGTGCTTCGCTGTTGTTCGCTGCCGCTACGCCACCGTATAATCTCGGCGATACGGTTAACGATTTCAAGTTGAAAAACGTGAATGGAAAAATGGTCTCTCTCTCAGACTATAAGTCGTCGAAAGGACTAATCGTGATCTTCGATTGCAACACCTGTCCATACTCTCAAGCTTACAACGACCGCATCATACTTCTTAACAAGACGTATGCATCGAAGGGTTTTCCGGTTGTTGCCATCAATGCCAACAGTCCGGAGATTTCGCCGGGCGACTCATTCGAGGAAATGGTGGCGCAGGCCAAGGACAAAGGATATGACTTTCCCTACCTGGTAGATGAGACGCAAAGCGTTGCCAAGTCGTTTGGCGCAACCAACACCCCTCATGTGTTCGTTCTTCGCAACGACAATGCTAACTTCAAGGTGGCGTATATTGGAACGATCGACAACAATTCCCGCAACGCGTCGGCAGCAACCAAGAAATATGTAGAAGACGCCGTTAATGAACTCCTGGCAAGTAAGGGGGTTTCAAATTCCAAGACCAAGGCTATCGGCTGCGGAATCAAATGGAAGAACAGTTAGGTCCATTGTTGAATTCGTGATTTGAAGATTAGGGTTTATGCCCGTTCCAAATGACGGATTCTTAAGAAAAGCCCGGCCAACGTAGCGCCGGGCTTTTTTGTTTCGGCAGGTGCCAACAAAAAATTTTTCCCTCCCCTCAAACGATGGCATTGAAGTTGCGTACTGTAAAGTACAAAAACACTTCCCACCACATGAAAGCCCTTGTTTTAATGTTGTTGCTGGCCAGCAGTACTGCGGCCTTAGCATACGACTCTGGTATTGCGGTGCTCACTGACAAAAGCACAACAATGCGGGTATACGTCAATGGCAAACTGATCAGCAAACAGACGGGTCACTACATCCGCACGCGCAGCACACCGGGCCTATTTCACCTGGAGGTGAAGGTGCTTAACCCCTGGAACCAGCAGTGGTACGTGGTGAAAAAGGACGTGCATGTGGACAAAGGCTTTGAGTTTCAATACAAGATCGTCTTTGTCAACCGTACGTGGCCGGAGTTGAAGGAAATCAAACGCTATCCGGTCTATTCCAAATACTATCTCTATCCAAACCTATACAATCGGCATCCGATAGCTTAAGAATAGAGTTAACACTGTCCGCGCTAGCGTATTTGGCCCTGGTGACGGGGCCATTTTTATGCGCAAACTGCTGAGGGCGAGCGCGGAACGTCATAGCCACAATTCCCAATCTTAAATCTTCCTCGATCTGCTAACCAGAACCACGACGATGGCGATGGCGATAATTGTGAAGGCGTTCCAATGATGGAAAGGCCAGTGCCAATTAAACATCCAGCCGAATAGTCCACCTAGCACACCAAAGATGGCGCCGAATACGGCTCCAAATACTCCTCCAATAATTCCAAATACTCCACCGATGATGCTGATAATGACGGGAAAGGCGATGATGATCAAAATGATCAGCAGAATGGCCGTTGTTGTGCTTCGTGACTGCATTGTAGTACGCTTTGATTCGTTTGATTCAAAAAGCATGCAAGCACGCAGCACCTTCGAAATTATCCTGAAAATGGCCTCTCAAGGCTATTTCGAAGCGTTAACTGTTGAATAGTGAACAGGGGGTTTTGCAAAAGTGTACAGCTGAACCGTCGCCGGCCGGACGAGGTCAGCTGACAATAGCTCTGTCCGAATAACCTAGAAGGGATAACCTCCCTTGGCGATAACAGCGGCGGCGATCTTTCTGCGGGCAGCCATGAGATTATAGGGGTCGATTTTGGTAAACCGTTTCAGGCCAAGCAGCATTAATCGTAGTTCGTCGCCGGAAGCAAAAGCTGTAATTGCCTGACGGCCGCAAGATGCGGCCTTCTCCACCGCGTAATGCAAGTAAACGATCGCGGCCTCTTTCTCGATCTCACATGCCGCCTCTCCACGCTGCCCGATAAGCTTCTCAACGCGGAGAAGTGCCGACTCCGCAGTATAAACTTCTATTAACATATCGGCGAGATTCATGAGGATCTCTTGTTCATCTGATAGCTTAGCCATGAACTTCTGTACCGCGGCACCGGCAACCATCAATCCCGCCTTCTTCAAGTTTTTCAGCGCCTTCTTTTCTGCGGCGAAGAGTCCCTCATCTGTCGCTCCGAAATCCGGAATGGACAGCAACTCTTTTTGCACTGCCATGGCCGGTGTCATCAAGTCGACCGAGCCTTTCATAGCACGCTTCATAAGCATGTCAATGGTGAGTATGCGGTTGATTTCATTCGTGCCTTCAAAGATCCGGTTGATTCGCGCGTCGCGATAGGCGCGATCCATGGGTCCTTCAGCGGAAAACCCCATACCGCCATAGATCTGCACGCCTTCATCGACTACGAAATCCAGCACTTCCGATCCATGTACTTTCAGAATGGCACATTCAATGGCGAATTCCTCCAGTGACTTCAGCTTGGCTTTCGCAGGATCCAGTCCCTCCGAAACGAGTGCGCTATACGCATCATCGATGTTCTGACCCGCGCGGTAACAGGCCGACTCACTGGCGTATATTTTCACCGTCATTTCTGCCAGCTTATGTTTGATGGCGCCAAAATTCGCGATGACCGTGTTAAACTGTTTTCGTTCCTTTGCATAGGTCGTAGCGACGGTAAGCGTGCGCTTGGAACCTCCGATAGCTGCAACGCCAAGCTTGATGCGACCGATATTCAAAATATTAACGGCGATCTTGAAACCGTTCTCGCGTGCAGACAGCATGTTTTCAGCGGGAACCTTGCAGTCATTGAAAAAGATCTGACGCGTAGACGAGCCCTTGATACCCATTTTATGCTCTTCTTCATTCATGGTGATTCCGCCGAAGGCCTTCTCCACAATGAATGCCGTGAGATTCTTATCGGCGTCTATCTTCGCAAAGACTATGAATATGTCGGCGAAGCCACCGTTGGTGATCCACATCTTCTGACCGTTCAAGAGATAGTGTTTGCCGTCGGGTGTCAGCGTTGCCTTTGTCTTGCCCGAGTTGGCGTCAGACCCAGAATCCGGTTCAGTGAGACAATAAGCTGCTTTGTATTCGCCGGTAGCCAGTTTCGGGAGGTATTTTTTCTTCTGGTCATCGGTGCCGTAGTAAACAATAGGCAACGTTCCAATTCCCGTGTGCGCCGACAGGGCAACAGCGACTGAGTGGCCGCCGCCGATTACTTCTGCTACGAGCATGGTTGTGTTGAAATCCATGCCGAAACCTCCGTATTCGGTTGGTACCGAAGTACCCAGCAAGCCCAACTCTCCGGCCTTGTCGAGCAACGATGGCATAAGATTCAGATCCTTCATTGAATCAATTTCATCGAGCCGCCCAAGCACTTCCTTCTGCAGGAAGTCATTGCACTGCTGTTCGATCATGCGCTGCTCCTCGTTGAAATCTTCCGGAATGAATACGTCATTTGCGGGCGTATCCCGTATTAAAAATTCTCCCCCTTTGATCGCGCGATCGCGTGTTGATGTTGCCATGACGTTTTTTTTAAGCTACCGATGAGGCATCCCTACGGGACGCTCTTTTATACCATTTCGTAAATGCCGGCCACGCCTTGTCCGCCGCCGACGCAGGCTGTGACGAGTCCGTATTTCTGTTTTCGTCTCTTCAGCTCGTTCAGGACCGACAGCGAGAGCCGCGCCCCGGAACTGCCTAGCGGGTGTCCCAATGCAATAGCCCCACCGTTGACGTTGAGTTTTGACGGGTCGATTTGCAACTCCCGCACAACGGCCAGTGATTGCGCGGCGAAGGCTTCGTTCAATTCGATCAGGTCGATATCCTGCAACTTGAGTCCCGCTATCTTCAACGCCTTCGGTACCGCAGCAACAGGGCCTATCCCCATAATGCGCGGATCCACTCCTGCCACAGCGTAGCTAACCATACGCGCAATCGGTTTTAGATTGAGTTGTTTGATGAGTCGTTCTGACATCACCACGGCAAATGCGGCGCCATCATTGGTTGGTGACGAGTTGCCGGCAGTGACCGAACCTCCCAAGGCGAATACAGGTTTCAGCTTTGACAATGCCTCTATCGATGTATCGGCGCGAGGCCCTTCGTCTGTATCCACGATTCCTTCACGCGTTTTTCTTTTACCCGATTCGTCAACGAAGACCTCTTCAGTCTTGATGGGATGAATCTCCTCCTTAAACTTTCCTTCTGCCTGGGCCTTCAATGCCTTTTGATGAGATTCCAACGCAAACTTATCCTGATCTTCTCGCGGTATCTTGTACTGCCTGGCTATTTCTTCGGCCGTGAGGCCCATACTGGTGTAATAGGTAGGATGGTCTTTTGCAATGGTGTAATTCAATGCGGTCTTCCACCCCATAACAGGTACCAGTGACATGGATTCTGCGCCGCCCGCAATAATGCAATCGGCCATTCCCGCCTGAATTTTGACTGATGCGATATGTATCGCTTCTACGCCCGAGCCGCAATAACGGTTGATCACCATTCCTGCGTTGTCGATGCCGAGGGCAGTGAGGGCAATCATCCGTCCCATCTGCATGCCTTGCTCGGCCTCTTGCACGGCGTTGCCGACGATGAGATCATCCACCATCTTATTTTCCAGCCCGGGTACTGACTGAACGAGTGCCTTGATTAGATCCGTGGCGAAATCGTCAGGACGTGTGAATCGAAGTCCACCCTTCTTCGCTCTCGTATTGGCTGTTCTTTTCGCTGCTACAACAAATGCATCCATAGACCTTAATTTCTTAATGGCTTTCCGCCGGTTAGAATAGATTGAATACGTTCCAGTGTTTTCTTCTCGCCAGTAAGCGATACAAATGCTTCCCGTTCAAGGTCGAGCAAGTACTGCTCGCTTACTTCCTGCGGCGATGTCAAATCACCACCACACATAACGTTCGCGATTTTCAGCGCTATCTTCTTATCGTGATCGGAAATATAGTTGCCCATGCGCATACCGTACACACCAGCGAGAAACAACGCAAGGCCTGCACGTCCCTGAACCCTGATATTTTTTGAAGGTACGGGCGTCGTATAACCGGCATCAAATAGTTCAAGCACCGCCGCCTTTGCGTCGATCAACTGCCGGTCTTTATTGATGCTGATCCGGTCTGTAGCGCGAAGGATTCCCATGTCGCGGGCGTCTTCTGCCGATAAAGCAACCTTTGCCGTCGCGATGTTCATGAACGCATTCTGAAGGGCATTCAATTCAACATCCCCCTCCTCCAGCGAATCACTTACCCGTTTCGTAAACTCCTTCGTTCCACCACCGGCCGGAATCAACCCGACGCCAACCTCAACCAACCCGATATAAGTTTCTGCCGCGGCCTGCGTTATGTCGGCGTGCAAGGCCATCTCGCAACCACCACCCAGCGTTCTCCCTTGAGGGCAAACAACTACCGGCACGGACGAATAGCGAATGCGCATCACCGATTGCTGAAACTGGCGCACCATCATTTCAATCTCATCATAGTCTTGTTCAATCGCGTACATAAAAACAAGACCGAGATTCGCACCCAGCGAGAAATCCGCTCCCTGGTGGCCTATCACCAAACCTTTAAAATCCTTTTCCGCAAGTTCAATGGCCTTGTTCAGGCCTTCTATAACCGAGCTGCCAATTGTATAACTCTTGCTATGCCACGCAAAGTTCACGACACCATCACCAAGATCCGTAATCACCGATTCCGCGTTCTTCCACACGGTCTTCTCTCTCAGGTTCTCGAGTATGATCAGCGATTCTTTTCCAGGTATTGATTTGTAAGCGCGGGAAGGAATGTCGTAGTATCGCTTGGTGCCCCCTGACACAGTGTAAAAACTCTTGTTTCCTGCGGCCAGCATGTCGTAAACCCATTGCGCCGGCTTAGTTCCAGCGGTCTCCATTTCCCTGACCGTTTTCTCAACGCCGAGTGTATCCCAAGTCTCGAACGGACCCAGTTCCCAGGCAAATCCGGCACAAACAGCATCGTCGATTTTATACAGCTCGTCCGCTATTTCAGGAATTCGGTTCGACGAATATTGGAACAACGAATAGAACACATCACGATAGAACGCGCCGGCGTTGTCTTTACCCGCAAGCAGCACTTTGAATCGATCGCGAAGGTTATCAATCGCCTTCGTTGTCTCGAGTGTAGCAAACCTTGATTTGGCTTTCTCCCTGTATTCGAATGTCTTTAAGTCCAGCGTTAGTATTTCAGATTCGCCTTTGGCATTTTTTACTTTTTTGTAGAAGCCCTGGCCAGTCTTGTCACCCAACCATTTATTCTTCTCCATCTGCAATACGACCTCAGGCAACTTGAAGGTATCGCGGCTCTCATCCTTCGGCAATGCCTGGTATAAATTGCCAGACACTTTGATCATCGTATCAAGACCCACAATATCCGATGTCCGGAAAGTGGCCGATTTTGGCCGACCAATTACCGGACCCGTGAGTTTGTCAACTTCATCAATGTTGAGGTCGTGCTTCTGCATGGCGTCCACCACCTTCATGATAGAAAAGACACCGACGCGGTTAGCTATAAACGCCGGCGTGTCTTTACAGAGCACCGTTGTTTTTCCAAGAAAGAGATCGCCATAATGCATGAGGAAGTCCACAACCTCAGGGCTAGTGTCCGGCGTCGGAATGATCTCAAGCAATTTGAGATAGCGAGGCGGATTGAAGAAGTGCGTGCCACAGAAATTCTTTTTAAAATCATCGCTGCGGCCTTCCGCCATCAGGTGAATCGGTATACCTGACGTGTTCGAGGTGATCAGCGTCCCGGGACGTCGATGCTTTTCAACTTCATCGTACACCTTCTTCTTGATCTCCAGGTTCTCAACGACCACTTCTATTGTCCAATCGAAGTCTTTAATCCTTCCCATATCGTCACTGAAGTTGCCCAGCGCGATACGATTCAGAAAGCGTTTGCTGTAGATCGGACCCGGGCTCGATTTGACTGAGCGATCAAACGACGACTGTACTACGCGGTTCTTCACAGTCTTGGCATCCAGTGTCAGACCTTTCGCCTGTTCTTCAGGAGTGAGTTCCTTCGGTGCGATGTCGAGCAACAAAACCTGACATCCAATGTTGGCGAAATGACAGGCAATCGCAGAGCCCATGACGCCGGATCCGAGTACGGCAACCTTGCGGATAGATCGTTTCATTGTATTCTATTTTGGCGGGCAGCCCGCCATTGTGTTAGTGTATTACTTTCTCAACGTCTTCACGTTCGGCAAATCCCTGCAGCGCAAGTGTGTTGATTTCGCTCATCACGATGAAAAACGCGCGCAGCTTCTGCGGCGCAATAAGGTCGCGCACCCGGTTGTTAAACTGAAGGACTGTTTCGCGCGACACTTCCTTCTTCTCCTTGCCAAGGTCCGTCAGGAAAATGCGAACGGACCGCTTGTCGATAGCATCGGGCACGCGACGGATCAATCCCTTTTCTTCCATCGTCTTAAGCGTGCGCGTCAGGCTCCTCGCTTCCAGACCCATCAGTGGCGCGATCTTGGTAGCGGGGGTGCCATGATCCGAATGAATATTCAGCAACACAAATCCTATGGCCGTGGTGAGATCATGTTTCCACGCCTGCTGATTATACATGCGCGAAATGGCGTGCCACGCGGTCTTGATACAATGGTCAACAGTCTCTTCCTTTCGCATACGTTACCGGACAGCCAATGTAACAAAAAAGTATTATGCATGCATACCATTTAACGAAAACTTAACAGCCCCCGCCAGGAATCAGGTCAGGGTGTACTAAGGGTCTATTTAGCCGTTTTAAGGTGTTTTTCAAGGAATGTTGCTGACATTTTGCAGGTCTCATCCTGCCCTCGTGAAGTAATAAAGGCGTGCATTTCGTCGGTGAATACCAGCTCCGGGGTTTTGACCCCCGAGCTTCGTTAACCCGAGCTTCGTTAATGAGCCCGGGCTCTGCCGCCATAAAAAGTTGCGGGTTGGCGGCATGGAAGCCCTGCAATCGGTACAGGCTCCTGGCGCCTCTCATCCGAATTCGAGAGATTTTCACGTTGGGTTTCGCGAAACTTGCCGTTGATGAGAGCTGTTCCCCCGGCCTTGCTTCTGCTTCTATGCTGCCTGTTCGCCTCAGCGCAAAAGATCAACGACCCTTACCAGCTCCACATGAAGCAGGCATCGTCGCCATTGCTGATCGATGGCGTGCTGGATGAGCAGGCCTGGCTTGATGCGGAGGTAGCTACGAACTTTTACATGGTTCTTCCGATGGATACCAGTAAGGCCCGTTTACGCACGGAGGTGCGTATGACCTACGACGCGCACCATCTGTATCTGATTGCCGTATGTTTCACTTCCTCGCCCGGCCGATACTTCGTCGAATCGCTGAGGCGCGATTTCGCCTTTGGCAAGAACGACAACTTCTTGCTGTTCATGGACCCCTTCGATGACCAGACCAATGGCTTCTCCTTTGGAGCCAACGCCGCCGGGGCCCAATGGGACGGAACCATGTACGAAGGCGGCAAGGTGGATTTAAGCTGGGATAACAAGTGGACCTCATCTGTTGCCTACGACAGCCAAAAGTGGGTCTTTGAGGCCGCTATACCCTTCAAATCGATCCGCTACAAGAAGGGTATCACGCGGTGGGGCATTAACTTCAGCCGTCTTGACCTGAGAACTACGGAGAAGTCCAGCTGGGCGCCGGTACCAAGGCAGTTCCCAACCGCTTCACTGGCCTACAGTGGTGTGCTGGTTTGGGATCAGCCACCGCCGGACCCAGGCGCCAACGTTTCAATCATTCCATACGTTTTGGGTGGCGCCTCGAAGGACTACGACAACGAGACCCCCACCACTTACAAAAAGGAGATCGGTGTGGATGCGAAGGTGGCCATTACATCCTCCATTAATCTCGACTTAACCGTCAATCCTGATTTCTCGCAAGTTGACGTCGACCGGCAGGTGACCAACCTCGATCGCTATGAACTGTTCTTTCCCGAACGGCGTCAGTTCTTTCTCGAGAACGGCGACTTATTTGCCAATTTCGGCTACGCCACTATCCGCCCCTTCTTTTCACGCCGCATCGGGCTCGGCACGCCAATAGAATTTGGCGCGCGTCTGAGCGGCAAACTGGACAAGAACTGGCGTATCGGAGTCATGGACATCCAAACAGGAAAAGTGGAAGAACAGCATATGCCAAGGCAAAACTTTGCTGTTGTGGCACTTCAACGAAAGGTATTTGCCCGATCGAATGTGGGCATCGTCTTCATCAACAAGCAGTCCATCAATTATACGCCCGGAGATGATCCATCGATACCGTTGTATTCACAATACAACAGAAATATCGGACTTGAATACAACCTGGCATCGTCGAACAATTTGTGGACCGGGAAGGCAATCGTTTTGAAGTCATTCAGCCCGGACGTATCTGATAAAGATGTTACGCATGCGGCCAACCTGCAGTATGCCAACCGTCGGCTAACGGTATCCTGGCAACACGAGTATGTCGGCACAAACTACAACGCGGAGGTTGGCTATGTGCCGCGCACCAATTTTGTCCGCGTGAATCCAATTGTCGGATACTTGTTCTTCTCGAAAGGGAAATCCATCCTAAGCCATGGCCCTAAGATTCAGTCCTCTTACTTCTTCGACACCGATTTCCATCACACGGACAATACCTCGATACTTTCCTATGGCATTACCTTTCGCACGCAAGCTGTGCTAACGGGCTGGGTCGCGAATGACTATGTACAATTACTACGTCCCTTCGATCCCACTAACAGCGGCAAAGACACACTGGCCACCGGCACTGAGCATTACTGGAATTCGTTTGGCTTTGACTTCACCTCGAAGCCGCAGAGCCTGCTCACCTACCTGGCATCTACCCGATATGGTGGGTACTATGCCGATGGCACCCGGCTAAATTTGTCGGGAGAAGTTGGCTACCGGCTGCAACCGTACCTGAGCCTCAATGTGGCGGTGAGTTACAACGATATCCAGCTGCCAGAGCCTTGGGGAAGAAATACGTTCTGGCTGGTGGGTCCCCGTCTGGACGTGACGATGACAAACAAGCTTTTCTTTACCGCTTTTGCGCAATACAACGAGCAACAGAACAATGTCAATCTGAACACCCGTCTCCAATGGCGCTACAAACCGGCGTCAGATTTGTTCATCGTGTATACGGATAATTATCTGCCGGAAAATTTCGGGGTGAAAAATCGCTCCATCGTGCTCAAGTTTACCTACTGGTGGAATATTTAGACTGGCCCTTATCCGGGGGCAATGGATCGCGGCATCCACTGGTCTCCGTGAATGCATGGAGAAAAGCGTAACCTGGTTACTGAGGTTGGGCGCTTGGCGTTGGATTAAAATCTCCGCGAAGCTGCCGGTATCTCTTGCGGGCTTCAGCAGCATACACGCTTCCCGGATATCGCGTCAGGAATTCGCGGTAGATTTCCATCGCCTTTTCCTTATTGTGCAACTGGCGTTCATAAATCTCGCCCTGCAGGAAGTAGGCATCATCGGCGAGAATGTCCTCACCATATTCATCGATGATCTTCTGAAGTAACGCCAGTGATTTGTCGAATTCGCCTCGCTGCATGCGCATGTTTGCCTCGAGCCAATATACGTCGTCCAAAATGGTACGATTAGAAATGGTTTGTCCGGAGTCTGAAGTTCCTTGTTTCAATTTTTCAATCTTGTTCAGCGCCTCTTCGGTTTTGTTTTGATATAGCAGCAGCTCAACTGTCGCATAGTCCTTTAGCGCGGCGCCTGTTGAATCAAAGGCAATGTTCTCCTTGATGCGCATTCCAAGTTCCAATGCGTCGTTGGCTATCTCACGTGTGGTCGCCTGTTTGAGAATATCAAGATGTTCTTGCGCCAGCCTGAAGTCGCCTTTATAGTACGACAGTTTTGCATTACGCAATTTCGCATCGTAACCTACAATATTTTCTTTTTGTGTCTTTTCTACCTGACTATAGAGCAAGGTCGACTCCCAAGGCTCTCCTTTGAGCATATAAATATCTCCGAGATCCAGTTTGGCTTTGGCCTTCAGGTACTGAGATGCTTTAGGATTAGCGATGAGCCGGTTCAGTAATTGGACGGCTGAATCCTTTTGATCGAGAAACGTTGCATAAAGCATGGCTTCGCTCTTGGCAGCCTCCAGCGCGTTAAGGTTATCTGGATACTGTTTGATAAAATTCCGATAATCATTGATCAGCATACGCACTGAGTCGGTCTTCACGGGGAAGCTTCTCTTGACGCGCTCTTCTCTCGTGCGAATGAGGCCCAGGCGCGCAAGCAGGTAATTTTGAGAATTGGGATACTCCTTGATCAGGTAGCGATAAATCCGAGTGGCATTGTCATAATCATCATTGTCAAGTGCCACCCTCGCCACTTCCATACTCTTTTCACCTTCCCGCTTGTAGCGCTTATCGTAGGCGCGCGCCTGGATGAATGAAGCGTAAAAGTTTTTCTGTTGCATGGTGACCCAGATGAGAAGATCAGCATACACTTCCACATCCGGATATTGCTGCACCTTGTCGTACAACAGTCTTTCCAAGCTTTCCAACTCTTCGGGTTTTGTCAACAGGGCTTGTAAAACATTCTTCACGTATTGAATGTTCGCTGAACTCTGTGTTACATAGCTCAGATATTCCTGTACCATTTTGTCCTGATTGCCCTTGATGCGATACAGCATGGCGAGGTCAAGACAGAAGAGGTAGGGGTTAGCCATGGCCTGCCGGCTTTCAGTAAGAGCAAGTATGCCATAGTCGGGTAGCGTGTGCGACAAAAAATAATCCGAAATGACTTTCACCCGCTGTATGTTGGACTTGTTTTCAGCGATCAGTTCTTTGAAGTGTTTATCCGCCTTGGACGCATCTCCCGTGCGCATGTATACGAGCCCGAGATCAAGCTTGTATTGAATGTTCTGTGGATCGCGCTTCGACAGCTTTTTAAGGTAGGCCTGTGCCTCATCGCCCAGCTGCATGTCGATCAACAGGTTGAAGTAGTTATTGTAGATCAGGCTCACATCATCGACATCGCGCGCCAGTTCACGATATAATTCGAGCGCCTTCTTTTTGTCGCCCTTTAAAGCGTATTCGTTCGCAAGTTGAATTTGTTCTTGTTTTTGCGCTTGTGCGGTAGAGCACATCAAAGCGACGAGCAGCACGACAAGGCTTATGCCCAATGGGCTGTTCCTTATTATTCTTATTATATATATATATATATTATAATAGTTAGCCATGTTGATATGTGGATTACCTGAGGCTCTTCTTCGATGTGGAATATATGTAGATTTCGTGAATCTTCATCTGCTTATTATTCAAATAGTTAGCGGGTTTTCAACATGCGTTTTAACTGTGGATAGAAAGTTTGTGTAGTAAGTTGAACGGACGGGTTGTGGACAGGTTTGGCTTTGTGAACACTATGTCTTGAGTTTTCGTTTGCGACGCGGGTTTGCTGGGTTTCGCAACAGGCTATGCCCAAGTTGTGAACAGCGTTTAGAAGGTTATCAACAGTTCGCGTTCCCAGTTTGCCTTTAAGGTTATCGATGGTTTGCCCTCTTCGTTCATGTAGAAGTATATGGGTTCCGGGGGATGGTTTTGGAAGATATTTCCAGGAGACCAACGGAGATTTTGGTCCGTGTCAACGATTACGCGAAGCGTGTATTCTCCTGGCTGTAGATCCGGGAAAATCGTTTTGGTTTTGGCGGCCTGTTGAGAAACTACATTGCCTTTCGATAGTAACTGTACGAGGAGGGGACGCTGTTGGGTTTTGATTTCAAGGATAATCACACCTGTGGTTTCGATAGTTGTTGGTTTGATGGCCGCGGCCATGGCTTTGCTTGAATCTCCCTCTGCACTAATGAATGTTCCATCGGCGATGGTTAACTCGTTATTGTTGGGGTTTTTCTTTTGAACGGGTTTTGTTTTGGAAGTGCGTGGTTCAGCGCGTGGTGTCGGAGGAGTGGTGGTTTTCGGTTGTTGTGTGTTGGACTTTACAGGTGGTTTTGGTTGAAGCAGTGATTTATCGAGTTGTTTGGTGATGGTAAGGCGTGTGCGCATAGAGTCAAGGTGTACATCTTGCGGAAGGATTTTTACTATCTGCGTCGTGTCTATGCGATAGTATATGCTGTCGTAGTTGATGTTCATGACGGGTTTGTTGAATGACAGGAGTCCGTACATGAGTCCGCTTGCGCCGCTGATTGAAAATTGTTCTCCGGCCATTTGAAAGGGCTGTGGTTTGATGGTGCGCTGCGCGAATTTCAAGTATAGTGTGGTGTCGATTGATTGCAGGAGGCTGTCGCGGGCAATGAATGCAATTGGTATGCTGTCTTCCGCCTGCAGGGTCATGGTGTTGTAGATTCTGATATTTTCGTGGTCTTCACCATATGCCGCGTAGAGTTCGGTGCCTTGGGTGGTGACGGAAAAGTAGTCGGTGCTTTTGGAAGTCTTAATGTTGAAGAATGTTTGTGAGGGTCTGGCGCTGGTGATCCGGAGCGGACGTGCATCGAGTTTTACGAGAGGGATTTCAAGGGCGTAAGTTGAATCTTGTGGCCGGACGGTTTCAGGAAGAAATCCGTATGCTTCGGATTTACTGTCGACGAGTAGATTCTTGTTGTTGTCTAGCCAGGCATAGACGCGATATGAACCAGGTTTGAGGTTATCGAGGTGAAAGATGCCTGTCGCGTCGGCCTTAGTGAAGTAGGAAGGTTTATGCCTGAATATGTTGAATGTATCTTGTTCGTATAGGCCGACAGTTGCGTCCTTTCCTTCTTTCGCGGTCAGCACCTCATACACTCTTCCGAAGAGATGCAGGGAGTCAATATAGGTGCCTGTGCTGAACGCCAGATGGAGATTTTGCGCGGGATTTTTTTCGGTTATGTCTTGTACGGCTTCTCGGAAGCTGATGGTATAGGTGGTATTTGGCGAAAGGGGTTTTGTAAGTTTGACTACCACCTTGTTTTTCTTGACGGATGCCTGGAAGTCTTTGCCGACGCCAGGTGTGATGATCAATTGCTCTTTGGGATTATTGAGTTGAACGGACTCGCTGAACGTCGCTTCTATTTGTTGCCCCTGGAAGTTGATTTGTTGATCTTCCGGAATGGTGCGTACGACGGTCGGTGGAATGGAGTCCTTGGGGCCACCGGTGGGTGATGTTTGCCTTGCGCAAGAAAGTGCAAAGACGGTAAGGATGAGGAGGAAAAACTGGAGGTAATGAATTCGTTTCATTTCCTGGCAATGTAGATGAGGCTGGAGTACTCTTGACTACGCAGGGCGGAGATGTTCGATTTCACGCCGGCGATGATACCCTGTAGAAGCGTTGCCATGCTGGTAGCGTTTCTTTCGTTCCTATAGGTTTCGCTAAGGATGCTTACGTACAGTGCATCCAGTTTCATGGGTACAATCTTTTGTAGTGTCAGGCCGTGCTGTTTCATTAGTGAGCGAATGTCTTGCTGCGTGAAATGCCAAAGGTGCCGGGGCGTATCATAAGCAGCCCAATGCTCTTTATATTTTTGGGCGTCGTATGAGTTGCGATTAGGTACTGCTATAAATATTGTGCCATTATCCGCCAATTTGGATTTCAAGGCATCGAGCATGAAATGAATGTCTTCTATGTGCTCGAGCACGTGCCACAGGGTTATGGTACTAAAGTTTTGGGCGGATACTTGTTGGAGGGTACTCACGATTGGCGCCTGCGTAGTGACTGAGGCAGAGGCCCGCGGTTGATCGGCTGGTTCCACGCCGGTTATTGTCCAGCCTGTTTTTTTGGCGTGTGCCAGGAATGCACCTGTTCCGCAGCCATAGTCCAGCAGGGTCTTTGTGGGCAGGGGGTTGTGGTGATCAATGAGGTTGGTTTTCCACCGGAGTGTAATCGTCCTTGCGAGTTTGTACAGAATGTCGGTTACGCTTGACGACTGATCGGAATGAGAGATGTATTGTGCCGATTGGTAGTAGCGACCGAGATCCTCGGGCATCGGATAGGTGAGTATGAAGGAACACTGATCGCATTGAAGCAGTTGGAATGTTTCCCGTGAAACAGTGTAGTCCTTTACTTTAAGGAAGGGCGTAAACGACTGAGCGTTACAAATGGGACAACTCAGGTTGGCGGTCATTTACCCATATAGATTGTTAAAACAGATACGTCTGCTGGCGAAACACCGCTGATGCGGGAGGCCTGGCCGACGGTTTCAGGACGGATTTTCTTTAGTTTTTCCCGGGATTCGGATGACAGAGCTTTCACCAGGTCATAGTTGAAGTCGGTGCGAATCTTGTAGTGCTCAAGACTGCCGATTTTCTCAACGAGTTCCTGCTCCCGAACGATATAGCTGTCGTACTTGGTGTTGATCTCAGCCTGTTGTAGCACTTCGCGTGTGTATGGGTGAAGGGTGTCACTAATGTTGCTGTTGAGCGCAAGAAGATCGTCGATGGTAATTTGTGGTCGTTTCAGGAGTTGGGCCAGTGAAGTCTTCTCGGTGATGGGTGATGTTTGGAGCGGTGCAAGGCCGGAATTGACGTCGTCGGGATGTACCCTGATCTTGTTCAGGGCATTCATGGCTTGTGCTGTTTTCTCCCGTTTCTCGATCATTGTGCTGTAGCGCAAGTCGTCCGCAAGTCCGATTTGGTGGCCGATCTCGGTAAGTCTAAGGTCGGCATTATCCTGGCGAAGGAGAATTCTGTACTCAGCTCTTGATGTAAACATACGATACGGTTCCTGCGTGCCCTTGTTCACAAGGTCGTCGATGAGGACGCCGATGTAGGCCTCGGATCGTTTGAGTACCAGGGGCTCTTTGCTGTGCACCTTATTATGGGCGTTGATTCCTGCCATCAGGCCCTGGCAGGCTGCTTCTTCGTAGCCGGTTGTTCCGTTGATTTGTCCGGCAAAGTACAGATTATCAATGAGTTGTGTTTCAAGACTGGTCTTCAGCTGAGTTGGCGGGAAGAAGTCATACTCTATGGCGTATCCGGGCCTGAACATTCTGACATTCTCAAATCCAGGAATCCTTGTGAGGGCCTGGTACTGGATGTCCTCGGGGAGGGATGTTGAGAAGCCGTTGACGTAGATTTCAATGGTGTTCCATCCTTCTGGCTCCACGAAGATTTGGTGACGTTCACGTTCTGCAAATCGATTGATCTTATCTTCTATGGATGGGCAGTAGCGTGGCCCGAGGCCTTTGATCCGGCCTTGAAACATGGGGGATTTGTCGAATCCTTTCTTAAGCTCCGTATGGACATCCTCGTTGGTGTAGGTTATCCAGCAGCTGCGTTGTGTGGTGAGGGGTAGAGTATCGGTATAGGAGAACTTGCCAGGGTTTGAGTCGCCGGGTTGCTCTTCCATCTTGGAATAGTCAAGGCTACGGCCATCTACCCGTGGCGGCGTTCCGGTTTTCATTCGACCGGCCTCGAAGCCGAGCTGTACAAGTTGCTCGGTGATACCTGTTGCCGCTTTTTCGGCTGCTCTCCCGCCTCCAAATTGCTTTTCTCCAATATGTATTTTGCCATTTAGGAATGTGCCGTTGGTGAGCACGATGGCCCTTCCTTGTATCTCTATTCCCAGGCTCGTCTTTACGCCGGTTACTCTTCCACCGTCGACAAGGAGTCCGGAGACCATTTCCTGCCAGAAGTCTACGTTCTTGGTCTGCTCCAGCGACAATCGCCATTCCTCTGAAAACCGCATCCGGTCGTTCTGCGTCCTCGGACTCCACATTGCCGGGCCCTTTGACATGTTGAGCATGCGAAACTGGATCATCGACTTGTCAGAGATGATTCCAGACATGCCGCCGAGGGCGTCTATTTCACGGACGATCTGCCCCTTTGCCACGCCGCCCATTGCAGGATTGCAGGACATCTGGGCGATCGTGTTCATATTCATCGTCACCAGGAGAACCGATGAGCCCATTTTTGCTGCTGCTGCCGCTGCCTCACAACCAGCATGACCGGCGCCAACCACTATAACATCGTACTTCTTAAACATGGTATTTGATGTTCGACGTTCCACGTGGAACCTCAGATTTTACCCACAATTCTTTCCACATTTCCACATTCCTACAGGCCGGCCTTCGCAACAATGCAAATTGCACTGTTCCACGTGGAACCTTTGGTTGTTAAAACTAACGCAAAGATAAACAAGCGTCTTCTTTTTTGCGCATCAGCGCCTTTTTGCGGGGGGTTTTGTCCGAATAACCCAGCAAGTGAAGCACGCCGTGGATGATAACTCGGTCAAGTTCCTCTTGGAATTGCACTTTTTGAAGGCGGGCATTTTCACGAACACGCGGGATGCTTATGTAAATCTCCCCGTCAATGGTTACGCCATCACCGAGAGCGAAAGTAATGATATCGGTGTAGGTATCATGGGCGAGATATTGCAGGTTTATAGCGAGGAGATATTTATCGCTGCAGAAGACGTAATTCAGTTCGCCTATTTCTGCCTTTTCCAGGCGGGCCACTTTCTGAATCCAAGATGATGTCTTTCGACTATGCGGGAGCTTGAATGGAGTCCCTTCGCTGAAGAATTGAATGCCGGGCATTCAGAAGTCAGGAGTTCATGTAAAAGCTAAGCTCAACGATACGGCCGTTCTCCTTAAAATCGACCTCATCCGATAAGTGCTTCATAAGGAAGATGCCACGACCCCCTAGCTTTTCAATATTCTCCGGCGCCGTAGGATCGGGCAGGTTGTCAAAATTGAAACCATTGCCCTCATCCTTGATAATAAAACGTAGCATGCTTTCGTCAAGAGATAAGCTCAGAAACACGTTTTTCGACTTGTCGTTTGAGTTGCCGTGCTTGATGGCGTTGTTGACCGCCTCCGTTACAGCAATCATGATATTGCCGTACATGTCATCATCCAGGTGAAAACGCTCTTTCGCATTGTCGATGAAGCTTTCAATCATTCTAATGTTCTCCGTTATTGACGGAACCTGGATGCTTATGGTATTCATGCCCTGTGTTTCCTGATTAGTGCCTACTTTTCTCCCGCTCTCTTGAAGTACTCACTAACTTCCTTCTTGTAGTACGGGTAAAGTTTTGGTGGTACAGTTTTCAGCAATTCTACTTCTTTTTCCTTGAGTCGCAAATACTCCTCAAATGCCTTGGGGATTTCTTTGTCGTAGTCCTTTGCCGTTTCACCCTTTCGCTCATCATCCATATCCTGCTCGCGCGCAGACTTCTCCGATTCAAGGAGTCGCGTCACAATATCTTGCTGACGCTGCATCAACTGATCGGTTAGCTGCTTGTTCACCAAATCCATTTCAGTCTGCTCCATCTTTGATGGTAAGTCCCCACCAGGCATCTTTCCCCCTTCCTTCATCTTCTCTTGCATTTCCTGAAGCGCACGCCGGATACGCTCTTGCTCCGCAGCCATCTCCGCCAGCTCCTCCGACAACTCCCTTCCAGACTTGCCGCTACCTTTCAAGTCCTGGATCCGCTGGTTCAACTGCTGCTGCATCTGACTCAGGCTCGGACTCTTGCCCTTCTTCTTAGACTTACCCATAGACGGCTGCGCATTTGCCATCATCTCCATCATCATGTCAAAATGATCGTCAAGCATCAGCGCAAGATTGTTTATGGACGTCATCGTCATCTGCATTTCCCCAGAAGCCTGCGGACGACGGCGTTCCTTGTTCGCCTCAATAACCTTGTCCAAATGCTCATTCAATTCGCCGATCTCCTTAGTTACAATGGATCCCATGAACGGATCCTTCTTACCAAGAGCTAACAAACTGTCTTCCAATACGTTAGCGTCGTCTTTGAGCTTGAGCTGCCGCTGTGCGATGCCATTAAAGGCAGGGTCGTTCTGACTCAGCTCACCAAAATTCTTCATCAGCCCTTCCTGATCAAAGGACAACTTCACCAGTCCATGCAGAATCTGCCGCAACGACTCCAGGTTCTCCATGTCAACCTCCATCGCCATTTCACTCTGCGCGCCCTCCATCTGCTGCTGCATTTGCTGCATCTTCTGAATCGCTTTCTGTTGTGGCGCCTTGGACTTCGACGGGCTATTTTGCTTCAACATCTCCTTGCTCTGCTCCTGCTCCTCCTGAACTTCTTTCGAATCCTCTTCAGATGGAATCTCCTCGTCGCTCTTATCTAACTCCTCACCGAGTTTCTCCAGCTCCTTCAACTCTTCCATCGTCTTCTCAAAATCCTCTTTCAACTTTTGCTGCTCATCGGCTAGCTCCTGATTCTCTTGCTTCGTCTCATTCTGCTCGCCCTTGTTGTCTTCATTATTTCCATTCTGATCCTGCTTCCCATTCTCGTCCTTCTTCTGCTTTTCGTTCTCGCCGCGCTCACCCTTGTCATTCTTTCCCTCCTTCTTCTTATCGCTCTTCGATTCTTTCTTTGCAGACTCTTCCTTCTCGCGACCTTTTGTTTCTTCAAGTAACTTCTCCTGTTGTGTCACCCGCTCCTTCAAATCCTGTATGGCCTGGTCTAACTTGTAATCATATTGCAGCTGCTTGAATAACTCCAATGTTCGCTCGAGCTCCTTCTCCAGATTCGCTGTGTTCTGATTTAACTTGTCAAGGATCTTTTGAATTTGTGAAACGTCCGTATTCTCTTTCAGTAACTTTTGAAGCTCCTCGAAGAGTTTCTTGGTCTCATCATCGAGCAACTCGTTCATCAGCTTCTGTATCTGCTCAGCCTTTTCCTTGATGCGTTCGTTCTGCTCTGTGAAAGCATCCTTCTGCTGCTCGAGAAGTTTATTCTGGTCCTTCAACTCATTCATCATCTTATCAAGTCCCTGCTTCTGGTCGATGATGTCCTCCAGCATCTTCTTGTCCTGCCAGTCGAGGCTTTGCTTACCTTTGAGCTTCTGATTGGCCTGCTCAACTTGCTGCTGAAGCTTGTTTGCCTTTCCAACACTTTGATCAATTTTTTGCTGCGTCTTCACTTGTGAACTATTGATCTCTGCCACCAGATGATCTTCACTGGGGACAGCAAAACTATAAGTAGATGTTTTGGTCGACTTGCTTCCATTTACCCCATCGTTGTCCCACACCTGCAGATAATATTCCAGCGTACTGCCCGGGCTGAGCTTAAGGGAATCCAGCCGCCAGGGATGAAAGAAACTCTGCTGTGGCTGCTCCTTGTTCACGCCAATGTATTGCGTACGTGAAAGCAGTTCCTTCCTGTTCTCGTCCTTGACAGAATAATGAAGTGCCAGTTTGTTTATGCCATAGTCGTCGCTCAGCAAGCCGCTGAGCACTACCATCTTGAACAGTATAGAATCTTTGAAATTGTTGAGTTCAATTTTTGGATACTCATCCTTGATGACATTGATGTAATAGGCAATGCGCTCTTTGTTCCGGCTCTTGTCATTCTCGAGCTGAATTTCATACCCGGCGGGCACTTTCACCACCTTTTCAAAGGCAAACCCCTGATCATCAACCCGTTGGAATTCGGTCTGGTGCTCGTCACCCGTCATTTGGATATGGGCCTTCCTGGCGTGCATCGTCGATAACATCCAGCGAACCCGCGTACCCTCGGGAACCTCCAGGTTGCCGGCGTTCGTGAGTGCCTCCCGTTTTCGATGCAGGTAGGCCGGGAAACTGAGCTCAACGTTAAACTTGCTCAACTCGGGACGATTCGAAACAGTGACTTCGAAAGGTGTGGAATAGAAACCAGCAGCTTCAACCTGGAAATCGAAAGGCTCCCGGATGTTGTCAAGCGTGTAAGTGAATTCGCCTCCGTCTCCGACATCGAGCTTGAAGCGCTGCTGATCTTTCACAATATAGGCGTCAGCAGGAACCGCGTCACCGTCAAGTTTTACCTTCAGCACGAGTGACTCGTTGTAGAATGCATTAAGGCTCTCCTGGTCGATCACGAACTTGAAAGGCGCTTCAGGCGAATACTGTTGCGTGAAATGCATGATACGGGAGGTGCTCTGCGTGAGAATTCCGCGGTTGATCACAAGAATACCAATGATTACCACCAGTGGAACCAATAGATATTTAAGGTATCGACGGTTTTGGCTAAGATCGATATAATGGTCGAACGAGAGCGACTCAAACTCCGTCGACTTCTGCTCAATACTGGCATAGGCGAGGGCGGAATCTTTCCGATTCGCGTTTAGCTGGATAAGATTGACAAGTCGGTCTTTTACACCGGGTACATATTGGCCTATTACTTTTGCGCTCTGCTCTTCAGATAGGCCGCGCCGTGCCAGCCAGTAGCCAATGGGTTCGCGAAGAAATCGGTACAGGCAATAACCGACCACTGCAAAGAAGGTGAAGAAAATGAGAAATCTGGCCCATGGACCGAGCCAGAGATTGTATTCCAGAACGGCGGCAAGAATGAAATACGAAACGAGGATCGATAGCGACAACAATGTTCCCTTCAGGAAGATGTTGAGATAATACTTCTTTCTGAATGCCTTGATCTTTTCCTGTATGCGTTCTACTCCTGCTCCCATAATCAAACCCTTTACCTGCGAAAACGAACTACGAACAAACAAAGTTGGGTAGACTAAATATAAGGTCTAATACTTACTCAACAAAATGGATACGCAGGCTGAACGGTAGGTTACGCACTGAACCGTTGATACCGCCGTGAATACGGCAGCTATGGCTAGCCGAACGGCGCCCGATCAGAAAATGCGCATGCATCGTAACGCGGTAGCTGCCCCCAAATTTTATCCCGTCGTATGATCCGGTGCAGTCCAGTCAAATTCGCGTTCGAAATATTCAATCACGTGCATTTTCAGCAACCGCTCCTGTTCAGTCAGGGTAACGTGGGGCAGTTTCTTCGCGACCTTCCAGTGTGGCCATCCCTCGGCATCCAGGCCCTCTAGGGCGTAGTAGCCGGAAAGGCTGAGCACTTTGCAAATGCCGATGTGCATGAGGTCTTGTTTTTCCTCTTTGCTAAACACGTGTTGACCCTTGCCCAATTCCTGGACGCCGATGAGAAACAACACGGCATTGAGGTCTTTGGGTTTTTTTCCAATGATCGATTCAAGGCTATTCAGGAGCGCCGCCCAGGTCCGCTCAAAATCCAGGTCACGCTTGAACATAGTGCAGAGATTCCCAGTATTCAAAAGCGCGACGTAGATGAGGAATGACAATGGTTCCGCCAATAAGGGTGGCAACACCCATGGCCTCGTTCACTTCATCCGTCGTAAATCCGACTTCCTTGCATTTGCCGAGGTGATACTTCACGCAGTCGTCGCAGCGAAGAACGAGGGAACACGTGAGACCGATCATTTCTTTTGTTCTTAGATCAAGGCTGCCCTCCTGGTAAGCATTGGTGTCCAGGTTAAAAATGCGTTTGATGATCAGGCTATCGGAAGCCATGATCTTCTCATTCATTTGGGAGCGATATGCGTTGAAATCTTCGGGAAGTCCCATGGGTTAGCAATTTGTTTGTGATTTTGTCTGGTTAATCGAAGCCCCCTTCTTACAAGGGCTTCCGGACGCCTCGTTACCTTTATTTAGAATAACGTCCGGTACAAAGATAATCCCTATGACGAATTCGGAAGGATCAGAAATTCTGCGGGACTTCGTATCGCTATTTTTTCCCACGCCCTGCATGGCCTGCGGCGAGAGTTTGTTAAAGGGGGAGGAGACTATTTGTACGAGTTGTTTGCTGGAATTACCCGAAACCGACCATCATCTCAACAGTGAAAACCCTTTGTTGCATCGCCTGTCGTACCGAATACCCTTGCGCTATGGGATGGCGTGTTATCGGTTTACAAAGAATGGCCGGGTGCAAAGGCTGCTTCATGCATTGAAGTATAAGGGGCATCACGAAATAGGCACTCGCCTGGGACGCGTATATGGCGAAAAGCTGGTCGAGGCAGGTACCTATGATGGATTTGACCTGATACTGCCGGTGCCCTTGCATGTCTCGCGTCTGCGCAAGCGGGGGTATAATCAAAGTGCAAAGTTCGGCGAAGGATTGGCAGAAAAACTAATGATTCCCTGCACGGACAAGTTGATCAAACGACTCCAGAAAACGGAGACGCAAACTAGAAAGTCGCGGGTCTACTACCTTGAAAATATCGCCAATGTGTTCAAGGTAGTAGTTCCGGAGCTCGTCAAGGGCCGAAGCATTTTGCTGGTCGACGACGTGATCACAACGGGATCTACAATAGAAGCCTGCGCGAACGCACTGTTTTCGGAGGGCGCCCGTGAGCTGAGCATCGCCTGTATAGCCGAAGCTTAGGAGGAAACAAAAAGAGCTCCGGGTCAGGAGCTCTTTTTTAATTTATGAAGTAAGTATTCTTTTGGTACGCCGTAGCAAAGGTAGAGCACCTTTATTTTGGCGTAATCAGTCTTGTCAATTCACCGGCGGACTAGTAGTTAGAACCGGCGCGGATCATAGCGCAACGGAAGCCGATAGTTGCCGTAGCGGAATCCTGGTCAAGGTATCTTCTGGTACCGGGCGACATCCAGTAAGCCACATCCTTCCATGAGCCACCTTTGTAAACGCGGGCCTTGTCGGTGATCAATGATGTGAAGGATTCAGGGTTCTTCTCATGATCGCTGTTGTAGCCAGAGTTTTGACCGGACGAAGGATCCAGGAAACCATCGCGGCGGATAGGGTTAAGATCGTCGAAATCCTGGAAAGACATAGGGCGATAGATATCCTGTACCCACTCGCTCACGTTGCCGGCCATGTTATACAGACCGTAGTCGTTCGGAGGATATTCATAGATATAGGAAGTGATCAATGCGCCATCGTTCAGGCGGCCGGCGATACCCGCATAGTCACCGCGACCACGCTTAAAGTTTGCCAACATATAGCCCATCTGTTTTCCGTAGGGATTACGAACCGCGTGGCCGTCCCAGGGATAAATGCGCTGGTGCGTCTGAAGTTCTTCGAGCCACTGTGTTCCGATAAGAGCCTGCGCGGCATATTCCCATTCAGCTTCTGTGGGGAGGCGATAGGCAGGAACCACGATACCAGATTCCAGGGGGATGCGACCATCGCTTTCTGCATATTCCTCACCGGCGTTTTCAGCAAGTTTGATGTTCACGGCGCGGGTTCTCCACACGGCAAACTTGCTGGCCTGGTTCCACGTGATACCTACCACGGGAAAATAGCGGAAGCCGGGATATCTCAGGTAATGCTCTACGTATGGATCGTTGAACGCAAGCTTACCAACCCAGACAGTGGTGTCGGGAAGGGCAGCCTGGTATACTTCCTGCGAAGAATCCTTCGCCAGGTAATGCATGTATTCCAGCCAGTGTACGTTCGCGATTTCGGTTTCATCCATGTAAAAAGAAGCAACCGAAACGGTTCTCTCAATGTTGTCACGATACGACATAACATCCTCTTCGAACGAACCCATTACGGCCCGTCCACCTTCGATGAACACCATGTTCGGTGCATCGGGCTGACCTTCGTATGGATTCACCATGAATCCGCCCTGGTCTTCGTCATTGTAGGCCAAACCGGTGGCCGTACTCATTTGACCGGGGTTAGATGCTGTCGGCTTTCTGTTTTTTCCACCAAACAAGGAGCAGGACGACAGCATGACGGATCCGCCAATGACATACAATAGAACCCTGAAAGAATACTTCATTTTGGTTTTAAGTTTAAACAATATGCTAATTAAGCGCTTAAGGCCATGTTTTCCAACTTGATGCAAGTTTAAAGGAGAATCAGCGGATAAAGTGAACTTACCTTCTTTGAACGTCTTTTAGGGGGTACTTATTGCTTTCACAAAACGGGCCGCGGGCCATACTATTCTGGGAAAACAACCCTCCAGTTTTGGGAATACCTCGTGACCGAAACCGTGTCCAATCCCCAAATTCTCAATCGAAGGCTGGTGGCACAGTATTTTGACTACCTGTCAAAAAACACCCAACCTATGATGACTTTACAAGACTTCCGGATCATGCCCTTCGAAAAGAAGTGTGACGTGATCACTTTTAACGGCAGTTACCTCGCGCAACGAAACCTCGCGGATTGTAAGGTTTTCCTGTATTTCAACGATGGATTTTTCATCGAGGTTTTCTACTCGCCTGAATTCAAAAAGGTGCTTATGATTACCGCATTCGAAAAAACGATCGGCCTTGCTCCCTATCTCGACAAAATCTCGCTCGCAGGCTTAGAACTTGTCTGACCGGCCATCTGCTGCAAAAAAGCAATCGCCGAATCAACCGTCTTGATGTGGTCGATCAGCAGCATGGCTTTACCGGCCGAATCCTTGATTTTGCATTGCTTTGGATGTTTCTGGACAAAAGACAGAATGTGCCCGAAAACCTCTGATTTGAAGTAGTTCTCTTTGTTGCTGGTAAAGTAAGCGCGCATTTTTTCGCTCTTGATGCTTAGCCGCTCAAATCCCAGCCGTTCTCCCAACCAGCGCAAACGCACTGTATTCACCAACTCTTCTGTGGCCGGTGGCAATGGTCCAAAGCGATCCTTCACTTCGTCGGCAAAAACCTTCAGCTCTTCTTCATTCTTGATGTTGTCGAGTCGGGAATACAACTGTAATCGTTCGCTGATGTTGTTGACATACCGATCCGGAATCAAGATCTCCAGGTCGGTTTCTATAACGCAATCCTGAACAATGAGTTTTGCCTTTTCGGCAAGTTCGGTCGAGAACAATTCCTTGAAGTCTGTCTCTTTCAACTCCTGTATGGCATCGTCAAGGATCTTGTGGTACGTGTCGAAACCGAGATCAGTGATGAAGCCGCTCTGCTCGCCACCGAGCAGGTTGCCCGCCCCACGGATATCGAGATCCCGCATGGCAACCTTGAAACCATCTCCCAGCTCGGAAAATTCCTCCAGGGCCGACAGGCGTTTCCGCGAATCAGCCGTGAGCACCGATACAGGAGGGGTAAGCAAATAACAGAACGCTTTCTTGTTTGACCGGCCCACTCGACCGCGCATCTGGTGCAGGTCTGACAGACCAAACATGTGCGCCTGGTTGATTATGATCGTGTTCGCGTTTGGAATGTCAAGACCCGATTCGATAATGTTGGTGGACACGAGGACATCGTATTCGCCATCGATAAATTTCACCATCGCCTTTTCAAGCCGGTCGCCCTCCATCTGACCGTGGGCAATACCTATTCTTGAATCGGGCACGAGCCTGTAAATGATGTTGGCCACCTCGACAATGTCACTCACGCGATTATGAACAAAAAACACCTGACCTCCTCTTCGGAGTTCATGGCTAACGGCGTCGCGTATAACCTCCTCGTTGTAGGTTTGCAATTCCGTGGTAACCGGCTGGCGATTCGGCGGTGCCGTTGATATAATACTCAGGTCCCGGGCGCCCATCAGCGAAAAATGCAACGTGCGGGGTATAGGCGTTGCAGTAAGGGTGAGCACGTCTACACTGACCTTCAGTTCCTTCAGTCGATCCTTGACCTTCACGCCGAACTTTTGTTCCTCATCAACGATCAGCAAACCAAGGTCTTTGAACTTCACATCCTGGCTAACAATCCGATGCGTGCCAATGAGAATGTTGATCTTGCCTTCCGCAACCTCCTTCACGATCTCCTTGATCTCTTTCTCTGTCTTGAATCGCGACACGTGTTCGATCTTCACCGGAAACTGCGACAGTCGTTCGGCGAAAGTACGGTGATGCTGCATGGCAAGGATGGTCGTGGGTACGAGCACCGCTACCTGCTTTCCCTCTGTAACGGCTTTGAAGGCAGCACGTATTGCCACTTCCGTCTTTCCAAATCCAACGTCACCACACACGAGCCTGTCCATTGGATGCGGTTGCTCCATGTCCCGCTTCACATCTTCCGTTGCTTTTGCCTGGTCTGCAGTGTCCTCATACATAAATGAAGACTCGAGCTCTGCCTGAAGAAACCCGTCTGGTTGAAACGCGTAGCCGGGCGAAGTCTTTCTCTTAGCGTATAGCGATATAAGCTCCTTCGCTATATCCTTGACGCGCTTCTTCGCCTTTGATTTCTTGTTCTCCCACTCCTGCGAGCCCAGCTTGCTAATAACCGGAAGCGCTCCGTCTTTACCGGAATATTTTGAGATCTTATGAAGGGAGTGGATGCTCACGTACAAAAGGTCATCGTCGCGAAACACCAGTCTGATGGCCTCCTGCTCGTGTCCATTTACTTCCTTCTTCTCGAGTCCGGCAAACTTGCCAATGCCATAATCAATGTGCGTAACAAAATCTCCAGGCTGAAGTGTCTGAAGCTCGCGCAGCGTGAGCGCCTTTGATTTCGAATATTTCTCTTTGGAACGATATCGATGATATCGTTCGAAGATCTGATGGTCGGTATAACAAAGCAGTTTCTGCTGGGCATCTACAAAACCCTGACGTAGCGTAAATTCGAGCGGCTGAAAATGCAACTGCGCATTGATCTCTTCAAAAATACCCTTCAGACGTTCCACCTGTCGAGGCACATCGGCGGTAATGAAGTTGCTGAAGCCCTGCAGCTCGTGTTCAAACAGATCCTGCGCAAGCAGCTCGAAGTTCTTATTGAACGAAGGCTGAGGAGCCGACTTGAATTCAAACTTCTGTTTTGCTGGCCGTGAGAACCGCGAGCCGAACAGAATGCAGGCAAACGAATTAAGATGTCGGTCAAACGAAGCACGGTCATCAAACAGGTGCGACGGGCTTGACACAACCTGGGCACCACTGTTCGCTACGATCTTTTTGAACGACGCCTCAACCTTGTCAAAACTTTTTTGAATCACGTCACCGGTGAGTTCATAGTCCTTGAGCCAGATGCAGGAGTCTTTTGAAATAAACTCGAACAGCGACTGCCTTTCCTCCTGCACAAGTTTGGTGTGCAGGTTCGGCAAAATATTCACCTTGTCGAGCGTGTCCACGGAGAGCTGCGACCCGGGATCGAAGGTCCGTATGCTGTCAACTTCATCACCAAAGAGCTCGATGCGATAAGGCAGATCGTAGGCAAAAGAGAAAATATCAAGAATGCCTCCGCGCACGGCGAACTGACCAGCTTCATAGACGAAATCTGTTTTTTCGAAATCGTACGAATGCAAGAACTCTTCAAGGAAGCTGACGTCTAGTTTTTCGCCCAGCACAACGGGAAAAGTATTGGACGACAGCGCGCGTTTATTGATTACTTTATCGGCAAGAGCTTCAGGATAGGAGACGATTATGTCGGCGCTGCTCTTGCTGGCCAGGTGGTTCAACACCTCGGTGCGCATGAGGATGTTGGCATTGTCTATTTCATCGAATTCGTATGGACGTTTGTACGACATCGGGAAAATGAGAATCTCCCGACCCAGAAGCGTTTGCAAATCATTCTGAAAGTAACCGGCTTCGTCCTTATCGTGCAGCACGACAAGATAGTCCTGTGGATGCAATTTGAATGCGGCGGCTAAAACCACCGCGTCGAGACTCCCGGCTAATCCCTTGAGGTGGACGGTTTCGCGACCGGACGCTTTGATCCCTGCAGCTACGGTGTGGATATAACCATCTGCCTTGTAAATACTCAGAAAATCAATCGCCCTCAATTCGAAATTCTATTACGAGCCGCGCTGAGCACGGCAAGGTTGCAAAGATAACGTCCCTCCCCCTACGCTACCAACCTGTACAGGTTATTTCTCTGTAATTTGTGTTATGAAACTTATGCAATCGATGTTGGTACTCAGCATCGTCTTGGTCTGCCTGATGCTCGCGGGATTGTCGAGGCCATGGCTTCTGCTGTGGTGGAAAGAGACCCAAACCCGCCTGGATGTGATTAAGCTTTATGGAGGCGGTGCCGCCCTAACTTACTTCGTATATTGGATGCTGAAACTTAACGCATGAACAAACTCGTATTTACACTCTTCTTTTGTGTTGTCGCCCTCGTGTCGTGTTCCAAAAAGCAGGGGGATGAGCAGACCCTGTCGGAAAGCGCGTCTTCTCCCATCAATGAGCAACCGGCCATACCACTTACCCTGCTCGACAACACGCAAGTCAACGTAAAGGATCTAACGGGAAAGAATGCCTTGATCTTCTTTCAACCAGACTGTGATCATTGCCAACGTGAAGCGCAGGAATTTGAACGGAATCTTGAGGCATTTGCCGGGACTACACTCTACTTCATCACATCGGGTCCCCTGGAAGAGATCAAAGCCTTTGCCGACACATACAAGTTGAGCGGCCGTCCGAACGTACACTTTGCATTTACGCCTGCATTGAACGTGCTGAATAGCTATGGGCCCATTTCGGCGCCCTCGGTTTACGTTTATTCAGGAGATCACCAACTGGTGAAAGCCTTCAATGGCGAGACGCCTATTGAGAAAATCCTGGCAGCGATCAGGTAACTTGGCAATCGCGTGCGGAGGGTCTCGAGCAAATCTGTCCGATGCCGCAATAACGTCATCGTTGAACCTGGTGAGTGCTCCGGATCCAGAACCGTCCTTTTTCACATCAGACGTTCTGCAGCTATTAATGTTGGGCCGCTCGGTGACGTGAATCCCAGTAAATACCGTTCTCCACCATCACGCAGCCTGAGTTTTTTCTTCAGTTCTTCAGGCGTTGAGGGATAGTTCCGAACCATCACATTCGCCTTCCCGTCGGGAAAGTAATCACCCATGATCTTGTCATCGCCTTTCACCCGGGAGATTACGCGGAAGATTCGTCCCGGAAAATTGTCAACCCGCGCATCGAACGTGTACAGATGTGTATTGACATGAAGTTTGTGTACGCCGTAACGTTTTGCGATGAGTTTAAACGCGCCGGCTTTCAATAGTGCAGCATTCGGCTCATAGACATAGGGCATCAAATCGGCGTACCCAGCGTCGGCGCGTTCCTCTTCGGCAACGGAAAAATCAAATGCAACGGTACCGCTACTCGTGATATTTACCGCCGAGATTATCGGCCTGGCATCAAAATCCCGCAAGGCCAGAAAGAGTAGTTCGCGCACCTCGTTGTCGACGGCCAGAACCACCACGCGCTGCACGTTGCGAATTTCCCGAAGTGCCAGTTGGATATCATGCATTGGCGAAGCCTTCACCAACAGCACGGTGGTTCTTCGAAAGATCTCTGTCTGTAACCTCGTGAGATCAGGCTGGCAATCGCGGAAGCTGTATACTTTTCGGGAATCCTTCCTTCGCGACGGATCGATGAACGCTGCCGAAACTTCCGGCATCGTCCCGAGATAATGCTCGGCTTGTTGATTAACATATGAGATGTTGTCGGAACCCAGGCGTTGATGGTTATAGCGGGCCAACCGCTGTAGGGCACCGTCCGGTTCCACGTGGACAACCGCTCCAAATATTTTCGAAAGCGCAAAAGAGTCGATGCCGAACCCGCCAGTAAGGTCGACCATCGTGTCGAGGGTGGATACCGCGGAAAGCAGTTGGGCTTTAAAGTAGGCGGTTGTTTCCGACGAAGTCTGCTCGAGATTGAGCGCGGGTGGATAAAGTACTTCACCATTTGCAAAATAAGTTGGCAGTTTTTCACGCGTTTTGCGTCTGCCCAGGATCTGATCCACGATCGATGTGATCGGCAAACCGTCTATCGAATTATATTTTAACACGAGCGATGGAATGTCCGCTCTTTCGTGAGTGGCAATGAAAAGCCTTACCAAGTCTGAAAGTTCGCGCGGATCAATCATTTTTCCTGTTGAACGGGTAAACCCATGCGCCAGTAAAAATAGATGTTTCGCACATAAGCGACCATCCCCAGGCCTTGTGACACGATCAATACCGGATCACGGCGATACAACCCGTATATGAGCACTAACACCGATGCCGACAAACTAATTGCCCAGAAACCCAGTGGAAGGATCGAAACCTTGCGCTGCTCAGAATAGTACCATTGATAGAGGAAACGCAGGTTGAGCATCAATTGACCGACGGCGCCAACAATAAATAGGGGTGCCGTTGGATGGATGTTGTCATAAAGATCATCAACGAGATTGCCCACCGAGTAGATAGCTGACAGAACGAACACGAGAGGAAGGATGAGCAGGGCGTACCGGGCAGGTTTGTAGATAGACGTCCATCGCTGCTTGAGTTGTAGGTTGCGTACATAAATGTAGTATGACAGGATCTGACCCAAAATAATGATCGGATCCCTTCTCAACGTGCCGTACACGAGCACAATGAAGGAAGCAGCAAGGCTCACCTGCCAGTATAACGCGGGCGACACGGGACGTCCCGCGCGTTCGGAATAGAGCCACTGCACCGTGATTCTTACGCCGAATAACAGTTGGCCGCCAAAGCCTACGAGATAAATCCAGTTTTGCCTCAGGAATTCCAAAAGATGTGCAAGGTACGCCCACATCCTGCAAAAAATGGCGACAAAGTTCTATTTTGAACCATGCAATTTGATCTCTTAGTTGTGGGTGGTGGCGCGGCTGGGTTCTTCGGCGCCATTCAGGCGGCAACCGCGAACCCGTCACTGCGCATAGTCATTTTGGAGAAGACGCAGAAGGTACTGACGAAGGTGAAAGTTTCTGGCGGCGGAAGGTGCAACGTGACTCATGCCTGTCATAATCCCTTTGAACTCGCCCGTCATTACCCGCGGGGAGAAAAGATGCTCAAACTGTCATTCAAGGAGTATCACGCCGATCATGTGGCAGCCTGGTTCGCATCGCGCGGTGTTGAACTAAAGACGGAGCAGGACGGCCGAATCTTCCCGCGCTCAGACGACTCTCAAACGATTATCGATTGCTTTTTGAATGAGGCCGCGAGACTGCAGATTGAAATTCATCGTGGTGCCGCCGTTATCAGCATCGAAAGAAATAGTGAATTTAGTGTGCATTCGGCGGATGGTCGCTCCTGGAGATCGAAGCGTGTACTGATAGCGGTGGGCGGTTATAACCAGGCAGACGCCTATAACTGGATCCGTGCGCTGGGGCATACCGTTGTGCCACCCATTCCCTCACTTTTTACCTTCAATGACAAAGAACGCAAATTCAAAGAGCTGATGGGTATCGCCGTGCCTGCAGGAGAAGTAAGAATTGCGTCAACAAAGTTTAGTCAGCGCGGTCCATTGTTAATCACGCACTGGGGCCTGAGTGGCCCGGCAGTGATCAAACTTTCAGCCTGGGCAGCGACCTACCTGCATGAACAGCAATACCAGTTTGATGCCCGTGTAAACTGGACAGGAGAGCCCGATACGCGCTGTCGCGAAACTTTAGCCACTGCCAAGACATCGCGAGCAAGACAAAAGATCTACGGACATCCCATGTTCAATTTGCCTCAGCGGCTGTGGGTAAGACTGTGTGAATGGTCTGATATTCCCGAACCTAGAATTTGGAGTGAAGTTTCGAACCGTGAAATGAATCGCCTGGCGGAGCATCTGGCAAACACCGTAATACACGTTTCCGGAAAGACAACGTTCAAGGAAGAATTCGTTACCTGCGGAGGCGTTGAGCTTAGCGAAGTGAACACCTCGTCACTGGAGAGTAAATTGGTGGCTGGACTGTACTTCGCGGGCGAGGTGCTGAATGTCGATGGAGAAACCGGGGGATTCAACTTCCAGGCAGCGTGGACCACGGCCTATCTGGCTGCTCAGGCGATCAACAATTCGATCAGAGCGTTTCCCGGTGAACAGGAATAGGGGAGAGCACAGTGCCTCCGGCGTCTACCATCATCTTCGCGTACTGCCCTACTATCCAGGCAACATTTGGATTTTCATGACCGAACGGCAGACCCCAGGCAATTGGATAGGTAGCGCCTCGAAGTTTATCCTGCAACATGCTTTCAAAATTTTCCTGAAAGCCTGAGGTGTCCCTTAGGTCGCTGATGTGCCCAATGGCGAGTCCTGCCAGTTCATCAAACTTCCCCGTTCTTCTCAAATGGGTGAGCATTCTGTCAAGACGGTAGAGATCTTCATCGATCTCCTCCAGCATCAGTATGCAGCCCCGCGTGTTGATTTCGGAGCAGGTACCCAAAGAGTCTGCGATGATCGACAGATTGCCGCCCACCAGCACACCCCTGCAAGAACCCGGCTGATTCGAGACTACACCAGGAGCAGTGATCTCTCGCATGCCTTCAAAGAGTGTCTGTCTAAGATTCTCGGTCGATGGCTTCCAATTTTCCTTAACAAATTGCACCGGCATCGTTCCGTGAAGGCACATGACGCCATTGTTGTACGCGGCAAGTAGCAGGGCCGTTATATCGCTAAAGCCGACGATCCACTTCGGCGACGACCGGAGATTCGTGAAGTCGATTGAATCAATAATGCGTGTGCAGCCATATCCGCCCCGTGCGCAGAAGATGGCGCGTATCTCCGGATCGTCGAAGGCCTCTTGCAAATCCATTTGCCGTCGGGCATCACTTGCCGACAGATAATCGTGATCGTCTGTGTGGATATGACGACCCGTGACCACGCGCAGTCCCCAGGACTTTACCACCTCCACGGCCGCGTCGATTTCCGCCATGCGCAACTTCTTGGCAGGAGCGACCAGGGCGACCTTATCGCCTGATTTTAATAACGGAGGAAGGATCATGCTACTGTTTTAAGAGTCTAAAGCTGTCCGTTTGCGCAGGCTAATATTACTTCTCCTACCAGTCAATAAAAAGAAAAACCCCTTCTGAAGAGAAGGGGTTCATGTCTAAATGCTGCCAGGCCACAATTACTTAGGCTGTGCAGGAGGCGTTGTTGCCGGTTTTGGCGTTACGCCAAGCTTCTTCAGAACGAGATCGGATATATCCATTTTCTCGTCTCCATAAAGTATCACATCCAATCCACCGATTTGTTGGTTGAGGACGAACGTAAAGGCATTTTCCTTGGCCACTTCTTCAATGCCCTTTCCAACCTTCTTATAGACCGGATCCATGAGTTGTGAGCGCTTGGTTTCAATAGTTGTTTGTGCATCTGCCTGGAGCTTCTCCAGGTTTTGCTGCATCTGCTGGAGTTCGCGCTCTGTGTTTTGACGAACCGGTTCCAACATGGTGTTGAGGTTCGCCTGGTAGTCTTGCACTTTCTTCTGGAACTCCTGATACTTTGTGTCGATCTGGTTCTTCAGTTGCGCTTGTGTCGATTTTAGCTCGGCATCAATGGCCTTAGACTCCGGCATCTGGCTAAAGATATAATCGACATCTGCATAGCCGATTTTTGCCGGCGCAGTTTGCGCGTACGTCGTTAAAGCCCCAATTCCCAACGCCAGAAGTAGAACGAATTTTCTCATTACAGTTGTTTTAGTTTTTTATCTTATCGTTAGGGTCTCCATAACCCAGTTGATCGAGTACAAAGTCTGTGTAATCGTGCCTAGGGTCGGTATAAATCATGACCAGCTCTGCAGATTTATCAAACATGATTGCCAGGTTATTCTCCTTGCAAACCTTTTCCACCGCGTCCCATACCTTGTCCTGTACGGGCTTAATCAATTCCTGCTTTTTCAGAAAGAAGAGACCGTTGAATCCGAACACTTTTTTCTGATAGTCTTTCAAATCCGTTTCTTTCTTCTGAATCGCGTCTGTACGCTCCGCTCTCATCTCATCAGTGAGTAAGACCTGTTCGGCCTGGAGGGCGCTGTACATTCCGTCGATTTTCTTCTGACTCTCCTTTATCTCCTTCTCCCAAGCCTCGGAAAGCTGGTTTATTTCGTCCTGGGCCTTTTTGTATTCTGGCATCTTCGCAAGGATGAAGTCCGTGTCGATGTAGCCGAACCGCTGTGCGTGGACAAAATTCAGGCCGAAAATGAGAAAAAAAATTGTAATAAAATAAGGCCGCATAATTATCTGATTTGCTGACCAATTGTAAAGTGGAATTGCGATCCGCTTACATCCCGACCGCTACCTAGCGGCACAGGATCAAATCCGTAGGCCCAGTTCAACCCGATTAAACCAAATGCAGGCATAAAAATCCTGGCCCCGACTCCTGCCGATTTGTACATTTTGAACGGATTAAAGTCCTGGTAGCCGCCCCAGTTATTTCCAGCCTCCGTAAAGATAAGACCGTAAATAGTTGCGGCGTTTCCGGTTGTGACCGGGTAGCGCAGTTCTATGCCCATTTTCTCATATACGACACCACCGAGCTGCTGGGTGCTGTTTCCCGACTGATAGGTGGGCGGAGTGATCTGATTATCCTGGTACCCCCGCAAGCCAATAATCTCCTTGCCGAGTACAAACGAGTTGAAACCACCCGCGAGGCCGCTTCCGCCGAGTACAAATCGCTCAAATGGACCAATACCCGTTTTTTCCTTGTTATAAGCCCCGATGAAGCCAAAATGGACTTTTGCCTCCAACACAAGTTTCTTCTTGTTGTCCAGGGGCAGGTAGTAGCGCGCATCGAACATCCATTTGTGATATTCCTGCCACTTGTTCTTGTCTTCGGCACTTGCCGTAGCATAGTCAAGATTATTAAAGGCCGAATACGGCGGCGTCAACGTCAGGCTGAGGGATATGGTTGATCCCGAAGAAGGGTACATCTGGTTATCGATGCTGTTGCGGGCAAGGGTCGTGTTAAAAGTGATCGCATTAGAGGCACAGTTTGTACACCCTATGCCGTAGTCAATGTTCTGCAACGTGTACACCGAGAAGCCGAGCGAATTCGTTAATGTGAAGTAGTTGTCTGGCCATTCCAGCATGCGACCTAGCCCGATAGAGAAATTGTCGGCCGAAAGTCCCGAGTTAAGATCTTGATAACTGGTCGCACCCTGACCTGCGTAGCGCGATAGGGAGCGAACATAACTTACACTGAAGGAGTGCGGCTTGCGTCCGCCCAACCACGGCTCAGTAAATGAAAAACTGTAGCTCTGGAACGACCGTCCATTAGCCTGCACACGCAAAGACAGTTTCTGTCCATCACCCGTCGGCAAAGGCTTCCAGTTCTTAAGGTGTGGAATGTTTCTGATGGAGAAGTTATTGAACGTAAGACCCAGGGTTCCGACGAAGCCGTAATATCCACCCCATCCGCCCGAGAGCTCGACCTGGTCATTCGACTGCTCTTCCACTTGCCATTCAATATCAACCGTTCCGTTTTGTTGATTGGGTGCAAGATTCTGGCCAATAGTGGCAGGGTTGAAGAATCCTAATTGCCCCAGACGTTGCTGCGTTCTGATGATGTCCGCACGGCGGAATTTCTGGCCAGGGACGGTGCTCAATTCGCGGCGGATAACGTGGTCGCTTGTTCGCTCATTACCCGAAATGGTTACCTCGTTAATAGTAGCCTGCGCACCTTCGAAGATGCGCATCTCCACGTCGATCGAATCACCGGCAACGGCAACTTCGACGTCGTTGATCGTGAAGAACAGATATCCATCATCCATATAAAGACCGCTGATGTCCATTCCCTTCGGATTAAACTGCTTCTTCCTTTGGATCTCTTCTCTGTTGTAGACGTCACCTTTGTTGATGCCCAGCACGGCTCCGAGTTGCTTGTCTGTGTAGATGTAGTTTCCGGTCCAGATGATATTACGGAAGTAATACTTCGGACCTTCTGTTACAACGAAGTTGATGTCGATTGATTTGTTGTCATGCGCCACGATAGTATCCGATACAAAGTCGGCATCACGGTACCCCTGGGTGTTGTAAAATTCCAGGATCTTTTTCTTGTCCTCGTCATAGTCAGCGCGTATGAACTTGGAGCTCGCAAAAACGTTCGGCTTGAAATTGTCGTGAAGGAACTCCAGCATCTCCCGCTTTCCTGCAACAACGCTCGTATCAAAGTACGTAGCCGGATCAATGTGCATGATGTGGCTGAGGATAGCACGATGAAGAGACATACGCGCACGCTCGTGCGTCTTCTTCATTTTGCTTTTGAGCTTTGAGTCCGGGATAGCCACATTGCCCGTGAAGGAAATGTTGTTGATCTTTACTTTCGACTTAGGGTTCACACTAATCTTCAAACGAATGCCATCACGGTTCAGTGTGTCGCGCTGCTGTGCAATTTTTACTTCGGTGTTGAGAAAACCCTTCTTAACGAAGTACTTCTTAACTGCCGATTCCGTATTCCGAACCATTGCGTCGGTTACGATTTTTCCACGAATCAGTTTAAGGTCGTCCTTAAGTCCGCTTTCCTGGCCCTTTGAAATTCCGGCAAAGTAAAAACCTGTCAGGCGCGGGCGTTCGGCCAACGCAATACTCAGGAAAACATTACTGCCTTCAACCCTATCGACGTTGATGGAAATGTCGCCTACCAACCCATACTTCCAGATCTTGCGGATGGCATCAGATATTCCATCGCCCGGAATCTTGATCTTATCTCCCACTTTCAACCCGGAAATAGAAATCATCGCGTTCTTGTCCAATACGTTCAAGCCGGTGACTTCAATGCCGCCAATGGTGTATTCGATGGGGTTGTTGTAATTCAAGGTGCTTTCGGATGGAGCAGGCGATTTGTCGCCACGGTTTTTCCGGAACTGAGCCCACGTCTCGCTTACAACGAAAAAGAAGATTGCAATTAATAAGAAGCGTTTCATCAACTCACCGGATTCAATTGTTCACTTGTTTTTCCAAATCGTCGCTCTCGTTGCTGATACGACAAAATTGCTTCGTACAGGGTCTCTTTTCGGAAGTCTGGCCAGAGTGTTGGTGTAATAAACAGCTCTGTGTACGCTATCTGCCACAATAGAAAATTGCTTACCCGCAATTCGCCGCTGGTGCGGATGAGGAGTTCCGGATCTGGGATGCCGGAAGTCATCAAATAGTTTTCAATGGTTTGCTCATTTATCTCTTCAGGCTGCAGATTTCCTGCCTTCACCAGTCTCGCGATTTCCCGAACCGACTGGGTGATTTCCCAACGGCCACTATAGCTGAGGGCCAAAATAAGCGTAAGGCCTGTATTGTCCTTGGTCTTGTCGATGGCCCAATTCAGGTTTTCCTGGCAGCTCTTTGGAAGCTGAGAAAGGTCTCCGATGGTTTTGAGCTTTACCCCGTTCTCGTTTAATCGCTTGATTTCCTGCTTCAGCGTGTTCACCAGCAGTTCCATTAAGCCATCAATCTCGGCTTTAGGCCGGTTCCAGTTCTCGGTAGAGAAGGCGTACAGGGTCAGATATTTGATACCCAGCTCGCCACAACCTTCCGTTACTTCGCGCACAGCGTCAACGGCATTGCGATGGCCAAAAATCCGGATAGCCCCCTTCTTTTTAGCCCAACGGCCATTGCCATCCATAATTACCGCGATGTGCCGGGGTAGTTTGTTCGGATCTATATGTTCCTTAGAAGAAGCCACAAGGGTGCAAAAGTAATAAAAGATATTATTTGTTGGTTACCTGAGAGTTGGCCCTAACAATAATTGATTTAGTAATGCTGTTGCAACAACGCATGCGTTGTTGGTACGGAGGCCTGATGAATTCTCCCCACCGTGGCCGGCTGCTATTTATATGGATTTGTTGGGCAGGGAATAGTATAGAAAGTACGGGTGATACTAAAGCCCAGGAAATAGTAGTGATCGTTGTTGCTATCGTTGCCGTACTGATAATTCTTCGTGCGGAAATCTCCCCCCGAAATATTGTCGAGGTAGTCAAAAAAGGTCTTTCGCATGCCGAATTCCAAAGCCAGGTACCACTTTGGATTAAGCACATACTTGACGCCTCCGCCAAAAGGGATAGCCATTTGCACCGTGCTGTAGGCCTGTGTACGGTCAACATCACCCGAGAAGCCAAAAAGGGCGACGCCTCCAAACAGGTAGGGAGTAAATCGCACAAAGCGCTTAGTGTCCCGCCAGTTCAGGAAGTGATATTCCATCACCGTCGAACCCTCGAAGAGAACGTGCTTAAAAGAGGAATTGCGCTGCACGGCAAAAGGGTCCGTGGGGACTTCGCCGGCACCTATAAGTCCGGCAGTGACCGCGGCGCGGAAGCTTACTACGCTGCTGAGATTTGCCCGATAAAAAACGGTCGCCGCGGGCTTGGAAAACTTGAAGTTGTAGAATTGTACGAGATCACCCGTGTAATTGAACGTGCCAAGTCCGAAGCCAACCTCAGAACTTTGGGCTACGGCCGTGCCTGCCAAAAGGAGCGTGAGAATGAAAGCTGTTATGACCGTGCGCGCCGTCCGAAACATTACCTGAATTTGGCTCGATTCATCGATTTACCAAGAATGTATGTGAGCTTGAAAGTAGTGACCATATAAATATCACGATCATTCTTGCTTCCCCGATTGTTGTCCACGTACTCGCTGCCATATCCGCTAATGACTGCGTAAGTCTGTCCATCCCGGCCAACGTACGTTGTGGTGGGCGTTGCGACTTCGTTCGAACGGTACGACATCGCCTTTGCCAACTGGTTGCTGCCAAATACACCCAGATCAACGTAGTGCTGACTCACATCGTCGACATAGTCGGTGAAGAGATAGCGAAATCCTGCCTCTGCGGAGAAATCCAGGACCTCAGTGAGTTTAAAACGCACTCCCAAGCCCATTGGTATGGCAAATTGGATGTTTTTGTATTCTTTGATGCCGTAGTTAACGTCGCTTTCGAGTAACTGGGAGTGTTGCCCCTCGGTGCCCAGGGGCCTCAGATCAACCCATTCTCCAGCCTCAGGCAGCGCATTTCCCTGCACGTCTGTCTCAGGTACCAGCGCCTGAGGATTATTCAGAAATACTGTCGCGCCGGCATATAGGTAGGGCGTCCAGCCTACGCGGCTAATGTAGGTGGCGTTATTTGGAAAGAGATCAAAAGTTGCAACAAGGGTCAGTTCCTTGATCCGGTTGCGGAAGGAAAGATTGCGCTGATATCTAAAAACGCCATTATCCGAGTCCCCGGGATCTGCCGACTCGTTATCGGATCCTTTCAGAGTGCCGTACATGAACGAACCGATGATGGCGTAGCGCGGACCGAAACGGTGCGAGTAGATCAAGCTTACTGCGGGCTTGGTAAAAGAAATGTCTGTGCTGAAGATGCCAGGCTTTGGCGACAGGTCGCCATAGTAATTCAGCGCGCTAACGCCGATCCCGATCATATCGTAACGCTTTTCTTTACCAAACCAGCTCTTGCGACCGCGATAGCTGGACATTTTCTTATTGTTTCGCTTAATCGCCTTGCGATTCATCTGGGCCTCAGCGTCAAAAACCAACGAGATCAAAAGGACTGCCACGGCGATCTGAAAAAATCTCCTCATTAGCAAAAAATCAGGTGTGCAAAATACAAAGTTAACAAAAAATCAATTGCGGACGTCGAGGCCCCAGTGTAGCTTCTGCCGCAGCGTTTTGAAGTAGTTATTTACTTCGAGCTGCACGAGATTGGCGTTGAAATCCGCCTTGCTGATTTGCAGTTCTATCGAAGAATCGACGGATGCCATCCTGGAATCGAGTGAAACCAGATATTTGCGACTGCGCCCCTCCACCTGAACGACAATACGCGAACTGTCGGGAAGCACGATGGGCCTTACGGTAAGATTGTGCGGGCTGACAGGCGTAATGACGAAATTTTGAGATTTCGGAAAAATTAACGGACCACCGCAACTTAGGGAGTAGCCGGTAGATCCCGTCGGAGTGGAAATGATCAGGCCGTCGGCCCAATACGAATTCAGAAAGTCGCCATCTACATAGGTGTGAATGGTGATCATGGAAGAAGAATCTTTCTTGACTACCGTAAAATCATTGAGCGCGAAGTTCAATGACCCGAAAATATTCTTGTTCGTCTCAAGCTTTAGTAAGGCACGCGTATCCAACTTATAGGCTCCGTCCAAGACACTCTTTAAGGCGTGTTCTGTCTCTTCGCGGCTGATATTTGCCAGGAACCCCAGCCGTCCGGTATTGATACCCAACACGGGAATCTCAGACTTGCCAATGTGTGTGATTGATTCAAGTAATGTTCCGTCTCCACCAATGCTAATGAACAATTGTACCCGGGATAATTCTTTACCCGTTTGGTAGGTCTTGAACCGTGCTTTGATGTGTGACTTTTTCAGATACTGACTGAACTTGGATGAGACGAGGATGTCAGCCTTTGACTGCGTGAAGATTTCAAAAATGCGAGCAATGAACGGCGCCGATACGCGATTGAACTCTTTCCCGTGCACGGCAATTTTCATAGTCGGTTTAAGTTTGGCTAGGAGTAGACAACAACCCGAAATAAAGATAGGAACGTGTCCGAAAGGGACAAAGGTCAGCAACTAAATAGATCAGCAATTATATATCGAGATACCGGAGGAGCATATCGATACGCTCTTTGCCTTCGCCCGTCGGCTTGGTCTCCTGGTAGCGGCCGATCACGCGGTAACCAAATCTTTCCAGTGTAGCGACCACGCGGTGGAGGTCAATCTGGTTGATCTTTAAGGTCAATCTCAACTTGGCCGGATCCAGCGGATCCTCTTTCACGATGCTGCTTAGCACCTTGGCGTGATTCTCCTCTATAAGCCGGCTGATTTCCGACAACGAGTAGTCAACATGGTTCATGGACAGAACCAGTATACCACCTGGAAGTTGAACGGCGGCTGTCTGCGCAAAGCTGGTCAATGTATCTTGCACGGTAATCAATCCGCAGTACACTTGCTCCTCATTCAGGACAGCTACGACCTGCAACTTATTTTCCGCGGCCACCTTCAGGATGTCATAAAAATGCGTATCGAGATGGACGTAGCAACTCTGACCGACCAGGTCGAATTCGCGAACCGCCCGGTCGACTTCGTTTGATTCCAGGATGATCTCTTCGGAAATAAAGCCCAGCAACTTACCATCGTCGACGACGGGCATGAAATTGCAGCGAAACTCCTCCATCCACACAATCGCTTTATGGGCATCGTCTGACGCTTTCAGCGGAGGAATCATGTGGTTAATCAAGTCTTCTGCAATCATGGTAGTTAAAGCCAGTCTAATATACGCAACGAACGGACCTGCTGGATGAGATAACGGAAAGGTTATCCCAAAAATTCGCTAACGATCTCGTTAAATTTTTCTGGATGTTCCATCATTGGCGCGTGGCAGCACTTGTCAATAAACCTCAACTCCGAATTGGGGATCAGTCGATTGAATTCGTGCGCAACCAAAGGTGGCGTGATCGTATCATTCAAACCCCATACCAAAAGTGTAGGAACCTTGATCTTGGGAATCTCGTCCGACATATTGTTTCGCTGCGCCGACTTGGCAATCGCAACGATCCTTAAGCATTTGGGAATGCTGTTGGTAATATCGAATACCTCGTCTATGAGGTCCTTTGTCGCGACCTTCGGATCGTAAAAAGTGTAAGAGACCCGTTCCCTGATGTATTCATAATTGCCCCGCTTGGGGTAGGAACCACCCATGGAATCCTCAAAAAGACCCGAGCTGCCGGTAAGGACGAGCTTTTTAACCTTCGATTCGTTGTTCAGGGTGTACAACAGTCCTATATGCCCTCCCAAACTGTTCCCTATCAGGATAAAATTGTCGAGCTTTTTAAAAGCAACGAATTCCTGGAGAAAACGGCACAAACCTTCAAGTCCTGCCTCCCGAATAGGCATTTCGTAAATCGGAAGCATGGGAATGAGAACCCGGTAACGACTCGAAAATCCGCCGACTACCCCTTCCCAGTTGCTCAGTGCTCCGAAAAGACCATGCAACAGCAACAGCACAGGGCCTTGCCCTTCCTCTACATACTTGAAATTATTCTCTTCCTTTACCGTTAAAGCCATCACGAGAATTAATGTGGATAAGTAAACAAAAAAAATGGTCAGAAAAAAAATCAACGCAGGCCAACCCTACAACACGTCCCTGAAGAAAGGAACGAGTTCGCCCACCCAGTCGGTGACTTTGGGTGCAAAACCGGCAAACATAGGGTAAAAGAACGAGCCCTCCGCCCACCGGTCAAGTGCCTTAAACTGCAAGGCGTCGGCGATCCAGATCACGACGCTTAACATAAATGCTGATCGGATTACTGCTAGCATGGCCCCGGCGATCTGATCCGCACTACCCAGGAAGGTTTGACTGACCGAGGCCTTGATCATTCGACCCAGGAGCCCAACCACAATCACGATAACGACAAAGACGACTGCGAACGCCACATAAGGCAGGACCTTTTCGTCAATGTTAAACCGGTTGTTTAGCATGACCATGGCGACGCCCATTAGTTTGAACCCACCGAGCACTCCGAGAAAGACGCCTAACAGTGAAAATAATTCTACTATAAAACCTGACTTGAAGCCCTGTATGGCCCCTATAAGGATCACTACCACCAGGATAATATCAATAAGTTTCAAGCGCCAAGCAATCGTTTAACAGTTTCCGAAATAACTTTGCCATCGGCCTGACCGGCAAGGGTTTTGGTTGCTGCACCCATCACTTTTCCCAGGTCCGTAAGCCCCTTCGCTCCGGTCTGTTCAATAATACCCTTCAACGTCACTTCAAGCTCATCCTGTGTAAGCTGTTTGGGAAGATACCGATTGATTACGTTTAGTTGTAACAATTCTTTGTCAGCCAGGTCTTGTCGGTTCTGTTGAGTAAAGATGTCGGCCGATTCCTTGCGTTGCTTGGCCGCTTTGACCAACAACTTATTTTCCTTGTCGGCAGAAATCTCTTCGCTCGCGCCCTTGTCAGTCTCAGCAAGCAAGATGAGCGACTTAATGCTTCTCAATGCTTCCAACTCCTCTTTGCTTTTCGCCAGCATCGCTTTCTTAATATCTGCGTCTATCTGTTGTTTCAGACTCATACTTTAATACAATAAAATTTACGAAACGATTTCTTATGTTATTGAGTTAATTACGTTGTTTTACACTCTCAACTTATGACCAGACTGAGCGTCAATATTAACAAAATTGCCACACTCCGAAACGCGCGTGGTGGAAATAATCCTGATGTTTTAAAGACAGCAATTGATTGTGAGCGCTTCGGTGCCCAGGGAGTTACAGTTCATCCGCGACCCGACCAGAGACACATTCGCTATGCCGACGTATTGGCACTAAGGGAAGTGGTGAAGACGGAATTCAACATCGAAGGTTATCCGGACCCGCGCTATATGAAACTTGTCGCCGAGGTGCTGCCGACACAGGCCACGTTAGTTCCCGATACGCCCGATGCGATCACTTCTAATGCGGGATGGGATACGATCAAGCATGCGTCTCTACTAAAGGACATAGTAAGTGAGCTTAAGAGGTTGAATGTGCGCGTGTCGTTGTTCGTCGACCCGGCGCCGCGCATGGTAGAAGGCGCTGCTGCTTGCGGAGCAGACCGGGTTGAACTGTATACTGAACCTTATGCACACGAGTTCAACGTTGACAAGTCTGTTGCCATCAAACCCTACATCGAGAGCGCGCGCGTTGCACACAGCGCAGGCATGGGTGTGAACGCCGGACACGATCTCGACCTATACAATCTGCATTACCTTGTCACGCAACTTCCGCACCTGGATGAAGTTTCGATCGGGCATGCTTTGATTTGTGATGCGCTGTATCTTGGATTGGAAAATACGATTCAATTGTATTTGCGTGCATGCGCCAGGTAATGGATTTACAGACGCCCTTGCTATTTTCAAGGCACGAAACGACTTATCTATTACTTAGTGTTACTTAGTGTGCCGGAATAAACTTTCAAAACCTGTACTTCAAACATGAAGATTCGCGAAATGTTCAGTGCGCCTGACCTCCAACGGATCAAAGACGCTGTAGCCAAAGCCGAAGGAAATATTTCAGGGGAGATTGTCCCCGTGATGGTGGAACGTAGCGGCCGGTATGTGTCTGCGCATTATATGAGCGCCATTCTCGGCGCTTCCTTCGCATTTGTGGCGATGATCGTCTTTGATCGATATGTGTTTTCAAACGCAAGCAACGCGCTCTTTTATGATCCTGTTTTTATATTCTTTGTGGTCACAGCCGCGGGTTTCATCGGTGGTGTGATACCGAGATTCTCGGATCCACTGAAGCGTTTGCTGACGGGGAAAACCCATCTCGGCGTTGCCGCGCAGCAGCGTGCCGAGAACGCTTTCCTGGAAGAGCAGGTATTCAACACGCGCCAGCGCACCGGCATCATGATCTTCATTTCATTCTTTGAGCACAAAGTAATTGTTATGGCCGATAAGGGAATAAGCAGCGTTGTCGACAAGTCTCGCTGGGATGAAATTGTCGCCGATCTGATTGGTCACATCAGGCAGGAAAAGGTGGTGGAAGGACTTGAAAAAGCCATTGCTCGATGCGGTTCTATACTGTTGGAGAAGGGCTTCAAGAAAAGCGAAGACGACACGAACGAACTTCGCGATGACCTCAGACTGGAATAAGATGAGTCTGCTGCAAATCAGGACATCCCCCCTTATTTATAGTGTCGTGGCAGTACTGCTGTCGATTGTCGCACACGCGCAGCTTGCTATTCCGGAACATGGTGGCGTCTGGGTTCACGACGAGGCAAACATTTTGTCAACTGGTGCACGCGCACGTCTAGAGGCGCAGTTGAAAGCGCAGCGTGATTCGACCTCAAACCAGATAGCCATATTGATCATTCCGTCATTGCAAGGTCAGCCAATTGAAGACTACGCGATACGTGTAGCCACTTCGTGGCGACTGGGAACGGAGTCAAACGATAACGGTGTTTTGCTTCTCATCGCCTTAAACGAGCGGCAGGTCAGAATTGAAACCGGCCAGGGACTGGAAGGCGTGTTGACCGATGCCATGTCGAGTCGCATCAACCGGAATGAGATAGCGCCGCGATTCAGAACAGGCGACTATGACGGCGGCGTAGAAGCGGGTGTTTCGGCGATCATCAAGACGATACAAGGCGAATATGTAAACGACGAGCCGGTAGAGCGGAAGAAAAAATCTCGTGGACTACCACTGTCAACTATTGTGATCATTATAATCATACTCTTTGCGATCGGACGAAACCATGGCGGACGTGGAGGCAGGGGACGAGGAGGCTATTGGTCCCGCGGCGGCTGGATGGGACCTATGGGCGGTTTTGGTGGCGGTGGTGGTGGCGGCTCGTGGGGTTCGGGTGCCGACTTCGGAGGCGGTGGGAGTTTTGGCGGCGGTGGCTCAAGCGACTCGTGGTAAATAGAAGAGCAATGAATAAGAAATTAGCGCGAGGCTTTCTATGGGTTATATGCTGGACCTTCACGGTCGCAGCGATGACGGCCAGCGCCCAGCGCCCAGTGCCAGAGTTGTGGGGACTGCACGTTCACGACGACGCGCACATACTTTCGGCAGAAGCGGTAGATCGCCTCGAGCGAGAATTGACGGTCTACCAGGATTCATCCTCGAATCAATTGGCGATACTCATCATTCCATCGCTTGATGATGAAGTCCTCGAACAGTACTCTCTGCGTGTAGCCGAGTCGTGGAGGCTTGGCCAGGCGGACAAAGACAATGGTGCATTGTTGCTAATCGTGGTGAGCGATAGGAAGATGCGCATCGAGACGGGCAAAGGCCTGGAGGGTGCATTGACTGACGCCGTCTGCAGCCGCATTATCAGGAACGAGATTGCGCCGGCATTTCGCAAAGGTGACTATGATATCGGCGTTACCGCCGGTATCAATGCCATGGTTGCTGCAATTCGAGGGGAGTACACGGCCACCGATGAAGATGGCGATACCAATGCTGACCTGGGCTGGAAAGAGAAGCTGGTCATCGGTTTGTTTATTTTCGCCGTACTCGGAATTTTCACCGTTATCGGCATCGCCTCACCAGGTTGCGCCGGATGGTTCCTGTACGTCTTTCTTATCCCCTTTTATGCCGTGTTTCCCATGATCGTAGTCGGTACAGGAGGTGGTCTTGGAATATTGATCACCTACCTTATCGCTTTTCCGATTCTCCGAGCACTTTTGCCCAAGACCTCCTGGGGAAGCCGACTCACAAAAACCCTGGCAACATCCGGGAAGTCCCGGGGCGGACGCTGGTCATCAGGTTCCGGTTGGGGTGGCGGGTTTGGAGGCGGCAGCGGAGGAGGAGGATTCTCGGGCGGAGGAGGATCCTTTGGCGGAGGAGGAAGCAGCGGCTCCTGGTAAAGCAAACCCTGATTATTTCCCGGTCCCCACAAATTCTGCCTGGTCAAAATCCTTGTGCAGCTAGAGCCTCGTAGGTATTTGCCAAACCGGCAAGCCTTTCGCAACACAGGGAAAACAATTATTTGTGTTATCAACCCACAACCTTATTTTTGACCCTTCTTAAAAATCCCATCTGAAATCCATGAAACGCGACAAGGCTATCTTCGAACTGATCGAAAAGGAACGGCAACGCCAGGAGGAAGGAATTGAACTTATTGCTTCCGAGAATTTCACGTCTCCGCAGGTGATGAAAGCTCAAGGTTCAGTGCTAACCAACAAGTACGCCGAAGGCCTTCCAGGCAAGCGGTACTACGGTGGTTGCGAGGTGGTAGACGAAGTGGAACAATTGGCCATCGACCGGGCAAAAGAACTTTTTGGTGCAGAATGGGCGAATGTTCAACCACATTCAGGCGCACAGGCAAACGCAGCGGTTATGCTGGCGGTATTGAAGCCTGGCGATAAGATACTTGGTTTTGACCTCTCTCACGGTGGCCATCTTACCCATGGCTCACCTGTCAATTTCTCGGGAAAGCTTTACCAACCATCTTTCTACGGCGTTGACGAGGCAACCGGACTAATTGACTTCGACAAAGTTATCGAAACGGCCCAGCGCGAAAAACCCAAACTGATCATATGTGGAGCGTCGGCGTATAGCCGTGATTGGGATTACAAGAAGCTTCGCGAAGCGGCCGATAGCGTCGGCGCACTGCTGATGGCCGACATCTCCCATCCCGCAGGCCTGATCGCCCGTGGCTTGTTAACTGATCCGATGGAGCACTGTCATATTGTAACCACCACGACACACAAGACGCTTCGCGGACCTCGCGGCGGTATGATTCTGGTGGGCAAGAATTTTGACAATCCCTGGGGTTTAAAAACACCCAAGGGTGAACTGAGAAAGATTACTTCGGTGCTTGATTCTGGCGTATTCCCCGGCACTCAGGGTGGCCCGCTGGAACATGTAATCGCAGCCAAAGCCGTGAGTTTTAAGGAGGCCCTTTCTGACGAGTACATGGCGTATGTTGTACAGGTTGCTCTCAACGCCAAGGCCATGGCACAAGCCTTTGTTGACCGGGGTTACAAGATCATTTCGGGCGGTACCGATAATCACCTTATGCTGATCGATCTCCGCTCGAAGAGCCTCACGGGAAAAAAAGCAGAAGAGGCACTCATTCAGGCCGACATCACCATCAACAAGAATATGGTTCCGTTCGACTCGCAGTCGCCGATGGTTACGTCGGGCATGCGCATCGGTACTCCTGCGATAACCACCCGCGGCTTTAAGGAAAAGGATGTAGTTAAAGTGGTTGATCTCATCGACGAGGCATTGCAAAAGCCTGACGATGCGAAACATTTGAAGTCAGTGCGAAAAAAGGTGAATCGCCTCGTGGCGAAGTTCCCCTTGTATGAGGCATAAACCGGTGAGTTGTCACCCATAAAAAATAAGAGCCATGCCATTGGATCAACAGTTGAATGAAGAAGAGAAGGAGATGAGTTTCCTCGACCACCTCGAGGAACTGCGATGGCATCTGATCCGTTCGCTAATTGCTATTTCCGTCTTTACCATTGGGGCCTTCCTCAGTGCCAAATGGATTTTTGAGAATATCATTTTCGCGCCGGCACGTCCTGAGTTTCCGACTTTCCGTGCGCTTTGCAGGCTTGCCGACATACTCGATCAGGAGGGCCTTTGCATTAGTGATATTCCGTTCAAGGTGCAGAGCCGAAACATGACCGGGCAGTTTACCATGCATATTATGGCGTCGTTCATCATCGGTTTGGTGGTTGCCTTTCCCTATGTATGCTGGGAGATATGGCGCTTTGTGAAACCGGGACTTCAGCGTAGCGAACAGCGTTATTCACGTGGTGCCGTGGCCGCGGTATCTCTATTGTTCTTCCTGGGAATCTCCTTTGGCTTTTATGTAATTGCTCCCTGGATGGTGTACTTCCTGGCGAACTACAGCATCAGTGACATGGTCGTAAATGAATTCGACATAACGTCGTATGTATCAACCGTTGTGCTGTTGGTTTTTGGATCGGGCCTGCTGTTTCAGTTGCCGGTCGTTATCTACTTCCTGACAAAAATTGGCATTGTAACACCCGAGTTTCTTCGCAAGTACCGTAAACATTCCATTATCATTATTCTGATTGTGGCGGCTATTGTTACGCCACCCGATCCGCTGAGTCAAATGCTCATCACCATACCTTTGTATTTGCTATTTGAGATCAGTATTCTCATTTCAGCTGGTGTCGCGCGCAGAAAAGCAAAGGATGAAGCTGAGGAACTTCTCAGGGAACAACAATCCAGTGTTCAATGAAAATAGCTATCGGTAGCGATCACGCCGGATTTCACTATAAAGAAATGCTCCGCAAGACACTGCAGGCGGAAGGCCATGACGTAAAAGACTTTGGCGCATTTTCGGATGAGTCATCGGACTATGCTGACTTTGCCCATCCCGTGTCCTCATCTGTTGAGTCGGCTGAGAACGCGTTCGGTGTACTGGTCTGTGGCAGCGCCAACGGCGTAGCCATTACCGCCAACAAGCATGCAGGCATACGTGCAGCCATCTGTTGGACACCTGAGCTTGCGTCATTGGCCCGGGCGCACAACGACGCGAACATCGTTTGCCTTCCCGCTCGCTTTGTTTCCGAAGCAGATGCCAGGTCTATTGTTGCCGTATTCCTGTCCACCGCCTTCGAAGGTGGTAGGCACGCGAGGCGCGTAGGAAAGATCGCGTGCTGAACGCTCCCGACTTCTGCTACTTAGTATCCGTTCGCACGTAGGAGTCTCCTTGCCGCCGGTAATGCTTGCGCAATTCGGGAAGTCTGTCGAGATAAGGTTGCAACAAGTTGTGTTTGTCCCGGATAATTTCAGGCAGGTCATTTTTCAATCCATTGGATACAAGGATCACATTTTCGTAGTACTCTGGCTGCGAGAATATCGATCGGCTCATATTCCAGTCAAGGAACGGAGAAGCCAACTGGTTATTGGCATATACCTCCCAGCCTTCATCTAAAACGAGTAGACGCTTGCCTTTATAGGGTGAATCGGTGCGCCGAACAATGAGGTCGCGATAGTTAACGCTGTCCAAAGCTCCGTATCGGGCGAGATTGCTAATCAACACAGTGCCGGCGAGGAATACCCAGATCGCTATCTCGGCGAACTTTCGCTTGGGCACGATGAGTAAGAAGTGTGTTATGAAGAAGCAAAGTCCGGGAATAACGGAGACAAAGTTCTGTGGTCTGAAGTCACGCGAGATGAACACTTGCCCCAAAGCGAACAGCGTCCAAAAAAACATGGCTTGCACCAGCTGGGTTTGATATTTCGATAGCCGCGCCTCCCGATTCATCATCACGACCGAGACGACCAGGAATATGAGCGGCAACGTTAGTAGCGTCCAGAGCGCGCCGGACGACATGTAACGAACGGCGTGAATGCTAAAGTTCGGGACATAGTAAAATTGCCAGACAGCCGACAGGCCGTCCTTGAGGAAATAGATGGCCAGCAACAACAAGTGTGGCAGGGCAAACCCAACGATGAGCAGCAGGTATTTCCGCACGTTGCTGCGGGTAAACACCATCAAAGTGATAAATGAGCCAATCAACAACACGCTGTAGGAAAAGGAAAACAACGAGGCGATGCTAATGTAGAGGCCAAGGCTGAATATAGATTCGGATCGCTGCTCGCGAAATTCTATTTCTTTAAAAAGGCTGCTCAATGCAGGAAGCAAAGCACCTGCACCCAGAAGTTCGGGCGTGAGTGACAGGGTGTCGAAAGAGAAACAAAAAGCAATGACGTAAATGAGTGACGGTATATAGGTGTGCTCGGCAAATGCTTTTTGATTGGAAAATACAATCCCGATATACGCTGCCTGCAAGAAGATCAAAACAAAGCTGAGGATGTGTCGAGCCGTCATTGACCGCCCAAAGACTACATCAATTAAGCCATTGAACCACCCAGCCAATGGCCCCGATGAGTCGACGAGCTCCGTGTATAATGACGCCCCTTCATGCACCTTTTCTCCGATCACAAGTCCCTTTAACTCCGGGTAGGTGAGCTCAGGTGCATCGATAAAAAAGGGCAACGTGATTAGGATAAAGATGGCCAGCAAACCCAGCAATCGGTACGGATCATTGATTCGAAAATACTGTAGCAAGTAAAAGGAGCTTAAAAATCACAAAATAGAGGAGGTTTTCATAATTGCCAATGGTTCATTGGTAATTGTTGAGACATGCGTCATATATTTGTCTTATGAGTGGATCGACGAGACAGCAGAAGTACGGGAGGCTCATTCAAAAGGAACTGAGCGACATTTTCCAGCGGGATAAGAAAGGCATTCTGGAGAACGCGTTCGTCACGATCGCCGATGTTAAGGTAAATGCCGATCTCAGTGTTGCGAAAGTTTATATCAGCATGCTGCTTGCCAGGGAGAAGGAAAAGGTGCTCGACAACATCAACCGCCACAAAAGCGAATTGCGCCGTGCGCTGGGTGATAAGATCGGGAAGCAGGTGAGGATTGTGCCGGAGTTGATCTTTTACCGCGATGAAGTGGAGGAAAATGCTACTCGAATGGATAATCTTATCAAGAACCTCAACATACCCCCCGAGAATTGATTGATCGTTCTAAGCCGATCCCAGCCCGTAAACACCGTCACACGTGAACCTCTCATTATTCATTGCTCGACGGTACCTCTTCTCCCGTCGGAAAAAGAACTTCATTAATATCATTTCAATAATTTCCGTTGTGGCAGTCGCGTTGATTTCTGCAGCGATCATCATCGTGTTATCCATTTTCAACGGATTGGGCGACCTGCTGCACGCGGTTAACAATTCCTTTGATCCGGAGATCAAAATAGAAGCTACGAAAGGAAAATCATTCGTGGCAGGCGCGGATCTGCTGAAGCAGATAAAGTCTGTTGAGGGCGTGGAAGTCATTACCGAGGTAATCCAGGACATCGCCTATGCCCGCTACAATGGCGCTGATCAAGTGGTGACGGTAAAGGGAGTTAGTGACAACTTCATTGATCAAAACAGGATCCCGAAGAGTAGCATTGTTGAAGGCGATCTGGCTCTGAAACGGGGCAATGTTCCGAGGGCGCTTGTCGGATATGGTGTAAAAAGTACGCTGTCGATCGCCATGGACCAGGACTTTTATCCGCTGCAATTGTTCTATGTACGGGCGGCCAGATCAGGCTCTATGGACCCCTCTAAGCTCTATGCCCAAAAGAACATCTTTCCCGGGGGTGTTTTTATGATCGTTCAGAATTTCGACGAGAACTATGTGATCGTTCCTCTTACGTTTGCACAGGAACTATTCAGCTACAAAGACAGACGTACAGCACTTGAAATCAAGTTAAATCCAACGGCAAACGTATATCATGTCGAGGACGCGCTACAGGACCTGTTGGGCGATTCATTCACGGTGCTCAATTCTGAGGAACAACACCAGGACGTATACAGGGTAATCAAGCTGGAGAAATTGTTCGCCTCTATTGCTGCCATTTTGCTTTTGTTGATTGGTTCGATCAATATCTATTTCAGTCTGATGATGCTGGCGCTCGATAAAAGACGGGACATCACGCTACTGTCTGCCCTGGGCGCGGATGGTGCGCTGTTGCGTCGGATCTTCCTCACCGAAGGCATGCTAATCGCCGCGATTGGCACTATTAGCGGATTGGCAGCCGGGGCGTTGGTGGTGGCATTGCAGCAACAGTTTGGGTTGGTGAGCATGGGCATGGAGAGCGCCATCGTTGACGGCTACCCGGTCAAGATGAAATTCTCGGACTTTGCTTATGTGTTTGTGGTCATGTCGGTGGTGACTATCCTGGTGTCATCGCGTCCTGCCGCGATCGCATCGCGGTTCGCCTCCGTTCAACACTTGTGATGTAATGTTTGTGTACCATTTTTTTCAAAAAAGCGCCTAAATGAGCTTATTTATGCTTAAATTTCAGATTCCGTTTTCATCAAACGTCTGGTATCTGGATGAAAGTCTCAGCTTCACAACCGTTTCAGATCATTTATTCGCTGTACCAGCACGAATACCTCGGTTTCGTATTTGAGTCCTACATCGTCCATTTGGACGAAAAAGGCAAACTCACCTATCAGCATCAAAATATTTCTTCCAAAAATGCCCGTGAATTCTCCAAGGGACTGGATGACCGCGACTTCGAATTGATCGAGCTGATGGACTTGATGTCACAGGAATCGATAGTAAAGAAGTTCTCCGCGAAGTTCATGAAGCCCGAAGAGTTCTTCACTAAGATCTATGACAAGGCGAAGGGCAGCGAGACCGTCCAGGAACAGATCGAAGACTACATGGAAAAGCGACGGTCTAAGATCCTGGATAAACTCAAGAGCAAGGTGTTGTTTGAGATGGGCAATGATGGCGAACCCACCTGGCGCAAGATCGAAGTGCTGGATAAGCGCGCAAGCATTCAGTTCCATTTCATGCGAACGGAGGACCACACGAACTACTACCCGACAATCACCTACCAAGGTAAGAAGATTGAACTGCCAAACGCCTCCGCGTATCTGATCTGCAAGAATCCGGCGTGGATGGTATTGAATGGCAAGCTTTACGGATTTGAAAAGCACGTGGATGGCAAGAAGCTCATCCCCTTCTTCACCAAGAAGTTCGTGGTTATCCCCAGGAATGTTGAGGAAACGTACTACAACCGATTCGTTGCACCGCTTATTGCCACATTCGATGACGTGGAGGCGAGCGGCTTCGAAATCAATAAGAGCACCTACGATCCGCATCCGGTACTGACGCTTTCTGAGTTGCATACGGCACAATCGTCCACAACGGCATCGCTATTCGAAGATCATAGCCAGCCTGATGACGGTGCCGATGAAGCGGGGAAGATTGTATTCGATCTGTCGTTCCGTTACGGCAAGCATCGTTTCAGAGGCGACAATATCGGACCCGTAAGCGTCACGCTCGACAAGCAGGGCGACGGTTATATTTTCCACCGCGTGACAAGGAGGAACGATGAAGAAAAGAACTTTCTGCATACCCTGCAGAAATTGGGATTGCCCATGAAGGGATTCCGTGTAGCCATACCCAAGTCCGAAGCGTTTTCATGGTTAAACGAAAACCGCGTGAACCTGCTCAATCTCGGCTTCGAGGTGAGCCAGCCTGAAAGCCGTGATAAAAAATATTTTGTAGGCAAAGCGGTAATCGAAGTCGAAGTAAAAGAGAACATCGACTGGTTCGATATTCACGCGCGCATCAAGTTCGGGGAATTCGAGATTCCGTTTAAAGAACTTCGAAAGTTAATCCTGCGAAGGAAGGTGGAGTTCAAGCTGCCCAATGGCGAGATTGCCATCATTCCCGAGGCCTGGCTCACGAAGTACGCCGACCTTTTTGCGCTGAGTGAAACAGATGGTGACAACGAAAAACCGGTTCTGCGCAAGCATCACCTCAATCTTGTTCGGGAGCTGGAAGAAGGGAACCTCGCCAAGGTTCATCTCAGTGAGAAACTCCGATCGCTCAATTCGTTCAGTGGCATCAAGAACTATTCAATCCCATCAGGTTTCAAAGGCGAACTTCGCCCCTACCAGAAGGCAGGGTATAACTGGCTTCGATTCTTAAACGACTATCGCCTCGGGGGATGCCTTGCCGATGATATGGGTCTCGGAAAGACGGTACAAACCCTGACCCTTATGCTCGCAGAAAGGGAGGCGGGCGCCGGTACAACCTTGCTGGTTATGCCAACCTCGCTGATCTACAACTGGGAGATGGAGGCGAGCAAATTTGCACCGGAGCTGAAAATCCTTAACTATACAGGAACGCTGCGGAACAAGGACGTCAAACGCTTCGAAAAGTACGACCTCGTGCTGACGTCCTACGGCATAACGCGACTCGACGTAGAATTGCTAACACAGTTCTACTTCAATTATATCATTCTGGACGAGTCACAGGTAATCAAGAACCCGACGTCCAACATCGCGAAAGCGGTACGAGAGCTGAAATCCCGCCATAAACTAGTGCTCACGGGTACGCCTATTGAGAACACCACAATGGATTTGTGGTCACAGATGTCGTTCATCAACCCGGGTATACTCGGTACGCAAACGTATTTCAGAAACGAGTTTCAGAATCCTATCGAAAAGAAGAATGACGAAGCACGTTCCAGAAAGCTTCATTCCGTAATAAAGCCTTTCATTCTGCGCAGACACAAATCACAGGTGGCCACAGAACTTCCTGAGAAGGTTGAGAATGTCCAGTACTGTTCGATGACGCCGGAGCAGGAGCGCCGTTATGAGGAAGTGAAAACGCACTACCGCGAAAAAATCTTTAAACTCATCGAACAAGAAGGTCTGGGCAACAGCCGCTTCATGATCCTGGAAGGATTAACAAAGCTCCGACAACTGGCTAACCATCCTCGTATGGTGGAACAAGGTTATACGGGTGATTCCGGAAAGATGGAAGACATCACCCATATGCTGGAGAACGCCATTGCAGAAGGGCACAAGGTGCTTGTGTTCAGCCAGTACGTTAAGCACCTCGAGATCGTCCGCCAGTATCTTAAAACGAACAAGATTGATTATGCGTACCTCGATGGCTCCAGTACAGATCGAAGAGAGCAGGTAGAACGGTTCAATCGCGATAACTCCCTGAAAGTATTTCTCATTTCAATAAAAGCGGGAGGGTTGGGTCTCAACCTGACAGAGGCCGACTACGTGTTTATTCTCGATCCCTGGTGGAATCCCGCTGTAGAAGCACAGGCCGTTGACCGCGCGCATCGGATCGGCCAAAAGAAGAAAGTCTTCACTTACAAGTTTATCACGCGGAATACTGTCGAGGAAAAGATACTTACGCTGCAACAACGCAAGTTGAGGCTCACAACGGAGCTCATCACGACGGAAGAGAGTTTCATGAAGCAACTTACCAAAGACGACATTGAGCAAATGTTGCTGTAGAAAAGACCGTTGGTGCGCTTGTGTGTTATTGTTTCAACAATTCGTTGAAGTTTACCGAGTAGATATTTTCTGAGCCGTTAGTTGCCTGACCATACCATTTCATCAACGCCTGGTAGTTCATTCGATTTTGCCGCGTCGAAGTTATGTTGTGCCGCCCGCTGGTAAAGTACAACACGCTTTTGTTAACAAACTCACTCAAACCTTGACAATGGAATCGGCATTCTCCAGGTGCCGGGTCTTCCACCGGTCGTGCGACCAAAGCCACTCGGAAGGATGCTTCCGAATCAGTTCTTCGAGGGCCTGCACGTATCGCGTAATAATTTCTTTGTCGTTTGCATAATAGGGAGGAGTTCCGAGTTCGACGATCGACACTTCATAGTATCCGCGCTTCACTTTGTGCATGCTGTAGTAGAATACAGGATACTGTGTGAGGACGGCGAGTTGAACGGAGCCAAAGAAGAAGACAGTTTCCTGATTCATGAATACGACGGGAAACTTTTTGTCGTGGTTATAGCCTGGATATTGGTCACCAACGATCGCCACGTTTCGGACAATGCTCTTTCGCTTCACGATTTCACGGGCCACCGAGTCGCGGCGGATCGGATGGGCGCCGAAACGGGTTCGGCTTAGGAGGGATAAATTATTGAAGAATTTACTATGTACGGGCTGGTACACAAAGTCCATAGCCCCCTTCAGCTTAAATGATCCGGCCGTCAGCATCCATTCCCAGTTGAAGGTGTGGGCAGCGAGATTCAAAGTGGACTGACCCTGCTCCAGGTAACGATTGGCTACTTCGGGGTTCTTAAAGGTCACCCGGCGGTCCAGGTCGGCGCGACTGATCGTGACGAGCTTAAGCATTTCGACAGCGTAGTCGCAGAGGTTCCGGAAAAATTGCCGTTCAATGTGTCGGAGTTCGTCGTCTGATTTTTCAGGAAATGCATTCTTAAGGTTTTTCCAGATGAGTCGTCGGCGATAACGGACCAGGTAGAAGCTCAATAAGAACAGGACGTCAGAAACTACGTATAGTATCCACAACGGCAATTTTGACAATAGTCGAACGAGGATCATATCAATGCCTAAATGCAGCCAAGTTAAGCAAGTATTGCTATTTTTGAGGTTGTAGGGACACGTTAGACTGGCCGCAGGTAAAAATTGCTCTCCGGTCGGTGATTCAGGAACTTATGTGAGGCAGGTTACATTAGTCTGATTATTGCTACTGAGTAGGATACGTCGTGTTTAACCAGCAGAACGATGAACGGTAAAGTAGTCATCATAACCGGAGGCTCTTCAGGGATAGGGAAAGCGCTTGCTGCAGAATTTGGCATGCGCGGCTCCAAGGTGATGATCACGGGCAGGAATGGTTATAATCTCGAAAAGGCAGTCAATGAATTGTTGGCCAAGGGTGTGGATGCGATCGGATTTCGGGGCGACGTGGGAATAGAAGACGACAACCGGAGAATGGCGGAAGAGGCGGTCGAGAGATTTGGAACGATAGACGTTTTGGTAAACAACGCCGGGATTAGTATGCGGGCGCTCTTTGAGGAAGCCGACTTAGACATCGTGCGCAAGGTGATGGATACCAATTTTTTCGGCACGGTGTACGCGACTAAACATTGCCTGCCTGAGATCATTCGCAACAGGGGTTCCATTATTGGTGTGTCTTCGATCGCGGGGTTCCGTGGACTACCCGGAAGAACGGGGTACTCGGCCTCGAAGTTCGCCCTCAATGGATTTCTGGAGGCACTTCGGCTGGAGCTTGTGCCGAAGGGTACGCATGTTCTAACGGCTTGCCCTGGGTTCACATCAACCAATATCCGTATCAGGGCGCTCACCAAAGACGGAGCGACGCAAGGCGCATCTCCCCGGGAAGAGACCAATATGATGAGTGCCGAAGAATGTGCCCATTACATTTACGCGGCCACCGTTAAACGAAAGAGAACCCTCGTACTTACTACCCAGGGAAAGCTCACGGTCTTTATGAATAAGTGGCTGCCGGGTCTCGTCGATCGTGCTGTGTTCAACTTCATGTCCAAGGAGCCCAACTCACCGTTCTAGACGGGTGATCGCTGAATTTCGTCGAATCGAATCGGCCGATGTCGCTGGCCTCGAATCGTATCGGCTGCTATGTCTTATTCAAGAACACCATTTTCATGTTGTCAGCACGATTCAGGTTCTTCATAAAGTCAACTAATTCAGAATAAGTCTCTGCAGGAAATTCCCCCCGGTGCATAACAATTTTCCGAATGTAAAGTAGCCTTCCTGCCTCGAGTTTTACGGAAGATTCATACTCGCCAAACCTTGATTTGTGCACAATAGGCTCCGGTATGAACTCGGGGTAGATGTTCTCCGGCAGGGAGTACTGGATGGTGTCAATGTCCGTGTAGGCAGTTCGCGTAATTACCATGCTCTTTCGGTCTGTCATACGTTCGGGAATGTAGGTAGATCGATTCATGAGATTAGGCGTCATGAATAGCCGCTTACCACTGACACTCGCGTATCGATTCAGTACCAGATCAAGCTTCACATCCGCAGTAGGTATTCGGTCCTTATGATCACTCATGCTGAAGGCCTTAATGTCGAAAGTCGGGATGTCAGTATTGTTCTGAATCCATTTTTTTTGTTCGTCGTATTGGTTATCAAGATGGAAATTGAGCCCTTCATTTTCATACTGCAATCCATGATATTTTGTAGTTACACTAGCCGTAGCGTTGCCGTTGGGTTGCAGGACAACCGCCGCGGTTGTAACCTGCGTGTTGGTGCGTTCGTTGTATCGCGCAGTCTGCACCACCTGGGCTCCGTCGTCTGTAATTAACAATGCTTTACGGTTCCCGGTAAAATTGCCGGAATAGCCGAATGGATTAGTCTGACTAGTACACTCAAGCCAGAGCGTATCCGCACCGTTGGGTACGGCTACTACAGCATGATTAAATTGGCTGCTTGGGAAATCGGTGATTAGTTGTGCCACATTTCTGCCTGCCATTATAAGAACGTAGTACGACTTAATTTCTACCGCATTCAACAGCGCCTGCATGTAGTTTGAGAGCGCCTTACAATCACCGTATCCATTCTGGTCGACTACGGTGGCATCAAAAGGTTGGAAACCACCGATGCCCAACTGAATACTGACGTACCGGGTTCTGTTTTGAAGATAGGTGTAGAGGGCACGAACCTTTTCCTCGCGAGTACGGTGTTTCGACGCAATTTCACGGACTTTTGCCTTGGTTGCTTCTGGAAGATTTTGCCGGTCGCGATTCAACGAGGCGATCCATTGGCCATAGCCCTGCCAGGTATCCATCGTGCCAACATAACCCTCGAACTCAAACTTTGTGGGGGCAGCCATAATGCGCGGAACTCGTTGATAAAAGCCGATACCATAGGGCTCGATCGCAATGGGCATGATGTCTTTGAGCGCCCACGAAATTTGATGGAGACCATCCGAAGTCGTACCTTCTGTGGGCGCCTGTTGAACATTTTGAGTATAATACCTCGGCTTGAGTCCATCAGCGTAGATCAAACTGAACTGTGCGTACTGAACGGAGACCTTCTCATCAGGAACGAAAGTCATCGTTGGGATGATGAAGAGAAATTTGTACTCAAGCTCATAGTCAAACTCCACCGTATACGGAAAAGTACTCTGTGTGAGGTCGATGTATTTTGCGCGGTTGTCGCTGTATAGGCCGTCGAAGGCGCTTGCGTCGCGAAAATCACTTGATTTTACTTTCTTGATCAACTTACCGTTAACGTCGTATACTGCCGCGCGCAACTCTCTGACCTTTATAAGTTTGTCATAGTTCAATTGCCATTCGGCCTGATCGTTGGCGGAAGCATTGAAGATAGTTATCGCGTAATGCCCTGTCTGGATAGCGTTTCTTTGACTTACTATTTTGTACGTCAATTCATCTTCCCGGACGACTGCATTGACATCCTTCTTCAGAATTTCCGGAATGCCGGAAACAGGATACTTGACATCAGCCCCTATGGCACACAAACATGAGACACAAAAGATCAAAATGAAGAGTGCTCGTTTCATGCTATTTCGTCTTCTTCAACACAATCTGTTCGGCCTGCTTGGCAACAACGAGATCATAGAACTCCCGGAGTGTAGAATATTCCGTCTGTGGGAACAGGCTGTTGTTCATCACCAAATGACTGGTCAGATTCAACATGTTGCCGGATTGTACAACGCTGTACGTATACTTCGCGGCATTGTCACCCAATTTAAGAATCTTAGGTTGAGGTATCTCATCTACGACAAAACCTTCCGGGATTGCGATCTTGCACATGTACAGTTTCTCCATAGGACTTCCAAAGTCGACGGGATATTCGCGCGTTGGGCTCTTGAACGGATTCTCTTTTTCCTGCAAGTCGAGGAACGGATTCAGATAGATTACTTCCGACGCGCCGGAAAGGTGATCGGTAATGGTAACCTGGTGAATTTCCTTGAAATTTTCCGAAACATCCTTAGTGTTCATGAACTCACTCTTTGCGACCGTCCATGAGCGGTTGGCCACAACACCCTTCATATACTCGCCTTCACCCTTCGAGAGATAATTCTTTCGGCATTCGAGCGCGAAATATCCCGAGCGTTCGAATTTAAGCTTACCCGTGAGTTCACCTTGTGGATTTAGTACGAGGTCTGCATTGTACATATTGCGGGAACGCATCTTTGGCGTGAGCGGCACCCACCGATGGGCGGTCTTAGTAATGACCAGGCCCTGACCGTTGAGACAACGTTCGGGCAGCACGCCGGTAGCAAGCAGCGGATCGGTTGCATCGAGCAGCACAAATTTGTCGCCAACTTGCGTCCCACAAATTACGTAGTTGAACTGTGAGGATACGGGAGTCGTTTCTCTCACGAATCCGTGATCGCGTGTGCTAATCAGAACAGGAGACACATCGAACCCGGCCTTGTCAATCATGGATGCGAGCAGCAAGTTCACTTCCGCCGACGAGCCTTTTCTATCCTCCAATACACTTTTGAGTGAATTTTCCGTGTACTTGAGAGAACGGCCATTCCACTCAACATTTTTCTTTACGTAGTTGTTAATTGCAGCGATCTTCGCTTCCGGCGTTGTCTGTCCGGCCGTTAATTCTTCGACGATCTTCCTGAGAAATCCATTGCCGGTAACTTCGGAGCCGACGTGTGAATTTTCATAGTACTGTTTATTTATATCGTCCCAGGTACCCATAAAAGGCTTAAGGGGCTGGTTGGGGAACTTTTGATAGGCAAGCTCGAAGTTCATCCTGGATATATAGTCCTTGTATGTGGTCATGTAGGGCTCCGCTTTAAATGCGGGTACATTCTTAGCCACCCAACGGTCTCGTTGCTCCATGAAGTTGAGTTGTTCGTGTTCCGTAGTGGATTTTGTGTTGTAGCGACCACTCTCCCTTTCTTTATGAGTCAGCATGATCTGGTTGGATTCCTGCTTGGACTCTGCAACGTCCATATGGATATATCCCTGAAGATACTTTTCGTAGTGGAAGTACTCCGGAATGGCGGTTCGATATTCACTCCATCTCGTGGGAATGGTCCGTTGGAACTCCCAATCCTGAAAATTGAACAGGAAGTCTGACATCACTTTGTACGACACTTCTATGATAGAACCTTGCCGTACATTGGGTAAAGTGAACTTGGTAAGATCCAGATTTTCGTTCACTTTCTCTTTAAAGGTCGCGTCGCCCTTCATTTTTGTTTCGGCGATCTTGCCGTTCTCGAGATTGAAAGTTGACGCTCTCAATGTTGAAATCTTTTCATCAGTGCTGCCATCGTGATACAGGGGAATGGATACCGTTGCCCAGTCGAGACCGTCCTTAGTAAGGATTTTTATGCGAAGGGTTCGTTCAAATAAGACTGAAAAGCCAGTATTCTGACTGTACTTAAGCGTGGATTCTCCAAAGTCGGCGAGCACGACTGCGGACGCTGATGAGTCCAGTTTGTACTGCTCCATCTTCATGTCTTCCAGTGGTATCTCGCCGAACTTTATCGGCGCCTTTTGCGCAAACGAGTGACAGCTTATGACAATGCATAAGATTGTAAGTAAAATCTTCATACAACAGTTTGGATTTGGGGGGACGTGTGGTGATAATTGTTTACAACATTGATTTATACGGTTTGCTCAAAGAGCGTAACCGATTTTCTAACTGATATCAAACGGTTTTGGCTAAGAGCAAAAGTACATTCTATTGTCAATCCTGCGGCTATGAATCTGCAAAATGGCTTGGAAAATGTCCGTCGTGCGAGTCCTGGAATACATTTGCGGAGGAGCTCGTCGCGAAAGCCGAGGCCACCAAAACGGAGTGGAGGCAGGACGGGGGTAAGTCGCGTCATTCCCGGCCAAAGACCCTGCAGGAGGTTGAAGGCACCCATGACATCAGAATACCGACTGGAGACGAAGAATTGAATCGCGTTCTGGGAGGAGGGATCGTACCGGGATCCCTGGTATTAATTGGAGGCGAACCTGGGATCGGAAAATCCACGCTCATGTTGCAGGTCGGCCTGCAGTTGACGTCGCAACGGGTACTGTACGTTTCGGGCGAAGAGAGCGAGCAACAAATAAAGATGCGTGCGCAACGGATCGGAGGCGAGGGCTCTCAGTTTTATATCCTGACCGAGACCAATACGAAGAGCATTTTTGCCGCCGTTGAGAGTTTGGATCCTGACATTGTTATTATTGATTCCATCCAAACCCTGTTCTCAGGTCAACTTGACTCTGCCGCGGGAAGCATTGGCCAGGTGCGACAATGTGCCGCCGAGCTGATGAAGTTTGGTAAGGAAACCAATACGCCCGTTTTTCTCATCGGTCACATAACTAAGGACGGCATGCTTGCCGGACCGAAGGTCCTCGAGCACATGGTCGACACAGTATTGCAATTTGAAGGCGACCGGCACCTTGCCTACCGAATACTCAGGACCACCAAGAATCGGTTTGGCTCGACATCAGAGATCGGTATTTATGAAATGCTGGGTACCGGTTTACGCGAAGTCAGCAACCCTTCGGAAATCCTGATCTCGCAAAAAGAAGGTAAAATCAGCGGTGCTACGATCGGCGCGACCATTGAGGGCAACCGGCCATTACTCATCGAAATTCAATCGCTGGTGAGCCCCGCTTCTTATGGTACGCCGCAGCGGACCCCGACAGGTTTCGATCAGAAACGCCTCAACATGCTGCTTGCTGTATTGGAAAAAAGGTGTGGCTTCAGGATGGGCACCCAGGATGTTTTCCTCAATATGGCCGGGGGCATCAAAGTGGAAGATCCGGCGATCGACCTTGCCGTTTGCATATCAATCATTTCGTCGATGGAAGAGATTCCGGTTTCCGATAAGGTATGTTTTGCAGCTGAAATAGGTCTGGGCGGAGAATTGCGAGCTGTTAACAAGATCGAACAACGCATCAGCGAAGCGGAGAAGCTTGGGTTTGAGGAGATTTATGTATCAAAATTCAATCAAAAGGGCGTTGATCTGAAGCGTGCGAAACTGGTGGTGAAGCCGTTTGCCCGCTTAACTGACGTTTTCAGCGATTTGTTTGGATAGTTTATATTCGCGTGCATCGGCGAATGTCTCCTGAAGGTCGGGTGATATTCCTGCTGGATAACATTTCTTGCAATGGTTATCCCGTCATAAATGCTTTTTGCTTAGTTCGGAAACATGGACGTATTTTTTATCGACACACTTGGCGTCTCGCCAGCAGTTTTCAGCTATTTGCTGTTACCCTTGCTGATTTTTGTTGCCCGCATTGGAGACGTATCCATCAATACCATCAGAATCATTTATGTGCTGGGTGGCCGGCGTATAACCGCCACGTTGCTCGGATTCTTTGAGTCATTTATCTGGCTGATGGCGATTCGACAAATCTTCGAGCATCTTGACAACTGGATCTGCTACATTGCCTATCCGGCAGGTTTTGCCTCAGGTATTTTTGTGGGAATGATTATCGAAGAGCGCATCGCCTACGGAAAGGTTATTGTACGAATCATTACCCGCAAGGATGTCAACGCCTTAATCAGCTACCTGAACACCAACCAGTTTCGTTATACGAAGGTGGATGCGCAGGGCCCCGATGGACCGGAAAATCTGGTTTTTACAGTGCTGGAACGAGATCGGCTCGAGCAGGTATTGTATACGCTGAAAGACATACTGCCCACGGCATTTTACACCGTCGAAAAGGTGAACCGGGCCACTGAAGTCGGCACGTTGTCAGAAGAAACTTCACGATGGAGTATTACCACCTGGCTCAGAAGCGTTATCAGGCAATAAGCGTGGTATTGAGTATTAAGTTCTTAGTCGTCAGTTGAGTTGGAATACCGGAGTACGCATGTCACTACTTTAAATTCATTAGGCTGTTCAATCAAGCTCTCAGGGTCTCAAACTAAATACCAAATACTATATACTAATGATTACGTCTGTCGTTTTCCTGATTGTCGCGCTTCATCTTACGCCGCCGGTCGCGAAAGAGGTTTCGCTTTCATACAACCTGAAGGTGGGCGAGCGATTCGAATTAAGGCAGAAAACCGATCAAAAAGTCGTTCAGACCATCATGGGTATGGATCAGAACGGCAATAATGCCTACGATGGTACGATAGATATGCGCGTTGTGTCCAACGAATCGGACCGCGTGCGGATCGAGGCGAAATTGACTCACCTGAAAAGTCATATGAAGAACTTCCTGAACGAAATCACCATGGACAGCGATGGGGATGCTGAGGATTCCTCTAACAAGATTGTGCGCGCGATGATGAATCGACCCTTTTTCGTGACCATTTCAAAGTCGGGAACAATCGAAAAGGTTGAAGATGTGGAGAATCTGTGGGCGGGAATAGACAAACTGGATGTTTCAGAAGATGACAAGAAAAAGGTAAAGGCTTCCATGGGTCAAATGATTAATGAGTCGTCGTTCAGAAACGGACTTGGACAAGCATTCCTGACCTATGCCGGCAAGCCGGTCCAGGCAAAGGAAACATGGACGACAGAGAGCGGACTACCGGCAGATTTCCCGGTCCGGGCCGATAACACCTGGTTTATAGAAAGTGTTTCCGGCGGCCATGCCCTGGTGAATGGCGAAGGAATTTTTAAGACAACGGATAAGAGCAAAATTGTAACGCTGCCGGGCGACATGAAAGCCAAGGTGGACCTCTCAGGTAGCCAGAAAGTGAAAGGCACGACAACCATCAAGACCGGCCTTCCGGAGAATGTAGCCGTTGACGTTAAACTTTCCGGAACTATTCTGGTGCTTGCCGGCGGGATGCTTCCTATGGATGTCGAAGTGCCAATCTCCATCGAAACGCATACCGACTATACGTTCTCAAAAAAATAGAAGCTCAAAAAAGCGATCGGGGAAGATCGGCACGCACAACGAAGAGCATTTCACGACGTCGTTTCAGTTTCCCGAACCATCTTCAGGATATCGTCGACGTACTCGCGAGAATTTGCCAACCGTGGTACTTTGTTCTGTCCTCCAAGCTTTCCTCTTTTCTTCATCCACCGGTAAAACGTGCCCTCGTCCACGCTGTGCACACGCGGTGCGATGAGGGCGAGATTGTGAGCGCGTTTGGCGTCATAGTCAGAGTTTATCTCGCGGAGCGAACTGTCGAGAACACTGGAGAATTCTTCCAGGTTTTGGGGAGGAATCTTGAACTCTATGACCCACTCATGGCTTCCCTTCTTACCCTCGTCCAGGTATATCGGTCCTACAGTAAAATTGTCTATTACGGCACCCGTGTGATCACACGCACGCGTAATGGCTGCTTCCGCATTTTCTACGATTACTTCTTCTCCAAAAGCGTTTATAAAGTGCTTGGTACGCCCCGATATCTTGATGCGATAGGGAAACTTGGAGGTGAATTTGATGGTGTCGCCGATGTTATAGCGCCACAAACCTGAGTTGGTCGTGATCACCATGGCATAGTTCTTATCTAGCTCTACATCTCGCAGACTTATCGTACGAGGATTGTCCGAATCAATATATTCCGTGGGAATGAACTCGTAGAAAATGCCATAGTCCAGCATAAGCAAGAGCTCATCGGAGTCTTTCTGATCTTGAATTCCAAAGAAGCCTTCACTGGCATTGTAAGTTTCCCAATACATCATCCTGTCTGAGGGGATCAGTGACTGAAAAACGGAACGATAAGGTGCAAACGAGACGGCGCCGTGAAAGAACACCTCCAGATTCGGCCACACCTCCAGAATGTTTTTCTTGTTTTCAAGCTCCACAATTTTCTGGATCAGGAGGATGGTCCATGTGGGCACCCCAGCAATGTTCGTCACATTTTCTTTGGCCGTTTCCCGGGCAAGTTTCTCAAGCTTCTCCTCCCAGTTGTCCATGAGCGCCGTTTCGAGCCGGGGAGTCCGAATAAACTGCGCCCACGGTGGCAGGTTTTGCATGATCACTGCCGACACGTCACCATAATAGGAAGTCGCGGTTGGGTCCAGCTCATTGATCTGATGACTTCCGCCGACAGCAACTCCTTTTCCATTAAAAAGCCGTGCGTCCGGACAGTTGTTTACATAGATGGATAGAAGGTCTTTGCCACCCTTAAAATGACAGTCCTCCAGGGCCTCCTGCGATACAGGAATAAATTTGCTCCGGGCATTGGTTGTCCCTGATGATTTGGAGAACCATTTTATTTCGGATGGCCAGAGTATGTTTTGTTCTCCGCGCATCATTCGCTCAATGTGAGGAAACACTTTCTCGTAAGTCTGCACAGGAACGCGTTCCTTGAACTGCTCATAGGAGCTGATACTGGCAAAGTCGTAAGCGAGGCCAAACTCCGTCGACCTGGCCGTAAGGATCAACTTCCGGAACAATTCATCCTGAACTTCAATGGGATATTTCATGAATAGCTCAATCTGATGAATGCGTTTCTGCATTACCCAAGTCAGAATAGAGTTAATAAGTCCCATGTTATGCTGATGAATATCAAAAGTAGCAAAGAGTCCTTGATGTGGTTACGTGATGGTTATTAAACCTCATAAATTTCAGATGGCCTCCGAGGGATCCTGCCATTTATCAACGCGGTTAATAATCTTGGACCGTCGTAATTCAAAATTTTGACCCAGGTAGACCTTTCTAACCTGCGGATCGCTGGCAAGCTCTTCAGCCGTACCGGCCTTGAATAGTTTGCCATCAACCATCAAATAGGCACGATCGGTGATCGAAAGCGTTTCATCAACATTGTGATCCGTGATCAATATGCCGATGTTCCGGTTTCTCAGGCGTGCAATAATGGATTGAATCTCTTCAACCGCAATAGGATCGACTCCAGCAAAAGGTTCATCAAGCAGTACGAATTTTGGGTCCACAGCCAACGCACGGGCGATCTCCGTGCGTCGTCGTTCGCCGCCAGACAGAGACATGCCGAAGTTCTTGCGCACCTTGTGAAGGCTGAACTCGTCAATCAGTTCATCTACCTTGTCTTTGCGCTGCTGTTTGGTGGTCTTCCGCATTTCCAAAACGGAGAGAATATTCTCTTCAACAGTAAGTTTTCGGAATACCGACGCTTCCTGAGCAAGATATCCTATCCCACGACGTGCCCGCTGATACAGCGGAAGAGGAGTGATTTCCTCGTCATCAATGAAGATCTTTCCTTCATTAGGTTTTATCAGACCCACAATCATGTAAAACGATGTTGTCTTGCCGGCGCCATTGGGCCCCAACAAGCCGACGATCTCGCCTTGTTTTACGTGCACAGACACATCGTTCACAACGGTTCGTGTCTTGTATTTCTTAATAAGATTTTCCGCACGTAAAATCATGCATCAGAATTTAATGTCTTTTATTCTCAATTGTATTGAAGTCACTCCGTTGTAAACATTTTCTTCAAGTGTGAAAGCCATTCGGAAACGACCCCCTTCCGCGAGTTTCGAATAATGCTCACTCAGTTCAAAACCTACCGCCTGAAAGACATTGTTGTTGTTGTCTTGCCCGGCGAGAAACTTGATGTGTCGATCTTTGAACGACGACAAGGAGTTAAAGACGTAAACGTTGCTCGCCTCAAACACAGGTTTGGGATTCTCCGGACCGAACGGTGACATCTGCTTAAGGATGGAGATGAACTTGGGCGCGATCAGGTCGAATGGAATGGATACATCCATTTCTACCACAGGAGTCAACATGTCTTCCGTGATCATCGACGAAACCACTTGTTCGAATTTCTGCTGAAATAATTCGAGGTTACTGATATCCAACGTTAGTCCGGCTGCGTATTTGTGACCGCCAAACTTTTCGAGCAAATCGCTGCACTCCAGTATCGCACTGTACAGATCAAATCCGCTTACGCTTCGCGCAGAGCCAGTGACTTTGTTATTTGACTCGGTGAGTATCACGGTAGGACGATAGTACTTTTCAACACACCGAGCAGCAACTATGCCAATTACTCCTTTGTGCCATGTATTTTTAAACAACACAGTCGATTTCGCAGTTCTCAACGTCTCGCTTCCTTCGATCATGGCAATTGCTTCGCCCGTGATGCTGTAGTCGTATTCCTTTCTCTCCTCGTTCCGCAGATTTAGCGTGTTGGCGAGATTCATGGCATCTTCTTCCGAGTGGGCGTTCAAGAGCATAACCGCTGCGCTACCGTGCGCAATCCTTCCCGCTGCGTTGATACGCGGACCCAAACTAAACACAATGCCAGACACATCGAGCTCGGTCCGTATATCGGCAATATCTTTCAACGCCTTTAATCCAGGCACCGGGTTGGTATTGAGTTTACGAAGGCCATAATGTGCCAGAATTCGGTTCTCCCCGGTAAGTGGTACGACGTCTGACGCTATGCTTACCGCCACGAGATCGAGATAATGAAATACTTCCTCGGGATCGCGATACCGCTGGGCATAAGCCTGCATCAGCTTGAATCCAATTCCGCAGCCACTCAACTCCTTGTAAGGATAAGGGCAGTCGTGCTGCTTCGGATCAAGCACCGCCACTGCGTCAGGGACGTCGTTATCCGGTAAGTGGTGATCACAGACGATGAAATCTATGCCCTTCGACTTGGCATACGCGATTAAAGCGCTCGATTTTATGCCGCAGTCAAGAGCAATGATCAACGTGCAATGCTGGTCTTCGGCCCAGTCTATACCTGCTTTTGATATGCCATACCCCTCTATGTTTCGATCGGGAATGTATATATCACACGCGTAAAATCGGCGAAGGTAGCTCGACACCAGGGCCACAGCCGTGGTGCCATCAACATCGTAATCACCAAAGATCAATACCTTTTCCTTGGAAACGATGGCCTGCTGCAGACGCTCAACGGCATTATCCATGCCTTTCATTTCGAATGGACTGTGAAGTGCATCGAGTGATGGGCGGAAGTAGTTTCGGGCACTTTCGAAATCAGTTATACCCCGTTGAATGAGGATTGCTGACAGATATCGATTGACGTTTATGGCTTTCGACAGTTCGGCAATCTGCTCTTGGTCAGGGATACGCTTGATCAACCAACGCTTGATCATGGTTCAGTCCCCCTTGATTATCAAAGCGCCCTGCTCTCCTGATGTGCCCGCCTTGTTATAAGGTCCGGGTTCTCCATCCTTACCGTTTTTCTTGTTTGGTCCAAGGCCCGCACCGCCATGGTAGCCGCCTCTGCCTGATGGCCCTGCGGCGCCGCCAGTAACCTTAGCGACGATTTTTTTCGATAAAATAAGGTCCTTGAATATCTGCGGCTTAGGCACCACGATTTCCAATGTACCTCCGTTACCACCATTACCTCCCGGTCCAGCCTGACCGCCATTTGCCCCATTGCCACCATTGCAGTGTGTGGTCCATGGATCGTCACCACCACCCGCTCCGCCGTGTCCTCCACGTCCGCCGTCGCCTCCGGAAACATCTATGGTAAGCTGGCCCCTTATGGTTACCCGATCGAGATAAAGGAACAATTTGATTGCCTTTGTGCCGTCTAATCCAGTGGTACCATTCTTTCCTGGCGTGCCATTCATACAGGGTCCGGTCGGTGAAGATCCATTAGTACCATTCCTTCCCGGTTGGCCGCTTACTCCTTTAGCGTCGATAACACAATCTTTGCCGAAGCGCCCCACTCTTACCCGGAGGTAGTTTTCGGGCTTTAGTTTGTTCAGAACCAGTCGGGACGAATCCATCATAATCAACGTATCGGCCACAAGGATATCAGAATTCTGAAGAACGTAAGTTTCTTTTGCTTTGATGACAAGCTTCGACACCCTGACCTGCGCATGAACGCTACCAGCAAGCAACAGGAGGAAAGTCACTTTTCGCCACATGAGACAAAATTAATGATTTTGGTGAAGGGCTATAAACAAAGAAAGCAATGCTGTCTCGCACTGCTTTCCTTACTAAATATTGTTCGGAACTAATTTGCGCTTTCAGTCGGCTTATCACCCACCACGCCTTCCAGAACGTCCTTAATTTCGACGCGCTGACCATCGCGATATGGCACAATCCACGCATCCTTAACGCCCATTTCACGCATATATTTCTTGAAAGTGTCGGCTTCCCAGTAATCGCGGAAGATACCGATCGTCAATTTTTGCGGCTCGCCGTCACGGGCTTCACCACCAAAATTTGGATTGTTGTCAAAATACTTGGCGAGGTTCTTATTCTTAAACGCCCCAATCTGCACCTTAAAAACGACACCTTTCGAGAAATCCATTGAATTTACCGGGGCCGTCTTCAGCTGTTCAAGCTCGGCTTTGGCAGAAGCCAATTGACTTCTCAGTTGAGCAAGCTCATCTTCCAGTTGGGCAATCTTACCATCTTTTTCAGTAATGGTGCCCTGAAGTTGTGAAATGGTTGTCGTCTGCGTGGTAACCGTGTTGTCGGCGACCACCTTGTCTTCACTCAATTGTTTCAGGCTGGCAGGGTTCTTCTTGAACTCCTTCGCCTTCTTCTTCCATTCTTTCTTTTCTTTCTTAGAAAGCTGGGCAAAGGATTCCGTTGATGCGATCATCAACGTAAGGCAGAAAAATAAAAATATACCTCGTTTCATTCTAGGTTGGTTAAAAAATTACCTCTAATGTACAAATATTTTGTAAATCCATTTATTCGTTACAAGCTGCCAACCATTTTCTCTGGTCTCACCCATTCATCGAACTGTTCCGATGTGAGCAAGCCCAACTCAACCGCGGCCTCTCTCAGCGTTTTGTTTTCCTTATGCGCCTTCTTGGCAATCTTCGCAGCGTTTTCGTAACCGATGTGCGTGTTAAGCGCGGTCACCAGCATCAATGAATTCTCAAGGTGCTGCTTAATAACGGCCTCATTGGGTATCATGCCTTCAGCACATTTGTCGTTGAACGAAATGCACGCATCGCCTATGAGCCGGGCGCTTTGCAATACATTCGAGGCAATGACCGGTTTGAACACATTCAATTCAAAATGACCTGTGCTGCCGCCGATGGAAACGGCCACGTCATTTCCAATCACCTGCGCACATACCATGGTCATTGCTTCGGGTTGTGTGGGGTTAACTTTACCCGGCATGATCGATGAACCTGGCTCATTGTCAGGAATGATGATTTCACCAATGCCCGAACGTGGACCAGAGCTAAGCATTCGTACGTCGTTCGCAATCTTCATCAGTGATACGGCTGTTCGCTTGAGCGCGCCGCTGAGTTCAACCATAGCATCGTGTGCCGCCAGCGCCTCGAACTTATTGGGTGCCGTAATGAATGGATACCCAGTCAATGCAGCGATTTTGTTCGCAACCAATACATCATAACCCTTTGGGGTATTAAGTCCGGTTCCTACTGCCGTGCCTCCCAGCGCGAGTTCGCGAACCACTTCAAGGGCGTTCTTGATGGCGCGCATACTGTTGTCGAGTTGCTGAACGTATCCCGAAATCTCCTGGCCGAGCGTTAGCGGAGTCGCATCCATGAAATGGGTGCGTCCCGTCTTGACAATATTTTTGAATGCCTTTGACTTATTGTCCAGCGTGGCCCGCAGCTTCTTCAGCCCCTCAAGCGTGCCTTCGCTTACCAACTTGTAGGCCGCAATGTGCATGGCCGTGGGGAAAGTGTCATTCGACGACTGGGACTTGTTCACGTCGTCATTCGGATGGAGCACTTTTTTTTCATCATCGAGTTTGCCTCCGTTGAGCACGTGAGCCCTATAAGCGATTACTTCGTTCACGTTCATGTTGCTCTGAGTACCCGATCCGGTCTGCCATATGACAAGCGGAAACTCACCGTCGAGCTTGCCCGCGAGAATCTCATCACAGGCTTTGCCGATGAGATCTTTCTTGTCGGCGGTTAGCACGCCTAAATCGAAATTGGCCTCGGCCGCCGCCTTTTTCAGATAGGCAAAAGCATACACAATTTCCTTAGGCATACTTCCTTCGGGACCAATGCGGAAGTTGTTCCTGGACCGCTCGGTCTGGGCGCCCCAATATTTGTCGGACGGAACCTTCACCTCGCCCATGGTATCTTTTTCGATTCTGTAGTTCATCGTCTTAAAGTGTACTTTGCGCCAAAAATAGGAAAAGAGGACAATTGATTTTGCCCTGGTACGCCAATGCAAAAATAATTCACCGTAAGAATTCCTTAAACACAGGGAGATAGCTTGTCACGCACAGATTTAAGCAAGAATGAAAGTACGGTCTATTTTTGCTATGGCGACTGGCTTTAGATACAGAACGAACCGACACCACAACCGGCAATGACCCGTGAAGAACAAAAGTACTTTATCGCCCTGATTCCTCCGGAACCATTGTTTAGCGAAATCCATCAACTGAAGTGTCATTTCAGAGAAGTTTATGGTGCCAGGGCCGCCTTGCGCTCACCCCCTCATATTACGCTCCACATGCCTTTCTTTTGGCCCGCACATAAAGAGCAGCGGCTCGTTGATGCCCTGGGCGAATTCGCCGTCGCAAAAACCCCGATCGACGTGCGGCTCGACAATTTTTCATGCTTCCCGCCACGCGTAATCTACGTGGCTGTGCGCGAGAACAAGGAGATGACCGACCTACAACGCGAACTGCATCGGTTTTGCAGGATGAACTTGAATCTGTTCAATGCTAACTATCAGGACAGGCCATTTCACCCGCACATTACCCTGGCATTCCAGGATCTGCGAAAATCGGCGTTCGATACAGCGTGGAAGGAGTTCGAGAATCGGGAGCTGGCGGGCACCTTCCTGGTGGAGGCAATATCCCTCTTGAAGCACAATGGAAAGGAATGGCAAATACACGCTGCGCTCCCTACCCGATCGTCCTAAACCTTTGGTCGAAGGCCACCGGTATGAATGGCAAGTACCGTGGACCCACGGGTGAAGAACCCCATCGCCGCAAGATCATAGATACCATAGAACATCTTCCCAGAATAAACGTGTTCTATGGGCACGCCCTGGCTGGACTCAAAGTCTCGCATAAAACGATCAAGCTCGAGAGTGGTTTTTGCGTAACCGCCAAAGTGATACTCGCCGAATAACTGCCAGTTTGCGTATTGAGGAACGTACGATTCCACAGCCGTCGCCCATGCCTGGCCACCTTTAAGCACGGGAAATCCTATCGCGTGTCCCGTTCCCTTGCGACCGCGCACAATACCAGCCAAGGTCGCTCCGGTGCCGACGGGACAGCACACGTAGTCAAAATCCAAGGGCAGCCCTTCAGCAAATGAGGCCACACCGGCCACTCCCAACTCGTTGCTGCCGCCCTCTGGCAAAAGATAAAAGCGACCGAAGCGCTCTTCCAGTTCTGAAATGAAAGAGGGCTCAGCTTTTGTGCGATAGGTATCGCGGGCGATGAAATGCAATTCCATTCCCGCTTCCCGGGCAAATGTCAGGGTCTGATTCAGGGGCAATACCTGCTCACCTCGAATGATTCCAATGCTCTGTAAGCCGTGCACGCTGGCTGCGGCGGCAGTAGCATAAATGTGATTAGAATAGGCGCCGCCAAACGTTAACAGAGTTTGATGATTTTGCGCGATCGCTGCGTTGACATTGTGCTTGAGCTTCCACCACTTGTTGCCACTAATCCGCGGATGGTTTAAGTCTTCACGTTTGATAGCGACCTGGATACCGGCAGCATCAAAAACCGGATCACTTATCGGTTGAATGGGTGTAGACTGATCGATCGTTGTCACGTATGCTGAGGACTGGTTTGCGAACAATTCCGGCGTTACTGGCGAAATATCAAATGTAGCGGAGTGGACCACCGTGCACAAATATGGACGCCTTTTGTCGTGGATTGGGAGGATTCATAATACTTGCTGATCCACGAAGAATGAAAGGGAATCCAAAATTAATTCGTGATGTAAATATCGCGACCATTAGTTAGCAGAGGGGCTAGATATTCACTAATATTGTTAGTGAATTAGCCAATTAAATTAGTGCAGCATGGAAGAGGAGGAGTATTTCAAAGGGCGAGGCGCTCAAATCAAGACGCCGAATAAATTTCTGAAGGCGCAGTACGTGTCGGAGCACATTGAAGGGCTGGATGAGCCGATGTTTTCTTCACCACAAACACAAGTCTTCTACGAGAATGCGCGAAAGGTTGTAAACAAGGTCACCAGTCCGGACCTCAGCATGATGTACTCGATCAATCCCTACCAGGGTTGTGAGCACGGGTGCATTTATTGCTACGCACGCAACACGCACGAATATTGGGGCTTTAATGCAGGGCTTGATTTTGAGTCGAAGATCATTGTTAAGAAGAATGCCGCTGAACTTGTCGAGAAGTTTATCATGCATTCAGCCTGGTCGCCTGTTCCCCTTAGCGTGAGCGGCAATACGGATTGCTATCAACCCCTGGAACGGAAACTTGAAATTACGCGAAGTATACTCAAAGTATTCGCGAAGTATAGGCATCCCGTTGGTATGATCACAAAGAACTCATTGGTCACTCGTGACATCGATCTATTACAGGATCTTGCCCAGGATAACCTCGTTCATGTTTACGTTTCCATTACAACACTGGAAGAAGGGCTTCGTCGCGTGATGGAACCACGCACGGCAAGCGGAATCAAAAGGCTCCAAACGCTCGAGCAACTTGCAAAGGCCGGCGTTCCTGTGGGCGTTATGTGCGCACCAATTATTCCAGGGCTTAATCAACATGAAATTCCGGCCATTCTGAAGGCCGCTGCTGATCATGGGGCCCTTACGGCAGGCATGACCATCGTTAGGCTGAATGGATCTATCGGTGGAATTTTCGAGGATTGGCTGCGCAAGAATTTCCCTGACCGGTTTGACAAAGTATGGCATCAGATCTGCGAAATGCATGGAGGAAACGTCAACGATTCGCAGTGGGGTCGGAGAATGAGCGGTGAAGGCACGTATGCCGATATCATCAACAAATTATTTAAAGCTTCCCGAAGAAGGTTTTTCGGCGAACGATCAATGCCGGCCTACAACCTGACCAAATTCAGAAAGAATGGAAATCTTAGTTTGTTTTGAAACGGAGATGATACCCCTCTGACAAAATCATTTTTTGACTTAGACCGTTCACATTCTCCAGCTGTCCTCAGCCAGGAAGTATCTACTGCTTGGAGAAGTGCTTATAGAAGTTGACAATGGTTTCAATACCTAGGGTAAAATTCTTTACGCCAAAATGCTCGTTGGGTGAGTGAATCGCATCCGTGTCGAAACCAAAACCCATCAATACGGTGTCGAGTCCCAATTCTTTTTTAAAGAGAGCGACGATTGGAATACTGCCCCCATCGCGCGTGGGGATGGGATCTTTTCCAAATACTTCGCGAAATGCCGCGGAGGCAGCTCTGAAAGGAAGGGAGTCAGTTGCTGTAACAGCAGGTTCGCCGCCATGATGAGCAGTTACCTTCACCGAAACCGTGGCTGGTGCTATAGACTTGAAATGCTCCGTGAAGAGCTTCGTAATCTCGGCGCTCACCTGGTTAGGCACCAGTCGCATGGATATCTTGGCCGATGCCTTCGAGGGCAATACGGTCTTTGCTCCTTCACCGGTATATCCTCCCCATATTCCATTCACATCCAACGTCGGCCTTACTCCTGTTCGCTCCAATGTGGTAAAACCCTTTTCCCCGTTGATCTCCCGAATGCCCAGGTCACGCTTATATTCCGCCAGGTCAAATGGTGCCGCGTTGAGCGCGCTTCGTTCGTCGGTCGTGAGTGAAGTAACCTTATCGTAGAAACCGGGTATGGCAACGCTGCCATCGGCATGGTGTAATGAGGCAATCAACTCACAAAGTACATTGACGGGATTAGCTACAGCGCCGCCGTACACGCCAGAATGCAGGTCGCGATTCGGTCCGGTCACTTCCACTTCCATGTAGCTAAGGCCGCGTAGCCCGGTAGTTATTGACGGGTGCTCCAGGGAAATCAGGGCAGTATCCGAAATGAGAATCACGTCCGCGCCTAGCTTCCCGCGATTGCTTTTCACGAACAGGGCCAGGTTATCAGATCCTACCTCTTCTTCACCTTCAACCATAAACTTCACGTTGCAGCTAAGAAGCTTTAGCTGGTCCATGATTTCAAAGGCCTTTACATGCATGTACACCTGGCCTTTGTCATCGCACGACCCACGGGCATAAATCTTGCCGTCGCGGATCTGTGGGTCAAAAGGAGGAGTTGTCCACAACGCCAGTGGATCAGGGGGCTGCACATCATAATGTCCGTATACAAGCACCGTCGGCCACGCAGGGTTGACCAACTTCTCGCCATAGACGATGGGATGTCCTTTTGTCTCGCATATTTCAACATTGTCGACACCGGCCTCGCGCAGCTTTTGGTGCAAATATTCTGCAGCATTCCGCACATCGCCTTTGTGACGGCTGTCTGCGCTTATAGATGGAATTTGCAGCCAGGCGAACAGCTCTTCCAGGAATCGATCGTTGTTCTTCGCGATGTACTCTTTAATCATGTTGCTCTTCTTTGAAACTTTCGTCTTGTGTGTCGTAACCAAGCCAATCTACCAGTCCGAATTATCTAACCGAAGGGTGTGACTTAATCGAAAGGTAGGCCGGTTCAAACCGGATTGACAATGCAAAATATGATCTGTAGGATCGTGCTACAACAAACCTGGTTAAAACAGCACTGGATTTGTGTTGAAAGGAGGGGTAGTTTAGGGAAGAAATCCAAAGCCTCCGATTTGCTGTCAACGATTGGGTACAGACGGAGCCAGGTTCATATCCTCTTCCATTCCAGCGTGTTGATGATTTGCATCATGTCGCGCTTCATGAACTCAATGGCCGGGGCAAGCGAATCGTTCGCCACCTGCGTATTGAAATAAAGGGCGCCACGCATGAAGTTGGCGGCAGAATCGGTAATTGTAAACTGAAACTGACTGGGTACTTCGCCTTCAAGTTCGGCTATCACAGCGGTTTTTCCGCTGGGGGTCTTGCTGATCACTTCGTTTATCGCGTAGGCCTTGATCTGATGTTTGGCGGTAAGCGTGTAGGAGTCATCCAGGTATTCGCGCAATACCTTGGCGCTCCGGACCGCCTTATACGTGATGTGAATATTCGATTTCAGTTGAGGATAATAGATCTCGATCCAAAAGCGCTCGCTAATCCGCGAAGTGTCCTTCATCAGTTTTGCGTGCTTCGAATACTGGAATGAATAAGGAAACGTATCAGGTAATTGAAGATAGTCGTGCGTCGGAAGAAGTAGCCGGTTATAACCTAACGGTTTGGGTTGATGCTCACGCTGGCAAGCCGTAGTCACCAGGGCAATCATGGCAACCAAACCGATCACACCGACGTGACGCTTGCTCCGTAATTTGTTTTTAGGCCTGCGCATGTACGTTTACCCTTACTCTTTTTATTCTCTTGTTCTCAACGGCTTCGACTACAAAGGTAAATTGATCATAGCTAAGTTCATCCCCCTCGCCGGGTAGCTCGTCGTTGATTTCTACAATGAAATCTTCCAAAGATTCAAACTCCGTGGATTCCCGCAGCAACGGATGCTCTACATCCAACAGTCTGAATACTTCGCGAATAGATGCCTTTCCATTGAAAATGTATGTACGATCGTCGATGCGCGTATAACCCTGACCGCTCACCTGATCGGGTTGCTCGTTAATGTCCCGGATTACGACCTCAATAAGGTCTTCAAGGGTGATCAGGCCGACGGTATTTCCATTGTCGTCGCGAACAATAGCAATGTGCACACGTTTCTCCTGGAAATCTTTCAGCAGGGCATCAATCTTTTTGGTTGCCACAACAAAGTATCCAGGCCGGATAATGTTTATCCAAGGAAAGTCCTTGCCCTGTTCGAAGAAGGGCAATAGGTCCTTTGTGTAAAGTACGCCTTCGATGCAATCGACTGACCCTTTAAATACTGGGATGCGCGAATAACCACAGTGATTTGCAAATGCTACTACCTCATGAAAATTAGATGAAGCACCGATGCAACTTATCTGATCGCCTTGCTTCATCACATCGCGAACCCGCAGTGCACCAAAGTTTACTATTCCCTGGACAACCTCCTTTTCTCCTTCCATTTCCGATGCTGCAGCAAGTTCAATTACCTGTGCAAGGGCTTTTTCAGCACTCCGTTGTTCACCGAAAGCTGACCGCCAATGTTGATTTACGTCATCAATACGACGTGCCAGGGGCAGCATCGCCTTGTGAACCCAGGCAATCAGGATATTGAGACGAGATAGCGCCCTCACCGGATACTTCCGTGCGAATAGCCGGGCAAAAGCCTCAGTCAAAACCAGGCCAAGAACCCCGGGTACAACAACAGCCAGGAAAACTCCCTTGTTTCCGAGCATCAAACTGCCTGCAAACATGCAGACAATGGTAACTACACGCGCCACGGTATGACAAAACTGAATCGCTACTGTGAGCAATCGCGAGTCCTTCAACCAACGATTTGCACGATTGCGCGCGAGATTGTCAGCTGCTGCCCAGACCCGGTCTTCCTGGACCATAAGGCCAGCAAAATGCAGTGCCGTTCGCGCAGCCGCGAGGGCTGCGGCCAGGGTGGTCGCCAACAGCGCGAGGGCTAGGACCGAACCGACAACAACAAAAGAGGATGCAGTCGGTTCTACCAGAAAGTCACCCGGAGGATCGTCCACAGATTGTCATTTGGTGAAACTTTCAGAACGGAAGGTCGTCAGCGTTGGAATCGACCGTGGCACTTGCTCTATAATTATCAGTGGCGTTCGTGTCGGTGGGAGCATAAGAACCACCAGGCTGACCGCTTCCAGAACCCTTCGTTGACAACATCGTCATATTGTCGGCTACTATTTCAGTTGTATAACGAGTAACACCTTCTTTCTCCCACGAGCGGGTGCGCAACTTGCCCTCGATATAAACCATATCGCCTTTGTGAAGATAGCGCTGAGATATTTCTGCTAACCCGCGCCACAGAACTATGTTGTGCCATTCAGTGACCTCCTTCTTTTCGCCTGTGGTTTTGTCTTTATAACTCTCAGAAGTTGCCAACGTGAAGTTAGCAACGGCTGCGCCATTTTCGAGATTTCTTACTTCGGGGTCCTTTCCCAGTCGACCCACGAGGATGACTTTATTTACTCCTGACATACGTGTAGTGGTTAAAATGTTTACGAACAACCTTTCCGGTCGTCGGAAAAGTTAAAATTACAACAATCTAAAGAAAGTTGTAATCGTCAAGAAAACGACTGATTAACGCCGGCTTTGGTAATGCAGCAATTTTCTTTGGCGAATAAAATTTAAGCGATCCCGTCGACAAGCCAAAGGTGCCGCTCGCTTCAATAACAATAAATCTGGAAAATATGCGCTGGTGTGTCAGGATATGCTTATAGGACTGAGAAATGGTAACAGCTTCAGCCTGCATTTGTGTGTTGAACCTTCGGTTAATTTGGGCGATAATATTGGCCTCCCCCAATCGTCTGGGCGACTCAATTAGGGCAAAGTCGAACAGGCCCCGCCAAATATCTTTGCCGGACCGCTCTCCCATCAACAACGACGATCCTTTGCGGACCACTGCGTAGTAGAAATATCGCGTCCTGGCTGACTTTTGCTTGGTCTTAACCGGAAGATCAAGTTGCGCACCTCTTGCCCGGGCGAAGCATCCGTCAGCAAATACGCAGCTTTCGCACTTTGGATTTCGAGGTGTGCAATGCAAGGCACCAAACTCCATAAGAGCCTGGTTGTGTATATCAGGCTGCGCCGGGTTGAGCAGATCGTTTGCCAGTTTTGCGAAGGCTTTTTTGCCGCCCGGAGACCCGATATTAGCATCCAGGCCAAAAATCCTCGACAGCACGCGATAAACATTCCCGTCCACTACGGCAACAGGTGCGCCAAACGAAATCGAGGCGATGGCGGCGGCTGTATAGTCGCCAATTCCCCGCAGTTGCCTAAGCTCCGCAAAGGTTTCCGGAAAACGCGACGCGTTGTTCTTCACGATTTCTTTGGCGCAACTGTGTAGGTTTCGCGCGCGGCTGTAGTACCCTAGCCCTTGCCAAAGGCGAAGCACCTCGTGCTCGGGAGCCGCTGCAAGCTGTCCGACATCCGCAAACCGCTCAATAAATCTCATGTAGTACGGAAGGCCCTGAATGACCCGGGTTTGCTGAAGAATTATTTCAGACAGCCAGATCCGGTACGGGTCCGTCGTTTCCCTCCAGGGCAGGGCCCTCTTGTTGATTTCATACCATTTGGCGAGTTTATTGGAGAAATATCGGTTGTCCATCTATCTGATTATCAGATTTTTTCAATATTCATTTTTTAATCTGGGGGCAGCATTTAAATTTGCCCTCCCGAAAATTTTCGACTCTAAAATATAACACTGTGACAAAGGCAGACATTATCAACGAAATCGCTGAAAAGACAGGTGTAGACAAAGCTGATGTAACAGCATCGGTAGAAGCATTCTTCAGTGTCGTGAAGAGTTCAATGTCGAACGGAAATAACATCTATATCCGCGGGTTTGGAAGCTTTATCAACAAGAAGCGGAAGAAAAAGATTGCGCGGAACATATCCAGGAACACCGCACTGGTCATCGATGAACACTTCGTACCAAGCTTCAAGCCTGCGAAGATCTTTGTTAACAAGATCAAGAACAGTGACAAGGTCAAACAATTGCAGGAAAAGTCAGCATAATGTTTTTCTACGGTTCCAGGGCATAATTTGTGGCATGAATCCATTACTTCACCACTGAAATGCTCAGAACCAGAATACTATTAGTTATAGGAAGCGCTGCGATAATTTGGCTGCTATTCCTTTTGCCCAAAGTCGTTGTAGAAAATGATGCCCCACTTAGCGGCAATGCGGGCGACTCCGTATCCACGTCTCCGCCAGATCCGAATCACGCGTCGGTACCCCAGGCGGTTCAATTAAAGATATCTGATTTCAGGCACCAGTTCCAGGCATCAGCATCGAATGAAAAAAATGCTATCTTTGCCGACTCTTTGGCAAAACTGTACGTAACTGCCGGAAAATACGACAGTTCCGCATGGTTTGCTGAAGTAGCAGCGAAGTTCTTTAACACGACCGAAAGCTGGACAAAAGCCGGCGACCAGTACTATCAGGCATATTCTTTTGCCGTAGATCAGGCTCGCCAGCAGTCGTTCGCGGAGAAGGCGAGAGAAAGTTACGACAAGGTGTTGGCAGCGAATCCGCATGATCTGGACGTGAAGACTAATAAGGCGATGACTTATCTCGGATCGGGCAGCCCTATGCAGGGAATTGCCATGTTACGCGAAGTAATAGCTGAGAATCCGCGTCACGAACCGGCGCTGTTTAATATGGGCATGCTGTCCATTCAGTCCGGACAGTATGACCGGGCTGTTGAAAGATTGAATGAACTGCTCAAGGTTAACCCCAATCATACTCAGGGGCATCTTCTTCTCGGGATCGCGTTGATGAATACCGGTGAAAAAGTGAGGGCAAGGGAAGAATTCGTGAAAGTAAAAAATATGGATAAGGACCCTGCTGTACAGGCCACAGTGGATTCCTATCTGCAGGACTTAAAATAATTTGTTGAACCGCTCCTGAGAATCGGAAGATCATCGGAGTAAAAAATTTAAGATCACATATGCCAAGCGGAAAAAAGAGAAAGAAGCACAAAATGGCGACTCACAAGCGCAAGAAGAGACTTCGCAAGAATAGACACAAGAAGAAATAATCGAAGTAGTTGCCATACTGCTTTGCTTTTTACTGTACACATCATTTTACTTTAATCAAAAAATGTTTTGAGTAATGAACTAATTATTAGTGCCACTCAGGACGGATGTCGTATAGCCCTTCTCAAAGACAAAACGCTTGTAGAATTTCACAACGAAGAGGAAGAGAGCAAATTTACCGTAGGCGATATATACCTGGGCACCGTGAAAAAGGTTGTCCAGGGATTAAACGCCGCATTCATTGATGTTGGTTACGATAAGGATGCCTTCCTGCACTACCTTGACTTAGGTCCGCAGTTCAGCTCGCTTCAAAAGTTTACGAAGCTGGTACGCGGAAAGAAATTCAACGGTACTAAGTTGGACAAGTTTAAGCTGGAACAAGACATAGACAAACACGGGAAGATTACCCAGCAGGTGTCTAAAGGTCTGGTGATACCAGTACAAATTGTCAAAGAGCCGATTTCCACAAAGGGTCCCCGATTATCCTGTGAGTTGTCGCTGGCTGGACGATACCTGGTACTGGTCCCGTTCTCAAATGCCGTCTCCGTTTCTAAAAAAATTACCAGCAGCGACGAGCGCAAGCGGCTGCTGCGCCTTATTCAATCCATCAAGCCAGAGAATTTTGGCGTGATCATTCGTACTGTCGCCGAAGGCAAGGAAGTGGCGGAGCTCGATCGCGACTTGCGCACGATGGTGAAAACCTGGGAGGATGGCATGGCTCGCTTTGTGACGATCAACCCCAACGAGAAGATTATCGGCGAACTTGATAAGACATCATCACTGTTGCGCGATATGCTCAATGAGTCGTTCGATAATATTCACATCGACGATAAAAAGATATTTGAGGATGTAAAAACCTACATCCACACTATCGCGCCAGACAAAGAGAAGATCGTCAAGCTCTATACGGGTAAAGCCAAGATATTTGAACACTATGGCATAGAGCGGCAGATCAAATCTGCTTTTGGCCAGACCGTTAGCCTGCGCGCGGGAGGCTACCTGATCATTGAGCATACGGAAGCGCTGCACGTCATAGACGTGAACAGCGGCAACAAATCAAATCGCGAAGAGAATCAGGAGACGACTGCCTTATCTGTCAACTCCGAGGCCGCGCGGGAGATAGCCCGACAGTTGCGCCTGCGCGATATGGGGGGAATCATCGTGATCGACTTTATCGACATGAAGAATCCCGAAAACAAGAAGACGATCTATAAGATCATGCGGGATGCCATGGCTGACGACAAGGCAAGGTCCACGATACTTCCGCTCTCGAAATTTGGTCTGATGCAGATCACGCGTGAGCGGGTTCGTCCTCAGATGAATATCGCCACCAAAGAAGTATGCCCGACGTGCAACGGCACCGGCAAAATCACGGCTTCCATTCTGGTCTCCGACCTCATCGAGAAGAATATTGAGCATTTGATGGTGAAACAGAACGAGAAAGATCTCGTGCTCGCGGTTCATCCTTACCTGCACGCTTACTTTACTCATGGCCTCATCTCACGCCGCATGCGTTGGTACTTTAATTACAAACGCTGGGTGAGCATCGTGAAAGATACGTCGATGGCGATCATGGAGTACAAGTTTTTGAATAAGGAAGGCGAGGAGATACAACTCACTTAATTAGTAATGAATAATTAGTAATTTGGAGGAGGCCCTGTTCGGGCCTCTTTCGTTTTAAAAACAATACTTAATACTGAGCGGACATCGTTGTTCATCAAATAATCATTCGCAACTGCCTGGCAGACTGAGTTAAACGAAACGGGCCCGCACAAGGGCCCTCGCAATTACTAATTATTCACTACTAATTACACCGTCATTATCTCAACTTCTTTCTTCTTCATAGCCGCATCAATTCTAGCGATGAAATCATTGGTCATCTGCTGGACCGTTTCTTCCGCGTTCTTAACATCATCCTCCGATGCTCCTTTGATTTTTTTGAGAAGTTCATTGATTTCCTTGCGGACATTGCGAACGCTAACCTTGCCGTGCTCGCATTCCTGACCAACCTGGCGCACCAACTGTTTTCGGCGTTCCTCCGTAAGCATTGGAACGTTGATGATCACCTGTTGTCCGTCGTTTTGCGGATTGAGGCCAAGATTGGCGTCGCGAATAGCTTTTTCGATCTCGGCGATCATACCCTTTTCCCACGGTTTGATGAAGATGGTACGCGCATCGGGGGTAGTCAACGAAGACACCTGGTTGAGCGGCGTCGTTGAACCATAGTAGGACACCATAATCCCGTCGAGCATTGACGGGTTTGCCTTGCCCGCACGAATTTTGGTAAGTTCAGAGGCAACGTGATTAACCGCACTGATCATCAGGTCCTTTGCTTCTTCGAGATACAATTCGATTTCTTCCATGAAGACAAATATTTTCTAATCTGCGTATAGTGTATCAGTTAGCTGATCAACGTTCCCGCGTTCTCGCCCCTGGCGATCTTAAGCAGATTCCCTTTCTGGTTCATGTCGAAAACGATGATAGGCAGTTTATTCTCCATGCATAAAGTGAACGCCGTCATGTCCATGATGTTCAGGTTCTTCTCATAGGCTTCCTGAAACGACAGGGTGTTGTATTTTACGGCGTCAGGATACTTTTCGGGATCCTTTGTGTACACCCCGTCAACACGTGTTCCCTTCAGCACGACATCCGCTTGTACTTCGATGGCGCGCAGGCTGGCCGTTGAATCGGTGGTGAAATAAGGATTGCCAATGCCAGCGCCGAAAATCACTATCCTTCCTTTTTCGAGGTGACGAATAGCCCTGCGGCGAATAAAAGGTTCGCACACCTGCTCCATTTTTATACCGGCCATAAGGCGTGTGTACACCCCGTGGCGCTCCAGGGAACTTTGCAGGGCCATGGCGTTGATCACCGTGGCCAGCATACCCATATAGTCGCCCTGAACACGGTCGATGCCCAATGCTTCGGCCTGTCCACCCCTGAATATGTTGCCTCCTCCAATAACAATGGCAATTTCGACACCCTGCTCACGCAATGCCTTGATCTCGTCGCAATACTGCTCGAGAACGATGGGGTCGATGTTGGTACTTTTCTGACGTCCTTGAAGCGCTTCACCGCTGAGTTTGAGGAGGATGCGTTTATATTTCATTCAGTCTTAGATAAAACCGCCGCAATATATTAAAACTCGATCAGAACCTGACCCTTTTCAACGGAATCGCCCTTTTTGACAGTCACCCGCTTCACGACACCCTCTCCGGAAGCCTTGATAATATTCTCCATCTTCATGGCTTCCAGGATCAACAACGGATCGCCGGGCTGAATAGACTGACCGACGCTTACGCGCAGATCAATGATCAATCCGGGCATGGGCGCCTTAAGGTTATTCAGCCTACTGCCTCCGGCATTGTTCATCCCCAACTTCTCCAACAGCAAATCAAATTTGTCTTTCAGCTGAACCGTATGCGTTGACCCATTGATGCGCACCGTTACCGTTTTGGTTAGTCTGTTGACGTCAACAATTTCGGCGTTGTAGCCCTTGTTGTTACGAACGATGTGAAACTTGTCGTCGGATAACTTTGCTACGTCAATCGGGAATTCGATTCCATCTATGGTGAAGGGTGATGTGGCTACATCAATTTCGAGCGAGCGATGCCCGTTGATTTTCGCGAAGAGCATATCCGTAAAGTTGCATAAAATCTGCTGAATGTCGCGATTTGTCAAAATACCCAGGAGTCGACCTTGCGTGGATCGAAGAAAACCATCAAATAATTTGTCACTCTGGGATTCGGGGGTAACCTTTGCACCGTCCAAAAGACAAGGGGTGCCTTAAAATAACGGGCTGAGATTATACCCAATGAACCTGATGCCGGTAATGCGGCCGAAGGGAAGGCAAGGTTAAAAACACGCGCGTGCATTCCCCTGTGCATGCAGGTTTAACCATTTATTTAAATATGTTAAAATCAATTTTTGCGGCCGCAGTTCTGCTGTGGTCGACGGTCGCATACGCGCAAGTGTATTCGATTCACGGTCAGGTGAAGCGCACCGACACTAACCAGACGCTTCCGGGTGCAACGCTGGAGGTCAAAGAGCTCAATCGCTATGTTGTAGCCGACGAATTTGGCCACTATCGCTTTACCCGCATTCCGGCTGGTGAGTATACGGTAAGCGCTCGCTTCCTGGGATTTAGCACGCAGGAAACAAAGGTTAGCGTCCAAGGTGAAACGCCACTGGATTTCAACCTTTCCGAGAAGGCGCAGATCACGGATGAGGTCGTGATCTATGCTACACGTGCCAACGACAAAGTACCCACTACCTTTTCAAACATCAACCGGCAGGCTGTACAGAAACAGAACTTTGGACAGGACCTGCCTATGCTTCTCAACTGGACACCATCGATGGTGACCACGTCTGATGCCGGCGCAGGAATAGGCTATACCGGACTTCGCATCAGAGGCAGCGATGCCACGCGCATCAATGTCACGATCAATGGAATCGGCCTGAACGACAGTGAATCGCAGGGAGTATTTTGGGTTAATACACCAGACCTTGCGTCCTCAGTGCAGAGCATCCAGATACAGCGTGGTGTAGGAACTTCAACGAACGGAGCGGGCGCTTTCGGAGCGACCGTGAGCGTACAGACAGATGCACTGACTGCTGAACCTTATGCCGAAGCAACGGCGTCTGCGGGGTCCTTTCGCTCACAACGCTACACCTTCAAAGCGGGCACGGGCCTGCTAAATAACCGCTGGGCATTTGATGCCAGAATATCGAATATCCGTTCGGACGGTTATATCGAGCGAGCCGCTTCCGATCTAAACTCATATTACATCAGCGGAGGCTACTACGGCGACAAAACGATTGTGAAGGCGATTACCTTCGGCGGACACGAACAGACCTATCAGGCCTGGAATGGCGTTGATCCCGAGACTATGGCCCTGGATAGGCGATTCAACTACTCAGGCGCGATCTACAACGATGAGGGCAATATCGAACGCTACTACGACAATGAAATTGACGACTATCGGCAGGATCACTACCAGTTGCATGTAGCCCAACAGTTGGGAAATAACTGGAGTGCAAACGCTGCGCTTCACTACACTTACGGGCGGGGCTTTTTTGAGCAGTACAAACAGGATGAGTCCTTTGCCGACCTGGGGCTTCCCGACGCTACCATTGGTGGAGAGACCATTTCGTCGACCGATGCAATCGTCCGACGCTGGCTTGATAACCATTACTACGGTGGCACATTCTCGTTGAACCAGGAGCTGGATGGAATGACTATGACGTTCGGCGGCGCGTATAGCCGATACGATCGCGCCCGACATTATGGAGAGATCATCTGGGCGGAAATAGCTACTGACGCTGACATCCGACACGTTTACTATGATGGCGAGTCACAGAAGTCTGACTTCAATATCTACGCGAAATGGACTTACGACCTGACCTCTCAACTGACGTCATTTCTCGATCTGCAGTACCGCGGGGTCAACTACAGCTCTGCAGGCATTGAGGATGACCAATTACCGTACAGCATCGACGACAACTTTTCGTTCTTCAATCCCAAGGCAGGTTTTACCTACACCCTGAACGAATCGAGCTCGCTCTATGCATCGTACGCTATCGCGCATCGCGAACCCAACCGCTCCGATTACCTGGATGGCGAAGAAAAACCAGAAGCCGAGCGACTGGGAAATCTGGAAGCCGGCTGGAAGAAGCAAAGCAAAAATTACGCGCTCCAGTTCAACTATTATCTGATGAACTATCACAATCAACTGGTTCTAACGGGACAGCTAAACGACGTCGGCAATCCCATTCGCGCTAATATAGGTCGCAGCTACCGGACGGGTATTGAATTGTCGGGCATGGGGAAGCTCTCAAAACAAGTTACCCTGAATGCCAATGCGACCTGGAGTATTAACAAGAACCAGGACTATGCATTTACTGACATAGAAGGAAATGCAGCCGTGCGCAACACGACCATTATCCTATCTCCAACATGGATCGTTGGCGCACAACTAGGCTGGGCTCCTGTTCCTGAATTTGAGGCGTCGCTGATGAGCAAGTATGTTGGAAAGCAGTATCTCGACAACACAGACAACGACGCGGTAACGCTTGATCCTTATTTAATAAACGACATCAGGCTTTCTTACCGCATTGCCGGGAAGTCGCTCGGTCAGCTGGAATTCGGGATCCTCGTTAACAACGTCTTCGATGTCAAATATGCCTCCAACGGGTATGGGTACGATGGCGTCCCCTACTTTTATCCGCAGGCGGGAATCAACTTTCTCGGAATGGTTACTTTACGGCTTTAGAAACTTCGCCATAGTTCGAAATGCGCAATAGTGGATCAAAAACCGATGGAATGGCTCAAATTTGGGGCATTTGATGCCGTTTTGGCAGAGTTTTCATTTTTGGTTCAAAGCTTGCATCTTTGGTCAGTCAAAACACTTTAATTAGGACTATGGGTATTGGAGCAATTGTGATTACTGGAGTGTTTATGCTGATTGGATGGATCGTGAGCGCGCGTCTGAAAAGCAAATTCCAGCGTTATTCGCAAATACATCTCACGAAGGATTTGACGGGCGCAGACGTCGCAAGACTGATGCTTGCAGACAACGGCATTCACGACGTTGAAGTGGTGTCGGTCGAGGGTCAGCTTTCTGACCACTATAATCCTGCGAATAAGACGGTTAACCTGAGCCACGACGTTTATTATGGGCGCAACGCAGCTTCGACTGCTGTAGCCGCTCACGAATGCGGTCACGCGGTTCAGCACGCCAAAGCATATGGCATGCTCGAACTTCGTTCGGCGCTCGTACCGATTCAGAACATCAGTGCGAAAGTTATTAACATCGTCTTCCTGGCCATGATGTTCGGCGCGGTAACGATTGGTGGTCTGTTCACGGTTCAAACGGCGTTGCTTGTGATCATCGCTTGTTATGCAGTGTTCGCGTTGTTTTCGCTGATCACGCTGCCGGTAGAATTTGATGCGAGCAGACGCGCACTGGTTTGGATTGAAGCTCGGGGAATTGTGAATAAGCAAGAGCACGATATGGCCAAGGATGCACTGAAATGGGCGGCCATGACCTACGTCGTTGCTGCAATTGGTGCCATCACCATGCTGGCTTATTACGTAATGTTGTTTCTGGGTCGCAGAGACTAGCGAAATTTTATAATAACCGGGTTTGCCGGGGACGGGACTTACGCTTTCCGCGTCATATAGATCTGAAGGCCTGCACGAGTTGCAGGCCTTTTTTGCGTTTGGCCATGCGCACCAGGCAATTTTGAACGCTGGCGCTCCGGAATTGGTCCGAATCCAATAAATTTCGGTCATGAACTTCCAGTTAACCGAAGAACAACTTGCCGCGAGATCTGCGGCCCGGGAATTTGCACAATCAGAATTGCTGCCCGGCGTCATTGATCGGGATACTCACCAGCGCTTCCCGGCAGAGCAAATCCGGAAGATGGGAGAATTGGGATTCCTCGGCATGATGGTGAACCCCGCTTACAACGGTGGGGGTATGGACACAATCTCCTACGTCCTGGCAATGGAAGAGATCTCCAAGATAGATGCGTCGGCCTCCGTTTGTATGTCCGTGAACAATTCACTTGTCTGCTGGGGCCTTGAAAAATTTGGTTCACCCGAACAAAAGGAGAAATATCTCAAGCGGCTCGCCACCCAGGGAATAGGCGCTTTCTGCCTTTCAGAACCTGAAGCAGGTTCTGATGCCACCAGTCAGCGTACCACAGCGATCGACATGGGCGACCATTACCTGTTGAATGGAACCAAGAACTGGATCACGAATGGCAGTACTGCATCGGTGTACATCGTCATCGCCCAAACAGATGCGTCGAAGAAGCATAAAGGTATCAACGCATTGATTGTGGAGAAGGAAATGCCCGGGTTTACGGTCGGTCGCAAAGAAGACAAGATGGGTATTCGTGGCTCGGACACGCATTCACTGATGTTCAGCGACGTGAAGGTTCCCAAGCAAAACCGGATAGGTGAAGACGGATTCGGTTTTCAATTCGCAATGACAACCCTCAATGGAGGCAGGATAGGCATAGCTTCTCAGGCGCTGGGAATTGCCGCCGGGGCGTACGAACTTGCGTTGAAGTATTCGAAGGAGCGGAAGGCTTTTGGCAAACACTTGGCCGAACACCAGGCCATACAATTCAAGCTCGCTGATATGGCCACACAGATCGACGCTGCCCGGCTGCTGGTTCATCAGGCTGCCTGGCTAAAGGATCAAGGTGAGGACTTCGTCAGGGCCGCGGCAATGGCGAAATTGTTCGCCTCCCAGGTGGCACAGGATGTCACTACCGAAGCCGTACAGATACACGGTGGATACGGATACGTGAAGGAATATCACGTAGAGCGCCTCATGCGCGATGCCAAGATCACGCAGATTTATGAGGGCACAACGGAAATTCAGAAGATGGTGATATCGCGCTCGATTCTGAAATGAACGATTAACACCGGTCCCTACTTAAGGCATTAAGGGTAACTGAATGTACCCTTGTCACTGATGATCGTAACGCCGCGTTTCTCTTTGACAAGCTCAACATATCCTATTTTACGGGCATCTACGCCGAAGCTCCTGGCGATATCAACAATTGTCTGCGCGTGCGCGGCAGATACATAGAACTCCATGCGGTGTCCCATATTGAATACTTTGTACATCTCCTTCCAGTCTGTCTGGCTTTCTTCCTGTATCAAACGAAACAATACCGGAATGTCAAAAAGGTTGTCTTTCACCACATGAAGGTCATCGTTCAGGAAATGTAACACCTTCGTTTGTGCGCCACCGCTGCAATGAACAATACCATGAACGTCTTTGCGCAGCGATTCCAATATTTTTATTACAATAGGAGCATAAGTGCGCGTGGGTGACAAGACCAGTTTACCGACGTCGACCGGCGAGCCCTCGACACGGTCCGTGACGTGATACTTCCCGCTGTAAACGAGCGATCCATCAACGGCCGGATCGAACGACTCCGTATACTTAAGACTGTAATCTTTATGGAATATATCATGGCGCGCCGATGTCAGCCCATTGCTTCCCATGCCTCCGTTGTAAAAATTTTCGTAAACGGACTGCCCATACGACGCAAGCCCCACGATGACATCGCCTTCCTGTATTCTCGCATTGTCTATCACATCTGCGCGGCGCATGCGCGTCGTTACGGTACTGTCTACGATGATCGTTCTCACCAAATCACCCACGTCGGCCGTTTCGCCACCGGTGCTGATTAAGTTTAGTCCGTGCTCGCGTAGCATGGCGAGCACTTCCTCAGTGCCGTTAATGATAGCGGAAACAACTTCACCCGGAATAAGGTGTTTGTTGCGCCCAATGGTCGACGACAATAAAATATTGCCCGTAGCGCCCACGCAAAGCAAATCGTCGATGTTCATGACGATGGCATCCTGTGCAATGCCCTTCCATACAGACAGGTCGCCGGTTTCCTTCCAATACAGATAGGCAAGGGACGATTTCGTTCCAGCGCCATCAGCGTGCATTACTGTACACCACGCCTCGTCGTTGGCCAGAAAATCGGGTACGATTTTGCAAAATGCCTTTGGGAAGAGGCCTTTGTCAAGCTTTGAGATAGCCTGGTGCACATCCTCTTTTGAGGCCGAAACGCCGCGCTGGGAATACCTGTCTTTCACAGTAGAGCTCATTGGTTGGCAAAAGTGCAAATTAAACTGCTATGCGGAAAATGCCGGTTATCGGTAATGCGCCTGGCGTTTTTGATGGATATCCCAAACGACGATTCCGAGACAAACGGAAATGTTAAGGGAATGCTTGGTTCCTGATTGCGGGATCTCCAGGGCCACGTCGCAGGCGTCGACTACTTCTGTGCTTACGCCGTGTACTTCGTTGCCGAATACGAGGCAATAGCGGGCTTCCGGCAGAGGTATGAATCTATCGAGAGCCACACTTTCGGTGGTTTGTTCCACGGCCACAATAGTATAACCTTTCTCCTTGAGCCTCGACACCGCGTCGAAGGGATTCTCAATATACTCCCAAGGCACCGACGAGGTCGCACCCAACGCGGTTTTCTCAATTTCACGATGGGGCGGAATACCGGTGATTCCCGTTAACCATATTTTCTCAAGCCTGAAGGCATCGGCAGTGCGAAACGCAGAACCGACGTTGTGAAGGCTTCTCACATTGTCAAGAACAATACAGACGGGCGTTTTGGACGCTTCCCGATACTCGTCAATGCTGATGCGGTCAAGCTCTTCAAGAGACAGTTTTTTCATGCCTGCAAATTTAAGTCGAATTGCGCGTTCGGAGGTGATCGACGGAAAAGTTGATGAGCAATCGACTGCGGTTCCCGGCCCCGTTGCGAATACTGCGTCCAAATGGATTTCAACATAACCCGGCATACATCGTTTAACCTATGGCATCGTAAGTCAATTGTTAACTTTATGAGAATGACGATAAAAATTGTCTGGCTGCCCTCGGGCTGTGTGGCGATACTGTTGCAAGTATGCATGACCCTCTGCCCCTTGGGCGCGCAGGCACAGGATCCCTGGAAAAACATCTACCGGGAAAGCGCCTGGAAGGACCGCGACACCTGGCAGCGTGCCCCCGAATTGATCAAACAACTGCACCTTAAAAGCGGTAGTGCCGTTGCCGACATCGGATGCAACGAAGGATACATGACCGTTAAACTCTCCGAGGTCGTTAAATCGCCGGGGCGCGTGTATGCGGTGGATATTGATGCGCCCAAACTTGAAGCGTTGAAGAAACATCTGTCCAAGCGCGACATCACCAACGTCACGACAGTGAAAGGCGACTTTGATGACCCGAAGTTACCGACTGGAGAATTAGACGGTGTGATTATCCTGGATACCTACCACGAGATGGACAACCATGACAAAATTCTGTTGCATGTTAAAGATGCACTTAAAAAAAATGGTCGGCTGGTAATTTGTGAGCCCATTGCGGCCACACGGCGCGGCCTCAGCCGTTCCGAACAGGAAGCGCGACACGAAATTGCGATGAAATTCGTAGAGGAGGATCTCACAAAGGCAGGATTTTCAATCGAACACCGGCAGGACCCTTTTGTTGATCGCACAGAAGTGAAGGGTGATGTGATGTGGATGTTAGTGGCAAAGAAACAATAGCTATTAAACCAGGCATATCATTGTACGGATTTTATGCCGAATTCACGTCTGAAGACAGATTTCTGCGCGTGAAATTATAAATTGCCGGCTATGTCAACTGCGACCACGGCCACCGAAACTCCTTTGATGAAGCAATACAATGCCATCAAAGTAAAGTACCCCGGTGCGTTGCTGCTTTTCCGGGTTGGAGATTTCTACGAAACTTTCGGGCAAGATGCCGTCATGGCCAGCAAAGTCCTCGACATCGTACTGACGAAGCGCGGCAGTGGCTCGGCATCAGAGATCGAGCTGGCTGGTTTTCCCCATCACGCACTCGACACATACCTGCCCAAACTCGTTCGCGCGGGTCATCGCGTCGCGATTTGTGATCAGCTGGAAGATCCTAAATCAGTCAAGGGCATCGTGAAACGGGGGGTTACAGAACTTGTAACGCCCGGGCTATCCTACAACGACCATGTCCTCAATACCAAGCAAAACAATTTCCTGGCTTCCGTCTTTGCTTCGAAGCATAGCTATGGCGTTGCGTTCCTGGACATTTCGACCGGAGAGTTTTACGCCACACAGGGCGATGAACGATACGTTCTCAAGACAATTCAAAGTTTCGCCCCGGCAGAGATCGTATTCAGCCGACAGTCACGTACGCATTTTGAGGCACTATTCTCAAGCGAATACAATACGTTCTGTCTCGACGAGTGGGTTTTTGGATTTGACTATGGCCACGAAAAACTGCTCAGTCAATTCAAGACGGCATCGTTAAAGGGATTTGGAATTGAGGGCATGGGCGAAGCGATCATAGCCGCCGGCGCAATCCTTCATTATCTCGACGATACGGAGCACAAGGATACCTCCCACATTACGGCCATTTCGCGCATCGATCAGGATCGTTTTGTATGGCTCGATAAGTTCACCATTCGCAACCTCGAGTTGGTGACCACTCAGCAAGACGGGGGCACACCGCTGATTCAAATACTGGATCACACGCTCACGCCAATGGGTGCACGGCTGCTCCGAAAATGGATGATCCTCCCTCTTAAAGACAAGGGGCAAATTGACGAGCGTCTGAATACGGTGGAGTCCATCGTCAGCGATACAGCCCTTCGGGATCAGCTAAAGACATCATTGGGTCAGGTGAGAGATCTGGAACGACTCATTTCAAAAGTGGCTGTGAACCGTATCAATCCGCGGGAATTGCTGCAGTTGATGCGCGCCCTACGGTGTCTCGAGCCCATCAAGCAGAGTCTGGCCCGCCACGCGGTTCCGATCCTTCGAAAGTTTGGTGAGCAACTCGACTGTTGTGAATACCTGGCCAATAAAATTGCACTCGAGATTCGTGAAGATGCACCCATTGCTTCCCACCAGGGAAACGTGATCAAACCTGGCGTTGATGGAGAACTGGATGAACTTCAGCAGATCGCTTTTTCGGGCAAAGATTACCTGCTGCAAATTCAAAAGCGTGAAGTCACGAGAACGGGCATCAATTCTCTGAAGATTTCTTACAACAAGGTGTTTGGGTACTACCTCGAAGTAAGCAACGCCAATAAAGACAAAGTTCCGGTTGATTGGATACGGAAACAGACCCTCGTTAATGCCGAGCGCTACATCACCGAAGAACTGAAGACTTACGAGGAGAAGATATTGCACGCAGAAGACAAACTGGTGGTTATTGAGCTGCGGATATATAACGCATTGGTTACGATGGCTGGCGGTTTCATTTCGCAAATTCAGCAGAACGCGCGTGTAGTGGCTCAGTTGGACTGTCTCCTCAGCTTTGCGCTGGCGGCTATAAATAATCACTACGTAAAGCCCGTTGTCGACGACTCATTGGTCATTGACATTCGGGGAGGTCGTCACCCCGTCATAGAGAGAAAGCTGCGGACGGGCGAATCGTATGTCCCCAACGACATCGTGCTCGATAGCGATACACAACAGCTCCTCATCATTACGGGGCCTAACATGGCCGGTAAATCCGCCCTGCTACGCCAGACTGCATTGATTGTGCTCATGGCCCAGGTCGGAAGTTATGTTCCTGCCGACCAGGCGCGCCTGGGTATTGTAGATAAGGTATTTACACGAGTCGGAGCTGCAGACAACCTGTCGCGGGGTGAATCCACATTCATGGTGGAGATGACGGAAACGGCCAGCATTCTTAACAACCTGAGTGACCGGAGCCTTATCCTCATGGATGAAATAGGCAGGGGAACGAGCACCTATGATGGGGTTTCGATTGCCTGGGCAATTGTTGAATATTTACATAACCACAAAGAGTTCAAAGCGAAGACGTTATTCGCCACTCACTACCATGAGCTGAACCAGCTCGAAGAGGACCTGGTGCGTGTAAAGAATTTTAATGTTTCGGTGAAGGAGGTGGGCGACAAGATCATCTTCATGCGCAAGTTGAAAGAAGGCGGAAGTGAGCATAGCTTTGGCATACATGTGGCACAACTTGCGGGCATGCCTAACCGGGTTGTGCTGCGTGCTAACGAGATCCTCCACTTTCTTGAACGCGATAAGCACAAGAATCAATCAACGGCCTTAAAGGACTTGCCACCGCCCACGCCACAGCTCAGCTTGTTTGCACCCGATCCGCGCTTCCATGAGATTCAGTCAATTCTGAGCGCGGTGGATATTAATACCATGAGCCCGGTTGAAGCACTTCTTAAGTTAAATGAAGTGCTGGGCGTATTGAAAAAAAAGTAATTGAAAAATTTACAGGCGACGGCGGCTTACTTTTTCCGGGCACCCGTTCCCTTTGGTCCCCGCTTGAAGAACTTCGGCCGCTTGCTGGATGAACCGTTAGACGAACCGTTGGAATTCTTCGAACGCGGCAGGTAAGCTGGACCCTCGCCAATTGCCTTTGGCAGCGGGAGCTTGGCCACTACGTTGCCGATAAGACTTTCAATGCTGTGGAAACGATTTTGATCGCGCTCATTGATGAATGTGATCGCCGTGCCCGTTGTATCCGCGCGCGCGGTCCTTCCCACGCGGTGAACGTAGTCTTCCGGGTCTGGCGGTACGTCAAAATTTATTACGAGACTAATGCCCTCCACATCGATGCCCCTTGACAGGACATCGGTACCGATGAGCATATTGATCTGCTTGTTCTTGAATTCGCGAAGGATCATTTCGCGTTCGGGTTGCTCCAGATCGGAATGGAATGCCTTGGCAGGCAGGCCAGCGCGCTGAAAGGCCAGATCCAGTTTCTTTACGGTTTCTTTTGTCGAGGCGAAGATAATGGCACTGTTCCACTCCGTACTGTGGAGTACGTGCTTGATCAGGGCGGCCTTCTGTGTATCGAACACGACATAGGCCTGTTGCAGAATGCCATCGGCCGGTTTTGCAAGAGCGATGTTTATTTCAACCGGATGGTTCAGAATCTTGGTGGCAAGAGTTCTGATCTTGGAGGGCATGGTAGCTGAGAACAGGACCGTTTGACGCACCTTAGGCAAGTACGTAATGATCTTCACAATGTCGTCGTAAAAGCCCATATCCAACATGCGATCGGCCTCGTCGAGCACGAGGTGCTCCAGGTGGTCAAGCACGATCTTGCCGGTTGCCAGCAAGGCTATAAGTCGTCCGGGCGTGGCGATGACGATGTCCGCGCCCTCTTCCATGGCCTTGCGCTGCTGGTCCCAGGTAGCCCCATCGCCGCCCCCGTAAACAGGTATAGAGCTAACGCCGAGAAAATAGCCGATTCCCTCAATTTGCTGATCAATTTGCTGCGCGAGCTCGCGGGTTGGTGCAATGATCAGTGTATTAAGGTGCCGTTTCTCTGCGCGCACAATCTTATCCATAATCGGAAGCAGGTAAGCTCCCGTTTTACCAGTGCCCGTTTGTGCGCAAGCGATCAGATCCTTGTTATCGAGGATAACCGGAATGGCTTGCTGTTGAATGGGAGTTGGGGTATTGAAACCCATGGAGGTAAGACCGTCCACGAGTTTCTGATCTAACTTAAAGTCGGCGAATGTCAATTATTAATGGAATTTACAAATAACAAATATCGTTTTCAGACTAAACTACTGGGGCGTTCTCAGACTCATACTTCTTGTCGGGCTGCTTTTCGGATTCATATTGTTTCCGAAGCCGCGCGGCCTCCTGCTTGTTCTTTGAATGCAAAATATGTTTAGGAACGCCTTTCAGATCCCAGATCAAACCGATAGCAGAAAGGCCTTTCAAAATGTAATAGGTGATGTCGATCTCCCACCAAAAGAATCCCTGACGCGCGGCCGTTTCGTAATAGTGGTGGTTGTTGTGCCAGCCCTCTCCCATTGTCACCAGGGCAAGCCAAATGCTGTTCCGTGATTCGTCGTTCGACTCATAACGCTGCGTGCCCACCTTGTGCATGATCGAATTGATCGAGAAGGTGGCATGATACAGGATGATCGTGCTCAGAAAGAAGCCAATAAACAACGCAGAGAAGCCTGCCGCAGTAAACATGTCGGTGATGCCATTGCCGTTTACAATTCCGCCTAAGGCCATGACGACCAGGGCCAGAAGAATGGGTGGCACGAGATAGTATTTGTTGAGCCACACCAACTCAGGGTATTTGGCGTAATCACCTATAACCTTATAGTCGGTCTCCTTGAAATCAGGACCTACAATCCAGCCGATGTGTGAGTACCAGAATCCGTAGATTTTCATGGAATGCGGATCTGCAGGAGTGTCACTGTGACGATGGTGATGGCGGTGATGCGCAGCCCACCACAAGGCTCCCTTCTGGGCCGTTGTCTGCGCCATGAAAGCAATTACAAACTGGAACCAGCGCGACGTCTTATACGATTTGTGAGCAAAATAACGATGATACCCGCCTGTTACCCAGAACATGCGGGAAAAGTACAGAACCGCACAAACGATCCAATCAAACAGGGTTGCACCTGTGAAGAGCGCGCCCAGCGGAGCCATATGCACGGCCGCAAATGCAACCTCTTGTGCAATCACAGGCTTCCTCCGGACTTCTGGAGTGAGGTCAATTCTTGTCATAATTCCTAAACCAAAAAATGATGAAAGTAGTGCGACGGAAGGGCCACTAATTTCCTAAGACTGCGCAAAGGTAATGCTTTCATCCTGAAGGTTATAGTACCGTTTAAAACTATCTCGGCAAACGACTGATCGGTTGTGCCGGTAACCATGTAAGTAAACTTGGCGAAACTTTATAAGTCAAGGACAGAGTTGTCATTTTCCGAGCGTATCTTTGCAGTTCCAAATGAGTCCTGAACAACACTTTATGCGTTACAAGCCCATGTTAGAAGCGATTGCTTTCAACATGGTCCGTAGCAAAGCCGATGCCCAGGACATCGTCCAGGAAACGGTGTTGAAGTGGTTGTCTGCGGGGCCCAAGAAGATTGAGAACACCAAAGCATACTTGATTTCTGCCGTGCGGAACAATTGTCTCACGCACATCAATGCCTTAAAGCATAAGAAGGAGGAACTACTCGGGCAACACAATCTTAGCGAAGTCCTCAAACTCTTCAAAGAGTCTAATCTGGCGCATTTGGACCTGGATATCGAATTGCAAAAGGCACTCAAAACCCTTCAGACGAAGCTTGAGCCCCTGGAGCGTGCTATTTTCGTCCTGAAAGAGGTATTTGATTTTGATTATGAAACGTTGCAGGAGACGTTCGACAAGAAGAAAGATCATTGCCGGCAGCTGCTATGCCGCGCGAAGAAAAAATTGAGCGAGGAGACGTCCAAAATCCATTTTGAGCTGCCCGATACCACAAATTTCAGAGAGAATTTCAGAAAGGCTTGTGATTTGGGGCATATTGCTGATCTTATCTCGGGCCTGAAGCAGGAGGTCAACCTGAATTTGGCAAAGGGGTAAAATTTTTTAAGCGGATTTTGTCACAAGTCAATAACACTTCGGTCTTACACGAATAAGGCGGCATCCGGCCAAAAAACAGCTGGGGCGCTGCAGATCATATTTAAATTAACAACCTACATGGCAGTAATTCTCATATTCTTCGTAGCGCACTGGTATCTGTCGCTATTCTTTCAAACGTTTTTTCTGCATCGCTATGCGTCGCACAAAGCGTTTACGATGAATAAGTTCTGGGAGAAGGTATTCTACATTCTCACCTGGATATTCGAGGGATCAAACTATCTGAGTCCCTATGGCTACGGCGTTATGCACCGCATGCACCACGCTTTTGCCGACACGGAAGATGATCCACATTCTCCAAAATATGACGAGACGATCTGGAATATGATGTGGAAGACGAAGACCATCTATTCCGATATCGCCAACCGTAAACTCATACCCGAGGCCCGGTTCACCGAAGGCGTTCCGAAGTGGGAAGCATTCGACAAGTTTGCGCGCTCGTGGCCGTCCAGAATATTCTGGGCAGGTATTTATATCACCATATATGCTGTGTTCGCTCAATACTGGTGGTTGTGGCTTCTCCTCCCTGTCCATTTCCTGATGAGCCCCATTCATGGTGCGATCATCAACTGGTTCGCACACAAATACGGCTATCGTAATTTTGAAGTAGGCGATACGTCCAGGAACTTCCTTCCGGTTGACTTCCTGATGATGGGCGAAAGCTATCACAACAATCACCATAAGTTCGGCAACCGCCCTAACTTCGGTGGCATCCGTTGGCACGAGATCGATCCAACGTATCAGGTGATCAGGGTGTTGAACCGCCTGGGCATCATACAGATCGCCAAGCACAAGCAATTGAATACGGACGAAATCGATAAGCAGCGCGCTGCGTAAAGATTAGCACTCGGATTATTTTAAGGAAATAGTTGACGGGTTTAAACTCGTCGCGAGGAAAGAAGGCTGGGCATGAGTGTTCAGCCTTTTTTTGTAGGATTTGCAGCATGGCATCTGATGCAGATGGGTTCTACAAAGGTATGGCCGGTGAATCATCCCGATCTTCGGGACCGTTGCTTATACACACCGGAGCGGGCGTACCCATCCCATCGATCGCCTGCTAATTTTCGTTCTTGAAGTACTTGTCCTCGTCAAAGACCTCGTCTGTCTCCAGTTTCTTGGGCACTACACCTACTTCAAGGATCTTGAATTCGGTGCGACGGTTCTTGTCGCGACCAGCCGGATTGTCGGTACCATCGGGATTCGTGTTTCGCGCAATAGGTTGCTCCTCGCCATAACCCTTGGCCACAAGACGATCAGGAGCAATTCCGTGCTGCACGAGATACTTCACGGCAGATTCGGCCCGGCGCTGCGACAGGTTCATGTTATAGGCATTGTCATCAACACTATCGGTGTGTGAACCGAGCTCAATCCGAATCTCGGGATTGTCCGCCAGAAGCTGAACCAGTTTATCGAGTTCTTTCGCGGCATCCTCTCGAATGTCGGCCTTGTTGTAATTGTAATAGATGTTGTCGAGCGCGAACACCTTATTCAGCTCAATCTTGTCCAGTACAAGAAGTGTATCAAAGGTAACGTTTGTAACCAGGTCCTTCAGCGTCGCGACGTCAACGGAACGGCCACGGGTCGTGTACAGCTGGCGTTTCACCAGGTATCCATCGGTCTCTCCAACCATGCTGTAATTTTCATTCTCATAGACCCGGAAAAGGAACTTGCCATCATTCCCGGTAACGAAGTCCTGCATTAATTCACCCTTCTCATCAAGGAGGCTCACCTTCGTATTGGCAAGGATCTGCGTCTTGTCCTCCTTGTCTTTCATGTATGTAATACCCTGCAAATAGTAGTTAACTACTTTGAGGTTTGGATCTTCGTTCACGAAAGTATAGATGTCATCGTCGCCCTTGCCGCCGTCGCGATTCGATGTGTAAAATCCCCGGTCGGGTCTGAAAAGGAATATGCCGAAGTCGTCGCCACTGGAATTCATGGGTTGCCCAAGGTTATCCACGACGGTCTTGCCGTTGGAACGCTTTACAACGAAGAGATCGAGCCCACCGTAGCCGGGATGTTCATCGGATGAGAAGTACAACTTTCCGTCTTCAGCTACATAGGGGAAATTTTCGTTGCCTGCCGTGTTGATGTCAGGCCCCAGGTTTTTCACCCGTGAAAAGCGACCGCGCGTATCCATCTGGGCAGAATAGATATCCGTGCCGCCGTACCCACCCTTGCGGTTCGAGGCAAAATAAAGTGTGCGTCCGTCGGCGCTGAATGCCGGGGTAGAATCCCAGAATTCCGGTTGGTTGATATTGATCATCACCGGCTCGGTCCAAACGTTGTTTCTGTAACGGGAGAGATACAGGTCACAGTCGAAGCCTCCTTTTTTCTTGCCTGAATTACACTTGGCAAAAACCATAGTCTTGCCATCGGGCGAAAAAGAGATACAGCCGTCGTTAATGCTGGTGGAGTTTATGCCTCCGGGCAGTGGCGCGACCGTTGCGAGATCAACATTGGCACCGCGACTCGTCACCTTGAAGATGTCAGTGAAAGGAGTGCCTGTGGCATCATACAGCTTGTCCTTGCTGCGTGAGCTGGTAAAATACAACTCGTTGTTGAGGTACACGGGTGAGTACTCTGAAGCATTTGTGTTGATCAGGTCCATGTTTTTCACCCGATAGAAACTGGGCTTTTCATTTAGCGCAGCGAGGTAATCCAGGCTCTTCGCTTCCGCCTCGACGCGGTTTTTGAAGGCTTCGTTTTCAGGATCTTTCTCAATGGACTCCAACACTTTTTTCGCCTCTGGATATTTGCCGTTGGCTTTCAGCGATTGCGCATAATAGAACTGTATCGTGTCCTTGTTTGCACCGCGCGCGTTGTCGGCCTTCGCATAAAATGGTTCGGCCTCTTTTAACCGGTTCGAAAGCCGGTAGGATTCCGCGACAAAGTAATTGGCGCGCGCATTATTCGGACTGCCGTTGAGCACCTTCTGGTACAGCCCTATGGAGGTCTGATATTTCCCTAGCTTGAAGGCTTTCGACGCTTTCTTTTCGGTGCTGCAGGAGACGAAGCACGCTACCAAGACGCAGGTAAAAAATATCAACCTCATCATTTCGACAAACTTTTGATAAATCTACAAATTCCTGTTCAACGGGATATACGCGCCGTAGGTAAATAACGCCTGAGCCAGGTAGTTCCTGCGGGCACGACAAACGCCGCTTCGAGTTCCCCTTTGGTAGCTACCAACGTATTTACCGAGGGTGTGTCGGCATTCCATTCCCCGGCATCGGCAGCCTCCTTGAGTTTCGTCAACGGCAGCGTAACGAGTTCCTCACCCCGCACAAATGAGGCCTTGGCACGGTCGAACAACCCAAGGTCAAGTCTTTCCTCCAGTTCTTTTATAGCCCGGGTAGACCCGTCGATGGAACAACCGCTGGCGCCATATGCCTCTTCGTCCACGGCAAGCACGATAAACGCGTCGAACTTTACCTCGAAGGAAGACACAAGCGGCGTTCCGTGCGCTTTCCAGTCTCTGGTAAACGACGACAGGGACTCAAAAATTATTTCCTTTTCTGCAGCCGTGAATTTTCTTTTTGAATGGTAAATCCAGACGCGCGAATGGGATTTAAGAGATGCAAAATCAACCAACATAAGCCTTTTAGAATTTTAAACCCTGGGACTCGGCGATTAGTTCTGAGAGATCCCTCACCGAAACGTCCGCCTCTTTTTCCTTGGCCTTCACGCCATCACTGATCATAGTCATGCAAAACGGGCAGGCCACCGCCACGGTAGTCGCGCCGGTTGCCAACGCCTCCTCAGTGCGCTCAACATTAATGTCCTTTTTGCCCTTTTCGGGTTCTTTGAACATCTGAGCGCCACCCGCACCACAGCACAGTCCTGTGGTCCGGCATCGTTTCATCTCCACCAAGTCGGCATCCAACGCTTCCAGTAGTGCGCGTGGCGCCTCATACACCTGGTTGGCCCGACCCAGGTAGCAAGAGTCGTGATAGGTGATCCGCTTGCCTTTGAATACCCCGCCTTCTTTTAACTTTATCTTCCCTTCGTTAATCAATTGCTGCAGGAAGGTGGAGTGATGCATGACATCAAACGACCCGCCCAATTCAGGGTATTCGTTTTTCAGTGTATTGAAGCAATGGGGACAAGCCGTGACGATCTTTTTCACTTTGTAACGATCCAATACCTGAATATTGCTCATGGCCTGCATCTGGAACAAGAATTCGTTGCCTGCGCGACGGGCCGGATCACCCGTACAGGTCTCCTCTGTACCTAAAACGCCAAAGCTGATCCGCGCTGCTTGCAAGATGCTGACAAACGCACGCGTAACCCGCTTGTAGCGATCGTCGAACGATCCCGCACATCCAACCCAGAACAGAATCTCAGGCGCCTCGCCTCTTGATTCCCATTCGGACATTGTTACAACGGTATCCATATTCCATCATTTCTTTAGTTCGTTAGCCCAATTGAAGCGGTCTCCCGAAGGAAATTTCCAGGGGGCAAAACTCGTTTCAATGTTCTGAAACATGGCGTTCCACGAGGCTGGCGCACCGGATTCTTCCATGGCAACATAGCGACGTAGCTCCAGAATAATTTCCATCGGATTGATCATCACAGGGCACGCCTCCACACAGGCACTGCAGCTCGTGCACGCATTGATTTCTTCCCGTGTGATGTAATGGTCCAGGAGCGGTTTCCCATCGCTAAGACCCGCGCCTCCTGTGTCGAGACTTCGGCCAACCTCTTCCATGCGATCGCGCGTATCCATCATGATCTTTCTGGGCGACAATTTCTTGCCGGTCAGGTTGGCGGGACATTCAGCCGTACATCGGCCGCATTCGGTGCAGGAATAAGCAGCCAGCAAATTGTTCCTGTTCAGATCACCGACATCCTTCGCTCCAAATCGTCCCGGCTCTGCCGGGGGAACAGCACTGTCGGCTGTTGTCAATCCCAGCATAATCTTTACTTCATTGGTCACCACAGGCATATTTTCCATGTGGCCTTTAGGGGTCACGTTGGCGAAATAGGTGTTGGGAAATGCCAGGGCAATGTGCAGGTGCTTGGAATAGGTGATATACACAGCGAACGCCAGAATACCCAGAATGTGAAACCACCACGCCACGCGCTCTATGGCGACTAACGCCGACCCGGACTGGCCGTCGAACACAGGTATCAGGAACGAGCTGAAAAACAGCCTTCCCGTCTGGATGTAATGAGGATTGGTCCGCTGCAGCAGCTGGTCGGAGGCGTTCATGGTGAGAATGGCGCACATCAGGGCCACCTCGGTAATCAGAATTATATTGGCATCGAGCCTTGGCCAGCCGTTCAGTTCCGGCATCGACAATCTTGTGATTTTCAGAACATTGCGTCGAAACAGCATGATGAGGCATGCCAGGAGCACGGACACGGCCAGGAATTCAAACAAATTCATCATCAGGCCATAAAACGGCAGGCTTGAGAAAATTCTGTGCGTACCAGCAAGGCCATCTATAACGAATTCAAGGACCTCGATGTTGATCACGAGGAACCCCACGTAGATAAATAAGTGAAGGATCGCGGGAATGGGTCGCTTGAACATTTTCTTCTGGCCGAAGGCCACGAGAATCATATTCTTGAACCGGTCGGACGAAGCGCTTACGGCCTTAGGTTTACCCAGGTTAATGTTCCTTCTGATAAAGGCCACCCTTCTCGCGACCAGGTACGTGGTGCCGGCCACGACCCCTGCAAAAGCGATTTGTTGAATCATACCTTGATCTAAAAGTACTAAGTAAAGCGGTATTTCGGGTGGTTAAGAAATAGCCAGTCCTTTTTTGCGTGGTATCTAAAATTAGATAGTTTTGTGGCCGCATTTTCCGGTGATGTAGCTCAGTTGGTAGAGCAAAGGACTGAAAATCCTTGTGTCGGGGGTTCAATTCCCTCCATCACCACCGCAAACCCCGCTATGAATGGCGGGGTTTTTGTTTTTGTCTTTTACCAGCCTGAATTTGTATTAATTTAGGCCTACCCGGCCGTTGATCAAGCTGGTGAAATAACGTATTGATGAATGGGCATTCTTAATCTTCCTCCTGAAGCGACGACCCGTTATTTCTACGTGTATCTCGCCGAAATTACCCTTGGCCTGATCTTCGTTTTCATTTTCCGCCATTTTGGAGTTCTTTACAGAAGGAGATTCCTCCTGACGTGGTCATATAGCTGGCTTGCCTACGCATCCTATACTTTCTCCTCTGGTGTGGTTCAGATATTCCTGCTGGAACGCTATGGCATCATACGCGACAGTCTGAGTATCATCGCGCAGATGGCGTGCTTTCTTCAGATCATCATGATACTGAGAGGCACGTACGAATTAATTTATGACAAGGCATTCTCGCGCAAGAAGTTCGGAATCATTTTTATTGTGACGCTCCTGTTTGCTTCGCTAAGCGTGATTTTGTTTGGGCAGGCCGGACCGTTTTCGAGGTACCTCGTCAGCTTCGGCAGTCGCGCAGTAATTACCGGGATCGGGTTCCTTGCCGCAGGGATGGTGGTATGGACGAACAAGAAATTTACGAAGGGCTTTGGGCAGCAGTTGTTGTCCAGTTCACTCATTGCCTTCAGCGTTTACCAGCTGTACGATTTCACTCTTCGTCTGCTGAAATTGCTGGGGAATGAAGTGTCGGGGTTGGAATTGTTTGGATCGGTCGACCTGTTGCTCGTTTCTCTCATGGGTATGAGCATGGTCATGTGGTTCCTCGAAGATGAACGAGAGAATCTTAACCGGGAGAACAAGGAACTCGATAGCTTTCTTTCCAATACATCACACGATTTGCGGACCCCCATCGCTTCTATCCTGGGTCTTACCTACCTGGGCAAAATTGAACTTCAGGAGGAGAAGGCGCGATCGTTCATGAACATGATCGAAGAGCGTATCCGAAAACTGGATCTGGTGATTGGCGACATTCTAAGCCTGTCGAGAAGTAAGAAGGTCGATCTGAAGTTTGAGCAACTCGATTTCCCGAAACTCCTGGACGAAACGATCGCTGACATCCGTTTTAACAAAGGAGTGTCGGCCATCCAGCTGGACTACCAGGAAGGACCGAACGACACTTTTAAGTCAGACTACAATCAGATCAAGATCATTCTTAATAACCTGATGTCGAACGCCGTCAAGTACCACAATCTTAATCAGCCGAATCCATATATCAAGGTCACGTTCCGGCGTATCCGTAGTGTTGTTGAAATTTCCATTGAAGACAACGGACAGGGAATTGAGCAGGAGAGCATACCCAAGATCTTCGACATGTTCTACCGTGCTTCCCTTACTACTGATGGAACTGGCCTGGGTTTGTATATCGTGCAGGAGGCCCTCGTTAAGATTAATGGAATCATTACGGTTGAATCAGAACTGGGGAGAGGCAGTACGTTCAAAGTAGTGCTTGAGAATGCCTGAGAAGGGAATTTCTCATGAGGAAATTTTATCAAGTTTACCAGCGGGAACGGGCCTATCCGCTGGAGGTTATAGTCTATTTAACTATATCATATAGTTAAATAGACTATAACGAACACGCAGTCAGCGAATCGCTTGAAGAGCTAGTCAACGAATTATTTGAAATGTTTGAGAAGGACGATTTCTTCACGTTTGAGAAATCGCCACTCGCCGCGGGGAATATCCTTTTTGGTAAGCCCGGCGTACATCGTGCGATCCAGTTTAATTACCTGGTACTCGAGCGCTTCGAATATTCGGCGCACCACCCGGTTCCATCCAATGTGGATCTCCAGCCCAACCGTTTTCTTGTCTTCAGAAACAACGGCCAGATCATCGACCATCGCGCGTCCTTCTTCGAGCTGTACGCCTTCCATGATCTTCGTGGCATCAGCTTTAGTAAGGGGCCGATCAAGTTCGACGCGATAAATTTTCTTCACGTTGTGAGAAGGATGCATCAGCTTTTCGGCGAGGTCGCCATCGTTGGTGAGCACCAGCAGTCCCGTTGTGTTGCGGTCCAGTCTGCCCACGGGATAAACGCGCTCCTTCACCACACCGCCGACAAGGTTCATCACCGTACTTCTCTCCTCGGGATCGGAAGTTGTGGTGAGAAATCCCTTCGGCTTATTCATGAGAATATATACCGGTTTCTCTGCGCGCAGCACGCGCTCCTCATGGCGAACCTCATCACCCGGATTAACCTTATGGCCAAGCGTTGTGACCACTTTTCCGTTCACTGATATCAACCCCATGGTAATGAGCTGATCGGCTTCTCGCCGTGAGCACACCCCACTGTTTGCTATGAATTTATTGAGGCGAATGGGGCCGCCAACAGACGGCGATGAAGCAGGCTGTTCCTGGTCTTCACGAACCGTTTTGCCCCCGCGCTTTACACCCGAGCGGTTGAATTTTTTGAAAGGCGTGCGTTCATCCGGCTGGTCACCCTTTTCAGATCCTTCCAAAGACGATTTCTTTTTCTCGTCACGTGGTGCGGGACGATCGGAATCACCTCGCTCAATTTTACCGGGTTTTGGACGATCTCCCCCTGCCTTGAAACGATCTGCACCCTCAACTCCGGGCTTGCGGAAGCCACGCCGCTCGTCGCCTTCCGGACGGGCTGGCCGCTTGCTTCCAAATGATCTGGGTCTATCTGCACCTGGTTCCCCGCCGCTTGACTTGCGGAAGCCACGCGGTTCGTCGCCTTCAGGGCGCGCTGGCCGCTTGCTTCCAAATGATCTGGGTCTATCTGCACCTGGTTCCCCGCCGCTTGACTTGCGGAAGCCACGCGGTTCGTCGCCTTCCGGACGGGCTGGCCGCTTGCTTCCAAATGATCTGGGTCTATCTGCACCTGGTTCCCCGCCGCTTGACTTGCGGAAGCCACGACGTTCGTCGCCTTCCGGCCTTGACGGTCGCTTGCTTCCGAATGATCTGGGTCTATCTGCACCTGGTTCCCCGCCACTTGACTTGCGGAAGCCACGACGTTCGTCGCCTTCCGGCCTTGACGGTCGCTTGCCGCCAAACGACTTGGCTCCGAATCGAGAAGGTCCGCTGGAACCTTCATCGCCCGGTTTTCCTGCTCGCCGAGGAGGTTTTTCCGATCGACTCGTAGGTTTATCTGATCTTCCCTTCTTGAATGGGGCTGGACGTTTTGATCCAGAAGCGTCGGAGCGATTTTCACGCGTGCGACCACCGGGACGTGCGCCATGAGGGGTATCCTCATTTTTCTTTCGGCGCGGTCCGTTTGATTTAGGCCTGGGCATCAGATTGGTTTTCCGGTTCTTCCGGCTGTTCTGGTGATTCATTATCAGGCTCACCTCCGCCTTCATCTGCCGACGCAATCTCGAGGCCCTCAAATTCTTCCTCAATGATTGACGATGTCAACTCTTCCTCACCAGCAAGTGCGTCAACCTGCCTGTCAGTTTCGACGGATTCAATTCCATCCCCTACAAATCGCCCTTCGGCCATGGCCACCTCAGCTACGTCCATTTCTGGCGATTCCGCATTTTGGCCAATCGTATTCACCTCTGCCATCGCCTCTTTCGGAATCGGAAGCTGGCTCAGGTCGTTGATGCCAAAATACTCCATGAATTTAGGTGTGGTACCATAGAGCATGGGCCGACCGATTGTGTCAGCCTTTCCGGTAATTTCGACAAGACTTTTATCCAGTAACTTTTGAACCGCGTAATCGCAATTAACGCCGCGGATATTCTCGATTTCAGTTTTTGAGATGGGTTGCCTGTAAGCAATGATTGATAAGGTCTCCATAGCACTCGTAGAGAGACGCTTCTTGGACTGTTGCTTCAGCATAATGCCAATGCTCGCCTGATAGGCGGGCTTTGTCAGGAACTGATAGCCTCCCGCTGCCTTGTACAACTGAAAGGAGAATTCTTCAGCCTGGAATTTGTCATCCAGTCGCTGTATCGCGCCCACGATGTCCTCCTCGGGAACATCGGCGTTGAACATTTCAGACAGGCAGGACTTGATATCAACCAGCCGGATCGGCGACGGGCTGCAAAAGATCAACGCCTCAATATGATTTTGTAAGAAGTCCAAACGAAAACAGATTAGTGTAGTGGTGAACTAAAGCGCAAAGGTCAAATAAATGATGGAGCAGACCCAGGCAATTGCAAAAGTAATCGTAAAGGACCGTTTACGTTCAAGGTGTACGGTTATTTTTGCTACGGCGTACTAGTCCTGCTGCATCATCTTCGCTTCAATAGATTGCGTGGTGTGTGGCACGGCAATCAAGCGTTCCTTGGGTATCAGCTTGCCCGTAACCGAGCAAATGCCGTATGTGCCGTTTTTGATACGGATCAAAGCATTTTCAAGGTTCATAATGTACTTCTGCTGACGGGCCGCAAGTTGGCTCAGGTTTTCCTTCTCCGCTGTTTCAGCTCCGTCTTCAAGAACTTTGGTATTACCGCCCGACGTGGCATCGGTGCCTTCGTCGTTGTTACGGTTCAATGTTTCCTTCAGGATCTTGTATTCATCTTTTGCCTTATCGAGTTTCTTGTAGATAAGGGCCGCAAATTCGTTCAACTCATCTTCAGAATACCGGGTTCGCTCACCCTCGGTAGAAGCAGGCTTAATTTGTTTATGGGCAATAGGTCTCTGATTGGGCACTGGAAAAATGGTTAATTGTGGGGGCGCAGGCTTGTTCACAACAGGCACTGCAGGCTTAACGGCCACCGGCTTTTCGACTTTTTCTTTCTTCACCGGTGCAACCTTCTCAATCTGGGGTTCCACCTTTTCAATCTTGGGAGCCGCGATCGGTTTTTCTACGGGCTTCTCAACCTTCTTAGGTGTTAAAACTTTCTTCGGAGCAGCTTTCTTTGCTACAACAGCCTTCTTCGCGGCAGGCTTAGGTGCGGCCTTCTTGGGCGCAGGTGCTGCTTTCTTCGCCGGAGCACTCTTGGCTTTGGGAGCGGCAACCTTCTTCTTCGCCACAGGCTTTGCCTTCGCGGGTGCCTTTTTTGCTGCCTTGGAAACTACCTTCTTGTTCTTAGCCATAAGAAATTCTCCGTTTGGTAAAAGATGCGCAAAATTATGCGGTCAGTCACGAAAACAAAAAATATTGCTCAATTAATTCCCGGCTGGCAAAAATGGGCATGGCGTTAACCATTTGTGGGCGCAAACCGCTTCGCAATCGCCATGGTGATAGCTGGTTACACACACAATTTTTTGCCCAGCTAATACCTTGGCGACACGGCGACGGGCTCCCGGTACACCCTGACTACCCCGTCGGAAGCGAAGACCTGAAACCAGACCAGATAATAACCCGACTGAGCCTTAAGGCCATCGTCCCGATCCCCTTCCCAACGCACCACTCCCTCCGTCGCGAGCAGAGCATTATTAGCCAGTCGACGGATGATCACCCCGCGGTTGTCGCATATGTTTACCGTGCCTACATACCCCGCGAGATCAAAGTGATAAGATATCTCGGCCGCATTCGGTAGCCCGGCAAATGGCGTAAACACCGATGGAGTTACGCGAACAGGACGATCATTTGAACTGGCAACCCCTCGGGCAGCACTATTTTTGCGTCCCGGTGTACCAAATCCAGTCAGCGAACTGGCCGAGGTCCAGTTTGAGCGTTCGTCCGACCGGTCCGAGGGTGATATGCGTTCCAAAGCGACCCCCTCCGGGTCACGGACGAAGACATTATGCATATCCGCCGCATAGGCGAACCGATCGATGATGGAATCGACCTCATTGAACAAGATTACCGCACCATCATCATCCGGATATGAGGGCAGCTTTAATTCGGCAAGCACCGTGTCGGGCGCATCGAAATGCGACTGTAGTTTCACCCGATCTGCACTAAAAGCAACATAGGCATTGGGTCGAATGATGATCACCTGTCCAATGGCCGTTTTCTGCACGTTCCCGTCCTCGTCCATTGAACCAATAGCCCATCCGTTGAGATTGATATATTTCTGTGATGCATTATACAGCTCAACGAAATCGACGCCATCCGGTGGAGGGTCGAACAGCACCTCGTTAATCACCACGTCTCCCCTGTTCGCAGACTCGGGAAGCGCAAAATATGTCTGCTTCGACTCCTGTATCCGATTGCCCGCACAGTCGAGAACAGCCAGCAGCGATAACGAATACAGGACGCCAGATCGCATGGGGTAATTCAGATGCAGGTCGATTGATGTTCGCGAACTGTCACCGAATGAACGGGTAAGCACATCGAGCGCTGGGTTAATCATCCATTGTCCTGACGTTAGTGCGCCGGCAGCAAGTTTCTCATTGAAGACAAGTCGTAACGTGACGTCGTTCAAAGGCTGCGCTGAAATCAAATGCGGGCCAGTAACATCAGGATTCGTCGCGAAGATGGAGTTCTGTTTTCCAGGCGTTCCTCCTAGTGGATCTTCTGTGACGTTCCAGTTGCCCGCCGCCTCGCATGTGTTTTCCGGATCGATCAATTCCAGGGACCAGCCCCCATCACTTCTCTGGGAATCGCGATACCAGTCATCGGAATAGTTCAGGATGTCAATCACGTTTCCTGCGGGATCGGTCAGGGCGAGCGAATCGCCAGTGTTGTTGAGAGACGGCACATTGGCAATGATCACAACGTTCGAATCGGTGAGCCAGTTTTCCTTTGCAGTAACCACGAGATATTGGTGCGGCTGCAGGATCACCTCCGGTAGCGTTATCGCGCTGGCCGCGTCCGACAAATGCCAGCCAGCAAGGGATACTGCCAGGGAAGTGCGATTGAAAAGCTCGACATATTCGACTTCGGGTAAACCCTGAGGCGGTGATGGGTCAGCCATTATCTCGGTAAAGATGATAGCCTTCCATTGACCATTTTCACAGGGAGAAATTGTCTGGCGTTTGCTGCTCGCAGATGGGAAAGCGAACATTTGTTGGGGTGGCATTGCTAAAATAACAAACGTGAGCAATGCATGCACCCCAATAATTTGTGAGGTATTTTTCATAAGCACAACGGGATTGTATTACTTTTGTAGCCCTTAAAAATAAACAAAAATGAAATTAGCAGTTGTAGGCGCCACCGGTTTGGTGGGCCAGGAAATCCTGAAAGTTTTGGAAGAAAGGAGCTTTCCTTTCGACGAGCTTTACCTTATCGCATCGCCAAAGTCCGTTGGACAGAAAATGAAGTTCAAGGGTAAGGAATACACGATCAAGGGGATTGAAGAGGGAGCTAAGCTCGGAGCCGACATCGCTATTTTCTCTGCCGGCGGCGGAACATCATTGGAGTGGGCACCGAAGTATGCGGAAGCAGGCACAATTGTCATCGACAACTCTTCAGCCTGGAGAATGGACCCCACCAAGAAACTGATCGTGCCTGAGATCAACGGGCATCAGCTCTCCATCGATGATCGCATCATCGCAAATCCCAACTGCTCTACCATCCAGATGGTATTAGTGCTGGCACCCTTGCATGTGAAGTACAAACTGAAGCGTATCGTCGTGTCGACTTACCAGTCGGTAACAGGAACGGGCAAAGACGCCGTTCAACAAATGATGAATGAGCGGAAGGGTGTGAGCGGACCGAAGGTATATCCTCATCAAATTGATATGAATGCACTTCCGCACATCGATTCTTTCCTCGACAATGGTTATACCAAAGAGGAAATGAAGATGGTAAATGAGACGCGCAAAATTCTTGGCGATAACAAGATTGGCGTAACATCCACAACGGTTCGTATACCGGCAATCGGCGGGCACTCCGAGGCGGTTAACGTAGAGTTTGAAGAAGACTTTAACCTCAGTGAAGTGCGTTCTGTTCTTTCTACATCGCCAGGTGTAATCGTGCAGGACGATCCGAAAAACAACATCTATCCTATGCCAATCACATCGCACAACCGCGATGAGGTATTCGTCGGACGCATCCGTCGCGATGAGTCGCAGCCGAATACACTTAACCTGTGGATTGTGGCCGATAACCTCCGCAAGGGCGCAGCAACGAACGCCGTTCAGATCGCTGAGTTCATGCTGGAAAAGAGTCTGGTTTATTGATTGATCTGTTGATTTGTTGATTTGTTGATCTGTTGATTGGTGGACTTCACATTCTGAAGATCGATGGAATCCGGAATAGATTTAAAGAGGCTGCTTTGATAGGCAGCCTCTTTTTAATCGCTCAGGCCTTTCCCCAGCCACCCCCGCCAGGCGTTTCAATTATGAGCTTGTCGCCTGCCTTCACGGTGAATCCGGTGACACCTTTGAGTGGCTTGACTTTGCCATCGCTGATTAGTTGTTGTCTCCCGGGTTTACCAGGCGATCCCCCTTGCATACCATATGGCGCGCCAATCCGATGCTGCGAAAGGATGTTTACCTCCAGGGTGTCCATAAAAACGAAGGTGCGGATAACGCCGTTGCCTCCACGCCACTTACCCTTACCGCCCGAGTTCTTGCGGACGCTGAATTCATCAAGCCTGACGGGATATTTCAATTCCAATATCTCGGGATCTGTGATCCGCGTATTGGTCATGTGCGTATGCACGGCATCGGCACCACTGGCGCCTGGCGTGGCGCCGCCGCCGCCGCAGATAGTTTCGTAGTAGCCAAATCGTGCGTTCCCAAACAGCAGGTTGTTCATCGTACCCTGACTGCACGCCGCAAGTCCGAGCGCTTTCAGCAGCGTATCGGTGAGCCGTTGACTTACTTCCGTATTGCCCCCTACGACCGCCGGGTCTGCGGGGGGGACCGAAAGTCTGCCTTTGCGAGATGACTTTGTCATAGTAGTGGCACGAAAGGTTGGGTTAAGCATGCCTGTTGGTATGATCAATTTCACGTGTTCAAACAGCCCTTCATTCAAGGGCATCGACTCTCCTACCAGCAATCGCAGAACATACAAGACGACACTGTTTACGATGGCGACCGTCGCGTTGAGATTTCCCGGATGAACCTTTGCTGTCCCGGTAAAATCGATGACTAATGAAGCCCGTCGCTTCGTTATGGTAACACAGAGAACGCTCCCATCGTCCAGGCGCTCCGTTGCGGTGTATCGTGTTCTCAGATGGGAGATTTTTTCCTGCATCAAGGAGGCTGCATGAAGCCTGATCTCTCGCATATACCGGATGACCTGTCGCCCCGTGTGTTCGCGGCAAAGCGCCTCGAGCGCTGAAGAGCCTAGCGTCAGGGCGGCGAGTCCGCCATTCAAATCAGCTAAATTCTCATCGGGTGATCGCGAGGGATAACGGGCGGTTCTCAACAGCGATTCGATCTGGCGCCATTGTGGAATACCTTTGCGAACAAGATAAGTGGGTGCTATAATAACGCCCTCCTCTTCCAATGTTTTTGCGTCGGCAGGCATGGAGCCAGGCTTCTTTCCACCGATCTCTGCATGATGTGCGCGGTTGACAACGTATCCGATAAGCGCACTCTGGAAATATACCGGCTTTATCAAGGTAATGTCCGGAAGATGCGATCCACCGAATGCCGGATGATTGGTAATCACTACGTCGCCGGGCTCGAAATCGATCACGCGTCGTATTTCGCGAACGCATACACCGAGGCTTCCCAGGTGAACCGGGATGTGTGGTGCATTAACAATGAGACTTCCGTCTTTGTCGAGCAGGGCGCAGGAGAAGTCCAGACGTTCTTTCACGTTTACGGAAAATGAACTGCGCTGCAGCAAGCTACCCATGTCTTCAACGACCGAGGTGAAGCGATTGGTAAACAAGGCGAGGTTGGCCGCCGTTGCCGCACGCTTTTTTGGAGCATGCCGGGTTGTCGGGGTAAGTACACCATTGTTGTGCCGGTCCAGTTCGAATAACCAACCCGCCTCGACAAAAGAGGTGGAATTTTCGCTGATGATGAGCGCAGGTCCCGGGATCAGTGCGCCAGGTCGCAGCGATTCCCAGACAAACACGGGGCGATGGTTACGGGCACCCGGATCCGTCGCGGACACCTCGCCGGACGGCGCTGGCGTATATCGACGTCGTTGTGTGCGCGAGTACTGCTCCGCCTGCCGGGCCTCTTTTACCAGCACCCGTATAGATTCTACCTCGATGATACGATGTGACAGGTAGTGACCATAAACCTGCTTGTATTTGCTTTTGAACTGCCCGGCAATTCGTTCAACATCGCCGACGGATATTTCCAATGACGTTTCCTGTCCGGCCAATCTCAGAAAGATCATTTTTTCAACCTCAACGTGGCCTGACCGGGCTGCAGGCAAGGACGCCTCGGCCTCGCGCACGAGCTGACTGAAGTGCGCGTTAAGGGCGGGTAGTACTTTATCCAGTGGCTCCAGGATCAACTTTTCCCGCACGCATTCTTCTCTTGCAGTTCCAATGCCAAATGCGCTTAGCAATCCGGCGTCATAGGGCAAAATAATCCTTTTCATGTCCAGCAGTGACGCCAATGCGCAGGCATGCTGACCCCCTGCACCCCCAAAGCAAAGCAAGCTATACCCAGCTGGATCGTGACCTTTCTGAACGGATATTTTACGAATCGCTTCCGCCATCTTTTCATTGGCGATATCGATGAATGACAGCAGCAATTCACTTCTTGACATGCGCATACCCTGCGCGTTGATATCGGCCAGTAGTGACGAAGCAGCGCGCTCGGACGCTTCGACGTTTACCGGTATAGCGAAGTGGACTGAAGAAATTCTTCCCAGTAACAGGTTTACGTCAGTAATGGTGAGTGGACCTCCCATTCCATAACACGCCGGTCCCGGCTGTGCGCCGGCGCTGCGAGGACCAACGCATAATTGGTATCCATCGAAGTAACAAATGGAGCCCCCACCCGCAGCAATGGTCTCGATAGCCAACGATGGCGACAAAATTCTTTGGCCACCAACGACACACTCGAATTGGTAGTCGAGCTTGTTGGCATAGCGGGACACGTCCGTGCTGGTACCCCCCATGTCGAAAGTGATGATACGGCTGAAGCCCGACAACCGCGCCTTCTCGACGGCACCCACTACGCCCCCGGCAGGACCACTTAACAGGCTGTCTTTAGGCTGAAAGGACTCGAGATTCAGCAATCCACCGGCGCTTGACATGACTTTAACTGAAGCGCTGCCCAACTGACTTCGAATCTGCGCGAGATAGCGCATAATGATCGGATCGAGATAGGCGTTTACCAGCGTGGTTTGCGCGCGGGGCAGAATCTTTACCTGCTTCGACAACACGTGAGACAGAGACACATGTTGAAATCCGGCGGCCACAAACTCTGCTCCGAGTTCCCTTTCGTGCTTTGGATTCGTATAACTGTTTAACAACGCAATGGCTACCGATTCGATACGCCGGCGACGCAATTGAGCGATGATCGCCTGCACGTTGCCCATAGATAAGGTTTTGTGAACGTCACCCGAGGCCAGTATGCGCTCATCCACCTCTACCACACGATCATAGAGCGCTGCCGGCTTCTCTATGTGTAGCGAGAATAAATCCGGTCGTTGCTGGTTGCCGATTACAAGCAAGTCTTTAAACCCTTTCGTTATCAACAACGCTGTGCGCGCGCCCCGTTTCTCCAGCAAGGCGTTCGTTCCGCGTGTAGATCCCAGCTTCATTTCAATAAGGGGAAATGAAGCATGCAACGCGGTTTGGGTGAGCAGGCGCGCCGCGAGCACGGGCACCTCCTCGCCCGTGAAAAGGTCGAGCGTTGTTATGTTCCCCACGGTGTCTCGCGCCGACAAGGGCCGATCGAGCACAACCACGGATCCACCATCGTTGTTCGCGACGATCTCCCGGAGGACGTGGCCGATCCGCGCCCTGTAGCCAGTAAGCGTATCTTCACCCACCGACAGGGGCAATCGAATTGCTACAGACGTTTCGCGGATGGACAAAACCGGAACTCTCAACACACCGCTGCTCAGCACCTTCATTCGAACGACTTCGTCCGATGGTGTTGTGGCTATGCAGTCGGTGAAGGTCCCACCGGTATCAATCCAAATCTTCCAGGGCTTGGAATTCATTGTTCATGAAAAATATTGAACAAACGCGTAAAGTCCGAGAACCAGCGACGGTTGTGGCGAGTAAAACGGCAAAGCCAGGGGATTCAGAACAGCGTTCGTAAATGCGGTCATGCTGAAGTGGTCGCTGCCTTAAACCTTTTGTAGTGTGCAATGGCCTCCCTAAGCGTCGTGTAAGGCACGCCTCTCTTTTCATTTTGCTGAGCAATAATGAAAATGTTGCGCCAATGGCTGAACAATACAGCGACTGCTTTGCGTAATGAATAACCCGGGTGATAAATGTGTGCCGGTTCTGCACCGCATCCGTTCAGCTCCATAACTTTTATATCTCCGGTGTAAAGGTCCTCGATTCGCTGGCATCGCAGATCAAAACGGCCAAAGTAAAATTCGGGAATTTGTTGACTGATAGCGTCAAATGCATGGTGCAATTCAGGGTTTATGAGGTGTGAACCATCGAGGAACTTGGTGCCAAGACAGTGATTTCCTATTGACACGAGTTCGATGCGTTTGCCGTCAGGTACAACATCCGACAAGTTGTCTCGGTAAACTTCTTTGAGCGAATTCCATTGGAGCTTTGCGCGATCGAGCTGAAGAATCAACTGCTTGAGACTGGATTGTCCATCACCCGTAACGGCGAGCATTTCCTTCTTGACAACCGAAGTGACCAGCCCGCTCTTTTGATTTGGAAACCGCGTGTAGAAGACGCCAAATTCCAACGGTAAGTCCAGAAACTCCTGTACGAGAAAGTCGAAGCGCTGGTCGGCGAGGTATTGGGTTAGGGCCTCTTCGTCGTCAATCCGCTTCACGCGAAATCCCCGTTCTCCCAGGTCGGGTTTGACGATTACGGGATACTGCAGGCCGGCGCCAGCGATCACCTTCGTCGCTTCCTTTGGTGTAATGGGTAGCTTGATAAAAAGCGTGGCAGCCAGGTATCTCGCGGGAATCTTCTTGATGACCTCGTATTTGGACTCACCAAACATCCCTCCCATGGTAATGCCAGGATTGGATGCGGAAAAAAAAACAAGCGATCGGGCTCGCAGCGAAAGCCAGGCAAAATAGATGAACAGAGGAAATTGTACGATGCCGAACGGCCAATACTCCCAACTTTTCAGCTTAATGAAAAAGTTGCTTCTCCCGGGTTGATCACGCAAACCATTCAACATTGAACATCAACGTGTAGGGACAGATTCCTTGTAGCGAATGGTAGATGCTGCGATGCCGAAGTCTGGCGACAAGGCAATGTACGATGCAATCTCACGAACACCGATCTTCATGATTGCCATATGATGGACAGCGTGTTCAATGTTATAAACGAGTTCGCGCAACGCTGTTGTCTCCACCGAAACAAAATGATCGCTTGTGAGATCGTATCCCACTTCAAGCTGAAGCGCTTTTTCATCGATACGTTCAACAAACTGTTTTATGCGCTCGATCGCCGAGAGCGCGATCAACCTATCTGTTTCGACCAATTTGTCACGCGAGCGCTTATCATAGTTGATTACCCCGGCGTCATATCCCTTCTCAAGACAAAGGAAGAACTCAAGTGTATGACGCAAGTGCTGGCCAATGGTTGAATCACTCAGCGTTGCCGCAGGCCGAACAAAATCCTGGTCCCGGATCTGGTTCAGCAAGTCAGTCAGTTGCCTGAGTATATTGGTACACGCTAGTGTTAAATCCATGTTGACACTAAAATTTTTCTAATTTAAAGGAAAAGCACGCACAATTAAAAACCAGCACACTGAAACGGGTTCGCGTTGATCGTCCCATTCAGGTGGCGGCTTATCCTATTTACGAATACCGTGCAAAATCGGATTAACGCCGTCTACAAAATGTCTTCCGACTTAGCTATTATCGAAAATCCTCTCCTGCTGTCCGTAATTCTCAATTAGCTACCTTTAACTTACCCAACGCGATTTAAAGTATGAAGGTGTGGATATTATTGCTCATAACGGGGTCTGCCTTCGCTCAGAAAGTAGACCTGGCTAGCCGCACTGGCCAATTTCTTCAGCTCTTGTCTCCGGCTTCAAGGGAGAAAACACAGTACGGATTTGAAGATGCTGAACGCTACAATTGGCATTTTGTGCCCCGGTCGCGAAATGGCATCGCGTTGCGGGATCTGAGCACAACGCAAAGAGACGTCGTGTTCGAAATGTTGAAGAGCTCATTGAGTGCACAGGGCTATCAGAAGGCTTCCAGTATTGTAAACCTGGAGAACGTGTTACGCGCCGTTGAAAATCGTGGCAGCGATGACCACTATCGCGATCCGTTGAATTACTATGTAACGGTATTTGGCAAGCCAGATTTACAAGGCGTATGGGCCTGGCGATTCGAGGGCCATCACGTCGCTTTGAACTTCACGACTGTCGATAACCACCTTGAATCAGCAACGCCATCCTTCTTTGGGTCTAACCCAGGTATTGTACGAGAGGGACCGGAACGCGGAAAGCAGATTCTCGTCGAAGAGAGCCATCGCGGGTTTGAGTTGGTCAATGCGCTTACGCCAGATCAGTTGACCAAGGCAATCATTGCAGAAGAAGCCCTGCCTGAGATCGTTTCATTTAATTCGCGGAAAGCGGAAACGCTATCACCTCCCGGACTTTCCTACCGCGAAATGAGTGAGGCACAACAAAAGATGCTGCGTCTGTTACTCGACGTCTACGTCAACAACTACGAACTGGGATTTTCGAAGAAACTGATGGCGAAAATTCAAAAGGCGGGGATAGAGAACCTGTCATTCGCCTGGGCTGGTGGCAGAAAAGAAGGGACCGGATACTATTATCGGATACAGGGGCCCATGCTGCTGGTTGAGCTTGACAACACTCAAAACAACGCCAATCATATACACTCCGTCGTTCGTGATCTTACCAACGACTTCGGCGAGGATATCCTCCGGGAACATTATCAGAAGGAGCATCACGCTCCGAAATGATCGACTTGATTTTTTGGATCTATGCGTCAGATTTTCAGGGCAACGCTTATCTTGTCGAAGGTGCCTTTTAAACTAACCCATTCAAGAGGATCATCCATTTAATATGCCTAAGCCGAATCTCTCTTTCTACGCCACAGCGTTTCTGTTGATGGGCGTGATTGACCTCAGCGCTCAATCCAAAAAAATGAGCACCACCAAGGCAGCCGTTATCAAATCGGTTGAAACGCATTCTGCCGACCTGATCAAGATCAGCGATGAGATATGGGCAAACGCAGAAACCGCGTTGCGCGAAACGAAATCGGCGAAGGTCCTTGCCGACTATGCAGAAGCACAGGGCTTCCGGGTTAAGCGTAGTGTGGCGGGTATGCCAACGGCATTTGTTGCCGAGTACGGAAGCGGCAGACCAATCATTGGCATCATGGGCGAATACGATGCATTACCGGGAATATCACAGAAGGCTCAGCCCACACCGGACCCGCTACACGCTGGTGCGGGCGGCCACGGTTGTGGTCATAATCTTTTTGGCGCTGGAAGCCTGGGTGCAGCAATTGCCGTAAAGGAGCTGTTAGCTGCAGGGAAGCTGAAAGGAACTCTCAGGTTCTATGGCACGCCAGCTGAGGAAGCTGTTGGTGGCAAAATCTATATGGGGCGCGAAGGACTTTTCAACGACCTGGATGTGTGTCTGGATTGGCATCCAGGGGCCGAAATTGCGGCCAATACGCAAAGTTCCCAAGCCATGGTTGACTTTGTTGTTGAATTCAAAGGCCGTGCGGCCCATGCGGCCGCAGACCCCTGGAATGGCCGCAGTGCGCTTGACGGTGTTGAATTGTTTCTCGACGGCGTGAACATGCTGCGGGAGCATGTCCATCCAAGCGTCAGAATGCACTATGTGATAAAAGCCGGTGGTCAGGTGCCCAATGTTGTGCCTGAATACGCCGCCATCTGGATGTGGGTTCGGGATTCCCAACGCACCGGGGTGGAGGAAGTTTTTGCCCGGGTGAAGGATATTGCCAAAGGAGCTGCATTAATGGCAGGGGTTGAAAGCACAGTCAGGGTGCAGAGCGGCGACTATGAGATCCTCGTTAATCAACTAGGCGCCGAAACCTTGCAAAAGAACATCGAGGCCCTGGGACCCATAAACTATACCCCGGACGAAATAGCTTTTGCCAAGAAGATACAGGAAGTGAGTCATGTCGATCAAACAGGACTGGACGGAGCGATTCATCCGCTGCAGAAAACGAAGGAGGATCCAGATGGAGGGTCCACGGATGTGGGCGATATAAGCTGGATCGTCCCGGAAATCAGCGCTTATGTTACGACGGCGCCGGCTAAGGCGCCCTGGCACTCCTGGGCCGTGGTGGCGTGCGGAGGGATGTCAATTGGTCACAAAGGGATGCTTTACGCCGCGAAATCACTCGCCATGACAATGGTGGACCTTTTTGAGAACGAAGCACTCCGAAAAAACATAAGGGCCGAGTTTGAAAAACGCCGCGGAGGTCATGTGCACAAACCTTATATCCCCGAAGGCCCTCCGCCGGTGCCCGTTGAGTGACCTCACACGATTGTTCCAATCCCAGGGTTTTGCAACAGCTTTTGTCAGCCGATGTCGATGATTCTGGTCATTGTTAAAGGCTGAACATGGGCATACCTTGCTCGTCCAAATCAAATATCGTCCCGAATGGCAAGGAAGCTTCTTGTGTTTGACACACACCCCGTTCAATACAGAGTACCTATATGGAAATACATGACTCAGGAACTGCACGACTCGGTTCACGTGGTGTACGCTTCGGATTGTTCTGTGAGAGGCCACTTTGATGTGGAATTCGGTAAGTCCTTTGCCTGGGATGAGCCCATGTTATCAGAGTACGAGTATACTGTGTTGAATTGCGAGAAGGGTGAACCTTTAAAAGGATGGGGCTCGCTCACGGGTGAAGGCGTCAGGGAAACAATGCAACGAATCAAACCAGACGTTGTGTTGCTGCTTGGGTTGAATTTCAGGTACGACGTCGTTGCCTATAAAAATGCAAAGCAAATGGGAATACCCGTATGGTTGCGATGTGATAATCAAGATTATGCCTACCAACGATCATGGTTGAAAGGGGTTGCCCGGTCATTGATTTATCGAACAGCTTATAAGGGCATCGATAAGTTATTTTATGTCGGTGAACTGAACAGAGAGCATTACCTGAAGAATGGCGTTCCCGATAGCAAGCTTATTCCGGCCAGACATTTTACAGTCGATAGGTTTGCCGGCATGAGCGAGGCAGAAAAACTTGCCTTGAGAGTTTCACAACGCAAGCAGGCTAACATAGATGAGAAGGCGTTTGTGATCGGATTTTCAGGGAAGTTCATCGAGAAGAAGAATCCAAAGATCCTGTTCGAAATGCAGCAATTTCTCCCTGAGGAGATCCGCTCAAGAGTTCACCTGTATTTTATGGGGAGTGGCGAGTTGGAAAAGGAACTGCGTGCCATGGCAGATGAAACAAGCAGCAAGTATGGATCTAAAGCCTATTTTTCCGGCTTCGTAAATCAGACACAGCTTGCCGGACATTATTTAGCGATGGATGTTATGATCTTACCGTCCAGAAGAATGGGAGAAACATGGGGGCTGGTAACGAACGAGGCCATGCAGGGGGGAGCCGGGGTAATTGTCAGCGATGCTGTTGGAAGCTCGGCAGATTTTGCTAACTGGGAACGCTTCAGGATTTTCAAGGAAGGCGATCCGCGAACCCTCGCCGACGCCACGGTATCGCTCGCCAAATTTGATCGCACCTTTAATTGGGCACTGGCCGGTCTCGAGGATTATTCGGTGAAGCAAACGTCGGATGCTTTGATGGGCGCCTTGTAGGCTTTTTCCGCCAGGCCATGCTTGTGCTCAGGACGCCTTTGCCACGGTTGGGCTACTCAACATACAAAATCAGACCCTTCAGGTATTCGCCCTCGGGGTGGAAGAGTGACACAGGATGATCAAACCCCTGCCCGAGTTGATGCAAGACCTTGACCTGGCGCCGGGCATTGATACCGGCGGATACGACCGTGTCGTAAAACAATTTCTTATCCACTACCTGCGAGCACGAGAAGGTGAACAATATGCCACCCGGACGGATCGTGCGCATGGCATCGGTGTTCAGTCGCTGATAGCCTTTAACCGCCTGGTGCCTGGCGTCTCTGTGCTTGGCAAATGCAGGCGGATCCAACACGATTACATCATATTCACCGCTTCGGTCTTTCATAAAATCGAAAGTATCCGATACGAAGCACTCGTGGGTGTGGACGTCAAAATGGTTTAACGAAATATTTTGCCGGGCGGCCTCGATCGCCTTTTCGGAAACATCCACAGAATGGACCAACGCAGCACCCGCACTGATGGCAGATATCGAGAATCCACCCGTGTAACAGAAAGTGTTTAAAACCCTGCGGCCGTTAACGAACTGACCAAGCAAAGCCCGGTTCTCACGCTGGTCCAGAAAGAAGCCTGTTTTCTGGCCCTCTTCCCAATCAATAAAGTACTTATTGCCATGCTCCAGTACAACGTGAGGTACGCCACCCATTCCCAGCAGGTATCCTTTCGTGGTAGTATCATCCACCTGTTTCGGAAGCGTGGAATGGCTCTTGTAATAAACCGCACGAAGAGAATGTTTGAATACCGTGTTCAGTGCCTGGGCGATGCGTTCACGATCTACATGCATACCTAAGGAATGCGCCTGTATGACGGCAACGCCATCATAGTAGTCAATGATCAATCCCGGCAGGGAGTCGCCTTCACCGTGAATGAGCCGGAAGCAATTGGTTCTTTCATTGGGTAGGCCAATACTGTTGCGCACAGTCAGCGAGGCTTCAATGCGCTGCTCCCAAAACCGATCATCAGGTGTATCGGGTCCGAAGGTAAGGATTCGAACGGCGATGCTTCCACTCTGATAGTGACCAGTAGCCAGGACGTTACCCTTTTCATCCATCACGCGAACCCAGCTTCCGTCGTGTATTGAATGATCCATTTGTTGAATCGCACCTGAAAAAACCCAAGGGTGCCGGCGTTCAATGGAAAAGGCCTTTCCTTTTTTTAGCGTTACGTTTCCAGAAATAGTCATTGCATGTATATCGCAGCGCCATAAAAGTATCCAAAAAATGCAGCAGAATGCGGGTAGCGAAAAGATTATAGGCGCGACAAGGTGAACCAGCAGAGCACGATGGCAAACGACACAACCCAAAGAATGAGCAACATGCGCAACGTGCGCAGTTTTCGTTTTGCACTTTCTTCTAGTTCACGCTTTAAATCAGAATTGTCCGGTGTCTGGTACAGATCACTCATTCTGGCTGGACTGTAAAACTCTTCCATCTTGGTAGATGAACGAGTGTCACCCATTATGAGTTATGGTCTCGGTTGGTCGTTTTTGCCTGCTGAGACGTTGTTTTGCATAAATACCGAATAATGGGGTATCATTTGGCCTGCCCTCCGCTCATGTCACATTTCCGCCGGCACAACAAAATGTTCACGGCGCGGGAACCCAAATCCGAAAACTTTCGTAATTAGCTATTATGACAGAATTCGTCAAAAAACGGGACATGGTGAGTTGGCCCGAGACTGACAAAATATCAGCCTTCCGCGTTTTGCCTGGTTTTTGCGCTGTCGATATTGGAAAAGACTTTTAATGATAACAGAGTAGTATGAAAAGATTCGGTTCTCTTTTTCTGGCCGCAGTTCTGGGAAGTGTGTGTACAGTAGCATCGTATCGGTGGTTCGTTGGCGAGCAGGACACCGTCAAATTGGATTATGGTAAGACGTTGCCTACGTCGAAGGTGGCTTACAAAGTGGATGACAATGGCAAGGCTATACCGCTGGATTTTACGGCTGCCGCCGAGCAGGTTATGCCAGGAGTAGTTTTTATCAGGTCTACGCAGCAGGGTGGTGATCGTGGTGAAGAAACCACAGGCGGCGATCCGTTTCGCGATTTCTTTGGTCCGCGAGGTCAGCGTGGTCCGAGCCAAAGTTCAGGCTCGGGTGTTATTGTGAATGAGAGCGGCTATATCGTCACTAACAATCACGTCGTGCAGGATGCCGACCTGGTGGAGGTAACACTATACGATAATCGGACCTTGAAGGCGGAGGTGATCGGCACAGATCCGGATACAGACCTGGCCATAATAAAGGTAAATCAGACCGGTCTTCCGCATCTATCTTTTGTAGATTCGGACAAGGCAAAAGTTGGAGAGTGGGTGCTGGCAGTAGGGAACCCTTATAATCTCACCTCGACTGTAACGGCCGGAATTATCAGCGCGAAGGGTAGGAATATCAACATTTTGAGGAGGAACAATGGGGAAGGAAGTACCGCGATAGAGTCTTTTATCCAGACCGATGCAGCGATTAATCCAGGCAACAGTGGGGGTGCTCTGGTAGATCTCAGTGGAGGGCTTTTGGGGATCAATACAGCAATTGCCAGCCCTACCGGTTCATATTCTGGCTACGGATTTGCAGTTCCGTCGAATATTGTTAGCAAGATCGTTGAAGATCTGATTAAATTCGGTGCTGTTCAACGTGGCTGGTTGGGCGTGACGGTCGCCAGCGTCGATAGTTACCTGGCAAAGGAGAAGGAACTTTCGATAAACGAGGGAGCGTATATTTCCGGCTTTGCTGAGCAAAGTTCAGCGAAGGAAGCCGGATTGAAAGAGGGTGACGTCGTGGTGCGAATTGATGAAACGCCGATCAAGTCGAGTACGGCGTTGATCGAGTACATCGGTCGCCATCGGCCGGGTGACAAGGTCACCATGGTAGTGAATCGGAAAGGTGATGTGGTAGACGTCCCGGTTGTTTTGAAGAATAAGGATGGAAAGACCGGCACCGTCTCAAGGGAAGAACCAGACGCGGTTTCCGCTCTTGGAATACAAATGGAAGACCTTGATGCCAAGGTGTTGAAGCGACTGGAGTTGGACAATGGTGTCAAAGTGAAGGCACTGGGAACGGGTAAAGTATCGCGATACACGGAAATGCGCGAGGGATTTATTATCACGAAGATCAACGATCAGCCTATACGTTCCGTTAAGGAATTTACAGACGTGATCAAAAAGAAGAAAGCGGGCGACCTGGTGATACTGTCAGGAACTTATGAGGATTTCCCGCGCGAGTTTAACTACGCATTTAGAAGATAATAGTACAATAATAATATGAGGAGACTGTTTAGAAAGGGCGAACGTGTTCGCAGTAAGATCGATGGAAAAGTGATGGAAGTGTTGAAGTACATCAAAAACAATTTTGTAGAAGTAAAATGGTTTGATCTCGAAAGCAAGGAAGTTCGGATCAATACCGTGAAGGAAGACAAACTTTCGAAAGCAGCATAACGTCAAACGCCCTCATTCAGGACTGAGGGCGTTTTTGCTTCTTCACCGTTGAAAACACTAACTTTACCGTTGGATCAATAGGATACTGCCATAAAAAAGTTTGATATACCTGCCTACTATCGTTCTTCCATCACCGGAAGAATAAAAGAGGTACGTCGAAAGCGCGATCTGCGCAAACAGGATTTCACGCCAACATTACTGGATTTCGGACCCGTGCAATTTTACGTAGCACGGCATTTCGGCTTTTGCTATGGTGTTGAAAACGCCATAGAGATCAGTTACCGGGCACTTGAAGAAAATACCGGCCGCCGTGTCTATCTTCTCAGCCAGATGATCCATAACCAGGAGGTTAACAAAGACCTCGAGAGCCGTGGCATCAAATTCATCATGGACACCGATGGAACGCAGTTTGTTCCGTGGGACGAGTTGTTCGCAGATGACGTAGTAATTATTCCGGCGTTCGGTACCACCGTTGAAATTGAGGAGCTGCTGCGCTCCAAGGCAATCGCTGTTGAAAAGTACAATACCACCTGCCCGTTTGTCGAGAAGGTATGGAACCGCTCCGAAAAGCTGGCAGAAGGAAAATTCACCACGATCATTCATGGCAAGCCACGGCACGAGGAAACCAGGGCGACGTTCTCGCATAGCGCCCAGCGCGGTCATGCGATCGTAGTAAGGGACTTACGTGAAGCTGAATTGTTGGGAGCTTTCATGCGGGGCGAGCGCTCGGAGTCAGACGTCCTCCGCGATTTCGATGGCAGATTTACCGACGGCTTTAGGCCTTCTGAAAACCTGGTTTGTGTGGGGGTGGTGAATCAGACGACCATGCTGGCTTCAGAAACCCAAACGATAGCCACCTATTTCAGAGAGATCATGCTCGCCAAGTATGGTCCGCAAAACATTGCCACTCATTTTGCAGATACGAGAGATACGTTGTGTTATGCAACGAATGATAATCAGGACTCAACTTATGAATTGCTCAATACCGGTGCTGATCTGGCAATCGTTGTGGGGGGATATAACAGTTCCAATACATCGCACATTGTTGAACTGTGTGAACGAAAATTCCCCACGTATTTCATCAATTCGGCAACAGAGATCTTGTCCCGGACTTCCATCAGGCACTTTGATTACGCAAATAAGGAAACCCGAATTACAACCAACTTTCTTCCATCGAAGGACACGGTAAAGATCGTGCTCACGAGTGGCGCTTCATGTCCCGACACAATTGTAGATGCCGTGATGCTGAAATTGGTTGGCTTCTTTGAGGGCGCCAAAAGTCTTGACGACGCCCTCGAGGATATTGGTATGTGATCGATTTTGCCTGTAGAGGTGATTAAAATTCTGCTCGATCCTTTTCGGTAAAATCAATACACACGATTGCAGGAACACACTAACGCTTGCTTCAGACCAAAGCTTTTTGTCATCCAAAAGGATGATGCTCGTCATTTAGGAAAGGCTGGTGACCTGCTAACTTGCCGATCCGGAATCATCAACGATACCCTTTTCTAAGGTATATTCCCGGCAAAATATGGTAGATAAACTTGGTTTCGGCGGGGCAACCCTGACGAATTTAAAGTCACTGAGGGAAATCATGAGACTCCTTGACACGGCTTTCGAATTCGGTATCCGGCATTTCGACACGGCTCCGCTGTATGGTCAGGGATATTCCGAAGTGATCTATGGCAGGTTCCTGAAAAACAAGCGCAATCAAGTAACCCTGACCACAAAGTTCGGACTGGGCAATGACCATAACACCGACACCCTTTCTGTTCACCTTATCCTTGCGCTCAACTATATCGTGAAATCGATAAGGCGTCATCCGGCGGGCGCATCATCGGGAACAGATGTTTACAAGGGCCCTGATGTTCGCAAAATTGACAAAGGGTCAATCCAACGGTCTTTTGAGACAAGCCTCAAGCGCCTTCAGACAGACTATGTTGATTATTATCTGTTGCACGAAGGGCTTCCCTCGTTTCTTACCGACGAGGCGTTCAACTATCTCCAGGAGCTGAAGAAACAAGGTAGTGTCCGGCAAATTGGTGTGGGCACAAACGCGTTGGGTTTCAAAACCGTAAATGCAAGTGACTTTGTGAATTGGGACGTTCTTCAGTATGATGGGAATGAGCCTGCACTGACGAAGGAAATCATGTCCAAATTGCCAGGCCATCGCCATTTTCATCACAGCTGTCTGAAAGGATTTCATGATCCATCGTTGCAGCATATACCTGCTTATCAAAGGGGCGGCTACCTGATTTCGCAAGCTGTGGACAGAAATCCGTCAGGAAAAATAATATTCTCAACACGATCTGTATCCTCTATAAAGTCGAACGTAGAGTCGTTCTTGAAATTCGTTGAGAATCCTGGTCTAGTCAATACGCTTCTATCGCAAAAAAAATGAAAACGGCACCTGAAGGTTCAATTGTAATTGTTGGAGGTGGTACGATGGGTCTCTTCCTGGCACATGAGTTAATGCAAAGGGGGAAGACAATAATATTAATTGAAGCGGGAAATCAGCAATCACAATCTTTTGGCGACGATGAATACGCTAGCCGGGGATTTCGACATACCGGGATCGCTATTGGAAGGGCCAAAGGAATTGGAGGAACAACCAATCTTTGGGGAGGACAGCTTGCTGAGTTTTTGCCTGTAGACGTTGAGTCCAGGGGAAACTATGATCAGCCGCCTTGGATCGTAAGCTGGCCGGAGCTAAAGCAGTATTATAAGCAGACCTATGCGAAGCTCGGATTTGAGGGCCAGACCGTTGACTACGCTGAAGCAATCAAGCCTATTTCCGGTAAGTCGTTGGAATTGTTTTATACGCATTGGTTACGGCAACCCAACTTCAAGAATCACTTCTATAACGCGCTTCATGAGTCGTCGTTGGTTACCATCTACGAGAACACCATTGCCAGCAATCTGATCTTTTCAGGTGATCGCTGCACGTCAATAGAACTTCTTAGCGACGGAAAGACAGAAGAGCTTCGTGGTTTTGATAAAATTGTTCTGGCCAGTGGCACCTTTGAAATATGCAGACTACTGCTGGTTAGTGCGCGGCAGAAGAATTGCCCTTTTTCCGATAACCAGTTTATTGGTAAGTACTTTCAGGATCACCCGGTATTAAGGGTGGGTTCAATTCAAAACGCGTCGAAGCCGTTCTTTAGTAAATTCTCCAACGTTATTCGAAAGGGCAGCAAGTTACAACCGAAGCTAAGAATCAATTCGACCACGCAGGACCATACCTATCTTGGTGTATCCGGTTTTTTCTCCTTTACGAGCGACGTAACACAGCACCTGGACAATTTCAAACAGTTTGCCAAGGCCGTACTTGGCCGGTCGCAGAAACAGACCACGCTCAAAGACAAGGTAATGATGTTCTTTAAGGTGGCTAAGACGCTTCCTCAGATCATGCCATTGATCTTCAGATATATAAAAGACAATCAGATATTCATTCCTTTTAACTCGAAGATCACGTTATCCATACAAGCTCAACAGATATCGGTAAAGGATTCAGCCATCTCCATTTCACAAACAGAATTGGACAAGAGCGGGCGACCGAAAGTCGAACTCAACTGGAAGCTGGATGGCCGGGAACTGAAGCCCATCCGGGAGTTCGCCCTTGCCGTGAAGGCGTACCTGGAAGAGAACAATCTGGGCAAACTTGTCCTGGAAGACTGGCTGACGCGCGATTCAAATGACTGGCTCGAGCACGTGGGGGACAATTATCACCAGGCTGGCGGTTTAATCATGTCGGCATCTAAAAACCAAGGTGTGCTTGACGTCAACTTAAGGATGCACGAAACCGCCAATGTATTTGCCTGCGGTCCATGTGTATTGCCAACATCCAGCTATGCCAATACAGGACTTACCTCATTGGCGCTGACTTACCGCCTCGCGGATCACCTTACCGGTGCATAATCGGTGAGGGCAACGCGTCGGAAATACACTCCGTAACAGGGGGGGATGTTCATCCTTTCATCACTCTCATTCGCTGAAACACGGCGGGATTGCCGGAATAAATTGACCACGCCTCCAGCGCTTTTGTAGCAACGGAGTTAACGGTCAATAGGGCATGAGTTTTACAGACGACGCCCGGACACACCACGCTCTTCGCGCCTATCCAAACTCCGTCTTCTAATACAATCTGGCCGAGCCTGTAAGGAAAATCACTGAGTGTATAGTCGTGATTGCCTGTGAGCAGCATAGCGCCCTGCGAAAGACAAACGTTATGGCCAATGGTAACATTGGCAAGATTATCGATCCACACGTCTTCACCAAACCAGCAGTTGTCACCGATCGTCAGACGCCACGGATTCTTGATTCGAACGCGAGGCTTAATCACGAGTCCTTTTCCCACGCGCGCGCCAAACAATTTCAAGAGTATTGTTTTCAGTTTACCGGGCCACGGGAATGAGGCTGCGAAGAAATAATAATTAACGAAGTACCAAACTAAAGATTTCAGCCGTGGGCCAGCCTTGTAATCACCGACGCTGAACTTGGAAAGATCTGTCTGTATCATGTTGATATATCAGGACTCACTTATCGCATGTAAACATCTTTCGGCAGCAGCGCGCACAGAGAAACTGTCGAGATACAATTTTCTGGCGTTGTCTCCCATCGTCTTACGCTCGAGCGGGCTCAGATTTTGCCACCTCTGCACGAGGGAGGTCACGCCTTCAACGGTGTCCCTGGCGATCAAACCTGCGCCGGCTTGCTCGATCTCACGCCAAATGTTTATCTGGTCGGAAATAAGCACGGGCTTGCCGCATGCTAATGCTTCTACGACGGCTATGCCGAAGTTCTCCTGGTGACTGGGAAGTATGAAAGCCTCACAACCATAAAAGGCGCCCCACTTCGAATCTCCCGCAAGCATGCCTGGAAAAATAACCGAACCGGTCAATGCCCGATTAGAATTAACCAGTGACTTCATATCGGCACCATAGCGCGTTTCCAGGCCCGGACCTGCGACGATAAGCCTTTGTGACGAGGGCGCCTTGATGGCTTGACTGAATCCACGCAACAATTCTTCGACTCCCTTCTTCTCGTGAATTCTACTTAGGAACAGAAGAAAATCCTGGTCCTTCGACACCTGCGCGTTGGCCATCGAGGAATTGCGTGCCGGAGGCTCTTCCACACCAAGTCCGATAACTAATTCCCTCTTTGGTTTGTACGGCCTGAAGGGCTCACGCGCCAGGTTCCGCTCTTCCTCACAAGTGAACAACAATCCGTCGGCATGGTTGACGACTTTGCGCTCTATTAACTGCCAATAAATCAAATTACGGATGGCTTTCAGTCTTCTACCCGATGCGCGCTGAAAGTATGGATCCAACATACCATGCGGCATCACGTAAAATCCGGGGACCTTTAGCCTTCCCCCAGACTGCCTTCGCTTCAGGTCGCTGATTGCCTTTGACACGGCGTATCCATGATATTGCCAAAGACCGTGCAATACGACGGTGTCGAACTGAGTGAGATGGTTAATAAGCCACGGATACAGCTTGTCACTGTAGGCCCAAGGTCCCTTTGCCGGACCAAGCGCGTGAATCTTGAAAGGAGAATTTTTTATGAATAACTCCTCAGGATGATCGAGGCAGGCAATTTCACAATGGATTCCAAGTTCCTGCAAGCCAAGGGACATAGTGCGAACGGCCTGACTAACGCCTCCCAGCCTTGGATCAATCCCTGTCAGAACGTGAAGTACCTTCATAACGCTCCGTTGTTTAGGCGGGAATTGTTCAGCACAGCTTTATAAATAGCTTCGATTTGATCAAGCGAGTGCTCCGTTTCAAATCGAACTGCATTATCGATGCCTTTCCTGATGGCATGCTCACGTGCTTCAGGTGAAAGGTTCGTGACAAGTTCAACCGTACGGGCAACCTCCGCCGCCCATTGTCCGACTTCAGTCTTATCGGCTGGTTGCTTTGGTATGAGATACCCCGCCTCTTGTGCTACTTCAGACATCGGTGCTTCTCCCGTTGTGATCACAGGGGCTCCCGACGCCATTGCCTCGGCAATCGGCCATCCAAATCCCTCGGCCAGTGAGGGGAAGAGGAAAGCAATGGCACCTGCGTATGCCAATACAATTTCGTCGTCATCGATTTGTGTCAGGCAATGGATATCGGCGGCATATGGAGAAGAAGCCACCTTCTGGCTTGCACTATCTAATAAGGGTTGGCCGATCAGAATCAATGGCAGTGGACGCTTAGTCAGCCGCCTCCATGCTTCGTAAATATCGATTACACCCATTCGGTTCTTGTACCACGCATTCCCTCCGACATGAAGCAAATACCCCATGCTTAGGTCAAGGTCAGTGTGCTTTCCGAGTGCCGCTCTTGATGACTGAGCGTCGAGCCTGGTGAATGCCCGGTGTAAGCCGTTGTAAACGACTTCCGATACGGCAGGTTTTGAAAGGATAAACCTGGCGAGATCCTCTTTGGTCTTCTTGGAAACCGAGATAAAATTCCGGCCCCTTGAAAATCCCTTACGGATATAGTTCTGCAGGATGCGTCCACTCCAGCCGGTGCGATTCTCAGAGAATTCGCCAAGCGCGGATCTGAGTGCAAGGAAGTCGTGACAATGTATTGCATGGGGTCTGTTCGCGACAAGGTGCACCCATGGTCCAAGGGCCTGATCGGTGAATACAAATAAGGTATCTGGTTCTTTGGTTTTGAGCAATTGCCTGACTTTTGCCGGGAACAGTAAATACTGATCAATGTACCCTAGCCATTTTTGTATGAATGCCGTACGACTTAACCTGGAAACGACAGGTTCAGGCATCCACGTCTCGACTTCATGGCCACGGCGCTGCATTCCGTCAAAAAGCAGCTTGGCGAATCGCGTCATGCTTTTGTGTCCAAGAAAGTCGGGATGGGCAAAGAAAACAATCTTCATAGGTGAATGATATCTGGGCTTATCATACCCTCGTTCAGGGATGATCAACGACAAGCCATAAAAAATCGGATGGGATCAAGTTGATGCGGCGGTCCACTTTAACCGCTTCATACCAGCCCCGCTAATCAATCTCGTCAGATAGAAAATAACCAGGTATAGAAAGGTCAACTGTAGCCAACCTCTGATGATGTACGTGCCTAACTGCGTGACAGTTTCCAACTGAAGAAATTGAAAGAATGAAGTGAGCGCGAGCAACCCACAAGCGCTAAAATTGATGTGTGCACTATCCTTTTCGCCTTGATGATTATGGTCCTTTTTCTTCTGCTGAAAAAGGTCAATGAGGTAGAACACAGGGATGATGCCAACGCCGAGAATAGCAAGGTACCACCAACCGAATGTTGCCATTCCCGTTCCTGCAAAATGACCAACTCTGAAACCCTCCGGCGTACCTTGGCCGCCGGAATTCAGGTAGATAAAGTCACCCGTTGAAATGGAATAGACAAACTCCTTGTCCACATCGAAATTGAAGAACTTGATAATGGGATCAGGCAGCGCACCAATCAAATAATCGTGTGCAAAGCCAAGCATTTCCGGATCGTATGTGCCTAACTGTTCGGCGCGGCCCAGGCTAAGGTCATTGAATTTCACATTGGCAAATCTGGCGGTGAGCACGTTGTCTAAGTAGCGCTCATCCCAGTCCGGGTCCATTATCCCTTCACCACTGTCGTCAGCGCGTCTCTGCCGGATCGCTTCTTTGTCACTGTAAGCCTCCATCGTCTGGAGGAATAACTGCTCAGCGGAGATCTCTTTTCTTTCACCGCGCACAATTACCATCGCAGTTCGAAGGTCTGCCAAAGGACCGACGACGAGCCAGATCGCTATGCCTGCGACAATGAAATTCCGGAAAGTGAAAAATCGTGGTCTGAAAATGCCAACGAAACAACCAATCAGATAGGCAAACGCAATGGACGTGAACCCAAACATAATTGCGCCAGTACTGCTTCGTCCAATACCCAAACCAAATAAAGCAATCATGAATAAAATCAAAAACGCCGCGTTTGCGCCGAGGCTCTTAGATTTACGACCATATAATACTCCGCAGACAATCAAAAACGGTGCATACGCGAAAGACATCAGCGACTGAACCAGCTTATCCGCTGCAGACCCCGTAACAGACTGCCACACATCTGGCGCAATGAAGTAGATGTAGTACATGGAACCAAGCCCGATCAGTCCCATGATCCACAACTGCAAATCGGTTGGCGCCGTGAAAAGTCCTATGGTTTCCACGAGTGAAAAGGACCGACGTCGATCTGCCAGTTTTGAAAAGGATCTATAAACCGTGTGCGAAACCATTAGCACAGCCATAGCGGCCAGCGAATGAAGAAATACGACCTCGGGATATTCCAGGTTATAGGTTACGGGTTTGCCCTCCAGAGAGGTAAAGATCAAGGGAAATAGAATGTGCGTTGACGCGAAACCAAAGACTACGAGTGATGAAAGTGAGAACGCGCGGAACAACTCATATCGCACAAAGGCCTTTGTATACAGCAGCCATCCTATGCCGATGATAACCACGACGGCCAGGTTTGTCAGATCAGTAAAGAAAATTATCTGAAATAGCGCTGAGATAAAGTAGGCAATCCACGAGCCTTTGATAAACGTGCTCGTAAAATCCTGGCTGCTGGCTACATCAGTAAGCGTCGTTTCAATTTCTTTCCGGGCAGTTACCATGCGTCAATACTTTAGTTCAGGCACGATTGCAAGTTGGTGCGTATGGCATTTGAAAAGGCATCAACCCAGGCCTTTTGCCCTTTCTCATTTAAATGAATTTCGTCTCTGTAATACTCCGGTTTTTCACCTATCTCGAAACCCGTGATGACGTTTATCTTGTTCCGAACGCAGAAGTCCAGGATCTCTTTCCCCTGAGCATTGAATGCATGATCATCAACTTCGGCTTTTTCAGCATGCAGACAAATCAGTAAAGGAATACCCGTCTTTTGCGTGTATTCAAGAAATTCCTGAAAGCCTGAATTGAAGCCTACACCATTCTTGTTTATCATCAGGTTATCTCCCTGCGGTACTGATGATATCATTCCACGGATACGTGGAATGATATACTTGTCAAGCACTTCGACGATTGCCAATGGGTACTGGTGATCAGGATATGATTCATGAACGCCCGATGTCTTTTCGAAAGTCATGTTATCATGGGCGTCATGACTGCTCACTACCAGGATGATCATCTTTGCCTGAAAATCTCCATGCGTCCGAAGGTAGGCTGCGCAGTTATCGGGACCCCAGCTTCCGGCGCTGATGTTTAAGAACCGAATTTTTCCCGCAAATTGATTTTCTACAATAGAGGTTGCCAGACTATCCTGATCGGTTAGTGTTCCCCCATTGATGACGGAGTCGCCGAAACCCAATACAACACATTCATCCGACGATAAAAGAGGATTGCTCCTCATGGATTGCTCATTGTACGAAATGTGATTTCCAAAACGCATGCGTTCTTGATTGGGTTTTGCAAGATACTCGAAATCGGGGTCATCGTAAAAAAGCACCATGCTTCCAAAACCCCAGAGGGTTCTGAGCAGCGTTTCAGCAATTACGATCAACGCAATCGTTGTAATGGCAAAGATCCACTTTCGTCGCAATGAAATTTTCATTTTGCGCCTACCAACAATTTATCGGCCATCTTCACCAGGACTTCCATTCTTCCTTTCTCATTGATGGCATACGGCAAGGAAACGAATATTCGCTTCCATTTGGGCCAGAACACTTTGGATTCAGAAGACAAATAGAACCATAGGTACTTCAATCGCCCATTGTAAAGCAGGTTCCTGATCGACTCACGATAATGAAAAGAACACACTTCAATGTTGAAATAGTCGACTAGTTGCTGCCTGTTGAAATTGATATTGCCGGATCCAACAAGGCGTTCTATGAGGGTTTCGTAAATAAAGGTTTGCTCCTTGAACATTTGTCCATACTTGTTCATATAGTTGGAGGCGACCCCTTCATGAACCCTCACATGTGTGGCCTGCGTATCGCTCAGGACTATGGTACGGGTTCTTCCGATACGAGCCCAAATTTCAAAATCTCCGGCCATTCTGTAGGCTTCATCGAACCCTCCGGCATTGACGACGTCTTTGACGCGAGCGGAAATATTGGAGAGATTACCGGCAAAATTGCCGAACAGGAAAAAAGCCAGCTGCGAGAGAGACGGCTTAATTACACGAGGAAGCGCTTCATAGTAATGCCAGCCTCTTGTGTTGAAAGTAAGAATGTCTCTCCAATTAAATACGATCAATGCCACATCGTCAGGGCAGGCGTTCCATTCCTGCACGACTTTCGTCAGCATTCCGGGATGAAAGTAATCGTCGGCACAGAGGCAATATGAAATTTCACAGGATGCCTTGGAATAAAGAAAATTGAGGTTGCCGTCGATACCGAGGTTTTTTTCCTGCTTGAATATCTTAATCCGGGGGTCGGTGAGTGTGTCCAGGTAATCGCGGGTGCCGTCGGTTGAACCGTTGTCACTAATGACCAGCTCCCAGTCCTCAAAATCTTGATTGAGGACAGACTCAACAGCCTCCTTTATATAGGGTAGGCCGTTCCACACAGGGGTCAACACCGAAATGACAGGTTCTTTTGTGCGCATGGGCGTTTGATTACATTATTTGGTACCTCAAAAATGCCCAGATCACAGCGCGCAGGCAATGATGGAGATTTTTGTTGCCAGTGATATTGCTCATAATAAATCGATCATCGTCAAGGGTTACAGTAAACAAGCTAATCGGCCTTAATTCTAACGTTTGCGAAGACTGGCAAGATCTTGCTGCATGAGGTGTAATCCACTGAGTGCCAGCACTATGAGCGGTTATATCAGAAGGCAAAGAAGTCTGATGCGAACGATGTACATGTTTAAACATTAATAGGGCAGCCATCGCAAAATAAGCCCGTTTATCGATCTGCCGTTCCAAAGGTGACCGCTGAGGCCGTATTTGCCCACTGGTTGCGCGCAAATTTCTTGCCTCGTAACAAATCATTGTCATAGTGGCTGCGATGTGGGGTACCATGTGAAGGTATGGAGGTGATTTCTGTCAATAGTTTGGCTTAACTGTAGTGCAGATTGAATTGTGGAATTTAAATTTGAATGGTGATGAGGATTGTAATTTTCATTTTGTTATCCGGCTGGTCAAGTCTATTGTTTGCGACAGATTATTACGTAGGAGGGGCAGGAGCTGCTGATAGCAACCCTGGAACTGCTTCCCAGCCATTTCTGACGGTCCAAAAAGCGGCTAGTGTGGCAAAAGCCGGCGATGTTGTCAATATACGCGCCGGGGTATATCGTGAAACGGTAACGCCCGCGCAAAGTGGTGTCACTTTTCAGTCCGCGGAAGGCGCAGTGATCAGCGGTCTCAGTCAGGTCACGGGGCCCTGGACGCTTCATTCGGGAAACATCTACAAGACTACCGTCGACTTCGGGGAGCCGCTTTTTGACGAGTTCATGGCGGGATTCTCAAAAACAAATTACGATTATAATAATAACGAGATATTGGCGCAGCAAGTGTTCCAGAATGGTAACATGCAGTTCCTGGCGCAATGGCCAAACGTTTCATCCCCCGAGAATCTCCTTGAGCGTTCTTCGATGAGAGGCCGTCAAAACACTTCCACGTTCTCTCAGAATCAAATCACTGATGGAGGACTGGGCGCGTTGGGTGCTAACCTGAATGGCGGCAAGGTTTGGATCAATGGATGGTTTCTGACCTATACCCGGGATATCAATTCACACTCCGGCAATACGATCAACTATAACACAGCCGATGGCCAGATATCTTTCTACAAGTTCTATCGTGTCTTCGGCGTGCTGGGGCTTTTGGATGCGGAAAAAGAATGGTTCTGGGATGATGCGTCGAACACGCTTTATCTCTATCAGGCTGGAGGTGGGTCACCTTCAAACGTCGAATTCAAGCAACGCAACTGGGGTTTCGACCTCAGGGGGAAAGCGAACACCACGATCAGGGGCTTAGCATTCATCGGGTGCGATGCGGCAGTGACGAACACCTCATCGACAAATACCGTAATTGATAACATCAGATCCAATTACGCGAATCACACGGTGCTGGAAAGCAAGGGAGGCCAGGATGGCTATTGGAACTCAGCCGTCCAGACCGGCTTGAAGTTGTTCGGCGCAAACAGCGTGGTAAGAAACAGCGAATTCAGGTATGCGGCCGCTATGAGTATCTGGGCCGGATCTAACACGACCATTGAGAACAACTACTTCTACAACGGCGACTATTGTGGTCAGTACAGTGCATTCGTTAAACCTGCCTGGAATGCCAGCAACATTAAGATCATGCATAATACCATGACGCGCTCGGGAAGGGCAGGCATTGATGTCGTGAAAGGTGGCGGGTCATCAAATCTGAACATCGAAGCGGGATACAACGACATATCGAAGTTCATCATGCTGAACGTCGATGGAGGTGCTATTTATGGCGCGGAGGGAAATAACCTGACAGGATCCAATTTTCACCACAACTGGTTTCACCTCGACGGAGGATATGACGAGGCCGGTGCTGGTCAGCAGGCCGGTATCCATGTAAACGGAATCTATCTCGATCAGGCTTCAGGACCGATAACCGCGCATCGAAACGTCTCCTGGAACGGCCTCTCTGGTGGAGGACACTCCGGATCGTTTTGCGCCGATTTCTACAATCAGATTGACTATGGAGGACGAAACGCAGGGCCCAGCAACATTTACAACAACACGTTTGCCACTCCCAACTCAGGACCTGGATACTCCTACGTAACCTATAACACATCGCCAAACGATGTGCAAAAGAATAACATCTATCGGGCTGGCGTTGTCATCAACTGGGGAGCAAGCGCAGGAAACATTGCCAACTCGTTACTTTCGGGCACTGCCCCGCAATTTGACGGTACAGGAGCGCTCGGTCTTGCTTACCGGTTAAAGGCCGGCTCACCCGGGATCAACGCAGGTGTTGCTATCACAGGCTTCACGGATGGTAGCGTTGGAAACCCCGATGCAGGTGCCTATGAATTTGGTGGACCTGACTGGAAAGCTGGGTATGAACCCGTCGCGCAGGCTATTCCGCCGGCCAATAGCCCGCCCGCTGTGTCCATAACTGCTCCTGCGGCCAATGCAAGCATCGTCGCTGGAACGGCTATCAACATTACCGCAAATGCCACGGATGCCAACGGCACAATTGCCAGGGTAGAATTCTATAATGGCAACACAAAGATCGGCGAAGACCTTACGGGTCCATATGCATTCTCCTGGACGGGCGCTGCAGCGGGTACTCATACACTCACAGCAAGAGCAACCGACAATCAAGGTGCGACAACGACCTCTTCACCCGTTACAATTACTGTAACGGCGACCACTAATAAGATTCCTACGGTTGTCCTGACTGCACCGGCCACCAATTCGACTTCAATACAGGGTTCAACGGTCAACATTACCGCGACCGCCACTGACAGCGATGGAACGATTGCTAAAGTGGAATTCTTTGACGGAGCGACGAAGTTGGGAGAAGATACTTCAAATCCCTATACTTATTCCTGGGCGAATCCGGCAGCGGGATCACACGCACTAACCGCGCGCGCCACGGACGATAAAGGTGGAGTCGCCAATTCGACCGCAGTGACAATAACGGTTACAACCCCCGCTGGAAACCGACCTCCGGTCGTCGTCATAACGTCACCGGCCAATAGCTCATCCGTTGCACATGGAACACCCATCACCCTTACAGCCACAGCGACCGATAGCGATGGCACAATAGCTAAAGTTGAGTTTTTTGATGGCACAAAGAAGCTTGGAGAAGACACGGCAAGCCCTTATACTTTCTCATGGACCAACGCTACTCTCGGCGCGCACGTCATAACCGCGAAGGCGACAGATAATAGCGGTCTGGTGGCCACGTCTGCGATTGTTAATATAACATTGACGGGTAGCGTTGTTGAGCCAGGCAACGATGCCCCTACTGTTTCGATCACGTCGCCGGCAGCCCTGGCAGGTTTTGACATTAGTGAAGAGATAGAACTAACGGCATCGGCAAGCGACGGCAATGGCACGATTGCCCAGGTCGAATTCTTTGAAGGCACTAACAAGATCGGCGAAAGCACGGAGACACCATATAGCACAACGTGGACACCGCCTGGTGCAGGCTCTTACAGCATAACAGCCGTAGCAACTGATAATCAGGGCGCGAAGACCGTGTCGAATGCGGTACAAATCATTATTCATGAGACTGACACGGAAACCGGGGCGACCGATATTTATGCCGGAATTCCGCGATACTTCTCACCCAACGGCGATGGTAATGGCGACACCTGGAACTGGTCTGATGATCCGCGATTAGCCAACGCCTCTGTTGAGATACGCAATCGCGCGGGTGAAGTGGTTTATGAGACTAATACCTATGACAACTCATGGGACGGAAGGTCTGAAGGCAAGGCACTTCAAGATGGTGAATACTATTACATCGCTCGTCTCACCAACTTAACCGTACTGCGTGCGTCATTCCGCATCATACGATGAAGGAGTCGCGCGCCTTGTGAATTTGAAACGATTTAATTGATGAAGATAGCTGCCCGTGAGCTATCTTCATCTTTTTCGTCCCAGCAGTCCGGATGCTATTCCCCGCACCTGTAACATCGTTGAATGTATGATCTGTCGAAATCTGTGTCGTACCTCCGATGGAAGTGTCTTCCAATAGATATAGAAATTGCCTACACACAGCACCACGCCCACTCCGCAAATCACAACCGTGAATTGCGGGAGCAGCGCGATAGATACCATAGATATGGCAGCAATCAAAACTGAGGTCGCAGCTTTTGAAAACGAATTTAGGGGCCATGTCAGCCCGTTTTTTTCCAGCCACGACTTGGCAGTATAAACAAACCCGACAGCCGCGACGGATTCAGAGACAACAAGCGCCAGGCCGGCGCCCACCAAACCGAAAATGGGTACCAGGATCACGACGAGCAAGACGACGATTGCAGCAGAAAGGCCAGAAAGGATGAGTTGCGGCCTCATCAGGTTATTTCCGACAACCACAGCGATGGCCGGTTGCGCAACGGCATAGATGAGCACCGAAAGCGAAAGTGTCGAGAAAAGCAACGGATCAAAAACAATCCTGTTTTTGGTCCAAAGCTCAAACAACGGAGGGGCAAGCGCCTGTACTACGATTACCGCAGGGGAGATAAGTCCTGCCACTACCACCCAAATTGTTGCGAATCCGGCTTCGCTGCGAATCTGATCGCGTTGATGCAGAAAGCGCATGAGATCAGGCATAAGAGGGCTGGTGATGGAGCTTAGTCCTTGGAGGGCGACATTCGCGCCGGTGCGCATGGTAGAAAATGCTGCCAGGGCAACCGCACCAGAGATGGGCGCCAATACCAACCGCACGCCCTGTTGGCGCAGATTTTCCAGTATCAATTTGCCGGACACGCCGGTAGACCTTAGAAAGTTATTGAATCCAAGTTTCCATGAAGGCTTAATGAAAGCTATCCGTTCCCGCTTGAGGAGTCGAAACATGTCGTAGTAAATCGGGATGTAACAGACGATGGCGCCGAGCGTCATTACGATTCCTGCACCGAGCAAATCTGCTCCCATTACCACAGCGACCGCAGGTAGCGTATTGGCTATGATCAAATGAAACACTCCCCACCACGCGAGTCGTGCATGATGTCCAAAGGCCTCCAGGGCACGTACGAAGAAACCACTGATAGCCGAGGTGGCCACCCAATTTACCCCAGCTAACATGAGCACATTCCCCGCCTGGCTCGCAAGTTCGCCATCCATGCTTTCAGATTCACCCACCAGGAATGGAAGAACTGCCAGGCGCACGAGCAACTGTATCACGAGCAATTCAAATACGGCAACAAGTAAACCGACCAGCAATGCAGACCAAAGGTATTTGCAAAACTTCACCATGTCGTGTCGCGCGAAACGGAATAGCTCAAAGCCTACGTAAGTGTGGTGGCCGAGATCGAGCAAAGTGAGCATGATGACGAGGGATTGAACGGCAATCCATACACCATACATCTCGGGCGTCCAATAGGTGAGGTATATAGGCACCAGTACAACCTGCGAGATCACGGTGATTATGATTCTCGACCAGGCCGCAGCGCTGCCCGATATCAATCGGCCAGCGGTCGACATGAATAGTAGCTACGTTTAGTTAGATTCATTCGGCAACATTAAGCAACTGACCACGATTGTCAAAACACGCGCCAACTGTCCGAACGTTTCACACGGAATATGCTGCAAATTTTATGTAAGAGGATTAGCTGATGGTAAACTCCTTCGTATCCTTTTTCTTTTTCTTTTGGGAGCTGTAGCTGTAACCGTACCCGTATTGTTGTTTGGAGTCCTGATGAACATCGTTCACAACGATCATAGGATGGGGCAGCTTCTTATTTTCGTATATGTCGTCTACCAGCTCGATGTTTGCCTTCGATGTGTAGTTCGACCGTACCAGGTACACGGTGGAGTCGATAATGGAACCAAGGCTGAAGGCATCGGCTACCTTGCCTATCGGCGCCGTGTCGATGATCACATAATCAAAACTCACCTTAAGGGAATTGATCAGGTAGGCAAGATTTGGTGACGTCATAAGTTCCGCCGGGTTTGGAGGAAGAGATCCTGCGCTTGCTACATAAAGTCCAGGCACACCGTTGTGCGGCCTGATAATGTCTTCGATGGAAATTTTCTTCGCTCCGGCGAGATAGTCCGAAATTCCCAAACCTGGCGCTCTGCCCAATTGCTTGGCCAGACTTGGCATTCTGAGATCCAGCTCCAGCAACGCCACCTTCTTACCCACCAGCGTAAGACTGGCTGCCAGGTTGATACTAAAGAAAGTCTTTCCTTCGCCACTGACGCTCGAAGTAATCATTACCACCTTGTTTTCCTTGCCGGCTGTCGCAAACTGAAGGTTCGATCGGATAAGTCTGAACAACTCAGCAATTGAACTGCCCGTGTCTTCCGTGACAATGAGGCTGCGCCCGGTATTGTTGTGAGAAATTTCTCCAAGGATCGGCGTCTCCGTAAGCTGACGTACGTCGCGCTTACCATCGATCTTATTATTGAGCATACCCTTGAGATAAACTCCCGAGAACGGAATGCCCAGCCCCAATATCGCGGCCATCAGATATACGAGTGTTGGCTTCGGACTCACGGGCTTGTCAAGCTCAATAGCAGGATCCAGCATCCTGGTTTTCGGAACGGTAACTTCCAAAGCCAGGGCGGATTCTTCACGCTTTTGCAACAAATACAAATAAAGATTTCCCTTTATACCCTGCTGACGATTAATCTCTAACAAGTTTCGTTCAATTGAAGGAACCTTCTGAATCTGCGACCTGAATCTACCCGACGTTGATTGCTGTCTCTTCCGAGCAATCTCCAATCCCCTCTTGATATTGTGAAGATTCTCAAGAATATTGAGTTGAAGGCTCGAAAGCTGGTCATTCAAATCCTGTACCAGTGGGTTGCTCGGCAGAGTCGTTCTTAACATCCGCTCGCGCTCAAGCTGCAATTCGTTGAACTTGGTGATTAGCTGCGCGAGGGTGGGGTCTTGTATCGTCAGATTGCTGGGCACCATTTCCAACTTGCCTGATTGACTGTTGATATAGGTTTCGATTGATTCCAATACGTCAATCTGAATGTCCAGCTCCGAAAGCTGGCGATTGGATTCGGTTGCCTGCGCGAGATACTGATCGGCGTTGGATGCCACATCGGTAACCTCGTTGGCGGCCTTGAACTGCTCAACATTTTTTTCGACGTCCGAAATTTCAGAGGTCAGAAAACGAAGGCGCTCATCAATAAATTGTATAGTGGTTTTCGCTACCAGATTTCGATCCTCCAGCGCTTCGTCGCGATAAAGTTCGAGAAGTTTGTTGATAATATCCTTGCCCTTCTGGGGCACGGAATCGATCAGCGTGATGGAAATAACGCTTGCCTTTTTGTTGACAGCGTCAACCTTCAGGTTCCTGCTATATTCCGCAGCAATTTTACGAATGTCGTGGAATAGAATATGAAGGGGTTCTGACGTGCGATTGTCGGGTGCTGCTATAACGGTAAAGATTCCATACGGCTTGCTCACTTCTTCTCCAAACTTGTGCGTGGTGACATCTCCGTCATTGTCGCGCAGTTCAAATGTTGTTGACGTTTTACGGGTTATCGTAATCAACTTATCAAATGCGGTAGGATGCAACTTGGTAATGCTGAGCCTGATGGGCAGCTCTGAGCCATAAATCTCCTTCTTAATGAACTGACCATTGACGTAATAGGTAGCATTCAATCCCAATTCCTGGAATGCACGCTGCATGAGGCTATTGGCGCGCAAGACCTCGATCTCGTTATCAATACGCTGCTTGGTGGTAAAGAAGTTCAACTCACCCATCGCCGTATTGCTGCCAAATGTATTATTATCGGCCTCTTCATTCTTTAAAAGAATCGTGCTGGTGATTTTGTATTGAGGTGTGGCAAGATATAGATAAGCGTACGCAAGTCCCGCGCACACAACAAGGCTTAGCACAAAGACATACCAATACTTGGTATACTTGGAAACAACTTGGCGAAGGTCAATGTAGTCTTCACGTTGCGCTCCTAACTTTTCCCTCAGACTCATGATGTAATGTTTAGTTGGTTGTTCTTCTTTAGTTATATATGCTGATAATTACAAAACCAGCAGTTGTAATAAGGGCGCTCCAGATTTGAATGTAGCGATTGCCAGGCGCTGTATCTGCCGTCTTCACTTTGTTTTCCGGTTCAACGTATACAATATCATTTTGCTGCAGATAGTAATACGGAGAGGTCAGGACCGCCTTGTTATTCAGATTTAACCGGCTGGTCGTTCGAACGCCGTCTTTTTCACGAATGATAAGCACATTTTCACGGCGTCCATACACGGTCATATCACCCGCAAGGCCCAAGGCCTCGAGAACGTTAATTTTTTCTGTTTCGATAGTAAAAGAGGCCGGCTTGGCGACTTCGCCGATTACGGTCACTTTAAAATTCTTAAACCTCACATTGACAATCGGATTCTTTACCTGAGCCTTAATCAAGTCCGTCATTTTTTCGGTCGCTTCTTCCTTTGTCAATCCACCCAACGTGATTTTTCCGATGACCGGAAAATTGATCGCGCCGTTTTTGTCAACCAGGTATCCTTCATTGATCTTTTCTGCGAGGCTTCCGGTATTTCCATTCGAGGGCAACAGTACATTGTTGAACAGCACATTTGACTCGGGACTCAGGCTCGACACGGTAATGGTCAATATGTCGTCTGGCTGTATCCTGGGGGAAGCGAAGTTCTTAATGGGCGCAGCAGGGTCAGTTGCTGACATGTCGCTGAAATACACAAGATTTCTGTGTCCACCGCAGGCAGTCAACAGTAGGAGCAATACGAGAAAAGTGAAGGCAGGCCTACGGAGATTACAAAATAAATACATGGTCTAGTTGTTTTTGTTTGTGGCGGTTCCCGGAATGTTTGTCCATCGCCGGTACTCCAAATTAGTCTGAAATATTTATTTGCGCTGCATTTTGGGCATGATCTTCACTCATCTGTAACTGTCTCTAAGTTAAAATTACCCCCGCCGAAGTAACCCCCAAATGATAACAGTCTAGTGGGTGTGTGATTATTATCATCGCATCAACGGCATGTTACTGAATACCAATGCTTTCAAAGTAAAATAGGGCCTTTTCGGCCCCATCTTGCTTAATTCTAGCCAGGTTAGGCCGCTTTGTCTTTAAATTTTGCCAATTGTGCGCGAAGTGCATCTGCGGCAAGGTCAGTAGCTTCTTCAAAAGTCCGTGCCTTTTCCACGGCGAACAGGTTGTTTCCTGGTACCCGAAGCTTAATTTCAACTGTCTTGTTTTCTTTGCCTTCATTGTTAATCCTTAAAAAGACCTCTCCGTCCACCATTCGATCGTAAAATGTCTCCAACTTGTCGAGCTTCCTTTGAATAAAATTGATAAGCTTAATGTCTGCATCGAAATGGATGGAATGAACTTGCAACTTCATACGTCAAAAATTTAAGTGTTGAAACAATAAATTATCGGCCATTTTCCCGGCGACCGCTGCCGTAACTAAAAGTTTAATTGTCATAGGCCTATATTGAAATTATGCCTTAGGATGGGCCTGATTGAAGGTCTTTTTTATCTTCTCCAACGAATTGTGTGTATAAACCTGGGTTGCGGCAAGGCTGCTGTGGCCCAGAAGGTCCTTTACGGCGTTTATTTCGGCGCCGCGATCGAGCAAGTGTGTAGCGTAAGTATGTCGCAAAACGTGGGGACTTTTCCGCTCGCTACTTGTGGCGGCCATATTCCGTCGCACCAGCCGGTACACCAGCATTGGGTAGCATGGCCCGCCGCCCGCCGAGACGAAGAATGTTTCATTGGCCGAGGACGAGACAATCACACTGCGCTTTGACAAATAATCCTGGATCAGGGGCAGGAGGTTCGTACCAAATGGAATGATACGTTCCTTGTTTCGCTTACCCAACACTTTTACTGTGCGCTCATTGAGGTTGAACGAGTGTTCTTTCAACCCGAGGAGTTCCGAAAGCCGCATACCCGTACCGTAGAACAATTCGATGATGAGTTTATCTCTCGCACCTTCGAAATTGTCTTCAAAAGGTTGGTTATCGAGTAGCAGTCCCACCTCTGTTTCCCTGACGAAGGAAGGAAGTCGCCTGGAAGATTTCAGAACAGAGATTTTGGTCGATGGGTCGACCGACAGGATACCCTGGATGCGCAGGAATTTATAAAGCGCGCGCAGTGCCGCGATTTTGCGATTTATGGATATGGGCTGAATGCCGTCCTCAGTAAGTTTGATTATCCACGAACGGATCATGGGATAGCTCGCGTCGGCGGGGCTCGTTATTTCATACGTCTCATTAAGGAACGCGGTGAACTGACTGATGTCGTTCTTGTATGCGGAAAGTGTGTTTCTGCTAAGCCTTTTTTCGAATTGTAGGTACTTAAAAAAAGTCTCAGTCATAGCGCGTCAACAAATACCTGTGATCTGAGCCTAAGGTAAAAAAAAATGTCCCCTTTCGGAAAAACGAAAGGGGACATATGGATAAATTGACCGCTAATTGTTGATAACTCGACGAGTTGTCAACAAAAACGACAGATTACCAGGTATTCCTTAAATCTTGGTTTCTAGTAAGCGCATCTGCTCGCGATAAGCAGCACGGATAATCTCAGCTCTACGGGCTATCGAAGGCTTGGTAAATGATGTGCGCGAACGCAACTCTTTCAACACGCCCGTCTTCTCAAACTTCTTCTTGAAGCGCTTCAGGGCCTTGTCAATGGATTCGTTTTCTTTAACGTTAACAATAAGCATATTCTGAACTTAGGGCTGCAAATATAGTAAAAACTTGTGGCGCAACAAGAAGCTACTTCAAAATTGACCTGGAAATAACCAGTTTCTGAATTTCAGAAGTCCCCTCCCCGATAGTGCAAAGCTTGGCATCGCGATAGTACTTTTCAGCGGGAAAGTCCTTTGTATAGCCGTATCCCCCAAAAATCTGCACGCATTCATTTGCCGTTTCAACAGCCACCTCAGACGCATAGAGTTTGGCCATAGCGGATTCCCGCGTAACGTCCTGCCCCCTGTCTTTTAAGTCACCAGCCCGATACGTAAGCAGGGAAGCGGCCTCGACGTGTGTCGCCATGTCGGCCAACTTAAACGAAATGCCCTGAAAATTCGCAATAGGCTGGTTAAACTGGTGTCGTTCTTTCGAATATTTGAGCGCGGCCTCATAGGCACCAGTAGCAATCCCCAAACTCAGGGCTGCAATCGATATCCGGCCACCATCCAGAATTTTCATGGCCTGTATGAATCCCTCTCCCTCATTGCCAAGCCGCTGCCCGGCATCGATGCGACATTCAGTAAAAAACATCTCCGCCGTTTCGGAGGCGCGCATACCCAACTTGTTCTCCTTCTTTCCGGCATGAAACCCTGGGGTACCACGTTCCACCACAAAAGCGCTCATTCCATGAGAATCCCTGGGCTCGCCTGTGCGCGCCAGAACAACCGCGATTTCCGCAGATTTGCCGTGAGTAATAAAATTCTTTGAGCCATTGAGAAGGTAAACATCACCCTGCCGCACGGCCGTGGTCTGCATGTTTCCTGAATCCGACCCTGTGTTAGGTTCCGTGAGGCCCCATGCGCCAAGACATGCCCCTGATGCCAGTCGCGGAAGGTATCGCTCCTTCTGTGCAGCGCTGCCAAATTGCAGGATATGATTGCTGCACAAGGAGTTGTGTGCGGCAACCGAAAGTCCAACCGATCCGTCGATCTTAGAAAGCTCCACAAGTGCCGTGATGTATTCCCGATATCCCAGTCCCGAGCCGCCATATTGCTCAGGAACCAGTACACCCATTAAGCCCAGCTCACCAAGCTTTTGAAAAAAGTCCGATGGAAACTGCTGATTCTCATCCCACTCCATCATAAATGGACGGATCGCGCGCGCCCCGAACTCCCGCACCATATCTCGAATCATGATTTCACCCATTGCCTTCGCCGACGTTTGAACACTCATTTGTAGCACACTTTTGAACAGATACGAATACAAATTTAGTGGGTTTCAAGGTAACTAACAAACGAGTGTTAGGGGTCAACGCGCTCCTGCGGAATGCCCTCAAATGCCACATTTTTTATTAAGGTGCGCTTACTTTGGTGTTTATTTGGCTTTGAAAAAAATTAGCACACTTGTACAAATAGTTGCACCATCAAAACATGAGAATAGCGGTAGTAGGTACAGGATATGTCGGCTTGGTTACAGGAACTTGCTTCGCCGAGACAGGAAATACAGTGACCTGTGTAGACATTGATCACGACAAGGTAAAAAAGCTTCAAAGCGGCGTTATAACGATCTATGAACCCGGGCTTGAGCTTCTTTTCGATCGTAACATCAAACAAGACAGATTACATTTCACAACAAACCTGGAGGAGGGGATCAAGGATGCAAAAATAATCTTCCTTGCACTGCCGACTCCTCCGGGCGAGGACGGATCGGCGGATCTTAAGTACATTCTAAACGTTGCTGATGAACTTGGCCCCCTGCTCAAATCGTATACGGTCATAATAGACAAGAGTACGGTGCCCGTTGGTACGGCCGAGAAGGTCAGGGATCGTGTTGCCAGGAATGCAAAGGTCGAATTTGACATCGTCTCCAATCCTGAATTTCTTAGAGAGGGAGTTGCTGTTGAAGACTTCATGAAGCCGGACCGTATTGTATTGGGAACAACTTCTCCGAAGGCCAAGCGCGTGATGGAAACGCTTTACAGCCCGTTCCTGCGACAAGGCAATCCCCTCATCTTCATGGACGAGCGCTCTGCTGAGCTCACAAAGTACGCGGCTAATTCATTTTTGGCGATGAAGATCACCTTTATGAATGAAATCGCTATTCTTTGCGAACTATTAGGGGCCGATGTAGATGCCGTGAGAAAGGGTGTAGGCACTGACAACCGCATCGGGAAGCGTTTTCTCTTCCCGGGTATCGGATATGGAGGAAGTTGCTTTCCTAAAGACGTTCAGGCCCTTGCCAAGTCCGCATCCGACGCCAAATATGAGTTCAGAATATTGAATGCCGTAATGGAGGTTAACAAATCGCAAAAGCTCCATTTGCTTCCAAAGATCAAAAAGCATTTCAACGGTGAACTGAAAGGGAAGACCATCGCTGTCTGGGGATTGGCATTCAAACCACATACCGACGACATACGAGAGGCACCGGCACTAACTAACATTGAAGAACTGCTTCGTGAAGGAGCGAGGATTAAGGCTCACGATCCGGAGGCTATGGAGAATGTTCGCAGGGTATTTGGAAACAAGATCGAGTATTGTCAGAATCCTTATGAAGCTGCTAAGGACGCCGATGCAATTTTTATCGCAACGGAATGGCCTGAATTCAGAACCCCCGATTTTGAAAAGCTTAGTTTGATCCTGAAAGGAAGAGCTATTTTCGACGGAAGAAATCTTTACGATCTCAATCTGATGAAAGAAATCGGATTTGTCTATCACAGTATCGGAAGGGAGGCAATTAATGGCTAAGCAACGCGTGCTCATTTCCGGCGGCGCAGGATTTCTCGGTTCGCACCTATGCGACCGATTTATCAAAGAGGGATTTCACGTTATCGCAATGGACAACCTGATCACCGGAGACCTGCGTAACATTGAACATCTCTTCAAGCTTCCTGACTTCGAATTTTATCACCAGGATGTTTCCACGTACGTCCACATTCCCGGAGAATTGCATTATATCCTGCATTTCGCATCTCCGGCCAGCCCGATCGACTACCTGAAAATCCCGATTCAAACTCTGAAGGTAAGCTCGCTCGGCACGCACAACCTGTTGGGTCTCGCGAGAGCCAAGAAGTCCCGTATCCTGGTAGCCTCTACCTCGGAAGTCTATGGGGATCCGCTTGTTCATCCGCAGGTGGAAGAATATTACGGAAACGTAAACGCGGTTGGTCCGCGCGGCGTGTACGATGAAGCCAAGCGTTTTCAGGAAGCCATAACTATGGCCTATCATACTTATCACGGACTGGATACACGCATTGTCAGAATCTTTAACACCTATGGCCCCCGCATGCGTTTGAATGACGGCCGCGTACTGCCGGCTTTCATTGGACAGGCGTTGCGTGGCGAAGACCTGACCGTGTTTGGGAATGGTTCGCAGACCCGTTCTTTCTGCTACGTCGACGACGAAATTGAGGGTATATACCGACTTCTCTTGTCTGATTACCACCTGCCGATGAACATCGGAAACCCCAATGAAATAACCATCGGAGACTTTGCCGAAGAGATCGTGAAGCTCACAGGCACGAAGCAAAAGGTCATTTATAAGCCACTTCCTCAGGACGATCCAAAACAGCGGCAGCCCGATATTACTAAAGCACGCAACATTTTGGGGTGGGAACCCAAAATATCGCGCGGCGAGGGATTGAAAAAAACTTACGAGTACTTTAAGTCACTTCCTTCCGAATTATTGTACCAGCGCGATCACAAGGACTTTGAAAAGTACAAGCGGTAGTCATCCGTAAGTTCCCGTACTACTTCTGCTCCTCCCGTACGAAAGTCTTATTCTGCCAGAGCTGCCTTTTTCTGAAAGAAGAAATTCGGCTACCTTTGGGCGAATATTTTTGTTCATCGTGCTGATGTACTCCGAACAGAGAGGACCACGGCGCGTAGAGATTGCCTTGTTTCAGATTTAAATACCAGCATGTCAAAGAAGAGCTTGTTGATCACAGGGGGCGCAGGGTTCATTGGATCGCACGTCGTCCGGTTGTTCGCTCACAAATATCCGGATTACACGATTGTCAACCTCGACAAGCTAACCTATGCCGGCAACCTCGAGAACCTCAAGGATGTCGAGTCAAAACCCAACTATCGATTTGAAAAAGGCGACATTCTCGACATCGAGTTTCTTGCCGCGACTTTCCGGAAGTACCACATCGACGGCGTAATACATCTTGCTGCGGAGTCTCACGTTGACCGGTCACTGCACAATCCTGCCGAGTTTGCCTCGACGAACATCATTGGAACGTTACAACTCTTAAATGTGGCGCAGACCTTCTGGAATGGTAATTACGAGGGAAAACTATTCTACCATATTTCTACCGACGAAGTATATGGCTCTGCAGAGAACGGCTCATTCTTCACAGAAGAAACACACATTGATCCACAATCACCTTACTCGGCTTCCAAGGCCGGGAGTGACCATTTTGTGAGCGCGTTCGGAAACAGTTTCAAGATGCCGGTGCGCATCAGCCGTTGCTCCAACAACTATGGGCCAAATCATTTTCCGGAAAAGCTCATCCCGTTAATGATTAACAATATCCTCAACAATAAGCCACTTCCTGTTTACGGCAAAGGCGAGAATATCCGCGACTGGCTTTTTGTGGAGGATCATGCCCGGGCCATTGACAGCATTTTCCACCAGGGCCGGAACGGCGAAGTGTACAATATTGGAGGCAACAACGAATGGAAGAACATCGACCTTGTGAACTTCCTTTGTTACCTCATGGACAAGAAGTTGAATCGCGAAGATGGAACTAGTAGCCAATTGATCACGTATGTCAAGGACAGGCCCGGACACGACTTGCGTTATGCGATCGACGCCTCAAAACTCATTGCGGAAACAGGCTGGCGGCCGCAAGTAACGTTTGAGGAGGGTCTTGCAATTACGGTCGATTGGTACCTGGCCAACCAGGACTGGCTGGAACACGTTACCTCGGGAGCATACCTGAAGTACTATTCGGGCATGTATCAAAATCGTTGAGGGCACCTCCTTCAGTTAGCCATTACTACAGGTCCGGGGCAGGAACCCAATCCCGCTACCAGGTAGTGATAATTGAACAAAACTTATTAATTTTCTGTTGCTGATTCGCGACCGCCAAGAGCGGCACCGCTGTCCCTTCAAGATCAATCGGCCCTATTGCTTTGAAATAAAAAAGCTTTACTTTTGCGGAGTTTCTTGGAAATTTAAAAAGAGGGGACAGGTTAGTCCCCTCTTTGTTTTAGCATATTTCCGTATGGAAATCAGGGAGGAGATCAGAAAAATCGCCGAAAGTAAGCTGACAGATCCGGGCCACTTTGTGGTGGATGTGGCGGTTTCTCTTCGCGGTAAACAAAAAGTGCTCGTGTTTGTTGACGGAGACCTCGGTATTACCATCGAGGTTTGCGCAGATTTGAGTCGGGCAATGTCGGAGGAACTTGACAAGCTTCCGGGGTTGAACGAAAGCTACGTGCTTGAAGTATCGACGCCGGGTGTTGATCATCCGCTGAAGTTCAACCGGCAGTATGCTAAGCACGTGGGTAGAACATTGAAGGTGGCCCTTCGTGATCAATCGATCGAGGGAAAGCTGGTTAATGTTGCGTCCGATGCCATATCGCTCGAACAGACAACGGGTACAGGTAAAAAGAAGGAAATTAAAACAATAGAGATTCCATTTTCAGATATCGAGAAATCATTTGTGTTAGTAAGTTTCAAATAGAGTACCATGGATGCACACGAATTAATTCAGTCGTTCGCTGAATTCGCGAAACAAAAGAACATCGATCGCCCGACGATGATCAGAATCCTTGAGGATGTATTTCGCAACATGATCAAGAAGAGATTCGGCTCTGATGAGAAGTTCGACATCATTGTTAATGCCGATAAAGGCGATCTTGAAATTTACCGCTTCCGGGAGATCGTCGATGATGACTCTGAAGACATTTGGGATTTCGACAAGATCAGCTTGTCTGATGCTCACAGAATTGAACCCGACTTTGAAGTCGGTGAGGAGGTTTCTGAACAGATCTATATTGATGATTTTGGACGGCGCGCCGTTACAACTGCAAGACAGACGCTGATTCAGAAAGTGAAGGACCTGGAAAAGGATATCCTATTCCAGAAATACAAAGATCTCGTTGGTGAAATTATCGCCGGAGAGGTCTATCAGGTACTGAGCCGGGAAGTGCTTCTCACGGATGCGGAGGGCAACGAGGTGGCTATACCACGTAATGAGCAGATTCAGAAGGATCGGTATCGCAAGGGTGAGAACGTTCGGGCTATTGTGCATAAAGTGGACATGGTGAACGGCAACCCGAAGATCATTCTTTCTCGCACGTCTCCCGTATTTTTGGAGCGTTTGTTCGAGCAGGAAGTACCTGAGGTATACGACGGTCTCATCACCATCAAAAAGGTGGTGCGGGAGCCAGGCGAGCGGGCCAAGGTGGCGGTTGAATCTTACGACGATCGGATAGATCCGGTGGGCGCCTGCGTGGGTATGAAAGGTTCGAGGATTCACGCCATTGTGCGCGAATTGCAGAACGAGAATATCGATGTGATTAACTTCACCGAGAACCTCGAATTGTTTATACAGCGTGCATTGAGTCCGGCCAAGATTGTTTCGATCAAGGTTGATAAAGACAACGGTCGCGTGTCCGTATATCTTAAACCCGACCAGGTGTCGTTGGCCATCGGTAAAGGTGGCTTGAACATCAAACTGGCCAGCCGGTTAGTGGGTTATGAAATTGACGTCTTCCGTGAACTGGCAGAAGGTCAATCGGAAGAGGATGTAGATCTGAATGAGTTTGGCGACGAAATCGAAGGATGGGTAATCGACGAACTGAACAGAATCGGTCTAGATACAGCCAAGAGTGTGTTGGCTTTGTCGAAAGAAGAATTGGTGAGACGGACGGATCTCGAAGAAGAAACGGTTGACGGCGTGCTTACCATTCTGAAGAAGGAGTTTGAGTGAGCCCAGGGCGAGTCTTAAGTATTGCTGAAAATTGGTGTTTCTGCAGCTGGTTTTTCGAGGCAAAACACTAAATTCTCACTCTCAGGACTTACGACTAATGTTTTAAAAGTCTTCAAAAAACAGGCATATTTGAGCATGGCAGAGGAAAAATTGATAAGGTTGAGTCAGGCGGCGAGGAAGTTGAACGTAGGGCATAATACGATCCTTGACTTTCTGTCTAAGAAGGGATTTGAGGTTGAGAATAACCCCAACGCTAAGCTTACGCCTGAGCAGGTCGCCTTATTGTCGAAGGAATATGCTTCATCTGCCACGGAAAAACTTGAAGCTTCGGGTCTGTCAATTGGTGTTAAGCATACGGATGCAGCCCAGGGCGAAAAAGAGAAGGAAGCTTCTGTCAAAAAGCGCGTAGAGGAAGAGGAAAGCAATATTATGATCAAGAACCTGGGATCGAAGGATCTCAAGGGGAAGGAGGAGGCAAAACCTGAAAAAGTCGAACGCGAAAAGACGAAACTGGAAGGCATAAAGGTTGTAGGGAAAATCGAGCTGGAGAAAAAGCCGGTTAAGGAAGAAGAAAAGGTAGAAGTTAAGGTACCAGAAGTGCCTGTCGCTGTAGAACCCCAGCCCGAGATAAAAGTTGAAAAGCCCGAAGTGGTGGTAGAGCCGCCCGTGGTTGTAAAGCCCGAGGTAGTGGTAGAAGAAAAACCGGAGCAGGAATTGATCAAAGGCCGTGCGGACAAGTTGCAGGGACTGAAGGTTCTCGACCGGATTCAGCTGCCTGAAAAGAAAAAAGACGCACCTGTAGCATCGTCTGATACGCAGAAGGATGCGAAAGCGAAACGTCCCAGAAAGCGCATAGCCAGCGAACCAGGTCAGGGTGGGCAATCTCCACTGCCGAATGATCCTCGCCGTCCAATGCATGGTCAGCAGCATGGTGGCCAGCCACAACGTGGTCGCGGGCTCCCGGCTCCCCGTGTTCAGAAGGCAGAACCCACGGAGAAAGAGATTCAGGATCAAATCAAGGCCACGCTGGCGAAACTTTCGGGCAGCGGCAATAAGAAAGGCAGTGGTGCCAAGTACCGCCGTGAGAAACGACAGGCGAATTCGGATGAACAGGAGCGGCAGATATTGCAGGAGCAGGAAGCTTCAAAGACGCTGAAGGTTACCGAATTCATTTCGGCCAACGACCTGGCGTCGATGATGAACGTGTCTGTAAATGATGTTATTTCTACGTGCCTCAGTCTGGGCATGTTTGTATCTATTAATCAGCGCCTCGATGCTGAAGCAATCACCGTCATCGCAGATGAATTTGGGTACGGTGTGCAGTTCACTTCCGCAGAAGATGAACTCGAGATGGAGGAAGAGGTGGATTCTGAGGAAACCCTGCAACCGCGTGCACCGATCGTTACGATCATGGGTCACGTCGATCACGGTAAGACATCGTTGCTTGACTATATCCGGAATACCAAGGTTACGGCGTCAGAAGCGGGTGGTATCACCCAGCACATTGGTGCCTATGATGTAACCACCAAGAGCGGTCACAAAATTGCATTTCTCGATACGCCAGGTCACGAGGCATTCACGGCCATGCGAGCCCGTGGTGCCAAGCTGACCGACATCGCTATCATCGTGGTTGCGGCCGACGATGATGTGATGCCCCAGACGAAGGAAGCGATAAACCACGCACAGGTTGCTGGTGTGCCCATCGTAATTGCGATCAACAAGATTGATAAGGCTGCGGCGAATCCCGACAAGATCAGGGAGTCGTTGTCGAAGAACAACATTCTCGTAGAAGAGTGGGGTGGTAAATATCAAAGTCAGGAGATTTCAGCCAAATCAGGCAAAGGAATTGACGAGCTGCTGGAGAAAGTGTTGCTGGAGGCCGAATTGCTGAATCTGCGCGCAAACCCCGACCGTAAGGCATTGGGGTCTGTAATCGAAGCCACCCTCGATAAGGGACGCGGATACGTGTCGACGATCATGGTACAAACGGGTACTCTTCATGTTGGCGATATCATGTTGGCAGGTGCTAACTATGGCCGTGTGAAGGCGATGTTCGACGATACCGGCAAACGCGTTACTGACGCAGGTCCGTCTACCCCCGTGGTGGTGCTGGGCCTTGATGGTGCCGCTCAAGCAGGTGAAAAAGTTATGGTACTCGACACCGATCGTGAAGCCCGGGAGATTGCCACCAAGCGCGGTCAGATCATGCGCGAGCAGAGCATCCGCACGAAGAAGCACATTACGCTGGATGAAATCGGCCGCCGCCTGGCGATCGGTAACTTTAAGCAATTGAACGTCATCGTGAAAGGCGACGTGGACGGTTCAGTGGAAGCACTAACCGACTCTTTGCTGAAATTGTCTACACAGGAAATTCAAGTGGCCATCATCCACAAAGGGGTTGGCCAGATCTCCGAATCGGACGTTCTGCTTGCCTCAGCTTCCGATGCGATCATTCTGGGATTCCAGGTACGGCCTTCGGCCGCCGCACGTCGCGTAGCCGAGAACGAAGAAATAGAGATTCGTCTATACTCCATCATTTACGACGCGATCAACGATGTTCGTGCCGCCATGGAAGGCATGCTTGCTCCCGAAACGGAAGAAGTCATCGTCGGCAACGCTGAAGTTCGCGAGGTGTTCCGAATCTCCAAAGTGGGCACAATTGCCGGCTGTATGGTTACCGATGGATCCATTAAACGAAGCAATCCTATGCGCCTGATTCGTGATGGCATTGTGGTATATGCAGGAAAGCTAGGTTCACTGAAACGTCACAAGGACGATTCCAGCGAAGTGAAGAGCGGGTTCGACTGCGGTATTGGCATCGATGGGTTCAACGATATTCAGGAGGGCGACATTGTCGAGAGCTACGAACAGCGCGAAGTGAAGCGTACGCTGTAGGCATTTTGCGCTGGGCGCAATTAGTGCATTCCAAATTTCAGCCCTTGCTTCATGGCTCGTTCGTACTTCCGCTGGTTGAATCGATACAGGTAGGGGGCTTTGTGCGCTCCTCCGGTCTTGCGTTCACCGAGCCGGTCAACCAGGTCCATGGCCAGAATTTTCTTTTGGAAGTTCCTCCGGTCCAGGGCCTTTCCCAGAATCGTCTCGTACAATCGCTGCAATTCAGGCATGGTAAATTTCTGTGACAATAGGTCTTTGCCAACGGGATATTCATTCAGGTTCGAACGCAGGGATTGCAAAGCTTTCGCAAGAATTGCGTTGTGATCGAGAATGAGCTCTGGCACTTTATCAACGTCCCACCAGGCACAGCTAGCGGAAAACTCGTCCGGCTTGGGGACCACCTGTGAAAAGTCCACCAACGCCCAATAGCCGATAGTAATGAAGCGTTCCATGAACCAGCTTTTCGTTTTCATCCATTTGGGCTGCTGGATCCCGTGGTTACCGCGGTCGCGATGAGGATCACCGAAAGTGTAAAATTGATTTAGGTAGATGTCTCGCAGTCCGGTACGAGATTGAAGTATGCGAATAGCAGCGTCCTCTACGGATTCATCCTTGAGAATGAATCCCCCGGGTAGGCACCAACGACCGCTCTCCTTCCATTCAAGTAATAACACCTTGAGTTCATTGTCGTGAAACCCAAAGATTACGTTGTCGATGGAGATGTGCCGCAGATAATAAAGGTGGCCCTTTTCTATCAGCTGACGTTCGTTGAGCGAAACTCCCTTTTTTGCCATGGTGCAATATAGCAACAATAACAGCTCCGAGGGTCTCATTGTGTACCAATGACACATTGATTATACACGGCTTTTTGGCAGGCGTAACGATGGTCAATTCGCCAATATATTCCGATTACGAAATCCGCCGATAGTTCGTTTCTGTTGCCTTGGCCTCCTGACCTTCAGGAGAGATGTTGTAGGCGGTGATACGCAGCTCGTCGTTAGACACAACATCAATTTCTGTCCGCCATCCCCAACGCGTTTCCGCTTGCTCTGACACGTAAGTATACCCGCCAAGCACGTTGAACGATTCATTACCGCGCTTCGCCTCTGAATAGAGAATAGCTGTGCCGTTGTGAAAGCTGTCGATCCAGGCGGTCTGAAATTGCCCGAGTTCCAGATGATAGCCATACAGCCCAATTCCTTCCAGGGCATTGCCGCCGAAACTTCCCTTGTACTCGTGCAATACAAAGCGACCACCCAGTACCAGGCGCATCGTGCCGCGCACGGCCGATTCATCGGCGACTTTGTCTGGTTCGAACCAAACTTTCGTCGCTCCTTCCCAGTCGCCAACGAGTCGGGCGAGTTGCGCGTGAGCGCCATGCTTCACCGAATTTTCGAATTTTTCGTTCATGCTAAATCGAATTTGTTTTTTGTTGACTGGAGGGGTTATGGCGTGGCGGGTGTTGCGGCGGCGCAACGGTCAGGCTAGATAGAGTTGTCGGATAAAACGGCATACGGAGCGATTTTTCTCTAACAGTTATCGATAATAGCGTTTTCCGAAGACGATTGAAAGCGCAGAAATAAAAAAAGCCACGCAACCGCGTGGCCCCACTCGTGCAAGCAGAGAGTGGATTTAAAAACTTTATCTTTTTAACTGTTCTTCTACGCTTGGAGCCACATCCGCACCTTGAGCAGCTGAGAAACCTTGCCTGACGCTAAAGTCTTCGCCTCCACCAAACCAGTTTAGCGCCGTCCTCGTAAAGAATCCTCTCACAAAAGTGTTGTATCCGCGTATGGCTTCATTGTATCGATCGCGGGCAACGTTTATACGATTTTCAGTTCCCTCAAGCTGTGACTGGAGGTCCCTAAAATTCTCTGTTGACCTGATTTGTGGATAGGCTTCAAACGCGAGGTTGATGGCCGTATTGATTTCCTTTCCGGCCAGCTCGAGGTCCTCGGGCGTTTTTGCGTTTACGATTCCGGCCCGGGCCTGCGTAACCTTCACCAAAATTTCCTTTTCGTTTTCAGCGGCTCCCTTCGCCGTGGCCACCAGGTTGGGCACGAGGTCTGCACGTCGCTGGTAAGCTGCCTGCACCGCTCCCCATGTTTCGTTTACCTTCTCCTGTTCGGCGACGGCGTTGTCGTATTTGCCGCTTCCCCAGGAAACAAATCCAAAAATGAAAACCACAACAACGCCGAGAATGATAAGGCCGATAACTAGTCCTTTGCTCATAGTGTGTCTTTTGATACTAATTTATAAATAAAACGGTGTCAATTCAGGAACTCAGTCCGTCGCATTTTCCATCATGCGCTCGGCACTGTCCGCCAACCGTAGCTGTTCAACGAAATCATCCAGTTCGCCGTTCATCACTGCGGGTAAATTATGTTGGGTAAAACCAATGCGGTGGTCGGTAACGCGGCTCTGGGGATAGTTATAGGTTCTGATCTTTTCAGAGCGATCGCCAGTACGCACGATGGACTTGCGCGTTGCTCCAATCTCGCTTTGTTGCTTTTCCAACTCTATTTCATAGAGCTTCGTCTTCAGCATCTGGAGGGCGCGCTCCCGGTTGGCGTGCTGTGAACGTTCCGCCTGGCAGGTGATAACGATACCCGATGGTTTATGCGTGAGTTGAACCTTCGTTTCAACCTTATTGACGTTCTGCCCACCGGCGCCGCTGGATCGTGCCGTTTGATACTCCAGATCGGCAGGATTGATCTCAATAGATACATCCTCAACTTCCGGCATTACCACCACTGAGGCCGCCGAAGTATGGACACGGCCCATTTGTTCCGTCGTAGGTACGCGTTGAACTCTGTGCACGCCAGACTCAAACTTCAGCAAACCGTATACGCCTTCGCCCGCGACGCTGCAGATTACTTCTTTGTAGCCTCCGGCCGTTCCTTCGGTCACGTCGAGAACGGACATTTTAAGGCCACGACGTTCACAAAAACGTTGATACATACGCCAGAGGTCTCCCGCGAAAATGGCCGCTTCATCGCCGCCGGTTCCGGCGCGAATCTCCAACATCACGTTTTTATCGTCATTCGGATCCTTCGGTATAAGCAATTCCTTGATTTCACCCTCCACCTTATCAATTCGAGGACCTAGCTCGTCAATTTCCAGTTTCGCCAGCTCGCGCAAGTCGGCATCTTTTTCCTTTTGAAGCACCTCCTTGGCTTGCTGCAGGTGATCTATGCTTTCCCTAAGTTCATTGTACTTGATGACGATCTTCTCCAGGTCCCGATACTCCTTACTAAGTTGCGAGAACTTCTTCATGTCCCTCATGGTATCGGGCTGGCCCAGCAGCAGACCCACTTCCTCGAAGCGCCGTTTCAGTTCTTCCAGTTTTTCAAGCATAATCGTTGTTCAGGCCGCAAAGGTAATTAAAAAGATGCCAGGGCGAACACTTGCAATGCAGCAGGAATCACCTGGTTGTCATTCTTACTTTTGCTTGGAATTCGACCCGGCTCATCCCAACTTTGGGGCGGTGTACACCGCTTCCCGGAAGGTGCCGGAAGGAGACAGCCAAATATGTCAAAGAACAAAATTTTAGTGCCCGTCGATCGCCGCAAAGCTGGCCAGTGTTCAGATGTGATCCATCGTGCGCCACCACGGGCAAGGGCTGAATTTTCCAACCCACTGGGCATGCGCCTTATTCATTGCCTGGCTAAACCGGCCTGTACCGCCCTCATAATCTTGCTGGCCGCGTGTGGCGGCTCGCTTACTGACGAACAGCGAAAAAAACTGCACGAGGGAATGGAGGATCACAAGATCACGCAGGTTTCTGACAACGAGATCGTAACGGCTGCCATGGACGAAGGACGGCGCGTGTTCGACACGTTGGAGAAATCACATTTCGACATCCCGACCAGCCAGCGCATTGCTCGTGAAAGGAAGGTCAAGGTTCGCTTTATTACGCCGGGCACCAGCGACGCCCTGGAAGTGGAGAACCAAATAATCCAGGCCTACATTGTGGGTTCTGTTACCGGAGCGACACAAGACAATATTCAAAAGTTAAGGTCGGGCACTTCAACTGACCTCCAGGACTATGATACCCTATTGTACTCGCGTCCCATAGTGACTTCCCAGCCGGATGGCTCCGTCAACGTCGACGGTGTCTGGAATATTTATCTGGCAAAGCGCGATATCGTGCGCAGCTTAAGCAAGAAGTAATCCTTCGATCACTACCGGGCTACACGCCTTTTCCCCGCCTTCATGGCGGCTTGATACCGCCAACAATCCACGAGGTGATCGTTTATCAGACCACAGGCCTGCATGTGCGCATAGATCACGGTACTGCCCACGAATTTGAATCCCCTCTTAATCAAGTCCTTGCTTAAAGCGTCCGATTCCGGTGACGTGGGCGGAATCTCGCGTAATTCCTTCCATGCGTTTACTTTGGGTTTGCCATTCACAAAGCTCCAGATGTAGGAATCAAACGTCCCGAACTCCTTCTGAACTTCCAGGAATTTTCGGGCATTGGACACCGCTGAATTAACCTTGAGGCGATTTCTCACGATACCCGGATTCAGCAGGAGTTTTTCAATGCGATCCTCTTTGAATCGCGCCACTTTGACCGGGTCGAAATTCGCGAACGCCTTCCGATACCCTTCCCTTTTCTTGAGAATGGTCGACCAGCTCAGTCCTGCCTGGGCACCCTCCAAGACCAAAAACTCGAAGTGAACATTATCGTCGTGAACCGGCACGCCCCATTCGGTATCGTGATAGTCAACGTATTCGTCAAACTTCAGACACCAGGAGCATCGGATCTTTTCTTTACCAGCACTTTTACGCGTAGCCATATTTTTGAGCCTTTGTTATACCTTGTTGTCGAGGACGTGTCAGTTGTAATGGCTTGATAAAACTATTAAATTATGGAACTCGGCCATCGCAGCCAAGGCACAATATCCCTGACAAATTTTTGACATGAATATCTACAAAACCATGAATGCCACTTTCCCACCAAAGCCACTTCCGGTACTGACATCATCATTCGTCGTGCTCACACTGTCGTTGCTACTGACCTGTTCCTGCGCAGCTCAGAAAGTTGACTACGATAAGAAACTGAAAGAGCTGGGAATCCAGCTTGCCGAACCCTCCAAGCCGGTAGCCAATTACGTGAAAGCAGTGCGCGTTGGCAACCTCCTTTTCCTCTCGGGCCACGGACCTACGCATCCCGACGGAAGTATGACCAAAGGCAAGGTGGGCGCAGACCTGACATTAGAACAAGGATATGCCGCGGCCAAGCTAACAGCCGAGGGCCTACTCGCTACCATGAAGGCAGAACTAGGCGACCTGAATCGTGTGAAGCGCATCGTGAAAGTGAACGGTTGGGTAAATTGCCCAACTGACTTTGGCGATCATCCGAAAGTGATCAACGGCTGTTCCGATCTGATGGTTGCTGTTTTTGGCGATCGGGGCAAGCATGCGCGGGCCGCCATGGGTGTCGGTTCCCTGCCGTTCAACACCTCTGTTGAAATTGAGATGATCGTTGAAGTAGAGTAATTACCAACGTTACTACACCACCTTCATTTTCTCATAAACGGTATAGTGTGAGCCGTCCATGCCCATGGTCTCGTAAACTTTCATCGCCCGTTCGTTGGACTTGTCGACATACAGGCGAAGGCCAATGATACCCGGGTCCTGTTCAATGGCCGTCATCACATATCCGAACATCTCCCGAAACACGCCCGACTTCCGGGAAGTCTCGCTCACATAGACAGACTGAAGCCACCACACCACACCGTTCCGCCAGTCGCTCCATTCGTAGGTAATGAGGAAACATCCTACCACCTCTTTTCCGTCCATGGCCACATAGTATTCGCCCTTGTGAGGATCGTCGAACAACGCCGACATTCCCTTAGTTAAGGTATCTGTCGGAAGGTAAATGTGTTCTGTTTCGCTGGCCAGGCGCTGCTGCATATCAACCAACACATGTATATGTTCATGACTGGCTTTCTGAATCGTTAGTGACATGATGTTCGAATTCGTTGCAAATGGATGAAGCGGTAAAATAACCCTTGCGTTCGAGTTTGGAAAGGACGTGAAACACGAGGCCTGATAAATTTGCGAATTGGCTGAGAAAAATTATAGATTCACGTCAACTAACCCCCCAAGTGATGCAAAATCCATTTGATCCGTCCACAGGAACGGAAGTCACAAAGTCCGAGGCTATGGCCTGGATTGAAAAGTACGATCGCGAAATGAGGAAAGACAAGGACGCCGACACCAAGTCTATCTTTTTTGGAAAAGCTGTGTTGGAGAAAATGCTCGAAGGAAGAAGCGCTGGCATCACATTCTTTCTCGGACTCAAGTACAACGAGGACGTAAAAAAAGAAGTTGTCAACCTTGTGCTTGTGCCTACGACTAGCGACGGCACCCTGTTGTGGGCTTCGTCTTCGGCCACCGCGTTGAATGATGGCGAATCCGGAGCAGCTGATTTCGGGACCCCCTGTCCTCCTTATTGTCCGAAGTAGCTGAATGCAGGACAAACGATGGCGCCTATGTCAACCGTTAGACAATCCTTGGGGAGAAGGAATCCGCAGTGAGTATAGAAGTATTTAAATGGATCGTTGAAATTTCCACGGCTTTTACCGCCGTTGCACTCATCCTTTGCCTGTACAAATTTTCGAAGCGAAGCCTCGAAGTCAAGTTACAGGCGGTAGCTTTTCTGCTCTCCGTAATGGTTGCCTTGTACGTGAAAATATGGGAGGTTCAAGGCGCGGCCCTCAATGTCCCTCAGAATCTCTACATCGTACCTTACATTCTTCTGTTGCTGGCTATGTATGATGTTGCCTGGAAGGGTCGCCATCGTGTACTGACCGTCATAAGTACGACGGTTGTTTGCGTCTTTGCTCTCGGGAACTTTCTATTTTTACAGCAAGACAGCTTCAATAGCCATACGCTTGTTCTGGGGGGAGTTTTCGTCATCCTCCACGGCGTATTGTACTATTACTATCTGTTGGTGAACTTACCCGTACAGAAACTGGGCAAACTCCCTATGTTCTGGTTCAACGCGGGATACCTCACATACTTCGGCGGCTCTCTGTTTATTTTTGCTGCTTATGTGGTGGAGGTTTTTCGTGACTCGCTGCTGCTATACTGGTCAATTCAAAACTTTTTGAGGATTGCCCAGTTTATCCTTATCATCGTGGGGTTATGTCAGGACCTTCGGAATATCAGGTTGCACTCCTCGTTGCCATCGGCACATTAGGCATGTTGTTTCTGACGGGTGCCATCATTCTTTTTATGGTTTTTTATCAAAAGAAGATGCTGCAGGAACAAGTCAATCGGCAGTTGTTGGAGATGGATCATCATACAAAGATGATGGAAGCCGTACTTGAATCACAGGAACTTGAGCGGAAAAGGGTGGCAGCCGACCTTCATGATAGCATTGGCGGAATGCTTTCTGCGATACGCGTAGGGCTGACTACTGTCGGACGACAGCTTCCCGATCCCAAGGGACTTGAGCAACAAAAGAAAATGCTGGACGACACTATTGGTTCGGTTCGCCTCATAAGCCGCGAACTGATGCCCGCTACGCTAGAAAGGTTCGGGTTGGATCATGCGTTAAAGGAACTTTGCGAACAAGTGCAGACCACCTCTCTTCTCACAGTGCACTATGAAGGACAGGGCGAGGTGGATAATATTTCTTCGAATAAACAACTCATGATTTTTAGGATAGCCCAGGAGTTAGTTACGAATGCGGTGAAGCACGCGCGGGCTACCCTCATTCAGGTGCAGCTCCAGATCGCGGATGAACTCGTCCTCTCGGTAGTTGACAACGGCGTGGGATTTGATCCGGAAATTTATCGAGCCGTGAACTCTTCGGGTCGTGGACTCGGCTTGTACAATATTGAGAATCGGGTTCGATTGCTCGGCGCAAAACTGGATCACCAGGCCGGCAATCACGGTATGCGGATTGTGCTAACTATGCCGCTATGAAAGCAGGATACAAGGTCTATATCGCCGACGATCACACGCTTTTCAGGAAGGCGATGGTTACGTTGCTTCAGACATTTGATCGCGTCTCATTAGTGAAGGATGCTGAGAACGGCAAAGAGTTAATTAATCTGGTAAAGGCCGAAGTACCCGACGTATGCATTGTCGATCTGGAAATGCCCGTCATGGACGGATCGGCAACCTGCGAGCATTTGATTGCGAAGTATCCCGACGTGAAGCTCATTATCCTCACCATGCATGACAGCAACAAGTTCATTTTGCACATGATGGAGATGGGGGTTCATGCATTCTTACTGAAGAATGCTGAACCGGAAGAACTGGAGAAGGCTCTTTACTCTGTTGTGGAGAAGGATTTTTATCACAATGATCTGGTGGCAGGTGTACTGAGAAAGAACGTGAAGGAGAGAGAAAAACTTCCGCGCAACAGGCCGTTGTTTCAACAGGGTGAGTTAACCGAACGCGAACGCGAAATCCTGCTACTTATTTGTCAGGAGCTCACGATGAAGGAAATCGGTCAGCGTCTTTTTCTCAGCGAGAACACTGGCCGGAATCATCGCGTGAACATCATGGACAAAGTGGGGGTAAATAACATCGTCGGCCTTATAAAATTCGCCTACGAGGCGGGCATTGTAGCCTAATCCGCGAAAATGTGGAGTAGTACAATTGTACTATTTTTCTTGAAATCTACAGGTTACCGTTTGCGCGCACTGTGCCATTTTTCCACAATTTGCCGGTAGCCAGCCGTTGTAACGACCATCTTAAGCACCCGGCCGGCCGTTTGCATTTTTCATTTATGCGACCTTACTGCTCGTAGGCGACGTGACGCCGCCTTTAAAACACCGCGATCGAAGATCATGAAAATACTTGTGGCTCACAGGCAAAAACAAACCGTTGAGGCAATAAGGTCGGTGCTTAGCAGTGTCAACCCCGTTGTGCTTCACACTGAGTCTGGTTTGGATGGGCTCCTAACCTCGCGAATCGAACATTTCGATGTGATAATCTGCGGCACTGACCTGCCTGTGGTCACAGGCTTTGAGATGGTAAGGTCCCTTCGAACCAATTCCATCAACCGGGAAACACCGGTTGTATTTCTGATTAAAAAAATAGACGACCGAATTTTGAGTCTGGGTAAGGCCTTAAATGCGATGGCTGTTCTCGAAGAAGAGAATTTGTATTCACAGCTTGCCCCCCTGATTAAGGATCGTGTAGCAAGCAGACCGGATCAGGTCTGGGAACCCCTATCAACTCCTATTCGATCCCTTTACTACTAAGGCGAGAGCGAAAGGATGTCAATTTCAGGATGTCTTTCAGTCAATAGTTGGTTAAATCTTAGCACACCGCCTGCCTAAAACGCAGCGGTTGTTGCTATTTCTTGTCTTGCGCAAGGCCTCCGAATAGGCCGTTGAACAGGGAAAGAATAAGGCTGAATGCCAGAGCCCACCAGAACCCGTCCACTCTAAATCCAGGAGTCAGGGCATCTACAAGCATGATCATCAGGGCATTAATCACCAATAGAAACAGGCCCAACGTCAAGATGGTTATGGGTATGGTGAAGATCACCAGAATCGGTTTCACCAGTACGTTTACTATGGAGAGCACAATGGCCACCAGCAGGGCGTATCCGAAATGCTCGACATAAACACCGGGAAGAAGGTACCCCGTGAGCAGGACAGCCAGGCCTGATAGAAGAAATCTAAGGATCATGACACTTAAAATTTGAATCAATTTCCATTTTTAGGATCAAATGTCAAATTCTAACTTACGCCCATGTATGCCATTGTTGACATTGAGACGACGGGGGGCTACGCCGAAAAGCACCGCATTACTGAGGTAGCGATCTATCACCATGATGGACTGCAAATAACTGATGCCTATCACACCCTGGTAAATCCGGGGCGAGACATACCACAATTCATCACCGGCCTCACAGGTATAACCACTGAAATGGTGTTTCATGCCCCGGCTTTCGAGGAGATTGCCGACGAGGTACTGAAGCGGCTTCAGGGAAAAGTGTTCGTGGCCCATAACGTGCATTTTGACTACGCCTTCCTGAAGAAGGAATTCGAACAGGTCGGTGTAAATCTTCAGTCAAAAAAGCTCTGCACGGTTCGTTTGAGCCGAAAAATCATTCCTGGATTGCGTTCTTACAGCTTGGGTAGCCTGGCTGAAAGCCTGGGGATTCAGATTACGAACAGGCACCGGGCGGGTGGCGACGCGGCCGCCACGGCAAAGATATTTGATCAGCTGCTCCGACGAGATCGGGACGGACACATTCTGAAGTCCCTGAAACGGGGTTCCGGCGAGACGGTACTTCCCCCGAATCTCGCAAAAGACGAGTTCGATGGGCTGCCTGCCTTACCGGGCGTTTATTACTTCCTCAACGAGCGCGGCAGCGTGATCTACGTTGGAAAGGCTATTAACATTAAAAAGCGCATAGCCGGACATTTTACGGGTGAAGCCCGTGAGTGGAGCCGATCGAAGATCAGGAACGAAATTCATCATGTTACTTTCGAGCTCACCGGTAACGAATTGATTGCCCTTATACTGGAAGCACAGGAAATCAGAAGGCTCTGGCCGAAATACAATCAGGCACAAAAGTTTCGCATTGAAGAGTGGGGCATCTTCGACTATGAAGACCGAAATGGCTACCTGCGATTTTCAGCCAACACCGTTGCGCGGGGATCGAAACCCCTGGTCCGCTTCAGCACAAAAGGGGAGGCTTGGAATTTCCTTTGGGAAAAGGTTCGTGCATTTGAACTGTGCCCAAAGCTTTGCGGGCTGCAAATTGCCAAAGGATTGTGTTTTGACTATCAATCAGGTGGCTGCCACGGAGCCTGTCAGGGCGTAGAAGAGGTGAATGTTTACAACAGGCGGATGGAGCAGGCCATTCAGTCTTTTCATGGCGATGGCGAAACGTTGGCTATTATCGGGAAAGGGCGCAACATTGAAGAACAATCCCTTGTGCTGGTTGAAAGGGGCGCCTACGTAGGGTTTGGGTTCTGTGATCGGGAGATGGCCATATCGGACTTTGAATCGGCGCGCAACCTGGTGAAACGAAGTGTTGAAAACCGGACCATTCAAAATCTTGTGAACTCTTATATTACCAAGCCACGCGGCGCTTCGGTCGTGGTTTTCTGAAAGGAGCCGGTACAGGACTCTCGGCCTGCAGACCTGGCGCATAGCGCTAGCGTTGGCCCCTGCCGCGTACGCCTGGATACAGTGTCGGCACCTGATCACTGACAAATACTTCCTTCGTCTCAATATCCATCATGCTCAACACGCCCGACCACCCGGCTCCCGTGTCCATGAGCCAAACACCGGCTCCTTGTACGGGCTTGCCAAATGAAATGGGTGTATGCCCTATGAACGTTTCTGTGTATGGTGTTAAGTTTCCAGTAGCCCCGGTGTGGTAGGCCTCCAGCGCCCGGCGTGCGAGATTACGGTCCCAAAGAAAGGTGTCAACATCTTGAAACTCCAGCGGGCGATCAGGATCAAATCCTGCGTGCACAAAGCACCGCCCGCCGATGATTGCATAGGGCAGCGCATTTTCAAGGAAAGCGATATGGCTGGCGGGTACACCCTTCTCGTACGATTTCATGGTTGCTTCCCCGCCCTGATTAAACCACGAGGAAACGCTTGGCCCCATTTTCATCCAGGGCAACGCTAGCTGGTCATGGTTACCCAGGAGGCAAGTCAGATGTCGGATGCGCATCAACTCTTCAATTGACTCGCGTGTTTCCGGCCACCCGTCGCATACGTCGCCGAGGAAGATCAGGTGGTCGTGAGCATAGTCGAAGCCGGAACGGCTGAGGCATTGACGCAAAGCGCGGTGTGCACCGTGGATATCACCCAGAACGAACTTCTTTGCCATATTCTGTGCGGCACTGCCTATTTTCCATTACAAATTAGGGCCCTATTTGACAATAATTACGCTATTTTTGGCGATCGCATATTATCAGTTAATGCATGGAAGCAGTAGTCGCCGAGAAGCACGAAGAACATAAAGATAAGATCAAACAGGTCTACGCAGAAGTAGGGAAGGTGGTCGTTGGACAAGAGTACATGGTCAATCGCCTGATGATCGGGTTGTTTACAAATGGCCACATTCTGTTGGAGGGGGTGCCTGGTCTTGCGAAAACCCTTACGGTGAGCACCCTGGCACAGGTACTCCATTTGGATTTCCAACGCATCCAGTTTACACCCGATTTGCTTCCTTCTGACTTGGTTGGTACGATGATCTATAACCAAAAGGACGGGCGATTCGAAGTCAAGAAGGGACCCATATTCGCCAATATCATACTGGCGGATGAGATCAACCGCTCGCCAGCCAAGGTGCAGTCGGCTCTGCTGGAATCTATGCAGGAGAAGCAGGTCACCATTGGAGAGACAACTTTCAAGCTGGACAGGCCTTTCCTTGTTATGGCTACGCAAAACCCCGTAGACCAGGAAGGCACATACCCACTTCCCGAAGCACAGGTCGACCGTTTCATGATGAAGGTATTCGTGGATTATCCTACCAAGGTTCAGGAGATCGAAATCATGAGACGCATTTCCAATATGCGCTTTGACTTTACCGTGTCCACGGTATTAAGCAAGGAAGACATCTTTGCCATACGCGACCAGGTGAATCGCGTAAGGATATCTGAATCGCTGGAGAGATACATAGTCGAACTGGTATACGCCACGCGTCATCCAAACGAGTACAAACTCACTGAACAGGCGCAATACATTCAGTTTGGCGCATCACCGCGGGCGAGTATCAATTTGAACCTGGCGTCGAAGGCGCTTGCCTATATGGAGGGACGTGACTATGTGTTGCCGGAAGACATCAAAGAAGTAGCCCGTGATGTGATGGGTCACCGTATCATTTTGAACTATGAAGCCGAAGCGGATAACGTCAAAACGATGGATATTATCAAGGCTATTCTGAATAAGATTCCAATCAACAAATAGAATTTTATAGTGACGGCATCCTGTTATGTTAGCATTACACACGTTATCTGAATCTTTAAGAATTGTTAAGTGCTTGGTTTGCATTGATCTGACTGTCAGGCCATTCAAAATGTTGTAGCCATGTCCCAACCGGGTACATATCGCGTACGTTACCCGGCTTAACAATTTGGTAACAGCGGCGTACCGGTCAGGTAATATTGGAGCGTGACATTTGTCGACAAATAGTCGCATATGAACCGCCTTTACTTGCTTGTTATCGTTACGCTGATCTCGACAAGCCTCAAAGCCCAGCTAGGAACCATTAAGGGAACTATTACGGATGCACTTACCGGTGAGGCAATCATCGGCGCAAGCGTTTATGTGTCTGCAACCGCGCAGGGAGCAGCATCTGATATTAGTGGAGCTTTCGAGATTCCAAAAGTGAAGGCCGGTACTTATACACTGGTGGTTTCCTTCATTTCTTATAAAACGGATACACTGAAAAATGTAACTATTTATCCAGACCAGACCACCGACATTAATCATAAGATGATCGAAGAAGGTCAAACGCTGAACGAGGTGGTAATCGGCGGACAGCGGATAACAAATACCGACTATGCTGTCATCACCGAAATCCGGAATAACAATCTCGTCATGGTTGGAATTTCCTCCCAACAGATCACCATGTCTCAGGATCGCGATGCGGCGCAGATCATGAAACGTATCCCCGGTGTTACCATCCTCAACAATCGTTTCGTCAACATACGCGGCCTTAGCGAACGTTACAACACCGTGCTGCTAAACGGTGTGATTGCGCCTAGCACCGAAGTTGACTCAAAAGCTTTTGCGTTCGATCTGATTCCAAGCAATATGATCGATCGTATGATGGTCTACAAATCAGGAAGTGCCGACCTACCCGGTGAGTATGGTGGAGGAATTATCGGAATACATACCAAGAGTGTCGTAGAAGAAAACACATTGAGTGTGAATTTTACGACCGGATTTCGCGCAGGCACTACGCTGCAGGATTTCAGCTATGCATCCGGTAGCCCAACCGACAAACTGGGGTACGACAATGGCTATCGTCAGCTCCCGTCGTCATTCCCCAGCCAGAACTTGCGTGAGTTTTCACAGAATCCTACCGACGCGAACACAACCACACTGGTAAATGCGAGTAAGTCCCTTCCTAACAGTTGGGACGTTTATAAGAAAACGGCCATTCCTGACATGCGGGGTACGATAAATTTCGCGCACGTGTTCAATATTGGTGAGATGAAGCTCAGCAACATCACTTCAGTTAGCTATTCAAAGACTTATCAAACGTTCGAGCAGGAGAACTATTACTACGATGCGTTCGACGCGAATGCACAAAAGAGCAGCCGGCGTTACTTCTTCGACGATATGCGTTACCAGGATAATACCCGGGTCGGTTTAATTTCGAACTTCATTCTGGAACTTTCTCCTTCGCATAAGATTGAATTTCGGAACCTGTTCAATCAGCAAGGTAATTCTCAAGTCACTTCACGAGGTGGTGTGGAGGATGTTCAGGGTTTTGATGTCAACAACCGCGCCATCAACTACTACAGCCGAGGCATTTATTCTGGCCAGCTACAGGGGAAACACAACTTTGGAGACCACGTCTATTTCACCTGGATTGGCGGATACTCGACAGTAAATGCAGATCAACCGGATTATCGCCGCGTTCGCTCTCAGCGAAGTACCGGAACTACAGATGCCTTTTCAGTAGTTATTCCGCCGAATGCAAGCGCTTTTGATGCGGGACGTTTTTATTCCGATCTCAACGAGAAGATCTATACCGGGACCGTCAATGTGGATTACAAGTTGAACCCCGGTGCAGAAGAAGAGAAGCAGACCAAAATATCAGTGGGTGGATATGTGGCCAAAACAGAGCGTGAATTCGATGCGCGTTGGTTCTCTTACAAATGGTCGACTCTTGGCAATCGCCCTCCTGATGTTACGCTCCAACCGTTCGAAACCATATTCAATCAAACAAATATTGGATTCTCGTCTGTCAATGGCCAGGCACCCTATTTTATACTTGAAGAAGGAACCAACTTCTCAGACAAATATACAGGATCGAACCTGTTGACTGCGGGTTACTTGAGCGCTGCAGTACCTTTTGCCGACAGATTCAAATTGTCCGCTGGCGTAAGAGTCGAGTACAACAGACAACAGTTAGACTCATACAACTCTGACGGTTCAGGTATCTCGGTTGATAATCCTATAACCAGCGTATTGCCTTTCTTTAACCTGGCTTATAACTACACTGAAAAGAGCCTCGTTCGACTGGCTTATGGAAAGACCGTTAATCGTCCTGTGTTCCGTGAACTGGCACCTTTCAATTTCTATGATTTTGATCGCAACGCCAACCTATATGGTAACCCCAACCTGACCACAGCCGACATTCACAACGTTGATCTCCGTTGGGAAAACTATCCTAGCAAAAATGAGAACATCTCCGTTGGTGTTTTCTATAAGTATTTTATCAACCCAATCGAGTCTGAGCTCATAGGTGGCTCCAACATTATTTACACCTATCGGAATGCCGTATCAGCGACAACCTTCGGCGCCGAGATCGAAACGCGTAAGTCTTTCAATGGATTTACCAATAGCCCGTTCATCGATAAGTTCTCGGTTGTGCTGAATGCCGCGTTAATTCATAGCCGGGTTGACCTTGGTGACGTCGGCAACCAGGAAAAGGAACGGGCGATGCAAGGCCAGTCGCCGTATATTTTCAATGCCGGGTTAAACTACAGCGATCCGCAATCGGGGTGGCAGTTTAACGCATCGTATAACATCTTCGGCAAACGTATTTATGCGGTAGGAGACCTCGATCAAAATGCCACGCAGTATGAGATGCCGCGAAACCAAATCGACCTGACCATTTCGAAGAACTTCAGTGAGCGATGGGAGGTCAAGTTGGGAGTTCAGGATCTTTTGAATGCTCCTTACCGACTTACACAGGATTCAAACCGCGACAAAGAGATTAACGCAGTTGATGAGCCTATTTCGTACTTCAAAATGGGTCAATACATGTCACTAGGTGTGACCTTCAAAGTGTACTAAATATTTGGAAGTGCCATCACCGAACAGGGATGGTTTTACTACTCATAAAAACCCGCTAGCGATACGTTACCAGCGATATCGCACTGTCTAGACCGCGTTCTATTAGGGAATTGCTGGCCCACGCTAATCAAATGATCAGACACATTTGATGACGGGTATGACTATGCGTTGTCTGTTTTTCGCTTGTTATCAACACTTAAATATTCCGTAAAGTTTGGATAACATTTGACATGAGTTGTCAACCTACTTTTGCCTCGACAAAGCGCACTAACTAAAAGAAAAGTATGAAGTACAAATCTAACCTATTGAACAAATTGCTCATGGTGATGTTTGCTATGGCAGTATTGTCCTTGACATCATGTGATGATGACGATCAAGATCCTTCGTTCGCAGAGCCGACAATTGCCGTAACTCCGAGCACGGTATCTGACCTTCCGGGTGCGACTGTTTCCATGAGCATCGCGGCTACGGCAGACGCAGGACTGAAGTCCATTAAAGTAAATGGTACGGAAGCCAAATCATATACCTCCTCTACCACGGCCGATGCCTTTAGCTACAACTTCACGATTCCAGCTACTGAGGCGGTGGGCACTACTATTACAGTGACATTGGAAGTTTCCGACGCTCAGGATCCCGCCCACACAGCAACAACAACGGCGACTGTTACGGTAGGTGACCCTGGCAAGCCAACCGTAGAAGTTTCTACCAAGATCACGGCCAATACAACCTGGACCGCGGATAAGTATTATCTGCTCAAAGGAAATGTGTACGTGCAGGCTCCTGCAGAACTTACCATCGAAGCCGGAACAGTAATCTTCGGAGATAAAGTCTCTAAAGGCGCACTCGTTATCAACCGCGGTGCCAAAATTCATGCTGTTGGTACGGCAGCGGCTCCGATCATTTTCACTTCTTCAGCTCCTGCCACCTTCCGCAATTACGGCGATTGGGGTGGTGTGGTTCTCCTTGGCAAAGCAGTAAACAATCAGAACGTCGATCAAACCATTGAAGGTGTTACCGGAACCACTGGCGATGACGGGAAATATGGTGGAACGGCTGACGATGACAACTCTGGAGAACTCCAGTATGCGCGTATTGAATTTGCAGGCATTGCACTCTCTACAGACAACGAATTGAATGGACTGACCTTAGGTAGCGTGGGCAGCGGAACAACGATCGATCACGTGCAGGTTTCCTATTCGGGAGACGACTCGTTTGAATGGTTTGGCGGTACCGTGAACGCGAAGAATTTGATCGCATTCAAAGGGTGGGATGACGACTTCGACACAGATTTCGGTTTCCGTGGAAATATACAGTATGCCGTATCGCACCGTGATCCGAACATTGCTGATAAGTCTGGCTCAAACGGATTCGAGTCTGATAACGATGGATCAGGTAGTACGAAGACACCACTCACTGCCCCCGTATTTTCGAACGTTTCATGGTTCGGCCCGGGTGTATATGCGAAACTTAGCAATACGGGTACGCTTGTCGCAGCAAATTACAATGCCAACTATCAATTTGCAGGCCATCTACGTAGAAACTCTTCAATCAAAGTTTACAATTCGATTTTTGTAGGCAGCCGCCAGGAAGGCGTACACTTCGATAAAACTAATCCGGGAGCAGCATTCGCCGGAAACTACTTTGGAAGAACGGGTGCACCGGTAACTGCCCCAGCCGTTGCTTATGCGGTAAAGAAAGCAACGACTGGCAATGCGTCGGGTGATGTCGATCTTACGAATTTTGATGCGGACAACTTCAACACAGCAACCGGCGATCAGTCCACAGTAGATCTTTCGGCAGTTATCGCCGGCATGACGGCTACACTTATTAATATCGACGATCCGCTGAGCTTACTGGCCGCTGGTTCTTCGCTGCTATCTGGCGCAAAGACAGTACCTACAGGTTTGGAACAGACCAACTACGTTGGCGCATTTGATGCCACAACTGACTGGACTGCGGCGACCTGGGTGAATTTTGCACCCAATTCAACTGAGTATTAATCTGGGTTTGAATTAATTCCTCTCCAAAGCCTGGCTAGCGCCGGGCTTTGTTTTTTTAAAAGCTTCAGCTAAACTGCATCATGCGCGCATACTCCCCGATAACGGCACTGGCGATCTTTCTTATGCTGTGCTCGTGTAGAGGTGATCGTTATAGTCCCGCTAATGAGTTGGACGAAGATGAACAGACCCGCCTGATTCGTCAGATGGTTTACTATTCTACGAAACTGCCGCCAAATGCCGGCGACTATGACAAATTCGATGAGAAATACGACTGGTATTACGACCGCGCCGCAGCAGAGTCAACGTTGTTGAAATTTTATAAAGCTCCGGAACAGAGCGTTTGGTACTTCATGATGTCGCGTATGGCGCGCAGTGTGACCCCCATGCAAGAGGGTATCGCCGGCAAGGTCAAACTCAACGCCGACGGGAGCCTGGCAGACTATGAAGAAGTGTTTCGCGTCTGGAAGATGCCCGAAGACACGTTGAAAGTAAGGAGTGCCATGCTGTTTGACCGCATGGTGCGAGGCAAAGATCTTTCCCTGTTCTATCCGAAATACCAGGGGGACAAATTCATTGAACTCCCTACAGATGGGTACTATTTCGATCAGGTCACCAAACGCTGGAAATCCACGCTGTCATCACCGTAAGCGTGCAGGCTCGATATCTGAACGTCCCCGGCGTATTGCGGGCTATCTACGGAAAACTTTTTCTGCGCGCTTATTGCTGAACCGTTTGAGTCGAAGTCAGAACTTTTAACGGTCCAAAGGGTTTTAAAAGATATGAGCAGGATTTTGATCACTGGCGGATCAGGCATGATCGGTTCAAGACTCACGTCACTTCTGCTGGCGCGTGGGTATGAAGTTGTGCATCTTGAACGTTCAGTTAAGGGATCTGCTGTTAAAACCTTTCTCTGGGATATCGCAAGGGGACAAGTGGACAATAAAGCCTTTGAAGGCGTGCACGCGGTCATACATTTGGCAGGAGCCAATATTGGTGGCGGGCGATGGACGGCAAAGAGAAAAAAAGAGATTCTGGACAGTCGCGTTGAATCAACTCGTTTACTGCATCGGGAGCTGGGGCACAACCGCCACGAGGTGAAGACATTTTTATGCGCCTCTGCCGTTGGATACTACGGCAGCGACGACGGAGATGCACTGAAAGGCGAGGGCGACCAGCCGGGGAGTGACTTTCTTGCAAAAGTCACAAAGGATTGGGAAGCGGCTGCCTCTGATATCGCGGCGCTCGACATAAGAGTCGTGAGGATGAGAACGGGCGTCGTACTGTCACCGAAAGGTGGTGCACTGGAGCCGATGGCAAAGCAGGTTCGATTAGGATTGGGGGCTCCTTTAGGTACCGGTCGACAATACATGAGCTGGGTACATCTCGACGATCATTGTGAGGCTTACATTTACGCGCTCGAGCATGATGCCATTCACGGGCCGTACAACAGTGTGGCGCCTCAGCCGGTAACCAATCAGGCGTTTACGCGGGAGATAGCACACGTGCTGAAGAAGCCCCTGTTCCTTCCTCATATTCCCCGGTTCATAATCAGGATGGTGCTTGGTGAGATGTCTGTGCTCGTATTGGACGGTTGCAGGGTATCGTCTGAAAAATTGGTTGCCGCAGGCTTCACATTCAGACACCCGAAGCTGGAAGACGCGCTGCAAGATGTTTTGAAAGTTCGGAGATGAACAGAAGCAGGAGAATTTTGACTGCTAATCCATCGATCCTAAGGCTTCACGGCTACCGCAATCTTGGAGTCGGCTGTCCCGTAATACAGGAACCATTGTCCGCGAAAAGGAACCAAGCCCTCAACAAAGCACACCTGATTCACTTGCCCGGCTAATTCGTAAGGCCTGTCAGGTTTCAGGAAGTGTTCGTTAAGCCGGTCGATCGCAACCGTAGGATCATTTTTGTCGAACAAAGCCTGTCCCGAACAGTATGCGCCTGGCGCAAGCGTTGTATCGCCTCCGGTATCCAGGTTCATGCCGTTATAAATCAGCGTGACGCCACGATCGGTTAATAATGCAAATGGTCCGCTTTCAACCAGGCGGCTATCGAAATATCCAGGTCGCGGCTTCAGCACGGACTTAAGTCGCCCACCTTCTTCTACCGGCGTCCAGTGAAGAAGATCGTCTGAAGTGGCCATGAACAGATCGGTATCGCCAAAGTACATCCAATACTTTCCGTTGATCCGGGCAGCGACCACGGCTTGACCGGATGCCGGCAAGCCGGTGGTATGGCTATTTGCCAGCTGAGCCGTATCTCTTAGCGCGGCCACGATCGCACCCGATTTGCTCCAGGTATTTTTGTACTTGCCCTGCAGCACGGTGCCGTGCTTGGTCCAGGTCATCAAATCTTTCGAAGATGCGACCAATAGCCTGGCCGTTGTACCATCGTAGCCTGTATATGTCATAATGTACTCACCTCTTTCGCTTTTCACAATACGCGGATCTTCCACGCCGCCTTCCCATTCGAAACGTTTAAGGCTGTCGTTGTCGGGAAAGAATACAGGTGCGGGCAATCTGGTGAAGTGGAGGCCATCGTCGCTTGTGGCCAGGCCGAGCCTCGATGTTCCGGCGTACTTGCCAATTGTGTCCTCGGCGCGAAAAATCATGTAGACCTTGCCCTTGTGCACTACTGCAGCGGGATTGAAGACATCTTTTTCATCCCATCGCACTACTTTATTCAATATCGGACAAGTGAAGGTGCTTGTACCTGGAAGAAGGATTGGATTGAGACTATCAACTTTTTCAAAAGGTAGCAAAGCCCAGTTTGCAATATTCAAGATTGCCGTGCTGTCAGTTGAAAGCATGGGGTCGCTATTCTTCCTCACCGTGCAGGCTATGGTGAGACAGCTGCAGAATAGCGCCAACAGGATTTGTTTGGACAGATTACCCTTTAATTTCATCGAACGATGTACGTTATTTACCTTCAAGTTATAACTATGAAAGGTACCAGAAAGAAAAAAGTTGCCGACCTCGTCGTCAACGATGAGTCGTTGGCGGAAGAGCAACTCATCAGGCAGGCATTTAAGGATAAAGATTGGGCCGAACTAAAAGGCGCGAATAGTTGGATGATTTTTAAGGTAATGTCCGAATTTGTAGAAGGTTTGGAGAAGTTGGCAAAGATCGGCCCGTGCGTGACGATATTCGGGTCGGCCCGGGTAAAGCCAAGCAATCCATTTTACAAGATGGCCGACGAGATTGCCTACCAACTCGTGCAACACGGATACGGTGTGATTACGGGCGGGGGGCCGGGTATCATGGAGGCCGGTAACCGCGGTGCACATCGCGCGAAAGGAAAGTCGGTGGGATTGAACATCTATCTTCCACACGAACAGAAGGGAAATATCTACATCGACCCCGACAAACTCATCACGTTCGACTACTTCTTCGTGCGCAAGGTGATGTTTATGAAATATTCGCAGGGCTTCATCGTCATGCCCGGCGGATTCGGCACACTCGACGAGTTGACGGAAGCCCTCACGCTTATCCAAACAAAGAAGATTGGACGTTTTCCAATTGTGCTTGTAGGTAAAAAATTCTGGGGTGGTCTCATCGACTTCTTCAAAAAGGCACTGGTTAAGGATAAGATGATCCACTCGGACGACTTGTATCTGTTCAATCTGGTGGACACCCCGGCAGATGCTGTGAAAGTGATCGACGAATTTTATTCCAAGTACCTGTTGTCACCTAACTTCTAGATAGCCAGATACGCCGAGATTTGGACTTGCTGTATGCCTTTTCGCCGCAGCGGGATACTAAAATTTAGCCATCGATTATGGGTGTTTTCAGTTATTGGTTTTTCTTTGCAGAACGATGATCAACGACACCGTAGAAATTGTTACGAAGCTCTTGTACGAGGCCACGCGTCGTCGTCGCATTTGCAGTCTGTCTCTCACTGATGAACCAGAACCGCGAATTGTCCATCCTTATGGACTTTGTCAGACAAACCGCGACAAGATTATGATTATCTGTTGGCAGGAAGATGGATACGCGGGTACGTCCCGGCTCCCCGGCTATCGGAACCTGTCGTTGATGAGATGTTCAACGGTTGAGCTATTAGACAGGCACTTTCTCGTCCGAGGGGATTTCAATCCTGCCGACTCGTCCTATCAAGACTGGGTATTTCATGTGAGTTAGCACGTCGTTGCAAAAATACGTAACCGTCCCCCTGGCGCGAATTTATATTCGGCAAACCAATGTCCTGGTTCATGGTGGTTCTTGATTTCAAATATTTTTTACACTGACGTACTGAATGTGTTGGCTTCTTCAGTTTTTTCGAAGTGTCTCGCGGGGTAACCGAATCTGATCTGAATAGAATTGCATTCGTGAATGCATCGGATCCAGCGGCACAATTTTTTCAACAAGCGACAATTTGTGATTGACGAAGACCTCGAGGTAATAATTTCCGAGCAAGTATAGATTGACTTTATAATTGTAGTAGCGAATGGCCATTACGAACGTACCTTTTTCGTAAAGCAAGCTGATCTTGTCATTCAACGTCAACTCCGCAAATTCAGTGCTTGTGATCATTTAATAAACATAACGCAAAAATATGTCGAGCACAATCTTGACAGAAGTCAAGTTTTTATTTAAAGATTGTTGTCGAAGTTGCCTGCGTAGCGAGTAGATTCTTTCTGAAAAAGGGCACAGCAAAAAATCAACCAACTCTTAGTGAAAGTGAAAGATGTATACAAAGTAGAAGTGATAACGGATATTTTATGATGGTGGTTGTGAAGGAATTTTATCACCGGATCGGATTTTTTTTGAAAGGAGGAGCTGATGAACTGAGGGTATAAGAGTAACAGTCTGAAGACTGGGAGGGAGAGGGCACCAGTCTGAAGACTGGCGCCAGAACGCGGAGACTGGGAGGGAAGAGGGCACCAGTCTGAAGACTGGCGCCAGGAGGCAGGCAGCCAGGGCACAAAAAAACCTTCAAGCTTTCGCCTGAAGGTTTTGTAGGGTGAATGATGGGACTCGAACCCACGACCCTCAGAATCACAATCTGATGTTCTAACCGGCTGAACTACATCCACCGTTTTGAGGACTGCAAATTTAGCCACCTGGCCGGATTTTGCAAAGCTAACTGCGCGTAAAACTCAGGCGCCGGCCCTTTATCGACTGGTCAAAGCTGCCGCCGCGCCACGCGAGGTGCCCCGATACCCACGTTTTGGCAATAGTTGAGCCAAAAGTGACTCCCTCAAGGGGCGACCACCCGCAATGATAGAAAATGTTCTCCTTTTTCACCGAAGTTGGATTCTTGGGGTCGACGAGCGTTAAATCGGCATAATAACCTTCACGGATAAAACCCCTCTTTTCTATTTGAAACAGGCGCGCAGGATTGTGGCACATTTTGCTCGCTATAAAGGGCAATCCAACGCGTCCCTGATGGTAGAATTCCAGCATGGCGAGCAGGCTATGCTGAACCATCGGTCCGCCAGACGGAGCCTTGAAATAACTGTTTTGCTTTTCGCCCCAGGTGTGCGGAGCATGGTCCGTAGCAATCACGTCGATCCGGTCATCCAGGAGGGCCTGCAAAATTGCTGCCTGGTCGTCAGCCGTCTTGACCGCAGGATTCCATTTAATCAGGGTGCCCAGGCGCTCATAGTCGCTGTCGTTGAACCAAAGGTGATGCACGCAGGCCTCCGCCGTGACCTTCTTTTGCTCCAACGGAATATGGTTATCGAAAAGGGAAGTCTCGCGCCCGGTAGAAATGTGTAGTACGTGAAAACGCGTGCCGAATTTCCGGGCCATGCCGACAGCAAACGAAGAGGACAGCCAGCACGCTTCAGCACTCCGAATGAGCGGATGGCAGCTGATGGGCACGGCTTCCCCGTATTTTTCGCGAAACATCTCACTGTTGAGCCGTATCGTTCCTTCGTCTTCACAATGAGCAGCTATCAGTGAAGGAAAGGTGGAGAAGTAGCGTTCGAGCACTTTCGGATCATCGACCAGTAGGTTCCCCGTTGAAGAACCCATGAATATCTTGAGCCCGCACACCGTACGTATATCCGTCTTCATCACTTCTTCGAAGTTGTCGTTGGCCGCTCCCATGTAGAACGAATAATTCGCCAGAGAAGTCTCGGCAGCAGTGGCATACTTTTGCGCCAACAAGTGCTGGGTAAAGGTAGGGGGATTGGTGTTAGGCATCTCCATGAACGACGTCACACCACCTGCGACCGCGGCACGTGATTCAGAATAAATATTTCCTTTGTGTGTGAGCCCTGGTTCGCGAAAGTGAACCTGATCATCAATAACGCCGGGAAACAACAGTTTTCCCTGTGCGTCTATCACCTCGTCGGCCCGTCTTGACGCCAGGTCGCGGCCAATAGTGTCAATGAATGCGCCCTTGATCAGCAGGTCACCTTCAGACACCTCGCCGTCATTGACTATATTTGCATTGACAATTAGTTGCGTCTTCATCGCGGTAAAATTAAAGGTAAAGCATCAGTGAGCGAATCTTTCAGGATTTTTAATCTGAACAAACAGCTGCTGGATGCTGTGGCCGATCAGCATTTCTCCATGCCTACTGAAATTCAGCAGAAGGCTATTCCTGCGATCATAGCAGGAAACGACGTTATTGGAATCGCTCAAACGGGCACCGGAAAGACAGCAGCCTACCTGCTGCCACTCTTAATGAAGATTAAGTATGCACAGGGCATGGACCCACGAGCCCTCATCCTTGCGCCAACGAAGGAACTCGTCGTACAAATCGCGGAGCACACGGTCGAGCTGGCCAAGTACACAGATCTTCGAATTGAGCCTTTGTATGGCGGGGTAGGGCCGAAGACTCAAATCGAAATGATCCGCAAAGGTATTGATATTGTCGTGGCCACGCCAGGACGATTCTGGGAGCTCTATCTGAGGAAAGAACTGCCTACCGGCGCGTTGAAGGTATTGGTGCTGGACGAGGCAGACAGAATGATGGAAATGGGTTTCATGAGACAACTGCGCAAGGTGCTTGAAGTCATCCCCCGCAAGCGCCAGAACCTTTTGTTTTCTGCCACGTTTTCTGCCAAGGTCGAACTGCTTTCGGCGGAGTTTCTCGAATTTCCTCACAAGATCGAGATCACTCCTCCCGCGACACCCGCACAACGGGTTGACCAGACGCTTTACTACATTCCTAACATCGGAACGAAGCTGAACTTTTTGGGATACCTCCTTCAAAAGGAAGAAGAGTATAACAGGGTGCTGATTTTTGCCCGTACGAAAGGAAGCGCCGATAACATAGTTACCTATCTCGAATCACGCAGATTCGGTCCTACACGGGTCATCCACTCTAACAAAGGACAGAACAGCCGGATCAACGCGGTAAATGAATTCAAGGATGGCAAACTTCGTATCCTGGTTTCGACCGATGTAACGGCCCGCGGCATCGATGTTGAAAGAGTATCCCATGTGATAAATTTCGACGTCCCCGTTTTTCACGAGGACTATGTTCATAGGATCGGACGAACGGGCCGCGCCTTTCGCGAAGGCACCGCGCTAACTTTCGCCACACCAGCCGAGCAGTTCCACATTGAAAAGATCGAGGAAATCATACGCGAGAAAATACCTGTACGCACGTTGCCTCCGGAAGTCCCCGTGGTCAGCACACCCTATGAAGAAGCGCAGACCATGGCACGCGATGTGGACTTTCACAAGCGAAAGGATGATCCGTCGTTCAAGGGTGCCTTTCATGAGAGAAAAACCAAGAAGTGGTGAGGCCCCTGCGCCCATAACCTCACTTGGTGTCCGTCGTGCTAATCGAATTATGTTTTTTGGAATTGCGTTTCTGCGTATAGCTTATTCGTTGCGATCTTTGTGGTGAGACAAAGAACCAGCTTCACGCCGGTTCGTTAGGGTCTTGTGCGAGAACGTTATTTTCATGAGCAGATTTAATCTGGCTTCATACGCTGGGTATGTCTACGGTGTTTGAAAAATGAGAGTTCGAGTGTTGCCATACGCGATATTGTGGCAGCTGTTATTGGGATTGAGTATGTCAATTTTTCGGAGAGGTGAAGGGGACGTTTGCGGAAGATTTCAACGGTAAGGTACGGGCCAGTTTTCAGACTAGAGGGGTTTGGTGATAGTAGAATGGTTAGCACAAGTCTCCCGCTTAGTGCGTGCCCGGTTCATGAACTTGGAACGGAAGACCTGCGCCAACTTAGCGTAGGAAGGTTAGCACAAGTCTCCCGCTTGTTGTGTGCTCAATTTCTGAACCCGAAGCGGAAGACTTGCGCCAACAACTGAGCGGAAGTCTTGCGCCAGCAACGTCACAACAAACGGAATCCTTGCGCTGACTAACGTACATCACAAAGACATCATGTCTTTGAATTTGGCGGCTTGTCTGCGGCTGACTTCTACTTTGTCGCCGCCGCGCAACTTCACCATAAGGCCTCCGTTGAACCATGGCTCAATGCCTTCCACCCAGCTCAGGTTCACGATGTGCTTGCGGCTGGCGCGGAAGAAAGCACGCTCATCCAATTTTTCGTCCAACGCGTTGAGCGATTTGTGAATCATGGGCCGGTTGTTGTCGAAATATACCTTGATATAGTTCCCATCCGATTCGAACAATCTCACGTTGGTGAGACTGACAAACCAACAACGATCTCCGTCTTTTACGAACACTTGATCCTGAAGGCCAAGTTTCTTTTCGGGGCCACGGGTGGCGGCATTCTTTGCGCGTTCTTTGTCAGCGAGCTTGGCGATGGCTTCAGACAGTCGCTCCGGTTGAATGGGTTTGAGCAAATAATCGAGCGCATTTACCTCGAACGCTTTGAGCGCAAACTCGTCGTAGGCTGTTGTGAAAACCACCAGGGGAACAGAATCAAGTTCTTCCAACAGCTGGAACCCTGTCTTGCCCGGCATCTGAATGTCCAGAAAAAGCAGGTCAGGATTGAGGTCATTTACCAACTGGATCGCCTCGTCCGCATTCATAGCTTCGCCAACTACTTCTATGCTGGGATGGTCTTCCAGCAACTTCATCAATTCTTTGCGCGCCAGGCGCTCGTCATCTACGATTAATGCTCTCATGGCTTGTATTTTGTGGAATAACTAGTTCTGTCAGTACAAAATTATCGTTTTCATTGGCAATCTTAAAAGAGGCATCATCACCATATAACAGTTTCAGCCTTTGAACGGTATTCTTGATGCCCAATCCGGATTTCCCTCGCTTCACACCGTTCACCATGTGGCCGCTATTTCGGATCTGAATCCGCAATTTGTCACCTTCCACGGTGGTTTTCATCTGGATCAGGCCGCCAGGCGTAAGCCTTGAAATGCCGTGCTTTATACCGTTCTCCACCAACGTCTGGATCATCAGGGGCGGCACGAGAAATCGCTGTGAGTCCGGATGAATGTCGAATTCCGTTTTCAGGCGCTCCTCAAATCGAATACTTTCAAGCCCAAGATAGTCCTTCACAATCTTTAATTCGTCATCGAAATTCGTCAATCCCTGCTTATCCGAAGCCAGCGATTTCCGAAGGATATTGCTGAGCTGATTGATCGCCTGCTTCGACTTCCTGGGATTCTCATCCACGAGCGCCCGAATGCTATTCAAGGCGTTGAAGATAAAGTGGGGATTAAGCTGAGATTTCAGATTGTTCAATTCGATCTCAATCATCGAAGCCTCGTACTTAAGCGACTTGTTATATTGGTCAAAATAGTGATAGGTAAAGTAAAAGACGGTCCACAGGAAGAACACGATGGAATAGACAATTGACTGTCCCAAAATCTGCTGCACATCAAAGGCCGTTTGTGGGTTGAAGAGTCTCCCCAGTAATACATTTACAGGAATTTTCAGAAAGTACACGAGGAGTGCCATGGCGAACACAGCAATGAAAACGCTGGGCACCAGTTTGTGGATGGGAAATGACAGCCACGTCCACCGCCTGATGAGGTTCCGAAATATGTGCGTCACACCCAGACAGATAAAAGCTTCGATGATAAAAAAGACCAGCCGTCTCGTCGTGATGCTGCCAGACGAATCGTAGCTGTACACGATCTGGAATAGCGCGAAAATCGACCAGCCACAGATCTGGAAAATGGCATATAGACGCTCTTTGTTCACCGCTCAGGACTAACCGGTAAAAGTAGCTAATTCATCCCTTCCAGTCGTCTCTTTTATGTAAAAGGTCATGCGTGTTTGAACTGTAACATGTATAGGAACAAAACGCCTACTGCTGCAATCAACACCCAAGTAATGATGACCAGGGGCTTTTTGTAGGCAACCAGTTTGGTGGTGGAGGCCAGGTTATTGAAAACAAACGCCGCTGCCCCCAGCAGGTACAGGCCGGCTTCGAGCATATCGCGGTTGACTAACTGATAAATACCGACGCCGAGGAAAATGAGGGCAAAACCGTATTGGCGGAGCGATGCATTCATGAATAGCGAAGGTTCAATTTAGTTCTTGTTTGAGGAACGCCCCGGTATAGCTCGCGGGATTTTTGGCTACTTCTTCGGGGGTACCGGCAGCAATGATGCGGCCTCCTTTCTCGCCTCCTTCCGGCCCCATATCTATGATGTAGTCGGCGGACTTGATCACATCCATGTTGTGTTCGATGACGAGGACGGTGTTCCCTTTGTCTACCAGCTTTTGCAACACATCGAGCAGGTGCGCAATGTCTTGAAAGTGCAGCCCAGTCGTTGGTTCGTCCAGAATATAAAACGTCTTTCCCGTGTCGCGTTTCGATAGCTCTGTCGCCAGCTTCACGCGCTGGGCCTCGCCTCCAGAAAGTGTTGTGGCATGTTGGCCCAATGAAATGTAGCCAAGACCCACTTCGCTCAGCGTATGAATTTTTCGAAGAATCTTCGGTTGATTTTCAAAGAACCCAACGGCTTCTTCCACGGTCATATCCAGCACATCACTAATGGATTTGCCTTTGAATCTAACCTCCAGCGTCTCGCGATTATATCGCTTTCCTTTGCATGTTTCGCATGGTACATAGACGTCAGGCAGGAATTCCATCTCAATTAAGCGAAGTCCCGCCCCTTCACAGGTTTCGCAGCGTCCACCCTTTACGTTGAATGAAAACCGTCCGGTCTTGTAACCGCGAATTTTCGATTCAGGCAGTTGAGCAAACAGATCACGGATGTCTGAGAACACGCCAGTGTAAGTCGCGGGATTCGATCGCGGCGTTCGACCTATCGGCGACTGGTCAACTTCAATCACTTTGTCAAGGTGCTGCAAACCATCAACCTTCTTGTGCGGCAACGGAACCGCGCGTGAGTTGTAAAAATGACCGTTGAGAATAGGAAACAATGTTTCGTGAATCAGCGTCGACTTGCCGCTTCCCGATACGCCGGTGATGCAGGTGAGCGTGCCTAAAGGGATCTTTAAATCGACATTCTTGAGGTTGTTTCCGTTGGCCTGCGTCAACATTATTTTGTCCCCGCTGCCTTTGCGTCTGTTGCCTTTGGGTGTAATGCCCAGCTGTCCACGCAAGTATCGCGCGGTTGTGCTGTTGCCTTTGAGAAATGTTCGCGGATCGCCCTCAGCCACTACGTTGCCACCGTGACGTCCGGCACCTGGTCCAATGTCGATGATATAATCGGACTCGAGCATCATGTCTTTGTCGTGCTCCACGACAATCACCGAATTGCCCAGATCCCGAAGGTCTTTTAGTGCCTTGATGAGCTTTACATTGTCGCGGGCATGCAAACCGATGCTCGGCTCGTCCAGGATGTAGAGCACACCAACCAACTGGGTACCGATCTGCGTGGCAAGCCTGATACGCTGTGACTCGCCGCCACTCAACGTACGGATAGGCCGATTGAGATTGAGGTAATCCAGTCCCACATCCAGAAGGAAACCGATGCGCTTCCGAATTTCTTTCAGGATTTCTGTGGCGATGATGCGTTGCTTTTCGTTGACGCGATCCTCCAGCCCTTCAAACCATTTCTTCAATGCCTGGATATCCAGCACGGCCAATTCGGCAATGTTCTTGCCGTCAATCTTGAAATGCAGCGATTCCTTTTTAAGCCGTGCGCCATGGCACTCGGGGCAAACCTTCGTTACCGTAAAATCCTCTACCCATTTCTTAATAGCTTCTGAACCCTCTTCGCGTTGCTTTTCGAGAAAGCTGATAATGCCTTCGAATTTTGTGTTCCATTCCGTACCCGGATATTTTACCGACGATACGGCAACGGGTATGTCATCGCCATACAGAAGAATCTGGATGACTTCCTTGGGAACGTCTTTAACCGCCGTGGTGAGCGCAAGTTTGTAACGCTTCAGAATAGCTTCGATCTTTTTGAATATCCAGATGTCACGGTATTCTCCGAGCGGAAGAATGCCACCTCTGCTAATGCTTAAGGACTTATCAGGTATGACCGATGCCTCCGTGATTTCGTTTATCTGACCGAGGCCATTGCAGGTCGGACACGCGCCGTACGGCGAATTGAATGAGAAAGCATTCGGGGCTGGCTCATCGTACGAAAGTCCCGTCTTGGGGTCCATGAGGAACTTCGAAAAGTGATGCGCCTTTCCATTCTCCTCCATGATCATCATGATTCCCTTGCCTTCTTTCAGAGATTTATTGATCGACTGACCAATGCGTGTCCGGTCTTTCGCATCAGCAACAATACGATCGACGACAATTTCAATGTCGTGTATCTTGTATCGATCCAGTTGCATTTTCGCGGAGATCTCTATCAACTCTTCGTCTACACGCACCTTCGTGTATCCTGACTTCCGGATCTGTTGGAACAGCTCGCGGTAGTGCCCTTTTCTGCCTTTCACTACGGGCGCCAGGAGGACCAGCTTCCGGGACTTATAGTGTTGCAGAATAGTGTCCAGAATCTGGTCTTCCGATTGTCTTACCATTCGATCGCCCGACAAGTACGAAAATGCCTCACCTGTCCGTGCAAATAGCAGGCGCATGAAGTCGTAAATCTCCGTAACCGTTCCCACGGTAGAGCGGGGATTGCGGGAGGTCGTCTTTTGTTCGATGGAGATAACAGGACTCAGGCCATTGATCTTGTCGACGTCCGGGCGTTCCAGGTTGCCCATGAAGCTGCGCGCATAGGCGGAAAAGCTTTCCATATAGCGCCGCTGTCCTTCGGCATATATGGTGTCGAAGGCAAGCGATGACTTTCCACTCCCACTAATGCCCGTGATGACGATCAATTTGTTGCGGGGAAACGTAACGTTGATGTTCTTCAGGTTATGTTCCCGAGCCCCGATTATCTCAATGGTATCGTGGTCGTAAGTATTATTTGCAGGCCGTGTGACGGCACTTTTTGCCATAAGCTAGGATAAGAAAATGATAACCAAAAAGCCCGGATAATTGTTCACCAGGTGAGAATCGGACGCCAAAATAGAAAATTATGCCACGTGTTGGCCCGTGGCGGCTTTCCACAGGTCGAACCAGTCCTGGCGATCGAGCTGAATGTCCCGTGCGGCAGCAGCATCGCTCAGCCTGTCAGGTTTTGAAGTGCCGATTATTGGAAAAATCCTGGCGGGATGCCGCAAGAGCCACGCCAGCAGCAGTTGTGAGGGGGTAGCCTTATACTTTGCCGCTTTTGCCGACAGAATATCGTTAGGTTCTTTTACCAACTTGCCCCCTCCCAGCGGCGACCAGGCCATTGGCGCTACGCGGCGCCGCATCAGGTCGTCCAGCGTGCCATCCAACATGGCCTGGTGATGAGAAAGCGAGATTTCAAGTTGATTGGTCACCAGCGGAAAGTCCAAATAACTTTGCAACATTTCGAATTGCGCCGTTGTGAAGTTCGAGACCCCGAAATGCAGAACCTTTCCATCCCGCTTCAGCGCCGTGAATGCCTCGGCGACTTCGTGCGGGTCCAACATCGGATCCGGTCGGTGGATCAGCAACAAGTCGATGTGATCCGTATGTAGCATCTTCAGGGAGTTCTCGGCCGACCACTCAATATGACTGCGGGAAGTATTATAGTGCTTTATCCAGGTTGAAGGCCTGTGCACCGACACCAGCATGATGCCACACTTGGTGATCAGCTGCATCTTGTGACGAAGGGAAGGCGTGCGTTCGATGACCGATCCGAATAGCTGTTCGTTTTGATGATCTCCGTAGATGTCAGCATGATCGAAGGTTGTCATTCCAACATCCAGCGCGCGATGAATAAGTCCCTCCACTTCGTTCACCGGAAGCGTCCATCGCCATGCGCCGGCAATAATTCTGGAAAAGGTCGGGCCACCGGAAGTCAGAGGTACAGGATTCATCAGGTTGTCTTTATCGGGCAGCAATTAAACAAAAAACCCAATAGGCCAGATCAGTGCGTTTGAAGCCAGTTCACAAGAAGGTCTACAAACTCCTGAGGCTTTTCGGCCTGAACCCAATGACCTGTTTCAAGAGTCTCTAGTGAGGCCGCGGGAAAACGCGTCTTGATTCTCTCCCAGTCGGTATCTTTAATATACTGCGATCGGGCACCCTTAATGAACAGCGTTGGCTTGTCGAAGGTGCCAGAGGTCAATAGGTCAATCCCCACGTTGCTGAGCTTTTCCCGGATAACAGGAAGGTTCACTTTCCACGAAAATCCACCCTCGGCGGTGCGCTGCAGATTCTTGAGCAAAAATTGTCGGACGTCTGGTTCTGCTACTTTAGCGGCCAACAGGGTATCGGCGTCGTTCCGGGACTTGAGCTCAGACAGCGGCAGTTCTGCCATCGCATTTACCAAAGCATAGTGCTCCAGATTGTAGGCGCGCGGGGCGATGTCTACCACCACGAGCTTATTTACCCGATCGGGATGCTGCAAAGCAAAGTTCATCACAGTCTTGCCGCCCATAGAGTGCCCGATCAGGACCGGATCTCTCAGATCATTGGCGTCCAGAAACTCCAACAGATCCGTCACCATCGACTGATAATCGAATGCGTCGTCATGCGGCGACTGGCCATGATTGCGCTGGTCGATGGCATAAATTTTGAATTGAGGAGATAAGAGCTTCCCCTGGGTCAGCCAATTATCGCTCGAGCCTAGCAGCCCGTGCAGAATGATCAATGGTGCCCCGTCACCATACTCCCGAGAGAATAATTTCATGTTATTCAATGTTTGATTCGCAGGCAATGTCCCACGAATTACTTCCAGCCGCGTTGGGCAGGTGTCAAAAATAGAATTAAGTAGTCAGAACTCAGAATTTACATGACGACAGGTATATTTGGGACTTTTATAATTGACGGATGGAACTAACTGAAGGAACATATACAATACAAGGGATTCCGGCACTGGATATTGTTCAGCAATTCGGAACACCGCTCTATGTATACGATGGCGATAAGATTGCCAGTCAGCTGAGAAGCTTGCGGACGGCGTATTCAGGATCTGAAGTGCGGGTGAAGTATGCGGCTAAGGCGCTCACGAACCTTTCGATACTCAAATTAATTCGAAAGCACGGCGCCGGCATCGAAGTTGTTTCTCTGCAAGAAGCGCACATCGCCAGGAAGGCCGGCTTTACGTCAAATGAGATTCTCTTCACCCCAAGCGGCGTTGACTTTAGCGAGATCGTCGAAGGCGTGGAACAAGGTCTGGCGGTGAACATTGATAACTTACCCGCGCTTGAGAAATTTGGCGAGCGTTACAAAAACAGCTATCCCTGTGGCATTCGCATGAATCCACATATTCTGGCGGGTGGCAATTATAAAATATCTACCGGCCACAGCACTTCCAAGTTCGGCATTTCTATTTTCCAGCTGCCTCAGATTCGGGAGATCGTTGATCGCTATCAGATGCGGATTAACGGCCTGCACATTCACACAGGTTCGGAGATTACTGAGACGGATATCTTCCTGAAGATGGCGGAGATCCTTTTTGGATTGGCGGGCGACTTCCCCGATTTGAAATACATTGACTTTGGCAGTGGCTTCAAGGTGGCTTATAAAGAAGGCGATATGGTAACCAATGTCTATGACGTTGGTTTGAAACTCACCAAGATCTTCAACGACTTCTGCATGCACTACGGTAGGAAGCTGGAGTTGTGGATCGAGCCCGGTAAATACATCGTAAGCGAGGCGGGTACTTTACTCGTTCAAGCTAATGTAGTAAAGTCTACACCCACGGTTACATTCGTTGGGGTGAACAGTGGTCTCAATCACCTGGTACGTCCCATGATGTACGATTCTTATCACCACATCGTCAACGTGTCCAATCCCAAGGGTTCACCGAAGGTATACACGGTAGTGGGCTACATCTGCGAAACCGACACGTTCGGATCCGATCGCAAGATCAACGAAGTACGCGAGAAGGACATTATCGGCATAAAAAATGCCGGAGCGTATGGCTTCGCGATGTCTTCAAATTATAATTCGAGACTTAAGCCTGCCGAGGTACTGGTGGTAAATAAGGAGGTAAAATTGATACGCGAACGCGAGACTGTCGAAGACCTCCTGCACCGCCAGGTGGAAGTTGACGTCTAGTATGCCCTTGCAAAAAATCAGCCATGGCGGGTGCAGATTTAACAATAACAACTTTTTCGAGGCGGAGAATGTTACTTTCATGTTTCCAAGAACTGATTTCATGAGAATATCCGCCATAATCGTCCTGGTATTCGCGACGGCCGCCCTGTACGCCCAAGTATTGCAGCCGGCCAAGCTCGTGGCAGAAACCCCCGATAAACAATTGAAGGTCGGCGATGAGGTCGAACTCGTATTCAGGGCCACTATCGATAAAGACTGGTACATCTACAGCGTCGACTTCGATGCCGATTGCGGACCGATCCCTATGGCGGTCACCCTGGAGAAAGATGCCGGCTATGAACTCGTCGGAAAACTTACCGCTGTGAACGACAAGTCGAAGCACGACAAGATCTTCGACTGCGATGTGCGCATTTTCATAGGGACGGGCGAGTTCAGGCAAAAAATCAAAATCCTCTCGGCCGACGTTAAGTTGGCAGGAAGTTATGAAGGTCAGGTGTGCTCTGAGGTGGAGGGCAAATGCGTACTCTTCGACGGAGACCTTACGTTTGGCAAGATCAAAGTGACCGGGTCGGGCAAGGCCCCGAAACCCAACGTCGAAAAAAAAACTGAAGGCGCATCTGCGGTAAAGGTGACGCCGGGCACCGGAAGCCAGGCGCCACGAGACAGCTCATCGCGTACAGCCCAAGCGTTAGACAAAAAGGTGGTATACGGCGAAAGCAAGGGACCTATTCTGGATCCGTCACTCATTCAAGGTGATCCTACTCAACAGTCTTTCTTCGGATTCTTTCTTCTTTCGTTCATTGCCGGTCTGGCTGCCTTGCTCACACCCTGTGTATTTCCCATGATACCCATGACCGTGAGTTTCTTTACGGGCCAGGGTGGATCGAAATCCAGGGCGCTGTTGTATGGATTCTCGATCATTGGTATCTATACCCTCATCGGCGCGGCCCTCGCTCCCCTTATGGGTCCCGAGACGGCCAATCACCTGTCTACCGAGTGGTTGCCCAACCTGATCTTTTTCACCGTGTTTGTCGTATTTGGATTGTCGTTCCTCGGCTTGTTTGAGATCACGTTACCGGGCACTTTCATCAACAAGGTCGATCAACAGGCGGAGAAGGGCGGATTTGTTGGTATCTTTTTCATGGCCTTTACGCTGGTCCTCGTATCGTTCTCCTGTACCGGACCGCTTGTGGGAAGCATACTGGTTTCATCTGCGGGCGGTGCCTTTCTAAAACCTATTGTTGGCATGTTTGCCTTCTCGCTGGCTTTTGCGATTCCATTTACCCTATTCGCCTTCTTTCCGGGTTGGCTAAGGTCCCTGCCGAAGTCAGGCGGCTGGCTGAATGCCGTGAAGGTTGTTTTGGGTTTTGTCGAACTGGCACTGGCCTTCAAGTTCTTAAGTATTGCCGATCAGGCATTCCATTGGGGCATTCTGGATCGTGAGGTCAACATTGCTATATGGATTGTGATTGTTACACTCATTGGACTGTACCTCATGAAAGCCTTCCGGCTTCCTGGCGACACCGGCAAGGACGTTGAAGACAAGCGCGTGGGCATACCCCGATTGACGCTCGCCATGGTGTCGTTCACCTTTGTGGTTTACCTCGTCCCCGGCATGTGGGGAGCGCCGTTAAAGGCGTTGGCTGGCTATTTACCGCCCCTGTACACACACGACTTTAACCTGCTGGCTGCCGAAGAAGGGCAGGGCGGCGCCATCTGCGACGAGCCGAAGTATGCCGACTTCCTGCATCTGCCCCATGGTCTGAATGGCTACTTCGACTACGACCAGGCAATTGCCTGTGCGCGGCAACAAGGTAAACCCCTCTTCATTGACTTTACCGGGCACGGCTGCACCAACTGCCGCGAAATGGAAAGTGTCGTATGGTCGGATCCGGAGGTGTTAAAACGATTGCGGAACGATTTTGTAGTCGTGGCATTGTACATCGACGACAAGACGGAGCTTCCGGAAAGCGATTGGTACACGTCGGGTTATGATCAAAAGGTGAAAAAGACAATTGGCAAGCAGAACGCTGACCTGCAGATCACCAATCTCAACAACAATGCCCAGCCATTCTATGTGCTGTTGGGCAGCGACGAACGCGTGCTGGTGTCGCCCTACGGCTACGACAAGAACGTGAGCAGCTTCGTCAAGTTCCTTGATAGTGGACTTCAGAAATTCAAGCAAATCAGTACGCGCTGACACCTGCAACTATCAGGTATTCACACTGAAATTCTTACCCAGTTTTAAGTAAGTTTTACGGCAGAGCCGTGTTCCGCCCTCATTTTGAACGTTTTGATTATTCAAATCAATCTTTATATTTGAATGTCGGGAGGATTCTTACATGGGCCTGGCCCATGCTTTTTGAACTCGTAAATTGCCTCTCAATTTTTTAATTAACTGATCCCTGCCTTGCGGGGTGTAAAACTTTTGACAGAATGCAGAAACGCTGGTTAGGATTCCTGGGAATCGCCCTTTTTACCGTCGCAGTTGTTACCGTTAACCGGTATTATGTTGAGCCGCTGTTAACCGAACAGAGTACTGACTCGTTGAGTCAGACGGTCATAGAGGTGAAGGAACCGAAGGTGTTGTACGGCATGGTCGTCGACGATTACGAGGTGGTGGAAGACAAGGTGAAGCGCAACCAAAGCCTTGGAAAGATCCTGGAAGAGTACAACGTCCCGGCAAATATCATTCATCAGGTATCCACACTTTCACGCACCATTTTCGATGTGCGCAAGATTGCGCCGGACAGGAAGTATACGCTGCTGTGCCAGCAGGACTCTTCCAAGACCGCGAAAGTGTTGGTTTACGAGCCCAACCCTATCGAATACATTGTTTTCCGTTTTGAAGACACCCTATGGGTTGACGTCTGCAAACGCGACGTCGTCATTCTTGAGAAAAGCATTACCGGAGAGATTAAGTCGAATCTGTCTGAAACGATTGAAGAACTTGGTATCTCTCATGAACTGACCAATAAGTTTGTGGATATCTTCGGATGGCAGGTGGATTTTTCGCGTCTCCAAAAAGGTGACAAGTTCAAGCTTATCTACGAAGAGGCACAGGTTGAAGGTGTTTCAGTAGGTATCAAGGAGATCAACGCCATTTATTTCGAACACTCGTCCAGCCCGTATTATGCCTTCCCTTTCGATCAGGGTGAAGGCGTTGATTACTACGACGACGAAGGCAAGAGCCTGCGCAAGGCCCTGCTCAAGTATCCCATCGAATTTACACGCATTAGCTCGCGTTTCAATCTGAATCGTTTTCATCCGGTACAGAAGCGCTATAAGCCGCATCTGGGTACAGACTTCGCAGCACCGACCGGTACGCCTATCCGTAGCGTTGGCGAAGGTGTTGTTGTTGAGGCTCAGTACAAATCGAATAATGGGAACTACGTCAAGATAAGACACAACGGTACGTATACCACGCAATATCTCCACATGTCGCGCATAGCTCAGAATGTACGTGCCGGCACGCGTGTACATCAGGGTCAAACTATTGGATATGTGGGCAGCACAGGTCTTGCCAACGGCCCGCATCTTTGCTACCGCTTTTGGCGCAATGGCGTACAGGTAGACGCGTTACGCGTCGACCTCCCTGCTTCGGAGCCTGTGAAGAAGGATCAAATGGATTCCTTTACAAAGGTTAAGGAGGAGCTCACACGCAAGCTCGATCACATTCCCTTTACGATGCCTGAGGCGCCAATCGCTTCTCTCTAAACTTTTCGGTAGACACCGCGTTGGAGGTCTTGTATCGCCATCGCAAAAACAACACGACAGATTACGTTAGAGTAAAGTATGTCTATTTTTGCTACGGCGTACTCGTACGCCAATGCAAAATGCTGGACAGATACGTTAAAGGAAAGTATGTCTATTTTTGCTACGGCGTACTCGTACGCCAATGCAAAATGCTGGACAGATGCGTTAAAGGAAAGTATGTCTATTTTTGCTACGGCGTACTCGTTATATTCGTTACCTTTTTTGGTGATGAATGAGATCGTCGCGACGCATGAGGTTACTGCTGCTTATTCTGTTGTCATCATACAGCGTTATCGCCACCGGCCAACGCGTGGGACTCGTGTTGAGTGGAGGAGCAGCCAAGGGACTCGCGCACATTGGCATATTGAAGGCGCTGGAAGAGAATGATATTCCAGTAGACTACATCGTAGGCACCTCCATTGGCGGCATTATCGGTGGGTGTTATTCTGCCGGGATGAGCCCGGAGGAAATTGAACGCATGGTGTTGTCGCCTGCATTCATTGGCTGGATCAACGGACTTCCCGAAACCGGATACAACTATTACTACCATCGATCGGACGAGACACCGCAGTTTGTGAAAGTGAACATGGCGCTCGATTCCACCCTGAGCTTTCAGTTCAATTCCAGCATTGCCAGCGACGTATCCCTGAACTTTGCCATTGCTGAACGCACGGCCCAAGCCTCGGTAATTTCCAAGAACAACTTTGATAGTCTGTTGGTGCCCTTTCGCGTAGTGGCCTCAGACATCTTCACGCAGCATGAGGTGGTGTTGTCGAAGGGCTCCCTCAGCGATGCTATGAGAGCGACGCAAACGGTTCCGTTTTTTTACAATCCTATCCGCGTCGATGGAAAATACCTTTTCGACGGCGGGGTCTATAATAATTTTCCAGTGGATATTATGCAGCGCGATTTTAAACCCGATGTGATTATCGGCGCAAACGTGTCGAGCAAGGTCTTTGATGAGTATCCTTACGCCACGGACGATAAGCTGATTTCGCACTCCCTGCTTTATCTATTGCTCGACAAATCGGACCCCTCGCGAATTCCTGAGAATGGTGTGTACATCCAGCCGAATTTGCGCGGCTTTAATTCTTACGAATTTGGGCATGCGAAAGCGCTCATCGACAGTGGCTATGTGCAAACCATTCGTCAGATGGATGAGATACGGCGTAAGATAGACAAGCGCGTGAGTTGTGACGAAATGGCCCGGCGCAGAAACGCGTTTCACGACAGGCAAGTACCTTATAACTTTGAGGGGCTTGCCTTTCAGAAGTTTAACGCGAGGCAGCGAGGGTACATCCGCGCCATCTTCCGAAGCAAGTCAACGGGTGGTCAGTTCACGTTCAGCGAAATCAAGCGCGGTTATTTTAAGCTTGTTTCGGAAGAGTACTTCAGAAATGTGTATCCGAATATACTCTACGATACAACGAAACACACTTTCAAACTGCAACTTACGAGACGCCCACAGCAGAACTTCCAATTCGGCTTTGGCGGAGTTATCGCGACCCGCGATATCAGTAACGTTTTTCTTGGATTAAATTTTTATGAATTCAACCGGATCCTCACGCACGCTTCGGTAGGGTTTCAGACGGGCAACTTTTATAAGTCGGCGCTTATTAAATTGCGCATGGACTTTCCCTATCAATTTTATGGCGAGCCGTATGTCTCGTTCGATAGTTGGAACTATCTCGACAATGACGACCTCCTGAATGAAGTTTCGGCCCCGTCGCTGCCCACGGTGCTAAAACGCTGGAACCGGAAGTATGGATTCAACTTTGGTATGCCAGTCCACGATTCTTTCAAAGGTGTCCTGGCATTCGAAGCGATCAATACAACAGACAATTATATTAATGGGTCGGTTTTCATTAGTACAGACAAGCTAGACGCCTTGAACCTTCGCGGCTTCAAGGCCGGTATACATATGTCTTCGAACAATCTGAATCGCCGGCAATACCCGTCGCAGGGCTCTATGTTTTCGTTTGCGGCCGACTTTTTTTCTATACAGGAGCAATTCATTCCCGGCACAACTTCTATTCAAAAAGAAACGGTAAACAAGTATCATGAATGGGTGAGATTCAAAGTGTCGGCCGAACAATACTTTGGAACAGGGTGGTACCGGCCGGGGTACACGGCGGAGGCGGTTGCTTCCAATCAGCCGTACTTTCAAAACTATTTTGGCACCATTATCAACGCTCCGGCCTTCATGCCGATTCAGGACTCACGTACACTTATATTGCAGAACTTCAGAGCCTTTAACTTTGCAGCCGCCGGGTTGAAGAACATCTTTGTAATTCGCAACAAATTTGAACTGCGCGTGGATGCCTTCCTCTTTAAACCTTTTCAAGCAATCGTTGAGAATACTGAGCAATGCGCTGTGAAGAGTACCGATAAGAGTCTTATGTTCTTTGCCGGAACAGCGGGGTTGGTTTATCATTCACCCATCGGGCCTGTAAGCCTGAGCGCTAACTATTACGATGACGATGAGAACCAATTTGGTGTCTTACTACACGTTGGTTTCTTATTGTTTAACAGGCACTCATTTGAATAATACGCGAGAAGAGTTGTAACTTGTGGTCGCTAATCGAAGGTGATCATTGGGTATTATTTGAAGCAGCTCCGGTCTAATTCGGTATTTTTTAGCTAAGTTTAATACAAAATCAAACTTAAGCCGCGCATGAGGCGTTTTTCACTCTCTCTCTTCTTGCTTATCCTGGTTACCGGATATACAAGAGGACAAGTCGTACAGTGGGCGTCTAAGGTTATAGAATTCTCCTCTGAACTGACACCCATTCAGTACTCGGCTAGTCAGGCTCTCGGAAAACCTAACGTCCTGCCTGCAGGCGGACAAAGTCCGAACGCCTGGGCACCAGATAAGCCAAATCGGAAAGAGTTTTTGAAGTTGGGGTTCGCCAATCCGATCAGTATTCGACAGATTGCAATCGCTGAGTCTTACAATCCCAGCGCGATCTATCGCGTGCTTGCCTACGATGAAGCAGGCACCGAGCACGTCATCAACTCTTTCAATCCGATGGCCGTACCACTCAAGGGCCGGATGCTTAACATCTTTGTGGAAACTACTGCATATAAAGTGGCGGCCGTCAGAATTGAGTTCGACGGCGCTGCCGTGCCAGACTATTTTAGCATCGACGCCGTGGCGATCTCTGATTCGAACTATCCGATCATTGCCGATATTCCCACCATGCAGCTGCTTGCGTCAGGTATCCTGATTGAAGCGCTTGACAAAAACGTGAATAGTGAGTACGATGAGCTCAATCCATTACTTTCTCCCGACGGAAAGACGCTTTATTTCAGTCGGAGAAATCATCCAGAGAACATTGGAGGAACTACTGATAAGGAGGACATCTGGTTCTCGGAACTGGATGCCTCGGGTCAATGGCAACTGGCGCGTAACATGGGTACGAAGTTTAATAATGGCGGCCCCAACTTCGTAAGCACCATTCAGTCGACTACCCCGGATGGAAAATCGGCAATCATGCTACTCGGTAACCGCTACCTTCCAAACGGAAAGATGCTCGCAGGTGTCAGCATAAGCACGCGGGTAAATGGTGAATGGGCCACGCCCAAACCCTTGAACATCGCCGACGACTATAACGTGGCTCAGAAAGCCAATTATTTTCTGGCGGACAATCGTCAAACGCTCCTGATGTCGGTGGAACGCGATGACACCTACGGCGACCGCGATCTGTATGTCTCCTTTAGTAAGGCGGACAGCAACTGGACCGCGCCGCTAAATCTTGGAGATGTGGTCAATACTGCCGGTGAAGAGTCGGCGCCATTCCTCGCTTCCGATGACAAAACACTTTACTTCTCGTCAAACGGATTCAGTGGCTATGGTGGAAGTGATATTTTCGTCACGCGACGCCTCGATGATACCTGGACCAACTGGTCAGAGCCTGAAAACCTTGGACCTGAGCTCAACTCACCTCTCGAAGACCTTTTCTTTAATATACCGGCATCCAGCGAATTTGCCTATTACTCCCGCGGCGTAAGTGAAAGCAATACCGATATTTTCCGAATCAAATTACCTATCGTGAAAAGTCCCGAACCCTTCGTAACGGTGAAGGGAAAGATTGTCGATAAAGCCACGGGCAAAGCGTTGGGAGCTAAGATTGTTTACGAGCGACTGCCTGATGGAAAGGGCCTTGGTATTTCACAGTCGAATCCAGAGACAGGTGAATATGAAATCCGCCTGCCAGCCGGAGAGTTGTATGGCTTAAGGGCCGAGTCGGAAGGAAATCTTTCCGAAAATCAGAACCTCGATCTTCGCGATATCAAATTCGATCAAACGATCGAAAAGAACTTCGACCTGGATCCGATTGGTGTGGCCAAAGTTCAGGAGAATGCCAGCATTTTGCTCAACAACCTTTTCTTTGATCTGGAGAAAGCCACGTTACGTCCGGAGTCGTTTCCGGAACTGAATCGCATTGTGGCACTCATGAATGAGAAGCCCACTATGCAGATCGAGATCGCAGGACATACCGATACAACTGGTGGAGAGGAATACAACCTCAATCTTTCGAAGGAGCGTGCTCACTCGGTGGCTACCTATCTCGCGGAGAAGGGAATAGACAAATCACGAATGACCGTAGAGTTCTTTGGTGAAACGAAGCCGATGGTCTCAAATGAGACTCGCGAAGGGCGAAAGAAAAATCGTCGCGTGGAATTCAAGATATTGAAAGTCTAACCAAGAATATGAGAAGAGAATTTTTTAAACTCATTCCCCTTCTTTTCCTCATTACCCCCGCATTCAGTCAAGACAGCGATAGCCTAATTTACGCTGAGGGAAACATCATTAGCGCGGAAACAAAAGAGCCCGTAAAAGCACGCATTACTTACCAGAGTGAGCCCTACGGCAATATGGTGGGCGTGCTAAACAACAACACCTATTCCTTTCCCATGTTCGAAATGGGAAAGTACTCAATCATGGTTGAGGCCCCTGGTTATCAAATGGCGAAGTATCTTCTTGACCCGGCTGAAGCAAATGGCGACAAGAAACTTGTGCGCAACATTGAGCTCACCAAGGGCAGTCACGTGACGGGTCAGCGCGTGGCTGTGGGTAACGTTATACGCCTGGATAATCTCATCTTCCAGGTGGGCCGTACGAAGATCAGTCCCGAATCTCACGAGGAGCTCGACGTCGTGACTAAGATGATGCAAGAAAACGCAGGCATGGTTATTCAGCTTGAAGGTCACACGGATTATCAGGGCAATCCGAAAGAGAATCTAAAATTATCGCAGGGGCGGGTCGATGCCGTGAAAGCGTACCTGGTGTCTGAGGGCATCCAGAAGAACCGGATCAAGACGAAAGCCTTTGGTGGCTCGCAACCGCTGTCACGTGACGAAACACCTGAAGCCCATCGAATGAACCGCCGGGTTGAACTTCGGATCCTGGAGAACTAGCCATTTCTGCTGGCGATGAGTGCTATTGGCGGCGCGCACTCAGTGTTACCGCAGAGGCCCGCAAGCGTTGAATTTTTCGCAGGTATTCTTGTTTGAGGCTGGCGCTAAGGTCGCTCGCGGCCACGGTAATCTGAAGGATCGCAGCAAACTCCAGCGTACGTGGCGATTGATAGCGCTCCGATGATTTGATAAGCCTGTCGATAGCCGCCGGCAAGTCGTGCTGGTTATAGGCAACAATCGCGCGATTGTAATAGAGAAGCCCCGTCAACTCATCCAGCGTCACTTGCCTATAAACATCGGCCTCATATTGGTAGTACGTCTTGGAGTGGTCACTTTTTGAAGGAAGGCCTTGGCGATATTCCTTAATGCGCGCCTCGATTTTAGATTCACCCAATAAGACGCCGTTCTGCCTATCAGTGGCTTCCAGCAGCACACGGCCGTTTTCAGTTTCGGCAACCAGAAATATATGATAGTTGGTTTCGATCACCTGGTAGGGTATATCGAAGTGCTCCAGCAGCAAGGCATACAGTGCCGTTCCCGTGAGGCAGTTGTAAGTTCCCTTGTTTATGGTCTCAGAAAACGTCGCGTATTCGGCATAGTTCCGAAGAAAGCGGTGCCGTGTTTTGTCGAACAGGTAGCCGACGAAGGCCGCGTTGTTACCGGATTTCCCATGTTTTTCGCGGAGCTTCTGGACAAGTTGTAGCAATTCTTCGCTGTTTACAGCGAACCCATCCACAGAAGAAAAGGACGTGACATAGGTTTGCAGCCCATGTGCGGGCTCCGGATTCTTGGCTGATGCGGTAGCCAGCAACGCAAAAAATATTAACGTGGCTAGAACTCTCATGTTAACCCAATGTTAACTAAACGTTGTCTAAGATAATATTTAATTAATATACGACAAAACGTCATTTTTTGGTTCATCATTCCGGGATGAGGTTGATTGGAGCGTCCTTTAGCAGTATTTCGCGGCAGACAGGGATCAATTTTTGCGGGGGACGGTTCAGGGCCAGTCACCCTATAAGTCTGTGAGCGACCTGTACACCCTTTGCCAAACGCTGGCTGAGGGCGTTTCTTCGCTAAATTTGCCCGGGATGGCCTAAAACCAGTTTTTTTAAACTAGACACTATGAATAAAGTATTGAAATGGTCGCTTATTGTGTTGGGAAGCCTTATCGTGCTAATCCTGGCGGCCGCGCTGATTGTCCCCATCGTCTTTAAGGACGATATAAAGCGACTTGCTGAGGCAGAAATTGCCAAGTCGGTCAATGCCGATGTCGTCTTTGAAGGATTCGACCTGACCCTGTTTCGGAACTTCCCGAATGTCACCGCTGAAATTGAAAATTTGGGGGTATTGAATCGCGAACCATTTCCCGGGGAGGTTCTCTTTGCAACGGAGCGATTGGAAGTAGAGGTCAACTTAAAAGACATTCTCTTTGGCGATCAGCTAAGCCTTAAAGGAATATCGCTGCAGCATCCGGTTATTAACGTGAAGGTTTTAAAAGATGGCCGTGCCAACTATGACATTGCCATTCCTTCGTCTGATACCACTACGGTGGAGGAATCTGGCGACTACTCATTCGGGATCGACCACTGGGAGATCGTAAATGGTGAGGTAACGTACGATGATGCCTCACTTCCCTTCGTGGCGGCTCTACAAGGCCTGAACCACAGCGGAAGCGGAGATTTTACGCAAGATGTTTTTGATCTCACCACGCACACAGCCATCGATAGTCTCGACATCACCTACGACGGAACGAATTACCTCAGCCATAAGAAGCTGGAACTGGATGCAGTCATCTCCATCGCTGAGGCATTCACCAAGTATACATTTAAAGAGAACAGCGCAAAGTTGAACGACTTCGCCATGAGCTTCGATGGTTGGCTTAAAATGAATGAGAACGACTATCAGATGGACATCTCCTTCAAGAGCCCCGATAACTCATTCAAGAGTCTGTTGTCGATTATTCCGGGCATGTATACAAATGACTTCAAGGATATTGAAACGAGTGGCGATCTCGCCTTTAATGGCGCAGTGAAAGGAACTTACAGCGAGAAGCAAATGCCTGCCTTCAATGTGAACCTCCTGGTGAAAGACGCGATGTTTAAATATCCTCAGCTGCCGACTGCAATCAACAACATCAACGTGGACTTGCTTGTCGATAATAAGGATGGTGTGATTGACAATACGGTGATCGACCTGAGGAAGATGCATCTTGACTTCGGCAAGAATCCCGTCGACGCAAAGGCGGTTATCACGAAGATGTATCCGACGCAACTGGATGCCGTCGTGAATGCGAAGCTCAATCTGGCCGAACTCACTTCTATGTTCCCGATAGAGGGGTTGGAAATGAAGGGAAGTTATGCGCTTGACCTGAAGGCTAAGGGGGTTTATGATAGTTTGAAGAAGACTATTCCGGCCATTGAAGCAGCCATGTCGCTCAATAACGGATTCGTGAAGTCATCGGAGTTTCCCCTGCCGTTGCAGGATCTGCATTTTACATCGACAGTCAAGAATACCACCGGGCGAATGGCGGAGACCTTCATAAACGTTAATGATCTGTCTATGGTGATGGATAACGAAAAGTTCGCCGCCGACCTGGCGCTGCAAAACCTCGACGATTACACCTGGGACCTGAAGGTGAAAGGGGGAATAGACCTGGAGAAGATCACGAAGATTTTTCCCGTGGAGGGTATGACCCTTGCGGGAAAAGTGAAGGCAGATATTGCCACGAAAGGAAAGTATTCGGACTTGCAGGCTGAGCGATACGAGAAGCTCCCGACGAGCGGCACGGCGGCACTTACCGCCTTTAAGTATACGGCGAAAGATTTGCCCTATGCGGTGAATTTGAAAACCGCTTCTATGGTTTTTGATCCGAAGAAGATCAACCTCGAGCGCCTCGAAGGAACTATTGGAAAGAGCGATTTTAGCGTAAATGGTTCGGTGATGAATTACTTAGGCTATGTGCTCGGAAAGGATGGATCCATAAAGGGCAATGTAAATTTTGCGTCGAATTTTCTTGATCTGAATGAGTTCATGTCGAGCGAAACTTCTGCTTCCGCCGACACCGCTTCCTATGGCGTGATCGAGATCCCGAAGAATATTGACTTCGTTCTCAAGTCTGACATCAAGAAGATCCAGATGATGGACTATATGATGACCAACGCATCGGGCGATGTGATTATACGGGATGGAATGGCCAATCTCAATGGCCTGCATTTCAATATGCTCGGCGGTGCCTTCGTGGTAACGGGTGCTTACAACACGCAGGATATCAGACATCCGAAATACGATTTCGGATTGAAGATTGACAAGGTGTCGATCCGTGAGGCGGCAACCAAGTCGTCGCTCGTGCAGTCGTATGCGCCGATCGCCGGATTGGTCACCGGCAATTTCTCTACCGATTTTAGAATCAGCGGAGAACTGTTGCCTACGATGATGCCGAATCTGACTACGGTGAATGGCGCGGGCGTTGTAAAGATCGCTCAGGCATCTTTGAAAGACTCTAAACTGGTGGCGGGGATCACATCGCTGACCAGCCTGAAGGATGCTGATCAAGTCACCATGAAAGATGTGTTGATGTCGACGTCGATATCGAATGGACGCCTCGGTGTGAAACCCTTTGATGTGAAGTTCGGCGACTACAAAACCACGGTTTCGGGTAGTACGGGGCTGGACATGTCGCTCGATTACGATTTGAAGATGGACGTGCCTGCCGGGAAATTGGGAGCACAATACAATGGCCTCGTTGCCAAGTATACGGGTGGAAAAACCGACCCCAACAAGAACATACCGCTGACCGTTACTGTGGGTGGCAAGTACAACGAGCCGAAGATCAATGTAGATCTGTCGGCCCAAAAAGCCGAAGTGCAGGAGGCCATTACCAACGCTGCGAAGGAAGAGGGCCAAAAAGCACTCGAAAAAGCTGTTAAAGGAACTGAAGCGGAGAAAATTGTAAAGGACATACTGGGTACCGGTAAAAAGGACTCGACAGTTGTGGCCGACACGACGAAGGCCACCACACCCGCCACCACCGAAGAAATCCAGAAGAAACTCGAAGACGACGCCAAGAAAAAAATTCAGAACCTCCTCAAAAAGAAGAATCAGTAGTTATTGAATTTATTGGTTTATCTGTTGATTGATTTTATTTGATACCAGCGGCTCTGCCGCTGTCGTATAGCACGCCAAAGGCGTGATTTCAAATAAAATCAATCAACAGATCAACCAATAAATTCAATAACTACAGCATTGTGATGACCTCGTCGGCCATACGCCGGTTGTATTCGAACGACATCTTTTGGTAGTTGATGAGGTCCACGATCGTGCCAATGAAGCATAGCCCGAGCGTTAGGAGGTAGACAATACCCATCCCAACCTGGTCAATGACCATACGTTGTATGCCGGCGAATCCCAGAAATCCCAGTAGTGTGAGCACCAGGATCATGGTGGGGTCCTTTCTACGTGCCCGATAGACGGTAGCAAAGGACTTTGCCTTTTCGTCGTCGAAATCGGTGATGAGTTTCTGAACGTAGATCATTTCCTCGCCGGTAAGCTCCGGCAGCACGGTGATTACTTTTGCCATATGCTATTTAAGTGATTGTGAGTGAGCTGAACGATTCTGTGTGCTAAGACCGCTAATGTTATGATTCCAAGCGGATGCACACGCAAAGAATTTTCCAGTGATCCATGGAATACCCAGGCGATCGACCGTCCCAAGCCGCAGCCGGGACAAAATTCATAACCGAAGTAGCCGATCGGACAGAGGGAAACGTGCGCGGTACTGCCAGGATCCATACACGCCAGAGCAGCCAGGCCCGACATCCAAATTATTGCCTCGAGTGGAAATTTTGCAACAAATTGTCTATACTGTTCTATGTGCATATATACGTGGCTGCTGGTCCAACGGTTGTTCGCGATTTTTAACGGGCACTTATGCGCGCTTCATCTTTCAACAACGACAGAAATTGAACCAGGTTAACGAGCTCTTCCTCTGTCATATTCGATTGCAGATTGGAAGGCATCAGCGAACTGTCCAGCTTCGTCCGTGAGGTAATAGCCGACTTCTGAACATTTTGCAGATTGCCCATGTATTGCAGATCAACTTTGTCGGCCGTTTCTGAAACAATCCGCCCAACGGCAGTGCTACCATCATTGAGCGTAAGTTTGTAGCCCTCGTATCCAAAACTAATACCTTGATCCGGAAATAGTATGGAGCTATACAGTGCCTCGCGCGAGAGCTTGTCACCAATGCCACTCAGGTCCGGTCCAAAATTGGTGCCTTCGCCATTAACGCGATGACAATTGCTGCACAGCGTAGCGAAAACTTCCTTGCCTTTGACCGGATCACCCTTCTTGTCGACCATCGCCGAGATCGGAGGAAGCGCGGTGCCGGTTTTGCTGCCTGGCAATGTCAGGTAGGCTGCCGCTTCCTCGCGCAGTTTGGCGCGCCAGGCGCTCTGGAAAACGCCACCTGCAGCAGTATGCAGCGCGGTGGGTATCTTTCCCTCCTTGGCGAGCAGAAGAAGCCGATCTTCAGCCTGCCACGGACCTCCGAAGTTTTTAACGGCGAGTTTTTTCAACTCAATATCCCGGGTGGAGTCCATCATGACAGCTTCAACCAAAGCAATAGCCTTGGGGTTGTACATATGGGGTCGCAAAGATTTGATGGCCGCCTGTGGTTCTCCCGGCTTTTCACTATTTAGGGCTTGTTGAATCAGCTTCGTCTTATCCCAGGCCAGCAAGGTGCGCATAGCCTCGCGTCCCGTGAGACTATCCGGATATTGCAAGGCCATGTGAAGCAAGTTGTCTGAACGGTCCTGCAGCTTGAATGAGGTAACGAGCTCCACAAACTCAATTTTGCCCTTCTCATCGTTGAGGACCTTGTTGAGCGCAGCGTTGATGGCGGGCGTCATCTTCAATTTTGAAGGATCCATATGTTTCAACGCGTATAGCACTTTGCTGCCCGTCGTTTGCTGAACGAGTTGCGCAAGAACAACCTGCTTCGACGCATCGGTCTGAAAGTCCAGCGATCGGTAGTATCGCAGCATATCGGTCTCATCGGTGTCCTTGATCAGTTCGGCGATCATCGGGATGGCAAACTTGCTGCGGCTACGCCATACGATGTCGCGATTGGCTGGTTCTTTCCAGGTAGCACCCACGTGACTCTTCCAGGTGTTGAAATAGAGATCCCAATTACCCGCCGCTGAAATTCCTAGCGCTTCAAGATACCACCGGTCCTTACCATCGTATTGATCGGCCAAGACAGTCCAAAGGCCTGCCGCTTCGGCCGACTTATTTCCACGCAACGCAATGGCTACCTCACGACGCACCTGCGGGGATTCGTCCTTTACCATGCGTGATGCCGTGGCGAGTATGTCCTTGTTGAGCGATCGGGCGACACGGATTCCGGTAATGCGAATGTTGGCATCTTTGTCCTTGAGCGCTTCGTCGATGTATTGATCGACTGATGGCAACCTGGTCAGCAGCCACAGCGCTTGCGCGCGGTGCCGGGGATTCTCACTCCCCCACAGTTTTTTAAGTACCGCTTCTGCCTCCATGCTCCGATCGGCGAGCGATTTCCATCCCAGGAATCGCCGTGCTGCGTTGGGATTGAGCAGCGCTTTAACCGCGCCCTCCGGATCGGACAAATCAATGGGATCGATCTTGTATGCGCTGCCAGGAGGCGAAATGCGATAGATTCTACCACGATTTACATCGCCAACCTGATGTCCTCCAACGCCGGGATCATACCAGTCAGCGACAAACAATGACCCGTCCGGTGCGATAGCTACGTCGATGGGTCTAAACCATTGGTCCTTCTGTGCTTCCAGAATCTTCACGATGGAAGCCTTGTAGCCCGCACCGTCGTTTTCAACAGGATACGATCGCACCACGTTGTTACCGGGCTCAGCGTGAATCATCTGTCCATAGAACTCTTTTGGCAGCAGATCGCCTTCGTAAATCGTGATTCCAGACGGCGATCCGGCGCCTGTCTGCAGTACGTTGGGCACGACTCCCGGATCGTTCAAGTGCCAATGCCGCAACGGAATCTCTTTCTCCCAATTGGTCCGGCGCGCACTCCAGCTGGCCCCCGTTATCTCATCCCGGAATCCATAGTTTCCATACTCCATTACATAATTGATGCGCGTGCCCTTGTTGCCATCGTCGTCGTTGTCAGACTGCCACATGGTTCCATAGGGATCTATCGCCACTTCGAAGTTATTTCGGAAGTTCGACGCCATAACCTCGACGTGGCTTCCATCGAGGTCGGCACGCATCACCATCCCCTCGCGAAATGGCCGGCCGTTCGCCACGACTTTGTTACCGTGAATGTCGACAACGGTGTCGCCAGCTGCCGACAACAGTGATTTACCCTCGTTTCCAAAGTTGAAATAGAGTTTTCCATCCGGTCCAAAAATAAAAGCATGCATGCCGTGATCGTGCTGAAGACCCTGAATGCCCTGGAAGAAGACCTCCTTTTTATCCGGGATGTCGTCGTGATTGGCATCGGTGAAGACAAAAACGTTTGGGCTACAGGATACAATGATCCGATCACCGATCAACGAGATTCCCAGTGCCGCATTTACATCGGTACCCTGATAAAATACTTTGCTCTTGTCAGCTTTGCCATCTCCGTCGGTGTCTTCCAGGATCACGATGCGATCGCCTTCCTGCTTCACAGGGTTTTTCGGATTATATTGATTGCGATAGTTGTAGGCCTCACATACCCAGACGCGACCCTTTTCGTCAACGGCAATGTTCGTCGGGTTGGAGAACATGGGCTCGGAGGCAAACAAACCTACGTCCAGACCTTCGAAAGCCTTGAGATCAGCAAGTGATTGATGGGGATCATGCTCATCCTGCGCCGGGTCCTGCTCTGGCGATTGCCGGGAACAGCTGGTTAAGGCGAGCGCGGAAGTTATCAGTACCACGAGATAAAAGGGAGCCGTGCGCATAAGGTGTCGGTTGGTAACGATTGAAAGGTACGAGTAGGGTTAGTAAATCGGAAGCCGACGGGTCAAAACTGCTGAGTTGGGGATGAACGGTTGCCATTAATGGAGCAATGGCTTCCTGGCCCGGCATTTGCCTTGGTTCACCCGAATATTACAGTTGTGTTGTTTTTAGGTTAATTAGCGTCTAACGACTTGAAACTCAGATGTTCAGTTTCCGTTATTTGCAGTATCAACAACCACTACCATGACAATGACTTACCACAGGCTCCAGATTCTGGATTCGCTCAGCAATCTGGACCCTCATCAGGCGGAGAAGGTACTTGAGTACATCAAGGGACTTTCCGGCCGAGCAAAGGATGAAGAGACGTACAGGGTATTCAAGCATCAGGCCATGCTGGAAATCAGAACGGCACTGACCAATGAACACCTGAAGCCGTCGTTCTAAAATTCTCAGAGCTCTGCATATAGGCGATGCGTTGTGCACCTCGCCCGGGAGCCTGTCTCTTCGAATTTCTCAGTTGTATTTGACGTAATTTTCCCAGCGGTCGATGGCTTCGGTGAAGTCGTTTGGCAACGGGCATTCAAACTGCATCCACTCTTTGGTTTTCGGATGGACAAAGCCAAGTGTCTTGGCATGTAGCGCCTGTCGTGGGATCACTTTGAAACAATTCTCCACGAATTGTTTGTACTTCGTAAAAACGGTCCCCTTCAGTACCTGATCGCCGCCATACATGGCGTCGTTGAAAAGGGGATGCCCCAGATATTTCATGTGTGCGCGAATCTGATGCGTTCGCCCTGTTTCCAGTTTGCACTGCACCAACGATACATATCGAATGTCCTGCAATAGCTGATAATGTGTCACGGCATGTCGTCCCATTTCACCATTCGGAAAGACGGTCGTAACCCTCCTATCCTTGAGACTGCGACCTACGTTTTTGTTAATGGTACCTGACGGTGGATCGGGTACACCCCAGACAATAGCATAGTAGGTTCTTTCTATCGTGTGATCAAAAAACTGACGGGCAAGGCCGGTGAGTGTCTCTTCGTCCTTGGCAATGACCAGTATCCCCGACGTGTCCTTGTCAATGCGGTGAACCAAACCAGGACGTCCATCATTGCCAGGCATCTGAGGAAGATTTTCGAAATGATAAGCCAACGCATTCACCAATGTTCCAGACCAGTTTTGATACGCAGGATGAACCACCATTCCGGCGGGCTTGTTAATGATCATCAGCGACGCATCTTCAAATATAATGTTCAACGGAATGTTCTCCGGTACAACATCGGTGTCGCGCGGAGGCTGGGGAAGGGATACGGTAATGACGTCGGCGGGATGGACGCGATAGTTTGACTTCGCAGGTTTTTCGTTCACTTTGACGAAGCCCGCTGCGATACCGCCCTGAATTTTGGTGCGCGTTGCGTTGGGAAGCCGGTCCATCAAAAACTTATCGAGTCTCACGAGCCCCTGCTTGGGGTCCGCTACTATGCGATGATGTTCAAAGAGCTCATCGTCCTGCTCGTCATCGTGAATGATCTCTTCGTTCATGTTTGAAGTTAAGTGCTGCGTGAAATGCCCTGCAAGTTAGCAATTGAAAGGGAATCGTGATTGGAAGGTTGGACGTTGGTTACAGCCATGGGTAACTTTTACATTTTACAGTGATAGTTCTACATTTTGCGGTTAAAATGTCCAATGTAAAACGCAAAAATTCTCTCACAGGTAAATGGAGAAGGTCGCTCCCTCACCGGGTGTGCTGATGACCTTTATCGTACCGCCATGCAGCATTACAATTTGCTTGGTGATAGCCAGACCAATGCCGGAACCATTTTTTTTCGTGGTGAAGAAAGGGATGAAAATGCTTTCCATTTTGTCCGTTTCGATGCCTTCGCCGTTGTCGGCTATGCTGATGATTGACCGGTTGCCGGGCGAGAGGGAATGTGACAACCGAATGGATGGATCGGGATGTCCCGTGAGTGCGTCGATAGCGTTTCGGATCAGGTTGATAAGCACTTGTTCAAACAAGTCGCTATCGACCATCATTTCGTGATCTTCCGTCTCAATAGAAAGACGTATTCCGCGATGTGAGAACTCTTCATGAAACAGCAATTGGATGCGCCGTAACAGGGCCGAAACATTTGTTGGTTTTAGCACCGGTGTTGGAACGCGTGTGAGCTTTCGGTACACCTCTGTGAAACTGAGCAATCCTTCGCTGCGTTTTTTGATGGCGTCAAGACCCTCGTCAAGGGTTGGCAACAGGCACGGCGATGATTGATCGTTTTCCCTCGATGACCTGACCAGGTTGTGCAGTGTACTGCTGAGTGAGGTAATCGGTGATATGGAATTCATGATCTCATGGGTGAGCACCCGAATGAGCTTTTGCCACGCTTCCATTTCACGGGCGTCGAGCTCGGACCGAATGTTTTGCAGACTCACCAGCTTGTAAAACTCTTCCTCCAGTCTGAAAGCCGTTGCATGCACCGTTAATTGTAGGGTGTCCTGCCCCGCCTTTACTTTAACCAGCCTGGTTTCGCCTGCTTTTATGGCGCGCAGTACTTGTAATAACGCAGGGTCTACAGCGCGGAGTATTTCGAATGAGGCGAAAGGAGACAGCTGAAGCATTTGTTTCAATGCCCTATTGGCAAGATATACCTCCTCATCGTTGTTGAAGCTGATGATACCCACCTGGACGTGCTCCACCAGGAGCTCCAGGAAGCGGTGTTTTGCCTCGCGCTCGGCACTCACTTTCTTAAATGCCCCCGAGATCTGATTCATGGCATCGTACACAGCGTTGAGTCGCCTGCCGCGACCGGTTTGCTCGAAGTGGATAGTGAAATCGCTATGCAACAAGCTGATCAGGAACGTTCTGAAATCGCGTTGAAACCGGTCAAGAAACCAAAGCAGCTCAGCCAATGATCCCACAACGGCAACAGCCGCATAAACGCTGCGAAGCATGAGGTCATGCACCATGCACCAGGCAAAGGTGCCCAGGAGCACCACGAGCAGCAATACTCGAACGAGAACGTGCAGGGTGAAATGTTTAGATACCATAAGTCTCCATTCTTCGATACAATGCGCCCCGCGATAGCCCGAGCTCCTCTGCTGCGTGACTGATATTCCCACCGTGCTTTGCGATCGCCCTGCGGATTGCCCACTCCTCAATTTTCTCCAGATTTAATCGCTCGAATGCGAACGCACCCGCCTGCTGTTCTCGACCGAGCCCGAAATCCTGCTCCGTCAACTTGTTTCCATCACTCATAATGACGGCCCGTTCAATGGCATGTTGCAACTCGCGAACATTACCCGGCCAGGCGTACTGTAGTAGCGACGCCATCACCGTTGCAGGAATCTCGATTTGCAGCTTTTGATATTTCTGCCCGAAACGCATGAGAAAATGATTCGCCAACAAGGGCAGATCTTCCGTCCTCTCAAACAAGGAGGGCAAAGTCATCTCCACTGTATTCAGGCGATACAATAGATCCTCGCGAAAAGTGCCCGTGGTCACCATGGATTTGAGGTCACGATTCGTTGCCGCGAGGATGCGAACATCCAGGTCGATGGCTTGATTCGTTCCCAGTCTCACCACTTTCTTGTGCTGCAACACGGTCAATAGTTTGGCCTGTAGCCCAAGGGATAGATTGCCAATTTCATCGAGAAAAATGGTGCCGCCGTTTGATGCTTCGAAACGCCCCACGCGATCTTCGCGTGCGTCGGTGAACGCTCCTTTGCGGTGACCAAACAATTCGCTTTCGAAAAGGGTCTCGCTGAGCGAACCGACATCGACACTCATGAATACGCCTTCGGCCCGCAAGCTCCGTGCATGTATTTCCCGTGCCACCACTTCTTTACCAGTTCCGTTTTGACCCAGTATGAGCACCGATGCTTCCGTAGGCGCTACTTTGTCAATGGTCCGTAGGATCGCTCGAATGGATTCTGAGTTGCCTAAGAGCGGCTCGTGATGATTGAGGACAGTTACCAGGGACTTCTGTTGCGACTTGAGTTGGCGCACCTTTTTCTTTTCCTGACTGACAACATTGGCGGCCCTTACCGTCGCCAGCAACTTTTCGTTCTGCCAGGGTTTAACAACAAAGTCGAGCGCACCTTCGCGTATCGACTCGACGGCCACCGATATATCTGCAAAAGCAGTCATCAGAATCACTTGCGTATCGGGCGAAAGAGCCACGATCTTTCTCAGCCAGAACAGGCCCTGATTGCCTGATGTATCACCCTGTCGGAAGTTCATATCGAGAACCACCACGTCGGGTTGCTCGCGCTCGAGCAACGCCGGAATGCGTTCAGGGTTGTTTACAGCCTGGACGTGCTGAAAATGAGATTCCAGCAGGAGGCGTATGGACAACAATACAAACTCGTCGTCGTCGACGATCAATATGCTTCCGTGGGACTTGGCCATGATCTGTGTTCGAATGACGAAAGTATTCACCCACTCCGAAAAAACCGCGCAAAGTGCCCATAATTGGACAGTAGTCATTCTACAAATGGTCAGCTATCGGTGGGAAAGACATAGAAAATTGGCTGCCGGGGCGCAAAAAGGGCCTTTGGAGGAATGGCACTACCTTCGTAACAGCAAGGCAAACACCATCAAAAATGGTCACGCACAACCTTCTTATTATCCTGCGAAACTTCAAGCGTTTCAAGAGCTCCTTTCTCATTAATCTGCTGGGTTTGTCAACCGGTCTTGCCTGCGCCCTGCTGATTTACCTTTGGGTGCGCGATGAAATAATGATGGATAAGTTCCACGCTGCCGGCGACCGATTGCTGCAGGTAATGGAATTCCAGCAGAATTCTGAAAACAGCATTCGTGTGACGAACTCTACGCCGGGCCTACTGGCTGAAAAGCTCACCAGCGATGTGCCGGAGGTCGAATATGCAGCCATGGTTACTCCCTACTACTGGTTTGAGCCTTTCCAGGTTGGCTATAAGGATAAGCGTGTCGCTACGAGAGCGCTATACGCAAGCAAGGATTTCTTCAGGATGTTTTCATTTGATCTGATGATCGGTCCCGCCGAGGACGTGTTAAGGGACAAGCAGTCAGTAGTACTTTCTGAATCAACGGCACGCGCATTATTCGGTGATGCGAGTGACGCTGTGGGAAAATCCGTTGAAGTGGATCGCGGGGAGCTATTCCTGGTGAGCGGTGTAATGAAGGACGTGCCTAAAAATTCATCGATGTATTTTGAAGCAGTTTTCTCATTTGAGAAATGGAAGGAGCTAACCCCTCAGACGCTCGACTGGCGCAACTCGGGGCCTATGACGTTTGCCACCCTTCGGCCTGATGCAAGTGCAGAACAGTTTGACAAGAAGATCAAAGATGTCGTTTCAACACAAATCAGTGAAAAGCACAGAACGCTTTTCGCCCGCCGGTTCGACGAGGGTTACCTCTATGATAATTTTGATGCTAAGGGTGTGCAAGCGGGGGGCCGAATAGAATATGTGATGATGTTCTCGATCATTGCTTGCTTCATTCTTGCTATCGCTTGTGTGAATTTTATGAACCTGTCGACTGCGCGCGCCTCGAAGAGGGTGAAGGAAGTGGGGATCAAAAAAGCTGTCGGTGCAGGCAGACTCACCCTTATCTCGCAGTTCATGGGTGAGTCTCTCTTCATGAGCTTTTTATCCCTGCTGGTGGCCATACTGCTGGTGGATCTCATTCTTCCGCAGTTCAATCTGATCACAGGCAAACACCTCGAACTGGACCTGAACTTGAGTTTGGTAGCGACGCTAGTAGCCGTCACGTTGTTGACTGGTTTGATCTCGGGCAGCTACCCTGCGCTATATATGTCTGCTTTTAGTCCGGCAGCCGTGTTGAAGGGCAACCTGCATTCATCACTCAGCGAGTTGTGGATTCGCAAGGGACTGGTTGTGTTTCAATTCACCTTATCGGTCATATTTATTGTTGCCGTGCTGGTGGTGTACAACCAAATTCAATATTTGCAGCACAAGGACATCGGCTACGACCGGGAGAACATGCTTTATTTCGCGATGAAGGGCAAAACAGAATCCAATCGCGAGGCATTTCTCCAGGAGTTGAGGACTCTCCCAGGCGTCGTGGGGGCAAGCACGATCAGTGAAAGCCTCGTAGGTGGCGGCAACACGACCAGCCCTGATTGGGAAGGAAAAGATCCGAATGACCGCACCCCATTTGCGATCAGGCCAATCAATTACGGAATGCTTGAGTTGTTGAATATGCACCTGGTTGAAGGCAGATTTTTTTCCCGTGAACACCAGGACAGCTTGGATATTGTGATCAACCAGGCGGCTGTGCTGGCGATGGGAATAAATGACCCGATCGGAAAGGTCATTACGTTGGATCCGTTCAAGTCAACGATAATCGGCGTGATCAAAGATTTTCATTATGAATCACTTCACACCGCGGTGAAACCTATGTTCTTTATTCTGGCGCCCCAATATACACAGAAGGTCATGGTCAAGATAGCCGGCGGCGATCCCCGGCAAACGATCGAGCATTTGCAACGACTCCACAAAGAGGTCAATCCTGAGTTCCCATTTGAGTTCCGGTTCCTTGATGAGGACTACAATGCGCAATACTATGCAGAACTTAGGGTGAGCATGTTGTCGCGCTATTTCGCCGGAATTGCCATCATCATCTCATGCCTGGGTTTATTCGGATTGGCATCGTATACGGCCGAACGTAGATTTAAGGAAATCGGCATTCGCAAGGCACTTGGATCCAGCAACCTGGGGATCATCTACCTGCTTTCGTCTGACTTCACAAAAGTCGTTGCTTTGGCCATCGTGATCGCGCTGCCCATCAGTTTCTTCGTCTTGAAAAAGTGGCTGGATAACTTCGTTTTTAAAATTGAGCTCGAGTGGTGGTACTTCATCGGATCTGGTGTGCTGGCTCTTGTCATTGCGTGGCTCACCGTGGCTTCTCAAGCGGCAAAGGCTTCGCGTATTAATCCGGTTAACTGCCTGCGAAGCGAGTAGTGCGCGCAGCAATTCACAAATTCTTTAGGGTAGCTTGATACAAATGACCGTTCGACATTAACACATTGCTGATATGATCAGACACAATCTCATAGTAATTCTCCGGAACTTCAGGAAATACAAAAGTACTTTCTGCATTAACCTGCTGGGGCTTTCGACCGGACTTGCGTGCGCGATTCTCATCGCGCTTTGGGTGACGGACGAGTATCGCATGGATAAATTTCACGCGCTTGACAGCCGGCTATACCGCGTGCTCGTAAATATTGAACGGGATGGCAAGATTGAAACTTCGCCCACCACGCAGGCTATTTTGGGTGATGCGCTCCAGGCCGAAGTACCGGAAGTAGAAAAGGCCGTGACAACGTTGAGTGATAGATTTGACGTCTCCTTATCAAGCGATTCGATACACCTGATGAGTCGTGGCACCATAGTGGACGCGAACTTCCTTCAAATTTTTTCTTATGAGCTTTTGGCCGGAGCCAAAGACGCCCTCGCGAACAAGAAGAACATTGTGTTGTCGGAGTCAGCGGCCAGGGGATTGTTCGGAAGCGTTGAAAAAGCGATGGGAAAGTCTATCAATTGGGAGTTTCCTTATGGTAAGGGAGAAGCCATCATCGCGGCTGTAATGAAAAATATTCCAGCGTATTCATCCTTCAATGCGGACTTTTTGTTGTCGTTTGAGGTATTTAAGGACATCGTGGGTCCGCAGGATCTTCATTGGGGAAACTTTGGATGCCATACCTACCTGCTGCTAAAGCCCAATACAAACGCTCCGGCCGTAAGCGAAAAGATCGGTGATTTTGTCAAGCGCAAATCTCCTGAATCCACGGCATCACTGTTTTTGGTACCCTATTCATCCTATTATCTCCATAGCGGATTTGTCAACGGACATGAGTCCGGCGGGCGAATTGAATATGTCCGGCTGTTCTCGCTGATCGGCTTCGTAATCGTTGCCCTTGCTTGCATCAACTTCATGAACCTGGCAACGGCCCGTGCCTCGCGAAGATTGCGTGAAGTGGGTGTGCGAAAGGCGATCGGCGCGGATCGAATGACACTCACTACACAATACTTGAGTGAGTCTATGCTGATGGCGTTAGTTTCGGTGCTGGTAGCAATACTCATGGCAGATCTGCTCATGCCGTTGTTCAATGAAATAACCGGGAAAAACATCCAGCTGGTGGCAAGCCCTGCGCTGGTTGGTTTTCTCGCCGCTATTACCTTAATAACCGGTATCCTTTCAGGAAGCTACCCGGCTCTTTATCTCTCGGGATTTAGTCCCGCTATGGTCCTGAAGGGAAGATTTGGTGGCGCGTCGGGGCTGAGCACGTCACCGATGGAGCTTCTCGCTCGCAAGGGGTTGATCGTGTTTCAATTCATTATATCCATTGTATTTATAGTCGTCGTATGGGTGATATACCAGCAGATCGACTTCGTTCAGCACAAGAACCTGGGATATGAAAAAGACCAGCTGATTTACATCATACCCGAGGGGAATACGCTTAGCCACATGGAGGCATTCCTGACGGAGGCACGTAAGATAGACGGGATCGCCAACGCTTCATCGATAGCACGGACCATTGTGGGGTCGCGTTCGTCCACGGTAGGATACTTCAATTGGGAGGGAAAGGATCCGAATGCCCAAATACCGTTCGAGATTGTCAACGGGAACTATGACCTGATCGAGACGCTCGGCGTAGACATGGCTCAGGGAAGGACGTTTTCGCGGGATCATCGCACTGACAGTGCCACGATTATCCTGAATGAAGCGGCTATTGCCGTGATGAACATGAAGGAGCCACTCGGAAAGAGTTTTAACCTTTGGGGAAAAGAACTTACGATCATCGGGATTGCGAAAGACTTCCACTTCCAGTCCCTGCATGAAAAGGTAACACCGCTTTTCTTCAGGCTCGTTCCCGATGAAGCGCAGCAGATTCTCGTTCGCCTTCAGACAGGCAAGGAACGGGAGGCGTTAGCCGGACTCGAAACCCTATACAAACAAGTGAATCCCGAATTTGCTTTTTCTTACACGTTCTTGAGCAAAGACTATGAGGCGCAGTACATGTCAGAGCAGCGGGTTGGAACATTATCCAGGTACTTTGCTGCACTCGCCATCATCATTTCCTGTCTGGGGCTTTTTGGCCTGGCGGCATTCACAGCGGAACGCAGATTGAAAGAAATCGGCATACGCAAGGTATTGGGATCCGGCGAATGGCGCATCGTTTACCTGCTGTCCGCTGACTTTTCAAAAATCGTTTTGTTCTCCTGCGTCATCGCGCTACCCCTGGGGTACCTGATCTCGAAAACATGGCTCGCGGGATTCGCCTATAAGATTCAGCTGAGTTGGTGGTACTTTCCAATGGCGGGAGCGTTGGCTTTGATTGTGGCACTTCTCACGGTAGGGGTACAGGCCGTAAGGGCCGCGCACGTGAACCCTGTGCAATGTTTGAAGGAAGAATAGACCCCCACCTGCGGAAGGAATTTCAACTAAGAAGAAACAGCTTTAAGATATTGACCCTATGCTTTTTCACTATATCCGTTTAATATCCCGTGGCTTCCGGAGATTCCGCAGCGTCTTTGTGATCAACCTCCTCGGGCTGTCTACGGCCTTGACGAGTGTGTTACTCATCTATCTCTGGGTGAACGATGAACTCTCGGTAGACCGGTACAATCAGTTCAATGAGCGACTGCTTCAAATTAAACAGAACACCATCGACGACGGGCGCATACATACTGGCTCCGGTACTCCAGGGATTCTTGCACGGGCGCTGTCAGATGAAATTCCTGAGGTGGAACATGCGGTGGCATATGTACCCTGGGATGTGTATGGTAGCCTGCCCGTTGTTCAGTGGCAGGACAAGCGTTTTAAGACGAAGACACAGTTTGCCAGCAAAGATTTCTTTCAGGTGTTTTCGCTCCGGATGATGAGTGGCAACGCAGCGACGTGCCTGGCTGACAAGAAAAGTGTGGTGGTGACCGCCGAGCTTGCCCAAAAACTCTTCGGCTCGACGGATGGGGTAGTGGGCAAAACCATTAGCTGGAAGGAATGGGGCAATGAAGAGCTGTTTACGATTACGGGTGTTTGCGAGTCCCCGCCACCAAATGCTACTATGCAGTTCGATCTTTTGCTGAACTATGAGCTATTTCTGAAATCGCACGACTGGTTGCTCACCTGGGATAGCAGCGACCCCTATACCGTTGTGCTGTTGAGAGCCAATGCTGATGCGGCTTCCTTTCGCACGAAAATTTCGGATTTCATTTCTCGCAAGGATCCGAAGTCGAAACATAGCCTTGTCGCCCAGGCGTATGCGGACGGATATCTACACGGAAACTTTGAGAATGGCGTTAACACGGGAGGTAGGATTCAGTACATAAAACTTTATTCGCTGATCGGAATATTCATTTTGGCTATTGCAGCCATCAACTATACAAACCTGTCGACGGCGAAGGCCGCAAGGCGAATACGCGATGTGGGCATACAAAAAGCGATCGGCGCGGAGCGTTCCTGGTTGATCTTCCAGCAGTTGGGCGAATCGTGTATTGTTGTCGTGATTGCCATGATCCTGGCACTGTTGTTTGCTGACCTCTTGCTAAAGCCGTTTAATGTCCTCACCGGCAAAAAGCTGGCACTTTCCCTCGATCCGTCGCTTATCGCTACCGTTGTGGGTGTCGTTGCGGCCACCGGCCTTATGGCGGGTGCATACCCTGCATTCTATCTTTCGAGGTTCAGCCCGGCGGCCACACTACGAGGCGTGATCCATTCCGGCCGTGTTGAACTATTCGCCCGGAGAGCCTTGGTAGTGTTCCAGTTTGCCGTGTCGGTTAGCCTCATAATGGGTGCTCTTGTCGTTTACCGGCAACTCGATTTTATTCATCACAGACAACTGGGTTACGATCGTGAACGCGTGCTGCATTTTGACACGGAGAATATAAGTGACGCCTATTTAAATGAACTCAAGGGCATTGCCGGTGTCGCCAAGGCCGGAAGGTTCTATCATGACCTTTTGGGGCGACATGGTTCGACAGGCGCCATAGGTTGGCCTGGCCGCGATCCCGAAGAACACGTCAACTTCGGAAATTTGGAAATGGGTTATGATCTGATTGAAACGATGGGATTTGTGCTGGCGGAAGGCAAGCCTTTTCACCGCGAGTTTGGCTCACTCAATCAAATAATTTTTAATGAGTCGGCCATTAAAGCAATGGGCCTGAATAATCCGATCGGAACGCATGTTACGCTCTGGGGCGAGGACAAGGAGATCGTCGGTGTTGTGAAGGACTTTAATTTTGAATCGTTGTACAGCAAGGTAGGCCCCTGTTTTTTGCAGCTCGTGCCTATGGTGGACGGATATCCCAGCCGGGTCATGGTGAAGCTGACACCGGGAGATCAGGCGGAGACGATTGCTCGTATGGAGCAGTTCTTCAGAAAGTATAATCCGGGACTGGCCTTTGACTATGCGTTCCTTGACGACGACTATCAACGACTTTATCAGGCGGAACAAAGGGTAGCCACCTTGTCGCGCTATTTCTCGGCCATCACGGTGGTGATTGGTTGCCTCGGATTGTTTGGACTGGCAGCGTTTACAGCTGAGCGACGGGCGAAGGAGATAGGTATTCGCAAGGTGTTGGGATCTACGAATGCGGGGATTGTTATCTTGTTGTCGGCAGAGTTTCTGACCACGGTATTGGTCGCTGTCGTGGTTGCCGTGCCGGTGAGCCACCTTGTCCTGCGTAGTTGGCTTAGTGGATTCGAATATCGGATAGATATACCGTTGTACTTCTATGCCCTGGCAGCGGGCCTGGCCATTGTCATTGCGCTGGTTACGGTTGGATCACAGGCATACAAGGCGGCGGTTGCCGATCCGGCTAAAGTGCTTCGGGTCGATTGATGATCACGTAAGTTCCTTCCGGGCCGCTTCGATCAGTCCTTTGATGTATCCCATCGCGAACAGCGTTCCGTATTCACTGTAACCCGGATGCTCGTTACTGTCGCCGGCAACTGTAGGCACGTGATCCTCACGCATAGGACCGCTGAAACCTACTTCGAAGTAGGTCTTCATCGCTTTATACATATCCGTGATTCCTTCGTCGTGAAAGGTTTCTTCAAAGTTCCATTGGTTACCACGGATGTCGCGAAAATGCACAAAGAAGATCTTTTTCCGCTCGCCGAAATGCCTGATGACGGATGGGATGTCCTCACCCATCGTGGCAAACGTTCCCTGGCAAAGGGTAATGCCATTGCTGGGGCTCGGCACAATATCAATCATGCGCTTGAATGCATCGGCGGTACGCATGATTCGCGAGATTCCACGAATCTTCGGAATAGGTGGATCGTCGGGATGCAAGGCGAGTTGAATGTTGTTTTTCTCCGCTTCGGGCACAACGGCTTTCAGAAAGTAGGTAATGTTTTTCCACATCTGTTCTTCTGTGACTTCGCCGTATTCAGTAAGGGGTTGGTCTTTAATCGCCTCATAGTTGAATGCGGTTACCAAAGCACCACCTCTTCCCTTGTGCGCCATATCCGTTCGCGCCCAGTTAATAACGGGCATCCAGTTGTAGCAGATGGTGTTCACACCAATCTTGTTCAGGTTGCGCATGAGGGAGATAAAGTTGTCTATCTCTTCGTCGCGACCCTCGACGCCCAGCTTCGCTTTGTCGAGTTGGGGCGTCCCCTCGAGTACTCGCCACCGTAGCCCGCGTTGTTCAAAAGCTTGTTTTACCGCTGTGACCGCTTCGAGCGTCCAGGGTTTTGCATCGTGCAAACCTCCTATGCCTGGTGCCGAGGGCGAAACCGCTCCCGTTATGCCCATTTGTTTCGACAACTCAATCTTGCGCTCCTGCAAGCCGTAGAAGTAAGCGAGGCAGAGATCTATGTTTGCTTCTTTCGCGAGCGTCACCGCGTTAACGTCAAACGCCGTCAGCGCCGACAAAGACGCACTCTTTCTAATGAATTCCCTCCGGTTACCCATACCTGAACTTTTATTGACATGGCACGACGCGCACCGCATGCGACAGCGGGGACAGTCATCGCTTCCGGCTAAGGTATCAAATGCAGGGAGTACTACACAGTATTTTATGATCAATGAGAGATGAAGATCATGCGTAGCGAAAGGGTGGTGTAGGTGGTCAGTTGTTAATCGTACTTCAATGATGGATTTAGCTGGTGCTGTTGTGTAATGGGATTAGGACGGTGTGCATGACAGCCACGAAGAAATCCATCACACGCGGAGGCTCGCGGAGCTTTTGAGTCTACGGACGTACGATCGTTGATTTTAGGTGATGTACCTAGAATATAGTTAGGAAAAGATGGCTCCTTGTAGGATTTTTCAATCCGGAGTTATAGGAGCACTGCGACTAGATCGTGAATGCTTCGACGCGACGCGTCGAGGCCTCTTGAAATGCGTTATCAAAGAAATGATACTTTAAGGTTCTCTGCGAAATTCCGTCGTTCAATTTGAGCGTTTAATCTCGATGCGTAGCATCGAAGCATTCACTAATTAGTCGCAGTGCTCCTGTGACTCCGGATTGAACCGTGCTACAACGAGCTATCCTTTTCCATTAATCTACAAAGTGTATCACTTAAAATCAATGATCGTACGTCCGTAGACTCAAAAACTCTGCGAGCCTCTGTGTGTGATGGATTTCTTCGTGGCTAACCTGCATACCATCCTATACGCTCACAACATCTACAAGCCCAGTTTATTCAATTCGACTTCCGGTGCCGTATTACCCAGCGCTGCCAGCATGCGCGCCGACTGCTGTGCGAGGAAGCGATCAAGACCACCATCGACACTTCGTCCATTTTCCAATTGCCACCTTAGCTCGGCAATGTGACAATCGAACAATGTCGAACAAAGGTTCACCGCGCTTTCATCGTCACCTAAGGCGCTGAATATCTCGGCGGCTTCCAGGTTGGCAAATGTGGGAAGCAGATGCGGAAGATAAAGGTTTGCCTTGGCGAATTGCATGACCGACAACGCGGTCCCGCGATCCTGAACGTCTAGAAATGAAATGGCTAACGAGTTAAACGACTGTCTTAGAGGGGATATCATGCGGAGGTTGAAGTCTTCGTAGTTGAAATGAATATCCGGGTTCAAGAGATTGGCGTAGTTCGCCTTTTCCATAAGGTTAGAGCGCATGGACCGCTTGTCAATGGCAATTTCTTTACCCGGAACCCTAAGGGGATCGAACCGGTACACGGCCCCTTCCTGCACAACATGTTCATTCAGATTCAGTCCGGCAGTGTTCAATGAAGTGAAGTTGAAATAGATGGGCCTTTTCCACTGATTGGAAATCATGATGTCGACAATGGCGAGAACACTCTTGGTAGCATAGTTTCCCTTTACATTTAATATCAGGCTGGAATGCCGCAGCGAATCTTCAGACGTATTTGAACTGGTGAGTTTTGGTCCCGCCTGTGACAGGGAATCGCCGCGCCTTATCAGCAATTTCTTTGATGGCAGAATCGTGAAATAGTCACCTGTCGATGACTGCATCCGCAGGGCTTTGTTGCCCTCCCTGATCAACTGCAGGTATTTTTTTGCGTCGATTCCCTCCTTGATTGTTTCCTGGATGTATAGAACATCGTTTGGCCCGTATTGCAAGTAGTCATTACGAGTCAACGAAAGCGAAAAAGGAGCAGACTGGTAGTAGGGATTACGCAATTGATTGACGTACCAGTCAGTGTTCAGGTAGCTCAACACCATGACGCGAACGTCGGTGCGAAATCCCTCCACTTCCTGGACGTACCACAACGGGAATGTGTCGTTGTCACCACCGGTAAAGAGAATAGCATTCGGGGCACAACTGGCCAACAGGTTTCGTGCATTGTCCACCTGGAACGTGCGTCCGGAACGGTCGTGGTCGTCGTAGTTCTGCACCAGCATCAGGACGGGTAGGCCCAATGTCACCAGAGCCACCAACGGTATGGCCAGGGCACGACGGGAAATCAGGTTTGCAAAAGCCACGAGCGACAACCCTACCCAAACACAGAAAGCGATGAATGATGCGACGTAGATGTAATCGCGTTCGCGGGGCTCAACAGGAGGTGAGTTCAGGTACAGGGCCAGTACCAGCCCTGTTATGAGAAATAGAGATAGGACGGCGATGAAACCCCTGCGATCATTTCGCCATTGAAAAATGGCCCCTGCAATGCCGGCCAGCAAAGGCAACATCCAATACTGATTGCGTGCCTTGCTGGTGTAAATGGACTTATTGGACGCCGTTGTGTCCCAGGGACGAAGCCAATCGCCGCCCTGTCTGTCGCTTTCCCGGCCGGCGAAATTGAACATCAGGTAACGCATATACATATGCCCCAGTTGGTAGGTAAATAGAAAGTTCAGATTGTCACCAAAGTCAGGCCGTTCGCCAGGTTTGAGTCCCAGCCACTGCCTGTACGCATCGACATGATCGCTGTCGTTGCTGTAGAGGCGCGGAAGGATCGTGCTTCGCCTCTTCTCGAACCGGTACTCGGAAAGGGTTCCGGAAAACTCGTATCGATTGGCGGCCCGGTGAAAAATCCGGCGACCGGCTTCAACGTCTTCGACTTGTGCGTCGAAGTAAGGTCCATACAACAGCGGACTCGAAGGGTATGACTCACGGTTCATATACGCTTTGATCATGGGTAGATTTTCTGGATTGGTTTCGTCAATAGGCGGGTTGTGATTTGACCTGATGAATAGCATGATGTAGGGGGCGAAGCCGATGATGAGGAATACGGTCGCCCAGGAGAAGCTGCGCCATTGCGGGAGCTTCCGGATGAGCACTGCAAACGCGATGATCATGAATAAAATGAAAAAACTGGCCCCGCTGTAGAAGGGTAGCCCCAAGCTATTCACGAAGAACTTGTCGGCGCCGAATGCAAACTCGAAGATACCGATGGCAACAAGGCGATTGATCAGGAAAACAAGGATAAGTCCGGCAAGGAGAAGCGCCAGCGGGCGTATGGCCAACACGTTGTTACTGTTGTTGTACCAATAGAAGGGGAGCAGAGCGAGGGCGAGTACGCACATGGGATGAATGCAATAGCTTAGTCCGCCGAGGTAGGCGATGAGAACAAGCCAGCGCTCTTTCTTCTCCCCTTGAAGGGTTCTTCCACGAAGGATAAGGATGACCAATGCCAGCAGGAAAAAGCAGGCGATGCCGTACGTTTCTGCCTCCACGGCCGAGAACCAAAAGGTGTCCGAGAAAACAAGCGTAAGGCTGCCCAATGCGGCCGCCAGGATTGAGGTGAGCTCAGCCGGTATTGCGGCCGCGTGGACGGACGATTTTCCGCCGCGTGATGCCGTGTTCGTATGGGTGGCGAAATAATATAGGATGTGGAATAGCAGATAAGCGCAGAGAGCCGAAAAGAATGCGCTCGAGAAATTCAACAGGTATGCAACAGACGTGGGTCCAGAGGCAAGCATGGTAAACATGCGTCCGACCAGCAGCGACAGAGGAGTGCCGGGCGTATGCGGCACCTGAAGTTTGTATGCAGCAGCGATGAACTCCGAACAATCCCACAAACTTGCCGTAGGTTCCAGTGTAAGGCCATATGTAAGCATGGCAATGGCCCAGATCACCAAACCTGTTGCGTGCTTTCCCGTTCTAAAGTGCAAGCGCCAACTGCGGACATGATCCAAACCCAAAATCCCCAAGCAGGGCAATGCAAAACCAATGAGGAGCATCGGGGGTGCAAACCAAAGGGTTAATAGGCCGAAGCCGTTTGGCTGTGGATCAACCGCCATAAGAATGTAAGCCGCAGTTACAATGGCGATGGCGACGATGAATATGATATAATTTTTCCTGGTGAACATAGTTGGCGAATCTTTCGACAATGTTATCAGGGTCCAGCTTGCGACAGGGTTAAGGACTGTAAAGAAGTGTTAATGGAGTGTTAAAGTGACTTGTATGTCATCCTGTCGTTTGAAAAAGCACTATTTTCGTATATGCACAATAGACATCTTCGGAAGATTATCGCCCTCGGCACTTTAGCTTTGATCTCGCTGTGTGGCCTTCAGGCGTATTGGTTTCATCGCGCCTTCGACGTTGCCGAAAAGCAATTTGATCACAGCGTCCAGGTTGCGTTGCGCCGCGTAGCTGATTCAGTTACCACCTCGGCAGAGGTTCGGCGAATTGCGTCGAACTTCTTTGTGGTAGAAACCCCCAGGCACCTTAATGGACAAGATATCGATCGTCTGCTCAAGAACGAATTTCTGATTCGCAGCCTTAACCTGGATTATGAATTGGGTGTGTACAATGCCGATGATGACACACTGGTATATGGAAATTACGTGCGCGCTACTCAGCCTCGTGTCGCAAGCAGCCAGGATGGTACTATCCAGAAGGTCGCGCAGGCACAGAATTTTGCGGTTTACTTTCCTGCAAAGACGGGTGTCGTGTTGGCCAGCCTTGACATCTGGATCGTCTCCACGATTGCCCTATTGCTCATGATGGGGTTCTTCGCTTATGCAATCTATTCGGTACTGAAGGAGCGAAAGTTCTCTTCGCTGAAGAGCGACTTCGTAAACAACATGACGCACGAATTCAAGACACCCGTCACCAACATTGGTATTGCGGGCGAAATTCTCAAGAACAAGTTACCCGAGAATCATGAGTTGTCGGTGTACGTGAATATCCTTTTGAAAGAAAATGATCGTCTGCGAAACAAGATTGACCAGGTTTTGCTCGGCTCGTCTGCAGACCACGTTCGAAGAAATACCTTTGTTAAGTTGGACATCCACAGGCTGCTGGCTGATTGCGCCGCCTCATTTGAATTGAGGATGCATGAAAGAAACGGTTTGATCGACCTCCAACTGGAGGCCACTAATCCGGCTATTGCAGGCGATCCTGAGCTTCTTGCGCAGGCCATTGGCAACCTTGTGGACAACGCTGAAAAGTATTCAAACCATGCCCCGAAGATTACGGTACGCACGCGCAATACGAACAACGGTGTGGCTATTGAAATTGAAGACAATGGCATCGGTGTGCCCGCAGCCATGCGTTCGAAGGTGTTTGAGAAATTCTTTCGCGTACCATCCGGAAACGTGCACAACGTGAAAGGCTTTGGCCTCGGACTAAGCTTCGTGAGAGAAGTTATCAACTCGCACCGTGGAAAAATCAATCTCGTGGGTGAATTGGACAAAGGGACTACCGTGCAGATATTGCTTCCGGCAGCATGAGCGCTCGCAATCTTTTGCTGGTTGAAGACGACGAGAGCCTGGGCTTTCTCATCAAGGATTCACTCGACGCCGCCGGATGGAACGTTTCTCGTTACCATGACGGAGAGAAAGGACTGTCTGCATTTCTCAGTCATTCTTATGATGTGTGTGTTCTGGACGTCATGTTGCCGAATCGCGACGGGTTCGACCTGGCAGCGGAGATCAGAAAGTATAACCAGCGTGTTCCGATCATCTTTCTAACAGCCAAAAGTTTAACTGAGGATCGCATCCGCGGGTTTCAAGTCGGAGCCGACGACTATGTCTGTAAACCGTTCAGCATTGAAGAGTTCAAGTACAGGCTTGAGGCAGTCGTGCGGCGGGGCGATGTGGACAGGCCTGTCGCGGGCGGAAGTCTGCGTGTGGCCCAATCGATACTCGACCTAACCAATCTCACCTTAACGTCCGCAGGGGTGATCACCAGACTTACCCACAAAGAGGCGCAGCTGCTTCAATTGTTCTTTCGATATCCCAACAAATTAATAGAGCGCGACATATTCCTGAAGGCAGCTTGGGAGGATAGCGGGTTTTTCGTCGCGCGTAGCATGGATGTTTTTGTCTCGCGACTGAGGAAGTACCTTCAACCTGATACGCGCTTGAAAATCGAAAACATTCGGGCGGTAGGATATCAAATGAAAGAAGTTGATGTACAGAAATGATCACTGCAGGTGTCCGTTTGTGAAAGGAAGGGAATCGTTATAGGCCGCATTTCGAACGGAATTCGGCATATGAGGATGTGGCCACCTTTTTGTAGTTCGGTCAGCTACGAAAATTGTAAATCTCATGCGCACACTCATTGCCGTCATTCTTTGGTGCTTCCTGTTGGTTTGTTGTTGGCCAATTGCCCTGTTGGTATTGGTGTTGTTTCCCATCGTGTGGTTGATTCTACTGCCCTTCAGGATCGCGGCCTTCACTATTGAGGCGGCGTTCAGGCTCGTCGGTGCCATTCTGTTCTTTCCCTTTAAGTTGATAAAGGCAATCTGACCAAACGGGCGACAATGCCCTGTCCCCATGCCGGAAGGTCAAACGAGTTTCTGCTTATCGACCGTCATTTGATCAGCAGGACCGGATCGGGCTACTGAAGCGATTTTGTCGTAAATTTTGCTGTTAAAGCCTTAACGCATTATCATCAAACGCTTCATTCAAATATCGCTTCCCGCCTATCTGTTGATGCTTATCCTGGTTTGGGTGATCGCACCCGGCTTTAATGGCTGCGCTCCGGGTAGCTTGTGGTGTCTGGCTATGTATTGGATTACGCAGTCAGGAGGATGGATAGGCTCGTTCATAATAGTACTGATTATCAGTACGGCGTTTGCGTTCATCCCGCTGCATCCCCGTGCAAGGTTTGTGATGTTCGTTCGCACCCTGTTGTCATTGACCATCATTCTTGGAGGGTTTGCTAAACTCAATGAGACCTTTATCAAGTCTACATTTGCCGTATCCCGACCGAGCCACCGGTTTATTCTTCGGGAGTCCCAATCGAGAGCCAGCCTTGATTCGATCTATATGCTCGTCGTTCCCCAGCGACGGCTGTTTTTTAAGAAAGTTGTCGATGGGGACACGCTTCATTTCAAAAGCATCGATCAACGTGTCCTGGCACACTGGATTGATGAGGCCGGCTATTCGATGCCATCAGGTCACACCTTCAATGCCTTCCTCCTTGCCAGCATGCTGACATTCTCCCTGTTTGAATTGAATCAACGCCGTGTTACGGTAGGGCTATTGGTTCCGATGATCTGGGCGACCCTGGTTGGATTGTCACGCGTTTCTCTTGGCGTTCATACACCACTGGATGTCACCATAGGGGGCGCTTTAGGTCTGTTGGTATCTCACGGACTGCTGGCCATCCCCTACCTGAACCGGCTGCTCGTACCCAGGCGAATAGCGCATCATTCCGGTACCGCAAAAGGATAGACCGGCTGAGGAGACGTTAGAAGTAACTGGAGATGCCGAATTGAATACCGCCGATATTGGCTGGTGGATTTCCCAACAGGTCTTGTTGCCATGCCCTTCTGTAGTTGAGCCGGATAACGGTTTGAGAAGTGGGGCGGAAACTGATGGCCGGTACGATCGCGACGTAATCGTCGGCGATATTGCCGCCGGTTTCATGGAAGGTTCCGACGTTCCAGTCAACGTATTCAAAACGGCAGGCAATATTCAGTACGGCATCCTTGAATCCCAGTAAGCGACCTTTCACGATAGGTTGAACAATGTCCACAAAGCCGCCGTATTGCCGGTCGCCAAACTGTTCTCCTACGGTTTCCGCGATATCGACAAACACCCACGCCCATTCGCCTACAATGTAGGTGTTTAGGGAAGGCAGGGTAGTGTTGAAGTCAATAGCCATTACGTTGAGACGCCTCTTGTCGTCTATTACGATTCCGTCGTCTTCGAACTTGTTGTAGATTCCCCCCATATACGACAATCCGATTTCGCCGATACGTGTGCGCCGGCCGGCAATCTTGGCAGTCAGGAGGGGCTGACCATTGCTGCTTTCTTCAAAGCGATCTGCAGACTCCTTGGTAGCAGGCAGGTAAGTCTTGTTCAAGGAATTATTCACGATCGTTTCATCAAACCCATTTGTGAGGTACACCTCATAACCAAACGACCAGGTCTCCTTGTAATGTTTTCCATATAGACCAAAACCCACATTGCTCCAGGTGGCAGGCAGCATTTGTGTCATCGCCACGGGACGGTCTACAAACTCCCATTTAGGTCCATCGTGATTTTGATTGAACGCACCGATCGGATTCATCACCACGCCACCGCGAAAGTTGAACAATGGGTGGAATATAAAATCAAGGGAAGCAAATTCAATATTTACTTCGCGACCACCCTCCTCAAATTCGATTTCAGAAAGGAATCTGATCCTTCGGTGAATGGCGGAAGCTACAAAGAGTGTGAGGCGCGGTATTTGAAAGGAATGGCCTTCTGTGACACCATTTGCGCCGAGGTAGCTATAGTCTGCCTCGACATAACCGCCTACGGCAACGGGAACCTTGGCTACCGACAGAAAAGGGCGGTTGTAGACAGCATCCATGTTCATGGCTTTACGCGTGCTTGTATCGCGTGGAATCCGACGGAGCAAAGTGGAATCGATCTGCGCAACGGCGTAGCTAGATACAAACAGGAAGAGCACTACGGGCGGTAGCCTTTTCATTTTAAACTGATCTTGAGTTTGTCGTCGACAAGGGTAACTGGAAAAGTTCGAAGGGACATGTAGGCAGGACCATTCTGTACGGCCCCGGTTCGGGTGAACTCGCTGCCGTGAGCCGGGCATTGCAGCCTGTCGCCAAACACCTGCAACTCATTACCCTGGTGCGTACACTGCATCCACAGGGCCTTGTATTCCTCAACCGAAATGCGATAAACGCAAATGGGGAACTGCAGGATTTCATTTTCAACCACCACATAGGAGCGAAACGATTCCTTATCTGCGAAGGCGGATACGGGCACAACCATGTCGCTGTCTTCGATGGAAGCGCTGAGATATTTCGTGCCACTGCATCCTTGAATTAGCACAGGTGCAGTGGCCAACCCTAAACAACCTCCTGCGCATTTCCTTATGAAGTCTTTCCTTTGCATACTATAGCGATTTCAGGAATGCGATGAGTTTATACTGGTCTGCGTCGGAAAGACTTTCAAATCGCTCTTTGCTGGCGATGCCCTCGCCTCCGTGCAGAATGATCGCTTCTTCGATGCTGCGCGCACGACCATCATGCATCAGAAAGTATCCGCCACCCTGCGAGATAGGCGATAGTCCGAGGCCCCATAACGGAGGAGTGCGCCATTCAGCTGTCGACGCAGTACCTTCGGTGTAGCCATCGTCGAGTTGCTCGCCCATGTCGTGAAGGAGCATGTCGCTGTACGGAGAGAAGGTTTGGTTGGAGAGTGCCGCAACACCCGACCGACCGCTGAAAAGTGTAGGCTTGTGACATCCGCCACAGCCCGCCTCAAGAAACAACTGTTTCCCCGCCACGACGTCGGCGTGCTCGGGCGTACGTTGAATGGGCGCCTTCAGGGTTTGCAGATAGAAGACGACCTCGTTGATCGTTTGCGTGGAAACCTCCGGGTCGGCTTCGAGTCCCGAGTAGATGTCATAAGGTTCGAAAGCTGACGAAATTCCGATATCCTGGTGATAGGCACCAACGGTTTGCTGCAATAGATTATAGACACTGGCTTTCTTTCCAAACCGGCCAATATACCGTCCGTTGTTTGTGATAGCGTCAGCGTTGGGAGTCACAAAAGGAGGCAGCTTGATCCAGTTGGGTCGCCCGGAAATGCCATCTCCATCGGCATCCTGGGGATCGGCCATGGCGAGGATATCAGCATCATTTACGAGCTCCAGGAAACCGAGCCCTGTATTAGCGGGGGGCGTAAATTTCGAGAAAGGAACACCAGGGGGTAACGTTTCCGCCTCATAGCCCCGCAATGCGCGGTGCTGTAATTGGGGCCCCCCCCGATCGAGAAATTGATTGCCGGTCTCGTCGACCTGTCCAAAGCGTGTCAGGGTCGAGAATGGATGCCCTTTTCCGTCGCCAGCGTGGCAACTACCGCAGCTAGTAGCGACGAAAATGGGGCCTAGACCAGTTCCTGAAGAGAAAATCTCATCGTTGAACGCTATATCACCCGCAAGGAATTGCCTCGACTGTTCGTGGGTTAGTCCATCTACCGGGCCGTCTAAAAGAGCGTCGCTCGCAGGGCCGTCGGGGATGAGTTCGTTGCAGGACGTGCAGAGAATAGCCAGCGCTATTGAGGCTGGTATAAGTCCTTTCATATGACAAATATAAAACTTTTATTAGATTTATAAAATCAAATATTTAGGTTAACCTAATTTTTAGGAATTCTGGTATTTCTCTATACTTTTAGCCTGCTCATGCATACGCTAACTGAGGAGAACTATCTGAAGGCCATTTACCGGATCTACGAATCCACAGGGGACAGTGTCTCGACGACGGCCATCGCGGAAAAATTGCAGATTAACGCGGCATCGGTTACCGATATGTTCAAGAAGCTTGGACAGCAGAAGCTGGTTGTCTATGAGAAATCGCGCGGTGTTAAGCCAACCGACAAGGGCAAGAAGGTCGCCTTACAGATTTTGCGTAAGCATCGGTTGTGGGAAACATTCATGGTGGAGAAGCTCAAGTTTTCATGGGATGAGGTGCATGACGTCGCAGAACAACTCGAGCACGTGCACTCCGATATACTCATAGAAAGGTTGGATCAACTGTTGGGATATCCGAAATTTGATCCGCATGGCGATCCCATCCCGGACAAGAATGGCAAACTGCCAGCTCAAGCGTCTATACTGTTGACGCAAGGGAAGATCGGACAGACTTATCGTATTTCGGGCGTCTCCGAGAACTCAGACGCCTTTCTGAAGTATCTCAATAAAATCGGCTTAGCGCCCGGAAGCCAGGTTGCCATCATTGAAGTGGAGGAATTCGATGGTTCCATGAAACTTCTCATTGACAATAGGAAAGAAATCATTCTGAGTCAACAGGCAGCGGAAAATCTCTCTGTTGCTACCTGAAGCTTTCCAGGCCTTGTCAATTCCCATACCCGTGATGTGCGCGATCCGCAGTTATTTCCAGGCTTGAAGCAATAGCTCATAGCGCTCTTCTTCATTCAATTGCACCGGGTTATTCTTATTGTCGCCTAGCCTGGAAAATTGCCTGAGGTCATTATCGGTCACTCCATATTGCAGCAGCGTGGGAATGCCCATCGACGACGTCCAATTATGGATAAGGTCGAGGAAAGCATCAATATAATAGTCATTGTTACGATTTGACTCCTGCGAAAACAGCCGGCCGGCACTGGCATACTTCGCAAGCGCCGGATCGTGGTTGCCGGTCTTTCGCAGGCGGCGGACCGTGATAGCATTGGCCGGGCTCATGAGGCGGCTACAAATAACACCGTGAGGAATGTTTTTCAATCCACCCACGACACCAGCTATACCGTGAACAGTGCCCAGGCCAACATTCGCGAGTGCAACGCCAGACAGGTATGCAGCGAGCGCCATGTCCGACCGTGCCTGAACGTTCATTCCGTCGCGAAAAGCAACCACGAGAGACTGCGAAATGAGTTTTAGCCCTTGCCAGGTAAGCGCGTCGGTGATAGGGTTAGCAGCGGTTGACAGATAGGACTCAAGCAATTGTGTGAATGCATCCATTCCGCTATACGCAGTTACCTCCGGAGGACAATGTAAAGTCAAGGAAGGATCAAGAATCGCAATATCCGCGACGAAGTTCATGTGGCGGAGCGAACGCTTGAACCCTTGTGGACCTACTTCTGAAAGCACCGCATTGCGCGTGGCCTCACTACCGGTTCCGCTCGTAGTGGGGAGGGCAATGAAAGGAAGCCGGGTTCCCGGGTGATTCCGGGTACCAATACCTTCCAGGTAATCTTTAACCGGCTCCCTGAGAGGTATCATGGCAGCGATGGCCTTCGCTGCATCGACGACGCTTCCGCCACCCAGGGCCACGACAACTGTAGGGCTATGGTCCGCGAAGGTCGCTACGGCCTCATCAATCATGGCCGGTGAAGGCTCGCGACCAATTTTACAGTGATTGATGGCGAATTTCCGACGTGAGAATTCGTCGACGATGTAAGAGTAGGCCGGTGCCGTTTCGAACGATTTGTTTCCGGTAACTAACAACGCACTCCCCGAATAGTCAGCGATGCTGGTCGTGATCATCTTGATCATGCCTTCGCCGTGATGTAGCAGTGGGATTCGCGAAAACGTATAAGGTTTCATGAAGTCATGAGCGCGCGTGACCAAACTGACTGCCACTGATCGCGAGTTAAATATACGCGGTGATCCGGCAATTCAACTGCGCGCATTTTTTCAGGCTAGGGCGATTACCCGGGTGGAACCGTGGCGGCATTATTGTGAACGATTTTCCCTGCTTGTGGAACTCGTTCCGTGTGGAATAAAGGCGCAATTGCGCAGACGAGCCAAATTCAATGGTTGCAAGGTGGTACGCAGTTTGAAATGCGGCTATGACAAGGTGAATACGATATTAACTATCCAAAATATAAAGACATGAAAAACTACAATAAAGAAATCATTGAGGTCCTGAATGACCTGATCCGAATTAACCGCGACAGGATTGCTGGTTACGAAAAGGCAGTGGAAAATCTTGAAGAAGGCGAAGCGGTGTTGAAGACACTCTTTTACCAACTTTCAGATGAAAGCCAAAAAATGAAAGAGGAGTTGACCACCGAAGTGGTATCACTGGGGGGCGAACCGGCCGAAGATTCTACGGTGTCGGGAAAGATTTATCGCGCATGGATGGACATAAAAGATACGTTCGCAGGCGATGATGCAAAATCGGCATTAGAAGCGTGCGAGTACGGAGAAGATGCGGCACAGAAAGCTTACGCGGAGGCTATTGAAGACAGCCGCGAATTCCCGGAAACCATTCAGGGTTTGATCCGCGACCAGAAGGATATACTCCGTTTGTCGCACGATCTTATCCGCAATAAGCGAGATGAGTATAAGGCTGCCGCAGAGCGTCCACAACTTCACTAGCGTATATATATGGCGTTGGCCCTTCCGACGTCAAGAGCCCTGAATCAGCGACGGCTGGTTCGGGGCTTTTTTTGCTTTTGTCCAGGGTTTATTATCACAACTTGCGCACACCCTAGGCACAACTCGCTATTTAATAGTCTTTCGAAGGTTATGAATGAAAGTCATTTTTTCGATAACAGGCGGTGCGATAACAAAGGGGTAGAAGTCTGGATGTCCCATCGACCGATTCAGGCTGTTTACGGCAAAGGTTATAGGTAGCCACATGTTGAACACGGTTTCGAAGTCCTTAATGAAATAAGGATCCCGGTCGATACTCGCGTGGATATCAGCGGATTTCTTCGGGTCGACCGAAATGCCGAAGTAATAGGCTGTCTCAACGGTGTCTAGCATGTGAAGGTAGTGCGACCAGCTTTCGGCCCAGTCTTCCCATGGATGGGAAGAGGCGTAAGGACTGATGTAGTTATCCATCCAATTAGCCGGGGCACCTTGGTCGTAATACGTTTTCAAGGCATCCTCATAGCTCTGGCTTTCGTCGCCGAAGATTCTTCGAAAAGCTTTCAAATCCGGACTGTCCCTAAGGCGGCGATCCCAATAGTAATGACCTATTTCATGCCGAAAGTGCCCTAGCAGGGTGCGGTATTTTTCCCCGAGATCCTGCTTGTTTCTAACGCGCTGTGCTTCGTCGGCCTCGGCGATATTAAGGGTGATGAGTCCGGCATCGTGTCCTGTCATTATTTTGCCCGCCGGCGATAGTTCGGTAAGGAAGTCGAAGGCAAGGCCTGGCCCGTCGTCATCTACTTTTGGATGCACCGGCAAATTCAACCGTAGAAGAGAGTATATGAGGCGGTGCTTGGCGATTTCGATTTTTCGCCAAAGGGAGAGGTTTTCGTCCGTAAGCGGCGGAATGGTTCGGTTCAGTATGCACGCCCTGCACAAACCCTCGTCGTCATTCTCGGGTACTCTACCGTTATCCGGCACCAGCCAATTGCAAGTTCCATACTGCTGGTTGCTGCAAAACCTGTAGCGCTTCTGTTTATTTCTGATATCGTAAAAAATGCCAGACGTGTTGTCTTCCGCCAGCGTAGTGAGTTCAAGCGTATCGGCATCAAATCCCAAGACGTGACCGCATCGGAGGCACGATGTGTTTTCGAAATACAGGAGATTTTGGCATTTGGAGCAGGTATAGAGTTTCATTTTACTTTCTCGTTGACAACGGCTGCTTGTCAATTTCAGGGCCAACATAAGCGGGTCATGGCTTCGAGTAAGATAAAAAAAATACACCAGCTTCGGCCGGCGTATTTTGAGTGAGCTTAGGGAACTTTTTATTTTAGTCCTTGATCAATTCGAGATTCGCATTCAAAGTCACTTCATCGCTCACGACGGCCGGGGGGGTGCCTTTGCCTACACCGAAGTCGGAGCGTTTGATAGTGCCTGAAACCTTAAATCCGGCGATTGTTTTCTTGCTATAGGGATGGACTGTCGTTCCGTTCAGGGTAGCTTCGAGCGTTACAGATTTGGTAACGCCATGGAGGGTAAGGTCGCCCACCAGCGTGTATTTCTTGCCCGCTGCCTTCGTGAAAGATGTGCTCTTGAAGGTGAGCGTCGGATACTTGGATGCTTCGAAGAAGTCGGCACTGCGCAGGTGTTCGTCGCGCTTTTCGTTATCGGTGTAAACCGAGCTCGCATCGGCAGTGAGTTCAATTGCCGCATCGGCAAATTCGTCTTTGGAAGAAGTGACCTTCACGTCGAACGTTTTAAAACTACCTTCTACACTCGAAACCATGAGGTGGGTAACGTCAAAACCAAGTTTAGCGTGCGCTTTGTCCAGCGACCACGTTTGCGCGAAGGCGGAAACGGATGCGAAGAGAAGAACCAGACCCAACAGACTCTTTTTCATAGGATATAATAATTAGTTAGTTACTTTTAATAACTCAAATATATTTGGTAACTTAGTATCTAACAATAAGTATACCATTTACTCCTTAGGCACATGGAAGTAACTATTGCTGAGCGTCAGCATCTTAACAAGCGAAAAAAAATTGGAAAAATACTGGAAGAGAAGGGAAGCGGCATTTGCCCTATTCACGACTTCCTGATACATTTTGCCAACAAGTGGTCCATGCTCGTCATTCTAAACCTGGGATTCAGCGGGAAGTCGCGATTCAACGCACTGAAGCAAAGGACAACGGGTATATCGCAGCGCATGCTCACGGTAACGCTTCGCGCACTGGAAGAAGACGGCCTGATATCGAGAAAGGTATTTGCTGAAATTCCGCCGAGGGTTGAATACGAACTTACAACATTGGGAAAGAGTCTGCTGGATGTCATGACCCTGATGGGTGAGTGGGCCTCACGCCACGAAGCCGAAATACAACGCGCGCGCAAAGCCTTTCATAAGGGGCGATAGTGCGTCTTTGCAACAGGCGTTTTACATTGGAAATTTCAACCGCAAAATATAAAACGACCAATGTAAAAGTTGGGCATCATTCGATATTTTCTTCGGCAAATTCGCGAAGGAGATTGTCCAGTTCGGCCAAGGGCTTTCGAAAGCTTTTCCTGTTTTCATTTCTGATGGCCAGGTAACAACTTGCCAATGTGAGCCCCATCGTGATCCATACGCCGTTAAGATAGGCAAGTGGGCCACCGGGCACATATATTTTAAAGACCAGCAGGGTACCGACCAAAGTGCTCAGGGGAATCAGCCACAATTCATAACGCAGTTTGAATCGGAAGAAATCGTACAACACATTTCGCTGTTGGGTAATGTACTGGCGCACGGAGGAGGTTTCGTTTCCATCGGGTCTCAGTACGGCCAGTTGCTTGAACTTTCGCAGAAGCATGTAAGTGAACGGTATGAAGAGAAGAACTCCAACGATCGCAAAGGTCACCGTAACAGGATCGTGAAGGAACCGCACCACTACATGTGCATAAAGTGCGTACACGAGCAATTGCAACGCGAACGAAGCCCAGAAGTACTTCATCGATTCTCGCGTGTGCTTGCGCACTCGTTGACGAATGACGCGCAGCATATTATTCGGATCGTAGGGTTGACCGGCATGCTTGTGTCTTGCCCACTTTTCTTTCATTTCATCCAGCGTATCCATAGTTATTGATTTTGTCGTTTCACGAACGCCTCCAATTCTTTTCTGATGCGAAACAGACGGACGCTCACGTTTCCCTGAGAGAGTCCGGTAACAGAGGCAATTTCATCGTAGCTCATGCCTTCCAGATAGAGCAGTACAAGGGCACGGTTTAATTTGGATAGCGTGCTGATCGCCTCCAGCAATGTATTCATGTCGTCGCTGGTGCTTTCGACATCGGGAATATTTTGATGATACGTTGTCAGCGGTTCCGGTTGCGCACGCTTTGCCTTTGCGAAGTTTGTCAAGGCTGTGTTGAGACACACGCGATACATCCAGGTGGAAAATTTTGAGCGATTGTCGAACGACTTGAAAGACCGCCAGAGTTGGTACATCATTTCCTGGACTACATCCTCGCGTGAGACAGGGTCGTCAAAATAAACCCGGGCAATCTTGTGTGCGATGCCCAGGTTTGCATTGATCAAGTTGAGAAATGTGCTGTCGATGTCGTTCGCCATCGGATGTTCATTTCTCTATAAGTAAGAACGAATTGCAAAAAACTACACAGACAACGAATATTTTTTTCGAATTATCGGCGTTTTTCGCCGGTTGGGGCGCGCTGTGTCAATGGTCATGCACTAAGACGTCTGAGCGCTTCATCGAGTGAGTCGACGAACATAACCGTGTTTCCCTTATTACTTTCGAACATGAAATCGTTCAGGCTCTTGCTTGCGTAGCGTGAATAGTCACCCACAATACCTAACATAAAGGAATAATTGGAAACCTTCTGTAATATTTCACCGGCGAGTCCAGAACGCAGATCGAAGAACGACTCATCAAAGTTCTCTTTGTAAAATACGATTCTCTCGGACGGCAAGTTCATAATGAGCTCAAGGAAGTCCTGGGCGTTGTTAATCACGACTCCGTTGTCGCGCATCGCAATGATGTCTTTTCCGTTGAAGGTGTGCTGAATGTGCGTGGGTACCATGGTTATATAGTTGATGTTGTTTATTGGAGATTACTGGTTCTTGCTTACTTACGCTGGTCCTGTTTCTTAGCCTGGACAGTTCCCTCGTGGTTCATTTTCCAGAGGGCTCCGCCAACCTGCTGTTAGTGTCCCGATAGGCAGGTATGTAACCCGCAATACCGAATTTCAGGTGTGCCTCCCGGTCTTCCGGGAGGCACACCTTTGATTACGCATCCAGCCATCCCGTTACTACCTGTAACGGTTGTCGCCTTACAGCGATCGGCTGGACTTATGTTCTTTGACGCACACCAGTGTGCAGGCTCGTGTGGCCTGACAATTAGCATGCCTTAAAATGACGAAGGCCCCGGGTTTACTACCCAGGGCCTTCGTCTATGTATCTTGGTCAGATAAAATCAAACGTTAAGTCCCAGGCATAAGTGATCCTTCCAGCAAGAGCGCTGCTTTTTACAAGAAGAGATCGATATCATGCGACGGGCTTTCATTTTTCTTTGTGTTACAAATATAATGGAACTTTGGATTCTCAGACGTGCGTGTTCTAAATTATTACGTGCAACGCATAAATCGCGGACAGAGTTTCAAAAACTTATCGTAAAAAATGTTATTTATTTTGAGGGCTCGATGTGAATCATCACATCAGAGAACAAAGGATGCCTGGCTTGAATAAGATCTTTTACCTGATGCGAAATGCGATGTCCTTCTTCGACGGTCAGGTTCTTGTCCACCCAAATGTGAAGGTCGGCGATCTTAAACGGGCCCATTTTGCGGATTCTACACCTCTCCACATGGGCAACCTTTTCAACACCCGCGGCAAGCGCCGCTACTTCGCGGTTGAGGTCAGGATTGAGTTCTTCGTCCAGCAACTCACCAATAGCAGGCCTGGCGATTTTGACCGCATTAATTACAATTATCACGGAGGCAAACATCGCTGCATAATCATCAGCCACTTCGAATCCAGGTCCGCCGATCAAGCCGATCGCAATGCCGATAAATGCGGCGACCGATGTAATGGCATCACTGCGATGATGAATTGCGTCAGCCTCTACTGCGCCGCTACCTAGTTCACGACCGGTCTTGAGCACAACTCGGTAGAGCAATTCTTTGGTGGCAATCACAACGACGAGAATAATGAGTGTATAGGCAGCAGGTACTTTATGGGGAGTGATAATGTTTTGAATGCTCTTCACAGCAATGAGCGTTGCAGCCGCTACCAGGACGAGCGAAATGCCTAATGTTATAAGGGCTTCACCTTTGCCATGACCGTAAGGATGATCTTTATCTGGCGGGCGTTGTGACCAACGAAGGCCCAACCACATCATGCCCGACGTGAAGATATCGGCGCTTGATTCGATGGCATCGGCAATGAGGGCGTAAGAGTTTCCAAGTACACCACCAACACCTTTAATCACCGCGAGCAAAGCGCTCACTACAAGTCCCACGGCAGTGACGCGCAGTGCTTTGCGTGCTGACGACTGATGATGGAGGGGCTTCATGTTGAGAGGCAAAAGTAATCATAACGGTGAATAAAGCATGCTGCCCATCTCAATCCTGAATGGCTTTAGGATGGACAGCAGCGAGCGCCTGGCAACTTGAGCCCTGGTCTGTCAGCGCGAAGATTTCCGAGGTGACTTTCTCGAGGCGCGTGTTTTTCTTGCCGTACGCTTCGTAGATGAAGCCCTTTTCTTTGCAGGCCGCCCCATCTTCCTGGACGTCTTTTTTGCCGTCTTCCTGGGAACCTTACCTCCCGCCTGTCGCGCTTCCGACAAACCAATAGCAATCGCTTGTTTACGACTTGTCACCTTCTTCCCGCCGCGACCGCTGCGCAAGGTGCCCTCCTTCATTTCGTGCATGGCGCGTTTCACTTTCGACTGCGCCTTCTTTCCGTACTTTGCCATAATGATTCTCTTTATTATATCAACTACCGGTTGAGTTCATCAATGCGCACGCCAAAAGAGTGCCAACGACCGTGACCGTGCCAGGCAAGGATAACGAGGAGACACACTCGGAATGGTGAATTTTTGTCAGTTAGCTGTTGCCTGTTCAGGAAATTAATTCCACGCACGCAGCGTAGTGCGATACGACGCATCCGCTTGCGTGGTGTGCGCATCAAGTCAGGATAAGTTCCATTTGAATATTGGCGCGTTCGTATGGCGATGGGACGCCAGCAATCTTCTTAAAGCCTAGTTTTTCATACAATTTGATTGCCGGTTTCAGTATCGTGTTGCTTTCCAGGTACAGTCGCTGGGCACCCAGTTCTCTGGCCTTTGCAAGGGCACTGTTTCCCAGCAATAGTCCAAGTCCTTTACCTTGCATCAAAGGTGACACCGCCATCTTGGCTAACTCGAAACTTTTTCCATCGCTCATCTTTATCAATGCGCAGGCGCCTACAGGCACACGGTTGTGAAGGGCAATCAGTATAGATCCTCCTCCTTCAATAATATACGTATTGGGGTTGTCCAGTGCCTTGTAGTCCGCTGGTTCCATTTGGAAGTATTGACTTATCCACGCTTCGTTTAACTGCCTGAAGGCAGCGGCATACTCGGGTGCAAAATCAACAATTTTGATGGTGGCAGTCTCACGTTTTCTTTTTTCATCTATGACGCGGCGGAACAGGGATTTTTGATTGAGCAAATACTCCCATTCGCCCATCGCCTGCCACAAATCATGCGTAGCCTGGTCGGAAATCTCCTCGACAGCACGCTGGACATCAACATACTGATCTTTAATTTTTTCATCCACCGATCGCCCCTTGTCCGACAAGCTCACGACGTTACGACGGCCGTCCTGCTCATCTGAACTTTCATCTGCGTAGCCTGCCTTCACCATTTCACGAACCACCTTGCTTACGGCGACGTGTGAGTGCCCGATCTCACGGGCAATCGTGGTCACGGACTGCGGTCCCTGCGACAAAATGTAGAACACGGGAAACCATTTAGGGGTCATCTCGATGCCGTACAAGCGATAGATCTCGGCCGCATCGGTCGTAATTTTCTCAGAGAGAAGCCGCAACCGACTTCCAATTGCCTTTTTCCCGGCATTTTCGAAGAAGCCCATAATGTAAAGTAAGTACGTAACTAGTTACGTAAATGTTAAGAAAAAGTCAAGCAGGCTGCAGCGGGCGCTGTGGCGGCCGCCGATCTTTTGATAAATTCGCTGGAAAACAAAACGGATGGCACTGAACGTGCCATCCGCCGTTAAAACCGAGCCCGGGAGCTAGTCATCGCCGAAATCAAACAAGGGCCTTTCGTGCATCGCGGTCCGGATCGTTCTTCATGGCAGGCTCGTCGTCGAGGACAAGTGTTTCGCCGTTGGCCGATTGATAGGGTGTCCAGTTCAATCCCGTTCCGGAGGGATTCCCCGTCTTCATGAATCGGAGCAAGGCATCAGACATCTTCGTTGAGAGCTTACGAGGTCTTGCGCCACCTCCTGTGTGTGTGTACATGAGGTCGGTATTGTAATACCAAAAGCATATGTCGATACAATGAAAGGCGCGCATGCGACCATCAAACATCGGAGGCTGCCAACCAAACCAGGCTACATAAACGGGCGCCTTCTGTTTGGACTTGGAGTCTGCCATGGCGATCGCGTTCTGGCGGTTGCTGGCCACCATCGACCAGATTTCGATGGGCTTCTTATTAGGAAACGCCTTGGCATACGAATTCACGACGGCCTCCGTCTTGTCGCCGAACCGGTCCTTTAGCTTCACCTTTACACCGTCGAGGTCGATTTGCTCCAGCTTTGCATCGGTACGGCTAGGCGCTTGCTCGTTGAATGTTGAACAGATAATCATCGGCACGTTATCGGCTAACGGAGTGGCTACTGGATTATAGGGATGTTGCGGTAGAAAATTGCCATCCACCGTTGGGGCGAAACCCGTTCCCATGGGGGGTAGCTTCATTTCCTCGCGGAACTTCGTTAGTGCCCGGGTGGCGATCTCATAATATTGTTTCCACGGCATCTGCTGAAGCTTGTCTATCTCATTCGAAGAAAGGGCCGCCTCCTTCAACACATAGTCGCCCAGCTTCTCCGACATATTTCTGTCGACAGCCTTAAGCGAGACGCCACTGAGCGCCACCGCCTTGTGAAAGAGGCCTTGTGCCGATGGCATCGCGGTAAGCACACAAACCTTCGCGCCACCACCGGATTGTCCCATAATCGTGACATTCCCCGGATCACCTCCGAAATGAGAAATGTTGTCGCGTACCCATTCCAGAGAGGCTACCAGGTCGAGCATCCCTGCGTTGCCAGAAGCGGCATATCGCTTGTCAATCCCACCAAAATTCGCATAGCCCATGGCACCCAGCCGATGATTAACCGATACAAATACCGTGTCGCCCTTGCGACTGAAATTCTCGCCATTATATCCATCTTGTTCAATAGCGTTCCCGTTGGTGTATCCACCACCATGAAGCCAAACCATAACCGGTCTTTTTTTCGAATCGAGTGCCGGCGTCCAGACATTGAGGCGCAGACAATCTTCGCTCACGTCGTCGTAGTTCCAGTGATCGACGAATGAGGCGTAGGCGTTCGCGTACCGACGCTCCATGTTCTGAGGAGCCGTATTTCCCCACCACACGGCCGGATAAATGTCAGTCCAGGCAACCGGCTTCTGAGGCGGCATGAATCGATTGGCACCCGACGTGTCGGCGCCATAAGGAATTCCCAGGAAGGTGGTGATGCCCCGAAGGACAAAGCCCCTGACTTTTCCATAGGACGTCTCCGCTATCGCGATGTTCTCGCCGATTTGCAGGATCGGACCATCGGTCTTATCCTGAGCTACTGAATGGGACGACTCCTGTCCTGCTATCGATTGGCTGCCAATACCCAGGGCGGCCGTGCCCAGACCGAGCTTCTGGATGAAATTTCTACGATTTGATTTCATGGGGATGTAAAGCAGTTTAGTGTTTGTTCGTAACGCGACTGGAATGTGTACGATTAACACAATGTATCGAAAATCAGATAGAGGGGTAATGATATTATGACAGGTGGCAAACCCCTCTGTCTGTGCACGCCAACAGTTGCGAGACATTTTTCCACATAGTTTGCGTCATAGACAGGCAGGAAGGCATGACCATGGGTGGCATGGTATTTTCAAGTCCCCTGGCATGTCAATTACCTTACAATTCATCTGGCTGTTTACGCTGGCGATACCTATTGCCTGCGTTGCCTGGACCGTTACTCATGAGGAGGTCTTTCGTGAACCCCGGGAGTACTGTGTGAAGTGCAGCAAGGAAGGCCGTACGCTGCTCACCCGAAAGTTCTTTTATCTATTCACCTGCGAATATTGTTTCAGCCATTACGTGACCATTCTTTTTGTAGCGATTACAAACTATAAGTTGCTCATGGATGATTGGCGCGGTTACGTCATAGCCGGATTTGCCTTGGTTTGGATCGCGAATGTGTACATGAGTTTGTTTGCGCGCATCAGGATCGAACTCAAGAAAGAGCGCACGGAAGTCAGTGTTCTGGAGAAGCAGGAAAGGCAACAAGAGGAGGCTATGGATACACCTGACCCTGAGAGCGAGAGCGGTGTGCCCCCGACAGCTAAAAGGCCAGAGGGAAGATCAAAACAATGGACAAATGAAGGCGACCGCCACGCTGACCGGAGGTATCGGGTGTAAGTAACCTGACGGACCAGGCCCAATTAAAATACTCGATGGTTTTCAGGAAGGAAAAGATATCTTTCCCATGCTAACAGAGGGGATCTTTGAGCGCCTTCCGAAATCGGTTACCCCACCAGCGACGGTCTCGTTGGCCAAGACGGCAAACAAAATCGCCTCCTTCGCATCACCAGGAACACCAATGGCCTCCGTAGTTTGCAATGCGGGAACGTCGAGCAATTCCAGCAGCCATTGCGTAAGCAGGGGATTATGTGCGCCACCTCCGCTCAGGTAAATACTAAACTTCTTTTTTCCCGTCGCCAACCGGATCGCACTGGCCATGGTCTCGGCACTAAAGCGTGTGAGTGTCGCCAATAGATCGTCAGCGTGAAGGTCGATTGCGTCGGAAGTTTCCTGGGCAGTTTGTACATATCCCATGCTGAAGACTTCTGGTCCGGTTGTTTTGGGAAAATCCAAGTCGAAGAAGCGATCCGACTTCAAGGTCTTCAGCAATCTCGCATTCACCTTGCCCCGTCGTGCGCGTGCGGCATCCTTATCGTAGTATTCGCCCGGAAAAAGTCTGCGTGTAGCGTGGTCGATAAGGGTATTCCCCGGCCCGGTATCGGTTACAAAAACTTTGTTTGGCTTGTGCCCTGCAGGGAGGTAAGTAAAGTTGGCGATGCCACCTATATTCAATAGTATCCGATTCTCAGTTTTGTGTGACAGTAACAGGTAGTCCCCGTAGACAGCCAGTGGGGCACCCTCGCCGCCCTTTGCAATGTGCTTCTGTCGGAAATCGCTTACGGTTATAATCCCCGTTCGAACGGCAATCTGATCGCCGTCGCCTATCTGTAGCGTTGCATTGATATCTTCTTCGGGATGCTGAGAGGCAGGCGCATGGTATACGGTCTGACCATGTGAAGCAATCAGGTCGACATTAGCGGCCGGCACGCGCCATTTTTTCAGGCACTGTTTCACCATCCCGGCATGTAGTTGCCCAAGCCACGGATTGAGGATACAAAGCTGCTCGAAATCCACACTTGACTTGGCGAACACTTCGCCAATCTGCGATTTGATTTCAGGCGTGTAGGGCACCGTGGCGAAGGCCCGCAGTTTTAGTTTTGTACGCAGTCCTGATCCGGACACCTCGCATAACGCAACATCAAGTCCATCCATCGATGTTCCAGACATGAGACCGATGATAGTTCTGCTCTTTTTAGAAGCGATACGTGCGAGGCGTGTGATGTTCTTGTTCATGTGCTACCTTAATTTTGACCGTCTTTCCTGAATTTCCTCAATGGACCTTCCTTTCCTATTGCGCCGTTCTGATTTAAAATGCGCGCACAACACAAGCCACCCTGGTTAATTCAACCCTCATGCTAAAAACTTGATACGTTAACGTTCAGGTACGAATAGCACGGCGTCCGCCACTACGATACCATCCGCGCCGGTCGTTGTAATGGTTGCGGAAGATGATTTCCCAACGGGAAGGGTATAGGTACCCAGACCTATCCATTCACCACTGGTCTGACCTTCAACCTTTACGTCGTTCGGGCTGATCACGACGTCCTTCGGGTTTTTTCCATTAAACACGGTGACAGTCATTTTCGTCGTCCCTTTTGGCGTGCGTGGACAATAGACATACACCCGGTAAGCGCCGGCTTTAACAATAGCAGGTGTGAATTTTATGGATGTTTTCGGCTGCTTAAATGTGGTGGTGTCGGCAAGCGCAGAAGGTCCGTAGGCACCTGGTGCTTTCGGCATCCTTGTCCATGCGCCGGTTGCCAGAACACCCGCGGCATCGTCGTTATCAACGAGGATCTCAGGAGTACTCTTGTCGCTCAGCGGGTCGCTTTTTAGCCGCTGCTGAAGTTGGGCCATGTTAACATCCTGCACGGCAACCTTCTTGTCGATGGCCATGCAAGCCGCCACAGCGGACGACTGGGCCAGTACCATAAACACCGGCTCCATGCGGATAGAACCATAGGCAATATGTGTAGCCGAGAGACAAACCGGCACGAACAGATTGGTGCATTCGGTCCGCTTCGGAATCAATGAGCGATAGGAAATAGGATAAGGTGGGAACCCGCCCACCTCAACATTTCCTTCATTTTTTACCATTCCGTTTATCACCAGCCGCTGCGTGTTGTGCGAATCCATTGTATACGCCGCCATACCGACGCCATCTTTTACGATTTCCCTACCCTCGCAATTGGCCTGCGTCATCACATACTCACCAATCATTCTTCTCGCTTCACGGATGTACGGTTGATGCGACCAGTGACCATTGTCCTGATATTCGTCCTTTGGATAGCCCCATTTGCGCATTTCTATTCCCAGATGCGGGGGAAGTCTCTTACTGATTGCAATAAAGTACAAGAGCCCTTTGGTGTAATCTTCGTGCATCTTTATGATTTTCGAACGTTCCTCAAACGTAGCTTCGGGATAATCGTAGTTAACGCCGATCATATCCGTAGAAATCGGCCCGTTGTTATTGATGTCTGTTTTGCCATTGGGCATCAGGTCCGGCTTGAGTATCCGATTGAATGGCCGGTTGGGTTCCTTTTCCATCAGGCGAACCAATAGCTCATAGCGTGTAGAGTCATAGTTGTCCGGCCGGGAGATGGGAATCATATTCGACGGATTGTTGGAAAGACATATCCGAAAATTGTAGGCCTGTACCATTTTATCACCCGAACCACCTGCACGCGGCGAGGCCGGACTAATACCCCAAAGAAGTCCGCTTTCCGGTTTGCCCCTGACTCTGTAGGGATCTACACCGTCGGGAAATTGATGGCCTGTCATCACCTGATACCCATTGTAGGTTTCGTTATAATCTTTGTTCGATTCCCGGCCCACCATATACGAGACCTTTGCCTTTGCCATCAGATCGCCTTCGTACGTACAGTCGATAAACACCTTTGCCTTAATGGTTTGGTGCACACCGGTGCCTCCGGACGGCTCTATCTCTATGGTGTTGATCACACCTTTTGACGAAGTCACACCGACCAGGCGGTGCTCAAACAAAACATCGACAGACGCGCGTTTGATGTAGTCTTTAAAGAGATCTTCCGCTACGTGCGGTTCAAAGATCCACTGCTCAAATTTGCCATAGTGTTCACCGATGCGTCGATAGTAGTCCCGCGCCAGGCCGTTTACGGCATACTTATTTCCAATATCCGTATAACCAAGTCCACCTGCCGTGAGTCCACCCAGATGTTTTCCTGGTTCTATCAGGACAACACTCTTTCCGTTTTGTTTTGCCGTGTATGCAGCGATCACGCCCGCCGAGGAACCACCATAAATGCAAACATCAACGGTGCGCTCCTGCGCAGCACCCGGCAAAGACAACCAGACTGCCAGGAAAATAGATAAACCCAGAATTGCTTTCATAGACGCCGACATCGTTTTCGACAAGTTTGGAAATAATCGCAGTTCTGACAAGGGCTATTTTTCGGAAGGTCGGTTGTCACCGAAGCTTGATCCAGGGGAAATTTTGCCTCACGTGTGAAACACCTGGTACAGCTTACAGGTGATGTCACATCGGTACTGTCTCGGTTTCGCACAACCGCCGCGTGTACAATTATTGTGAGAACGGCAGCAGTTGCTATGCTAACCGTTTGGCATCGAACGATCCATCTACAATTAATCTCATAACCAATATGGAAAACTTTGAAGAAGAAAACAGAACCGGCGAAAACCAAACGGGCACTCGTCCGAACACTCCCGTGAAGTTTCTTACCGCATCGTCATTAATAGGAGACAGGGTATTTAATTCCGAACAGCAGGACCTTGGCAAGGTAAAGGACATCATGATCAACCTGGAGACGTCAGGTGTCGAGTACCTCGTCGTGGAATTTGGCGGATTTCTCGGTTTGGGTGAGAAGCTTTTCGCGTTTCCGATGACGGTATTTAATATTGACACGAAAGAACATGCTCTCATCCTCAACAAAACAAAAGAGGAGTTGGAGCGAGAACCTGGTTTCGACAAAGGGCATTGGCCCGAAACCAATGTTCATCTCAGTGACGGAAACAGTGGATGGGGAAGTTTTATGGGATCCAACACCGGTTCGGAATGGTGATAACTTAGCTTGCTATCTCGTTCGGTGAAGGTCTTCCTTGATCGAAGCAGTCAAGATTGACAACGGTCGTGTCTGCGATGTTAGTAAGCGCCGTCTCCGTAAGGAATGCCTGGTGTGCGGTAATCAGCACATTCTTGAACGTCATGAGGCGCGAAATAGTGTCGTCCTGCAGGATGTCATCGTCTGAATGATCGAAGAAGAAAAGCCCTTCCTCCTCTTCGTACACATCCAGTCCCAGGGAACCAATGTGTCGCGATTTAAGGGCGTCAATAACGTCCTTGGTTTTAATCAGCGCCCCTCGACTCGTGTTGATCAGCATTACGCCAGGTTTCATACGCGCTATTGTATTAGCGTTGATCAGGTAACGGGTGCCATCGTTCAGCGGTACGTGTAACGAAATGATGTCCGACTGCTCACATAAGGTGTTAAAATCGGAGTAGGTTACTCCAGGCATCTGTTCCACGGCGGGATTCCTGAATTCATCGTACGCGAGCACCCGGCAGCCAAAGCCACAAAGGATCTGGATAAAGACAGCGCCGATCTTTCCCGTACCGATCACGCCGACAGTCTTACCGTTCATGTCGAAGCCGACCAATCCATCTAACGAGAAGTTGAGGTCCATGACACGATGGTGAGCCCGCATGAGCTTTCGATTCAGGGCAAGAATGAGCGCTATCGTGTGTTCGGCTATCGCATACGGCGAATAGGCAGGTACACGCGCAACTTTGATGTTCAGTTCCTTTGCTTTCTTCAGATCCACCTGATTGTAGCCGGCGGCACGGATAGCCAGGTAGTTGACCCCTAGTTTCTTCAATTGACTCAGCACGCCCGCCTTTGCATTATCGGCGGTGAAGATCGATACGGCCTGGCAGCCCGCAGCAAGAGCCACAGTCGATTCCGATAATGGAGCGGGGATCAGGACCAGTTCATGGCGATCGGCATTCGATTTCAGGAGATATTCTTTCTCGAAATTATGGAGGCTAAACACAGCTACTTTCATGTTCGAATATAGTATTCCCGGCGGAGTTTATGCCTCCCGCTCATTGCCGGCCAACCAAAATACATGCCTCTATAATATCCTTTTTTTTATATTGTGTGCCTTTTACACATTCAACCATATACCGGGCCTTAACTAACACCCATGATCATTCTACCCGTATCTGCCAGACGATTCTTTCTGTCATTGTTCATTGGACTCATGGCGTTCTCATGCAAGCAGACGTCAGAAGTGGCCGACACAAAGCCGCCTGAGGAGAACCGGTTCACGACGACCGTCGTCACGCAACCCGGCCAACTGGACGAACCCATGGAATTCACTTTTCTCGACAAGGACAAAATGTTGTTCGTCGAGCGCAAGGGTGGTGTAAAGTCCGTTGATTTGAATACACGCGTGGTAAAGACCATCGCGATGATTCCGGTTAACACAAAATACACGAGCAAGGAAGGCGTAGTGCGCGAAGCGGAGGAAGGGTTAATGGGCATCATTGCCGATCCCAATTTTACCAAGAATCATTGGATCTATATGTACTATGCGGACCCGGAAGAGAAGAAACACGTGCTTGCCCGCTGGGAGTTGCATGGTGATTCACTGTACGCTTCCACCAAGAAAGTTGTTCTTGAAGTGGAGACACAACGCGAGGTGTGTTGCCACACCGGTGGCGGAATGGTGTTCGATGCAGATGGTAATCTCTATCTCACTACCGGTAACAATACCGGCAATCCCACGCAGGGTACATCGGCCCTGGACGAGCGTCCGGAACGTTCAAGCTGGGATGACCAACGGACCGGTGGCAATACAAACGATCTTCGTGGAAAGATTCTGCGTATTCATCCGAACGATGATGGTTCATACAGCATTCCCAAAGACAACCTGTTCCCCGAAGGCACAGAAAAGACAAGATCCGAGATCTACACTATGGGTCATCGGAATCCCTGGCGCGTATCGATCGATAGCAAGACGAAGTTTATCTATTGGGGGGAGGTTGGGCCCGATGCGTCGAAAGATTCAACTATTGGTCCCCGTGGTTATGATGAATTTAACCAGGCCAGAAAGGCAGGATTCTTCGGATGGCCATACTTTATTGCCAATAACAAGCCCTATCCCGATTACGACTATGCGACCAACGCTATCGGTGCGTACTTTGATTCGACTCATGTAGTCAATACGTCCCCCAACAACACCGGTCTATCGGATTTGCCGGCACCGCAGAAGGCATTTATCTGGTATCCTTACGCGAACTCTGACGAATTTCCCCTCGTGGGCAGCTCCGGGCGCAGCGCTACAGGCGGCCCCGTATTCCGCTTAGGAGATTTCGTTAAATCTGACAAGCGCTTCCCTGATTACTACGAAGGAAAGCTATTGATCGTGGAATTCATGCGGGGTTGGATCATGTCGGTAGCCATGGACGACGAAGGGGATTACAAGTCGATGGAGCGTTTTCTGCCGAATGAGAACTTCAGCAGTGCCATTGATATGAAGTTCAGTCCCGATGGTGACTTGTATGTGCTGGAATATGGTTCTGCCTGGTTCCGTGGAAACGAAAACGCGCAAATCAAGAAAATTGAGTTCAACGGTGGCAACCGGAAGCCTATTATACATGCGGGCGCCGACCGCATAGCCGGGGCGTTGCCGCTTGAGGTAAAGTTGTCGTCGGAAGGGACCGTGGATTACGACAAGGATGAACTCAAATATGTGTGGCACGTCAAGTCAGACAACGGGTTTGATCAATCCTACCAGGATGCACATCCAACGCTCAAGCTAGAGCAGCAAGGCATATATCATGTAAATCTTGCCGTAACGGATAGCCACGGCGCATCCAATTCCCAGTCATTTGATATCAGCGCTGGCAACGAACCACCCGCGGCGGAGATCGAAATTACCAAGGGGAATAAATCGTTCTTTTTCCCCGGTAAGTCCATTGACTACCGTATTGAAGTGTCAGACAAGGAGGATGGAAGTCTGAAGGAAGGTACCATTAAGGCCAATGAAGTGGCGATCAATTTCGACTATGCTCCCGAGGGATTTGACCTGATTGAGATCGCACAAAATCACCGGAGCAGCGACGAATGGACGTCGTTTTCAAAAGGCCAAAATCTGATCGCGAAGAATGATTGTAAGTCATGCCACATATTAGACAAAAAGTCGGTCGGACCCAGCTACCTCGATGTAGCTAAGCGCTACAAAGGAAACGCACGGGACCAGGAGCGAATTGCGAAAAAAATCATATCGGGAGGTGCGGGCGTCTGGGGTGACCACGCAATGAGCGCTCATCCTCAGATATCGGAACCGGATGCGGCATTGATGGTGAAGTATATCGTGAGTCTGGGTGACACGCAGTTGAAAACGAAATCAATTGCGACAAGCGGAACCTTTAAGGAGGCCGTGCCAGCGGGTGATAATGCTCGCGGCGGGTACTTATTGCGCGTGGCTTACAAGGATAAAGGCACGCCTCAGTTGGGTGCGCTCACTACGGAAAAGATCATCGCACTGCGAAATCCGACTTTGGATCCCGAGAAGGCAGAAGCCGCAAAAGGCACGCAGGTGATGACGACACCGAGCCGTTCATTCAACATGGTGGCTGACAACAGCTATATCGGATACCGGCAGATTGACCTTACCGGCATTCAATCGATTGAATTTATGGTGCAGGCACCGCCACGGATAGGCGCCGTAGGAGGCGTAATTGAGGTGCATCTGGATTCGCCGACGGGTAAGCTTGTTGGTCAAACGGATGTTATCGTTCCTGTACACATTGACCGGCAGGCGGTAATGGCAAAAATGGCCGCGCAGAATCCCCAAAAATCCAGCGAGCCGCCTACTGCAGCCACGATCGACTTCAACGTCATGCGGAAGCTGATGTCTATCAATACGGTGGCGAAACTCGAACCGACAGCCGGCGTACATGATGTGTATTTTGTATTCAGGAATCCCAAAGCGGAGTCGGGCCAGATACTGGTTCAGGTGGTTCAATCGACGTTTGTAGCCAATTGATTCCGGCTGGGGGCCACGTCACCCCTATACGGCGATACCCGATCGGCTGCGCTTGAAGATCCAAAAGATGCTGACAGTGGTGAGCAGCGGTGGCAGCATCCACATGATGGCGGGAAACAGGGTGCCAGACTCGAACGCCGTACGCGATAAGCGCTGGCAGGCGTAATCGATCACGGGGAACAGGGTCGTGAGAACTTGAATCGTTTTGAAGGGAAGGGCCTTGCGCCAGTATTCAACCGATGCCATTGACCCGCGATCGCTCCGCGAACGCAGGCTCATCACGTTGGCCAGCAAGATGGCCGGATAAAGGATGATTCCCAATCCGCTAATTATCCAGACAATGTTAATGATAATAGTCTCCACAACTTCAGATTCTATGCCGCCACTTGGAACTGCTTGCGCTGGAAAAAATGCTCTGAGGCCAGCGATACAACATTCAACAAATTAAACGCATTGGAGTTCAAAAGATGTATGGTGAATCGATGAGTGGCCTTGACCAATCGCTGAAGTCAATTATTGGAAAATTAATGGCATACCGCTTATCATCATTCCTGGAATTTGGATCACTTCGACACTCGCGTGTATCGTATACGTACGATTTTTGCATATTGAACTTTCCCATATGCAGCGGAAATTATTATTAGTCGAAGACGACGCCCAGGTGGTGGACTTTATTAAGAAGGGACTTTCGGAGTCTGGATACGACGTTGCCGTCGCTTTTGATGGGGTGTCAGGCTTAAAATTGGCCATGTCGGTAACCTATGACCTTATAATACTGGACGTCTTGCTCCCGGGAATGAACGGTTTGGATGTTTGCAAGGCAATTCGCCGTGAAAACCGTCAGGTGCCTGTGCTGTTCTTAACCGCTCTGGGGGCGTCCGAAAATATCGTGTTGGGCTTTGAGTCTGAGGCAGATGACTATATCGTAAAGCCTTTCAAGTTTTTGGAATTGCTGGCCAGGATCAAGTCATTAATCCGCCGCTCCGACATCGGAACATCAACGCTACCACCACCGGACGACCTTTACCAGATAGGAGACCTGGTAATTAACGATGTTGGCAAGACCGTAAAGCGGGGAGATACTGCCGTGACGCTGACATCCACGGAGTACCGGCTGCTACTGATGTTTATTCGAAATCAGCGCCGGGTTCTGTCGCGCACAGAACTTCTTGACGCGGTATGGGGAGTGAATTTTGACATGGGCACGAATGTAGTCGACGTCTATGTGAACTATCTCCGCAAAAAGATCGACCGGAACTGGCCTGTCAAACTAATACACACCGTAATCGGAATGGGCTATGTAATGAAATATGGCGATGAAGACGCACACTAAGATTGCCCTGATTTTCTTTTGCCTGGTTTCCGCTGCACTCATTCTTCTCAGTGCCGGCGTTTATTTCCTCACAAACCGCTATTCTCTCTCAGACTTTTATAAGCGCCTCGAGATACGTGCAGTTGTGATGGCGAGAACCACCCTCGACCATGAAGCGGCGAGCATACAGGTGCTTCAGGAAGTTCGGCAAATGCACCTGGAAAGACTGCCAGAAGAACGAGAGCATTATTTCCGGATAACGGAGGGCGAAACATTTGAAGCAGCCTCAAATCAGCTGGGACTTCCCCGATCCTTCTTCACCAGAATCGTTTCTGAAGGAGAAGCCACCTACAAGTCTGGCAACACTTGTTTTGCAGGTGTAAAATATGCTTCCCGGAGCGGAAGCTATGCTGTTGTGGTGTCAGCGGATAATTACAACAACATGATGTTACTCAGCAACCTTCGAAATTTCTTGCTCATTGGAATTTCCGTAACGTCAATCCTCACTTTGCTGATATCTTTGACATATGCGAACAAAATATTTACTCCGGTAAAGAAAATAACCAGCCAGGTGAGGGAAATCAGTTCCCGCAGTTTGCATCTCAGACTTGACGTAGTCCAAACTGATGAGATCGGAGAGTTGCAGCGCACATTTAACAACATGCTCGATCGCCTGGAGACCTCATTCGCGACCCAGAATAATTTTGTGAGCAATGCTTCTCACGAACTGAATACGCCTTTGACCGCGATCATCGGACAAGCGGAAGTCACCTTATCGAAAGATCGGGCACCGGTCGAGTATGTTGAAGCTCTAAAGATCATCTTGTCGAAGGCCGAGCGATTGCATGAAATTACGCGATCGTTGCTCTACCTTGCTCAGACTGGTTTTACCGATAAGCTGGAGGCCAATGAGTCTTTGCGAGCCGATGAGTTGCTGTGGGAAGTGAAAGGTATGACGGACCGGATGGTTCCCGCAAACAAAGTACAGATCAACCTCAGCATGATGCCTGAGAATCCTGAGTGGCTGCGCGTCAAAGGCAATAACAAGCTCTTACAGATTGCCCTTAGCAACGTCGTTAACAATGCGATCAAGTACTCTAACAACCAGGTGGTGATCATGTCCATTGGCACCTCCGAGAACGAAGTTATTGTCGTGGTAAAAGACCTTGGCATTGGCATCCCGGAATCTGAAATCGATTTTATTTACGATCCCTTTTTCAGAGCAGCCAACACCGCGGCCTATGACGGATATGGAATTGGATTGCCATTGACCCGCAATATTCTTCGTTTGCATCACGGTTCGATTCGTGTGTCTTCGAAAGTGAACGCCGGAACGGTCGTGGAGCTGAGAATCCCCATAGCGCGTTGAGTTGTTCAGACATCGGACCTATTTCTAATCACATTCTAATCTCATTCTTATTCCCGCCTAATGTCGATGCCTTAGCCTTGCATGGTATAAGGCAACGCTATGGTTCAGAATGTATTGATTCCAACGGACTTCACGATTGAGTCGCTGAACTTGCTGAAAGCTGCGGCAACGATGAATGGTCGCCCAAAGAGTATCATTCTTTTTCACGCGATACACCTTTCAGACTCGATTACCGATCTGCTTTTTTTCTCCAAATCCAAATTCATCGAATCAATTGCGAACGAAGATTTTCTAACGGCTGTAAAGATTGTTCGCAATCGGTATGCTTCTATCATCAAAAGCGTCGAGATGGATCTCTTTGTGGGACGAAGTAGCCGCGCATTCGAAAACTTTGTTGCCGGCAACGCGGTCGATCTCATTCTCATACCTGATGCCTACAAGTTTCGTCATGCAAGTGACCGGTCGATCGATCCGCTTGGTTACCTGCATCGCGGCAACAAACGAACGCGGGTTATATCATGGAAACAAAACCCCGACCTAAGCGCTGCAGATACCCTCTCGGAAGTATTCCAATTTGATCCCGGACTAAAGTAGTACCACACGTAACAAATTATGAATCATTCAGCAAATACTCCACAAACGCTGGCCGGAAGGCTGAAGCTCTTCTTTACATTTTTGGATAGTCGGTTTGAGGACCTGGACAAGCGGAACTGGCGTACCATCGTATACCGCGACTTCAGCGCCGGACTTATTGTTGCCATGACTGCCATTCCGATGGCTATGGGATTTGCTATGGCGATGGGATTGCGTCCGGAGCAAGGTATCATTGCCGGTGCGCTTGCTTGTATTATTGGTCGCACGTTTGGCGGATCCAAATATCAGGTGTATGGGCCCACGGCTGCTTTCATCCCACTCATCGCCGCGCTGATGAGCAAGTACGGTGAACAAAATGGCGGCTCATTCGCGGAAGCACATGGCTTCCTCGTTTTGGTTTCGATTCTGGCCGGAGTCGTGCTGATGGTTCTTGGTCTGACAGGCATGGGTAAGTATGCCAAGCTGGTACCCAACTCAATTGTGGTGGGGTTCACGATAGGAATTGCCGTCGCCATTGCCCTTACCAATTTTGAGGATATACTGGGCATAGAAAGCGTAGCCGATACGTTAGGGCAGGACGAAGAAATAAAGGGTGGATTTGTGCACAATATAACGGCGGCCATTTCGAATCTGAGTAATATTAACATCTGGTCGGTTGTAATTGGCTTAGGTACGCTGGTGCTCACCAGGACCTTGCTGAAGATTTCCATTTTTATCCCGGCGCCATTGATCGCCATTGGTATGGCGACGCTGGCCACGGCGACTTTGCTGAAAGACAAGGGCATTATTCTGGTGCGTGACATCTATGGCACGATCCCCAACAATTTTTTTGTTTTCACAGGACCCAGGATTCCCGATATGACCGCTGCTATAATTCTCGACATCATCTATTTCGTTACGGCGATCGTATTTGTATCGGGAGTTGAGAGCCTGCTCTGTTCGTCAATGGCCGATAAGCTGGCAAACAACAAACGAACGCCGTTCAATCCGGACAAAGAATTTTGGGGCCAGGGCCTCGTTCAAATAATCACGCCATTGATCAATGGATTCCCGTGCACTGGAGCCTTAGCCCGTACAGCGACAAGTATCAAGGCAGGTGCTGTTACACCACTCGCCGGTTATTTTAAAGGCGTACTGAAGCTGGCGTTGGCATTTTATGTAGCACCGTTCCTGGAGAGTGTTCCGATGGCCTGCATCGGCGGCATACTGCTTTGGGTGGCATCCAATATGATAAAAGTGGGCGAAGTAAAATTGGTGCAGAGAACGGGAAAATTTGAGTTCATGATGTTGGTGTACACCGCGGTGATGGTGCCGTTGACCGATTTTCTAACGGGCGTCCTATCCGCACTGATAATCTATTATATTATTAAAAAACTATTTCCCGGTTGGGCGACTAGCCCCGAGGCACATAAGCTCTCGCAAGATGAAGAGTCGGCGCACATGGAGAGAAGCAGGACCCCAGTTGACGTAGTCTGACAGCATAATTCGAACATGAGGAAGGCAGGGATGTAAGGCAGAGAGACCACTCGGGGAGTGGTCTCTCTTATTGTTATCGTGATATCCATCGAACTAGATATTGACGAAGCTCAATATCTTGCAGATCAGGACAATCCGCGAAGTGAATGGCAATTCTCGAGGAACCAGTTGAAGTTTTTCGTTTCGAATGATGTTCGTATATTCAATCGGAAACGCATCATGCGTGTGTAGAACTTGTGAAATCGGGGCCAATACTTCTAGTGGATGATGACGCAGAGGACAGACAACTGGTGGAGGGAGTGTGCCGGTCTTTGCATTACAAGAATAAGATCGTTCACTTCGACCATGGTGTACCACTGCTGGAGTTCCTGCGCGCCACAACAGAGAAGCCATTTCTCATACTTTGCGATATCAACATGCCCGTTATGGATGGGCTTGAACTCCGCAGGAAAATCGATGAAGATGAGAACTTGCGGCGGAAATCAATTCCCTTCGTATTCTTTTCGACGAATGCGGTTCAGTGGCAAGTTGCGCAGGCCTTTGAGTTGACCGTGCAGGGTTTTTTTGAGAAGGGCAGCAGCCTTGAACAGCTCGCGCAACGACTCCGTCTGATCCTGGAATACTGGACAGCCTGCCATCATCCCAATAGTTAGAAGCAATAGTAGGTGTTCGTAATCGGACGATGATGTTCATTTTCAACCTCAAAGGGGCGGTGCGATGCCCTTTTCGATCGTCCTGAGTACAAAGCCAGCGTTGGCACTTAATTAGCCAGAAGAGCCCATGCATCATCAGCAAGTATGTTTACGAACTATTTAAAAGTAGCGCTGCGCAACATTTTTCGGACTAAGGTCTACTCAGCCATAAACGTGTTTGGTCTATCTCTCGGCGTGGCCAGCTGCCTGCTGCTGACGTTGTACATTCAGGATGAATTGAGTTATGATCGCCATCAGGAGCGATTAGACGACCTCTATCGCCTTACCACACATTTTACATCTGGCCGTGGACTAGATGCGTTCGCCACCGTTTCTCCGCCGATCACGATGACGATACGCGATGAGGTGCCGGAGGTCGAGGCGGCAGCAAGAATACTTTCCATTCCCGGGGTCACCCAAAGTCTGATCAAATATGAAGACAAAGTCTTTTATGAAACGGATGGCGCGATCGCTGACTCGACGGTGTTCGATATTTTTACCTATGCGTTTCTCGAAGGGACGCCCAGGAAAGCTTTGACGGACCCGAATACGGTGGTGATCACGGATAAGCTTGCACAAAAGCTGTTTGGCGATGAACCCGCGCTCGACAAGATCATCAACATCAATCAAGGCGGAACAGGCGTTAATCACAAGATTACCGGAGTTATCAAAGACAATCTTAAGACGCACCTTCACGTCAATTTTCTGACTTCGATGATGAGCGAAGGTATGGGCTCGTATCTGCGTTCGGCAGAGGCGAATGCGCAGTGGGCGGGCAATAATTTCGTACCCGGTTATATAAAACTGGTACCGGGCGCCGACAGAGAGGTTGTGAAATCGAAGATCAATGATGTATTGCAACGTCACGGCGCGAAATCGATGGAGGCATTGGGGATGAAGAAGACCCTGGGTATATATCCGGTAAAGGATCTTCATTTGCGCGCCTTCAATTCTCCGAACCCGCGCATTACCTACCTGTATGTGATTTCTTCTATAGCCATATTTATTCTCGTGATCGCCTGTATCAATTTTATGAACCTGTCGACGGCGCGGGCAACCAAACGCGCCGGCGAAATTGGCGTGCGAAAAGTGATGGGTGCATTCAGAAGTTCTCTGATAGGACAGATTATGGGTGAAGCACTTTTGATTGTCATTGTCTCCATGGTTTTCAGTGTGGTAATCGTGCAGCTATCGCTTCCGTTGTTTAACGCCATCACAATGAAAGAGATCACGTTCGGTACCGGTAACATTTTGTATTTCGTAAGTGCCCTGGTGGCATTCACGCTGGTTACGGGCCTCCTCGCGGGAAGCTATCCCGCACTCTATCTCTCTTCATTCAATCCGGCAGAAGTGCTGAAGGGAAAAGTCAGTATGAGCAACGCTTCGGGGCTGCTGCGCAAGAGTCTCGTGGTCTTGCAATTCATGATCGCCATAACGCTGGTGTGCGGAATGATCGTAATTTCCCAGCAGCTCGCCTTTATGAGGAATAAGCACCTGGGTTTCAATCCCAACGCTAAAATTTATTTACCACTGCGAAGCGATGTTGCCAAACAACAGTACCCCGCGCTGCAGACCGAATTTGAAAAGGAGGGGATCCTCAAAAACGTTTCCGCCACCGATTATCTCCCCGGAGCAAACATCTTTCATGACATGTCATTTTATGCCGATGGCGGCGATATGAATTCCGCCCTTAACATCAAGAGAAATTCAGTTGATCACAATTACATGGATCTGATGGGGATAAAGCTTGTTGCCGGTCGCTCCTTTACGTCGAACTATGCAATGGAGACAGACAAGCTCATTCTGAATCAAAAGGCCGTGAAGGCGTTTGGCGAAACACCTGAAAGTATGGTTGGAAAGCGGCTGCACTTTGACTGGCAGGATACGACGTATCATTTTGAAGTAATTGGGGTCATGGAGGATTATCACCAGAAATCGCTCAAGGAGGAGATTGACCCCCTCTCGTTCGAGATGAATCGCGACCCCAGGCATTTTGAGTACCTGATCGCAAGCATCGATACCGACCAAATGCCCAAGCGCGTTGCTCAACTGGAAAGCGTATGGAACCGCATTGTCGCTGATACCCCTTTCGATTACTCGCTGCTCGATGAAACCTTGCAGAAGCAATATGATGAGGACAGGAGAATTTCGCAGATTATCACGTATTTTACTGTGCTGGCCATGGTGATTTCGTGCCTTGGATTGTATGGCCTCTCCACCTACATGGCGGAACGGAGGTTCAAAGAAATCGGCGTGCGCAAGGTGCTTGGCGCGAATGTGAATTCCATTGTGGCCCTCATGTCGAAAGAATTTATCAAGCTCGTTCTTATTGCGTTTGCTATATCCGTACCGTTGGCCTGGTATGCCATGGATCGTTGGCTGGAGAGCTTTGCTTATGCCGTTGGCGTTAACTTCATGATCTTCGTTTACGCAGGGCTGGGTGCTTTGGCGATAGCGCTCCTGACCGTGAGTTTCGAGTCAATACGCGCCGCATCCCAGAATCCTGTGAATTCGCTAAGAAGCGAATAAATTACTATATTCACTTTCTATCGCAAGATCAGAAACCAAACCATTCACGAACAAAAAGCCCTCTAACCAGGGCTTTTTGCTATTTTGCGCACCATGAAAACTTGGTTGATCATTGTGGGTGTTGTCTTTTGTGCAACGGTTATCCACGCTCAAAAGAAAGTGTCGATCACCATTGACGACGTACCCAATGCCGGGCTGTACGCGAGCGAAGGGTTCCGCAGCCGACTGTTGCATCAGATTGACTCCATGAAGCTGCCGGTAGCGATTTTCATCAATGAAGTAAGGATCTTTGACGTCGATGAAGCTGACAAGAGTCTCAACCTGTTTGATGAATGGATAGGTAGTCCGAACGTTACGATAGGCAATCACGGGTATCAACACCGGATGTATTCGAGCGAGGGCATTGACTCCTTCAAGATCGACGTACTCCAGGGCGAGGCCATTTCCAAGCCTCTGGCGCGCAAATATGATAAAGGAGAGAACTATTATCGCTTCCCGTACAATGACCTGGGAAAGGACGCGGCTGAACATAAACAGGCGGCCGATTTTCTGGCCAGCCGCGGGTACACCATCACACCCTTTACCGTACACAGCGATGATTGGCTGGTCACTCAGCTTTACGCACATTATAAAGCACAAGGCCGTACCAAAGATGCGCAGCGCATAGGCCAGGCGTTCGTCGAATTTACCCTTAAGAATTTCGAATACATCGAAAGTATCACAGACAAGAAACTGGCTAGAAATGTTTCACAGATCTACCTGATGCATGACAACCTGTTGAATGCTGACTACCTCGGTGAGTTGATTACCGCCCTGAAGAAGAGAGGCTATTCGTTTATCACACTTGATGAGGCAATGAAAGATGCTGTCTATAAACAACAGGACTATTACGAACTACGTCATGGGATCTCATGGGTATATCGCTGGATAAAAGATGGACAGCAACGCATGCAGTTGATGCGGGCTGCGCCTGATTCCGATGCGTTCGAAAAAGAACTGTCACTGATTAAGAAGTGACGACAAGGACGGAGGAGCAAAGACTTTTTACCGCAGGGACACAACGCGAAGTTTATGCAAAGTTTTTTTTAAACGGCATTTCAGGGAACATCGATCACCTGGCTTCTCATTTTTATTGGAGCACTGCCAAAAAATCTTTGCGCAACCTTTGCTTCCCCCAGACTCTCCCCCTCCTCAACTATCTGGAGGAGAATGATGAGTCTACTGTAGTCTGCAGATCACAAGTCTCCTTCAGGCCCTGAGAGGGGAATCATGACGGCCCGCAAGTCCGGATCGGCCATGTCATGGTCAAACGGATACATCGGACGTTCGATCCTCTTAAACGTGAGGCGTTCAAGATCCTGGTCGACACCGCCTGGCGTCAGGGCCATGATCCAGTCGCCTCTCATGTCATACAGTTCGGGCACCAGATACCCCAATTTTACAACGACGATGTCGGTCTTTCGCGGATTCAATCCGAGCTCTGTGAAGTCTGCCACATAGTGGTAGGGTTTGCGCTTACGGGTGACGATCACCTGTATGCTGCCGACCTGCACGACGACTTCAGTCTCTGCGTTCGCGTCGCCTTGCCGGATTTTTTTAACTATTCCCTGGAGCCTGACGGGAGGCGCGTAGCGGTTGTCCACCGCAGCGCCGGCCACGCCGTCCACCTGGCTGCCTTCGCCTGCTGCAACTGCTTTATCGACGAACTCGGGGCCTGGAATAGAGGCGTAAATAACGCTAGGCCCCTTTTCCGTCTGGAACTCTTTTCTTTTGAGAAGTTCCTGCAGTGTCCACGTTACATCACCAGCGCCGCCAGCCGTAGGGTTGTCGCCCGTGTCGCTGATCATAAAAGGGTGCTTATCGCTGGCAATAGCCGTATCCAATGCTTCTTTTAATGGTGCAGTCGGTGCGATGAACTTGAATTGCTGTCGCACGCTCCAGAAGGTTTTTGCCAGATCTTCTGCCGTAGAGCGCGTAGCGAGCTCGTCATCGCCCGTTACTACTACAACGGCATGGTTACGCGGCTCGTCAGCCCAGGCATAGCCGATCCAGATGGCGGCATCCACAATTCCTTGCTTTATTGAAGCCGGGCCAACCCTGGCATAAAGGCTCTTACCCGGTTCTACTCTGGTGCTCGTCTTTTCGCCCGGCAAAAGAATGGGCACCTTCACGTAGGCCTTAAATGCTGGCTTTCCTTTTCCGCTCTCAAGTCTCGACAATAAGTTCTCAACCGTTCTCTTTCGCGATTGCATAGCATCTTCGTGAGGAGCCATACGATAGCAGGTGATGAGATCGCTCTCCTGAGCCAACAGATGCGAAACATTGCCGTGTAAGTCCATCGAAGTCGAGATCAGGGTCTCGTATCCCACCAGCTTCCGGATCCGCCTGATCATGTCGCCCTCCGGGTCATCAACGCCCTGCACGCTCATGGCGCCGTGGATGTCAAAGAACAGGCCGTCATAAGGAAGGTTTTGTTTCAGCCCCCCGAGCATTTTTTCCAGCAGAGATTCATAGGCCTCCTTCGTCACGATGCCTCCGGGAATGGAGCGACCAATCAGCGCCGGGAACCATTGGGCGCGTTTGTAGTCGGGCGAATCGATGGCCAGGAAACTATAGGACGTTAGAATTGAATCGCCGGTGCGTGCATGGAATGCTTCCTCGTTGGTGGTGGCGGGAGAAAAGGTCGAAGACTCAATCGCTAATCCCGCGATGGCAATACGGGGTGCTGCGCCCCCGCCGGATGCTGTTGGTTTTTCTGTTTTGGTGCATGACACAACGAGAAGCGCGATGATATAAAGGACAAACAGACGATACATTTTTGAATGGATTTATGCGACGAAGATACCGATTTTGAGCAATGTGCATCACGGGTTGGTGATGGGAGGAGGACGGCTTCCAGCGGACCGCGCCCGATCGGTGAAACTACAACCGGCTGCTGTCCGTTTCCGGCAATGACGGCGCATTATGACGACGTCATCCGTTTAGATGATCACCAATATTGCTCTATTCATCACCGTCATGGCCTATAGCGTGATCGTGAGCCAGTCGTTCATGTACCTGCTTGCCTTGCGTGATACACAGTTGAAGATGGATGCCACCAGCTACATCCAGTTCAGAAAGCTGGTTGATAGGAATATGCAGGCAAAATTCCGTTATATAACCTATGCGGCTTTACTTGCCTCGCTGCTGCTGATCCCCATTGCATTTGCAGACGGCTCATGGTCCCTGATCACCGCGTCCCTGGTTGCGTTCGGAATGCTCGTGTTCGACACGATGATTACGATCAAGGGGAATCTCCCGATCAATAACGCGATTAACGCCTGGACGGAGAATCATTATCCCGCTAACTGGCAAGAAATACGGGCAAGGTGGCTGCAGTTTTTTCAGTATCGGCAAATTCTGAACATTATGGGATTTGCAGCCCTTGTTGCCGGGATGATATTTCGGTGATCACGGTCCCGACAACGTAAAATATGGATCGAAATGCAGGTTTTGATCTGTGACGACCGCGACCGCACGTGGCCGGCTTTTTGCGTACCTTTGTCTTGATATCGCCGATGAAATGAATGAGCAATTGGAATTTCGGCTCGAGCGTCGGAAAATTAAGCCGACCGCCATGCGCCTTTTGGTACTGGACTTCTTTGAAAGAAACGACCATGCCATTAGCCTGAAAGATCTCGAAAATGGTTTGGAATCCACGGATCGGGTGACGCTCTTCAGAACCCTTAAGACGTTTGAAGAACATAAGATTATTCACAGCATCGACGATGGTTCGGGGGCGGTGAAATATGCTATATGTGGCGACACTTGTGAGTGCGACTATCCGCGCGATGCACACGTGCACTTTCATTGCAAGATTTGCAATGAAACACAATGCCTGCCCAAAGTGAAAGTGCCTCCACTTGCCCTTCCTGCCAATTTCCTGCCCGAAGAGGCCAACGTGGTTGTAAAGGGCGTTTGCGCCAAGTGTCAGGCGTAAACAATGCAATTTACTTGCAACCATCATCCCGGTACATTTGGACGTTCATCTGCTCGGCTGAATTCAGCATCTACCTGGATGCTGCCGCCGGCAATCAATCAGCATGGCGATGGAAACGGAACGGGAGGATCATGGCGTTACTCAAAACGCAACACCTAAAAAAGCTACTGACGCTTCTGCGCGCGCGGCATCAGGTTCCGACGGACGGCATTCTGGACTCCCTGCCGATAGGCACAAGGAGGATTGTTGCGACCATAGTCATGCCGATAGCCAGGGAGACCAGCACAATCCTGCCCACGACCATAACGACCACGATCACACACATGTAAACAACGGGGATGCTACAGGCCCGTTTGCATGGCTCTCATCGCCATGGTTTTCTGCGACGGTCAGTTTCCTGTTCCTCGTCGCTGGCCTGGTTACTGATCATCTAATTAGCCCTGCCTGGTTTGCGGGTACAGCTCGCCTGATCTGGTACGGGTTGGCGTATCTTCCCGTAGGACTTCCGATTTTAGTACGGGGTGTCAGGCTGGCCTTCCGGGGAGATGTTTTCACTGAATTCTTATTGATGAGTCTCGCGACCATCGGTGCATTTTATATAGGTGAATATCCTGAAGGAGTAGCCGTCATGGTTTTCTATGCTGTAGGCGAATTGTTTCAGGACGTTGCCGTAAGTCGCGCGAAGCGCAGCATCAAGGCATTGCTTGATGTGCGGCCGACGACAGCAGTAGTGGCACGGAATGGTGACTTTGTTACGGTAGATCCCATGACCGTGAATATTGGTGAAGTCATCAGGGTGAAACCCGGCGAACGTGTTCCACTTGACGGCACCATGCTCAGTGAGGGCAGCTCGTTCAATACTGCGGCGCTTACGGGAGAAAGCAGGCCAAGCTTTATCGAGAAGGAGGGCAGTGTACTCGCGGGGCTCATCAACGAGGACCGGTTGGTCGATATTAGGGTCACGAAGAAGTTCAATGACAGTTCGTTGGCCCGCATCCTGTCGTTGGTGCAGAATGCACAAGGCAGGAAGGCGAAAACGGAACTGCTCATTCGAAAATTTGCACGAGTGTATACCCCGATCGTTGTGCTGCTCGCAGTGGCGCTAACGTTTTTGCCTTACTTTCTAGCTGCGGAGTACCATTTTCAGGAGTGGCTGTATCGCGCCTTGATTTTCCTGGTGATATCATGTCCCTGCGCACTCGTCGTTGCCATCCCCTTGGGATATTTCGGGGGTATCGGAGCCGGCTCGCGCAACGGCATCCTGTTTAAGGGATCGAGCTATCTCGACCGCATGACAAATATAGGTACCGTTGTAATGGACAAGACCGGGACGTTGACGCAAGGAGTCTTTAAGGTACAAGATGTGGTTAGTGCGGGCGCCGACCGGGATTGGCTACGGCTTGCCGCGGCCATAGAATCGCAATCGAGTCATCCGGCAGCGAAAGCCGTCGTAGCCTACGTTAATCGAAATGACGCACCAGTAGAAGCAGTGCCCGCCGTAACCGATATTACAGAGCTGCGTGGACATGGTCTTAGCGGCATGGTGGAGGGACACCGCGTATTGGCAGGGAATACAAAACTGCTGAAGCAATTCAACATTATCCTTGATGATGTGGTTACTTCCATAGCTGACACCGTGGTGGCCGTTGCAGTTGATGGCCGATACGCTGGCCATTTGACGATCGCCGACGAAATCAAGCCCGACGCTTCGGAGGCGGTAAAGCAGTTGCATGCCCTGGGTATCACCACGGTAATGCTAAGTGGCGATAAGCAGGCCGTGGTCGATAAAGTGGCGTCGGCATTGGGAATTGATGAAGCGCATGGCGACCTGTTACCAGAGGATAAAGTAGTGAAGGTAGAAGATCTCAAAAGAGGTATGGAAAAGGCCCTGGCATTCGTAGGGGATGGCATCAATGACGCACCAGTGCTCGCCATCAGCGATGTGGGTATAGCCATGGGTGGACTCGGTAGCGACGTGGCTATCGAAACGGCCGATGTCGTAATTCAGACAGATCAGCCATCGAAAATCGTGACGGCTATACGCATCGGAAAGGCAACCAATGGAATTGTGTGGCAAAATATCGGACTGGCATTTGGCGTTAAGGTTCTCGTGATGGCCCTTGGTGCGTGGGGCGTGGCTTCTCTCTGGGAAGCTGTGTTCGCCGACGTGGGTGTTGCACTGCTTGCCATTCTCAACGCAGTCCGCATTCAGCGGATGAAATTTGAATGACAGTGATTCCGCGAACAAACTACCATCGACGTGCACTAGACTTATCCCTGGAGGGTGATCTCCCTTAACCAGCATTCAGTGAACATCCGGCAGTATTCGCATACTTTAAAATTTTACTTTTCTACCTTGCAGCGTGTACCTCGATATTCACGACTTTCTGACCCTTCGCCATCAGGTGCCGGTCGTCGACGTTCGTTCGGAGGATGAATATGAGCAAGGACACATTCCGGCCGTGACCAATATTCCTGTGCTAAACAACGAGGAACGACGACAGGTGGGCACAGACTACAAGCAGAAAGGACAGGCCGAGGCTATTCGAACAGGCTTTCGGCTCGTAGGCCCAAGGCTGTCAAGAATGATAGATGACTCCTCGAAGTTGGGTGACGAAATCATCGTGCATTGCTGGCGTGGGGGAATGCGGTCCGCCAATTTCTGTGGATTCGTGGAGATGGCGCGGCAACGTACGCATCAGCTAGCCGGCGGATACAAGGCCTATCGGAATAAAGTACGGGAGTCTTTCCAGGAGCCGCTGCAACTACTGGTAGTGGGTGGTTGCACCGGAAGTGGTAAGAGTGATATCCTTCGCGCACTGGCCAATCGCGGTGAGCAGGTAATCGATCTTGAGCGCCTCGCGAATCACAAGGGCTCAGCCTTTGGCGGATTGATGATGCCACCTCAGCCGACGACCGAGCAATTCGAGAACCACCTGTTCGAAGTGTTAACGAAGTTCGATCGTTCAAAGCGGATATGGATCGAAGATGAGTCACCTGGTGTGGGCCACATCTTCCTGCCAGAATCGCTCTGGCGTCAGATGAATGCGAGACCGGTTATTGAGGTCCTGCTGGACAAGCAAGCACGCATCAGGCGCCTGGTGGATGAGTACGGTCACGCTGATCGCGAGGCATTCCTCGCCGCGATGACACGCATTACGAAAAAGCTGGGGGGTCAACATTATAACGCGGCAAAGGAGAAGCTCTTAGCGGGAGATATGGTCTCGACGATTGACATTCTGCTTATGTACTATGACAAGGCTTATCGCATCGGACTGGAGAAGAATGGAAGTCGCATAAAAGGTAAGTTCGTGTGGGATGGCCAGGACCTCGATGCCATGGCGGATGAACTGATCGAGTCTGAAATTTAGGATGAACGGATTTCAACCAAACGATAATGACGCTGGAAATTCAAAAAACGGAGCCCATACGACTTACACAATACAGTCATGGGGCTGGGTGCGGTTGCAAGATAGCGCCCGCCGTACTGGAGACAATGTTGCATTCTGATGCGCCGAAAATATCTTTTTCGAGTTTGCTTGTCGGCAACGAATCAAAAGATGACGCAGCAGTGTTCGACCTGGGCGACGGTACCTGTATAGTGAGTACCACAGATTTTTTTATGCCGATTGTTGACGATCCGCAGACGTTCGGTGCGATTGCTTCCGTGAATGCCATCAGCGACGTGTATGCCATGGGTGGTGAGCCCATCATGGCAATCGCCATTCTCGGATGGCCGATCAACAAAATTTCCGCTGATGTCGCCAGTGAGGTATTGGAAGGAAGCAGAAAGGTATGTGCGCAGGCAGGCATACCGTTGGCAGGTGGGCATAGCATCGACTGCCCCGAGCCCGTATTTGGACTGGCGGTCACGGGAAAACTAAAAAGAGAGCACCTGAAGCGAAACAGCTCTGCAATGCCCGGTGATCTTTTGTACCTGACCAAGCCGTTAGGGGTGGGTATCGTGACGACCGCGCAAAAAAAAGGCATCGTACAGCAGGCTCATTATGATTTGGCCGTTAAGACGATGCTCACACTCAATGCCCTTGGCGCAAAGCTGGGGCTGTTGCCGTACGTGCACGCCCTGACAGACGTAACGGGATTCGGTCTACTGGGACATTTATCAGAAGTGTGTGAAGGAAGTAGTGTCAGTGCACAAATTTCATTTGATCGAATCCCTCGCTTCGCATTTCTCGAAGCTTACATCAACCAAAAGAGCGTGCCTGGTGGGACGGTGAGAAACTGGGAAAGTTATGGCCACAAGGTGAGTAAACTGACAGATTTTGAAAGAGCCGTGCTGTCGGATCCCCAAACCAGTGGAGGCCTGCTCATCGCTGTCGATCCATCCTACCAACATGAGTTCGAGACAGAAATGTCACGCCTGGGCTATCCGCTTCAGCCGTTTGGCTCACTGAAGTCAAAAGCACGCGTGCTGATCGAGGTTAGGGCCTGACGACGGATCTATTTTGGGGTTTTCTTTGGCGTGTTGGTAATCACCAGGTCAGCGAAGCTGCCGTTACTCCCATGCCCTGTCCACATCGCCAGCTTTCCACTCTGGGAATTGGAGAGGCGTTCCACCTGTAGACTAGGCGATGCGGAGTTGTCGACATACACGCGCACATTTTTGTCCTCTACTACCACTTTGACGTGAAACCAGGCATCCGGTTCAGGAACCGGAGATACCTTGCTTTCGTATTTGCCCGGATGTTGCTCGCGCAGTTTTTCCCAGGGGTAATCGGGCATGGCGATGTATTGCACTGCCCGCCGCCTTCTTGCCGTGTCCGCATTCACAAAATTGAACGGACGGAAATAAACCGCTTCGTACGTACTTCTATCTTGTACATGGAAGGCAAGTCCAACGAAACTCTGTTGCATCACGTTCCTTCCCTTCACATCGAATTCGATGGTACCGTTCTCAAAGGTCATGTCATTGACAATCGCCAATCCATCACCGGGGGCTTCGCTAAGTTTCAGTACCTGGCGTCCGTTTTCGATCACCGACTCGATCTTTCTGTTCTCGACAGTAAACTGCTTAACATCTCGCAGGTCTATCTTTGTTTGGGCCAAACACGTGTATGTTACGAGGATAGCCAGAACAATGGAGAGTTTAGTTTTCATATGAAGTGGTTTTGCCCTAAAGCACGCATAAACAAATGAAAAAAGCATAGTTTTAATGAGTCAAATGCACACCAAACTCGTTCAAGAAAGTATTCCGTGCGTCTTATGGGTAAACATGCTGATGAGGTCCATCTTGCGCGCTGCCTTGAGTTGCTTGAGGCAAAGCTGAACCGCGGTGTACGGAGCGATTGGTCTAACTATGACTTTGAACGCCTCATTGAAGACATCCACGGTGCGTCAGGCATTCGGTTGAGCTTAACCACCCTAAAGCGCGTATCGGGGCGCGTCAAGTATGGGAGCTTCCCTACGCATACTACCCTCAATGCGCTTGCCCGTTATATTGAGTTCAAGGACTGGCGGGATTTTGTCCAGCATGAGGAGCTTTCCTTGCAACGGGTTGATGACGCGCCGCCGCGCGCCTCGGCGAATCCCCCACCGGTAGAATCAAGCAACCCGCTATTGTCGACAGAAACAAAACATAAGAAGCCAGGAGGATTTCGTCGCGTGATGTGGGCTGCGGTTGCCGTTCCATTGCTGCTTGCGGTGTACCTACTCATCGCTTCGCGCAAGAAACAAAACCTCGATAGCAGCAGGTTTTCTTTTCGCGCTGACAAGGTATACAGCGTTGGCGTTCCTAACTCGGTCGTTTTTCATTACGATGCTACCGGGGTTCCCAGTGATTCGGTGTTTATTGTTCAGACGTGGGATCTCAGTCGCAAGACCCTTGTGGCAAAAGACAAACACGAACATTCCGCCATTTATTATTATCCTGGATACTTTCAAACGAAACTGATCGTCGATGGCGAGGTAGTGAAAACACACCCCCTTCAGATCGCCAGCGATGGATGGCTGTGCCTGGCGGAACAACAACCTCGCCCGGTGTATTTTTCCAAGGACGAAGTTGAACACGGAGACAGTGTAACGGTTGGGGTACACACACTTGAAAAATACAATTTGCTTTTGCATCCCGAACCACCCGTTATCCGATTCTTCAATCAAGGTGACCTGGGTTCGCTCATGAATGACAACTTCACTTTTGAGGTCCAGCTAAAAAATCCTTTTAATGAAGGAAGTAACAGTTGCCAGTTTGTCGAGGTGCTGATCCAATGCAAGGATGACATCATCATCATTCCACTTTCGGCAAAGGCATGCATCGGCGATCTGAACCTGTATGTGTGCGGCTTCGGGATAGGCAGCAAGCAGGGCGATCTGTCTGGATTCGGCTGCGACCTCAGCGATTGGGTGACACTGCGGGTGGTAACGCGCAACAAGCATATGAAACTTATCGTGAATGGAAAAACGGCCTATGAGCTGGACTTTCCGAATGATCCTACAGGGATCGTTGGGGTACAATATCGTTTCCATGGTCCTGCTTCGGTGCGCGGTACACGATTCGAATCAGGAAACGAAGTTTATGCGCTGCAGCCTGCCGCGAGCACTGCGCGATCTGAGTAGCACTATTGTTTAGACTTTGAATCTACCTTTACTTTTTCGGAGGTTAGGCGATGCAGGAGAAGGGCTACGCGCTTCTCAATACCGGCAAGCGAATTAAGACTGATGAATTCCTGCGGTGCGTGTGCGCCCCCTCCCATAGCGCCTAGTCCATCGAGACAGTCAAGATATTGCGCGACAAATGAGATATCGCCGGCGCCGCGTTTGCCTGGATCCCAGGGCATCACCGCACCCTGACCCAAGTCAATGCTGACCTGACTGAGCTTCTTTAAAACCTCCATGTTGCCGTCTGTCGGTGGCATTGCCGGGTAACCATCCGAGAAAGTGATGTCCGCTGATGTTTGGGGAAGACTTTCCGCCACGATCGCCTTCATTTTTTCACGGGCGCTCGCTTTCTGCTCTTCGGATATAAAACGAAGATCGCCATTCACGACCACCGTGTTTGCTACAATGTTGGTCTTGCCGGAAACTTCACCCTCGGTACCCGTACTGTCTGCGTTGACGATCGTACCGCCCATAATAATGCCCGGGTTATAAGTAAGGTATTGTTCCTGTAGTTCGGAATAGAATCGCGTGAGAATGCGAGACGCTTCGTAGATGGCACCCGCACCCGTTTCTTCTGTGAAGATGCCTGATGAATGGGCCTGACGACCCGTTACGGTGAGCTTCCATCCACTGCTTCCACGACGCGCAACCGTTGCATAGCCGAAACCCGTGCCAGTCTCGAAGCATAGCGCGATGTCGCTTCTTTTTGCCGCTTCTATGATATCCCGCCTGCTTGTGTCGAGTGGCCTACCTGCTGCCTCTTCATCGCCGTGCAGGATTACAATAACCTGACGATCCTTCAGCAGCCCTCCATCGTGAAGTGCCTTCAAGGCATACAGCATCACCATGTTGCCACCCTTCATGTCGTTTGTGCCCGGTCCGCTTGCGAGCGAGTCTTTACGTTCCCATTTCTGAAAAGGGCTCCCGGGTTCGAATACGGTATCGATGTGACCAATAAGGAGGAGGCGCTTGCCCTTCTTGCCTTTTATCTCGCCAATGAGATGTCCTGCGCGTTGCATCTCCGCGGGCATGTTTACCCATTTAGTGGTGAACCCCAGATCGTCGAGGAATTTTTGATAAAGGGCACCGACTCTGCGTACACCCTCAACGTTGTATGTACCGCTGTTGATGTTGACGGTCGTTTCAAGAAAGCGGATAGATTCTTCCTGGTAACCCTGTACCAGTTTCACGATCTGTTGCTCTTCTTTCGAGAGTTTTTGAGCGTATAGCGTTAGCGTTGTCAGACAGAGTGCAGCGGTAAATAATCTACTCTTCATAAAGCAAGTTTAGGCAATCATCGTAACCCAATATATTGCTTTTTGGAGATTATACTGACTCTTAGAAATTGAACAAGTTCGTGATCACAGACGTCACGTTCTCGACACCCAGGTTGGCAGACTGCTGTGCGACCTGTTTTGTCGTGATGGCAATTTGAGGAAGTAAGGAGACCACCCCGGCATTGGCACCAGTATCATGTAAAAGGAAAATCGACACGATGATGGCGACAAGAATTCCACCGACGATAAGTCCGGTGCGAAAACCATCGAGGCTGCGGGACGTGTTTTGTGCGGAGTGAATCATTTGTGCTTCCATTGTGCGGTTGATTATGATGTAAATAACGGCACTGACACTACCCTGGGCCATTGATAAAAGGCCGCTTCCGGTCGACGGTAGGTAAACGCCATTATCGGGTCGGCGAATACTCCCGCCTCGAAAATCGCCTCCCGCTGACCGACGGAACCGCCTTGTCCCTTATCGGTCGGTGACGCCCCATACCCTCCCTTCCATTTCTGAATTTTCCGATACTCATAATGGGAAAGGCCGTAGAAGCCACGCTGGTCAAAAGCAGTCGCCAAAGCCCAAATGGGGCCTTCCCGCATTATGCCATTTCAATGGCATAGCCTTTGTTTCCAACGTTTGCATAAACCTCCATCTATGCACAACTCATACATCGACGACAAGGGTTATGAAAGGCTCTGTAACTCGGGAAAATTGGTTCATCGCCTGGTGGCAGAGAAAAAACTCGGACGGAAGCTTAAGCCGTGGGAATGTGTTCATCACAGGAATCGCAACAAACTGGACAACCGACCAATCAACCTCTACATCTCGCGAAATGTGATTGGGCAGTTCATGGCTCGCACCGAAGTTAACACGCTGGGTGGCTACACACTCGGAGTATAGGTGCGGGCTGGAATGAAAGTTCAGTCAGAATACAAGCAGGTATCCGCGTTTGTCGAAGACCTGCGGACCGCGCGAAATCAAGGCAATGCTGCCCGGCGGATTGCCTGACATTCGTATACACACAACGCACACCGTCTCGTGCGAAGCAACCACACCGTTATTCAGCACCGGCAGTCCTGTTATAGGACCATGAATCCGAATATGTGACGATACATTTGGGCAAGTCCATGATGCCTATGTAGTTTTAAGAACGTCTCAAAACAAAACTTCATTACGCGATATGATTCAACGAAGAACTTTCCTGCAGATCGTTGCCGTATGTCTGACCTTTATGCTTGCGAATTGCAAGGCTCCAGAACAAAAAGCCGAAGCTTCAGCTTCAAGTGATACCGTAAAGACAGCGTCAGTGGTTATTCCGCCGAAGACGTTCACTTCGGGCGTGGAAGGTCCGGCTGTTGACGAGGCCGGAATACTTTATGCCGTGAATTTCGCCAACGAGGGCACCATAGGCATGCTCGACGCGCAGGAGCAACCTTCGCTGTTCGTGACCCTACCAGAAGGTAGTGTCGGCAACGGAATTCGATTCGGCAAGAATGGCGATATGTTTATTGCTGATTATCCCAAGCACAACATCCTTAAAGTTGACATGAAGACTCGTGCCATCTCGGTGCACGCACATGAGCCGAAGATGAATCAACCAAATGACATCGCCATCGACGATCAAGACCGGCTTTACGCCAGTGACCCTAACTGGAAAGAAGGCACCGGCAATCTGTGGCGCATAGACACGGATGGAAAGGTGACTCTTCTCGAAGACAGTATGGGGACGAGCAATGGCGTCGAAGTGAGTCCGGACAATAAAACGCTATATGTTAATGAGTCCGTACAACGGAACGTCTGGGCGTACGATCTCGCGACCGATGGGAGCATATCCAACAAGCGCAGTTTGATCACATTTCCTGACTTTGGCATGGACGGGATGCGATGTGACGAAGCCGGTAACTTGTATATCGCCCGCCACGGCAAAGGCACTGTCGCCGTGGTTAGTTCAGCGGGCGAATTGCTATATGAAGTTGCACTGACGGGAAAGAATCCCACGAACGTTACTTTCGGGGGATCTGATGGCAAGACCGTTTTTGTAACCATTCAGGATCAAGGCAACCTCGAGAAATTCCAGTCGTCGCTACCCGGGCGGGACTGGAAGATGAGGCACGCGCAGTAATCTCATGATTTGTCGAAATTTCTGCTACCTTCCGTCACATCAGGTGGTGGCTGCAACCTTGCGGAATGCGTACGTGCCCGCCACGCATAGGGCTTCCAAAGTTTTATGGTTATGACCAGGAATATTTTTCAGAGTGAAACAACACGTGAACTCGTCAACAGAATCAATCGGCTCACCCCGGAGACGAAACCGCTCTGGGGAAAGATGAATGCGGGTCAGGTGCTCGCACATCTTTGCGTCATGTACGAAATGGTGTATGAGACCAATCACAAGCGGCCCAATGCCTTCATGCGTTTCCTCATCAGCCTGGTGGCGAAGGAGACGGTCGTTGGCGACAAGCCCTATCCACGCAATGCCAGGACGGCACCAGCCTTTGTGATCGTGGATCAACGGGACTTTGAAAAAGAAAAGCAGCGGCTCATTGATTACATTGTTCGAACTGAAAAAAGCGGCGAGGGTTTTTTTGATCGCCGCGAGTCACATTCATTCGGGAAACTCACCTTGCCGGAGTGGAACAATTATTTCTACAAGCACCTGAATCACCACCTCACTCAGTTCGGCGTTTAGCTGAACGCGCAGCCAGAGTCAAATCCGGGTATAGTTGTTCACATGGACGGGCTTTTTGAAGCACGGCGTAACCAAACGTTTGTAATTCACGTATTAGCGACTATTCCTCCCATGATCAACGAGAAAGAAGCATACGAACGCGTTTTGGGCCATTACAATGCCATGACACCCTTTTCAAGGGCAGATTTCGACCTCGTCATCGCCTGTTCGCGCTATTCCCTGATCAGGAAGAATGACTTCGTTTTCCGGCAGGGTACAATTCCCTCTTTCGGCGGGTACATTTTCCAGGGCAGCTTGCGACAGGTCATTACCGACAAGAGCACGCGCGAGGAAACGGTCGTGGGTTTCAATTTTGAAGATTCGTGCTTCGGCGATGTGCGAGGCATTTTTTATAACGAGCCTTCACGCACTTCTCTGCAGGCTATGGAAGATACCCTCGTTGGACGCCTCGACAAAGAACACTATCTCTATCTCTTCGACAATTGCAAATCGTTTGCGCGACTCATGATGGTGGCACAGGAAATTCGTAATGCGGAGCTTGTACAGGAGTCTGTTGAATCGAAAAATATTGAGGCGGAAGATCGTTATCTAAAAATGCTCACCACCTATCCGCATATACTGCTGCGTGCATCGCAGCGTGACATTGCCTCCTATCTCGGCATAAAACCGCAGTCGCTGAGCCGCATCCGCAAAAATATTTCTCAGTCACCGTCTATACACTGCGCGGCTTAACAGCACATTTCCTCTAAGGGCGGCGCTGTCGTTCTACGTGTTTTGAAGATTCTGTCATCAATTCTGCATTTGTTAACATACGTGAACGTCGCAGAACTTCGACTGTCGTTTATAGTCGAAAGAGAGCACCAAAACATATGCAACCCCTTAGAATACTTCTCGCCTGTATCCCGATAGATGGCCACTTCAATCCGCTAACAGGCATAGCCACATTTCTGAAAGAACAAGGCCACGATGTACGTTGGTATGCGCAAGACTATTATGCAGACAAACTTTCTCGCATGGGTATACATCACTACCCTTTTAAACGCGTCGTGCAATACAATCAGTCGAACATGGACATTGTATTTGCCGAGCGTCTGCGCTACAAGAATCAAATCAAACGAACAAACTTTGATCTTACCCATGCATTCATTCTGAGGACACCGGAGTTCTTTGGCGATATTGCAGAGATCAATGCGTCATTTTCTTTCGATGTCATGATTGCCGACTGTATGTTCATGGCAATTCCGCTCGTAAGCCAGGTCTTAAAGAAGCCTGTACTGTCCATCGGCGTGTTGCCGCTCACGGAGACTTCAAAGGACCTGGCGCCTGCGGGTCTTGGGATGACGCCATCATCCAGTTGGCTCGGACGACGCAAGCAGGATTTTCTGAGGTATCTCACAGACAAAGTTTTGTTTGGCAAGTTACACAAGCTCTACCGTAGCATTCTCCATAACTATGGCCTTGACGTGAAGGGCAATACGCTGGATTATCTCAATCGCAATTCGACTTTCCTGTTGCAAAGTGGAACGCCCGGCTTTGAATACAGACGAAGCGACCTCGGCAAGAACGTTCGTTTCATTGGACCTTTACTTCCATTGGCGAAGGGACGGACGCCGGTTACTGAATTGCGGGAGAAGGCAAAGCTCTATAGCCGGGTGATTCTCGTTACCCAGGGTACCATAGAAAAGGATCCCGAGAAATTGCTGGTACCCGTGATCGAAGCATACAAAGGAAGTAACAATCTCGTGGTAGTGACTACGGGCGGATCGAAAACGCGCGACTTGCGCGAGCGGTTTCCGTACACGAACGTGGTTATTGAAGACTACATTCCATTTGAGCACGTGTTGCCTTTCACGTCAGTGTTCATTACCAACGGTGGATATGGAGGGGTAATGCTGGGCGTCAAACACGGCGTGCCGATGGTGGTTGCTGGTATACACGAAGGCAAGAATGAGATTGCCGCACGCGTGGGCTACTTTAAGCTCGGCATCAATCTACAAAAAGAGACGCCGGATTCACGTGAGATCGCGACCGCTGTGGAGAAAGTAATTTCCGATGGTGCGTATAGGTTTAACGTTATGAAGCTCGCAGTCGAGTTCGGCAAGTACAATGCCGAGAGGCTTGTAGCCAGCTACGTTTACGAAGTCACTGGCTATACGCCAGCGCGCAACGATGTGCCCTTGTCGGCGATCAGCTAATCGCGGGCCTTGATTCCATTATGATGGGCGAAAAGTCCGCTACCTGAAACGTGAGGCCCGCATGTTGTTACCGGGCTATTTCGCCAGCAAAAATTCTTCGATTACCGGTAGCGCCACAAAGGAGGTCTGACCGGCCTTCAACGTCGCGAGTTCGCCCATGTAATCGCCGTGCCCTCCGGGGAAAATGGCCAGTTGCGCGTTTTTCAATTTCCTGAACATTTCTACCGCATGTTCCGGAGTCACAACGTCATGGGTACCTGCCACCACTAACGTTGGTGCGGCTATGGATTGAATAGACTTTTCGGGAATGTCAATGAAGTGTTGCATGCGGGTTACATCGCGGTAGTACATGGCGTACAGCGCATCCTTGTCTGGGTTGATCTTTAAATAGGCGTCCTTATAAGGTTGCGGCATGCCTTCGAACGTTGCGCCTTTCATCATGTCCCAGAAACCTGGAAAGGCGCCTGCCTGGTTGTACATTGTTGACGCCACGATGATTTTATTCACGATCTCAGGATGACGAATAGCGATTTGAAGCGTGGTGCTGGCGCCGTTGCTGAAACCAAAGATGTTGGCCTTTGAGATTTTGAGTTGCTTCAACAGCGCAGCGATATCGTCAGCATCCTGTTCGAATGTCATGGGTCGATCAATGTCGCGGGTGTGTCCATGCGCCTGCATTTCGACGGCAATCACCTGATGCGATTTGGCCAAGTCGGGAAGGATCCGGCCAAACGTTGTCTCCAGTGTAGATCCTCCGCCATGAATCAGCACGAGTGGAAATCCATTGCCGTGAATTTCGTAGTACATTTTCAATCCGTTGACTTCGGCGTACTTGCCGGGAGACTGTGCCTGGAGTGTTGTTGATACGGTAGCCATGACGTAGATAAAGATGGATAAAAGGCAATAACCAATCCGTTGCATAGTGATGTAAAGGTTGCTAAGATGAGGGCAATTTAGCTCGGTTATTTTATTTTGTCCCTGCCTCTGGCGCCAGTCTTCAGACCCGCCTCTGGCACCAGTCTTCGACCGCCTCTGGCGCCAGTCTTCAGACTGGTGCCCCTCTTAACCAGTCTTCAGACTGGCGCCTCCCTCAACCGGTCACTCGAATCGAGTAACATCATTGTCGGGTCTCATTCCTTACACGGTTTTCCGATGGCCCCGAACGGCCCGCTAGGCATTAATGAATTCATCATCTAAGTTGTCCTCAGGAGCGGCAAAACTGTCGTTCCATGAGACCAGAACGGCGACGGAGCTATACCGTCGAATTCATCCAAGGTCTCGCAGGCATCCTTAAACCCTTTGAGAACCGATGAAAAACTATCTTCTTATTACATCAGTACTCGTTTTCGTCTGTTTGCTCGTATCCACGAGCATGGCACAGCTTCCTCCGGGCGACATAGCTGTGTGTGCAACATCTCCTGATGCCGCCAAGTGCGTCGGCTCTGCCGACTGCAAAGCCTGCAAGAACTGTTCTGCCTGCGCGCATTGCAAGGAAAACGACGGAAAGTGTGGCGTATGCAAGAAGAGCGAGCGATCCGCAAGGACCAAAGGGCCAATCGATGACAACCGCTCATCTGGCGACACTGACTATACGCAAGTTGAATGGTCGTCAAAATCTCTGAAGCCGGCAGCCACCAACGTACATCACCTCGATGTTCACAGCGGTCCCGGTGCATCGTTTAAAGTAGTCGGAGAAGTATCGTCCGAAGATCCCCTGATAATTATTGGCGAGCGCGAAGGCTGGTACAAAATCGTTGTACGACACGCAGACCTGGTTGGATTCGTCGAAGTCGCGCACGTCGAGATCGTTCAGTAAAAACGAGAGGCGTCCACCGCAATGTGGATCAGTGCTGCCGATCCTAACTATCTGCTAAGTTCGTGCAGCGCCTCATCCGTGTACAATATTTTCAGGTTAGAATTTCCACACCGTTTCCATTTCTGCTAACTTGGATCTGACACTCAATCAACAGATCATCAAATCAACCAATATTCTGCGGGAGTAGCTCAGTTGGTAGAGCATCAGCTTCCCAAGCTGAGGGTCGCGGGTTCGAACCCCGTTTCCCGCTCATGACTATCAGATAGGATTTACTTTAAATATCTCCGGAAAATAACAGATTTGGATTTAGTATAGGCGGGCAATCTGAGATTGTCGACTGGAGCAAGTCGTGGAGAACTGAGAGATACTTTCGGTGAGTGACGGGGGGACCATGAGTTTTGAGATTTATTATTAATTTGATCTTGCCGAGGCGCCTTATATGCGAACGTTGTAGCCAATTTGTGGACAATATTAGCGGACGGTGGACGGACTAGTGGAATAGATTTATCATCGCGATAGAATTGAAATTAGAATAGTGACGGAAATGAAATCAAGAACATTTGGACTTTTTGTAATCAGCGGACTGATTTTACTCGCGACAATTTTGACTTCAGTATTCTGGGACATATTGTCATTCGGAGAGAATAAAGTCCCGTTGGCTATATCAACTACAATAGCTTTTGGAATTAGTATAGCGGGGCTTGTGATTGGATTTGGAGAGATGAAAGGACCAAAGACACTAAAAGTTTGGATTGGCCTTGTCGGACATTTTATTGTTGTTGGAATTTTCGTACTAACAGTAGTTTACGCGATTATGTTATGAAATCGCTGAACACTTAATTACTGAATTGAATTCGGACACGGACGACCTGAAAATAGTGGTGAAGCAAACTACGTACACCCACTTCCTATCGTTGGGCACAATACATAGTTATCAGAGTCTTTTTGGGCAGATTTATGATTGGACGACTGAAGAAATTAGGGAACGAGTTTGGGACAAATGAATTTGGAATAAAGTATGGCCTACCGATTGTCGCGCTATTTTTAACGTTTGGATTCTTGGGACATTTCTACATTCAAACATTAACGACTTGTGATTTAATTAAGACAACTGGAACGGTGGAGTACATACGAGTTGTTTTTGAACAGGGGACAAAGCCACAATACAAGCATTATCCGTTAAGAATCGGGCTTAAGGAAAGTACTCAGACATTCGGAATTCACGACAATTTTAAACTAAGATTTTCAACACTTGAGAATGAGATTAAAACCGGGGACACAATTTCAATCTATTCAAGGTCTCAGTTCCGAACTTACATTGGCTGGGTCAACTAGCCGACATCTACCAAATTGAAAAGGATAACAATGTCCTGTTCGACATTAGATGTGTGATGAATATCAGGAAAGCCAAGGGACTACTTTTTTATTTTCGGACTTATTTGTTGGACAATTTACATCGGAGCTAGATTAAAGAGACAGGGTGAAAGGAAGCCAGCTGCTAACAAGGGCTAAGCGCAATTGTGGGGTTTGGTGGTGGCAACACTCTTCCTGCTCGCAATAGTCTCCGGGTGACAACGCGCAAGCAATCACGCAGATCACTTCAGCGACTGTGCATACAAGTGAATCGCGGTCAGTTCTTCTTCCGTAAACGACAACGTCATCTTCCAGGGCATATCATCTGCCAGTTTCGACCCGTCGGGTCGTATCCCTGTGCGCAACGTTTTAATGAATTCTCCATGCGACCATTGCCCGGGTTTGCCTGTTGCTGAGAGGTCAGGTATAGGTGGTCCACCAGGTATCATCGGTCCGCGCCCTTTCAACTGCGGACCATGGCAGTTGGTGCAAACTACCGCCAGGTATTTTCCGTATTCGGGGTTTGCCGCCGGCATCTGGGCTTTCGGGAAGGGCATGGCATGATCGGTCTTCTCGGCGGGAATCACCGGTATCACATCGAACATGCCCAGCACGTAAGCCAATGGTCCGACTTTCACGGGAAGGTCTTCACGATCGACGTTAGGAACGGTAGACATATACGCAATAATGGCGGCCATGTCGGCTTCGCTCAAATGGCTGAATTCATTTGCGGGCATGTAAAGCAAGGGCTTTTTGCTTCGATCCAATCCGTGTTTGATAGCCATCACCCAATCGCCTTCGCTGAAGTCAGGGGGCAAGCCACCTTTTCCGTGGGTTATGTTCCGGGATGAGACTCTGCCGAGCATGCCGTCTTCAGCCAGTACGCGCCCGCCGAAGTCGGAAGCGTGGCAGTCGTTGCAGGCTCGCGTACCGACGAGTCGTGCGCCAAGCGCAATCGAGGCTGAGTCATAGTTGACATGGATGGTCTCGGGTGTCACATCATACGCAGTGGCTATACGCATGCTCATGTTGATGTAGATGACCAGGTAGGCAACCGCGATGAGTCCAACGATGCTGCCTAGTGTGATACCAATGATTTTGAATATTCGCTTTAACATGGGATATTTCTTTTCAGTGTTCTAAGGTTATGCTTTCAATAGGCTCCGGAATCAGCAGTAACGATTGATCAATTCCCGTTTAACGCGTCTTGATGTAGCCGCAATGAGACGAAGGAGCGGCACGAGCAGCTTTCCAAATCCCGAGGGGACCATGCCCGACATTGTGAACAGGAGCGCCTGGTGACGAAGGTCACGGGGAATGGATCTTTTGTCGACAAGACCATCCGCGGCCAGTCCATACCCAATGGCAATTGCCCTTTCGAATCCAGGCTGCGCTGGATTGAACTGAACGAGGAATTTCACGGGGTGCTTTGAGAAGTTGTTGAAACAGTGCAGCGTGTTTGCAGGAACTACCGCCACATCGCCCGGTCGAAGAATTCTCTTTTCAGCTTTGAGGGTTACCGTAAGATCGCCTTCGAGCACTTCGAATTTCTCGGCGTAGTCAACGTGACGGTGAAGAATGTTTCCACCTCCCGCATTCACGACGACTTCCAGCAAGGTCACTTCACCATTTGTTTCTTCTGCCGACTTTAAGAGGGTCGCCTTGTCACCAATGACCGGATTGTAATAGACACGCTTTTTCATAATGTAGTTTTGGTGGTGCTTAACGGGAAGACACGCAGGATGAGGATACGCGGAAAGAACTACCTCCTCCGCAAAAGGAACTAACCCCTTGCGGGGGTGGAGGGTGGTCGATTTCGACAGAAGACGTAACTCGCGTCGACCTTTGTCCGTATTGGGCACCATGAGTGTGTCCCTCACCGTTCAAGTTGACCAGGTAACCGTGCAGGGTTCCCCGTTTGAACGCGGCATACCTCGATCAAAAGTCCCAATTTGCATTGATCCTGACCTCGGCGAATTCGCAATGGATGCCATCGGGCACAAGTACTTCGGCGTGGGTGAGACGTACGCTAATTTTACCCGGGACATAACGCTTACACCACCGCCGATACGCAACCACCATTATGGACTGGCCATCATGCACACCTGTCAAGCCGGCGCGAAGTTCATGAACGAAGATTGGGTCAGCGTTAACAAGGGAGAATTCTACTTTACGCACAACCCGGGTGTCGAGGAAGTCCACCGGTTCAAGGCTAACTGCGCCATGCACATGCACTTTGTGGAGATACAGCCGGACTACCTTACAGAGTTGTTGATGAGTTGCTCTGCGGAAAAGGACACACCTCTCTGGCAGTTCAGAGATCATGTATCGCGAGGCGAATTTTCCGGAGCGGGTGGCGCTGTTTCCGTGCCTGCGTTTTATCAGGTTATTCAGGGCATGTTCAATTGCCCTCTAGCCGGACCGTTGGGTCAAATGATGCTCGAAGGTAGTTTGCAACAACTGGTGGCACTGCAGTTTGCCATGATGGGATCGCAGAAACAAAACGAATCGGTCAACCGCCGCGATCGCGAGGTCATGCATGCCGTGAAAGATTACCTGCATGCGACTTTCCAACAAGGGCATTCATTACTGGATTTATCCAGAAAATTTGGCGTCAACCAGAATAAATTGAAGACGGGTTTTCGGGAGATGTTCGGAAAGCCCGTTATCACGTATCTGTATGATCTCAAAATGGAACATGGCCGTTCCCTGTTGCTCGACAAAGGAATGAATGTAAGCGAGGTGGCGCCTATTGTCGGCTATCGCAACGCCAACCATTTTTCGACGGCTTTCAAGCGCAAGTTTGGCATCAATCCGTCGCGCCTGAAATACTAATCTTCACAACAGCGAACATCCCGACCGGCCCTCGTGCATCGGCCAATACCCATTTTTCTGCTGCCCGGAAATGGACAGTTGGATTTCTAATATTGGTCATTGATTTTCCCTTCTCTCTGGAAATCATGCGAATATGCGGACGTTTAGCGCTTCGCTGGTCTGGCATTAATGTGGCGCTGTACGAGTCAAATTGCACGATATGTTCAGACACAACCTGCTTCTCATCTTTCGAAACGCCAGGCGGTATACGGGAGTATTCACCATCAACCTCATCGGACTCACCTCCGGTCTGGCCTGCGCGTTGTTGATCTACCTGTGGGTAAGTGACGAAGTGTCTACCGATTCATTTTACCAGAACGGCGATCGGTTGTTTTATGCCTGGGAGCATCGGAAGAAGGCCGATGGCATTTGGACATCGCGGAATACAAATGGGCCACTCGCACAGGCGTTAACGGATGAGGTGCCGGAAGTTGAATTGGCCTGTGTCACCACGAGGCCTGGAACATTTTCGCTGATGGTTGGACAACAAGAAATCAAGACGGCCGGCCGGTACGCGGGACCGGAACTTTTCGAAGTGTTCTCGTTGCCCATGGTGGAAGGCAAGGCGTCTGAAGTCCTCAAAGACATGAAGGCGATCGTCATTTCAAGGACAACTGCGATAACCCTCTTCGGAGATGTGAACGCTGCCCTCAACAAAATGATCGAAGTAGATCATGATGCGCAGTTCATGGTGTCGGGTGTATTCGAAGATATACCTCAACAGGCGAGTGAGCGATTCAGTTTCGTACTCCCATTCTCCTATTTCGAATCGAAAGAGGCCTGGGCGAAAGAATGGTGGAGCACCTCGTTTGGCACTTACGTGTTGCTGAAGCCGGGAACTGATGTTGAGCTGGTGAATCAAAAGATTGCAGACTTCGTAAACATCAAGGCCAAAGACCCAACGAAGTACAAGACACTCTTTCTCAAACGTTACGACGAAATATATCTCTACGGAGAATATCAAAATGGCGTACTTAAAGGCGGGCGGATTGTTTACGTGAAATTGTTTAGCATCATTGCCTTGTTCATTCTCGCCATTGCCTGTATCAACTTCATGAACTTGTCAACTGCCAAGTCCTCTCAACGCATCAAGGAGGTCGGCATAAAGAAGGCAATGGGTGCCGGGCGGGGGACACTTATTATACAGCATATCGGTGAATCGTTGGTAACGAGTTATCTGTCGCTCCTGTTGGCGTTGCTCCTGGCGGATCTGTGCATGCAGCCCTTCAATATCATTACCGGGAAGTCACTGGCGCTACATTTCGATACACAAATGATAGTTGTGTTGTTAGGCATTGGCCTCGTTACGGGCTTGTTGGCAGGTAGCTATCCTGCGTTGTATGTATCGGCATTCAGGCCCGCGGCAACACTCAAGGGCAAACTCAGTTCTTCATGGGGTGAAGTCTGGATACGCAAAGGTCTCGTTGTATTTCAGTTTGCGTTATCGGTGATCTTGATCGTATCAGTCATGGTGGTTCAAAGTCAAATTGCATTTATTCAGAATGCGAATCTGGGATATGATCGCAGCAATATTATAATGGTTGGACGACAGGGTGCCTTGCGCGACGGCCAGCGACTTGAGACCTTTATAAACGAGGCGGAAAAGATTCCGGGAGTGCAGAGCGCATCCGTTATTGGTCATAATATGACGGGACATAACAGTGGCACGTCTGGGTTGAATTGGGAAGGCAAAGACCCCAACGACCGGACCGAGTTCGAAAACGTAGGCGTAGGATTTAATGCGGCTAAAGTATTTGGCTTTGTAATGGCCGAAGGCAGGGGATTCGAGCAGAACAACCTGGCTGATTCCAATAAACTCATCATCAACGAGACTGGCGCGAAGTTCATGGGTCTTGATAATCCGATTGGTGCCAAGGTGACGTTGTGGGGTAACGATATGGAGATTGTGGGCATCGTAAAGGATTTTCACTATGAGTCCCTTCACGAACCAAACAAGCCCTTGTTCCTTCGGTTGGATAGCGACGGATCCCGGTTGGCCATAAAACTCAAGGCAGGAAGCGAGCGTGAGACCATCGCAGTTCTCGGGAACTTGCACAAGACACTGAATCCCGAGTTTGCGTTTGACTTCAGCTTCCTGGACGAACAGTATCAGGCTCAGTATGTCGCCGAACAACGCGTGAGTGTATTGTCCAGGTATTTTGCTGGTTTGGCCATTCTCATTTCGTGTCTCGGTCTGCTTGGCCTGGCGGCATTTACGGCCGAGCGCAGGACGAAGGAAATAGGAATTCGCAAAGTGTTGGGTTCTTCGGTGTGGGGCATCGTATACCTGCTTACGTCGGAGTTTACGCGTATTGTGTTGATTGCTGTTGCCATCGCTGTGCCGGTAAGTTATCTGGTGTCGCTGGCATGGCTCAACACCTTTGCTTTTCGAACGGAACTCAGCGGATGGTATTTCCTGTTGGCCGGAATCCTGGCCATACTGGTCGCGTGGCTAACGGTTTCCACACAGGCATTTCGTGCGGCGCGGGTGAATCCTGCCAATTGTCTGAATGACCAATAGCCAATGCGTTGAACAGGTTAATCATACCTCAGCTTGTCGACCGGGTTCACGGCAGCAGCGCCTAACGACTTGCTGAGAATCACGACGAGCGCAAGGATCAACACGATGATACCTGGAATAACGAACAGGTACCACGTCAGGCCAATGTGACTCGAGAAGTTGGCCAACCATTCGTTTACTGCATAGAATGATACCGGTACGGCCAGCACAAAGGAAAGTACAATGAGCAGGACGTATTCACGCGTGAACAGCGACAGAACTTGGGTTATGCTGGCGCCAAGAACTTTGCGAATGGCCACTTCCTTTCCTTTTCTATTCACGACAAAGGTGATTAATCCATAGAGCCCAAGGCTTCCAATAGTTAGCAACACGAAGGAGAACAGCTGAAAGAGCTTCGCATAACGGTCTTCCTGCACGTAGTAAGCGGCGATGTTCTCATCAAGAAACGTGTAAGAGAACATAAACTCTGGAAAGGTTTCACTCCAGATCTTGTCGACGTTGTTGATGGCATGCTGTAAGGCAAGCTTGCCCGGTGCCGTATGAAGCTTGACGCTTACGATAGTGTAATTTTCGGGCTCCATCAGCATAACAATATTTCCTGGTGCTTCCTTCATAGAGTTGGAATAGTAATCACTCACAACACCAACCACCGTTACGAGCGTTCCATCGCCCATTTTCAGTTGTTGCCCGAGCGATTCTGTAGGTGTTCCCAATGAAAGGTTTTTCAGCAGGGTTTCATTGATTAGGATGTTGCCACTTGAGTCGGCAGCTACCAGATTTCTTCCAGCCATCAAATTGATTTTGTACAGGCTCAGGAATGACTCATCTATGGCGACATATTCATAAACCTGAAAATCATGCATAGATGACGCTCCGGGCGATCCAATGTCAGCATAAGAACCATTTCGTCGTACGCCACCCGGAAGTGTGTAGCTGTAACTGAGATCGGAAACGAATGCTTGCGCGCGAAGTTTGTCTTCCATGACCTGTAAGACGCCTGGATCACGATTTGGAATGCGCGCGGCGATAACGTTGTCCTTATCAAAACCCATATCGGTATTGCCCAAGTACTGCATCTGCATGACAACGATGAAAGTTCCCACGACCAGGATCTGGGTTAATGTAAACTGCGCAACCACGAGCACTTTTCGAAAGCTGAAGCCGCCTACCCGGTCAGTTGCGAACTTGCTCTTTAAGCCCGCGAGTGGATTGAGGCGTGAAAGAACTAGAGAGGGATAGAACCCCGCCAGCAAGGTGATAACGACAACAATCATCAGTGTTGTTAGTAACGTAGGCACGCCGGGCAGACTGATGTGACCGGCGGGCATGTTCAGGAGCGATTGTAACGAGAAGACGAGTAACTGACAGATGACAAGTGCCAGGAGCGCGGCCAGCAGCACGACGATAAAAGTCTCAACCAGGTATTGTAACATCACCTGTTGTTGGAAACTGCCCAGTACTTTGCGCAGGCCGATTTCCTTGGCACGCAGCGACGATTGAGCCGTAGACAGGTTGATGTAATTAATGCTTGCCGTAAGCAACAGAAAAATAGCCACTGCGGTGAGGCCCATCAGGGTCTCTCTGCTGATGGTGCGCCGCGTGAAGGTGCTGAACTTTGCATCGAAGTGAACATCGGACAATTTTTGCAGCAAATAGTGCCGTGAGTCCGATAATTCCTTCCAGGTATGGGTCGCATGCGTTTTAGCTATCTTCTCTTCTACCAGGGATGGTGATGTGCCGGGCGGTACCGTGACGTATACGTGATGCATGTCATCGACAGCTACCCAATCATTCATTCGCTGCTCCCCATTGATCTTGTCGAGTGAAGAGTAAGAAAGTAGTACGGTGAAAGGGAAGTCTGTGTTTGATGGCAGGTCTTCGATAATCCCGGTAACCGTAAAATCGTGCTTGCGCTGCAACTTCATCGTCTCACCCACGGGATTTTTGTCACCGAAATACTTTTTGACCATCGACCTGGTAAGTATCATGGAGAAGGGTTTTTCCAGACTGGCTGGTGTTCCGGCAATCCACTTAAAGTTTGTGCTCTTGTAGTCGAAAACTGTAAAGAAGTTCGACGACACAAACGCAAAGCCCGATTCCTCACGAAACCGGTTTAGCGTTGTGCCGGTCCTGTCAAGAATCTCAACGTTGGCGCCGCCAAAATACATGACCGAAGTGACTTGTTCCAGTTCGGGTAGTTCGTCGTCAAGTGCTGCCGGCACCGGAAAGGAGATGCCCGTCCTGAATTCAGACCTATCAGCGCCGCTTACCCGCACCAGTCGATACGTGTTGGCCGCGTGGCTATGAAAGGTGTCGAAGCTCTTTTCAAAGCGTATCACGGAGAGTATTACCAACGTGGTGGCAATTCCGATAACAAGACCGAGGACGTTGATTACCGTGGTTGCTCTATAGGCCATTAGACTTCTCCTCGCCATTTTGAAGTAGCTGCCGATCATCATGCTATGTTGGGGTTTATTTTTTTGTTTCCAGAAGAAGCCTTTGAGCAGGAATCCTATACCATTTAAGGCATATCGGCGTCGCGCGGATCGAGGACTGCGCTGGCAATCCTCGACAAACATTTCGTGGAGATCGCCGAGTATGTCTTCCTTGTAAGAGCGTGGCGACAGCCGTTCGATCAACCGCACGATCCATCCTGGTGGCTGTTGTGTTGTCCTGAGGCGGCCGGACTTGTGATGAAGTTCTCGCAAGTAAAATCTGGCCATAGTGATTAGTTCAACACTTGTAGGATAAACTCGTGCCAAGTTGTTAAAGGTCGTTTTTCAATTATTTTTGGGGTTGTCCAGCGTAGTGCTGTGCATTTCTGAACAGTGATCAACCGGAAAGCGTCCACCTTTGTCGCGCCGACATCCCGCCAGTAGCGTTCCTATTGTTCGGAAGATGGAGCGCCCGTCGTGCGGAGGGCTGGATTGCTATTTTTCAAAGATTACCGCATCTGGCTTTGCACCAAGCGCCGTTAGCGTGGCGTTGATCTCGGTGATCATGGGATCAGGACCACAAATGTAGAAATGCCTGTTAAAATCGCTCACTTCCGACTTTAGAAAGGCTTCATCAATTCGTCGCGGATCGTTCTTCGTATCCTTTTGTTGGGTTACCAGAAAGTGTGCCCTGTTTCCGAGAATTGATTTGAGTTCGCTTCCCAGGATTACATCTTCGTCTTTCCGATTTGAAAAGAATAAAACGTTGTCGGCCACCTGATTGGTGGCCTTCAGCATCCGCAGGATGGCCAGGAAAGGAGTTATACCGGCGCCACCGGCAATGAAGTAACCTGGCCCTTTGTATTCGATGGCGCCCCACACATCGCGGACAAGCAACTCATCCCCTGGACGCAGGTTGCTGAGTTGGTCTGTGACGCCGTGACGCCCGGGATAGATTTTGATGGTAAATTCGAGATAGGGTTTGTCGGCAAGGGCTGTAAAGGTGAACGGGCTTTTCCGATCTTGCCATCCCGGTACGTTCACCGACACTTCCGTTGCCTGACCAGGTACAAACGAATAGTTCGCGGGCCGCTCTACGCGAAATTGTTTGACATTGTGTGTTACGTATTCTGCTGAAAGGATCTTAACGGCCAGCTCCATGGTGCGCTCGTGTCTATTTGAGGATAACAATGAGGATGGTGAAGTTCATCAATATCGGCGAGGATTGCAATGAAGCGGCAACACGGCAGTGTTCCATGATTCAGACGACTACAATTTTTTCTGAATCAGCCATTGGTGGCCAAATGGATCGGCAAGGGTACCCTGGCGATATCCATAATCATAATCCTGCATCGGACTAATAACTGTGGCACCAGCGGCTAGTGCCGCGTTAAATAGGGCATCAGGCGCTGCCGTGAAGACACCGATCAGCACGGTTGTCGATGATACGGTTTGCGGGCTCAATTGTCCATGACGGGCGGTTTCTTCATGCAAATGAAACAGTCGTCCCTGCAACGTCATCTCAGCAACATGCACGCTGCCGTCAGGATTGGCCCAACTACGTAGTAATTGTGCGCCGAATGCGCGTTCATAAAAGTTCATAGCGGGCAGCAGCACTTTAATGGCAAGGTGCGGTGCAAATTGTGTGTCGGAGTTTTCCATGCCTAAGAAAGCTAGCAACTAATTTATTCATTTCTTTTTTATTCATTTTCTTAATCTTGACTTTGTTCATTCTTCGATAGCCGGTTGATGCTGGTCTGGTAACGCAGTCTTAAAGGAACATGAGGAAAGGAAACGTTTGGGCGCACTTTCCTAGCGCCTCGGGCGTTTAGCAACCATATTGCAAAACAGGCTAAGAATGATGCCTCTGTAGCAAAGCATCGGAAATCTGATCGATAAACTTCTCACGCATAAACCAGTTCAGCAAAACCATGAGTTTGTCTTTCTTAATCTGGTAAAGTCTTTAACTTGTAATCTTCAAAACCCCACTGCAAATGAAAACGTCCCGTAACATTCCTACGCCCTGGGTGCCGCCCGTGATGCTTACCGCCGCGTTGGTTGCCCTGATACTCCTGGCCCTAATTCAAAACATTCAGGCCTAAGACAAACCATGTCGCGAGGGCAGCTCTCACATCAAGGCATGTATCAAAATTTACGTAGGTTTCAGCAATCTCGCAAAAACCTGGTTTGACCCGTAACATGCTGCAAGAGGTCGTCACTTCCTTTCTCGCCTTTATTTCGACCAATATCGATGACTTGTTTGTTCTCATGCTGTTCTTTGGCAGCGGACGTATAAGACCAAGAGATGTCTTCACTGGACAGTACCTGGGTATTGCATTCTTGGTCATCGTTTCATTTGTCGCTTCACTGGCAGGACTATTCATTGATTCGCGGTTCATAGGTTTGCTGGGCCTTTTTCCAATATACCTCGCCGTTAAGCAACTTGTGAAGTTGTTCAGTAAACAGCACGAGGACGAGTCGGGCATGGCTGCCCAGACCACGCCAGGTATTTTAGCAATTGCTGTTGTCACGGTCGCTAACGGCGGCGACAACCTGGGTGTCTATACGCCGCTGCTCGCGACGCTATCGGCAGCCGGAAAGGCCGTGTTTGGCATGGTGTTCCTGGTCATGGTATTTGTTTGGTGTTCGCTGGCTATCGGGCTGGTAAGGCAGCCGCGAATAGCGCGCACGTTGCAGGCATATGGTCACGTCATCATGCCCATTGTTTTACTCCTGCTCGGGTTATTTATTCTTTATGAAAGCGGTGCCGCTAAAATGCTGTTACAGCATTAGAAGCAGCTGAATATCGTCAACTTCGACGAACTGGGTGATCATTTCGAATTCTCCAGGGTGACCTTTGAACACTTAATGTTAGTGTGGGCGCGTGCCTGTGCTCCGAATAATTCTGAAAAGGTTCGTGGCGTAGCAATTGGCATGACCCGCCGCGAAAAACAGGAATGATCAGGAGCTACAGCAATCGTGAAATGACGAAATGCTCTATATTAGTTGCTCTAATCTGGAAATCTTATAAGCATGCTTCGCCGGCATACCATCGATACCTCCCTGCTACTTTCAAGCGTACAGAAGCACATCAGGCTCAATGAAGACGAGACCGCATTGTTCACTTCATACCTCGAACCGAAATCGATTTCCAGGCGTACCTTGCTTGCCAAAGAGGGGGAGGTCTGCCGCCAATCCATATTCGTTGTGGATGGAGCGCTGAAGAGTTATACGTTGGACAAGAGCAGCATCGAGCACGTAATTAGTTTTGCGCTGAGCGGGTGGTGGATTGCCGACATGTACAGTTTAATCAATCAGAAGCCTGGTGTCCTGCAGATTGAGTCGCTGGCAGACTCCAGCCTGCTGTTGTTATCCAGGGAAAGGCAGGAAACGCTCTATGAGCGCATTCCGAAATTTGAACGCTTTTTTAGAATCATTACGGAGAATGCGCTAGTTGCCAGTCAGCAACGCATTATCAACAACCTTACGCTCACGGCCGAGGAACGATACGTCAATTTTATGGAGCGGTATCCGTTTGTGCTGGAATGTGCTCCGCTTCACAATATTGCTTCATATCTGGGCATGACGCCGGAGTTCCTCAGCAAAATTAGAAGGAGGATCGCCAAGGGATCGTAGGAGCGGGTGAAGAGAACCGGGAAGAACGTGTTCATCAACCGCCATTTCTTAACCTAGTTCAAGATAATCGCTGATCTTTGACGCCTGACCTTGCGTTATACCAGTGAACCAAAAAACAGGAACTATGAAAAACACCATATTAGGACTTCACCACATAACGGCGATTGCCGGAAACGCAAAGAAAAACTACGACTTCTATACCGGCGTGCTGGGCCTAAGGCTCGTGAAGAAGACGGTGAACTTTGACGATCCTGGAACTTACCATTTTTATTTTGGTGATGAAGTCGGTAACCCCGGCTCTATACTCACTTTTTTTCCATGGGAAGGAATTGCCGCTGGCAGTCAGGGTGCCGGGCAGGCCACGGAGGTGGTATACGCCGTTCCAGCAGGCAGTTTGGATTTCTGGCGGACGCGACTTGAGGCACACCAGATAAAGTTTGAAACCGGCAAAAGATTCGATGAAGACTACATGTCATTCGCGGATCCCGATGGATTGCCTTTAACGCTTCTGGTTCCTAAAGGAACCGACGGCCGAACGGGCTGGCATACGAGCGATGTTGCAACGGAAGTTGCGATAAAGGGATTTCACAGTGTAACGTTGACATTGAACCGTAAGGAGGCAACACAGCGCGTGCTGGAATTGTTAGGATACACGCTGACGGCTCAAGAGGGCACGCGGTTTCGGTATGTCACGGAAGCTATTGATACGGCAAACATCCTTGACATAGTGGAAGTGAATACACCTCGTGGGGTGAACGCCGCAGGAACCATTCACCATATTGCTTTCAGGGTGAAAGACGAGGAGATTCAGATGGCCATCCGTGAGCAGATCGTCAAAGCTGGCTATCAAATCACTCCGAAGATCGACCGGAACTATTTCTACTCGCTTTATTTTCGCGAGCCAGGCGGTGTACTTTTCGAAATAGCTACGGATAATCCGGGATTCGCGACCGATGAGTCAGTGAACGAACTGGGTACACATCTCATGTTGCCCGCGCAATACGAAGGAAATCGCGCCCGGATCGAGCAAGGGCTGCCCGCTTTATCGTAGCGACTATCTATTCGGATAATTGGCTGGCGACGGGTTACGCAACAGATTGGCAGGAAGATAATAACTCAAATGAGCACGATACAACTCAAATTGAACGATCAAAAGAGAGGGGCGTTCTTCATCGAAGAAGGCGACGAACGCCTCGCAGAAATGGTGATCGCGATTTCCGACCAGCGACTCATTGTCTACCATACGGAAGTATCCGAGAAGCTGCGGGGTCAGGGTATCGCCGGGAAGTTGCTGGATCAAATGGTGGTCTACGCACGCAGCAACGGCTTGAAAGTTGTGCCCTTGTGTCCTTATGTTCACGCGCAATTCAAGCGCCATGCGGAACTGTACAAGGACATCTGGGATCAGAATTGGAAGCAATCTGTATAGCCATCGTCGGTTCAATTCCGAGAGATACAACATCAGAAAATATTGACGACGTAGGGCGATTTTAAACGTCCAGGCACTATGGGTCGGGCGGGAGATGGAATTGTCTTGTCGGTTTAATCCTTGAAAACAAAAATCATGCATGAAAAGAAGATTATTACAGCAGGCCAACCGTTGACGCAAGCCAAGAAGGCGTTGGTCATGTTGCACGGACGCGGGGCTACAGCGCAGGACATTCTGGGGCTGGCGCGTGAGTTCGAGGTAGGCGACTATGCGCTCGTTGCGCCGCAGGCAACGAACTACACCTGGTATCCTCATTCATTTCTGGCACCTGTTAAGCAAAATGAGCCGTGGCTTTCATCGGCAATTCAACTGGTGAACGAGACCGTGGCGGACATTAAAAAAGCGGGCATTAGTGAGGAGAATATTTACTTCGCTGGATTTTCGCAGGGGGCTTGCCTTACATTAGAGTTTGTTGCGAGAAACGCTACGCGTTGGGGAGGTGTTGCGGCCTTTACCGGAGGATTAATCGGCGACAAAATTTACCGCGAGAACTATCATGGTGATTTTGCAGGCACACCGATATTCATCGGGACAAGCAACCCGGATCCGCATGTTCCTGTGGAACGCGTAAATGCATCAGCAGCTGTCGTCCGGGAAATGCATGCTATGGTGACGGAGAGAATATACCCGGGCATGGGACATACCATAAATCGAGATGAAATTGACATGGTAAATAAGACACTGTTTGATAATCGCTCCTCAATCATTAAACGACAGTAATCCGCGCACGGCATTATTTCGAATTGGAAAGCATTTTGCTATGCAGAGAGAATTCCCCGGTAAGTCGGCGGTTTGGGGCGTCCCGTATGTGAGCTATCCACTTGCGACTATTATGTTAACGCACACAACTATTTCCGAGGGCTGTTAGCTGTGTGGCACGAAATTGAAGCTAACCAATCAAAGAACGCTTGAAACTTAGGACGGGCTTTGATATTAACCAGAGCACGGCTTTGGATAAATCCGAAACCCATCCTGATAACTTGCCTGGGTAATTCCAGATGAGTAACAATTCAAGGGTTCGACCGAAGGGCCGTCTCATAAAACAGACGGCCCTTCCCTTTTTTGTACCCATCACACGTTGCCGTGACGGCCCCGGCTTTGCAACCCTCAAAGCTGCCAAGTCTATCCACTGCATCGTCTCAGATCGGATTAGGGTCAAAAATATGTCGCAAAGCGCCCTTTCTTTTGTCGCTTTAGCCGGCGCTTTAAGTTTTCGCGCGAGCGTATCTTTGGTATATAAAATCTGCCACGGTTATGAATGCGCGAACAAAACTCAAATTTCAACAGCTTACGCTTATTGTTTTGTTATGGGTGGGCTTTGCGGTCTGCATGACCTTATACGATCACCTGCTCATTAACTCGATGAATACCAATGGGGCTTCCTCGTTCTATTCCTTTCGATATTCCCTGTTGTCCAACTGTATTTCGGCAATTATCGGGGGATTAACGGGTGGTAGCTTCCTGGTGTTTGTTATCAATGAGAAGTACAATGACAAGCCTTTTGTAGTAACTGTTCTAACGACCACCGCTGTCTACCTCGCTGTGATCGCCGTCATTATCCTGGCCATTACCGGCATCACGTTCTTTCGCAATCTGGGAACGCACATAGGTGTTTCAGATTCGTTGAATGTAGTCGGCCGCTTTCTTACTGATGACGCGCGTGTGAAGAACATCGTTACGTGGTATTTCGTCGTAGCGGTGACCCAGGTGATCTTTCAGGTGAGCAAACGTTTCGGTGAGGGGAATCTCATACGCATCATGAAGGGCGAATACAATGTAGCGCGCCATGAAAGAAAGATTTTCATGTTTCTCGACCTGGACAACTCCACGAGTCTGGCTGAGCAACTTGGCGATGAACGTTATCACCACATGCTGCGCGATTTTTTTGCTGACATATCGGATGAGATCGTCAATAATCAGGGTAGAATATACCAATACGTTGGCGACGAGGTGGTCGTGGAATGGGACTTGCGCGATACTGGCCCGAACGATCAGTGCGTGAAAACTTTCTTCGACATCAAAGAAAAGATTGCGCGACAACGGGACAAGTATTTGAACCGCTATGGAATGGTACCATCATTCAAAGCCGGCCTTCACTACGGCCGCGTCGTGGCGGGTGATGTCGGAACAGTGAAGCGCGAGATTACTTATTCCGGTGACGTATTAAACACAGCAGCACGCATTATGAGTATGTGCAGCCGCCTGAATACAGATTTGCTCGTTTCGTCTGACCTGGCTTCTCTATTGGGTACGACACGATATGCGGTTCACACACTTGGTGCGTTCGCGTTGAAAGGAAAGGAAAAGGAGATTACGCTTCAATCCTATGCACCCATGGCTGCACGGGGTTACAGGCAGTGGCACGATCAATTTGCGCAATTGGAAAAGTCCTTGGTAGCATCATCGCCCTCGTGAAATTGACGTTGACGCGCGTTGATCAATTTGTTTCTGCCATTTCGATAATACAAGCGCTTGACTTATTTTACGCGCCATGTACACACGTGGAGAAGCATCGCGAATCAGGCAGGAATTTTGGACCGCCTTCGGAAGGTATTTGACGCCTATTCTTTCGTCAGAGGGAATTCAGATTAATTGGATCAACTACCACACGCACGTAAAGGATCTTTTCTTTCGCATGCACGCCGATAACAGATCGGCTTCCATCGCCATTTCTATCGAACAAGCTGACGCCAGCATCCGCGAGTTGTATTTTGAGCAATTCCTTGAATTGAAGATGCTGTTGCATGGTCAACTCGGAGAAGAATGGGAGTGGCTACGTAACACAACGGACGAAAGTGGCAGGCCGGTGAGCCGCATAGCGAAGGAGCTTGTGAATGTCTCCATCTTCAACAAAAGCGACTGGCCGGAGTTGATCGCGTTCTTTAAGCCGCGTATAATCGCGCTCGATGTGTTCTGGGAGAATGCGCGTTACAGTTTTGAGGCCCTGCGATAGGTCAAAAATCTTCACCAGCCGTTGTCACTTCCTGCTGGCGCGACACAGCAACGAACTGAGGGTGCTAAGTATCAGCAGTGGCCACAGATACAAATTCCTGTTAACACGGCGATCAAGCCAGGCCACCCAGAAGCGAGGGGAAGGAGATTCAGAAAATCGGGGGAATGCAAAAAGCGTCCGGGCAGGGAGCTCACACGCTCCCTGCGCCATTCACTTTCGTTTACGGCTATTCGTTTACAGGTTCGATTAGTTGACCGAAGCCGAATCAACCGCGACGGAATCCGCAGGGAGTTCGTCGGACGGAGCTACCGTTTCAACAGAATCTGCTTCTGTTTCGGAGCCAGTTTGAGCAGAATTTTCACTTTTAGGCGAGCAGGCAACAATAAGTGCCGCAATAACCATCAAAGACGCGATAGATTTTACGATTGTTTTCATAGGTTTTCAGAAATTTGGCCTTCATACCGCATTTTTAAAAAGGTCACCCATAAAAAAAGCGGAATTTTCATTGGGTTACCTTTGGAACTATCAAGTATAAAACCGACTTCGACAACCTGTGTACTATTTCGACGAGCTGATCATTGCTGAAATCAGGAAGAAAAATGAAGTAGCGCTCCAGGAGCTTTATAAGGCTCACTATCCTATGATAGTTCATCTTATTTGCTCCAACAGCGGAACAGAGCAGGAGGCAAAAGACATTTACCAGGATGCCATGATCGCTTTCTATGAAAGGGTAGGGCAGCCTGATTTTGTTCTGACCTGCAAGATCAAGACTTATATATATGCCGTCTGCCGGCGTTTGTGGTTGAAAAGACTCGCACAAAAGAAACGCTATCAGGGTAATATCGAGGAGGCTGAATCTTTTCTTCGCGTAGAAGAGGAGGTGCAACAAATCGAAGAAATGGAACTTGACTACCTGAAGATGAACGAAGCGATGAATGGACTCGGAGAGCCTTGCGTGAGCATCATTCGAGACTTCTATGTACACGGCCATTCGATGGAGTCAATCAGTGCGAAGTATGGCTATACGAACGCTGATAATGCGAAGAACCAGAAATACAAATGCTTGCAGCGGTTGAAGAAGTTATTCTTTGCCGAACCGTAGCACCTACCCATATGAAATTGTCAGTTGAAGAAATCGAACTGCTGGATCATTACGAAAAACGTACGCTGACCCAAGCCGAGACGGCGCAGATAGAGGAGCGGTTGCGGACTGATGCCTCGTTCCGCCAACTTGCTCAGAATCACGTCAAGTTGATCAACGAAGTAAGGCGCCACGATGAGCGTGTGCGCCTCCGCGAATTGCTGGCTGCCGCCCATCATGAACTCAAGGCAACGGCTGGCTATGCAGCCGGCACCACCACCCTGGAAACTGAACCTGCATTTGAGCCCGCCGGGCATTCGGAACGGAATGCTACGCCCAAGCAAATTCGTAGATTCGAGTCAAGCTACTGGAGACTTTCGGGAATGGCTGCCTCAGTTGCTTTAATCAGCATCGTGGTAACATTCATCATCACCCAATCGCTCAAGAACGAGCAGTCGGCCAACTATAAGGAGTTGCGCAGGAACGTGGAACAGATCAAGCGCTCACAGAAGCTCATGATGGATGATATCGCCGAGCAGAAAATCGCTCCTGCGCCGGCGAACTACTCAGGCACCTCGTTTCTCATTTCGTCGAATGGGTACCTGACCACCAGCTATCACGTGGTGAGAGAATCGGACTCTATCTTCGTGGAGAATGAAACATTTGGCAACCTTAAGGCGAAGGTCGTTTATCAGGATCGCGAGAACGACATCGCGTTGTTGAAGATTGCCGGTTTTGCACTCGAGAAGCCCATACTGCCCTACGCGATCTCGAAGAAAGAGGGCAATCTTGCAGAAGATGTTTTCACCCTGGGCTATCCTAAAGAAGATGTCGTTTTTGGCGCAGGCTCGATCAGTGCCATGTCTGGCTACAACGGAAATCCGATAGCTTATCAAATATCAGTCCCCGTCAATCCAGGAAATAGTGGGGGTCCGCTCTTCAACAATCGGGGCGATCTGGTGGGTATCATCAGCGGACAGCAAACTCAAAGTTCGGGTACGGCCTTCGCGATAAAGTCGACGATATTGTTGGCGTCGATTGATCACGCACCTGATTCGATCAAAGAAGTCATTCGGCCGTCGCGCATAAGTTCACAGCGCATTCCGTCACGTGTGGATCAGGTGAATGAATGGCGCAAGTATGTGTTCATGGTTCGGGTCTATAAGGAACAGTAGCAGCAGACGCCGAAAAAAAATCCAGGGTAGAGAGGCGGCACGATTTCCTCCGGGCCTCGGCCTTAACCATCCTACAACGCATCTCACTGTACTGTAATACGAAGAACATCCCTCCACCTAAAGCACGCCCGAATTAATATTTCTTCGTGGCCTCTTTATCCTGGTTTTTTTTTCGGCGCTCTTGCGCATCGGGCAACGAAGAGCCCGAATATCAATTGATCTTCTTAAGACCCTTAGACTTATCAGATTTATCAGGAGACTTATCGGATTTATCAGGCTTAGCTTCTTTCGATTCTTTGTCTTTCAACTTGTCTTTCTCTTTGTTCTTATCCTTGTCGAACGCGTGATCCGATGAGCTGTCTTCATTCCAATCGCGATCTGAATCGTGATGAAAATCGCCATGATCGAAATCCAGGTCCATGTCAAGATCGATTTCGGGGATTTCTACAACAATTTCAGGAATGTCAATATCTATCTCGGGAATTTCAATGTCCATAGCGTCAATGTCCACATCAAAGTCTGGAATATGAACGTCTGCTTCGTCCATGTCGAAGTGCATGGCATCGAGATTGACGTTGATATCGGGGATATGAATCTCAAGGTTACGCAACGCTGACTCGACGCTTTCCATCGCTTGTTCTACAGCCGACTCGATGCTGGCTTCAAGCGCCTCTTCGTCGATATCAATATCGATGTCGCGAACGCCCGAACCGCTGGCAATCTTGCGCATTCCATCAGGTCTGGTTGGTTCCTCTGATGTCTTCGGTTTACTAGCATTGGAGCTCTTGTCTGAGTTGGAATTCTGTGCGAACGCCGGGGTCGCCAGCATAGCAGCAATAAGGCCGGCTGACAGGGTTATTTTTAAACGGTTCATATGCGTATGGTTAGGGATTCATATAGGAGTACCCGTCGGGCCACCAAAAGTTACAGCCTATGGGTTCTTTTTCTGCTATGCAAATTCCTGACCATTGGAAGGGGAAGGGCGAGGAGGCTATTTCTACCTCAAAATCGATGAAAATGCCTGTCCAGGCATGAGCAAGGACCAATCTGTGTGGGCGCTGCCGGACACTATTCTGTTCAATAGTGGTCAGGTGTTACAGAACAATTCATCCTTTTCTGAAGGGATGATCATTTTTCGCATGCGGCATCGTTATTGAAAACCTCCGATCGGCTCCAACATCCAAAGGAGTCGCATAAACTTCATAATGATCACCCCATGCTAAGAACACACTTGAAATTTGCCACCCGGGTCTTTCTTAAAGACAAGTTCTTTTCTGCTTTGAATATTCTGGGACTGGCGCTTGGCATAGCCGTTAGCATCATTCTGTTGCTCATTTTGCAGAACGACCTCACCTATGATCAATACCACGTCAATCATCGGCGTATATACAGACTGGGGGGCCATCTGCAAGCTACGGGCGTTGACGGCCGGTCGGCCAGATCGGCGCGTGAGCTGGGCAACATTCTGAAGGCTGAGTTTCCGGAAATACAAAACGTTGTAAGGGCGAACAACTGGGATCACACCCTGGTGAAGTATGATGACGCAAAGGGAAATGTGCGCGAGTTCTACGAAGAGGATATTGTTCGTACAGACTCCACCTACTTTCAGGTATTTACACACAATTTTATCGCCGGCGATCCCAACACCTGCCTGACCGATCTCAATACTGTCGTCATTACCGAATCGACCGCAAAGCGCTATTTCGGAGATGATGATCCACTGAACAAATCATTTACGATCGACAACGACATGTGGAAAGTGACGGCGGTCATAGAAGACATTCCCGAGAATACACACCTGAAATTTGATTTTCTGATATCCCGGCTGGTGGATCGGGAATGGGTCATAGAGAACGGTCAGCTCAAGTCCGAAGCATTCTGGAATCCGGACGTTTATACCTACCTGCTCATGCCAGACAATTACAATACGGACGATTTTCAAGCGAAGTTCCCCGCGATATACACTAAGTACTTCAAGCAATTTGGCGATCAGGTGGGCGGCAAGTATACACCTATCCTCGAGAACCTGGCCGACATTCATTTTCACTCTGACCTAAGTGGTGATGAGGCACGCGGCAATTTGTCGTACTTGTTTGCCTTCACCGGCATTGGCGCATTCATCATTCTGCTGGCTTGTATTAACTATATGAACCTGTCGACGGCGAAGGCCGTTAATCGCGCTTCTGAGATCGCGATGAAGAAGACCCTCGGTTCGGGAAAAGGTGAACTGCGCCTGGCTTTTCTCAGTGAGTCCATATTTCTCGCTTTTCTGTCACTTGTCCTGGCGATAGGGTTAGTAATCTTTGTATTGAAGGCAACGTCATTTAACAGCTTGATCGGCAAAAGCCTTTCGCCGGATTTTCTGCATAATCCGTTGCTTGTATTTGGATCGTTGGGGATCACCTTGATTATAGGGATCATCTCTGGGCTATATCCGGCCTTCTATCTTCCAAGTGTTCCGACCATTCAAGCATTAAAGGGAGCATTCAAGAACAGGAAGTCAAGTCACAACCTCCGAAGGGTGCTTACGACATTACAATTTGCCATATCCATTTTTGTAGTAGCCTGTACGTTGCTCATGAAGCAACAGATCGACTATGTCCGCAATATGGAACTAGGGTTCAGTGGCGAGAACACTGTTGTTCTACCCATACAGGATACGTTGGTCGAACAACAGATCGGGGGCATCAAGAGTGAATTTCTGCGTTATCCGGGCATCACCGGGGCAACCACCAGTCACAGCGTACCAGGGCATAATGTAAATGGCGGGCCGGTAATGTGGGCCGAGGGGGCAGCGGGTATGCAACAACAACAGTTCACCATGATGGCCGTTGGTGAAGATTTTCTGAGCACAATGGATATAGAGATACTGCAAGGCCGTGACTTTCAGAAAGGTCCGACCACAGATACTGACCATATATTCATGGTAAACGAGGCAGCCGCAAAACTTATGGGCTGGAAAGATGATGCTGTCGGTAAGAAAGTGAAATGGTTTCACAGTCAAAAGGACGGGCAGGTGATTGCGGTAGTCAAGAATTTCAATTTCAACTCCCTTCACAATCCCATTGAGCCGCTTCTGATTATAAAGTCGGAAAACCCGGGTGGCTACCTGTTCTTAAAGGTCAAGGGAGAAAATATTACGGAGACCATGGACCATGTGAAGGAACAATGGGCGAAGTATGATCCCAACCATCCGTACGAGTATTTCTTTCTGAACGATCGGTTTAACGAACAATACAAGGAGGACGAAACGCAACATGCGCTCCTGACGAACCTTTCCTATATCTGCATTTTCATCTCACTTCTGGGCTTGCTGGGTTTGTCAGCATTTACGGCATCGCAGCGCACCAAGGAAATCGGTGTGCGCAAAGTCCATGGTGCCACCATTCCGCAGATTATCATGCTGCTGTACCGGGATGTGATGATCCTTATTCTGGTTGCCTCGGTGCTGATTGTGCCGCTGGCCTACTGGTTAATGTCGCGTTGGTTGGGCAACTTTGCCTATAAGTCCGATATTAACTTTTTCCTTTTCGGCGTGGTAGCCGCATTTGCCCTGCTATTCTCATTCCTTACAGTTGCGTTTCACTCATTGAAGACTGCGCGTACCAACCCTGCAGAATCCTTGAAGTACGAGTAGTTATAAGGCCGCGACATGGGCGGCGGGACGAACGTCGGTGACTACGGGTTACGATCCTGCGCGATTCTTGAAAGTGCAAACAGTACCATGCTCACGGCCAGTGACTCACAAACTGCCGTGAGTTCATTCGCGTTGGGTTCGGCAATTGCGCGTGGAACGTGCAATATCAGGAACCACACGAAGACCATCCATCCAGCGGCCAGACCTATCCAGTTAATCTTAACGTTGCCAACAAGACTCAGACCGCTCGTGATGAGTGCAACGCCCGCGGCATACGTCAAAAATAGTTCGAAAGGTATCCATCGTGGCACGAGAAATTTTACGAAGTCGGCAAACAGGAAATGCTGTACACCACCAATTATAAGGAACAACCCAAGGCATAGACGAGAAAGGTTAAATGACCAGGTTGGGCTGCCGGTGGCGGTCAGATTTGAAAACAACAGCAGGGCCGATCCCAAGGTGATAGCCTTTCCAAATGAGGTAAGGGAAAATCCGAAGTCTGCCTGGGAAATGATAATGAACAAGTTGGATAATCCCGAGAAGAGGAGGATGAACAGGCTTGTGGCCAGAAACAGGCCGCGCTTTGGATATTCGCGCCATAACTGGAGAGCACAGACAACCAAAGCCAGGGCACTCAAGACTGCTATCGCGGTAACGACCGGCGGATTAGTGATGATTGCCGCCGGCCGGCCGATCAGCACTTGCCGAAAGATCAGTTGAAGGAGGCCAATGCCTGCCATCGCTACAGCAAACAGCCGTGTAAATGTTGATAGCGTGAGCATAAAGTCTGATGTGATGAAGAACAATTTAGCGATATAAACGCATACCGTTATGCAGGAGAATAATCATCGTGTAAGTAGAAGGTAACAACTAACGAATGAATGCTTTCGCCGCCCGGTCTTCAGGGACCTGCTAAGTTTTTTGTTCGCTACTCAGGCGATCACAGGTTCTATCGGCATTATAAAGACAGCTGAATTACGTATTGTCGATCGCTCCGTGCCAGGCTGATAAGCTGAGATTGCCTCTCGATTTGAGATCGTCATCCATTTTTGAAATGAAAACGAATAAAAAGTCGCGCAAAGCGGTTACCTTCGGGAAATATCATTCGACTTCTCCAACAATTCTCATTGCTGTTCGTCGATTTTATTTGCAGGTTAGCGATTATAGTGACGGCTTAATCACTTCCTTTCATGAAAACCCCCATTACCTTCCTGCTACTTATAGTCACTTATACTATAAGCTATGCACAAGGCGACGTCGCCGAAAGCATGCTTCCTGAACTTCAATGGATAAAAGGCAACGTTGTGTTGACCGACGGCACGAAATTGAATGGCATGCTAAAATACAATGACCGGGTAGGGCTGTTGGCGTATGAAGATGGGGCAGGGGATAATCGATCATTTACGGCGCGTACAATTGCAACTTTCGAATACCTGGATGAGAAGGTAAATCGGCGCCGCGTGTTTTATAGTCTTGAGTACGGAGATCCCGAACGGCAAGGATCAAGGCGCGCATTCATGTTTGAGTTGCTGAAGGAGTTTGATGATTTCGCGGTGCTGTCGCGATTCGACGCCATGGATATCCGGCAAGTAGTGTCTCCGGTAAGTTTCACTTCGATGCCGGCTACGAGTTCACCCAGAACAATCATCGACCTCGCTGAAACGGTCTACATACTTACTCCTGAGGGCGAGATTGAACCCATTTTCAGATTGAGTGAGTTCTTGTCGGATGGCGGCGTGTTTGACTCGGAGAAAAAGAAGAGAAAGGTCGTCGACCGGATGCTCATGCCTTACTTCAACGATGATGCATACATGGAGATGATGGAATATGTGGACCGCGAAGAACTCGATATTTGGGAAAAGGAGGATTTTGTGAAAGCGTTAGGATATTATAAGGAAACACTTCAAAAGATGGATGAGGGCGATACGACAGCGGGCCGTTAGCTGTTGCCTGAGCGTGTCGCATGGTTGCTTACCAGCCGATCGTGATTGCCTTGGTTGAGTCCGGCTTTTCCGGTTTAACCAGCAGCCAGACGAACAAAAGGGGCGGAAGCGACGCCAGCATGCTGTAGACGTGAAATCGAACAAAATGAGACATCGTCTTCCTCCGTGCTCAGTGTCAGGCTGTGTCCCCACGGTGCGCCATGATGATTTTAAGGAGTGCTCGAATCACCTATTGAAGATAACTGTTGCGCGTGAATTGTGGCGGAATCCGTGAGGTTTTTACGTCGCCACCGTTCTACTCATCAGCGCCGTAATACAGAAACAGTTCTTCTCCTGCCGCAATGTCACGAGTGGTCTCGAAATAATCGCCACCGTTGATGGACTTCACATTCGCACGGTCACTGTGATTAAGGAACAGGCACAGGTCCAGCTTCTTGAAACCATAGTCAGGAACGAAATAGTTTTCGTCGTCGAAGAGGCAATAGTTCCAAATGAGAAACTTCGCGTGTTCCGGTAAGTTCTCCACTTCGGTGAGTGGGATCTTTATCCAATTGTCATCCGGATGTGGCTTGCTGAACATGTCGCGGCACCCCTTCGGGATGTCTCTCAGAGCGAAAACGCCGACGCCTGAAACGGACGAAGGTCTGAGTACGACATAAGTGTTGTTGATGACTTCGTTGAGGAGATCGAGTTTGCTGGTCATGTTTGAAAAGCAGGCAGTAAAGGTAATGACTTGTTTGTACGACGATCATGTAGCACTTGTACATTTCAGTCCTCGGTAGTCATTCCATCTCCAATAACGACCCGTATCTTCAGAAGACCAAATCCGGAATGGCAGGTCCCCAATAAATCGTAAAGGTTCCTGCTTCTTAACCTCCGAGTTTGAATTTGATAGGAACCACAAATGCGGTACGGACCACTTCGCCATCCTTCTTGCCGGGCGTCCATTTCGGGAACGCTTCCACAACACGCGTAGCTTCGGCATTAAGTACAGGCGACAGACCCTTCACGGGTTCGGCGGAGGTGATCGTGCCGTCCTTTTCCACAACGAATGTAATATATACGGTTCCCTCCATGCCCGCTTCACGCGCCTCCTTTGGATAATGTATATTGGTAGAGAGGAATTTGACCAGCCCTTCAATTCCACCAGGAAACTGCGCCGGTTCATCTACCATTGGGTAAACAAGGTCACTTGACTTAGCGCGTTCTATAACTTCGCTTACAGTCTCGTTGTATTCGAGAATCGCATAGGTGTGACCATCATTCGTTGTATGACTATCATTTGTCGTGGCGGGCCTGGTTTGCAGTCCGCCAGCCACCACTACAAGCGTAGTCGTGTATTTGGCTCGCTGCGTCTGGCCGTCGGGCTTGAAGAACTCCACAAAATTGGGGTTGCCATATTGCTTTTCCAATTCCTGAAGCCTTGTGATAGCTTCTTCATTCAAATCCAGCAGCAGTATTTTCGAATTTGGATTTGCCTTCTTTAATTCGTCATACCTTGCCTGAACATTTGCCGGTACCAATAGGGCATTATTGGCATTTTTGGCCACTTCCGTCATTTCATTCACCACTTGTTCCTGGCAGGCGACTACAAAGAAGAAGCAGGGAAGGATTGCCGACAGCGCGACGTACTTCCACCGTTTTATTTTTGCTTTAATTGTTCTCATCATTTCGATGCGTTTAATCGTTAGTGAATTACTAAAGTGATTGGCGAGTCTGATGTCGGCCGATAGTAAAGCAACCTTCGCCAGAAGGCTGCAGTAATTATCCACATCACGTGTACTGACGGAGCGCGCATCCGCCTCGAACTCGTGAAGCTGAATAAATATCTTCTTGTAGAGGCGGATCACGGGATTGAACCAAAAGAACACACCTACTACGTTGATCAACAGGATATCGAATGAATGTAACCGGCGGGCATGAATCTGCTCGTGGTGAATTACCATGGCCTTCTCATCGACAGACAGCTGACTGGCCTGTCCGATGTAGATGCACCGGAAGAAGGAAAATGAACTTCTGTTGTCGTCGGATTCATATATCACGTGATCGTCGAGTCGATAAGACCGAAGCCCCCATAAAGTGCGTGCGACCATGAACAAACGCACGATGAAGAGAGTCAGCGTGGCCACCAGTCCGAGTGTATATATGACGTCAAACATTAACCAGGAGTCAAAGTTAAGGCGCGTTTGCGTGGATGATTGTCCTTCGCCTATGACTACCACCTCGGGTAGCCAGGTCGTCGGCAAAATCTGCATGAGCGATGGAACATACGCATAACCAGTACCGTCGATCTGCACCAGTGGAAACAGGATGGACGCGCCAATAGACGCCAATAGAAACATGCGTTTCACAGCAAAGTCGGTCTCGTCGCGCAGGAATATTACGTACATGACGAGCATGAGGCACAGACCCAGATTTGCCTCGACGAGGTAGTTAAGAAACGCGTTCATGGCAGTTACTTCTTTTTGTTCCTGGTTTCGCTATTCTTGATATCGGCGTTTCTGATGTCGCCGGTCTTCGCTTCCTTGAGAAGCTTTTCAATATCGGCTGCATCAAGCTTGTTGTCCTGTGCAAAGAAGGAGACGAGGTTCTGGAAAGAGCCATTGAAGTAACCCCGGATCATATTGTTGAGGTAGAAACGGGTGTACTTCTCTTTGCTCACGATCGGGAAATATTCGTGCGTCTTGCCATACGCCTTGTGATCCACGAAGCCTTTGGTTTCGAGGATGCGCACGATTGTCGATACGGTATTGTAGGCAGGTTTCGGTTCAGGCATCTTGTCAAGGATGTCGCGCACGACGCCGCGGCCGATCGACCAAAGTATTTGCATGACCTGGTCCTCTGCCCGGGTAAGTTCTTTGAGCTCGCTCATGGACTATGTGTTTAGGTTTAAAACTAAATAAATAGTTGATAAAAAACAAGAGTCGTGGAAATTCTTTTTGAGGCAATAGATGCCGCATTTGCCCCCGCTCTTTGACTCATCCACGCCCCCTCGTTTTGCCAATCTTCGAGGATATTTGTTCAAAAAAAAAACTATGGTCACAACAACTCATAAACACGAACTTCGCGACGCCCTGTCAAAGTCCTTCGACACCTTTATCGAAACCTTCTCGATATTTGAGGAGAATGCCGTTAATCAGATTCCTTTTGCCGGCAGCTGGACGCCGAGCCAGGTCGTGGTGCACATCATCATGGCAACGGATGGGGTACCCGACGTGAATACATCGCCCGCGCATCGTTCCTATGACGCCAACGTGGAAAAAATCCGGCCATGGTGGGAAGACTTGAATCGAAAATTTAAGTCGCCAGAACCGCTGCAACCCGATGACCAACCGCGTTCAAAGAAGATATTGCTGGAAGAACTCCACCGGACGTATGCAAAAGACCTGAGCATTGTTGAGAAGGCGGACCTCAGCGCGGTCTGCCTTGACTTCGAACTACCCAGCGTGGGCTACCTCACGCGGTACGAATGGTTGTGGTTTATAGAAATGCACCTCAAGAGACACCAGTATCAGTTGGCGAATATGCTGAAGGTTGTGCTGCGTTGATCCGGCGCCACTATGGAATTGCTAAGACGCGATCTGAAGTCCGCTTTTCTCGCGCTGCTGACGGAGTAATTGTTCCTGTGTCGCTTGCAATTCTTCCATATTTTGTCTCAGCTCTTCTTCTCGCTGGCGCATTTGTTCTTCGTTCTGCGATGCCGACTCGAGGAGTTCCCGCATCTTCAGGGTATTCTGCGAACTCACGATCGCCGATGCCAAATGTTCGCCGGCCCGCTCGAGGAATTGAAGCTGATGTTCTTCCAGGTCTAGGAATGAAGAGATTTCGATTAAGGCAGGGGTCTTTTGATCGTACTTGAACGGTACGATCGCGAGGAACCGGGGTGTCGCCTCGCCCAGACCTGAAGTGATGTGCGTATAGCCCGGTGGTATTTGTTTCAACCGAATAGTGTCACCTTCCAGATAGGCCTGGCCAATCAAGCCGTCGCCGATATTGACGCGCTTGTCAATATACTTCTTGCGACTGAAGGCGTAACAAGATACCAGTTTCAGATGCTGATTGTCGTCCTCGCCTTCCAGTACAAATAACCCCGCTTGCTGAGCATTTAGGTATCGCACCATATAGTTGACGCTCTGTTCGCAAAGGATGTCCATGTTCTGTTGATGCGAGCGGACAATTTCAGAGAATGCCGCCAGTCCTTCGTTCACCCAGTTGCGTCGCTCGTCTTCAAGCTTTACGCGCTTTAACTTATCGCGAAGTGCCAGGAGATTTCCTGCCAGAGTTGACTCGTTTAACTTACGGTTGCTGTCATTCAGTCCGTTCCACTCTACTTCGTAGTTGCCATCTGTCAAATCCGATATGAAGCCTGACGCCTTCTTCACGTTGTGGATAGACGTTTCGTTGATCTCAGCGGAGCCTGCCCTTGCCGCCAGGCCAGAATTGAATACGTATTGCCGGTCGTTCTCGTCAACCTTATTTAACAAAGAGGCGCGACGGTCCCGTTCTTTCCGAATCTTCACGATGAAAAAGTACAGGAGTGGCATGGAAAGGAGCAAGATCGAGATTTGCAGGACGAGGTTATTGCGCATCGCCGCCCGATAGGTCGTGATGGCGCGCTTGTTGAGTTCGTCTTCGCGCGCGAACAGAGGATTTGAGAATGCCTCGTATTTCTTCCACACGTCGTAACCTTTGTCTTGACGAAGCATGGAGGTGAATTGCTTCATGCTGTCGCGTTCGGCGATGGCGATCATTTCCTTACTAATCTGCATGTAGCGTTTTACTTCGTCGTCTACCGCTACGAGTTCATCACGCTTGTCGTAGCCTTGCCTTTGCAAAAGCGAATCAAGTCGACGGAAGATCGCGGGTGTAATTTGCATGGCCTCTTCGTAGGGCCGAAGCATGCTATTGTCCTTCGTGAGCGCATAACCACGAACGCCAAGGTCCAGCCCGTGCATGGTTTTGGTCAGGATGTCTTGTGTGAGAGATCGGATACGCTGAGTTTGTTGCTGCAGGGCGTGATTCTCTTCGATCACGTAGTTATTGCGGATGGCCAGCGACATGCTCGCTACCAGGGAGACACCGATCACCAGGATGATCCAGTTCTCCATAAAAAATCTCTTCATTCAGATAACGCTCAAAAAATATTTAGCCTTTAAAAGTACAGCTTTGTGGCAACAACTTGAAGGTGATGTAAGTAAATGTGATTTTTAGACATCGTTGTATAGCCCTGAAGTTGACGACGTATGGACAACCGATAAATACGTGGTCCAACATTATGTAAGGTGATGTGCGGTCTTGGAATTCTGTGTTTATCTTTCCTTCCAGGCCATCGAAGAATGAACACGTAATGATCTGAGCGCACCAGAACGCGTCCCATACACCCCTGGCTTCAGGGGTACATCATCGCCGATCACAAGGCACGTCCGACCCTTTGTGCTGCATAATCCATATGGCTGCTTCAGCTATACTACTATGTAGCATAAGACGCGTTGCTCTAGTCACGACGTTGTAAGAAGGTAACCGCTCGTTAACGACGATAATTTTTTGATCGAAAATGCAGCCAATTCTTACTTCGGTATGATCAAACCGGATCTATCTACCGCACTGATAATGAGAATCGTGTGCGGGGTCCAAATCACACAGGTAATTCTACCTTACATGTTATCTGCGAATTCACGGCGGGCCGATATTTTTGTTCCCCATTGTAATTAGCATGAATAGAATCTTTACCGTTACTCTTTTTCTTTGCAGCATCATTTCTTCCACTTACGCCCAGACCGGCGGTGCCTGGACCAGGAAGGCAGATCTCAGCACGACAAACCGGGAAAGCGCCATCGGATTTTCAATCAGCAGCAAGGGCTACATCGGCCTGGGGATTGTAGGCGGGTCGCCCAACGGTACGCTTTGGGAGTATGACTACATCACCAATGTCTGGACGCAAAAGGCAAACATGACAGGCGGAGGTCGCGTCAATCCAGTCGCCTTCGTGATCGGGTCTATAGCTTACGTTGGCACAGGAGAGGATATTTCCTTCAACCTCGACAAGAAGTTCTATCAGTACAACCCTTCCACCAACACGTGGACGACGCGTGCTGACTTCGGCGGAACGGCCCGTACCGAGGCCGTTGCTTTTACGATTGCCGGCAAAGGATATGTGGGTACCGGATATGATGCTGCGCGTAAGAAGGACTTCTGGGAATACGATCCCACGGCCAACACCTGGACGCAGAAGGCCGACTTTGGCGGAACCGCGCGTCACCGTGCGGTGGGCTTTGCCATCGGCAACAAAGGGTATGTGGGTACCGGAAATGATGGCGCTCGTAAGAAGGACTTCTGGGAGTATGACCCAACGACAAATGCATGGTCACAAAAGGCCGACTTCGGTGGTGCAGCACGTGAAAGTGCTGTTGGTTTTGTCCTTAATAACAAAGGGTACATCGCTACCGGAGATGCCGGAACAGGAAAAAATGACATCTGGGAATATAATCCCGCGGCAAACGACTGGGTTCAACGCGCCAACTTCACAGGGCAGCGTCGCTACGTCGCGGCTGGCTTCGCGAACGCGTCTTCCGGCAAAGGCTACATCGGTACAGGGTTCACCGACGAGCCAGCCGTTGGCATAAGTACGAAGGACTTTTACGAGTTTACGCCGGCGGTTCCCCCCATAGCACCATCCGACGCCATGGCCACAGCTTATACGGAGACTTCGATCCGATTGCACTGGCTTGACAAATCTTCAGATGAAACGGACTTCATCGTAGAACGTTCAACTAACGGGACCACTTTTACGACGCTAGCCACGCTGCCAGCGGGTACGGTTACTCATACAGACAACGGATTGACTACCGGTCAGAAATACTACTACCGCATCCGTTCCAATAAGACATCCGATGGTCCGTCTGCGGCCACCAACGCTGTCTCGCAGACAACGGGCACGGCGCCGAACGGTGTTTGGAATACTCTCGGCAGCAACGACGCCAACTCGGGTCGTCCCAGGTTCGACAATGACGCATCGACGTTTACCCTCGATAATATTATTTACCTGACTGCGTCGGGCGAACTCAATGGCAGCCCGCTTGCCTCAGCCAAGCAACTGTGGGCATACGATCCAGCCGCGGGCACTTTTACTCAGAAAGCCATATTTCCGGGCGTAGCCAGGACGCGTGCTGTAGCCTTTGCGTTGAATGGTAAGGGTTACGTGGGATCTGGCTCCATTGCCTCCGGATCAACCAACTCTGCAAAGGACTTCTGGCAATACGATCCAATCACTAATCAATGGGCGCAAAAAGCAGATCTTAGCACCGTAGGGCGTTTTAATGCGTTTGCCTTTACGGTTGGAAACAAGGCCTATGTGGGTGCGGGAGTAATTTCAAGCACGGGGATGGTAGCCAAGGATTTCTATGAGTATGATCCCATAGCCGATACGTGGACGCAGAAGACAGACGTCCCGAACGCTGGCGCCAATCTTCAGGGAACGGGTTATCAAAACAAGGGATACGTGGTTTATTCGGCATCAACCACATCCATGTACGAGTATGATCCAACAGGTAATGCCTGGACGGTGAAGAGTAATTTCCCGATTCTGAATTATAGTTTTCGCAGCCTGGCCGTGATCAAGGATCGCCTGTTTGCATCCACGTACGATAATATTTCACCATACCGCAGCACCCTGTGGGAATTTGAAATGGCCGAGGGCCGCTGGATAGAACGGGCGCTTCATGCCACAGGATCCCAATACGGAGACGCTAACATAGGAATCGCCAACAACCTGATTTACTACTTCTATCAATATGCGTTGTTCGAGTACAACCCGGACTTTGAGCTGAAAATCCCTGCTTCGGTTGTCGCAGAAATAATAGATCCAGGTAAAGTCAAACTCACGTGGTCGCCACTGGATAATACCGCCGCCCAGGCAGAGATTTACCGTGCTGAAAGCGATGCTGGTCCCTATACGTTGGTTGCACAAGTAGCCCGCGATAAGTCGGCGTATATCGACGAGGTTGAAGTTGGATCGAAAACCCTGTATTATAAGGTGCGTGCTACCAATGGTGCACTCGCGTCGGACTTTAATGAGCCCGTTGCTGCCACCAGGCGCGGCGCATGGAAACAGTTGAAAAAAATAGGGAATAGCATGGATATGTTTGGTGACATTGCCGTCGCTACAAGTACCCGTGGCTATCTGGGTGTAAACTTTTACAGCCAGACCTGGTGGGAGTTCAATCCTGAAAATGAAACATGGACGCAGAAGGCAAACTTCCCCGGAGAAGTTCGGTCTTATGCAAGTGGCTTTACCATCGATGACCAGATTTATGCAGGTTTTGGATACATCTATGACAATGCGGCATCAAAGTATCAAGGCTTCAACGACTTCTATTCCTATAGCCCTTCGACCAACACCTGGACCAAGAAAAAGGATTTTCCCGGAACGCGACGTATGTACACCTCCGTGACCAGCGGCAATGGCAAAGGATACCTTCTGGGTGGCGATGACGATGCCGGCGGAGCTACGTCCTTTCTTAATGATGCCTGGGAATATAGTCCTGCGGATGACTCATGGATCAGACTGCCGGACATGCCCGTTGGATCAGCCTTTGTCACCACGTTTTTCAGGGATAATAAACTGGTTTTCATGAATGGTTCTACGAAGAGCAGCGCAACAAGCTATGGTGGCATCAGTCAAAACTATCAGCTTGACCTTGCTACGGGCATCTGGACGAAAGACACTCCTCCGCAATTCGGTCTGTCGGGACCTGTTCACCAAATTAATGACGAGGCGTACTTCTATGTTGGAGGCATGACTAACTTTAACTTCACAACGAAGAAGTGGTCGACCAAGCCAGGCTTCCCTGGAAACCCTTTCAGTATCAAGTCATTCCTAATCAATGGAAAGATTTATGCTGTGAACAGCAACTATGAGGTGTGGGTATACAGCCCAGACGCTGCTGTACCGGAGCCTGTCAACTTCGACAGTAACTTCCTTGGCGATCGTATTTTATTGACCTGGCAGAACACCTCAACACGACCGGTGAGAACAGAGATACAATACTTAAACAACGATTACCAGAATAGTTATTCGACATTGGCAACAACAGCCCCGGGCGCGACGCAATACACCGTCACCAACCTGCTGACGGACAACAATTACAGGTTCCGTGTGGTTTCTATTGTCGAGAGCGGCGAACAATCAGCGCCATCAAATGCGGCATTTGAGAATTCGGGTCCGTACTGGACCGAGTTACCGAAGGTGCCGATGACCAGCCGTACGGGCGCGTTATCATTCATCGTCGATGGAAAGCTATATTACGGAACGGGTACGACTTCGAGTTCTTACTTGAAAGACTTGTGGGAATACGATTTGACCACGGGTGTATGGACACAGAAGGCGGACTTTCCTGGAGTGGAACGCTCCGGCGCCACCACTTTTACACTCGGGTCGTCTGTCTACGTCGGCTTTGGCAGAAATGCAGGTGCGAATTCCTTGAAAGATTTGTACCGGTATTCGCCTTCTACAAACACATGGACAGCTTCAGTCAACTACCCGAATAACAACACGATTTACGAACCCGGCGTCTTTGTGGCGAATGGCTATGCCTATTTGATCGGCGGATACCGCGGTGGTTTCGGCACCGTAAATGAACTTTGGCGATTTGACGGAGCAACCTGGACGCAGCTCAACCCTTTGCCTGGCGAAACACGAAGGGAACCCATGGTATTTACCGCTAACGGAAAGGCGTATGTCGGCGGTGGTACCAAAGAGGTATCTGGTTCAACTTCGTATACCGGAAAGGAGTTCTGGGAATACACCATCTCTACGGATACCTGGAAGCAACTGAAGAATTTGCCGGACAATGTGGGGCCGTACAATCGCTCGTATACGTACGCAGGCTCAAACAGCGCATTGGCATTCTTCGGGCCGAATGGGGGAGCTGGAGGCGTCGGGCTTCAAACCCATGTATATTCAATCAGCTCAGACAGTTGGTCATCCTTAGGGAAACCGCTCACGAACGATTACATTTTTACGGCATTCACCACTACACAGGATCCAGGCACCGGTTATGTTTATGCCATGGTGGCTCACGGTGAGTTTGGTTTGAAGTTATGGAGGTACGAGTATCAGTTAGATGGTCCGAATCTCGTCGAGGTAAAGCAGATCGCGGCCGGTACGGCGAAGGTTAAATGGAGAAAGATGACGCCACAACCGGATAGTGTGGTAGTCTATCGAAGCAATACTTACAACTTGTTGGGTACACGTCAGAGTGTTGTAAAGTCAGCCGATACAACCGCGCTAAGTAGTGTTTCGGTGGGTCAGACCTACTATTATTCAATCCGCGCATACAGCAACTCGGGTCAATTCAAAACTTCGTCCCAGCGCGTATTAGTGGTCGATAATCCTCCAACAGCGCCGATAGAGCTGGTGGCCGAACTGGTGGACGACAACATCATCCTTAACTGGCAGCCGGGTGCGGGCGCAGCGCCAACCTTGTATTCGATCGAGCGCGCGACGGGCAACGAAACAAACTTCGTGAGTATCGGCAATTCTCCAATCACAACCTTTACCTCATCAGATATTGTTGCCGCTACCATGAGTTACCGCGTCAAGGCAACGAATAGTGGGGGAGAGTCGGGCTACAGCAACGTCGTCACCATTATGGTCACCGGTGTGGAAGAAGAGAAGACTATCGGTGTGTATCCCAACCCGACCTCGGATTTCATCACTGTAGAAGTTGAAAGTCACGAGGGCCCTGTTGACATGCAGCTGCTCGATTACCACGGAAGGAAATTGTTTGGTCAGGTGCTGACGTCGACGACCCGCGTGGATATGACATCTTATTCAGCTGGTATTTATTTCGTAAATTTGGCGAGCACAAAACGTGCATCGAACAAGTACATCAAAATCATCAAGAAGTGAGAGCGATTTGCATCGTACTCCTGACGCTGCTGGCGTTCGGCTGCGGTAAACCAAAGGAAACCACGGCCGAACTCCCCCCGCAAGATACCCCGGCGACAGATAGTGCCGCCGTTGTGAACGAAGGTTCATCTTACCGGTTCGAGATTATCGAGGCGCCGGAGAAGACTTTCGGCTATGACGTGTATAAGAACGACGCCATGTTCATTCACCAGCCACACATTCCGGGAATGCCGGGCGTGCGGGGATTTGACCGCGAAGACCAGGCAAAGAAGGCGGCCGAGCTGATGATCGATAAGATGAAGAATGGTGTCGTTCCGCCCACTTTGTCAGAAGAGGAAATCGCAGCAATCCTCAAGAACTGACATCGCGTTACTGTTTCGTCCAAAATACCAGTTTGTCTTCTTCGAAAGATCCTACTTCCTTAAAATCGGAAGGGATCATTGAAGCAGGCGTAAAGTAAGTAGCCAGCCGCGTGCCCACCGGAAGCGCTGCTAATTTCGCCGACGTGTACGAAGAATAGCTCTCATAAAGCGACGGACTCAACAGTATCGCATTGTCCATGCGCTTGTCTGCGCGTACATTTTCATAAAATGGATTGAACAGGTAGAAGGAGTCGAAGGCTTTGAAATCAATAGCCATTACGTTGCCGTGTACAAAGTGGACTTCGGTAATTCCGTATGTTGCCGCCAGGCGCCCCGACAAGGCAACCAGTTCTTTGCGTTGTTCAATCCCGGTGAAGTGCCCCTTTGTTGTAGCCGCACCAATCAAGCAAAACTTGCCCGCGCCGGAACCAATGTCGAGCACTTTGGTGCCTGGCTCCGATACCAGAAATGCCGCTGTCCGTCTGGCCACAGGGAGTGGTGTAAAGTGCTGTTCCGCGTGGCGCCGGATGCCACCCGGATAGATCGCATCAAAGTCGCTGTCAGTCCCATCGACAACCAACGAACGCGGAAAAGACGATTTCTTAAAAATGGATGCAATCATACCTGGTGAAGCCACGCAACAAAATAGTACTTACCTCCTTTTATCGCTACCTGAACTCACGGGTTTATCTTTCAATAACTCCAGCCCATTCCGGATGAGTTGTTGCAGGTCAGATTGCGTAGCCGCCTTCGCCTCAAGATAGTTTTGGATCTCCTCCCGCAGGGCCGCATCGAATGCATTGTCTTCCAGCAATTCGAGTATTTCTAAGGGCAACAACCAGTCATTCACAAACTCCCGCCGGGCGAGCCGAAAAATTTTCTCCAATTGTTCCACATTGATGATCACTCCCTCCCGCATAGACCGTACCTCGCGATAAAGCACCTGCAAACGTAGCGCGGATTCATCATGAATGATCTTATGCATTTTTTCGCGAGGAACATCGGCAATCGGCTCGAAGGCTTCTACATCTGCCGGGCCGGCGAAGGCCGAAATGATGGTAGATCCTACGGCCATGGTATACGGGTCTGATTGCCACAGTACACTTCCCACGTACTGCACCTGCGTGTCGGCAAAGTTGATAAACAGTATTTTGCCGGCCTTGCTGCGTGCTATTTCCAATACCCTTCCTGACACCGTTATTCCGCTCACAAAATGAAGTTGCGCCTTTTCACCGACGACGATTCGCAGCACGCGCAACTCCGCGTCATTGAGATCTTCTATCGGAACGGTACTGTTCAGAAGGTTGCCGATCGGCGTTGCCAGGCCGCCGGCCAACCGATGCTTACTGTAGCCTGGTAGTTGCCTGTCATCTTCAGACAGTGCAGTCGCCCCATCCGTCCGTACAAAGATAGGTTTGTCACCCGCTGCGATCACGTCGCAGAAGGTTCCAATCACCTGCAATCCGGAACTGAAAACCAGGGTACTCGTTTGTTGTGAGTCGATCGCCTTGTTGATTCCGTTTAGGCCGCCCTGCGTCCAGGCCATCAGTTGCTTAAACTGCGTCAATACCCTCGTCAGGTGCGAAAAATCAGGTGTGACGAATAGTTGTGGCTGCGGCTTCGTGATGTCGTAATGACAGTTCATGGCCTCCAGCGTGTAGGGAAGTTTCTTCACCCTTTCTTGCAGGCAGCTGCTTGCCTCTCCTATGGAAGAGAGCAGGCCTGCGCCGTAAAGTTTGAAGTTGTCGGGCGCGCCGATAAGCCCATACTCCACTGTCCACCAATGCAGATTTCGTATCTGTGACATCTCAGAAGCTTCACCCATGTTTTTCTGAATGATTTCAATATCGCGTTCCGCCGCTCCAATTTCTTCTGGTTTTGTCGCGGGGTCTTCCTTGATGATAGAGAGGTGCCTGATCGCCTCGTATAACTCCATGTCCTTTTTGGAGGAGAACGCCTTAGCCCCCGCTTCACCGATTGCTCGCAAATAATCCGCGAATTCAGGAACGGCAAGGATGGGTGCGTGCCCGGCAGACTCGTGAATAATATCGGGCGCAGGGGTGTATTCAATGTGCTCGATGGTTCGGATGTCGGCCGCAATCACCAACACATTGTATTGGGTGAATTCCATGAAAGCACCCGGTGGAATAAACCCATCGACGGCAACAGACGCCCAGCCAATCTCTTTGAGAATGCGATTCATTCCATACATCGTGGGGATGCGATCTATCTCCACACCTGTTACTTCAAGTCCGTGCAGGTACGAGGCATGCGCAATCTTCTTCAGATGCTTGCAATTGCGTCGCATAACGTACCGCCACACGGCCTGGTCGATAGGCGTATAGTCCGAATAAGGCTGATCGACAACAAACTGAAGCAAGTGTTTCGGTAGCCGTCTCGTTACTTCGTTCAATTCCATAGCCTGCTTGCATTAATCAATACTTCACCCCGCCAGGCGCATGGGCAGCTACAACGCTGCCGGTCACTTCTCCGAATCCTATGCGAATACCGTCCTTCTGCGCGGCCGCCTTCATGATTACCGTATCTCCATCCTGAAGAAATAGACGGGTAGTGCCGTTATTGAGCGGAAAGGATACCTGACCGTTTCGTGTGAGCTCCATCAGACATCCCTGGGCATTTTCACCAGGACCGCTGATCGTCCCCGAGGCCATCAGATCGCCAACCTTCACATTGCACCCCGTGACCGTATGATGAGCCAGTTGCTGGGATGCATTCCAATACATATATCTGAAGTTTGTCATCGAAAGCAACTGAGGTTCTCCTCCATCAGGCGCCAGCAGAACTTGCAACTCGACATCATAATTTTGATCTCCGTCGCTTTGCAGGTAGGGCAGCAGTTGTACGTCCGGAGCAGGCCCACGAACTTTGAACGACGCCAGTGCCTCGGTGGTGACGATCCAGGGCGATACAGATGACATGAAATTTTTTGACAGGAATGGGCCCAACGGGGCGTACTCCCAGCTCTGAATATCACGCGCCGACCAATCATTGAATAGCAGAAAGCCAAAGATGAATTGCTCGGCCTCATCGACTGAGATGCGTTCTCCTACCTTCGAGTTCTTGCCAATGACAAAGGCGAGTTCCAATTCGTAGTCCAGCCGATCCGTTGGTGCGAAAACAGGTTCCAGGTCGGTGGATGTCTTCTTGAACTGCCCGAATGGCCTCACCACAGGCGAACCGGATACCACGATAGATGACGCACGACCATGGTAAGCAACGGGCAAATGTTTCCAATTCGGGAGCAGCGGATTCTGAGGATCGCGTAGCAGACTTCCAATGTTGCTTGCGTGTTCTTTGCTCGAGTAAAAATCCGTGTAGTCGCCCACCTCGACGGGCATATGCATCGTGACAGCCTGCATAGGGATCAGGGCGGGGGATAGCACATCAGCGCGAGACTGCAGTTCCGGATTACCGACCGATAAAAGTTCAATTATCCGCTCTCGTACGGCGTTCGTGCATTCCTTGCCCAGCCCGATGAAATCATTCAGTGTATCCTTCTTGAAAACATCCTTTGTGAGGCCCGCTATGTTACTAAAGTAGCTATTGTCGGCCAGCACCGAGAGATCAACAATGTACTGACCAATGGCCGTGCAGCATCGCGGTGCGCCATTCAATGCGCGATATACGCCAAAGGGTATGTTGTAAATGCTGAAATCGCAGTCGTCCGGCACGTCGACCCATGTCGTCTGGCGTTTAACCTGGAAGCTTTCGGTTGACTTATTCGCGCTCAAATTTCGATCTGCTGGATTTGAACAAATGGCTAACCTCTATTACAATGTTCCACGGATCTCCTGTTCGCGCTCGATGGCCTCGAACAATGCCTTGAAGTTTCCTTTACCGAAAGATTTCGCACCCTTGCGCTGAATGATCTCGAAGAACAACGTCGGGCGATCTTCAACCGGCTTGGTGAAGATCTGCAAAAGATACCCCTCTTCATCGCGATCGACGAGAATATTCAGCTTCTTCAGGGGCTCAATGTCTTCATCGATCTTGCCGACTCGTTCCAGCAGAGATTCATAGTAGTTGGCGGGTATCGATAAGAACTCGACCCCGCGCGATTTGAGTTCGGATACCGTTTGAATGATGTCGTTTGTAGCAAGGGCCATGTGCTGTACGCCTGCACCTTGATAGAAGTCGAGATATTCATCTATCTGAGATCGCTTCTTGCCCTGCGCAGGTTCATTGATCGGGAACTTTATGTATTCGTTGTTGTTTGAAACCACCTTTGACATCAGCGCCGTGTATTCCGTTGAGATGTCATGGTCATCGAAGGTGATTAAAAGTTTGAATCCCATCACATCTTCATAGAACTTCACCCACTTATTCATGTCGCCGAGTTCCACATTGCCGACGCAATGATCGACATATTGAAGCCCCAGCGATGATGTCTTAAAGGTGCTTTGCGAAGCAGCATACCCCGGAAGGAATGGACCTTTATAGTTGCCGCGCTCTACGAATGTGTGAATGGTATCGCCATACGTTCTGATAGATGCCGTCACCACTTCGCCGTGTTCGTCACTTATATGTCTGGGTTTAGCCACCGAAATCGCACCACGCTTAACGGTCTCCTCATACGCCTTTGTCGCATCGTCCACCCACAGTGCCAACACCTTCACCCCATCGCCGTGCCGTTGAACATGGGCAGCAATGTCACCGTCAGGGTTCAATGCCGTTGTTAATACGAGCCGAACCTTTCCCTGTTGCAATACATAAGATGCTGATTCGCGATTGCCTGTTTCGGGTCCGGAGTAAGCCACCCGTTCAAAGCCAAAAGCGTGTTGATAATAATGTGCCGACTGCTTTGCGTTGCCTACGTACAACTCGATGTAGTCGGTGCCTTTCAGAGGCAGGAAATCTTCCGCGACATCCTTGTGCACCTCTTCCAATGTCCTCATATCTCGGATCATAGTGATTTTTATTTGGTTTCTCCCGGGCCTGGCCCAGAATGTATATTCAATGCGCTAACCACGACTTAAAATACTTGCCATCGTCGATCTTAAGGGCATCTTCGGTGACCATCAGCGGATGGAAGGTGTCGATCATTACAGCGAGTTCTTTCGTTTCTTTTTTTCCAATGCTCCGCTCCATGGCCCCGGGATGCGGCCCGTGCGGTATGCCACCCGGATGCAGCGTGAGATGTCCCGGGCCGACATCGTTGCGACTCATGAAGTCTCCATCCACATAGTAGATTACTTCATCCGAATCAATGTTGCTGTGATTGTAAGGCGCTGGTACGGATCGCGGATGGTAGTCGTATAGCCTTGGACAAAATGAGCAAACCACAAAGTTGTGTCCCTCGAAGGTCTGATGTACTGGCGGCGGTTGGTGTACCCTTCCCGTTATGGGCTCAAAGTTGTGGATGGAGAAGGCGTACGGATAACTGTAACCATCCCATCCAACCACATCGAATGGATGCGTGGCATACACATAATGGTATAAGTTATTCTGCTTCTTGATCTTCACCATGAAATCACCGCGTTCGTCATGCGTCTCCAGGTCTCGCGGAAGTACGAGATCACGCTCACAGTAAGGGGCGTGCTCCAGCAGTTGTCCGAACTCATTCCGATATCTTTTCGGAGGGTAGATAGGACTGAAGGACTCGGCATAGAGCATCCGGTTGTCGGCCTGGTCGAACTCAATCTGGTAGATCATTCCCCGGGGGATGATCAGGTAATCGCCATAGGAGAAGGGAACGGATCCAAGAAACGTTTTCAGTTTGCCGGAGCCCCGATGAATGAAAAGCAATTCGTCGGCACTCGCATTCTTATAGAAGTAAGCGCTCATAGATTTGTTCGGCGCGGCAACACCGATGTGGATGTCGTTGTTAACAAGCAGCGGCGTTCGCGCTTGAAGGAAGTCGTCGTGGGGGCCGATATCGAATCCCTGGAGCTTGCGGCTGAAAAGACTCTTTTGTTCGGCAATGCGCGGCGAAAGGTCGACAACTTCATTGATTTGCTTAACCTCTGTAGGGCGGTAGGTGTGGTAGAGCAGGGAGGAGACACCGTGAAATCCCTCCGTGCCAAATAACTGCTCGTAGTAATACCCGCCCCCCGGCTTCTCGAAAATGGTATGTCGCTTAGACGGCATTTTCCCCAAAGAATGATATACTGGCATAACGCAAAGATAACAATGCAAACGTTTTCATTGAAGTAATTTCGGGACTTTGTCACCCACCAGGGAGCCGTTTCGCAGCACGGGTTTGCTTCCTGTTTTGATTGCGTTTTGGTATCTTTCTAACATGACTGCCAAGGATTTCATCGAGACGCTTTCGCTGTTTCAATCCGACAAAGAGCTCGACAAAGTTGATCGTTACTACAAAGGTTCTGATAAGGCTATGAAGGCGCTGGGAGTAAGATTTGCCGATGTGTTTTCGACGGCGAAGGAGTTTACCGCGATGCCGTTGACAGCCGTGAGCCAACTCATGAAGAGCAAGTACTACGAAGTCCGCATGGGAGCCCTGAGCATCCTCGACTTTCAGGCACGCAACAAGAAGCTGTCGGATGCCGGACGAAAAGCGCTGTTCGATTTTTACATCGACCATCATGACAGAATCGATAACTGGGATTTCGTGGACCGGGCAGCTCCGCATGTAATTGGAGAATACCTCGTGGATAAAAAAAGAGACATCCTCTACAAGCTTGCAAAGGCCAGGGATCCGTGGCGGCGACGCACGGCAATGGTGAGCACGCATGCCTTTATCAAACGCGGCGACGTGGACGATACGTTTCGGATAGCGGAGTTGCTGGTAAAGGACAAAGACGAGTTCGTAAATAAGGCTGTTGGAAGCTGGGTACGCGAGGCGGGAAAGAGAGCGCCAAAACGACTTACCGCATTTCTCGACGAATACGCGGCCCATATGCCGGCCGTTACCCTGCGCTATGCCATCGAGAAGCTGGACGCGGCTCGCAAGAAACACTACCTGGCCATGCGCCGGGCAGGATAGCATTTCAGCTAGCGAGCCCGCCCCGGCTGGGCCCCAAGAGTTGCTCTATTGCTCGCGAATCGCGTCCACGGGATTGGTTCGCGCTGCCGCCCAGGACTGAGAACCAATCACGAGCAACCCAAGCGCCAGCAAAATGGCCACTGAACTTGCTACAATTCCCCACCCAAACGGGGCACGCGTGGGAAATACCTGCAGCCAGAGGTTATTGACAAAATAGCTCAACGGACTGCCTATGCAAACGGCGACTCCCAGGACCCAGACAAATTCTTTCGATAACAAGACCACAATGGATCGCTCTTCAGCGCCCAGTACCCTGCGGATGCCCACTTCCCTCCGCCGTTTTTCGACGGTAAACGTAGCCATTCCCAACATACCGAGGCAGGCGATCGTAATCGCTATGACGGCCAAGAATCCAACGATCGACACTACATCATAAATTCCAGCATGCGTCGAGTCGAGCTCATCTTCGTAGTACTGATACTTGAAAGGATGGAGGGGATCGAGTTGTTTCCATATCTGCTCAAGCTTCGATAAAACTTCCTCCTCGTGGTCAGCCAGGATGCGAACGTTCGCGTAGCTGAATTGATGCGGCAGGTTTTGTATGAACAAGGGATCCAGCGGATCGCCACCTATAGGAAGCTTTACCCAAAAGTCTTTCACCACACCAACTACCTCGAACGGCTCCCGATTCCAGGACTGTACAACGGTCGTTCCTACAGCATCGGCCGGGCTTTCGAATCCCAGCCTGAGGGCACCCGTTTCGTTGAGGAGCACGTAGCGACTGATCGAATCATTCGATGGCGGAAGGTTTCTTCCCGCGATAAGGTTTAAACCGAGGTTTTCCACGAAGCCTTCATTCGCTGCCAGGTGCCGGAACCCGATAGGATCACCACCTTTGGGATTGTCAAGCTCCATGCCACTCGTACGCCCCGTTGCCGGTACATATTGCGTTCCGGAGATAGCACTCACGCCAGTTGATCCCTGAAAGGCCTGGGCGACACGCTCGTAGGGGTTACCCTGCAGCGCCACATTCACAATACCGTCCGCGCGAAATCCATATTGGAACGCCATAAAGAACTTGTATTGTGTGTACGCCAGCAACGAGGTAACAATGAAGAACAGCGATACCATGAACTGTGTTGCGTTCAGAAACTTGCGCGTGCCGAGTCTGCTCCTGGAAATGGCGGAAAAATTCTTCAATGCGCTGATGGGCTGAAAACGCGACAGGTACAACGCCGGAGCGCCGCCGCAGGCAATACCAATGATCAGCGCGAATCCGGCAAAATAGCCCAGAACTTTCGCGCTCCAGTCTGGCGCCAGCTCGAGGTATCGATTCAGCCATAACCCTGTGAAGGCAGGTTGCACAAGGAACAGCATTCCTATAGCAAGGCCGAGGGCAAATGCTGTCGTTAACATCGACTCTGTAAGAAATTGCAGAATGAGATCCCGGCGATGCGCCCCGGATACCTTTCGGATGCCAATCTCTTTGAGCCTTGTTAGCGCTCTTGCTGTGGACAGATTCGCATAGTTGAGACATGCCGAAGCCATAATCACCAGGGCAACAAATCCCAACACGTAGAAGGCGATCCCCGGGAGTTGAAAGCTCGGCGGCTGATTTACCAGTACCCCTGGCGTTATCTCCAATAAGGCCTGTCCGTGTAAGGCAAAACCATTTAGGTTTTCGTTCGATCCAAAGCGCGATTCAAAAAGGCTGGCCAGCGAAGCATCAACGGCCTCTTGGGATTGACCCTTTGCCGCTAATACGTAAGTAAATGCGTTATCCCAGCCGTCGCTGCTGTTCGATTTTCCCTCGGCGAGCAACAGCCTTTGGGTTGCGAGTGACATCAATACATCGAATCGCAGGTGCGACTTGTGGGCATCCGGGTCGAGTACGCCCGTAACGGTAAAGCCACCCCAGGCAACGGGTGGGCTGTCTTTACCTTGTTTAAGATAATGCAATCCGCGGTCGTAAAAATTAACGTTCTGGCCAATGGCATCGCCATTTTTGAAAAGTGCGTCAGCAATTTTCTTCGAGATGACGATCGAATGAGGTTGTGTCAACGCCGTTCGTGAATCACCTGATTGCAGTTTGAAACCGAGTACTTTGAAGAAATTCTCATCGGCAAAGAAACCACGCATCTCGACCGCCTTGTCGCCGACAACGGCATCGCCTCCTACACCGATAACCAGGTTCGCGCACGCCTCAATCGGAGCGTAACCCGTTCGCAATGAGGCGGCCAGAGATGGCGGAGTGCTTGCATAGGGTGTGTTCGTGTCGGTTCGCTTCGAGAGCACGCGATATACGCGCTCTTTCTCGGTATGAAACCGGTCGTATTCGAATTGCTCGGACAGGAGCATAATCACGAGCAAACAAACCGACAACGCGATTGCCAATCCAAGAATGTTGATCAGCGAAAACAACTTATGGCGGAATGTATTACGCACGCCGACCTTGAGATAGTTGAGGAGCATGGCGAGAGAGTTTAAGGTTCAATTGCCATTAGATAACAATCTGGCAAGACCGGTTTCGCTTTGCGGTCAGTTTATTTTTTCCGAACATATATTCATCTGGCTTTGTTCTGATCAGCATATTGTTGGATCGTCTTTAATCTTCACATATTGCCGCATGGACGAGATGATCAACTATCTGCGGCAGTTCGCGGTAATTACGGCCGATCAGGCCAATCTCATTGGGCGCGACGTGAATGCTATTGTCCTCCGTCGCGGCGACATACTTTGGGAGCAGAACCAGGTGCCCCAACAGATGGCTTTTGTCGCGAGCGGCGTGTTGAGTGCAAGCACGTGCAGCAACGGGGATGATGACCTCATCAGGTATTTCATCGAAGAGAAGAAGTTCGCCACCGATATCGATGGGTTTCTTCAGCGAAAACCGGTTCATGAGTGCATCAAGGCCGTAGTTGATTCCCGCCTCCTGGCCTTCACGATCGAGGCCGCGCGGCGACTGTCGATGTCTCTGACGAACTGGGATAATATGACAAAAAACCTGTCGGTCAATTGCCTGCTCGAAATGGTTATAAAGCGCGCACCTGTTTCGGGCAGCGATGCCTGTTCGCGATTTCTCGTGTTTGAGAGGAGATACCCGGGCCTTTCAAGCCGGATTCCGCAGTCGGTAGTGGCCTCGTATCTTGGCTTGGCACCGGCGACGTTGAGCCGGATTAAAAATCAATTGAAGTGACCGCCCGCGGGGAGCGGTACTTACCCATTTTTGCCCGGGGATTGGGGAGTTCGCACAACAGTTTGGTGCCATCGTCGAAAGTCATCTTACCCGTGTAACCGGAAGGAACGGCTGAATGGCCATGTTTCAATAATTTGCCCACATCGCGTGCCCGGGCACGCATATGGCTATATTTATCGAATAATGGGGTCCAGTGAAAATAATTTTGAGCCATCGCCAGAGAATCGACGGCCCGGACTTTTAGTTCGTTCCCAGTATCCGCATGATCGCCTTCAGCAATTGACTGCTGAGGTGAGCGACTACGCCATTATTCTCCTGGACACAACCGGGACCATATCGTCCTGGAACAAGGGCGCGCAGAAAATCAAAGGGTACACTGCCGACGAGATCATCGGGCAAAGCTTCACAAAATTCTACGCGAAAGAGGACCGGGAGGAGGGGTTGCCTGACCGGCTCCTTGCGGCCGCTGCGGATAGGGGGTCCGTTACCCACGAAGGGTGGCGCATGAGGAGAGACGGCTCACGTTTTTGGGGGAGCGTTGTCATTACCGCAATACACGACGAAGCGGGCGCCATAGTAGGATTCTCGAAGGTCACCAAGGACCTTACTGAAAGAAAGATAGCCGAAGACAAGCTGAACAGTTATGCAGATGAACTGAAATTAAAAAACGCCGAACTCATAAGAAGTGAGGAGAGGTATCACCGCATGATTTCCGAGATTGAGGACTATGCCATCATTCTATTGGATGAGCATGGTATTATTCAAAACTGGAATGCAGGTGCCGAGAAAATCAAAGGCTACCGGGCACACGAAATTATCGGAAACCGCTTTGAAGTGTTCTACCCCAATGATGACAGGGCTGCCGGACTGCCCCAGCAGTTGATTAACGAAGCCCGTGCTAAAGGCCGGGCTGTACATGAGGGATGGCGCGTGCGAAATGACGGATCCCGCTTTTGGGGTTTTGTAGTAATCACCGCATTGCATAATGAAGAAGGTCAGGTCATTGGATTTTCAAAAGTGACCCGCGACCTTACGGAAAAGAAGGAAGCGGACGACCAACTAATGGAAAACGCCATCGAACTTGAAGCGAAAAATCGCAGCCTTGAGCGCCTGAACGAGGAAATCTCTTCGTTCGCCTATGTGGCCAGTCACGACCTGAAGGAACCGCTGAGAAAAATTCAAACATTTGCCAACCGGATACTAGACACAACCAGCATTCAACATTCGCAGGATTTCGCCCACAAGATTTTGGGCAGTGCGACACGCATGAGAAAATTGATCGACGATCTCTTGTCATTTGCGCGGCTCTCCAACGACCAGTCGCCATTGAGTGACGTGGATCTGAATGGAGTACTGAAGGCTTCGCTCACCGACCTCGAACTGAAGATTGCCGAGAAAAAGGCCGTAATCAGCATCGAGAACCTTCCGGTCATCAAGGGAGTAGAGTTTCAACTTCAACAGCTCTTCACCAACCTCATTTCAAATGCCTTGGCATTCTCGAAACCTAATGAGCCTGCGGAGATAGCTGTCGCCACAGCGCACGTTCGTGGAAAGGATGTCACATTGGTGCTCCCACCCCATCGTACCGGCTATTATAAGATAACCGTGTCGGATAAAGGAATAGGCTTCAACCAGTCGGACGCCGAGCGAATATTTGATGTGTTCAAGCGCCTGCATGCAACCAAAGAAGTCAGCGGTACCGGGATTGGACTCGCCATTGTGAAGCGTGTTATGGAAAATCACCAGGGAGCCATACTGGCAACCTCTACGGTAGGACAAGGGGCTACCTTCGACCTGTATTTTCAGGCATGAGGCCATCCGACCCAACTGGATGTTGCGCTATATGGCGTATTTCTTTCGATAGTCTAAAGGTGACAGGTCAGTAAATCGCTTAAACACTTTTCGGAAGGCATCAACATCGTTGTAGCCTGTGGCGTACGTCACCTCGTTGACGGACTTTTCGCTGCTTTCGAGCAGCTTCTTTGCAAATTCGACTTTCACACGCTGCACATACTCTACGATTGAATTGCCTGTGTTCTTCTTAAAGCGCCTTTCGAATGTCCTCCTCCCTATACCGATCTGACGGGCAACGTCATCGACCGAAAACGAGGCCGTTGGATTCTTTTCGATGAGATCCTGTGCCCGGAGCACAACGTCATCGCCATGCGCTTTCTGACCGATGAATATGGTGAATGGATATTGACTCTTGCGGTCAAGGTCTATTTCAAACATCTTGGAAGCAAGTATCGCAACGTCTCTCCCCAAATGTTTCTCGAGGATGTACAATAGGAGGTTCAGATAGGAGTACCCCCCGCCACAGGTGTATATTCCGTTCTCGTCGGTGATAATGTTATCATCCACAATATGCGCTTGTGGGAAGAGTCCGCGGAATTCATTCTTCGCTGCCCAATGAACGGCGCACCGTTTTTTGTTTAGCAATCCGGTAGATGCCAGAAAGAATGAGCCCACGCAAAGGCATACGATTTCTGCCTTCTGCTGGTACTGGGTGATTACCCAATCCCTGTAAGGGCTGTTTCTTTCGATAGCCGCTTTAAAATCACCACATAGCAAGGGAATGACCACGACATCCGTTTGTTTCAGTTCATCGATAGTCTTGTCAGCATGAATACTGTATAGCCCTCCGCCCAGATCCATATCCTTGCGCAGGCCAACCAGTTCGACTTTATAAAATGGCGGTCGATTCTGGTATCGCATAAAATCATTTACCCGGGTAAAGATTTGATGACTACTATCGATGCTCGTCAACGTGGCATCGTAGAGCGTAAGGATGGACACGTGCTTCATGCTGCCAAAGGAACGCAAACCTGATGTCGCAATCAACCGGTAAGATTGTCGGATTCGACAAGTATCGATCGTGCTGCTCTATGCTAGATTTGAAAAAAGAAGGAGCGGTTGCCTCCGCGAGTGTACACCGGTACGAGAAACTAAACGAAAAATAAAACTTATGAAATCAGTTGACATCGTTATGCTGCCAGTGAAGGACCAGCAAAAAGCTAAGGAGTTCTATCTGCAACTTGGGTATCACGTGGTTGCCGAGGCACCCATGGGCCAAGGCGAGACCTGGCTGCAGATGGGTTTACCGGGAGGTCATGCCACCCTCTCATTAGGATCGTTCCAAGCGATCATTTGCGAGACGGACGATATTCAGCAAGAGACCAAGTCGCTTCGTGCAATGGGTATTGAAGTTGGCAATATTGATGATACGCCGTGGGGCAAGTTTGCCTGGTTGAAAGATCCCGATGGAAACAGCATGTGTTTGCGTCAATCAAAATAGCCGGGGTGCGGCTGACCTGCTTTTGGTGACAGGTAACGGCAAACAATTGGTGTTCTATCATCGTAAGGTGGTTAAATGAATGCCGTTATGTCGTCCTATACCCACGAAAGATTTAAAACATCTTTCGATACCATATCCTTGCTAACCGGAGAAGAATTTTTCCAACGGTTGGTTGCGCAAATCAGTTCATCGCTCGATGTTGACACGGTTTGGATGGCAGAATACCATGTGGAACAGAATGCCATGTCGACGATGACTTTCCTGCACAAGGGAACGTACATGACCAACATGTCTTACCTTATTGAAGGTACGCCCTGCGAGGCGATTGTTCAATCGCGCGAGATGGTCCATTACCCGCGGTGCATTCGCGACCTGTTCCCCAGTAACCATAGTATGTTGGCCAGATTTTCGAGCGAAAGCTATGTCGGGGCATCCCTGCAGGATGCTTCGGGCGCCGTAATTGGTAGCGTGGCAATATTGCGCAGTCAACCCATTCCGCTTACCGATGCCATCCATCACATATTGAGCATCATTAAGTCGCGCACGGAGTCTGAACTCGTCCGGTTTAAACGTGAACGCGAGGTTCGTGCACGCGAAAACCAGTTGATCGGACTCATCAATGGCGTACAGGACCTACTCATCAACGTAAATCAACGCGGTCAGATCCTGATGGCCAATGCAACCGCTGAGTCGCAGCTCCAGATCGATTCGTCGTCGATGGTCGGTATGCCGATCGCTACCTTCCTCACGGATGCCAGTAAGAGCAAGGTTCTGACAGCGATCGAAGCACTCATGTCGACAGGCCGTCGCTATGGATGGCTGGATGGCGACCTGGTGTTGCTGCCACGAGCAGGCGACGCCTTTGAAGCTGAAGGAACGTTGAGTCGCTATGAACTGGATTCGAAGGTATACTATGCACTCGTATTGCGCAGGAAGGTGGACAGGTCAGACGGGAATAAGGTCGACGACTTGATTCACCAGACAGAACACCTGGGAGAAGAACTGGAGGAACTCCAACAAGCCTGTCAACTTATTGGTGAAAGCCAGGTCATGAAACGACTGCTGCAAAATATTTACATGGTGGCAAACACCAACGCTACTGTCCTAATCAATGGCGAAACCGGTACCGGTAAGGAATTGGTAGCGCAGCACATTCATCAGTCGAGCCATCGCAGAAACAAACCGATGATTGCCGTCAACTGCGGAGCCATTCCCGCCAACCTGATAGAAAGTGAATTCTTTGGACATGCAAAAGGGGCGTTCACAGGAGCAACTTCGGAGCGAAAAGGAAGATTTCAACTGGCGCACGGTGGAACAATCTTCCTTGACGAAATTGGTGAACTCCCACCTGAGCTACAGGTAAAACTTTTACGCGTCATTCAAGAGGGAGAGTTTGAACCGGTAGGAAGTTCTCGAACCGTGAAGGTAGACGTCCGGATCATAGCCGCAACGCATCGAAACCTGTTCCAGCTCTGCTGCGAGAACCTCTTTCGCCAGGATCTATACTATCGACTAAATGTTTTTCCCATTGAAGTTCCCCCACTTCGCGAACGAAGGGAGGACATTGCCCTCATCGCGCAAAAGTTTATGGACAAGCAGGCGAAACGTCTGAACAAGACCTTCGATAAACTCAATGAAATGCAACGCGGCATTCTAACCGGTTATCGCTGGCCGGGTAATGTGCGCGAGTTGCAAAATGTCATTGAACGAGCGGTAATTATTTGTCAGCGGGGACAAATTGACCTGACCCCTATTCTTCGCCAGGTACCGACAAAGGCCGAGGTAAAGACAGAACAACGAATTCTGACGCGGAAGGAATTCTTGGAATTTGAAAAGCAGAATATCGTTCGCGCCCTGGAGGCAGCTAATTGGAAAGTGTCGGGCAAAGATGGTGCTGCGTCTCTGTTAGACATGGTGCCGTCAACACTCAGTTCGAGGATAATCGCCTTGGGGATCACGTTATCCAGGCGGCAAGCAGGTGCGGAATAAGCGGCATCTGTGCCGATGTCTCCAATGACCCGCTGCAAAGATCCGTTCCCAGAGATCAAAAAAACATCCGTTGTAAGGAAACATCATTGTTCGAAAGGACGAACAAGAGAATGATCATTCCCACGATAACGCCCGAAACCAAGAGCACCGTCCGGTATTCCTTTAGCTCGTTATGATTTGCCTGATCTTTCATAGAGAGTCTTTTTTGACGCTCTATATCATGCGTAGTGCCACATCATAAGAAACTGTACAACAGATGTTTAGCACCTTGATGCCCTGACGATATTTCGTAATTCCTGAAAATTCGTAAGCGGTTCTGATGGAATCTCGCAACGCAAGCTGCGCGGATCCAGGCGAGCGTTGTGCCCGGAACTTTGCCGGGAAACGGTGAATAGTACCAGGACCGTTGCCCTGGTACTTGAAAATTTGCACTACTTAAAGAATGGATAGCCGGGTGTGGCATACTTCTTCATCCCTTCCTCATTAATATCCACGCCGATGCCGGGCTTCTCCGAAAGTGTAATGAACCCATTTTCTACCATCGTGCCATCGTACTTAACGATCTCCTTAAACATCGGATCCGTGTGAAAATACATCTGCCACTCCAGGATCATGAAGTTCGGTACGGAAGCACAAACATGGCAGGATGCCATTGCCCCGAGAAATGACGCGACCATATGCGGAGCGAAAGGAACGTAGTAAAGGTTGGCCAGGTTGGCAATCCGCTGACCTTCTCCCAGACCTCCGGCTTTTTGCAGGTCGGGCATAATAATATCTACGGCCCCAATCTCCAGCAACCTCCGGAAACCATAGGCGAGGTATAGATTTTCTCCGGCACAGATTGGCGTCGAGGTGGAGTCTGCAATGATCTTGTATGCTTCGGCATTTTCTGCCGGGATGGGTTCTTCCAACCACATCAGGTTAAGGTGCTCAAGCCGCTTGGCAATTTGCTGACCTGTTACAGCGTCGTAACGGCCATGCATATCACAACAGATATCGATGTCGGGTCCAACGGCCTCCCTGGCGGCGGTCACCTGATCGACCATTCGTTTCATCTCCCCGGGGCTAGCCGTCCAGTTGTAAAGGTCATACTTCGCAGGATCATTGCGTTGGTCAAGGTCGAACTTGATCGCGTTGAAGCCCATCTTTTTTGCCTCCGTAGCGGACTTGGCAAAGTCTGCGGGAGTGGGCAGGTTCTGTTGATACAAAGCCGTATCACAGTACACGCGGATCTTGTCGCGAAACTTCCCCCCCAACAATTGATAGACGGGCACGCCGAGGGCCTTGCCGGCAATATCCCATAGCGCCGTTTCGATTGCCGACAATACACCAATGTACATTCCTGCTTGCGCGCCTTCGAATATCCCCGACTTCCGCAGGTCCTCGAAGAGGCGGTGAACATTCAACGGATTTTTCCCCTTCAGGCGTATCTCCAGCAACTTGACGAAATGATAGGTGCCTGCAACTGAATCTGCGCCTTCACCGACACCATAAATGTCCTGATTGGTCTTTATCCGGACAAACAGTCCGTGACCGAACCGGATGTAAGCGCATTGCACTTCGGTGATCTGCAAGTCAGCTGGCTTCGAATACATCGGTGATCTTTCTGCCGCTTGTTTAAGTCCGTCTCCGAATGTTGCCAGAGGGGCAAAGGCAGCTCCGGCGGTGATGGCCTTTTTAAAGAAGTTTCTTCGCGTATTATTTTGTACCATGATATTTAGTCATTTGAATGTGTTCGGTTTGTATAGGTTCAGTTTGACAAGTCTGTTACCACGTTTGGCGCCTACCAGGTACGTTGCTTAAGAAGCTCTTGTATCTGTTCCTTGGGCACCGGCAGTTTATCCATGTTGGCATTCAACCATTGGGAGAAATCCTTTTCGATCTCGTCCGACCAGCGCGAGTCGATCTGTCCCGGCGTATACTTTTGTTCACGCAGCCGTTGATGTCCAAACATGTCGCGCAGGCGGACGATCTCCGAAGTCTTCACAATCTTTTCGGCCAGGTGCGGAGGAATGAAGATCACACCACCATCCCTGCCGAGCACAACATCACCGGGCATGACCGTCGCCCCACCGATGCGCGTCGGCGTATTGATCCCGACCAGTGTAGTGTTCAGTTGTCCTTTCGGATCGTTTAAATGATGAGAAGGGTGATAGGTGCGAAAGAACGAGGTGAATGAACCAATCTCCTTCAGGCCGTTGATGTCGCGTATAGCCCCATCGTAAACAATGCCGTTGCCGGTCTTGGCATAGATCGAATTTCCAAGATTGTCGCCAATCGTGGGACCGTCTTCATGGGCACCAAACTGATCAACGACGTATACGTCACGCCTGGTGAGCATGTCGATGGGCCAGGAATTTTGAGATTTCACGCGTTTGTCGCGGTTGTGCCCGCGGTCGTCAATCACCTGGTGGATATCCGGCCGGCCGGGCATAAACATCGCCGTTATCGCACGCCCCACCAGCACGCTGTCGGGATTGATCATCATCCAGCCATCTTCATACTGGTGCTTGTAGTTTTCATTTCGAAGTACCGCCCAGGCTTCTTCAAGGGTTACGAGCTTCATCCGATTGAGAATGGCATCGGGCACTTTGGGTCGCCCGTCAGGATAGCGCTCACCCTTCCACTCGGGTGTCAGAAACAGGAGTTCATCTTTTGAAATCTGCTGCGCTATTGCATGGAAGCAAGAAGTCAGCAACAAAACAATCAGGGATAACCGTTTGAGATAGATCATAAGGCATGAGCATGTTTATGATTGAAAGATTTGAAGTAGTTATAATCGAATGTGTTTCTTCTCTTTGGCCTAATGGCGGCGATTCAGGGGCACTTCCGGTTCATGGTCATTACCCTGCCCGGCCAGCGGTCGGGCGCGCCACCATAGCGCCAGGGACGATCCCGTGATGTTCATCACGGGCGCGAAGATCGCTGGCGCCAAACCCACTGTTGAAAGTTTTCCCATTGCCATCGCCAGGCTGGAGCCGAGACCGGCGTTTTGTAATCCCACTTCTATGGCAATCGTTCGACAATCGCGTTCGTTGAGTCGCAGGAGACGGGCCGCCCAATATCCGAGAAAGTATCCGCTGATATTGTGAAGCAGCACGGCACCGACCAGCGAGATGCCTACCACCAGCAGCGCATCGCGTCCTGCCGAAGTGATCACGACAATGATCAAACCGATTGCGACCATCGAAAGGATGGGCATGATGTCGTCCAGTATTTTGAATCTCCCATGCAGGAAGTAATTAAACACTAGCCCGGCCGTTACAGGAATGATTACGATCTTGGTGATGTCCCATACCATGGACCAGAAGTCGATGGTGACATATTGCCCGGCGAGCAATTGCATGAACAGCGGCGTAACAAATGGCGCAATGAATGTAGAGATAGCCGTTAGCGTAACCGACAACGCGAGATTTGCCCGCGCCAGGTACGTCATCACATTCGAAGCGAGTCCGTTCGGACAACTGCCAATGAGCACGATTCCTGCCGCCACTTCGTCGGGGAATGAAAAGAGCTTCGTAATCGTAAAGGCTACCAGGGGCATGATGATATAGTGACAAAGCACGCCGGCGATCACTCCTTTCGGCATCTTGACAACCGCCGCAAAATCTTTTAAGCTCAGGCCCGTGCCCATACCAAACATGATGATTTGCATGAGGGGAACGATCAGCTTCGACAGCTTGAAGTCACCGACGGACACGAAATAGTGGGGATAATACATCGACAGGCTTACCGCCGCGAATATCATCACCGTGAACGAGTAGCCCTTCAATAATTCATATTGACGAAAACCCAGTGCGAGCATCACAAAGGACAACATCAAGAGCCAGCCAGCGTATTCATGTTTGCCCAGGACGGTGACAACGGTGTAAGTGATCAGAAGAATTCCTGCGATTAGAAATTGGATATAGCGCTTTGGCATCCGTGTGCGTTCGTTTGTTGTCTCTAATAATCTTTAGTGATACGCCGGCAACCCGTCGACGTATAGTGAGGCCGTTAACGATGCGGGCCGGGTGAAAAAAAACCTGGAGCGAGGGGCTCCAGGTTTTTACAGCACGTTGAATTATTGTGCCCAATACAATTTTACGCCTAATTCATCTTTGCCGCCCATGGCTTGAACAGCCGCTGAATAATTTTCTGTATTTACCAGACTTTCGGACGGAGGGTAAGTCAGGCGATTGATCCAGTCAACAACCTTTCCCGAATAAGGATTGGTCAGGAACAGGGGAGTTGCTGCCGCCGGGTTAGGCGTCCGATAACTTCTTTGTTCCATACCTACGCGCCGGAAATTTGCCCAGCATTCATTCCCATTGAGGAAGCTGGCAATCCAGTATTCATAGTTGATTTCATTGACGCGCGAATCCGCAAGGCCCGCGCCGGTGGGTGCAGCGCTAAACGCAACGGTCCTTGCCGCAACATAGGTCACGATGTCGCCGGCCGCCACTGCAGAGGCAGCTCCATAGCCTGCCATCTGGGTCATATGCGCCGTTATGCCAGCAGCAAAGTATGCAGTTGATGTTCCGCTGACCGCAGCGATGCCTCTTTCAACCGCTTCGGCCAGAAGCAGATTGTTCATGCTGGCTGTTGCCAGATACATGGGAGAGGAGCGGCTCACCACTCTCGTGCGGTCCGCCTGGCTGAAAGCATAGCGATTACCACCACCAGGCAGTGTGGCGCCGGAAACATCGGCTGTTGCATCTGTGCTTCCCATAGGCATACCGTATTGATTCGCCGCCAGGAAAGTTGCGTTGGCCGTGCCACCTGAATACACCTGGGCAGGACCAGAGTTAGCGCCCACATATCTCACAGCCAATGCGGGAAGCCTTGGGTCATTGTTGGCCTTAAGTGCATCGACAAAGGGTTTTGCGAGATAAAAGTTCGCGGCCTCGGTACCATTGAAAGTGTTACCCACGCCATTAATAAAGTTTGCGTCGTGGCGGATCACTGCATTGTCGGCGTTGTCCAGAATGACGCCACCGGCAAACGCCGCAGCAACAACAGATGCGGCCTTGGTGGCATTTGCGTTTATGAGCCTCATTCCTGCGCGCAGCAAAAGTGAGTTACCGAACTTTTTCCACTTGGCGATGTCGCCGCGATAAAGTACATCAGAAGGTTCTACTTTTCCCGCTGGGTCCAATGCGCCTACCGCTGCCGTTAGCTCGCTAATGATACCGTCGTAAATGGCCTGCTGTGTATCATAGATCGGCAGGAACACTTGATCCGTATAGCCCTTAGCAGCTTCTGTATAAGGGATGTCTCCATACGTATCAGACAGAACCATGAATCCATACTGTTGAATAATACGGCTCATGTTGTACAGATTCTGACGCGCCGGGTCCTCTATTGTTTGTGCGATGGCGTCTGCTGAATATTTAATCACGTTCTGAAACGTGTTCGTCCAGTTGCCAGGGGTCATGTTAATATTCACCTGGTTGTAATTCGCCCCTAAATTGATACCCGAATTTGAGGTAATGATCTGTTGAACGGCACCTAATTCGTAAACCGTGGTTGATGCCGGTGGTGAACAAAAGATCACGGCACTATTGAAAGTCGTGATCGGGTCCACGGCGGTAGCGCCCGTCTTACTTTTATTGAGCTCGTCAAAACCGTCGTCGCATGATGATGCAATAACCATCGACAGGCTGAGTAAAATAATATGATATATCTTTTTCATAACCGGTCTTGATTAAAATTTGACGTTAAGGTTGAATCCGATGCTTCTTGTAGTTGGAACTCCCGGAGACTCCATACCTACTACGTTGTCGGACGTATAGCCGAAAGATTCTGGGTCTATATTGTCCACCCACTTTTTAAGCATGAACACGTTGTTCGCAACGAAGCTCAACCTCGCACCCTTGACCGGAAAAGTCTCAGGTATGAATTTGCTGAAGTCATAGCCGAGCGTTATCTGACGCACTTTCCAGAAGCCAGCGTCATAGATAACCGGTTCAACCAGGCCCGAACCACGCACCACTGAATAATAGTCTTCCACTTTTGCTGCCTTCGTGTTGGTCACTCCATTGGCATCTACGCCATCAGTGTTCAGCACCCATCCTCCGGGATCAGCTACACCCAGATCACTGGTTGGGTTATCTCTGCCCACCAACGTGGCCTTATGCAAGCCATGCCTGTAAGCATTAAAGTTAGTGCCAGACAGCATTTTACCGCCAAGTTTGTAGTCGATAAGGACCGTTAAACTGATTCCTTTGTAGGTGAATGTGTTGGTAAACCCACCGGTCCATTTAGGAAGTGCACTTCCGAAGGGTATTTGCGCTGTAGTGGGAAGTGGAATGCCGTTTGACCCAATGATTATTTTACCAATGTTGTCTGGGTTGGCAACTGTTTCCGGATCAAGTGGCTGATTGGTTGCGGCATCGTATCCATAACGTCGATAACCAAATCCTACAATTTGTCCCATCTCTTCTCCGACGATCTGCTGCACAGAGCCATTGAATACGTGTGTTCCGGTTGTAATGTTGGAGCCCGGCGTGTCGTTGAGCAGGCTGAGCACCTTGGTGATATTGTAGGCACCCGCATAAGTGAATTCCCATGTAAAATTCTCAGTTTCAAAGGGAATCAGGTTCACCATCAATTCAATGCCCCTGTTCTGGCTCTCACCGCTGTTGATAAGTGTCGTTAAATAGGTTGATGCGTCCGAGATTTGCGCTCTGACAATTTGATCGGTAGTCAACTTACTATAGGCAGCGACGTCCACGTTAACCCTATTGTTAAACATTTTCAATTCAACACCTATTTCGGTCTCATCTACGCGCATCGGCTTGAGATTTGGATTCGGTACGCTCGTTCCCGAGGTCGCGACCGCTTGTCCGCCGAATTGGTTCGCGTTCACGCTGTACAGCAGTTGCTGCGAATATGGACCAACATCCAAATCACTACCTACTTCAGCATAAGCCGCACGTATTCTACCGCTGTTTAACCATCGCGGCTTGCTGCTGAATGATTCGCTGAATACATAACTCGCCGACACCGACGGATAGAGGATGCTTCTGTTTGCTGGTGAAAGGGTAGAGAACCAGTCATTGCGAGCGGTAACATTCAAATAAAGCCATTCCCGATAGTTTACTTCGGCTGTACCATACAGCGAATTGATCTGATACTCACCCATTGAATAGGTCGGGTCTTTGGCACGTCCATATCCTACGTTGTACAGTCCGAGAACGGAGAAATCTGTCACCTGTACGCTGGAAACGTCGCTCTTTCGTTTCATTTGATTACCGCCTGCCGTAACGTTTATACCGAAGTCGCCGAAATCCTTGTTGGCTATGAATAAGAAATCGGTGTTGAGTTCGCGAAACGTTCTGCTATCCTGCGTATAGAGGCCGTTGTAAAAGGCAGGCGCCGATGAGGAGAAGATTGAGCCCGCATTGATAGAGGCTTTACCGGTCGGCAGGTTAATGTAGTCAGATGATCGCGTGTAATAGTCCTGACCAATGCGACCCTGCACAGAAAGCCAGTCAACCAGTTGATATTTCAGAGCCATGTTGCCAAAGATTCGGTCCCGGTGGATATTGGCTTTGACTTCCGACAAACCCCAGTAAGGATTTGTGCGATTGGTAAACCTTGAATATAAAAATTCACCTCCACCGGCATTGTATTTATTTTCCTCTAACACTGACAAAGGCATCGTATTGGCCATGGCTAACAAGGCCGTGGGCATGGAATTATCCTGGTCTGCTATGATGGGAGGATTGGTGTTCTTTTCGTTTGAATAGTTGACTGTAGCGCGAAAGTTCAGTTTGGAAGTCAGGTCGTGTGTAAGACCCAGGTTGATGGTCTTTCTATTGAAGCTGTTGTTCGGTGTGATCCCCTCGCTTCTCGCGTCAGCAATAGACATGTTGAAGCCGCCCTTGTCGCCATTTGAAGAAATGGATATTGTATTAGTCAGGTTTTGTCCCTGCCTGTAAAAATCCTTGATGATTCCCCGCTGCGCCTCATAGGGCACAGTAAGGTTGTTGAACAGGATCTGCGTCATACCTGGCTGAATTTTTTCACCAAAAGACCACTGTCCCGATTGAGGATTCGGAGTTGTAGGACGCAGGCCATATTCACCCTGTCCATAATCATATTGATAATCGGTAAAATCAAGAGGCGTCTCATTGGTATAATTGAGGTTGTATGTGATGCCAATACCCCGTCCTGTTCCTCTTGACTTCGTTGTTATCATGATCACACCATCTTTCGCGCGTGAGCCGTACAGTGCCGACGCCGTTGCGCCTTTCAATACGGTCATGCTCTCTATATCATCGGGATTGAAGCTGCTGTATGAATCGCCTCCATCAAAGGAAGCGCCGCCGCCCCTGTTTCCTGTTGAGGTGTCTGATCCGCTGTTTCCCTGGTTCGTTCCAAAGTTCCCGTTGTCAATGGGAACGCCATTCACAACAATGAGAGGAGAATTTTGTCCTCCGATTGAGGACTGACCGCGAATGCGGATCTTGGACGTACCGGCAGGACCCGTTCCAAGGGCGGTAATATTTACTCCGGCAATCTTGCCGGTGAGCGCATTCATGGGGTTGGGCGTTCGGTTAATGGCCAGGGCATCACCATTGACCTTAGAGGTCGCATAGCCCAAACTCTTTGAGGTTCTTTCAATACCCAAAGCGGTAACGACAACTTCATCCAAAGAGGTGATGTCTGCAGCCATGGACACGTCAATGTCCGTTCGGTCGCCTACAGAGACCTCCTGATCGGCATACCCGATGAACGTAAATACCAGGGTCACACTTCCATTCGGTACCGTCACCGAATATCTTCCGTCACTATCGGTGATGGTACCTCCTGTGGTACCCTTCACCACGACGTTCACGCCGGGAAGAGGACTATTGGTTTCATCCCGGACTGCACCCTTAACGGTGAGCGCCTGGCCAATAGCGATGTTTGATTGGCAGCATACCAGAACTAGTATGCCATACAGTAAGTAATGTTTAAGCATAGATTTTAGAGTTTGTGAATACGACAATGATGTATTTTGAACTTCTCCGAGCGTTTCGGAAAAGGGTGGCAAACGATTGAAAGGAGAGCCCTTACCTCTCAATAGATTGGATTTAGGGCTCTACAGATGGGGCTTGGGATTGTGGGATGCATTGTTTAATAAAGATTTCAAACGATTGAAATTCTTCCAATAATCACCACCGTTGAATTTTAGACAGATTTGTCAGACGCACACAGGGCTACCTAACCCGGTACCTGATATTTAATCACCTGATAATCAAATATATATGGCGTAAAAAATCATGCGTTTAAACACGCGATCGATTGTGCAAACGATATTGTTTTTTCAATTTTCTGGTTTATAATTGTAATAGGCACACTTTAGCCCTGCGCAGCATCTTGACAGGGATCATTTTTGTCGATGTAGAGTTGCATTTCGTCCGGCATTTGGACCTCCTTTTTACCTGATTGGCAACATGAACCAGTTCTCTCTACAGCAAGGGATGTCGCGCGAACTGGAGTCTTTTCCACATGTAAAGGAGTTTGCTCTCACCAAGAACACCACCATTCAACTCGATTCTTTCATTCCCTCGAGGGCAAACTGCCTGTTGATTTATTGCATCGTCGACGGCAAGTTCGAATGGATTGTCAATGGTCGCGACTACATTCTCTATCCTGGCGACATCGCATTTGTGCTGCCTGGCCAGGAGATTGGTGGATCAAGAGGATTTCTCGAGATCGGAACGATCTACCGCCTTCATATAGACATAGGAGTTGCCAGCGCAAATCGTGCGCTTGGACCGTGGAGCACCTTATCTCCATGCGAAAGTCTGTCAATCGAAAAGATGCTGCTGGTAAACAATCTGTCGGTACTGCTAAAGGTCAAAGAGGGCATCGAGATTCTTCATCAGATTCACGCTGAATTGGTAAATCCGGAGATCGGGCACGTGACGCGCGTTAATCACTTCATTGACTCGCTATTGATCATCATTGCACGCCAGTCGACGCGCCAGGCCGATCCGAGACGCGACTTTCCACGAACCTTCATGAAACTCGAGCAGGCCCTGCGGCGGGATCTCTCGCACCAATGGTCAGTCGAAGAAATGGCCGCGCTGTTCGGACTTGGCACAACATCGTTCACGGAAAAAGTGAAGCATCACACGGGCTTCTCGCCTCTGAACTATCTGATTAATATTCGCATTTCGGAGGCTATCAAATTATTGAAGCGTCACGACGTGAATTTTACGAACATCGCCCTGGACACCGGATTCTATTCATCCCAGCATTTCTCTACCACGTTTAAGAAACTTACAGGCTACACGCCGGGTCAGTTTAGAAAAAGAAACCTGCTTAACGACAACAGCTAATCCATTACTATGGAATGTATCATTACGATCGACCTCGGAACCAACGCAGTACGGGTCATGGCGTTCGACCTGAAGGGAAACGTCATCGCGGCTACCAAAGGGACTTATCCCACTTTTCATCTTGAAGCCGACTACAGTGAGCAGGATCCTGAACAAATATTCATCACCATGCTCTATGTGTTGAAGAATTTTCTGACCGAGAAGATTCATCCGCAAAACTATGTCGTGGTGTCTATTTGCTTTAGCGCGTCGATGCACAGCTTGCTAATGGTCGACAAGAGTGGTATTCCGATGGGCAATGCGATAACCTGGGCCGATAACCGGGGAAAGAAGGAAGCACAGGAGCTGAAAAATTCCCCGCTCGGAAAAAAACTCTATGAGTCGACGGGAACACCGATTCATCCCATGTCTCCTCTTGTGAAAGTAACCTGGCTCGCGCGGAACGATCGCGAGCGTTTCTCGAAGACACACAAGTTCCTGTCGATCAAAAGTTATGTGCTGCAACAGCTCACAAGTGGTTACGTGTTGGATTACAGCCTCGCGTCGGCAACGGGGTTCTTCAATATTCAGAAACTTCAGTGGGAACAAGAGGCACTCGATTATGCGGGCATTGATGCTGAGCGCCTGCCCGAACTGGTGCCCGTGTTCCATTCTCCGGGCAAGTTGAGGAAGGAGTTTCAAACCTCGCTGGGACTTCGGGATACAGTGAAGATTTTGGTAGGCTCCAGCGATGGATGCCTGGCCACGTTAGGAGGCGGCGTATGGGATGAGGGCAAGGCGATCATTACCGTTGAAGACAGTGGTGCCGTGCGCACGGTGGGAAGAGACGTGATTCGCGATGCGAATCAGCGGTTGTTCAACTACGTATTGACCGATAACTATTACGTATCGGGAGGACCAACAAACAATGGAGGCATCATTTTCGAATGGTATGCCAAGCAGTTTGGCGATTTCAGGAATCCGTTCGACATAGAACACACCATTCAAAATCTCATTCACGAAGCCGCAGAGGTGTCGGTAGGTTCACAGGGGTTGGTGTTTCTTCCTTACCTGCTGGGGGAGCGCGCACCGATCTGGAATGCCAACGCCCGCGGTACGTTCTTTGGTATTAATATCAAACATGAAAAACAGCACTTCGTAAGGGCGGTGATCGAAGGCATCATGTATGAAATGTACAGCATAGGCAAGACGTTGCAAGAGCACCGTACGATCAATAGCCTTACTGTGAATGGTAGTTTTGCATCGATACCGCTATGCGCCAAGATCATAGCCGACTTGTTTCGCATGCCTGTCAGCATCGGAAAGAATCCGGACAGCATAGCCCAGGGAGCATACTTGCTTGCCGCCACCGATATGGGAATCTTTAAATCAATGGACGAGGCGGCGCGCACGGTGGTGCTATCAACAACATATTCGCCCAATTTGAGTCATCATCGGTCCTATCAGCGATATTTCTCCGTCTTTGAAAAGTTAAGTACAAGACTTAACGCTGAGTTCGAAGAGCTTGCCGACCTGCAGCACGAACAGCCGTGACATCCCTTCAAATAGTCAGACGTTTTCAACGCGTTTTGGTCGTCAGTGGAAGTTCTTTGATAGTTCTTTGGTCTGATTGCCTGGACAAGGTACGCCTAGCAAATAAAAAGGACCACCGTCTCCAGTGGCCCTTTTCTTACCTAAACCTAAAAAGTAATCCTGTGTTCTTGCACTTTGTTGTCACTTGCGCTCTCGTAGGATCTTCCCACCTGCGTCGACCGCAAGGACCCTCTCATCGTTGCCTTTGTGAATCGTTACCTTGTAGTGAATGAGATTGGTCTTGCCCTCCATTACCGTTTCCTGATCTTTCACTATCGCATATCCCGGATATTTCGCCAATACAGCATTTGTTACCGCCGCAGGCAATGCCGTGTTGTTGATGTATTCTTTCAGGTAAATGAGGTCACCAGATTTGTTGTACAAGGCTTGACCATTTATGCCGTGTCCTTTCATTACCACGGTGTAACCCGACGGCTCTGCATCGTTGAGATGATTGAAACCGGAAACCACGTAGTCATCACTTGCAAACCGTACTGGCACGACCGCCCATTCAGCTGCTGTGACGTCTTTGAAGTCTTTCTTAAAAGACTCAACAACGGCGACAGGAATGTCGCCATCTTTTGATTTGATCTTCAATTGCGCCGACTGCGCATAGGAACCGGCGACAATTGTGATCGCCATGGCGAATGTTGAAATAACCGTTTTCATATGGTTGAGTTGATAACTGTTTTCCTGAGTGGTTAACTGTTGTTGAGATGGGATGGCATTCATTAAGTCACTCATTGCGCCCGTCGTTTTTTTTCAATTATAACAGACCTGGTTACAGGCTGACGGATCTTGATGTGGGTGGCATTCCGAAGGGTCTGACGGTCGGTGATTTCTGAGTGACTTTTTTATAATAAACACATCTAAAATAATACAGATATGCATACTGCCGGATGATAACCATATCGGAGACAGAGACTAAGAAATTCACATTTTATGAAAACGCAGAGAAAAAGCTGGAAGCGTTGGATGGCGATCGCAGTCGTGGCACTTACCTGCCAGAGTGGTTTCGCGCAGGAACTTATGGATAGCGTATCGCTGGACGAGAGTAAAATTGTCGCCGCGATCGCTCCCTATTCGGATGAAATGCGGCAGGCGATATTGGATGTTGCCCAGTATCCGCAGGCACTGGTGAAGCTGGCACGCACGCAGGCGCGATCCAGCCAGGCCTTTCAGGATGCCGTCGGGGATTATCCCCGGGACACACAGGACAAATTTTATCAAACAGCCAGGTTCCCGGAAATAGACAGTCAACTTGTGAAGTTAGGGAAGGACAAAAAACCGCAGGCTGAATCGATAGTAAAGGAAGCGCCGGACGGCGTGCAGCCCGCGATGATGGACGTCTATTCGAATCACTTCGAGCAGTTGGCGAGGATCGATAAGCTCTATCAGGCTTCCCAGTCAGCATTCGATCGCGTGACGGCCCGCTACACGCCACAAATCAAAGATGATTTTAAGAAAGTTATTGCGAGTCCGGATGTGATGAACCTTCTCACGGACAATATTGACCTGGCTGTTAGTCTGGGAGAATCCTACAAGTCTGACCCCAAAGGCGTTGTTGCGTATCTCGATTCATTGAATGAGCGGTTGAATTTGCAGAACGCCAATGTTCTGGCGGATTATAAGAAGGCTGTGGAAACTGATCCAACATTGCGCGACGAGATGGAAAAGGCTGGAACTGAGTTTGCACAGCAATACGATGAACAATCCGATGTTCCGCCTGTGATGAACAACAACTACTACGGAAGCGCGCCCTATCCATATTGGTTTGGCTATCCATACTGGTATGGTACTGCCATGTGGTATCCGATGCCTTATTACTATAACACGGGCTTTTATTACGGGGCGAACGGAGGTGTTGTGGTCTTTGGCCTGCCGTCATTCGCTTATGCGAATTGGTTTTTTGGATCCGGTTATCATCGGTACCCGGGACTGTACCGATACTACAACAATTATTATAACGTTCATCGTACCAACCTCATCAACAACAACGTTTATCGCGGCTTTAATACGGTAGCACGGGATCACTTTAGTCATGTTGATCCGATGCACGGTCAGGCTATGCGCATCGATACCGACCGGACGAAGTCGACTTCATTCTCGACACCAGGTTCCAGTGGCACCGCCATCCGTCAGCCGGTAAGCGGCAGGCAATTCAACAACAGCAATTTCAGTCACTACAACGCGAATGCCTACCATGGCATGACCTGGCAACACATGCAAAGCGGTGGATTTCACGGCGGCATGAGTGGAAGTTTTCACGGTGGAATGTCGGGTGGAATGCACGGAAGGCGATAAGTCGGTATGGACATCTTGATTGAATTGATCGAATACAACATGTGGGCGAACCGCCGGATCATGAGTCAGGTCCTCGATCTGGCGCACGAAAGCGTGCTTGAAGATCCATTCGGTTGCCGAAATTCCATCCGGGCTGTCCTGCTCCACATGGTAAAGGCGGATTGGATATGGCTTGACTTGTGGCGGGGCAAGGCGATCATTGATTACCCACCAGGGTGGGACGAATTCAGCCTGGACGAAATTGCGCCGCTTTGGAATCAACTTCAGTCGACGATGCTCGATCAGCTGCGTACACTAGGCCAGCCAGGGATGTCGCTCGACCTTGACTTCAGCAACGGCGATGAAAGACTTTCCATCCTGAAATTTGAGCGAACCATTATGATGGTCGTGAATCACGACACCTACTATCGGGGTGAAATTGCCAACCTGATTGACCTGCTCGGCTACGAGCCCGTGCGCACACACCTTTTCGATTTCTACACGAGACTGAAAACTGTCTGAGCAAACGTTTGAATACGATCTAAAGTGCCCTTGTTCAGGTCGTTAAATTTGAAACAGATGCCATTGTGCTGAAAGAATCCAAGCGGCAAAAAAAGCGGCGTGCACAGCATCATCGCTTGCATCATCGAATATTTTATTTCCGCATGCGAATTTTTATTGTGGCGGACTTTCCTAAATTATCAAAAAAACCCCCACATGCCTAAATCTAAGATTATTGTGTTGGTGCACGGGATGTTCGTGAACAACACCAGCTGGAGCGAATGGAAAAAATATTTCGAACAAAAAGGATATACCGTTTATGCGCCTGCCAATCCCGGTCATGAAGGCAATCCCACTAACTTGCGGGCTAGTGTACATCCGGACCTTGTGAAGACGGGATTCATCGATGTCGTGATGAACATCGCTAAATTCATCGACACGCTTCCCGAGAAGCCCCTGGTAATAGGCCATTCCATGGCGGGCCTTGCTGTCCAGAAGCTTATCGATCTGGGCAAAGCCGACGCAGCCGTGAGCATAGACGGCGCCCCTCCCAAAAATGTATTTCCACCCTTCTCGACTGTAAAGATTGTGTGGCCTGCCATAAACCTTTTTGCGAGCGAGGGATACTACATGGGTTCAAAAGATTGGTACAATCGTGCTTTCTTCAATACGCTCGGCAAAGCGGAACAGGAAAAAGCATTTGACGCTATAGCTGTTCCGGAGAGCAGAAAAATTGGCCGGGAAACGCTTCTCAAATCCTTTTCAAACGCTGAGTTCGACAAGCCTCATCAACCTATCCTTTTTATCGGCGGCGGTAGCGACGCCATATTCCCTCCGGTGTTAACCAGAAAGATTGCCGGCAAGTACACAGACAAAAAAAGCCGCGTGGATGTAAAGGTCTTTGAAGGCAAAAGCCATTTTCTCTGTGGTGAAAAAGGATGGGAGGAAATAGCTGATTATATTTTGAAATGGTACAGCGGCCTATAGCTTGATGGCTTGCACAAGACCGACTGACTGCCGCCGGTGCCCGCTTAAGGATGGGCATTTGTAAAAGTTGTTGTCGCGGGGTATCTTCATTTGAACAAGACCTCGTGCTATGTCGTTTTATCTACTCCGTCTGGCCCTTCGCCACCTCTGGCGGAGGAGAATTTACTCCCTTGTGATTGTGCTTAGCCTCGCCGTTGGGTTCGCCTGTACGACGTTGTTGCTTTCGTTCATCATTGGCGAGTTACGCACAGATTCCTTTCACCCGGCAACGTCGAGGACTTTTCAGGTGTTCAGCGACGATCCCTTCGAAGGGAAGGGAAACATCGCCTATATACCAAAACTTACCATCGATTACCTGAAAGCTAACTATCCGGAAGTTCAGGGCGCCGTACAGGTGGGGACGATCGGCCTGCGAAGCCTGGCATCCTCGAAGGTGACGCTCGACGATGTTCAACTACTCTCTGTCGATAGTACCTTTCTCTCTGTCTTTAACTATCCCGTTTACGCGGGAACGGCGTCCCAGGGATTGACCCCCGAGACGATCATGATTTCGAGGGATAAGGCGCTTGCCCTGTTTGGAAACGACCGGCCAATTGGCGAAATGATAACGCTGAAGACGGCCGATACCACACGCACCCTCATCGTTTCTGCAATTCTAGGTCATCCTTCAGAGAACAGTCATCTCAAATTTGAGGCACTCGTGGCGCATTCGATATTGAAGAACAGTTTACGTGGTGGTGCCACGTACGTTGTGCTGCACAACCAGGCGTCGGTTGAGGAGTTGATGGAAAAAGTTAACAAGGATGCAAAGTTGCCTGGGCTAATTGGCGAGGGAAAACTGCATTACAGTATCGAGCCATTGACCAACTCTTACTTCAACGAGATTAACCGGATGACGTACATGCGAACGCGCAGTCTTCCATTCATCCGCACAGCGGCAATAGTTTGTGCCCTCATCCTTTTCATGGCGGCTTTTAACTTTGCCAGTCTGTATTTGTTGTCGCTCGAGGAGAGAAAGAAGGAAGCCGGTATTCGCAAGACATTAGGCGTAACGCTGTGGAGGCTTGTCAAGTCGTTGACGACCGAAGTGATACTTTACATAGGCATCGCGTTGATGATCGCTGTCGGGCTCATGCTGGTAGGATTGCCCTACTTCAACGGCATTCTGGAGACGTCGTTAAGCCTGGACTATATTATGCACTGGGATCTCGTGGCATTGGCTGGGGGCCTGGTATTTCTCATAGGTATGCTGGTGGTGGTCTTTTCGCTTGCCCAGCAGCATCGGGTGTTGCCCATCAGTCTGATGAAGAACACAGGATCCAAAGTCGGGTTTAACAGGTTGCTGTTTACCGTACAGTTCGTCATTTCGATCACCCTCGCTGTATGCGCAGTGACGATCATCAGGCAAATGCATTACCTTGAAACCGCACCATTGGGATTCAATCGGCACGTCGTTGTGCTTCAGGTCGATAAGGCACAAGCGCCCAGGCTCACGGCACTTAAGAATGACCTCCTGCAATTGCCAGGAGTGAAACATGCAGCAATCAGTAATGGCAGCCCCGTGTTTGGAAACTGGATGGTGCGATATGATCTGGAAGACGGAAAGTCCTACTCGCCGCGTTTGTTTAGCGGCGACGAAGACCTGATGAAAACGCTGGACCTTCAGTTGATGGAAGGTGAGTTGCCTGCTGCGAACAAACCGGGGAAGCTTGTCAACGAGGCGCTCGTAAGGATGTTCGATATGAAAAGTCCCGTGGGTGAATTGATTCCGGGCACCAAAGACCCTATCATCGGCGTGGTCAAGGACTTTACGGCAACCTCATTCAAAGACGAGATTCAACCAGCCATTATCTCGTACTCCACAGATAACAGCAGGCTCCTCATTGATTACAGTGGGGCCACCGTTGCTGAGTTAGTCCCGGCCGTCGAAGCTGCGTGGAAAAAGATCTTTCCCGGCGAATTCTTTTCCTATCACCTGATACAGGAGGAGTTGATGAAGAAATACAAAGACGATACGTTCTTGTATAAGACGGTTGTTTCCTATTCCATTGTGAGCATGATCATCTCCTGCTTCGGACTATTTGCCCTATCATGGGCGGTAGCGCAAAGCAGAATGAAGGAAGTGGGCATTCGAAAGGTGCTGGGCGCAAGCGCACGCGACATTGCGCAATTACTCACGGTAAGTTTTGTGAAACGCATCGTCATTGCTTTCCTGCTGGCTGCACCCATCAGTTACTATCTTATGAACGAATGGCTTCAGCGTTTCGCCAGAAAGATTCCCCTGGACACCTTTACGTTTGTATATGCAGCAGCTGCCGTTACCGTTGTGGCATTGGCAACGATGAGCGTGCAAACGTTGAGAGCCGCGTGGCGCAGTCCCGTGGAGGAGTTGAAGAATGAATAATCACCGAAACAGCAAAGGCGAAGGTCACCGGTTTCTTGGCAATGCACTGGGTATGTAACCGAATTGCTTTTTGAAGGCATAGGAGAAGTGCGAAAGGTCTTCGAAACCGACCTCCAAATAAACATCTACTGGCTTCTTCGCATGCTCAGCGATTTGATAATGCGCCAGCTCGAGCCGTTTCTTGGTGAGCCACTTTTGCGGCGTATCACGAAACATCTTCCGAAAGTCCCTGTTGAAGGTTGATAAACTTCGGCCGGTGAGATAGCCAAACTTCTCCAGGGGAAGATTGAACATGTAATTACTTTCCATAAACCTGGCCAGATCGATTTTTCCGGGGGTTTCAAAGTTCGCCAGTATGCCGTCTATTTCGGGTTCAATTGTTCGCAGAATAGTAAGTGCCTCTATAATTTTCAACGAAGCAATTCTCTCCGGAAATGTTTCTTGTACATCGAAATACGGAATTAATGAGGACAAGCAGCTTTGAAGAAGCGGATGATTCGTGAAGTGGTAGATCTTGTTGGTGATAGATGCGCGGGGCCTGACCTCAAGTTTTGCGTAAAACTCCCGCAGTCGTTCAACAGTCAGGTGCATGGCTACTGCTTTGTGCGGCAATCCGTTCTTGGGATAGTTGATCACGGTAACGAGGTGATTTCGGGGTATTAGAAAAATGTCACCGGGACCAAACGTATGTGAGGCACGCGCCTGAATGATCTTTGTTTCGCCGGATATGAACCATACCAGCATATGGTGTTCAAAGAGAACCTCTGTCTTAAACAACTTGTCTTCGTAATGAGACAGTTTAATTTCGGGCGTAATATACCTGACTTTGAAGTCCGTGTTCATGGCAATTGAAAAGTAGTGATTATCTGAATAATTGGGAATTGAGAATTTACGAGATGCTGTTTCAAAAGGAGTAGGAGGTAGCGGAGGAAGCAAAGTATTTTCACCGCAAAGGCACAAAGATGCAAAGTTCCGCAAAGGTGCCTTCGGCACAGTTGACTAGTGTTGTTGACAGCAAAACCGCTCTTCATTCTTGGGCATAGCTGCCAACAAAACAACAAATGGATCTACATTAATTTTTGACCTTGTGCCGAAGGCACCTTTGCGGAACTTTGCATCTTTGTGCCTTTGCGGTGAAAATACTTTGCTTCCTTTGCCTCTCCTATCGACACTTTTTTCCCCAACCTCAATGAGGTCAACTTTCATCCCCGATGCATCTTTACTCCACGGGAAATTGCAGGTTCGTCATCTCCTCAGTCATTGTCCACAATGCCCTCGCGTTGTTGGCGTCGACCGAGTAGGGAAGTACGCCGCGCAGCGAAAACGGGTCATCATATTTTTGTTCAATGTCTCCTTTGTCGAGTTGGGCAATGTCACAGTTTTCGCAATACACCCCGCCCATATCATTAAGCAGGGGACTGGTAGCGCACCATACGGTTGTGGCAGCTCCTTGCGCGATAGTTTTGAGGCGCCTGGCAACGTCCGGAAAGATGTTTCCGTCGGCGTCGTGAGTACCCATTTGCTTAAACAACTCGATTGGCGCCTCACGTCCCAGGTCGGTGCCGTTTACAGATCCTGGATGCAGCGAATATGCTCTTACTCCGAATTCCTGGCCACGACGATCGAGTTCGACAGCAAAAAGGTTGTTGGCTGTTTTTGATTGTCCATATCCCTGCAGCGTGTGATACTCCCGGTGGTTGAAGTTAGGATCGGCAAAATCGAAAGGAGCCATGTGATGCCCGTAGGAAGATACCGTTACCACCCTGGCGCTACCCGCCCGTTTGAGGGCCGGCCAAAGCCGGGCTGTCAATTGAAAATGACCGAGATGATTGGTAGCCAGTTGAGATTCAAATCCGCGATCATCGCGGCGAAGGGGTACCCACATGATACCGGCATTGTTCACAAGAATGTCCAGGGATTTTCCGGTGCTCAAGAATGTGGCAGCAAACTGGTCGATAGAAGCAGGATTCATCAGGTCCATCGCTTTCACGGTCACGCCTGCACTCCCGATATTCTTCTCCGCTTTTGCGATATCCCGGGCGGGTACCCATACTTCCGCTCCTGCCCGTACGAATGCCCTGACAGTTTCCAGTCCAATACCCGCGTACCCGCCTGTCACAACCGCTACTTTTCCATTAAGGTCGATTCCTTCCATTACATCCGCGGCAGTAGATGTGCTGTTAAATCCTGAACCAAGCGCTGATTGCAGCTGACCATTGTAGTTGTCCGTTCTTAATGTTGTTTTCATTTCTTATTGAGTTTGTTGATTCAAAATTACGCGTATCGTTACCGGGTGACTTTGTTCAGAATTTCAATGTCACTTTGTTTAAAATGCCAGGTCAGAATCTGGACGTTAGCGAGATGTTAGCGCAAGTCCGCGATGTTAGCGCAAGTCTTCCACTACAGAATGGGGGGTGGCAGTCATGCTGCGGGAGACTTGTGCTGGTGTTCATGCTGGCGATGCGCCAAGTCAGTCTTCAGACTGGCGTGGGCATCTATACGAGCCAGTCTTCAGATTGAAGGTACTCATCTCCAGATCACGTGTAGCACAAGTCTCCCGCAGCATGGCTGCCACCCGCTATTCTGTAGTGGAAGACTTGCGCTAACTTTCATACAATACTGCGCGTATCCCATCGTTATCGGTACGCCAGTCGTGTCGATCGCTTGGTCATTGAGAGCCTGCCTCAAGCGATCCGCCCTGGTTAACTCCTAAAGTTTTTCGTTATCATGGAACCTCAGCCGTTTCGACCTTCCCTCGCGTCGTATGCGCTAGCGACAGTACTATTCACGATTTGTGTCTGCCAGGCGGAGGCCACACATTTGCGTGCGGGCGAAATCACAGTCAGAAGAGAGAACTGCAATAGCCTTGTTTTCATCATTACGCTAACCACCTATACCAACACGAACACCGAAGCCCGAACGGGTGGTCCGGGTGAAATTCTGTACTTCGGCGATGGCAGCAGCATTGAAGTCCCGTTGACGGAGAACACGGTACGACTCGACCTTAATCCCGATGGTAGCGTGGCAACTGCCACGTTTACCATAAGACATACCTATCCTGGCACCGGCCGACGCTACACGATACGCTACCAGGAACCCAACAGGAACCGGGAAGTGCTCAACATGGATGCCTCGGTGAATACACCGTTTTATCTCGAGACAGAGTTTTTCGTCGATGCCTATCTGGGATGCAGCAATTCGCCCAGGCTTCTCATAGCACCCATAGACATTGCCTGCAAAGGCGTGGCTTTCACACACAACCCCGGTGCATTCGACCCGGACGGCGACAGCCTTTCGTATAGTCTTGTGGTTCCCTTTATGGGGCCCAATACGCCGGTAGTAAACTACACGTCACCTGCTGATCCCAAGTTTTATACAAACTATGAAACGGCCAACGAGGCAGGTATTGGTCGACCAACATTCACGATTAATCCGGTTGATGGCGAGCTAACCTGGGACGCACCCGGGGCCATCGGTGAGTATAATGTTGCGTTTCACGTCACAGAATGGCGAAGGAAGAATGGCGTGCTCTATCGCATGGGTTATGTGCGCAGAGACATGCAGATCATCGTGGACGACTGTGATAACGAGCGCCCGGATCTGATCCTGCCAGCCGATACCTGCGTGGTTGCCGGGACTGTACTGGATGCCACCATCTTCGGCATAGATCCGGACAACGACGATGTGAAAATCGAAGCATTCTCCGAAATCTTCAACTTTCCTGTCTCACAATTTCCCGCGACCTATCGCCCGGTTCCTGGTGTTGACGCCTTTCGACCTTCACAACCCCCTGCCCAGACAACGTTTCGCTGGCAAACGGATTGCGGGCATGTGCGCGAGCAGGCTTATCAGGTGGTATTCAAAATTACGGATCGTCCGGACGATGGACCCCGCCTGGTAACCTTCAAGACGTGGTTCATAACGGTCGTGGCTCCGGCACCGGAATGGACGAATGCAACACTCAATTTATCTAATAGACAGGCTACACTTAGATGGGACAACTATTGGTGTACACAGGCGGAAACGATGCAAATCTGGCGAAAGATAGATGGTTCGATTTTCGAACCTGATAATTGTCAGACGGGTATGCCTGCGTTGGGATACGACCTGGTCGATGAGATATTGTTACACCCAACGGGTCCCCTATCTGTACCTGTTACGCGGTACGTTGACACAAACCACGGCGAAGGCCTGGCGCCTGGGGCAAGATACTGTTACCGGCTGGTGGCCGTATTCCCTTTGCCCCGTGGAGGAGAAAGTTATTTATCCACAGACACGTGTGTTGGACCGATTCTGGCAGATGTGCCCATCATCACCCATGTATCGGTTGATCACACCGACATCTCAAGCGGCCGCATCAGGGTCAGTTGGCGAGAGCCGTTCGAGGCAAACGCAGGGCAGTTCCCACCGCCTTACCGTTATGAAATTTACCGCTCGGTGGGGTTTGCCAGGGATAGAGACTCTGTGAACGTGTCGCCGCCGGGGGCATTCGCGGATACAACATTTGTAGACGACGATCTCAACACTGCGGAAACCATTTACAATTACAGCGTTGCTGCGTATTCGTCTGATGGTACATTTATGGGCACGTCAGCGGTAGCCTCTTCGGTTCGCGCCGAAACGAATGTATCGTTTCAGCGTATTGCTGTGAGCTGGAACGCCCTTGTACCCTGGTCCAATAAAATCAACTCGTCGCCCGGCAGGCACCTTATCTATCGTGGTCCCGAAGGAGCCACCGCGGCGGACCTCGTGCTGATCGACAGCGTGGATGCCAAGGCCTCGGGATTTTTGTACCTGGATGAAGGCCAATGGAACAATGAGCCTCTCGTTGATCACACAACGTACTGCTATCGTATTATGACACGGGGTGGCTACGGGAATCCCAAGATTATAGAGCCACTCAATAATTTTTCACAGATCATTTGTGCGCAGCCCGGCGATACCATCCCTCCGTGCAAGCCGCTGCCACCCCTTCGCAATACCTTGGATTATGTCGATTGTCAGGATTACTTCACCAAGTACTGTGACCGGGATACGTACAGCAACGTCATCATGTGGAATACTTCGCCCGATGTTTCCTGTCGGAAAGACATACGCGGATACCATGTATATGCGTCGTCCAACAAAGGCGGTGAGTTCTCACTCATCGCAGAGAACGTGAGGGACACGTTCTACATAGACAACGACCTCTTGTCATTTGCGCGGTGCTACAAGATCGCCGCCATCGATGTGTCGGGTAATGTAGGCGAACTCAGCGATGAGTTGTGCATCGACAACTGCCCCTATTACGAGTTGCCGAATGTGTTTACACCCAATGGTGACAACGTGAACGACCTGTTCAGCGCTTATAGCATCCGTGGTTTTGACTGCGGCGAAGGAGATTGTATTCCTGCGGAGCTCCGTTTGAAATGCGCGCGATTCGTTGAGCAAGTCACCTTCACCGTTTACAATCGTTGGGGGCAGGAGGTATATAGCCAGTTCTCGCGCATCGGCAACGATGCGCAGTCAATATACATAGACTGGAACGGCCGCGATGCCGCGCGGCAAGAGCTAAGTTCTGGCGTTTACTACTACGTGGCGGAGGTAACTTTTGACTCGGTCGATCCGGATAACAGTACGCAAACCTTGAAGGGCTGGGTTCATTTGATCCGTTGATGACTTCTCCTTTGCGTTTCACGACACGGTTCGCGTGCCAAGCCGTCCAGGGCAGCGAACGAGATCCTTGGCTATTCAGGCACTTTGATTTTCCTGCATCGTTTGCGTTTAACGCATCAAACAGACATCAAGCTTCCGTGAGGCAAGGTTGTTGCGTCTATGTTGTGAGCATGCGTTTTCATTAAAAAGGTGAGATTTTGTTGTGCTTCCATCGTCGGCGAGGAGCGAAGCAAGGAATGGCAAGATGCCGTGCGATCGTGTTTTGGCCTGTGCAAACCGTGTCCGTACACGATCCGTCGAAGGAGTATTTCAAGGAGCGGAGAAAAATTGACAGAGTAAGTTCCAACAAGTTTCTGCGATAATAAAGGATGAGAATTTCGTTTGGTTGCGTCTCGAAAAACCCCTAGCGTCGAAATGTCCCGATTATCGGGTTGCGTCGACGCAACCGATTGTTGTTATGATTCGCTGCATACTGGTTGATGACGAGGCTAAAAACCTGGAGAACCTCAAGATTTTGCTCCAGGATTTTTGTCAGAATGTGGAAGTGTTGGCGTTATGCCAAACCGTTGATGAGGCCCTGAGTGCCATTCATTTGCAAAGACCCGATGTCGTATTTCTCGACATCCAGATGCAGAGAGAGACGGGTTTCGACCTCCTGGCACGCGTTGATCAGGTTGATTTTGATGTAATTTTTATCACAGCGCACTCAGAATACGCCATCAAGGCCTTCAAATTCTCGGCCATCGATTATCTCCTCAAGCCTATTGACATTGAAGAACTGAAACGCGCGCTGGTAAGAATTGAAAAGAAGGCGAACTCCGACATGGCAGGCCGCCTTGAACAACTTTTCCAAAACCTCAAGCCAAAGAATGGTGGCGCTCACAAGATTGCCATTCCAATAGCCGATGGATTGATATTCGTTAACGTCGACAACATTGTCTATTGCGAGGCATCCAGCAACTATACGCAGATTTTTCTCAGCGATGGCAAGAAGTACGTTGTCAGCCGCACCCTCAAGGAGTACGAAGAACTTCTTGCAGAACACGAATTCTTTCGCATACACAACTCGTTTGTCATAAACCTTAATGCCATCAAGAAGTACGTTCGCGGCGATGGCGGATATGTAGTCATGAACAATGACGTGACACTCGACGTCTCGAAAAGAAGAAAAGAAGCATTTCTCGAACGCTTCGGGCACTGATCATCCCGGATACTCAAATAAACTCCCGGTTAATCAATTGCGATTTCAAGGCGGCCTTTAACAAGGCAACTTTGATTAAGAAAAAATCGCAATATGAAAACACTGGTACTCGCTTTAGCTACTTCTGTAACCGTCATTAGCGCATCGGCGCACGAAGCGGATTCGATTCCCAGGAAGGGAAGCTATCTCTATTACGGTCAACCCGCTATTGAGGATAATTCAATGCTTATCGAGGAGGCGTTTAATCAGGAGGCCGGAATCATTCAGCACATTTCGAACTTCGTATTTAACGACGGAAATTTCGCTTATAACTATACGCAGGAAATACCGTTGGCTGACGTTAAGCATCAGTTGAGCTTCGGCGTTTCTTACGCATCTTTAAAGAAGCCCAGCGAAATCGCTGACTTGACACACTCCTATATCTCCAACGGCCTCGGAGACATTTTCATAAACTATCGGCCGTTGTTATGGGGAAAGAATGCCTGGGCGCTCGTCATACCGCGCTTCAGCCTCATTGTACCCACAGGCAATTCCCGCTACGGCTTGGGTAGTGGAAGCTGGGGAGGTCAATTCAATCTTGCTGTAACGAAACGACTCGGATCGAAAATCACCACGCATTACAATGCCGGTTACACCCTCATGACTAAAGCAGACCACTATGCCATGAGCAGCGATGGTCAGCCGACGCTGCTTTACGAAAGGAATATGTCGACGACGAATTTTGGTGCCAGTGCCATCTGGCTGGTTGCTACCAAGTTCAACTTTATGCTTGAGTTTGTGACGGCCTATGGCAAAGAGATGCAAGACGATGGCCTCTTAACCCATACGAACACCGCAGTCCTGAACCCGGGATTCCGGTTCGCCATAGATATCGGAAAAGTCCAGATCGTTCCAGGTGCCGGAGTGCCTTTCAACTTTGCCAACGGCAAGTACGAGGCAACCGGTGGCTTCATCTACCTGTCCATCGAGCCGGCATATTGACCCACCTACTCAAGGTTTACCCCCAGTACTCATTCGTCCTATATAGGCGACATCAAATTGAACAATTTTAATAAAGAAAAGACACAGTGGTTATGAAGAAGACGATCCTGGTTGTAGACGATTTCGCAAGCATACGTCAGTTTGTATGCGAAACGCTGGAAAGAAAGGGATATGGCACGCTGGGTGCAACGAACGGTACTGAAGCTTACACCGTTCTGTCACAAAATCTCGCCCAGGTTAATCTTGTGCTGACGGACTATAACATGCCCGAATGCACCGGATTTGAGCTGCTGAAAAAGATAAAAGCAAATCCGGATACGTCTAACGTGCCGGTGGTATTCCTCACGACGGAATCAAATCCCGATAAAATGAGAAGCGCGAAAGAAGCCGGGTTGGCTGCGTGGATCAAGAAACCCTATAAGGCGGAGTCATTTTTCGCACAGATAGAGAACGCCATCGCCAATGGATAGTCACCAGCAGCGGTTCGTAGAGGATGCGCTCGACTTGCTGAACGAGCTGGACGATGGATTGATGCAGCTTGAGGCTAACCCTCAGGCTACTGCTCCACTCGAACAGGTCTTCCGCACGATGCACACCATCAAGGGAGGAGCGAACATGTTCGGCTTCGACCTCATTGGTGAGCTCACGCATCAGCTCGAAACGCTGTATGACCTGGTGCGTCAGGGAACGGCGCAAATTAACGATGGCCTGATCAGCATCACCCTTCACGCGTTCGACAAAGTGCGCGATCTGTTGAAGGAAAAGGACGTTGAAAAGATTAACAGCTCCGAATCACTCAAGGAGCACCTCAGAATAGCAGCCGACTTCCTGAAGTCGGTAGAAATCAATGCCGCCACTGATAGGCGGTCACCGCTGACCGGCAAAATACAGAAGGACGAGGTTGCCACTTTTTTAGTGCGCGTAGCGCCCACCATAAGCATTACTGCCGAGGGTACGCACCCACTGATTTTTATCATCAAAGACCTGGAGGCACTCGGTACAGCCAGGACATTTTTTTACAAGAAGGACAACGGCGAAGTAGCCCAGTGGGATATTTTTTTATCTACCACGTCCGCGCAGTCTGAACTTGAGAGCTACTTCATATTCGTGGAAGGCGAATGTAAGGTCTCTTACAAGAGGTTGTCATCATGCAATCTATTCGAGGCAGATGACTTCAAGACTTTTATTGAGGTATTCAACGAAGTGCCTTGTGATATTTCGTCGCTGGACGAATTTGTGAGCAAGGTAGCCATCACGTTTTCGACGGCAGAAGAAATTGAGAACGACGAGGAGCCCATATCCAAACGAAAGGCGTTCAACGACACCTACATCAAGGTGAGCAAGCGGAAGATTGATGACTTGCTGAATTGGATCAGTGAGCTCATCATCCTCCAGGCCCAGCTTGTGAACGCCACCTCGCATATCAACTCCGCCGCGATTACCGACGTGGCGGAGCAATTGGAAATGATTACCAACCGACTGCGCGATACGTCACTGGAGATTGGCCTGGTGCCAATTGAAACCCTGGTGACAAAATTCAAGCGCCTGGTGCGGGATCTTTCGAAGACACTGAACAAGAAAGTAAATTTTCTTTCTGAAGGTTCGGACACAGAACTTGATAAGGATGTTATTGAGTTGATGGCCGAACCGATGATTCACATCATCCGTAACTGCATCGATCACGGAATTGAAACACCGGAGCAACGGAAGGCAGCGGGTAAGTCAGAATACGGGACCGTAAAATTGAAGGCTTTCAACAGCAGTTCCTATGTAAATATCATCATCTCGGACGATGGCAAGGGAATTCAGAAAGAGAGCGTCTTGAAGAAAGCGATTGAGAAGGGACTCGTGGCAGCCGACAAGGTTCTTTCGGATGAGGAGATCCTGAATTTCATTTTCCACTCCGGACTTTCCACCGCGTCAACACTATCAGAAGTATCTGGCCGGGGCGTGGGCATGGACGTAGTGAAGCAAAAGATCAATGAGCTTCGCGGATACGTGGTGATCCAAAGCACTCCCGGCAAAGGCACGTCGATACACATCAAACTGCCGCTGTCCAGGTCAATCATCGAAGGACTGTTGGTAAGGGTGGAGGATACACGTTACGTGGTTCCCCTGAACGTGATTGATCGAATTGATCGCGTCCCATACGACATGCTTAGTCGCGATCATCAGGTGAACAAGTCAGTGGTAGTGAATGATGAATTGCTCCCCGTCTTTTCAATGCGTCAGCAATTTCATGGCGACACAATCGTCCCTAAGACAACCGATATTATTTCCGTTACGGTCAATGGAATAAAGCGCGGCATCGCGGTCGATCGCATCGAAGGCAAGATGCAGACCGTTATGAAACCGTTGGGTGACGCTTATCAAAACCAGGATTTTATCGCGGGCAGCACCATACTTGGTGATGGAACCCTGGCCCTTGTCCTTGATCCTTCACGGTTATTTCAACTTCACTGGAATTAGCATACGATGAAAAATACAACCAACACGTATCTCACTTTTGCCCTGGGCAATGAAAAATTTGCCATTGCCGTCGACTACGTGCAGGAAATCGTTGAGTTTGGCCACGTTACCAAAGTACCCAACGCTCCCAACTACATGCTGGGCATAATCAATCTCAGGGGGAGAATTCTTCCCTTGCTCGATACAAAATTAAAGCTGGGATTGCCCGCGACCGTGCAATCGCAGAAAAGTCGCATCATGGTGCTCGATCTCGTGTTGGAGGATGAGAAAAGTTTGCAGATCGGCGCTATGGTCGACCATGCACGCGAGGTGATTGAATTGCATCAAAACGAAATCCAGGACGCCCCCGAGTTTGAAAACCTTAAATCGTCGGCGCCTATTACGGGTATTGTGAACCGCCAGGGTGACATCACGATGATCATGGATATAGCCAAAGTATTCTCGGCCGCCGAGGTGACAGAATTGAATAAATCATTGAATTAACCAGACCCATATTTTAAAAAAATGTTTAGCACAATTACTATTCGGAAAAAGCTGATCATGGCCTTCTCAACACTTATTGTGTTGATGGTTGTCATCTTCGCGATTGCATTCGTTCGTTTTCGCGAAATCAACCTTCGCGTCAACGAGATCACTGACGTGACTTCGCACAAAGTTCTGTTGATCGGCCAGATTAAACACGACATCACGGCCATCTCGCGCGACCAGAAGAATATGATCGCTACTGTCGATGATGAGAAGATGGTAGAGATTGGCAGAGGTATCGACAAAACGATCAAGTCGATCAATGAGAACATGCAGAAGCTTGAAAGCCTGAGCGCCGGTGAAACGCTGTCCCTGGTCCGTGAACTCAAAGATATCCTTGACGAGTACTACAAGATCCAGGACAACATTCAACGCGTGGCGACTCAGAATACGGAAATTAAAGCCGAAGAGATAGCCGATAATGAATCGCGTAATACGTTTATGAAGTCGATGGCTACACTCGATCTGATTGTGTCCGAAATCAACTCGAAAGAGATTGTTCGCACGGTGATGCAATTGAAACAGGCGATTTCAGAGATTAATTCGATTGAACGTGACATGATCATCGCTAAGACGGATGACGACATGAACAAGCACCTGGGTCAGGTGGCTGACGCGGAGAAGATTGTGGAGCAGGCTACGAGCGAGTTGAATCTCAGGCTTACGGGCGACGCGAAATCACTCTTTGACAAGTTCGAGTCACAATATGCTGCGTACTACGGGTTTCACCTGCAGGTGCGTAATCTCGCGAAGACCAATTCAGGTGGCAAGGCGGAAGAAATTTCTGTAAATCAAGGCGAGCGGGTCGATGACCAGGCTGATGCGGTGATCGGAAAGTTATACGAGATCATCAACCTCCAGTTGGAGAAGGATCAAACGGATATGGACGAAATGTACGACAGCGTGGTGTTCACTATGATCGTCGTGATTTTCGTAGCCATCGTTCTCGGTGTGTTGATTGCGACCTGGTTATTGAGAGACGTTACGAGCTCCCTAAGCATCGCTACCAACGCAATCAAGAAGGTTGCTGCCGGCGATTTCTCTGCCGACGTGAAACAAGACAAGAAGGATGAGATCGGCCTCATGCTTACTGAACTGCAGAACATGATCGAAAAGTTGCGCAGCAGTGTAGACGTAGCGAAGTTGGTTTCTAAAGGCGATCTCACGATGGACTTTAGCGCGATGAAGAATAAAGGCGGGGACCTGGATGAGGCACTGGAAGAGATGGTTAACAATCTAAGGGAGATTGCCACCACCATATTCAACGGTGCGGAAAATGTATCGGGCGCTTCTTACCAGGTAGCCTCCGCATCGCAGCAGATGTCGCAGGGTGCGCAGGAACAAGCCAGTGCATCCGAAGAAGTGTCTTCTTCCATGGAACAAATGGTTGCCAATATTCAACAGAATACAGACAATTCGAGAGAGACGGAGAAGATCGCCAACAAGGCGGCCAAAGACATTCAGGTGAGCAGCAACGCTGTGTCTGACACGGTTGAGGCCATCAAGACGATCGTTGAACGCATCGCTATTATCGAGGAGATTGCGTCCAAGACGGACTTGCTCGCGCTTAACGCTGCTGTTGAAGCCGCCCGTGCCGGTGAACATGGAAAAGGTTTCGCGGTGGTGGCTGCCGAGGTGCGCAAGCTGGCGGAAAGAAGCCAGAAGGCTGCAGCGGAAATCACTGAAATCTCGTCGAAAACGGTGAAGTCTGCAGAAGAGTCGAAACAGTTACTCACGGACACGCTTCCGGATATTAAGAAGACCGCCGAACTGGTACAAGAAATTGCCGCGGCAAGCGTAGAACAAAACACGGGTGCCGACCAGGTGAATGGTGCGATCCAACAGTTATCGACCGTAACGCAAGGCAACGCATCGGCAGCTGAACAAATGTCGTCGAACGCCGAGGAACTCAGCAGCCAGGCCGAAGAGTTAAAAGCTGCCGTGAGCTATTTCAAACTTGACAACCGCACACGCACAGCCAAGAAGGCACAGCGTCCTGCGGGCATCAAGAGACCACACGCCAAAGCCCAAATGGCAAGCGTGCATGAGGGAAGCAACGGACACGCTAATGGCTTTGACCTTAAGCTGGCCGACGGACCTTCTGACGCCGACTTTACTGAATTCTAATAATAGTCTTTCTTAAGCGCTTCGCCGCTGCTGATTGATGGGGTCAATTCAGCAGCGTTGCGAAGTCGCTTAATTGATATCGCGCATTAAATACCTGTGTAAAGTGACTGTGGAAAGTGTGAGTGTGGGCACGTCGTTGCAAATGGATGAGGAGAGCTTCACCAGACTCAGCACGTATATTACTCGGGAGTACGGCATAAAGCTGCCACTCGCCAAGAAGTCGATGCTCGAAAGCCGCCTGAACAAAAAGGTGCGAAGTCTCGGTTTACCTTCATACAAGGATTTTCTCGATCTTATCTTCGCTGAGAAGGAAGACGGTCATGAACTCAGTCAGGTAGTAGACCTGATCACCACGAACAAGACTGACTTTTTTCGCGAGCCAGCACACTTTCAATTCCTCACCGGGCAATTCCTGGCACCGTACATAAGTGAGGGTAATCGCAAATCATTGAAGATATGGTCGGCAGGTTGCTCGACGGGCGAGGAGCCTTACTCCATCATCATGACGCTGGAGGAGTTCAAAAAACGGCAGCCGGATTTCACATATAGCATATTGGCCAGCGACTTGTCAACGCGCGTTATACAGGCGGCCCATCAGGGTATTTATGATGTCGACAAAACAGGACCCATACCGTTGGATATCAAGCGCAAGTATTTTTTAAAAAGTACTTCCAGCCCGCATCTGGTTCGTGTCAAACCCGAATATCGGAAGAAACTTCAATTCAGAAGAATCAATTTCATGGATGATAGTTTCGGGCTGGCGAAGTCTGACCTCGATATTATTTTTTGCCGGAACGTACTCATCTATTTTGACAAGGCAACTCAGGAGCGAGTCATCCAAAAATTCTGCAGCCATTTAAAGCCCGGCGGAATTTTGTTTCTGGGTCATAGTGAGTCGATCATCGGAATGCGACTTCCGTTGATTCAGGTAAGGCCCACCGTATATAAACTCACGGATTGACTGCTCCCCGGAAACACACCGTCTTTCCCGGGCAGTTCTTCATCACAACGGTGCCCATGCTGATCACAACGGTCTTGGGGTCGTGCGTTTCCGTTTGCTTGTGGGACAAACGGACAAAGGTGGCAGCTATAAATCACTACTTGTTGCCGGGTACATCGGATGATCTTTCCGGAGACGCTACGCGTGGTTATCTTTCCATTCATCTGCTGGTGCGTTCACTAAGGAATCGCCAGGTGCAGCTGGAGGATATCGAAGCGAAAGTATTTGGTGGCTCTCACTCGCTGCACTCGACCAGCGACATCTACAAGGTGGGAGAACGAAACGCGAGCATGGCATTCGAGATTTTGAAACAATATGGCATTTCGGTCGTAGCACATCACGTCGGAGGCATTGTCGGCAGGAAGATAGTTTTTAATACTTCTAACGGAAAAGTCAGGATGCGCTTATTAAACGAAGTCAACACGGGAAGTAAATGAAGAAATCCATAAAGGTTTTGGTTATTGACGACTCTGCTCTGGTGCGCCAAACACTTACTGAGATTATTGATTCCGATGCCCAGTTGGAAGTGGTGGGCACTGCAGGGGATCCGTATTTTGCCGCACAAAAAATCAAATCATTCATACCCGATGTGATTACACTCGATGTGGAAATGCCGCGCATGGATGGCTTGACTTTCCTCAAGTCTCTGATGGCGCAGTATCCCATCCCGGTGGTGATCGTTTCCAGTCTGACGCAGAATGGAAGCCAGCTGGCGTTGCGTGCGCTTGACCTTGGGGCGGTTGAAATTGTGGCCAAGTCGGAAATTCGAAATACAAAAGAGCATCTTGAAGAGTCACGCATACGCATCACGGATGCGATTAAGGCGGCGCATATGGTGCCGATGAAGCGAAAGCCGCTCTCAATGGAAAAACCAGATCAATCAAGGGTGAGCAAAGCCGAATCACTTGCGTTAAATACATCAATTGATCAGACAACTGATAAGGTCATTGCCATTGGTGCATCAACCGGCGGTACGGAAGCGCTAAGATTTTTCCTGCGGCAGGTTCCTGCAAATTTGCCTGGCATTCTGATCACCCAGCACATGCCTCCTGGATTTACGAAATCGTTTGCCGATCAATTGAATACCATGTGCGAGGTGACCGTGAAAGAGGCTGCGGATGGAGAACGTGTCATGCGAGGTCATGCCTACATTGCTCCAGGTGGAAAACATATGGAACTGTATCGGAGCGGTGCCAAGTACTATATCCGGGTTCGCGGTGGAGAATTGGTGAACAGACACAAGCCTTCGGTAGAGGTCTTATTCAATTCGGTTGCAGAGCACGCGGGCCAAAATGCAGTCGGGATAATCATGACAGGCATGGGTCGCGATGGAGCCGAGGGCCTGCTTCACATGAAGGAAGCCGGTGCGAAAACTATCGCACAGGATGAGAAGAGCTGCGTAGTTTTCGGTATGCCGAAAGAGGCGATCAAGATTGGCGCTGCTAACCAGGTATTATCCTTGGAAGATATTACCCGGCGGGTGGCGGGTATTTTTTAACTCGTTCCTGCCTCGTCTTCCCGTTTTTTGAAGAACTTCGCGACGATGTCAGTATTCAAGTCCCTTGTTGAAAGCGGCGTATCCTATACTACTACGAGCCAGGAAAAGCGCAATGTTCTAATGACGAACAACTTGTCGCTCGCGCTGGCAGCCTCGCTTGGTGGGTTAGTCATTGCGCGTTTTGTGTTGCTTGCAGCTGACCCGACCCTGATCTCGCGCCTCATTATTGGAATACTGCTTTGTTTGTTTCCAATTGCTTTGAATCGCGCTGGTTACATCTGGACGAGCAGGTTTCTGCTCTGTTGGGTGCCGCCAATACTCATATTGATACTTTTTGTTCTAGCCATGCAACAAGGTCTTGAAAACGAAGCATCGGCATACATTGGAATTCGATTCTTCCTGCTTGCTTTCAGTTATTATCCTTTTTTGGTTTTTAGTCTGAAAAATGTAAAGCAGCTGGTTGCCGGTCTAATGGTTCCCCTCCTCGCCATCCTGTTCTTTGATCCGATTCTTGCGTTCTTCGGTGTCCGTTACACAGACCAGGCCATAAGCAGTTTTCCGTATGTGTATAATACGGTAAGAGCCATCGTTTCATTTGGCATCATCGGATCAGGATGCTACTTCCTCAAACGCGCTTTCGAGAAGAGTGAAGAAGTAAATAATAAACTGGTTTCGGAACTGGAGGGCGTGAACGTGTTACTAAAGCAACAGGCCGAGAGTGAAGTGCATCAGCTTAACCAGAAACTATACGCCAATCTTCAGCAGCTGAGTGAACGCGAGTTTATACTCAGTCAATCGCAACGCATTGCCAGGATCGGAAGTTGGGAGTATTATGTGGCAAACAACTTTTTATTCTGGTCGGATGAAATGTACGCGATCTTTGGTCTCGATAAGGAACGGTTGGAATTGAAGATATCCAATTTGAACGAAGCCCTGGGAGATGAAGGATCGCAGCGAGTTTCTCAAGCTACCACCGAGCTGCTAAAGACGGGTAGCCCATTCGACATTATCATCAGAACGAAAACGCCGATAGGATACAAGAAGTGGTTTCGGGTAAATGCATTCCCCATATCAGAAGGCGACAAAATTGTTGGCGTAAGGGGAATTTGCCACGATATCACGTTCTTTAAAGAAGCAGAAGAGAAACTTCGTTCCTCGGAAGCGAAGTTTGCCAAGGTCTTCGAGTCATATCCCGACATGATCGTAGTGGTTCGCGAAGTGGACCAGATCATTTTCGATGTTAACCAACGGATCAGCGATGTGCTGGGTTATCATGAGGATGAGGTCGTCGGTATTTCACTGCATTCTATTAAGGCCTTCATGACGGAAGATGTGCGTCAGTTTTTTATTCAAGCCAATGATGCGATCGGATATGCCGAGATAGAATGCCTGTTGAGAAGGAAAGATGGCGTGATCATCGACGTTAAGGTGACGGGCATCCGAATTTCAATTGAAGACCAGTATTACCGAATGTCGATTGTGCAGGATATTACGGAACAAAAGCGAACGGAGCGGGAAAAGGAACAAGCACGGGATTCCTTCCTGGCTTCTCAGGCCAACCTCAGGGCTACCATAAACAACACAGAAGTGCTGATTTGGTCTGTCGACCGCGATTTCAAGCTCATCACGTTCAACATTCCCTTTGCCAGATACGTGAAGCATCACTATGGATTTGTTCTCCGGCTCGGCGACGAATTCCTGGAGCGCACACGTGCCGCAGAAGGACCTGAAACAGCACAGATGTGGAACGTCCATTATACACGGGCGTTGGCGGGTGAGATTGTTACCTGGCACGATACACACCACGGCCAGGATATCCAGTATTCCCTGAGCCCGATCATTGAAGACAATCAAGTGATTGGCGTGAGTGTGTTTGGGGATAACGTAACGGAAAGTCGAACGAAAGACAAGCAATTGGCGGAGGCCAATATAAAGATTGGCGAGTTGAAGCTAATGGCGTTGCGATCGGTCATGAGTCCGCACTTTATTTTCAACGTGTTGAACTCGATACAATACTTTATTGCGAAGAATGACCGCCTGAATGCGATCACTTACCTCACCACCTTTTCTAAGCTTATTCGAAGCATACTCACGCATTCAGTGGATAATAGAATCAGGTTGTCGGATGAAATTGAGCTGTTGCAAAATTATGTGCAGTTGGAGATGGTAAGGTTTGAAAACAAATTTAGCTTTGAATTGAGTGTAGATCCGCAATTGGAGATTGAAACGATCTACATCCCTTCGCTGCTCATTCAGCCTTATGTGGAGAATGCGATCCTCCACGGTTTGTATAACAAGACGGGTCTGGGTAAGTTGAAGCTTGCGATCTATGAAAAGGATGACACCGTGATATTCCAGATCGAAGACGATGGCATTGGCAGAGCAGCCGCCACAGAGTTGCGGAAGCGGAACTTTCCAACACACAAGTCGATGGGAATTAAGCTTACAGAAGAGCGCTTGCAATTGATCAACCAGAAACACAACGTGGGATTTGAAATAGAGGATCTTTTTGAGGATGGCCAGCCATCAGGCACGCGGGTTCGCATTCAAGTAATCTGTTGAAGATTATATCAATCACTCACATTTTAATGCGTCTATGGCTGACGGGTTCATGCTGAGTCCTGACCTGAAACAAGCGGTGTTCTGCTTTAATAAGCACATCAATCAGACAGCACCTGGCTGATCTTTCTAACAACGCTGTCTATTTCCAGGGCGTCTGACTTAATCTCTTCCAGGTAACGTTTACGGTCGCCTGGCAACTTGTCGTGTTCAATTAACGCAATGAGTCCCAGTATTCTCGCCAACGGGCCGCGCACGATGTGGGCGTTTACATAGGCATATTTCGATAGCATTGCCTTTTTTTGGTCTCGCTCGAGATGTTTCATCTCAATTTTTGCTTCTAGATCATTTCTGAGCTTGACCAGTTGGTTGCTGTGAATTCTGAGTTGCGTCGCCTGGTCTTTGAGAATAGCCGCAGAGGCATCCAACCTTTTGTTCACGGACTGTATGTATTCCCGGTATCTTAGGAAACGGTTTTTTGCGAAAATGCAAAGACTGATCAGCAGGAACGTGCATAGCATGAAATTAATCTGTGTGATCAGTATCGGTTCGCTGACTACCAACTCACCGGCGAAGCCTTGTGTCAGGTAAATGGTGACCCACACATAACTGCTAAGGGTAACCGCTAAAAGCACACCATGCGACGTAAATATGATGAGGGCCATCATGGCTATGATGGCATATGGAATAATACCCTGGTATCCGCCCGATGGCAACCAGGTAAACCAAGTTGTGGTCAGGAACATCAAGTGGAGTATGATGTAACAGAGTATTTTTTGACGACGAAGGAGCGTCATCATCAGAACAAGTACTACCAAGTTTCCTAAGCCAAATAACAACACCAGATTTGCCTGTCCCGTGGAGAATTCGTTAATGGATCGGATCAGCCGGAACAGCGCGCAGAGTGCCAGCCCATACGTAAATATGCGGCCCTCAAGGGCGGTCATGATGCGGTTAATTGAGATGATCATGGCTGGGGTTTTCTAGATCCGTGATAAGATTTGCAACGACCAGGTTGAGCGCGTTGATCTCTTCCTTCAGACTATTGGCAAGACTTTCCGAATCGGGAAGCGCACTCGGAATCGACTTCATGTGAGATATTGAGAGACGAAGGTTCTGCGTTGACAGAAAGATGTAGTTGTTGATGGTTTCATCCTGCTCCCGTATAACATCTTCGTACAATTTGACATCCTGACCCAGGCGTTTTGTCACTTCATAAAGTATCGCCTGTTGTTGCAGCAACTCTTCGTGTTGCTTTCGAATCAACGACCGCTGGTTGCCCAGGAGTTTGCGAACATGCCTTACCTTGCTTGTTTCAACTTTCAGCATTTCCTTGAAGTAGAGCAAGACTATTCCAATGACGATCACCGAAGTATAGAAACTGTCGTAACTGTCAGTGGCGGCTTTGAATAGCCATATCGTTATGCGGCCATGTTGCATTTGGTCGACGTTTGCGATCACGATGCATAGAAAGAGTGCGGAAACAATAATAGTGAGATCACGACCCCGGTAACACAGCGTGAACATCACCGCCAGCGCCATAAAGTTGTACTCGGAACTTCCCTCCACGCCGCCGAGCCTGATGAAACTCCAGGTGGTGAGTAATAGCAGCACAATTCCTACCCAAAGGGGAACCGCCCTTAGACTTCCTTTGAGAATCAAAAACAGAAGCAACAGAAATACCAGCAGCAAGGGCACATCGATCAACAAATTATTCTGTGAACGCTGCGCCATGAACAGGTCCTGCAGGATATCCTTGAGTATGCGAACGCAACCAATAGTCGTGAGTATAGCCCACGTACTTAACTCAAAAGGTTTTTCTTCAAGCGTAGGGTTAGTGGGAGCCTGCATGAAAAGGCTGCTGGGTTTATCTAAATTTAAGAAAAAATACCCACGCCTAGATCTGGCGAGGTACCCCGTGTCTCGCCAACTCCTGCCTCTTCAAGGAAAGATAAAGAACCGGCACTGCACGATCACCGCTTAGGTAGATCGGTCTATATCCAGGCCAGTTTATTCACCGTTTTTTCGCTTTCCACATGACCCGTGTGCAGCGTTTCTTTCGGCTCGAAAAGGAGATTGAACACGAGGTCTCCCTGTGTATGCGGACGATGTTCGACACCTTTGGGGACGATGAGTATCTCACCCTCTTTTACTTCGACCGTTGTGCCATCGCGGAAGTCCATCAGAAGGGTGCCTTTGAAGACCATGAATAGTTCGTCTTCATTATCATGGCTGTGCCAGACGAAGTCGTCTTTAAGCTTGCAGAGCTTTACGTATTGACCGTTTAGTTCTCCAATAATGTGTGGCGTCCATAGGGTCTCAAACAGGGAGAATTTTTCGGCGATGTTTATGGGTTTGATGGCCTGCATGTTCGTCGGTTGATTTGTTTCATCTAATATAGTCGTTCAGGAATTGAGATTTGCAGCTGTCGGTGCCCAGTTGCAGACCGCTGATGATGAACTTAATAATATTCGATCGAAACTGTGACGTTGGGCAGACTACCGGAGGCGATACAACATACCGACACCGATGCCTGCGCGGCTCTGGTTGACACGCAGCGCGCCATCCAGCAGATCATCATACAGTAACGACCGGGCAAAAGATGGCTGTACGAATACACTAAGGCGTTCATTCAGTTTGTATGCTGCCCGATACATGATGCGATAGTTTAAATAATTTTGGGTGGACGACCGGTCGGATTCCACAGCGGGTTGAAGGAGGCCATATTCGTATTGCAGCGAAGCGCCCAGCTGATGAACAATTTTTCCCGTACTCACCACGTACAATACCCCGGCCATAACTCCTATGTTCTGCAGGCGATAGTTGACTGTGGCCGTGGCTGTGTTGGGCTCAAATGAGAAGTCCAGGGAATGGTTCGGCGTGTATGATCCCGTGCCCGTTGTGAATTGTTCAAGGGAAAATTCCATCGACTGCTGATAGTAGGTTAGGCCCGTAAATGCCACCAGGCGCCGGGAAATCGAAAATTGCACGCCTCCCTCAAAGGACAATGAAATGCGCTCCTTCGATAAAATACCCGGACTATTTAGTCTGTCGAAGGCGACGTCGTCGGACGTAGAAGGGTCTACGTGTAGAAAGGTGAGCGACGGCGTGGCCACCCCATAGGCATGTAACCGGCCCTGTACTTTTCGGGAATGTGTAGCCACCGTGCGCGGTTCCTGAGATGAACTATCCGACCTCACGGCGGTCGACTGAATGATTGCTGGTAAGAACGCGGAATCCACGACTGCTACAGGTTCGCGTTGGCCCGATACTGTTGAATGGCCTTCGCCCATCGCCTCCGTTGTGAGTGCGTTCGCGGCGCTCATTACCTCGTGGCGTGCCATTCCGTTTGTTTTCTCAGCAGGCTGAATCCGCGACCTTGTTCCCTTTATTGCAGTGGGTCGGTCACCCGTCCGTGAGTCGACGGCCTTAGAGTCAGATACGCCAGGGGAGGATGAAGAAATCCTACGATTAACAGTGTACGGGATCTTTGCTGCGCTGCTTTTCTGCAACAGGCTCGGTTGGATTTCGGGTTGCGTACCAAGTGTGTACCAGGTTCCAAACATCAGCAGCGCCGACAATAGCAGGGCCGACCTTTCAATCGATCGGATCCATCGCGGTTCTGTCTTCGATACGCCGATCGCAATAGCATCCCAGACGTCTTCGTCCGGCGGCTCTTCAAAATTCTGGAGCCGCGATTTCAGCTTGCTGAACAACTCGTCATCAGGCAAATTTTTCATAGTATTCGGCCACGTCGTGACATTGGAGTTTATTTTTCAGTATCGTCTTTGCATAGTTCAACTGTGATCGGGACGTGCCTTCGGTGATTTGAAGGAGTGCCGCAATCTCTGCGTGGTTGTAACCTTCCACGACAAACAGGTTGAAGACCAACCGGCATCGGTCCGGCAATTGGTTGACAAAAGCAACTAATATTTCGTCGTTCACAGGGGTCTCTGAATTGCCATGAACTTCCTCCGTCACAGAGTCATCCAGGTGATCCGCCTGCATAAGTTTCTTCTTTCGAAAATGATCAATAGCCGTGTTTACCACGATTGACTTCATCCATGATTCAAGCTTTTCAGGATCTGTGAGATGTTGAATCTTCCTGAAGATCTTGATGAATGAATCCTGCAATACATCCTTTGCCTCTTCGCGGTTAGCCGTATATCGCCGGCAAAGGCCCATCAGTCGCGCCTTAAAAAGATCATAGAGGACGCGCTGCGACTGCGCGTCCTCCTGGTGACATCTGGCCAACAGATCTTTGTATTGCTGCATTACGGCATATCCGCTTTGAGATGATCAGGTTGAGTTTTCCCGAGCAGCTATCTTAGCCCTGTTTGATGTAAGCAGTTGCCCGCCTGCAAAATCTCCCGTTGCATATTTCGTACTGTAAAGAGTCAGACTCAAGCACTACACGGTTGTAGCCGATTCTCTTTGTACTGTTGTCAATGAAGGCGGTGCCATGTCGCGGGTGTCGTGTGATGGTAAGAATCTTCAATGAATCGCATAGCTGGTCGTTCTTTAATACATCGAGGTAAATAAGTGACGTGCTGAGTGCTGTGATGTCAACGGAATCCTGCACTGCCTGAAAGATGCAGGGCGATTCGGGTATAACGGCGCGTAATGAATCGCGATTGATGTACACGAACCCATACCCTGATGATGATGGATTTTGTACATTGATGACCTTGTAAATAATGGTGTCAATCCCTGTGAACGAGGCGCCAGGCGTATAGACCATCGTTGCGCCACTCATCTCTGCGCTGCCATGGCGAGGCATGACGTGTGGGGCATACACCTCAGCAATGACGGTCTTGCCGCACAGAATGTCGTTTTTCAACACGTTCACCATTACGGCTACACTGTTGCCGAAGCCCGTGACATGGTCCGCTATAGGATAGATGTTGCAAGGTAGCTTGGTGGAATCCGTTTCGATGTTGATGTGTATCGTGTCCTTTTTCAGAATCCTGTTGTCCGCAGCGAACACCGTTAATTCAAAACGGTCGCGTGTGCGGGCCAGCCCCTTCTTTGGAGCGTAGCGTAGTAGTCCTTCAGCAATATTCTGAAGCGTGCCCTGTGTAGGGAGCTCCGTCACGGTCAGCCTACCCGCGAAGTTGGCCGAAACCAGTGCGTTGAGATCGATAACGGTTTCTCCCTCCGCGAGAACATACAGTTCTTCCCCGGAGACTTGAATGGCAGGTTCGGTGACATCGGACTCAAAGGTGTCGCATCCGGCGAACAAAACGGCGGTCAGGAGCAACCCGCAGAGGATAGTGCCTGGCCGGCCGCGGGAGGTCTTTTTTCGGAGTTTCATAGAATGTGGCTTTTGCTTTCTGTGGGTTAGACGGAACCCCAAAGGCAAACGTTGGAAAGCATTGCCACAAATTTCCGCGAATTGATCGCGCGGGCATCGAGAAGCAGAAAGGAGGGACTGAAGTGGCCTCCGCGAGTTCAGGCACTAAGACTGATGGCTCAAAATAAGCGTCGATGGAATGTCGGACAGCCAGCGGCTCTTGCTCTCTACCAGCATTTTCCAGCTGTCGAGACTCAGTACCAGAAGGTCGCATCCTTCGAAGAGAGATTTGTCAATGTTTTTTTCCTGGACTACGGCGATGTGATTGGGTGCTTGCTGTTCAATGGAACGGATTTGCTCTTTCATGTCGGTGTGCTGCTTAATTTTTCCAGCTGCATCGAGTACGATCACCTGCGCCTCTGCGTTATGAATGAATTTCTGCGCGTATTGAATCAGGAATGCATCGTCGTGGTGAAAGATCGGAATGAATACTTTTTCAACCTTTGTCAGTTTCTTGTCGATGAGTATTCCTACAGAGATTTTCGCTTTGGAAAGTATCAGGTGCGTACGATCGTCGAGCGGCAAACTGTTATACAATTTTCCTTTGCGCGTAACGGTGTGGATCAAGTTTTCGGGATTGATGAACCGCGTGGTGAATCCCAGAATTTTCCCCAGCAAGCTACCTTCGAAAATAGACTGACCTAAACCGATCAACAGGAGATCGAAATTGCCGTTGTTGGCTACCTCGGCAATGTCGCTTTCGATATCGTTAGTGGCCTTGAACAACGTTACTACGGGCTGCCTCAGCCGCTGTGACTCGTCTTCCACGGGAAGAAAGGTTTCTCGTTCGTATTCATCGATGTTGTAGTAGTGTAATTCGTTTACTGCCGAGAGGTGCATGGCAGTAAGCGAGGCGTTGTCCTTGACTTTTCGTACGAGACTACTGGCCAGGCGAACAAGTGTCCTCCCGGTTTCAGGATTGGCAAATGAGATGAGGATCTTGTACTGACTGATCTCTCTGATCTTACTGGGCACGGTTTCCGTAGTCGATCTGAAGATCCATCCGATAAGGTCCATGGCCGGCCCCGTCATTACCGTGGTGACTAATGCCATGATGACCATCATAGCAAAAATTTCCGGACCTAGAACACCGAGATCATACCCAATGTTAAGCACGACGAGTTCCATGAGGCCCCGCGTGTTCATCAACGCACCGATCGAAAGGCTGTCTTTCCAGCTTTGCCCCACGAATTTGGCGGCTAATGCACTGCCGGCAAATTTCCCAATGACACCAACCAGGATGATATAGCCCGTCACCTTCCACAGTTCCGGGTCGTCCAGCAAACCAATCTGGGTGCGAAGGCCGGTGAATACAAAGAACAAGGGTAGCAAGAGCACGAGGGCAACATCTTCGATCTTCTCAATGAATACCGTTCTGAACTTTGTATTTTCTGGCATGATCGCCCCGGTCATGAAGGCTCCGAACAAGGCATGGATTCCAATTACCTCAGTCAGGTAGGAAGAAAGTATCAAGGTGACAAAGAATATCGCAACCACAGGCTTGCTTAGATTTTCCTGCGATGCATGGAGGTCCCCGACGCGTTTGAGAAAGGGCCTGACTATTTTTAACATCACGAATACGTAACCGATGGCCAGCAGGATTACATACATCGAACTTTCAAATGAGCCAGCCTTCACGATAGCAATCACGGCGGCTAGTATGCACCATGCAGTAATATCATCGGCCGCTGCACAGGTGATCACTATCGCTCCCAGCTTCGTCTTGTGAATACCGCGTTCCTGCACGATCCTGGCCAGCACTGGAAATGCCGTGATGCTCATGGCAATACCCATGAACAAACCGAATGAAAGAAATTGAATATTCTGCGGTGCGAAGGATTCGTAAATGAAATACGAAAGACCCATGCCAAGGGCGAAGGGTATGATAATACTCGCATGACTGATTACCACTGCATCGTGCGCGCGGGTTTTCAATACATTCAAGTCGAGTTCCATGCCGACAACGAACATGAACATGATTAGTCCGATCTGGCTGAGAAATTGCAGATTTCCAAGTGACTGGGCGGGGAACAATGCAGCAGAAAACTCGGGCCAATACAGTCCTACCAGAGATGGGCCCAATACAATGCCCGCAAGAATTTCGCCAACAACGGATGGCTGACCGATGCGCTTGCAAATCCAGCCAAATATCCGCGCTGCTAAAATGATAGAAACAATCTGCGCCAGAAGTATCGCCAGAGGATGGGTAAGATTGTGGACAAGGGATTGAACGAAATCCTGGAACGAGTTACCTGAGTGTGCCAGCGGAACGATATTACGTCCTTGTTCTATTAGCGTACCTTCCTTCGCTATCCAATAAATCAAGGCAGAAAACGCCCCGATCACCAGCAGATAGAACAGTATATTTCTTGATATGGAAATCTTCATCGCGTCCTTTTTTGCAACAAAAGTTTACCTTAAAATCATTCTAGAAAAGCCCTGCGGCTAAACGAGCGGTATTTTGTAACAAGCCGGTGAAAAAATGTAATGACTACCGGGTTTGAATGCTTCGCAAAAAGTCTTTTCGGTAGTGTTCACTGAGCGGCAGTTTCATAAACGGTCCAGGCGAGGTGGGAATGGTTGTAGTGACTTCATTGTACGCAAAGGTTTGCACGGCCCGTTGTGCGATGAGGTCTTTCTTGTTGAGGCGACAGAAATGTCCAGGCGGCAGAATCTCCAATAGGCTCTCGAAGGAAATGTTCTTCAGGGTCAACTGACTGCCGTCTGAAAGAAAGGCTATCTTATCGCGGCTGTCGGTATGGGAGACAGTACAATAAAGAAGTTGATTGAAATAAATCAGCGCCTTTCCTTTGTCGGTGTTGAGTTGCACAAAATCTCTTTCCGTTTGCTGTGCGCTTTGACGATTAATAACTTTCAGAATAGCCTGATGTAGTCGCTCCCGACGCACAGGTTTACGCACATAGTCGATGGCATCCAGGTCGAAGGCTTCAGCGGCATATTCGTTATAGGCAGTCGTAAAGATCACCGGCTTCCCCCTCAGTAAACCAGCCAATTGGAGTCCGTTCATTTCTGGCATTTCGATGTCGAGAATGCAAAGATCGAATTCAAGTTCCGGCACTTCCTTGAGAAAGGCGGTTGGGCTGTTGAAGGCTTTTACGACCTCAACCTCTTCCAACTGATCGCATAGCATCTTCAGATATGCAAGTCCTGGAAGCTCATCATCCAATAGCAAGCATCTTAACTTTGTGCTCAAGGAGGTTAATTTTTAAATGCGCGATGTAGACGTCTCCTTCAATAAAGGAGTCCAGGGTATAGGTGTTTCCGTAAATGATATTCAACCGTTGTTCAAGCGTGTTCTTCCCGATGCCACTTCTTTCTTTTCGGATCGGTTGCCTGGCCGATATTTTGTTGGATACCGTGAGCAGGAACGTGTCGTTTTTGAATTCAAAAACAATCGAGATGAACGCATCCTGACTTTGCAGGTCGGCGTGCTTGAATGCGTTTTCTATCAGATCAATGGAGATCATGGGAGCCATCAGACGCTGCTGGAGCAACGGTTCATTGTCGTTGATCCGCGTTTTTACTTTCAATTCAAATAGCGGGCTTATTTTAATCTTGTTGATCTCAATCAGGTTAAGGGCAAAATCGATTTCTTCCCGGGGTGTTACAAATCTGCTTTTGCTCTCGTACAAAATATAATCCAATACGCTGGCAAGTTTGTCGAGTGCAAAGTATGTCTGGTAGGCGTGCGATTGAATGGAATTGAGAATGTTCTTGAACAGGTGAGGGTTCAACCTGGATTCCAGTGTTTCAAGCTGCAAATTATTCAGCGAATTCTGCATTTGTTCGAACCGGGCCTCCACCCTTTTTTTCTCTTCGTCCGATCGCCTGAGTCTGAATAGCAGGATTGCCACGCTGGTAATTAACGCCGCGATTAAGGCAATGATTATTATGGACAAGAGGTCACTCATGAGTCGTTGGTCCTTGGCCGAAATTTACTAAAGTTTACGCATCGCAAAGAAGTCTTATATTTGACACCCTGTCGCGGGTTCACGCAATGGATGGCTCGCAGAAACGTTTCTAATCATATGAGGAAGCTGCCGATCGCCGTCTTACTTACCGTACTGCTGGCCGTGTTAAGTTCCAGTTCGTTTGCTCAAAGGAGAGGCGCCCAGAGGACCGGCGGAGCTCGGGCTGCGTATGGCCAGCCCGTAGATGTTTTTCAAAGCAAGAAGAAGGCGAAGCGTAAATCGAAAAAGCAAAAGAGGCATGCCACGAAAAAGAAGGATGCGGCTCCATTGAACAGGAACAGGACCAAGAGCCCATGGGTAAACTGAGACAGCGCGAACGGCTATGACGTACTAGGCAGCGGCCTTCCGAAGTACAAACCGGTAGTATTGTCTGGTACCAGCGAGAAGGGTCTTGTGAAACGGCGAACCCACCGTTCCGGCGAATTCGCTAAATAATTTTTGCCAGCGCGTAGGCACCAGCTTCTTTATCATCTCGGTCTTCACATGGTCTTCCGCTTCAATCGCTTGGATCACGTTTTGACTGATATTTTCCTGCTCCACGTATTCCAGGCCAGATTCCTTCAATTGTTCAATAAAAATTTTCATGTTTTCCTGCGAGTTCCTGAAGTCCACGAGCAACAAGTGTCCTCCCGGCTTCAGCACGCGTTTCGTCTCCGACAAGAACTGGGGCACTGATCCGTACCCGTGACATGACTCCACATTCAGTACAACGTCGATAGAGTTATCAGGAAGGGGTATTGACTCGGCTGATCCCTGAATGAACCGGAGGTTGGGGACCACATGTAATTTGTTAGCCAGGCGAACTGCATTGCCGGCGATATCCATGCCCGTATAAGATGAAGGTTTCAGGGACTGGGTAATATACTTTGCTCCACCGCCACGGCCGCTTCCAATCTCCAGAAGTTCCTGACCTTCGATAGGAACTTTGGTGGCCAGGTAGTGGTACATCTGCATCGGAAAACGCTGAAGCGTTTGGGTGCCTATTCCGCACGTATTCTCGCATTCCTTCGGCTGATAGCCGTAATTCATGAAGTGCCATTCGGACGAATTAATGTATTTCGACAAAATTTCGTACGTGATTTTTGCGTTCAGTCGCTTAAACCATGGGTAGCCCTTAAGAAGGCGAATGGAACTCGTGATCATGACGTGGGCGGTTAATTGAGAGATACTGATTAATAAATACTGTTCTTCCCAACGCAGGTGTAGGGAAGATTAAAGCGTTAAAAAAAAATTAGAAAAATGACTACTGGGAGGGCTTTATTTCAAGGCGCAATATCGTCATTTTCCAGGGCAAATCCAAGCGCCCCAAACGATTGCGATCGCCGTGCACCGTGCAAATTGGTGACTCGTCGAATCCTGGTCTGAAAACCGTAGCTCCTGAACACGTGATACTCAGAATCAGGTCTGGCCCATTCTCCGCCTCGTTTGGAGCCGACGAAGCTGGCGGGCGCTTTCAAAACCGCAGAGACTGGCAATTTTGTCGGCCGTATAGTCAGTGCTTTCGTGGAGCGTGCGCGCCAGTTCAAGGCGCACGGCCGTCTTGAACTCGTTAACCGTGTGGCCGGTGGATTTTTTGAACAGGCGTGTCAGGGTGCGCGTACTCATGCTGGCAATGGACGCGAGTTGGTCCAGTGAGAAATTTTCGGCAGAGTGGGAGATGATATAGTCCTGAACCTTATGAATGCCTGGACTAAAGTGGGTCCTGTAATCAAGGTAAATGGTTTCCTGATTGTTGGATTCGTCGCGTCGGAGATACACCACCATTTCTCGCGCCACCTTTGCTGCGAGTATGGGGCCGTGTTGATTTTCAACAATGGATAAGGCCATGTCTATTCCCGATGTCATGCCGGCGCTGGTGTAGATGTTCTTGTCATTTGCGTATAGGCAGTCCGATACAATATCCACCCGCGGGTATCGCTGACGAATGTATTCAATGCACTTCCAATGACTGGTGCATCGCTTTTCATTTAGGAGTCCCGCTTCCGCGAGTATCAGGGTGCCACTGCAAACGCTGGCAATATTCACGCCGCGCGCCTGGGCTGTTTGCAGCCATTCCCGGACCCGGCTGATGGATGGAGCCAGCTTGCCTGCAACGAAAGTTTTGAAATCTATGCCGGGAACAAAAATGAAATCGCCTTCCCTTAGGTCGATTGTATCAAATGGTTGAAGTCCTCCCAGCAACAGTCCTTGCTCTGCCGATTCCGCATCGTTCACGCCGCAGTATTGAATGCTATAACTGCCCGGCTCAAAAGAGGATGCTTCGTAAAATACCTGCACAGGCCCAGATAGGTCCATCAGGTGAACGTGAGGTAATATCAGAAAACAAATTGTCGAACGCGGAGTCGTGAGTTTCATGGCTTGCTTCCCCAGGTGGGGGATGAATCAATGTGCGGGGCTCAAATTAATCAAGGTGGCCGTATTATTTTCCGTATTTCATAGTGGATAACGAAGAGGAAATGAAATTCTACCGATGGCGTTTGGCTTGAAATGTCCGCTACTTGGCTCAACGTTGTAGGCCATTTGCGCGTTCTGATCGGCAATTTTGCCGTTGTATTGTGTGTACCAGAATCCGAAAAATATGCGAATCCTTCTTTCAATTGCTTTCGCTGTGCTTGCGTTAAGCGCCACCGCCGAAGACAAACCCATTCTGATAACGCCAACATGGCTTCACGATCACTTGAAAGATGACGACCTGGTGATTTTGCATGTGAGCTTTCTACAATATGATTTCGATCTGGAGCACATCGAGGGTGCGCAGTATTTGTGGCCGGAAAATCTTGCGCCGAATTCTCCGCAAGGCAGCTACAATGCGCCAGACCTGAAGAAGGCAACTGAGTTGTTGCGTTCCTTTGGAGTGAATGAAAACTCGCACATTATATTGTACCATGTCAGAAATGAGGTGAGTCCGACCGCGCGCATGTTCCTGACCCTGGAAAACCTTGGCCTCCAGGGAAAGGTATCTTTCCTCAATGGCGGCTTTGACGTGTGGAAGCATGAAAGCTTCCCGGTAACGGCTGCCAGGAAGATGCCTAAGACTGGAAATGTTACGCTACGCCAGGGTGACCGGCTCGTCGATAAGAATTATGTACTGAAGACGTTGGAGACCACTAGCGGTATCGTTGTGGATGCGCGGGCGAAGCAATACTATGATGGTGATCCCACCGGCAACCCCCGGGATGGCCACATCGCGGGTGCCAGGAACCTTCCTTATTTCGACCTGGTGAACAGCAAGAACGAATTTAAATCTCTCGACACACTGCGCGGCTATTTCGCACCGGTAGCACCTCCGGAGAAGGAGGTCGTGACCTATTGCTTCATCGGCCAGACCGCCAGCGTGGTGTATATGGCGGGCCGACTCCTGGGCTATAACATGAAGCTCTATGATGGATCGATGCAGGAGTGGAGCCGAATTCCTACACTGCCGATGGAGAAGACTCCCGCCGTCACACCGAAGTAGTCTGCTCATTAACAACGTCTAACCTTTTCATTACTTGGATGCATTGATTGGATATGCTGTGATCAGCCTGATGGGTGTGTGTCTGGGCATGATCGGTGCCGGAGGATCAATACTTGCCGTGCCTGTTCTCGTTTACTTGTTTCGTATAGAGCCCACGTTGGCAACGGCATATGCTTCGATCATTGTAGGCATCGCGGCCGCGACCGGCGCCGTTCGAAGCCTGCAGACGAGGTCCATCGATCTGCGTTCAATGGTATGGTTCGGCGTGCCTTGTATCATAGGTGCCTACCTGGCACGGTTCTGCCTGGTGGCGCTGATTCCTGACGTGATGGTGTCGCAACCCTCATTCGTGTTAACCCGAGATGCATTCGTGATGCTGCTCTTCTCGGCGACCATGTTGCTGGCCGGCTGCAGCATGTTGTCGCGGAGGAATCACGGGCCAGTGCAGGTCGTCGGCGACGGGCGGCTACTGCCGGTAGGTATGTTGGTGGGGATCGTGACCGGCTTCGCGGGTGCCGGTGGTGGCTTTCTGATTTTGCCGTCGCTGGTATTGGTAGCGGGGTTGGATGTTCCGTTGGCCGTAGGCACATCGTTGCCCATCATTGCCGTTAAGTCGATCGTCTCGATGCTCGGAGATTTATCAGGAGGTGTACAAATAGACCTGCTGTTGGTTGGGTCGCTCACGGCCGTGGCCATACCCAGTGTGATGGCAGGCAGATGGCTGAACGGCTACGTGAAAGCGGCGGCCCTCAAGACCGGGTTTGGCGTTATCATTTGCCTGGCTTGCTTGCTCATGTGCATTCATCAGGTCGTCATTATAGTTCGAGGACATTAAACACCGCAGCTGGCCCGCAGTTGGCGGAAGACTTGCGCCAACCCAGCTTGCGCCAACCCATAGCCAACCACTGCCACTTCCCACCACCTTCCCTCATTCCGCAAGAATCCATAAATTGTACCTAACCAGCTCAACTATCGAAACAATGAGCCATGCGAAATCCTTTTTATTCGGGCTAGCCACCGTGTTGCTGGCAGCTTGTGCGACCAACAATAAGTCGGATAATGTTCGGCCAACAACCGTAACAGGATTGGAAAAACACCGCCCTGAAGTTCACTTCACCCCTGCGAGCGGATGGATGAACGATCCCAACGGGATGTTCTTTCTGGATGGCGAGTATCACCTGTTCTATCAATACTACCCGGATACTACCGTATGGGGTCCGATGCATTGGGGGCACGCGGTGAGCCCCGACCTTGTGCATTGGGAGCGCCTACCCATCGCTTTGTATCCCGACTCGCTGGGCTATATATTTTCTGGCAGCGCGGTGGTCGACATCAATAACACGAGTGGATTCGGCACGGCAAATAACCCTCCCGTTGTGGCTATATTCACTTATCATAACGCCGGGGAAGAGCGCGCGGGCAAGGATGATTTCCAGTCGCAGGGAATTGCGTACAGCACCGACAAAGGTCGATCCTGGAAGAAGTACGAGGGCAATCCCGTATTGAAAAGTCCGCACGTTCGAGACTTCCGGGATCCGAAAGTCTCTTGGATCGATGAATCCAGGCAATGGGTGATGACCCTCGCGGTGAAGGACCATATTGAATTCTATGGTTCACCCGATCTGAAGAAGTGGACGAAGCTTAGCGAGTTTGGAAAGAATGATGGCGACCATGGCGGCGTGTGGGAGTGCCCAGACCTCTTTACGCTCACCGACTACACAGGAAAATCAAAGTTTGTCTTATTGGTGAGCATCAATCCCGGCGCACCCAATGGAGGATCGGGCACACAATACTTTGTCGGTAGTTTCGACGGGAAACGATTTGTCTCCGGCACGCCTGGCAAAAATGCAGGTTGGATCGATTATGGGAAAGACGATTACGCGGGTGTTACGTTTGCCAACGTACCGGCTATTGACGGAAGGCGCATTTTTATTGGCTGGATGAGCAATTGGGACTACGCGCAGGTGGTGCCCACTGAAGCGTGGCGAAGTGCGACAACAATCCCCCGGGTGCTTTCACTGAAGAATTCGGGAACGGGCTATGTATTGAAATCAACTCCTGTTAAAGAGCTGGATAAACTGGTGAGGAAGGAAATGACGCTAGAAGCTAGTTCGGATGTCGATACCATTCGCGTGGTGTCCATAGAAGACACCTTGTCGATTCCGTTGGTATTACGGGGCTCAGTGCGCAAGTCGGATTTTGCCCTGGAACTTAGCAATGCCAGGCATCAAAAGTTAATAGCCGGATTTAATCCAGCTAAGGATGAGTTCTACATCGACCGGAGCGTCAATATGGCTACGGGATTTCACCGTGACTTCAAGTCCGGGATGGCCGCACCCCGAAATGCCGGCGATGATACCATCGAATTCACTGCCGTGATAGACGTTTCGTCTGTGGAATTCTTCTTTGATGATGGAGCGACGACGATGACGGCCATAACTTTCCCGGACGAAATCTTACGGGAAATAAAAATATACGGACAGTCGTCGAAGGTCAGTGCCGGCCCGCTTAAAGTGCAGTTTCTTAAACCGATCTGGTAGCGCATAAACGTTCTGGGGACACGACAATCATGTGTATATTGCGATGGTGGCGCGATGCCCTCACGGCGAAAACCAGATGATTGATCAATTTCCATTTTACCTGGCCCTTATTGTAGCCATCGTGCTCATCATCATGCTGGCCAATAAAATTAAGGTGGCCTACCCGGTATTACTGGTAGTCGCGGGGCTGCTGACGAGCTTCGTGCCGGGCCTGCCCGTGCTGCACATAGACCCAGAGTTGATCTTCATCATATTTCTTCCGCCGCTGCTGTATGATGCGGCGTTCGCCATGTCATGGAAAGAGCTGTGGCGCTGGAGACGCATAATCGGAAGCTTTGCTTTCATCGTGGTTTTTCTAACAGCGACATCCGTGGCCATTGCCACGAACTTTTTTATTCCAGGATTTTCGCTGGCGTTAGGGTTTTTGCTGGGTGGCATTGTGTCGCCGCCGGATGCTGTCAGCGCGAGTGCCATTCTCAAATTTGTTAAAGTGCCGCGCAGAATGTCATCCATACTTGAAGGCGAAAGCCTGTTGAACGATGCCTCATCGTTGATCATCTTTCGTTTCGCGTTAATAGCGGTGGCGACCGGGCAGTTTTTTTGGCTTCCCGCGACTTTGAGTTTTGTCTGGATGGTGATCGGAGGCGTGGGCGTGGGTCTGCTGGTGGCATGGTTGTTCATGAAGGCACACCGGTTTCTTCCTACTGATGAGAACATGGACATCATTCTCACTCTCGTGGCGCCGTACGTGATGTACATTGCCGCAGAAGAAGCGCACAGTTCGGGTGTGCTGGCCGTTGTCAGTGGAGGCCTGTTTCAATCGGTGAGACGGCATGAATTCCTGCGCAGTTCGTCGCGGCTGCGGGGCGCCAATGTATGGCAGAGTCTCGTGTTTGTACTCAATGGATTGGTGTTTATGTTGATTGGGCTGGACCTGCCGGAAATCACCGAAGGACTGAAACATGAAGGCGTAAGCCTGACTGCTGCCGTGGGATATGGCGTGTTGGTTACCGCAGTGCTAGTCATTGTCAGATTCTCATCGGCATTTGGAGCGGTATTGACCACGCTCATCGTGGGTAGGTTCGCAACTGTCGCCGACCGTAATCCAGGATTTAAGGCGCCCATGGTCCTGGGCTGGACAGGCATGCGGGGTGTTGTGTCGCTGGCGGCCGCGTTGTCGATACCGATCCAATTGAGTGAAGGCGTGCCGTTTCCCCATAGAAATCTCATCTTGTTCATCACCTTTATTGTGATTACGACGACGCTCTTGTTGCAGGGACTTTCACTTCCGTGGATCATAAAAAAGGTGAACCTTCCAGACTACCATGATTACCTTTCCGACCACGATGCGGAAGTATTGTTGAAACGAGGGCTGGCCCAAAAGGCATTGAGTCATTTGACCACTCAATTCGGCGATCACATGAATCACCACAACTCGCTGCGTTATTTGATCAACAAATGGGAGTCGAAGAGTAACGGCGATGACTCCGAACTGGACATGCCCGAAGAGAGTAAGGCAATCTACCTGGATGTACTCAAACAGCAGCGTGCGTGGCTGTTGACGAAGAATTCATTTGAAGGGCACATTGACGAAGAGGTGATCAGAAAGTACTTACAACAGCTCGATATCGAGGAGGAGAAATTGCGTATGCTTTAGACGCATCTGCCAAACGGCTACGAAGCGCCGGAATGCTAGTCAGTAGGCCACTCACTCCGATCTTCAAGCATATCGTAAATAGCATACTGAGATCGCACCTTATCCTGGTCCGTTGTATCCAGGTGCGTATGACTCATGTCTTTGTTGATCGCAACAGCTTGCGCAGAATCGAGACATTGCCACCTTAGGATAAGCTTGAGTTGTTCCCTGATCGCGAGGTCATAAACGGGGAAGCACACTTCGATGCGGTGATAAATATTGCGATTCATCCAGTCAGCGGAGCCACAGAAAATCTCCTCGCTTCCGTCGTTGTGAAACATAAAAATCCTGCCATGCTCCAGGTATCCATCCACGATTCGTCTCACACGAATGTTGCTGCTTAGACCTTCCGTTTCCGGAATCAAACGACAGATGCCACGAATGAGTAAGGTAATTTGTACACCGGCAGCGGATGCTTCGTACAGTTTGTCGATAAGGGTTTCTTCCTCGAGGTTGTTCAGTTTAATAGTGATGGCCGCCGGTCGTCCTTTGCCGGCATAGGCTATTTCACGATCGATCAGGGCGAAGAATCTTTCTCTTATGTTGAAGGGCGCGACGATCAGTTCGTTAAAAGTTTTCTTACCAGGATCGGGCTTACGGGAATCCTTCAACAACATTTTGAACACCGTCAGCACCTCGTCCAGCATTTTGCTATGAGCGGTAAGCAGTATATGATCGGTATAGAGGCGCGCGGTATTTTCATTGAAGTTTCCGGTCGCGAAAAGGCCGTACTTCTTCGAAATCTTCCCTTTACTGCTGACGACGAGGGCCACCTTCGCGTGCACCTTGAGACGTGTGCCACTATAAACGATCGTGACCCCTGCATCTTTCATCCTGGCCGCCCAGCGGAGGTTGTTGGCCTCGTCAAAGCGTGCTTTCAGCTCGACGACTACCGTGACCTTTTTTCCATTCCTGGCGGCGGTAATGAGCGTTTGTGCGATGGCCGAATCAACGGCGATACGATACAGTGTGACGTAGATCCTCTCCACGGCGGTGTCGATGGCCGCCTCGCCAAAGAAGCGAAGGATCAGGTCGTAGCTCTGATACGGCGTGTGCACCATCACGTCGCGCTGATCGATGGTATCGAATAGCGTTCGCTCTGCCGCTATCTCGATTGGTATCGGGGGCTTTTTCTCGTAAAAGAATTTTGAATCTACTTTCGGAAAGGAGAAAAGATCTCTCAGGTTATGATAGCGGCCGCCAGCCATGATCGACGCGTCAGCCAGCTTGAGCGTCTTGACTATTTTGTGCAGCATGCGTTCCGGCATAGCAGCATCATAAAGCAATCTGGTGGCGAATCCGTAGTCTCTCGCAGCCAGGCGTTTCTCCAATTGTGAGGTGAGGGTGCTTCCAACCTCGTCGCTTAGGTTTAATTCGGCGTCGCGGGTGACTTTGAACGCATAGGCGTATCGTATGTCTACACCACCAAAAAGCGCCGATGCGTGGTATCGAATGATGTCGTCGATCATGACCACATAGGTGATATCACCGACCGGTATTGCACAAAACCTATTCATGCTCTCCGAAGGCACATTGATGATAAAGATATCGTCATCGCCAGGCCGCGATGTGGCAAGAAAGAGTTTATTGTTCTCAGGAAAGAATTTTGTGCTTTTAGTGAGACGTACTACCTGGAGAAGTCCCGCAAGACTTGTATAGAAGATGTTCCTGAGGGGACTGATCAGTACCTGAGGGATGTCGGTGTTGTATAGAAATTCGATGCCATTCGCGCGCAAGGCGGGAATGATATCCTGCGTCAAGGTCTGTCCATACCGGTGTTGGTGTTGTTCGATGACAGCGTGGATATTGTTAAGGAGCCCCTTCCGCTGCTTGTTCAGCTTGCTTAAGGCAATGAGCGATGCAATTCTCACCCGGTAGAACTCATCAAGGTTTGAGGAATAAATGGCGAGGAATCTCAGACGTTCGTACAGGGGAACATCTTTTTTGGCCGCCTCCGCCAATACGCGTTCATTGAAAGACAACCAGCTGAGATCTCGGTCAAAATATCGTTCGGGCATGAGGATGACGTATTGGGCAAAGGACGTAAAGAATTGCCTTGATCCAAAGATCAATCGTCCCGCCAGAGGATTAAATGCTTCCCACCACACATAACAGTTTGGTAATAGTGAACCGAACCAGACGATTCAAGAGCGCATCCTCAACGGGTTTCCTTTTCCAATAGCTTACCTGACGAATCAACCGTCAGTGTAAGGTCTTCATCGTCGGATGACGCATCGATGGTGTAGTACGGGGCGTCATCGGGTGCTGTCACGTAGAAAAAATTGTCGAGTTCGAAGTCCGGACACGCTTGCCTGGCCGCTTTCAACACTATAGAAGGCAGATTTTGAGGCAGCACAGCGTCAGTAGTCTGTAGCCATTTTCCATCAAGACTGACTTCAATTAGCCTTAGGGCAGTGGTACTCAGGGTGGTAACTACATACCTCCCGCGGTTTTTGTCCAGCACCCACGACGAGACCTGATCATTCTTATTCTGCGCGACAGCTGTAGCGCGAACGTTGGAAGGAACATCACTTTCCTTGACTACCTGCGCGGCGGCGCAAAAACCAACCAGGAGCAGCATTAGAAAGAGAGGAGCGCGCAAAGATTGCATAGGAAGTTTTTCACCATTCAACGGCTGCGCCGTACGCAGGTTTCACGATGTCTGGGGTATTTGGGGCGATTCAATCAGTCAATAGAAATATCCAGCACGTCAGCGCCCAGCGTTTCATCCCTGCGTCGCTCAAATCGCTTGTTGTGGACCGTGATCACAATTTCTACTGACCCCGTGCTCACCGTACCTTTTAGAATGTGTCCTGAGTGCGTTTCGAACGACTGGTCACCGACAACGCCATGGGCATGTATCGATGGCTTGCCCTCTTTCCACGCTATCGACCCGTGCATACTTGCCAACTCAACGTTAGCAAATTCCCCGGGCAGGTATTGCTTGGTGTCGAAATCAAAATAGCCGAAGGTGATGTTAACGAACCCCATGCCTGTAAAATTTGCTGCTGGTATCTTTTCTTCGCTGGCAAAACGCTCAAGTTCCTCAAAGAGATGCTGACCCTGCCGAAGCACCATCACATAGCCATTCGAAACTTTCGTGTATGATTTCATGGTTCTTCCCGGAGAAGTTTGTAAAGCCGTTTGGGCCTGCCCACCGGACGCCACAAGCGCCAGTATTATAGTCATGTACGCAACGGCGTTGTACGTTATGCTTTGACGGCACATAAGTTATTCTTTAACAACTTTGCCTTGCGCATCAAAACGATAAATTTTCGTTTTGTTATTCTTCTCGAGTTGCAACTCATAAGTCTTTCCATCTGCCGATCGGAAGATCTTGCCCTGTGCCCAGCCCCTGTATCGTTGCTGGTCCCAGGCGCTTCTGAGTTGTTGAGGAACTTCAGCAGCAGGGACGGCGACCATGTTATCCAACTTTCTATACAATATGTCATCCTTGTTTTCGTAAGGTGCCTGCGTAGTAGAGTCGCCCTGTTGCTGGGCATTTTGTGCGTATCCCGCGAAACTCGCGGAGATGGAGAGAAAGAATATGATAGTTTTCATGACATCCATTTTTTATCGGCTTGCAAACTGCGATTCAATGTGACCGGCGGCGTCCGCCCCATCCGTTACTTATTTCGCAGCCTTCGCCAGAAGACTATCTTCTCAATGTTGAGTCGGGATCAATTGCCTGTGCTGCCGAGTCGGGTGGCGAGCCTGGATTCGAAGGAGTTCCGCCATCAGTAGGCATTCCATCCGCGGCCGGCGCAACGCTTTCGACCGAATCTTTTTCTGATTCCCCAGCCGTCTGTGCCGAATTTTCGTTTCGCGTGGAACAAGCGGTTGCCAGGCCAATGGCAATTAAAAACGCTATCAATTTTACGGTAGTTTTCATGTTATTGTTGGTTAGATGCCAATTGAGGTCTATGTATAAGCAACTCCTCTTTATAAAACCATACCAGTGTAGTTAGGTGTGATTTCCAATAAAATTTGCAGGATTACGTCGTATTAATGAGTCAGACAGGCACAGCCTGTGGATTATACTCCTCGTGAAAAGAACTGTCCAGGAAATATTGAACCCTATGAGCACGCCTCAGCCTGAGGTGTCGTGTGCTATACTGCGCCGGCGACGGAACAACTGTGCTTTGTCGTTGACGCATTTCACCTACTAATGTGTCGCTATCAGCCCCCGTTAAAGTCGTTGAGGAAATGCATTTTTGTAAGGCGATCGTGAGTAAGGAAATTCAGAGGCAGGGCGTTTGCTCGGGAATTTTGTCGGAGAACTTCCTGTGAGGCGCACGTTGCCCATGGGTGGCACACGCCTCAGAATGTTCGGCGAACTAATGAATTTTGAAAATACAACACGCTAAAAACAAAGATTATGAACACAGACATGAAAGAAATCGAATTCAAGGCAGAGATCTTGGCCCCCAAGACTAAGGTATGGGATACGATGCTTAATCAGGATACCTACAAGGAGTGGACAGGCGTAAGCTGGCCTGGTTCTTCTTATGAGGGGCAATGGAAGAAGGGAAGCGACATCCGATTTATTGGTCCGGATTCGAGCGGGACATTGGCCACCATTACTGATCTGGAACCTTATCGGCGCGTCGTAGCAAAACACGTCGCAATATTGTTGAAGGGAGGAGGAGAGGACCGCACCAGTGAAGGCGCAAAGGGATGGGTAGGTACCTCCGAGAGCTACTACTTCGACGAAAGCAACGGAAGGACAACACTGAAAGTAAATATGAGAATTGCGAAGGAGTGGGAGCAAATGATGAAGGACGGATGGCCGTTGGCGCTAGGCAAGCTGAAAGAGATTGTTGAAAAGCAAAGCACCGTGTCGGCAAGTGAGAATTAACGACCTGCCGCTAAAGAATCGAAGACAGACTGACTAAACCTATGCGGAAGCTCATCGTTGAAGAATGGCTCTCTTTGGATGGATTTGCAGAGGATCGCAAAGGGCAATTGGATTTTTTTCCTTCTTCGGAAGAGAATCGCTATGCCGATGAGCGACAACTCGAATTTCTGGACACCATTGACACTATATTGTTAGGACGTAAAACTTATGAATTGTTCGTGGACTATTGGCCGATGGCCACTACGGATAAGGAAATCATAGCCGACAAGTTGAACCAGACACCAAAGATGGTGTTTACGAATTCTCTGAAGAAAGCGCCGTGGGGGACATGGCCAGAGGCTGAGGTAATGTCAGGAGATGCGGTCGATGCCATCAGAAAGCTGAAACTACGCTCTGGAAAGGATATGATGCTTTGGGGTAGCATCTCGCTAACGCAGGCACTGATAAAAGCAGATTTGATTGATCTTTATAAGATCCGCCTTTGCCCAACGGTTGTTGGCGGCGGGAGGCCACTGTTCCCGGTGTTTGATCATTACAAATCGCTGAAACTGGTTGAACAGGGATCCTATGAAAATGGCCTGATTTACCTTTCCTATACGGCCGTATAAGAATCTGTAATAGTGGATGGATCACATACGCATCGGATCGGTATGCCGGGCGATGAGTCACCGGACGAAGTTGTCGTACAAGATTAGAATCGATTTTCTAAGTACCACACGGACGTCAATGTCGGCTTGTGGTTGGCAACCATTTGTGATCACGACAAATCCGAACTTCTTAGTCGGCTCAAAAAAAGATGGCTGAGTAAAGTCCGTAGGCAGAACCAGGGCGTGACAGGCCGGATATCAGTTTTCATGCACTACTTCCATCGTTCTCGGACTTCATATTTTGCGAGACGATCGCCGTTCGTCGGGTATTTCTGTTGAAAAAGTTATAGAATAGCGACCTACGTCACGGGTTGTTGAGCCCTTCAGAAATATTTTAGACGGCTGGTCGGCTTCTGCCCAACGTGGAAAGGCTTTTCTTCAAAAAAGGCCAAAAATATTGTGCAACATTTGTCCAAAATGCCCAGACCGTTTGTCTTCCAGCTATAAACAAACTTTTAATAGCATGGAAAGCAGATTGAAAATTTTCGAACACATGGCAGCCTTGAAACCGCTTTTCGGAGTGGCCGCCCACCTGAACAAATCAAACCTTGAAATCGGTCTTAGAGAGCTTGTTAGCTTCCGGGTATCTCAAATAAATGGCTGCGCCTATTGTCTCGACATGCATGCAAAGGATGCGCGTCATCATGGCGAAACCGAACAAAGATTGTATGCCCTGAGTGCGTGGCGGGAAACGCCGTTTTACACCGACCGTGAACGTGCGGCGCTTGCGTGGGCGGAGGCGGTAAACAAAGGACACGTTTCTGACGCGGTCTATGAAGCCGCGAAAACGCAATTTTCGGATACGGAGTTGGTCGACTTAACCGTGGCCGTAACCACAACCAGCACGTGGAACCGCCTGAACCTGGCATTCGGAAATGAGGTGGGTTCTTACCAGATAGGACAATTTGCCTAAGGCGTCCACCCATCTTTTAAAGTTTTCTATTTTTATTACCACATCGGAATAACTTATGAACGAATACCTATTGATCATTCACCGCGATCTTTCCAAGGAAGCGGCTCCATCACCTCAGCAGATGCAGGATCTAATCAAGCCCTTTCAGGAGTGGATTGGTGGAATAGCTGCGCAGAACAAGTTAGTTGTGCCGCCCAAGCGCCTGGATGTTAGCGGCAGGGTTGTGAAACAAAGTCTGGTTACCGACGGCCCGTATGCAGAAGTTAAGGAATCGGTGGGTGGGCTCATTGTGATACGCGCTAAGGACTACGACGAAGCAGTGGAGATAGCTAAAGGTTGTCCCATTCTCAATTGGGGCGCATCACTGGAAGTACGCCTGGCCGTTCCCAATCAATAGCCGATTATTTTCAGACCTTATTGCGCTATTTTAGTGCCTTCGCCTTAAATGGTGAGGGCATTAACGTTTTATGGAGCATTCCGACTTACTTCCCAATCTGTTTCGTTCGGAGTATCGTAACATTGTTTCGGTGCTCAGTTATTCTTTTGGCATTAAACACGTGGAGATTGCCGAAGACATTGTCAGCGATACCTTTTTGTCGGCCACTGAGGATTGGAGTATGGGAGACATCCCGGACAACCCAAGGGCATGGCTGTATGCCGTTGCCCGCAACAAGATCAAGAATTACCTGAGACGCCATGCACTTTTCGAGAAAACGATCTCCCGGGAAATAACGGGGGCGACCGAAACTACAGAAGAGCTTGAACTGGATTTCTCCGTGAAAAATATAGCCGACAGCCAACTGGCCATGATCTTTGCCATTTGCAATCCGACTAATTCATCGGAAGCCCAAATTGCGCTGGCATTGAACCTACTCTGCGGATTTGGCGTCCAGGAAATCGCGGACGCCTTTCTCACCAACAAGGAAGTGGTGTACAAGCGAATCAACCGCGCCAAGGAAAAGCTCAGGCAGGATGAGGTAGCGATCCGACAACCGCTGCCGGCGGAAATTCCCGAACGCCTATCTAATGTCCTGATGACATTGTATCTATTGTTCTCTGAAGGATACTACTCCATGTCACAGAACACAACCCTTCGGAGAGACTTTTGCGACGAGGCCATGCGTCTCAACATGCTACTGATCGACAACAAACTTACGGACACACCGGCAACAAAGGCGTTGTACGCGTTAATGTGTTTTCACGCGTCCCGGTTTGATGCGCGGCAAAATGAGCAGGGCGATAGTATTCTGTACGAGGACCAGGATGACGCGCGCTGGGACCAGTCGCTCATCACAAAGGGCAGTTACTTCCTGAACTTCGCTTCGGTCGGTGAAGAGGTCAGCCGCTTTCATCTCGAGGCGGGCATTGCCTATTGGCACACACACAAAGAGGATACGACCGAAAAGTGGAGTAAGATCCTTGGTTTGTACAATCACTTGCTGACGTTGGAATATTCTCCCGTGGCGGCGCTGAACAGAACCTTTGCACTTTCAAAGACGAGAGGCAAACAAATAGCTATTGTGGAAGCGGAGAAGTTGAAGCTGGAAGACAATCCGCATTATTTTAGTCTGCTGGGGCACTTGTACACAGGCATTGATAACATCCGTGCCCGTACGCATTTTGAAACGGCGTTAACGCTTGTTTCTTCGTCAGCAAATCGCACAACGATCCTGCGCAACATTGAGAAACTGGCAGCATCGTGTTAGTTTGGAAATGATGATTGCCCAGATGGTTTGAAGCGACCCCTCGAAAGAGGTACGCTGACTCATCCACCGTCTCCGTTTTTATCGCATACAAATTGACAAGTCACGTTTCTGTGTATCTTGGATATGCATGGCCAAGAAGTTTGAGTATACAACGCTGGCACACCGCTATACCGCGAGATATCCTTTGCTTACCTATCTCGGTACGCAAACAAACTTCTGGATCGTTGCCAATATTTTGCTGGTCACCATCACGCACCTTCAGGCGAGGGTGATTACGCACGCTTTTCATAACCCCATAGCGGTAAAATTTAGTACGCTCCTGCTCATCGCGATTGTGCTGGGCGTAGTGTATGGCGTCATCCTGGGCCTGACAGGCTATTACCTCGACAGAAATGTGGTGAGGAAGCAGGCGTTGGGAAAAGTGATCCTTTTCAAGACACTGATATCCCTGAGCGTCCAGGTTCTCATTCTCATTCTACTGAGATATGTCCTTATCGAGTTCTTGATTTCACCATCCCTTCGGGCAAATGGCATTGTGCTGAATGACCAATCGTGGAAAGCCCTGTTCACGCTGCTGGTGGTCTATTATTTTTTCATGACAGCCGTCATCAATTTTATCAATCAGATAAACAGGAAATATGGTCCGGGGATCCTCGTACCCTTGCTGTTAGGCAAGTATCGTGAGCCGCGGGAAGAGGACCGTATCTTCATGTTCATGGATTTGAAGTCGTCGACCACGACCGCCGAAGCGCTGGGACATTTGAAATACAGCGCGTTCATACGCGACTGCTTCGCCGACATCAATGATGTGTTGTATCCCTTCTATGCCCAGGTCTATCAGTACGTGGGCGATGAAATTGTGGTGACATGGCCTGAAAGTGAAGGCATTAGGAATCATTGTTGCATCGCATTTTTCTTTGCCTGCAAAGAGCAGTTTCAGGACCGCAGCCAGCACTATCTGGAAGCCTATGGCGTGCTGCCCGACTTCAAAGCAGGAGCTCATGCTGGCACGGTGACGGCCGTAGAGATCGGCGACGTGAAGCGCGATATTGCTTATCACGGCGACACCTTGAACACCGCCGCCAGGATCCAGGGTATTTGCAATACCTATGGAAAGAGTTTTCTGGTGTCAAAACGACTGTTGGACAAGGTAGGGCCGCATCCCTATATGAAGACGGAAGACCTGGGATTGCTTTCACTGAAAGGCAAAACAATCAAGGTCGCGGTGGCGAGTGTCGAATGGGTTGAAGCAATAGCCGTATGAAGGGTGTATCAAAATTCTGTGCGTCCTTCAAAAGGAAATCGACAATTTAGGACGAAATTCAAGTGAAACCTTTCAGCAATGATGCTGTCGTTCGTGACAGCCGTGACTATCATGACATGTTTATTTATGAAAAAGATATTAGTAGTTCTCTTCGTTCTGTTACCTGCGGCATGGCTGTTCGGCCAGCACGAACATGCAACACACCCGGGTGATGTAAAAGTAGATGCGCAACCTTTGCTGGCACAGGCACTCCGACTGAAAGATGCGCTTTCATTTCTGGGCAGTGGACTAAATAAAGACGACGAGGTGAAACTGGCCGAGTTGCAACACCAAACCCCGAGTGAACAAGTCACGAAAGCCATCCAGGCAATTCTGGATCCGTATTGCCTCGCCATCGTAAATATAAATCCAGAATCTCGCGTGAAATTGGACCGGGGATCTGCGCCGGCAAGGCTGATGCAAAACGGATGGACCAGTTTTCTCGTGAAAGTAGTTAACGATGCCGGCGCAACGGCGCAATTGAACCCGGAGAGCCCTAACGCGGCGAGACCCTTATTTGCCCCTTCGTATGATCCAAGAGTAAAAGAGGAAAATAAACTGTCGAAAGGTCAGGTAGCAAATCGATTTCTAGAGCTGGCGATCTATCGTAACCGTCCCTTGCTTCCGAACTTGTCCGGTTTGAAGCTGGAGTACGCCGTGCTTCAAATCTATAGCAAAGAGGCAGGCCAGCGTGAAATAGAACTGGGATTTAATATAGGACAGGGTACACAGGACATCGGGTTTCGAAACGCCATCGGCATTCTGTTCGACATAAAACCGTCGGTTCGCGTGAAGTTCAGCATAAAAGATGTTGATGGCTCACCCACGATGGCATCCTTTATCATACGTGATGGCGTAGAGCGCCTCCTGGAGGACAGTGTGATGAAGGTTGCCAAGGCGGACATTCGTCTGGTTTCCTCCCAAAGAGAGTTTGCACCCTTTTTTAACGGGGCGGCTGACTACAAGGTGCCAAAGCAGCTGGTCGGAATATATCCCCTTCCAGGCAGGCGAGTCGCGGCCTATGACGAGTATCCGGACTTTTTCTTTCAGCCCCAGGTCTATCGCGCTGATGGCGAACATGTTCAGCTTCCTCCTGGCACATACAACGTGACCTACACACGCGGACCGGAATATGTTCCTCAGGAGACTGAACTGGTAGTTCCGCCGACTGTGCAGGAAATGGAAGTGAGCTTTCAATTGAAGCGGTGGGTTGACATGCCGGCGCGCGGATGGTTCAGCTCCGACCATCACGTGCATGCCGCTGGCTGTATGCACTACGAAAGTCCTGAAGAGGGTGTAAAGCCGGGCGACATGTGGCGGCAATCCCTCGGCGAGAACGTGAATGTGTCCGTCGTCCTCGCTTGGGGGCCGAGCTGGTACTACCAAAAGCAGTTCTTCACCGGCAGGGACAACCCCTTGTCTACACGCACAAATATTCTCCGGCAGGATGTTGAAGTGTCCGGGTTTCCCTCTTCACACGCCGGTCACATCGTCTTGTTACGGTTAAAAGAAGATGACTACCTGGGAAAGCAAACCATCGAAGAATGGCCCAGCTGGACGCTTCCCGTGCTGCAGTGGGCGCAGGCGCAAGGCGGTATTACCGGCTATGCGCACTCGGGTTGGGGATTGGAACCCATCACGCCCACCCGGGAACTGCCGAACTACGTGGTTCCAAAGATGGATAACATTGGCGCCAACGAATTCATCGTCACGGTGACGCATCATGCTGTCGACTTTTACAGCGCCGGCGACACGCCTTTGCCCTGGGAATTGAACATGTGGTATCATACGCTCAACAGTGGCTTCACTACCAGGCTAAGCGGTGAGACTGACTTTCCCTGCATCTACGACGAACGCGTAGGCCTGGGACGAAGTTATTTTAAACCCCAAGGTCCGCTGACTTACGATAACTTTATTGCCAACATCAAGTCCGGCAGATCGTATGTTACTGAAGGGGGCTCGCACCTGGTTGACTTCTTCGTGAACGACACGGAAATGGGTTTAAAGGATAGCAGATTAATATTGAAGAAAGGTGGTACCGTGAAGGTTTCTGCCAAAGTCATAGCCAACCTTCCCGCGGTACAAACGGAAGCAGGCAAAAAAATTGCTCAAGCTAAATTGACTGAGCAGCCTTTTTGGCATATCGAAAGGTCACGCGTCGGAAATTCAAGAAACGTCGCCGTTGAACTCATTGTAAACGGAGTGCCCGTCGACACGGTGGTAGTAGCCGCAGACGCGCAATGGAAGGACATCCGGTTTGAGTACCCGATCACCCATTCATCCTGGCTGGCCCTGCGAATCCTTGGAAGCTCCCATACCAATCCCATTTTTGTCATAGTGGATGGCCGTCCGATCGCTGAAAAGCGGAGCGTAGAGTGGTGTATTCAGGCATTGGACCAGTGTTGGAAAATGAAGCAGGCCAACATCCGGCCAACCGAACGATCCGCTGCGAAAGATGCCTATGATCGTGCGCGCCGAACGTATGGAGACATACTCAAACAAGCTAACTAGTGCGCCGTAGCAGCATACCTGTACAGGTATGCTGCTATAGTCCATTGGTTCACTATGGCTTAGCCATGTGTTGTACGGTACGTTTATTTTTGCGATGGCACACTGGTACAGACGCCCTGCATCTATTCGCTTTTCAAAATATCGGCAGGATTGGTTCGCGCGACCTTCCGTGTTTGGAAAACGATCATGATCAATGCGATCAATAGCACTGCCAGTGCACCACTGATCATGTCGATGAAGCGTAAGGGTTCCGAATTTTCCATAGTTGGAAGCAAGACCATGTCGAAGAAAAGGTAAGTAGCGGGCAGCGCTATGCCGGCGGCGATGAGCAGCAACAGCAGGAAGTTCCGGCTCAACAGCACGAGTAGACCTGTCTCGCTGGCTCCATGTACTTTGCGAATGCTTACTTCCTTCATTCTTATCTCGGTTGTGAATATAACCATGCCCAGCAACCCAATGGAAGCTATACAGATGACCAGCGCCGACAGGAACCCACCCACCTTCACACTTGCTTTTATTCCTTTATAGCTGTCCGCGATTTGCTCACTGTAGAAGGTGGCCCCAAGAGGATGTACCGGATCGATTCGCTTCCAGATAGACTCTATTCGGGCATACGTAGCGGGCCAATCCGTTGATTCAATTTTCACATTGAGATATTGAGGCTGTTTGGAATAGCGCATCACGACTTCCTTGTTTACGTTGTCGTTGGGCTTCCCATATACAAAATCATTCAGGACCCCGACAATAGTCATGTTTTTGCGATTGATGGTGACCACCTCTCCAATAGACTTGTCCGCATCTCCCCCGGCAATGTTGAATCGTTTCAATGTCGCCTGATTGACGATCACCTCGGTTTCAAGTGAGTCGCTAACCTGGTAGTTGAAATTTCTTCCGGACATGAGCGTATAGTCATGAAGGGGGAGATAGTTTTCGTCGATTAGATTATAGTACACGCCTGCGGAATCTCCCGGGTTATTGGAATACTTCATGTTGGTAACCCAATATCCTCCAAGGCTGCTGATGAGCGCGGAGTGTGATATCTCCTTCACTTCGTGTAGCTCCTGTAGTTCTTTCTTAAGACGTTCTGCTTTGAGCCGGGCTCCGTCGTTTTCCTGCAGGTAGATATTCAACACATTGGCTGTCGAAAAACCGAGGTCATAGTGGAGGTAGTGCTTGTACTGGCGGTAAATGACGAGTGTGGCCGTGATGCCGATTATGGAAATACAATATTGAAACACGATTAGTGCCTTTCGCAGGGTGATGCCTTTAATAGCCGGCGCGGCACAGAAGTTCTTGAAGGCATGGATGGCACTGACACGTGCAAACGACATCGCCGGAGCCAGACCGGCAAGCACGCCAATGACGGTGGCAAATGCAACGAAGGCTATTATCAGCCGCGGGGAAAGCTGCAATACCAGGAGTTCCTGCAGTGATTCTTCCATGCCGATAAAATGGGGTCTTATGAAAAGAAATATCAGAAAAGAAGAGGCCAGGGCCAGCAACGCAATGGCTACTGATTCGACGATGAATTGGCTGATCACTTGTCGTTTCATAGCGCCAATCGTTTTTCTGATTCCCACTTCTTTATTGCGTCTGAAGGCACGCGCCAGCGACAAATTCGTGTAGTTAAAACAAGCCGACAGCACTACCACGAACGACAACGCCAGGAACACACGCACAGGCGTTTGACCAACTATTGGACCGATCTGATTACTGAGATTTTCACCCGTCATAATATCATCGATTCGCTGCAGCTGCAATGAAACACTGAAGACTTTTGAATTCTTATTTTCCTGGGCGGAAAGCTTGTCGAAAGCTGGTTGAAAGGCTTTGATATCGGATGCTTCCTTCATCAACACATAAGTCCAGGTATCCCACATGCTGGTCCATTTCATAGCCTCTGCATTTTCCTGTTGTTGGCTCTCGAACGTCGAAAGGGAAGCGAGCATGTCAAACCTGAAATGAGAGAATTTGGGAACATCTTTCAACACGCCAGTCACGGTATAGGTCTCAGTGCCTTTGCGCACCACTTTTCCCAATACATCGATGTGACCAAATAGTTTTTTTGCAGCAGTTTCGGTTAGCACAATACGGTAAGGTTCCTGCAGGGCGGAAGCGGGATTGCCCAAAAGCAGATCGAAGGAGAACACATTGAAGAACGAGGCATTTGCCCACAAACCGCGAAGGGGGATGAATTTATTGTCGGCTTCCATGTCGCCAGAGAACTCGCGCCGCAGTATCGCGACATCTTCTGCGCCGCTGAAGGATTCTTTGATCGCCTTCGCAGCCCTGAGCGAACTGGAAGCATACAATTCGGAGTCATTATTTCCCTTGGGCTCATATTTACTGATCAATCGGTAGATGCGACTGTGCTTATCGTGGAACTTGTCGTACGAATACAGATCAGACAGCATCGCGATCATGAGCAATCCTACTGACATGCTCACGCCAAGACCGACGATATTAATAGTGGAGAATAGTTTGTTGCGCACTATGCTGCGGCCGGACGTCTTGATGTAGCTTGTAAACATTATCCAATGAATTAAGGCGTTAAAAGATGTTGGTTTCCGCAGCGTATAAGGACGCATAAACTTGATCACATCGATGATATAGATGAGACGCGCTCGTTTGATGCCCTTTGCTCTCACACGGCGTTGGAAATATTCATACAGGTCGCCTTGCAGGTCTTCAAGCAGCTCAGGCCGGCAATACCAGTTCAGCACCTTTTCGGCCCACCGTGGAGGCTTGATCTCTGACTCAGGCATAGTCAATATTAATTACGTAAATGTATGTAAAATAGTTTCTGAAAAAAATTCAAGCCTGATCGTCCGGTTTCGGGCGCACACATTTCGATTACGGTCAAGTGTTTGCGACATCATATGGTCAATGGTGACCCGTTGATAGCGTGAATCAGGAATTGGCCTCCTGGCCGGCGCGTTAATCCGCTGACCGTTTCGGTTCAGTTGTCGACGGATGTCAACCGGAAACGACGACATCCACTACGTTTTACAATTCCTTTACAACCTTCAACGGCTCAGGTCTTACCTTGTCTAGAACTATTTACTTTTCATAACCATCTCAATACGTTTGGTAAAGAATTTGCGTTGTCGATAGTATTACCATAACCGGATGCTTAAATTTCCGGTATTCAGGTCGGCGAGCGAATAAGCGTTATGGCACAATACGTTGTACTAAGAGATGGTGCCGACAACCGAGATTATTGACCCTGAGCGCATGACCTGTATGGAATCATGCCAGTGTTGCACGGATAGTGAGGGGAGCAAATAGTATAGCAGAGATTAATACGTGTCAGCCCGCAGCCCTGAGGTGGTCTGATCCCCAATAATATTCCTTATGAAGAAGAAAATTCTGATCGGCGCAGGCACGCTCGCGGCCCTGTTACTCGTATTCCTTCTCTTGCGCGAGCGTACAACGGCCAGCACCAACGACATCATCACGACGGTGAAACAGGGGCCATTTAAAGTCGAAATAGAAACGACCGGGGAACTGGAAGCCAAGAATTCAGTAAAGATCCTCGGCCCGACGCGCTTGCGGGAATTCGAGATCTGGCAGGTTGTAATTCAGAATATCGTCGACGAAGGCACCGTTGTGAAGAAGGGTGACTGGGTGGCCACACTTGACAAGTCGACCTTTCAAACCAAGTTTGTGGCTAAACAGATTGAGTTGGAGAAGGAGAATGCCAAATACATTCAGACGCAACTTGACACCACGCTGGTGTTGCGGGAAGCCCGCGATCAGTTGATCAACCTGAAATACGCCGTGGAGGAAAAGCGCATTGTGCTTGAGCAATCCAAGTTCGAACCGCCGGCCACCATCAAGCAAGCGCAGATCGACGTAGAGAAAGCCAATCGCGAATTCGAGCAAGCGCGGGAGAATTACAAGATCAAACAGCGCCAAAACGTGGAGAAGATGCGGGAGCAATCCGCCGTATTCCGCAAGGTTCAGGACGAATTCAGCAACATGACCTCCGTGATGGAGGCGTTTACGATCAATGCGCCGGAGTCGGGTATGGTGATCTACACCAAGGGATGGGATGGCAAACCGATCAAGGCGGGCTCCCAGATACAGATGTGGGATCCTACGGTAGCTACGTTGCCTGATCTCACCAAGATGATGTCGAAGACGTACGTCAACGAGGTGGATGTACGCAAGGTGTTGCCTGGTCAAAAAGTAGAAGTAGGCCTCGATGCCTATCCGGACAAGAAGCTCACCGGCATAGTAGCGCGCGTGGCGAACGTAGGTGAACAGCGACCCAATTCGGATGCCAAGGTATTTGAGGTGGCCGTCGAGATCGACGGGACTGATCCTACGCTGCGTCCGGCGATGACTACGAGTAACAAGATCATCGCCAAGCAAATTGACCAGGCATTGTTCATTCCGCTGGAATCACTGCACAGTCATGCCGATTCAATCACCTTCGTTTACAAACGGAGTGGCATGAAAGCACAGAAGCAGGAGGTAGTGATAGGTGAGGCGAACAACAACGATGTGATTGTTGTGACGGGACTCGGCGACAAAGACGAGGTATATCTTTCAGTTCCTCCGGACATGGAAGATGATAACATCTCGTTGCTGAAAGAGCTGGATGGAAAACGGAAGAAGAAGGATCAGGATGGCGGTAAACCGGCCGTAAAAGTTTCTCCATCAGCAAGCCTGTCGCACCCATGAAGGCCTATCTTTCACCACGCGTCCTTTCCAATTTTTCGATCGCTTTTGATGCGGTTACGGCAAATAAGGTAAGGTCCCTGCTTACGGCCCTGGGAATCATCTTTGGCGTGGCGGCCGTGATTGCCATGCTGGCAATAGGTAATGGCGCGCAACGTGAGATCCTTGAGCAGATCAAGCTGGTGGGCGTTAACAACATCGTCATTAAGCCCATCGTCGAACAAAGGGAGGGAAAAATCGAAGAGGAAGTTGGAAAGAAGGAGCAAAAGAAATTTTCTCCTGGTCTGACCGTGCGTGACGTCAGAAGCATCGAATTAATCATCCCGGGTATCAGCAGCATAAGTCCTGAAGTGATCCTTGACACCTACGTTATAAGGGACGGCACGCGACGCTCCGCCAAGCTGGTGGGTGTGGAGTCCGCGTATTTCAGTCTATACAATTTCGAACTGGGTGAAGGCACATCCTTTAATGGAGAGCAGCAGCGGTTGGGTTCCAGCATCTGCATCATCGGGTATGCCATCAAGACGCGTTTTTTTCCGGTGGAAGACCCCATCGGCAAGAGCATCAAGGTTGGCCAGCACTGGCTAAGGATCATTGGTGTGCTAAAGGAGCGGCCAGTGTCCACGTCCAGTATCAGCAAACTGGGTATCCGCGACTTCAACATGGATATCTATGTGCCGCTCAGAACGATGATCATCCGCTACCGCGACCGTGATAAGATTACCGCGGAACAGCTGCGACTGGCCACCATGCGAAGCAACGGGCGGATAAGAGAAGCAACGCCAACGGCCGAGCAGGAAGCGGAGCGGAAGAATTACCACCAGCTCGACAGGTTGGTTATCCAGGTTTCTACGACGGAGATGCTCACGCCGACGGCCGAGATCATTTCGCGGCTGCTTGAACGCAGGCATTATGGTGTAGTGGACTATGAAATCGAGATTCCTGAATTGTTACTGAAGCAGCAACAGCGCACCAACGACATCTTCAACTACGTGCTGGGTGCCATTGCGGGCATCTCGCTGCTGGTGGGTGGCATCGGTATCATGAACATCATGCTGGCGTCTGTGCTGGAGCGGATCAAGGAGATCGGCCTTCGGTTGTCCATTGGTGCGAAGAAGTCGGATGTGGTCCAGCAATTCCTGTTTGAGGCCGTGATGATCAGTGTGAGCGGCGGAATTATCGGGGTGCTGTTAGGCGTCACGTTGGCGTTTCTCGTCTCGAAGTTCGGCGACATTCCGACGGTGATCACCTTGCCCTCTATTGCCTTGTCGTTCGGGGTTGCCGCTACCGTGGGACTTATTTTCGGAATTGCCCCGGCGCGTCGTGCGGCAAGTCAGGACCCGATCACGTCGCTGCGATACGAATAAGTTGCGCGTTGCACACCAGACTAAGTCCAAACGAATAATAAGTTGCTGATGAAGAAAACGTTGCTGATTTGTTTAATGGCGCTTAGCCTAAGGGTTGCCGCGCAGAATACGTTTACCATCCAGGATGTCATTGCGCGATCGCAGGCGCAGTCCGTGTACGCGAAGTATGTCGAGACCAACCGGGAAGTCAGCTATTGGCAATACCGGAACTATCGAAGTAACTACAATCCGCAGATAAGACTGTCGAGCAGCACGAATTCCGGTGCCTTATATAACAACAGTTACAGCCGTATACTCCAACCCGATGGTTCTGTGCAGTACCTGCAAGTGAACCAGTTGAACCCGGGTATCAATGTCGGCCTGGAGCAACCGATTAGCTGGACCGGTGGTACGATCTCGGTGAATTCGACTTACAGCTTTTTCAAGGATATCCAGGATAGTTACCAGCAATGGAATGGTCAGGTCTTTAGCGTGAGGCTCACCCAGCCGATCTTTGCCTACAACCAGTATAAGTGGGATAAGCAAATAGAGCCGATCAGGTACGAAGAATCGAAGCGGGAATATGCGGAAGAAATGCAAGTGGTGGCATCCGAGGCGGTCGACCAGTTCTTCGAGGTGCTAAAGGCGCAGGTGAACCTGGAGATCGCGCAATACAACCTGGCTAATAATGATACGATCTACAAGATCGAGAACGGCCGTTACAATATTGGCACCACATCGCAGGACAAATTACTGCAAGTAGAACTGCAGTTGCTTCGATCCCGGCAGGATGTGGCGAAAGCGCAACTGGATCAGCAACGTTCAACGCTGCGGCTGCGCTCCTACATCGGGTTGCAATCCAATGAACCGTTTCAACTTGTTTTGCCGCAGGAGATCCCCACGGTAGTGGTGAATGAAGCTCAGGCGCTACAGCATGCACGCGAAACACGGTCGCAGTTTATCAGCTTCGAAAGGCGTCAAAATGAGGCGAATGCGGCGGTGGCGCGGGCGCGGGGCTCGCGTTATCAGGTGAGTCTCGACGGCGGATTCGGTCTGAATAGCGTGGGCAACGAATTCAGTGAATTGTATAATGACCAGGCACGCCAGCAGTACGTCGCTTTTACTTTCAGCATTCCCGTGGTAGACTGGGGCCGTCGCAAGGCGACCATGCAGACTGCGAATGCGCAAAAAAAATTGACCGACTTCGACGTGGAACGCCAACAGATTAACTTCGAACAGGAGGTCGTGATCCAGGTGAGGCTTTTTGAGACACTGAAACTGCAGATTGACATCACCCGCAAAGCAGATCAGGTGGCGTTTGAACGGTATAATGTCGCACAGAATCGCTACCTGATTGGCAAGATTGACATCACCAACCTGAGTATTGCGCTGACCGAGAAAGACGACGCGCGGCGGAGTTACGTGGAGGCGCTAAAGTCGTTCTGGGTTGAATATTTCAATCTCAGGCGGCTAACGCTATATGATTATGTGGAGCAAAAATACCTGTATAATCCCCTGGCGAAGGACTGAGGCCAAGGGTGCTCAGATGCCGGGTAGGACCGTCGGAATCGTTGACGGAAGGGTCAGGACCGTTCGTTTTGAGCAATACAAAAGCTTTGCGTTAGTGTAGCCAACGTGAAGTCAGCGCAGGTTGCGCTGAACTGCGGGACGTAAGCCGAGGCATCTGTTCCGCTTGACGGTTTGATAATCCGATACCTCCACACTACCTGAGGGGAGGTACCGGATTAATGACTTACCATCTTTTATTGAAACCGCCGCCGCCGCCGCTGCTGCGACCGCCGCCGCCACCAAAGCCACCGCCTCCACCACCACCACGGCTAAAGCCGCCGCTGCGGGGAGCATCGCTTTTCGGACGAGCTTCGTTAACGACAAGTTCCTTGCCCAGGAAGCTGAAACCATTCAGCTCGTCGATTGCTTGCTTGGCAGCATCGCTATCGACCATTTCCACGAATCCAAATCCGCGGCTGCGGTTGGTTTCCTTGTCAAGGATTATTTTCACCGACGATACTTCGCCATGTTGCTCGAATACTTCTCTCAATTCGTCTTCTGAGGCTTTGAAGGGAATGTTTGCTACGTAAATGTTCATGATTATTAAAGGTTGAAATTAATGATTGTTTTAGTTTGGTTCAGGCAATGGGCATAGACCTCATTTTAGATGCTGAAAGCGAAGTTCTTCTTTCTTTGAACGTTGTCGCGTCCGGAAGAGTTTGCATTCAGACGCCTTGAGAACGTGAAACCGGTGGGTATAGGTGGAAAAAAGAGCTGACGCCAGTGAACGGCAATCGACCTGTGTTACGTTGTTATTTTTTGTTGAATAGAGAACTGCCCTAATTTGTGGAATTAATAAGTAACTACAAATGGCAGGACCAGCGCAGTGAATTAAATTATCCGCAATTGATAATGCAAATGTACCGGATCCGAAAACAAATTCCTAACCGAGAACTGTCGGGGCGAATGATTCGGCAATTTGTGAGCTTTTTGCAGTGAAAAGCCATACCTTTGGAGCCTTGGTACGCAATCGTCCGCAGCGGAAACCGCATTCGTTAATTCCTCCCCGGACCCGGATCCGCAAGAAACGAAAGGGTTTCTAGAAGGCGATCCGGAGATTATTTGCGTATTTTCGTTTCGGACCAACGTTGTTTCGGCACCAGCTTAGATTTGTTTGCCATTGTGGTGCCTTTAAAAGTGATTTCGTGGCTATCATTTAAATTATCTATGTCAGAAACATTCAGTAAAAAGGAAAAAGAAAAAAAGAAGCAGCAGAAGAAAAAGGAGAAGGAGCAACGCAAGTCCGACAGGAAAGCGAACTCGAAATCCGGCCAGCCGTTAGAAGATATGTTGGCATATGTAGATGAGAACGGCAACATCTCGTCGAAGCCTCCCGACCTTAGCAAGAAGGTCGCGATCAATGAAAACGAAATTGTCATTGGGTCGAGGAATATCGAAGGAATGGAGGTCAACCCGATTAGAAAGGGCCGTGTCACCTATTTCAATACCGCGAAAGGCTACGGGTTTATCAAGGATCTCAGGACTCAGGAGAGCATTTTCGTGCACACAAACGCTTTGGAAACTCCCATTAAGGAGAATGACATGGTGTCATTCCACACGGAAAATAGCGTTAGAGGCCTGAACGCCGTACAGGTGAAGAAAGCGTAGATCGATAGTCCGAACGCTGAAATGGCTCCACGCCATTCAGGGGCTATTGGACGCAGCGCAAAAAAGCAGCCGTGGCGCCGTTGCACGACTGCTTCCCATTCACTTATCCTACCAGGAGATTTCTCTGCTACTGTACGCTCACCGAGGTTCGTATGACCTGCGGATACGGCATTTGTGAGGTAATCACCATGTCGAACGTTACGGTGCCCGACGCATTGGGCGTCGTGTAGGTCGCCTGGCGTGTCACCTCGGAATCTTTCGCATCAGACTGCGCGTCGAATGTCTGAATTGTCTCATAAGTCCCGCTTCCGATTTTCGCTTTCAATTCCACCATTCTCAGCAGGTCGGATGCGGGATTCACATAAGTGAGGGTTATGGTAATGTTCGAAGCCTTCGCTGGCTTCGAATTTGACGGGGTGATGGTCGCCACGGTAGTGGTGGTGGTACCTTTTTTCTGGTAGCCCGGCATGATCTCATTTTCGTCGCAGGCCTGGAACACGAGCCCTGCTACGAAAAGGGTGAGGGATATTTTCAGGGTTTTCATAATGATTTCTGTATTGGTAAAAGAACTATTCATCCCACCAGATCCGATCCAGCAAAGTAACTGACGGAACATTGTCGCTGTTGCGGGATGTTTCGGAATCCGGATAGATCAGGCGTCTGATATAGCTGCCATTCAGGTCCGGGTTGAGATTTGCTGGAATCGTCATGTCCTTGTATTGATAATCGAAGCGGCGTGCATCGTTCCAGGTTTCCGGACTTAAATAGAGGGCGACGTACTTTTCCTTCATGATCAGGGCCAGCGTGAGGTTGTCTTCGCCTACACTAACCGTTGCGTTGGTGATATAGGTGGTAATATCAACGGATTCAACACCGACCATACGCATATGGGCGTCTATTCCAGCGAGATAGGCGTCGTAAGCGCGCGATTTGTTCCCCGCTGCAAGGGCCGCTTCTGCTTCGATGAAGCGTGTTTCGGCGGCGGTGATGATCAATATGGGAGAAGTGTTTGCCGCGTAGTAGGTCTCACGCGAGATAACAGACCGGTCTCCACTGATATCGACGTTTGTGCCCCTGCCTTCGCCATTGGGGACACCGATAAATTCACCGTCGTCGGTGGCACTCATCAGGAAAGGCAATCGCGGATCCACCACGCCATAGGTGGTGCCATTCATGGCGTCGGCCAGTTGTTCAGAGATCCATCCGTCGAGAATGGCGCTTTCCTGATCGATGGCCACCTTAGCCCAGGGGTTGTAAACATCAAAGCCCTGGTCGGAATAAACGATCGCTCCGTTGTCAATGTTGAGGAGTATGCCGTTGTCGACCGCAGCCAGAACGTCGCTTGTACTCGCGTCGCCGGTGGCGGTGGCGTGTAGCAGGTAGCGGGCCTTGATTGAGTAGGCGAGTTTCTTCCATTTGTCCACGTCGCCTCCGTAGATGAAGTCGTCGGTTCCTGGCGCGAGCTCTGATGACGCCGCATTCAGATCAACCAGGGCATCGTCCAACAGGGACCTGAGCACATCGTACAAAGACTGGTCATCGTCGTAGACCGGTTTGAGGTACTCGCCGGTAAAGGCTTCCGAATAGGGAAGATCGCCCCAGAGGTCGATCGTTAAACCGAGGTTAACGGCCATGAGCACTTCTGCCGTGCCCTTGTAATGCGGAGCGTTCTGTTCGTCGGCGAGTGTCATGATGTCGCTCACATCGCTCATCATTCTATACAACTCCTGCCAGGTTTCGTCAAACGCCGTAGCGTCCTGTACATCCTTCGAGCCAAATGCGTTCGGTGAAGCGAGGTATTGAACGTAGTATGAGGTGATGTTGCCTACGCGCTGAATGTTGTCACCTGTGCGATACGAGGCATGCGCCATAAGCAAAGACATGGGCACCTCAGAAGGCTTATTCGGATTTTCGTTGATGTCGAGGTAATCGGAGCACGATACCAACAGGAGTGCTGCGATGATGCTGGTTAATTTAACTTTGATTTGGTTCATATTTCTACAGCGTTAAATTAAGCGTGAACAAAGTGCTCATGGTGGCTGGGATAAGTAAGCCCGGTGAAACCGGTCGCGTTGCCGCCTGCGCCGCCGCTAAAGGATTCTGGATCGAAGTTGATCCAGGGTGTCCACAGGATGATGTTGTTCACCGTAGCAGAAACTCCAATCGCTTTAAAGGGCGTCTTCTGCAGCCAGGTCTTGGGAAGTGAGTACGACAGACTGACGTTCCTCAGTTTGACAAAGGAGGCGTTCCGTACGAAATTCTCCGAAGTCGTCCGGAAGTACACCCGGTAGAACCCTTGTCCGTAGTCAACTCCGTCCGGTCCCAGGGCCTGACCCATAAATACTTCTTTTGTATTCGGTGTGCCATCGGCCATGACACCGTCGAATACGACCATGTCGTTCCGGTTCTCCGAGTAATAGAGCTTGCCAAATGCCGACAGGAAGTTGTGGAACTGATCGTACTGATCGATGCCCCATCGTGCATCGATGAGAAACGATAAGGTCACGCCATGATAGGTGAGCGTATTCCGGATGCCGCCGAGCCATTTCGGTTGCGCATTTCCCAAAACGAGTTGATCTGTATTGCGTACAGGGAATCCGTTGGCACCAATAACCAGGGGAAGGCCGTGGTCAAGATACCGCAGGTTCTCCGGGGTGTCACCTTCGTAGTATCGCTGGTAACTGGTACCATAAATATTGCCATAGGCATCACCTTCCTTCAACTTCATGGTAACCGTGCTGCCGCTGTATCCAAACTGCGTAGAGATGGGGAACTCATCTAGGCCTTCTGCAATGTCTGCCACCCGGTTGCGGTTTCGGGTAAAATTCACGAGCACATCCCAACGAAAGTTGGTGGTTCGAACGGGGTTACCCGTCAAGACAAGTTCGATTCCCTTGTTTTCAATCTCTCCCACGTTGGTTACGATGGTGGGGTAGCCTGCGGCCTCAGATACCGGAACACGGAAGATCTGATCGCGGCTGTTTGACTTGTACCAGGCAAACTCGATTCCGAGTCGGTTCTCAAAGAACTTGAGTTCGGCTCCCAGATCGATGGTGGTTGTACGCTCCGGTCGCAGGTCATTGCTGCCGCGAACATCGTCACGGGTGAAACCCAGCTGGCCGTTTATCGGAAAACCGAGGCTGTTGGCGTATACCGTAGACGTTAGGTATGGATCGGTGTCTTTTCCGACTTCGCCATAGGAGGCTCTCAATTTGCCAAAACTGATCTGTTCTGGCAGATTGGCGATCTCACTGAAAATAAAACTCAGGTTGTAGGAAGGGTAGAAGAACGAGTTGTTGCCTTTGGGAAGCGTGGAGGTCCAGTCGTTCCTTCCGGTGATGTTCAGGTACAACCAATCTTTGTAGTTGAGCATCAGGTCGCCGTATGCGCCGATGAGTCTGCGCTTTCTCAGTTCCTGATAATACAGCAGTTGCTTCGCGTTGCTGAAGGCAAAGAACTGGGGAATTTCAAACTCCTGCCCGGTCACTATCGAAGACCGTCGATCTTCCTGGAACAACTCCTGGCCTAGGCGCAGGGTCGCCGTGAAATCGGTTCCAAACCCCTTCTTGAATTCTGCAAACACGTTGGAATTGAGGATTCGGCTGTTGATCTGGGTATCTTCTATATAGCCTGTTGCACTAATCGGAAACTCATCCGTTGCTGAACGCGGGCCCGGTGCAATCTCCTGACGATAATCGGAATAGAAGTCGGTACCCAGGCGATAGTTCAGACTGAACCATTCAACGGGTTTATACGAGAGGAGAATATTGCCCAGTACGCGATCGACCCTGTCTTCGTATTTGCTGTATTTTGCTGTATACAGCGGATTGTCCGACAAACCCTGGTAGTTTTGGTATCCATCTTCATCTTCGAAGTTGCGTACGTCACGTGTCACCGGGTAATACATGAGATTCTCCATGAACCGGTCATGCGGAACGCGGTTACCTCCGGAGTTGGTATAGTTCATCGATACCGTGGCGGTAAACTTGTCGTTGAAGTTCAGGGAGCCCGAGACTTTGGCAACCGTCCGTTTCCACGTACTGTAGGGAATCACCCCTTGCTGATCGGTATTACCCACTGCCGCGTAGAACGTAGCGATCTTGTTGCCACCGGAAACGCTGATGTGGTTGTCGAACGTCTTACCCGTTTGCATGGCGTTCTTCACGTTGTCGTAGTAGCGATACTCCGGATCGACCACGTTGGCCACACTGATCGGCGCACCCCAGGCTGGAAAGATATCTTCAGGATTGTATTGCCCGTTAGAACCCTGACCGTACTTATCCTGGAATGAAGGATACTTGTTGATTTGGTCCATGCCGAACGTGCTGCTCGCATTGATTTGCAGCTGGCCGGCGATACCCTTCTTGGTTGAGATAACGATGGCGCCGTTGGCGGCGCGTACGCCATACAACGCGGTGGCTGCTGCACCCTTAAGAACCGTAAGCGATTCAATATCATTGGGGTTGATGTCCATGGCACGGTTGCTCAATCCGCGGGGCGTATTTTCAGTGGCGCCGCTGGCTGTTTCATAGGTACTGTTGTCGATAGGAATACCATCCACCACAAACAACGGCTGGTTGTTTGCCGTAGGATCGAGCGAAGTGATCCCCCTTACCAGTATCCGGGAACTCATGCCCGGTGCGCCGCCGGAGCTGGTGATCTGCACGCCGGCCACCTGTCCTTGTAAGGCATTCACGACGTTGGTCTGCCGCATCTGTATGAGTGATGAACCATCTACTTTTTGTGCGGAGTACCCGATAGACTGTTTTTGCTGTTCGATGCCGAAGGAGGTGACCACCACCTCATCTAACTGTGTGATGTCCGGCTCCATAGCCACGTCGACCACATTGCGCTGACCGACTTCTGCTTCGACAGTCTGGAATCCGATAAACGAGTAGACCAGCGTGGCGGACCCGGTTTCCGTATCCAGGGTGTATTTGCCGTCGGCATCCGTCATCGTTCCCGTCTGCGTACCTTTCACGACAATGCTTACGCCCGGCAAGGGCTCATTAGCAGAAGTGCTGGTCACCGTTCCTGTGACCGTGAAGGCGGGTAGCGCTTCCGTTACTGACTGAGAAACAGCTGATGAGACTCCCGTGCCTACGCGCTCGATGAGTATCATTTCGTTCATCTCGCGATAGGTTAGCGTTGTGTTTTCCAGCAGTAACGTGAGTGTATTTGCCAGCGAGCGTGTACCGCTTTCAAGGGTTAACCCGGTCACCTTTTTAACCTCCTGGTTGCGGTACATGAAGCGGTACGAGGTGCGCTTTTCGATCTGCTTGAGAGCACGTTCCAGCGATTCACCTTTAAGCTCAAGGGTAACCTGAACACTATCGAGCCGTTGACCTTTGCTGTGGGTGGCAAAGAGCCGCGGAATCGCAGACGCGATTAGGATCAGGACAAGAATAACGATGCGCATGAACTGCGGGAGACGCCGTTCAAGGATTGGCCATGCCAGCCGCACTGCCGGACGGTGGGGCGAACGCGGCGCATGAAAAAGTGATGACTTCATTTTCGGTGGTTAATGATTTAGGTTAGCGATTATTCGAACACTTCAATCAAAGGGCAGACGCGCCAGGCGCACGTCAGGAATCAGGTCATTCACGTTGCTGGTAGAATTTTTCATTCGGCTTATTGTTTAGGTTATTTGAATCATGTTGTCTGGTCGCCGTGGATAACAATTCTTGATTCCGGGCCGGCAACGCTGACATTTTTGTCGTCGTGCCGTCCCTTTCAGCACCCAGGCCCTTCAATAACGAATTCACCTGGACCGGCCTGACGATAATTTGCGTGGTTGAAAGCACAGATTACCTCCAGTACCTTAATAAAACTTTCACCTTCAATGAACGTTGCTGTAAACCTGCATTGAGAAGCGTGTTCGTTGGCGAAGTGCATCTTGATGCCGAAGCGTTCCGAGAGTCGTGTAGCGGCTTCCGCAAAGGTTACATCATCGAAATGGATATCTTGTCTTGTCCAGGCCATGGTTGAGTCGCTCCTGATGGCCTGCTGCGCGGACACACGGCGTTGTTTGTCGAATGTGATTTGCTGATCCTTTGTTAACGTGCCAATCACGCGCTGCTGATCGGCGACCTCAACTTTGCCCCGACTCACGACAACGGTAATATTGGCATCAGCCTCGTAGGCCCTGATCACGAACGCCGTTCCCAACACGCGTGTTTGCAACACGCCCGTGTTTACCACGAACGGTTTCGTCGGATCGTGAACAATATCAAAGTATCCTTCACCCACGAGCGTGACTGATCTGGCAGATTCACCGTCGAATGTTTTAGGGAACACGAGTTCGCTTCCAGCTTTCAGCAACACCGTGCTGCCATCGGGCAGGACCAGCGCTTTAGGCTCCTGGCTAATCTTGATGGCTGACTGAGCATTAGCCATATCGTTGTATATAGGGCGCGCATCATAATAGTATGCGGCTGATCCGGCCAGAATGAGACCAATAAAGACAGCGGCGACGCGATACATGGCGCGCCAGGGATTACTGGGGCGTACGGCCATGATGGTGCGGAGCATGGCATCGGCCATGTGTGGCTCCAGCGAATCCGTTGCAGGCTCGCGCTCCCAGAGTTCGGCCATGAGGGTGTCAAGCTCCTGTCGATTCGCTGGATCAGCTATGTGTTGCATAAGCTCACGTCGTTCGTTGGACGTGAGGGTTCCTTGCGTATGAAGTACGAAGAGGTCGCGTAGTCGGCTGTGGTTCTTTGGCATGTCTCACGTATGACACGCGAGGCTCCTCAAAGGAGTAGTCACGCCAAAAGTTTTTATAATAGTTGCGAAAATATCCCCCCAATCACAGCAAGGATCAGGCGACCCAGCTGCAGCCGGATCGTGCGCAACGCCTGCTGCATATGCGTCTTCACGGTCAGTCGTGAGATGTTAAGGAGGGTCGCGGCCTCCTGATACTTGAGCCCTTGTAGCTGGCATAAGTGAAATACGCGCCTTTGTTGCCGCGGGAGCGCATCGATTACGCGACGGAGTAATTGCTTGCGTTCGCTGAAGCCATCATCTTCCTCGGATTGAGGTGCCTCTCTGAGTTCGCGGTAGAAGGTCGTCCTGACCTGCGCCTCGAGCGCCTGGCGTCGAAGCATGTTGTAGACGTGATTGCGAACAATAGTGAATATGAAGGCATCGAAATTTTCAACGGACTTCAATGATTCTCGCTTCAGCCAGATCTTCATGAATACGTCCTGCACCGATTCCTGTCCAATGCTTTCGGATCGTGTGAGGCGCGTGGCAAAAGAATTGACCCTGTGACAATAGGCATTAAAAAGCACCTTGAAGGCGTCTTGGTCACCTTCAGAAACCCGGAATAGTAGCGGCCTGATGTCGAGCTTCTTGTTCATACTAAGGTTCAGGATAAACACAACATAGGAAAAAGTGAGGAATGAAAAAAGCAAAAATCCTTCTGACTGCCGGTTGGATCAGTTGTCGAAGTATTGTGAGCCTTGTCGAAATACCCTGTTTGCTTAGTACTCCCGAGACTATTTTAGCCTATTGCAACACTGCCTCCTTTGATGCTTTCTTCCCCCTGTTGTCGCCTGCAAGCGCGCGCAACCGATTTCGAATTCATTACTCCAAGCATACATATAATCTACTTTCATGAATAAGAATGCACTCGCTGTGTCGGTCAAGTACGGAGTACGGCTCGGCATCTTAATGGTTCTTTCAAATTTTGTTATCGTGAACCTGAGCCTCTCTTCAGGCCCCGGCATCATGACCTTTCTCGGCATCGGTCTGCTGTGGATCGCCAAGCTGGGAATTCTGGCAAGAAGTCACTACGAATTCAACGAGAAGAACAATGATTTCATTTCGTTCAAGGATGCCATTTTCATAGGGCTGATCGTACTGGGCATTTCGAGTGCGATGTCAGTTACCTCTACGTTCATTAATTACCAGTTTATTATCAAGCAAGAATTGGACACGGCGTGGAGAATCGGAGAAGGAAGCAATGTCTCAGCGACAAAAATAATTCTTTTAGGCGCGCTGAGCAGTATCGCAGTAGATGTGATCGTCCTGTTTTTCATTATTACCATGGAGGCTCTTTGGAAGATCTTTAAGAAGGCAGGTAAAGAAGGATGGGCATCGCTGGTACCGATCTACAACACGATCACTATGCTTGATATCGTCGGAAAGCCGGCGGTCTGGTTCTTGCTCATGTTTATTCCCATTGTGAATGTCGTTCTCGGGATATGGGTGGTGAACCTACTGGCGAAGCGCTTTGGAAAGAGCGAGTCTTATACGATCGGACTTTTGCTATTGCCTTTCGTGTTCTATCCGCTCCTGGGACTCAGCGAACAACAAATGATACCCTACGGGGAAGAATAACCTTGTCATTCCTGACCTCTCAGAACGACACAATTCCAATAAAGCTTATAGTCATACAGACTATAAGCTTTATTGTTTTCAGGCAATGACAAGTGATGCTTTTTTTACGTTCGCTGAATGTCGTCAACTTTCCCGGAGGTCACACGTTAATGCATCAAATGGCAGGATGTTCTTTCATCCTTACGCTTCATGACGACAGATATCATAGAATTGCACAACTTCATCGTTTTGATCGAGGAGTCCAGAGCCCCGAAAACGTTCACACAAAAATGTGCGATCGATACCGATGTGGTAGGCTTTGCCTTCTATGGTTCGGGAAATGTGGAACTGGAAATCAAACACAACGATCAAACGAAGTATGTCACCAACACAACGGGCATGGCCATTTCGTTTTACGGAAACCACAAGGTGGAATTTTCCCATAAGATAGCGCCCGATAAGCCCTTACAATCCATCAGCGTCTTTGCGAAAATCAAGCATCTGCATACTCTGCCGGAGTCCGAGCAGCAGATCTTTGAAGAACAACTTCCTCAACTATTGCATCCACAGGAGAATTTCGTCAAAGGCCCGTCTTTTTATATGAACCTCGATATGCAGCATGCTGTGCAAAAGGTATTCAGTACCCGTTATTCTGGTAATACGCGGCTTTTATTCTTAAAGAGTCAGGTGAACGAGTTGCTCGCGCATTTCTTTGCTCGGTTATTGGTCGGGCAGGAATCCGACGTGCTTGATTCCGATAAGTTGTTCCAGGCGAAGGAGATCATCGCGAACAACATCGCCAAACCCCCGTCGTTAACGGAGCTTTCAAAGCTGATTGGACTGAACAACAATAAGCTGAAGAAAAATTTCAAGGAACTGTTCGGACTTCCGGTGTTCAAGTATCTTCAGGAGGAAAGGCTTAAGAAGGCCTATGAACTGTTGTGCCATAATGAATTGAGTGTCCAGGAGACGGCCTGGTATGTAGGATACGAAAGCTTGAGTTCTTTTTCGAATGCTTTTCAGAAGAAGTTCGGCATGAGGCCTAATGAACTGAAGCAACAGTTCCTTTCAAACAAATCATAGTTCTTTCAAGACAAATGCGGGAGTGAATGGCAGCGCATTTTTGTGCTCATCAATTCATCCATCAGCAACCATATGAAAGAACAAAGAATTTTCGTCACAGGCGGAACGGGAAAGACAGGCAGGCGGGTAGTAGAGCGACTGCAACAGTCAGGTCATCGTAATATTCGCGTGGGTTCCAGGAGCCATCAACCGGCGTTCGACTGGGAGAATGCAGCGACTTGGGAAGAAGCCATCGCAGGAATTGACACGGTCTATATCACCTATCAACCCGACCTTGCCGTGCCGGGTGCGTCGGAAGTGATTGCCGCGTTTACGGCACTGGCGTCTTTGCGGGGTGTAACAAAAATGGTGTTGCTTTCCGGCAGGGGGGAAAAGGAGGCGCAGCTATGCGAGGAGGTTGTTAAGGCAAGAGCCGAAAACTGGACCATCGTGCGGGCAAGCTGGTTTAGTCAGAACTTCAGTGAAAGTATTTTTCTGGAGCCGATCCTGGCTGGTCATGTCGCGCTGCCGAGGGCGTCGGCACTGGAGCCATTCACCGATGCCGACGATATAGCCGACGTCGTAGTAAAGTGTCTGTTGGAAGATGAGCACCACGGCCAAACATACGAGCTTACCGGCCCGAGGCTGCTATCGTTCGAACAGGCCATTCACGAGATCGCCGCCGCCACGGGCAGAAGCATTGCCTTTCAGCCGCTCTCGTTGGATCAATATGACGAGATGTTGCGCTCGTATCAGGTGCCGGAAGGTCACATCTGGTTGGTTAACTACCTTTTCACAGAAGTGTTGGATGGCCGAAACTCAAGTATTACGACCGACATAGAACGGTTGCTTGGTAGAAAAGCCAGAGACTTCTCGGCCTATGTTGCCGACACGGCTAAACGAGGTCAATGGGATACTGCCCACTTAACTTCCATTTGACGATGACTGCGTCAAAGCGATGTTTGGCAGAGACCATCGGTTAACTGCTGGTAACTACCACCTTCACGGTACTGCTTTATTCCCGGCGTGAAAAATTCTTTGACGCCGCAAGCAGTGGTTCTCGCGACGTTGATGTATTCAACAACCCGGTCATTGAGCCGTCCATCCTGCGTCTATCGGCAGGGTTGCACCCGTGATCGCCGCCGCCTCATCGGAGGCGAGAAACAGACATAGCGCGGCGACGCTTTCTGCCGGGATGAATTCTTTGATGGCGTGTTTTTGAAGGAAGAAATCATGGGCAATTTGCTCTTGGGGAATCCCCTGTTGCTTCGAAAGATCGTTGATTTGTTTCGCGACGAGGGGCGTATTGACGTAGCCGGGACAAACAGCATTACAGGTAATACCATAAGGGGCGCCCTCTAATGCTGCAGACTTGGTGAGCCCGACCAGCCCGTGCTTTGACGATACGTAGGCGCTCTTGAGGGGAGACGCAACCAGGCCATGAGCGGAAGCCATATTTATAATACGCCCAAACCGTTGCTGTTTCATGGCAGGCCACACGGCCTGGATGAGATGAAAGGGAGCCATGAGATTTACCTGGATGATTTCTTCCCATTTGCCGGATGGGAAATCTTCAATGGTAGCGACGTGCTGAATGCCTGCGTTGTTGATCAGTACATCAATGCGGCCCCAGTGTGATAGGATATCGGATACCCAACTTTGCAGCGACGCCGGGTCGAGCATATTAGCGTCGGAGAAGAGGTATTCTACAGGGAACTCTCGCGCAACGTTCGCGGCAATATCGGCGCCGTTATTTTCGAGACCATTGAATGCCAGGTTGAATCCTTTGCTGGCAAACCGGCGGGCGATGGCAAGTCCGATACCGCTCGTACTGCCGGTAATGATGGCGGTCTTTTGCATGCGTTGAATGTAACAATTGAATGGCAGTTGTTTACCATTTTTTCACCTCACCGACAGGTTATGAGTTGACCAGGTGCTGGCCGTTCGTTAACGGGTCGCTTTACGAAATACATACAACACCGTCAGCGCGAGCAAAACGCACATCGCTGAGCTTATTATCGCCATTGTTTCTATAGAATGGATAAATGAATATTCGGCCACTTCTTTCAATGACGTTCCGATGTCTCTCGGTAGTTTGGCCGACACGGCCATGGCACCACCGATTGTACTGACGGCGTTTTCTCTGTCTTCCCCGCTCAGACCCAACGGCAAGTCACTCGTCATGCGCAGTTTGTAGATCGCGGCGCCGATGCTTCCTAGCACCGCAATACCGAGTGCCCCGCCAAGTTCAGAGCTGGTCTCCGAAAGCGCGCCCGCGGTGCCTGCGCGTTCCGGTGGAACGGCGCTTAGGATCATGTCGGTGATCAACGTGAAGAGCGGTGCGAGACCAAACGAAAACAGGATAGAGCTGCCGACGATTGCCGTAAGCCCCAGGCTGCTTACCCGGGCAAGCACAACAAAGCCGAGTGCAGCCAGCAATAGTCCGAATGCCATAATTGTCGTCTTTTTAAAATGATTGGCAATCTTTGGAGTAACCACCGAACCAACAATAAAACCCAACGACCAGGGTAACGTCCACAATCCGGCTACGAGTGGAGAAAGCCCGAGAACCAGTTGCAGATACTGCGAAATAAAAATGTAGCACCCAAATGTCGTGAAGATGCTTAGTGTATTCATAGACAACAAGAGGCCAAATGACGACGATCGCTTGAAGAGATTAAGATCGATCAATGGGTCCTTCAATTTTCTCTGACGTTTGATAAATAGCCAACCGAGAATAAGGCCCGTGACGACAAAGGTCGAGGCGGTAAGATTAATGCCCTGCTCGGCCGTTAGTTTAAAACCGAGAATGACGGAAAGAATGGCTGCCAGGGAGAGCAAAGCGCTGGCGAAGTCCAGCCTGCCAGCATTTGGATTTTTGAATTCGGGAAGGAATTTCGGTCCCACGGCCAGCAATAGCAGCATGACTGGCACATTGGCCAGGAAGATCGAGCTCCAGTGAAAATACTGCAGCAACAACCCGCCGACCAATGGGCCTATGGCGCCGCCTACAGAGTAAGCCGTTATCCACATACCGATGGCGAATGTTCGCTGTTTCTCATCGTGAAACATGTTGCGTATGAGTGACAATGTGGATGGCGCTACCGTTGCGCCGGCCACTCCCAGCACTGCCCGACTCAGGATCAGCAGTTCGGCCGAACGCACGGATGCTGCGAACACCGAAGCCACACCAAACGCAGCCGCCCCGATAAGCAGCAGCTTTCGCCTTCCAATGCGATCACCCAAGGTTCCCATGGTGATCAGCATTCCCGCCACCATGAATCCATAAATGTCGATGATCCAGAGAAGCTCTGTTCCGCTCGGCTTTAACTCTTCACTGATTGTGGGAATTGCCAGATTGAGCACGGTCAGGTCCATGGAATATAACAGGCAGGGGAGGGCGATGACAACCAGGCCGATCCATTCTTTCCGACCTGCCTTTGAAGTCTCTTGTTGTATGTTGTCCGCTGGTTCAATCATGAATGCTGTGGGTTGGCGAGCTCAAAAATGGCTAATCGCGTAGGATTACCATGTGCCTGATTACGACATTCTGGCGGGTGGATTGCGCATTCTGCAGATCGAGTTAACGACGTTCGCCGATCTGCTGGCGCCACATGGCAAAGTACAAGCCCTTTTGTTGCAATAGCTCCTCATGCTTTCCCGTCTCTGTGATCTTGCCTTTTTCCAACACGTAAATCAAATCGGCATGCATGATAGTGGACAGCCGGTGTGCAATCATGATGGTGATTTGCTCACGGTCTGCAGATATCCTTCTGATGGTGTTTGTGATTTCCTCTTCGGTTATAGAGTCAAGCGCTGAAGTGGCTTCATCGAAGATAAGCATGCGCGGATGGCGCACGAGCGCGCGTGCAATCGATAGACGCTGCTTCTCGCCACCAGATAGTTTTATGCCTCCCTCACCGAGCACAGCATCCAATCCCAGGGGTGATCGCCGAATGATGTTAGAAGCAGCGGCCTTTTCCATGGCTTCTATAAGTTCGATGTCCGTGGCGTCCGGTCTTACGAGCCTGAGATTTTCACGAATGGTTCCCGCAAACAGCTGTGTATCTTGCGTGACAAAACCCATTTGTCGGCGTAGGGGATTGTAGCGCAGCCTACTCGAGCGCGCGTCGTTAAAATAAATGCCACCGCTAACCGGGCGATACAATCCGACGAGCAGTTTCAGCAAGGTTGATTTTCCTGACCCTGAAGGCCCTACGAAAGCGATTGTTTCGCCGCGGCGTACTTCGAATGACAAATCATCTACGGCGTTGCTAGTAGCCGTGGCGTGGCGAAAGATGACCCGGTCGAAGCGAATGGTCCGGATGTCACCAACCTCCAGCGGGTCGGGCGGTCGTTGTTCAATGGGTCGCTGCATGAGATGATCGAAAGTGGTTAGTGATGTCTCCACTTCGCGATACTGTACAATGATGTTTCCAAGATCCTGCAATGGCCCGAAGATGGCGGTGGAAATAAACTGCATAGCAATCAATTCTCCTGTCGACAATTGACCCCGGAAGATCAGCCATAACAACATGAAGAGAACCGACTGTTTCAACAGACTCAGCGCTGCGCCTTGCGAAAATGACAGGATACTTACTCTCCTGGCTTTTTCCATTTCCATGGCGTATATGTGTTCGGTCATATCGCTAAGCCTTCTGATTTCAGGAAAAGTGAGCCCCAGGCTCTTCACTAATTCAATGTTTCGCAGACTTTCAGTAATAGTACCGCTTAGCTTATTCGTCTGCCGGTTGATCGTGCGTTGGATCTTTTTGATGCGATTCGAAAGAAGACCCGTTAAGGTACCAAGCAACAGTATTCCGACCAGGAAAATGGGAATGATGAGGCCACTTCTCGTGATGCTGTACCAAATGAGAAACCCGATTCCGACAAATGAAGAAAATACTACGTTTACAAACGAGTTGACGAATCTTTCGGTGTCAGTCTTCACCTTTTGAAGGATCGATACGGTTTCACCACTGCGACTGTCTTCGAACTCCTGGAAGGACAAACGCAAAGTCTGACGGAGGCCGTCAGTGAATATCTGTTTCCCAAAGCAGGCAACAATCTCCTTCGAGAAAAAGTCTTGTGTGGCCTTCGCCAGTCGCGAAAGAAGCGCTATTCCGAGTGCCACGGCAAGCCAGAGACTTACTTCGCGCAGCACGTGGCCATCGGGATTTTTTATCACACGGATGCCATAGCGGTCTACGATCTTTCCGAAGATAATGGGATCGATCAGGGTGAGTAATTGCGCTACCGAGGCAAATGCCAACGCCAGGGCCATGCGTGCCCTTTGGGGTTTGAGATATCTCCAGAGCGTTTTCATGCAGCCATATCCAATAAGACTCGAAACCGGTAACAAAGCCACCTACCTCTTCGTCAGCAACAGAACGTCCCTGTCGAAAACATGTGCACTACAATGATAAAGCTTTAAACTTTGAACTACCGTGTCACCCTATTAACTTGTGGCTTCTAATGTAGCCACTTAAGTTAAAATGATATGAAAGCTATTTTAATATTGGGCTTATGCTTCTGCGCAATAGTCGTGCAGGCCCAGACTTCGAAAGAGTTGATCGGCAAGTGGAAGCTTGTAAAAGAAACTAAAAACGGTAAGGACAAAGAGATCAAAGAAGATACCTACCAGGTGTTCAAGGAGGGTGGCGAGTTTCAGGGCGTCGTCGGAAAAAAGTCAAGAAAGGGAAAATGGAGTCTCTCGGGCGACAATAAGGAACTTACGGTCAAGATAAGCATTGTTACCGTGCCGTTTAAAGTGGAATATTTTGACGCGCAGAGACGCGTAATCAGCAGCGAATCCACCGGCACGCTTGAGTATGAAAAGGTCCCTGAATAATACCCGGTAAGGTCAGCTTTCGTGGCGTCGTCACGAGACACGATCCACAACAAAAGCAAACAATATGGAATTGGGCATTGGTATGTTCGGCGACAATCACTACAGCGACAAAGGAGAGGTTCAGCCCGCCGGCGCCCGTTTACGCGAGTTGATAGAGGAGATAAAGCTGATGGACGAGGTAGGCATCGACTTCTTCGGTATCGGTGAACACCATCGTCCTGACTACGCCGTTTCGGTACCTGAGGTCGTGTTGGCGGCCGCTGCTTCTGTTACGAAAAATATTAAGCTCGGCAGTGCCGTGAGCGTGCTGAGCTCATCGGATCCAGTGAGATTATATCAGGGCTTTGCTACGGTTGATCAGATAAGCAACGGACGTGCTGAACTCATGGCCGGACGCGGAAGCTTCGTTGAATCGTTTCCGTTGTTTGGCTACAATCTCAACGACTACAATGCCCTCTTCGAGGAGAAGCTCGAATTGTTGCTGAAGATCAACCAGTCGGAACGCGTTACGTGGAATGGCAAGTTCCGCGCACCCTTGCAGGATCAGCAAGTGTTGCCACGTGCGATGAATAATAAATTGAATGTCTGGGTCGCGGTTGGCGGAACGCCCGAATCGGTTGTGCGCGCAGCACGCCTGGGTTTGCCGGTTATGTTTGCCATTATCGGCGGAAACCCGACTCAATTTCAACCCCTGTTCAAGTATTATAAGGAATTGTACGAGCAGTACGGTCACAGCATGGATGCCTTTCAGGTGGGCGTGCACATGCACAGTTTCTTCGGTGAGGAGAGCCAGCAAACGGCTGATATTTATTATCCTGTTTACGCGGCGCAGATGACACGGGTGGGCAGCAGCCGCGGATGGCCCCCTTACAATCGCCAACAATTCGAATTTGGACGAAGCAAAGAAGGTGCCTACCTCATCGGCGACACCAGCGAGGTTGTTGACAAGATTCTCCACATGCACGAACTGTTCGGGCTCACGCGGTTCTCGGCTCATATGGACGTAGGTGGTCCCTCGCACCAGCTATTGATGAAGTCAATTGAGATTTATGGAACCAAAATAGCCCCCAAGGGTCGCCAGGCCCTGGCGAACCAAAATGCCGGGTAGATGCCCGGTTTCTGCCATCTGATTTCGCAATATCTGTAGTTCTCCCTGCTATTTCCCGAATACACTTTACATTTGGCCCACAGCGTTTACACCTATGGCACCGACTTTTCGTTTCCAACGCCCGTTTGTTATCACCTGGATTTTAGTCTTAACTGGACTCACCATCGTCCTGGCCCAGGAACCTCAGGTCGATCGGCCACGCCGGGACCGCGGAAACTCGCTTACGATGTTTGCAGATTCCGCAAGCGCCACTGAAGCAGAGTATATGCTTCACCTGGAAGGCATCTACCAAAAGCTTGACTCCATCCAAGGGGAGACCAAGCTCGGGCCCGAGATCATGAATGCCGGATCGAAGCTTAGTGACACGGACACGGTCATTAATTTTGTGGAACGAAGCCTGTCGTTGTATGACCAGACACTCAACCTCAGGAACCTGGAAATGCTGAAGATACTGCTCGCCAACGTGCAGCGAGACCTGCGCGGCTATAACGCCGACTTCAAAGAACGTTACGAAGAACTGGAAGCCTTGCGGGCAAAGATGCGCTTGTTCCGCCGTGACACATTGATCCGCCAGCTATATCGTGACACCGTTGCGCGTCAACGATTTATGATCCAGCTGAGTGGCGTACGTTCCAGGCGACGTACAACGGATAGCCTATTGCGAAGCAGCCTTACCACCATTAATACTTTTAAGCGGCAGGCTTCTGCAGGGTCCATCAGATCGGCGCAGCTTACAGGGCAGCTCGAGAATCAGCTAAGCACGGCGGGCGCAAAGATCTTTTCCAAAGAGATGAATTATCTATGGGAGCCACGCACTGAAGGCACAGTAAAACACGAGACGATCGGTAAACTGTTCGCGGACGACGAACGGGCGCTCGACCTATACTTTGCTACGTCGTCGGAAAATCGCTTCATACGCTGGATCATCGGTGTCGCCTTTTTGTGGTGGGTGATGAGAAACCTGCGTTTCCTCAAACGGGAAGATAAACTCGCTACGCTGAAGAAGTATGACATTACTTATCTGCCGCAGCAGCCCATTGCTTCTGCTTTCGCCGTGATCTTCAGCATTGCGCCACTATTTGATCTTCACGCACCGGGAGCCTATGCGCAATTCGTTCAATTTCTAATGTTAATAGCGCTCACCTTCCTGTATCGGAGGCAGTGGCCACGGCCGATGTTCCTGTCATGGATAGGTGTGATCGTGTTGTTCCTGCTATTTACGTTCACGAGTCACATTCTCGTACCGTCGATATGGCAGCGGTTTTTTATCATACTTATGAATATAGGCGGCGCTGCCCTGGCGCTGCAATTTTTGAGGGTTCTTCCTCCGAACATTCAACTCAGACGTTTCATCAAGCTTGTACTTTTTCTGCAGATCGGCATGTATGTGCTGGCCGTCATTTTCAATGTGGCGGGCCGCATCACCCTATCGCAGATGCTGGGGGCGACGTCCATCTTTGCCATAACTCAAGTGATGGGTTTGTCGGCCCTCATGGAAATCCTTATTGAAGCCTTGCTCTTGCAGATCCATACGAGTCGGACGCGCAACCACCTCGACCATGCATTCGATCATACTTTTATCGTCTATAACTTTCGCAAACCACTGCTTTGGGTGGTTGTGGTCATGTGGCTCATCGTTTTTACTTCGAACCTGAACCTGTATGATAACCTGTATATCAGGATCACGGAATTTTTGAACGAACCACGTTATGTGGGCAGCATTTCTTTCAGCTTCGGCAGCATCCTGTTGTTTTTCCTCATCATCTGGTTCGCACATTTCCTGCAGCGATACGTGGGCTACGTGCTGGGCGACGTTGGTGACGACGATAGTGAGGGTCTTGCGCATCGATCAAAGTTGTTAGTGACAAGACTGATCGTGCTGAGCGCAGGCTATTTGCTGGCCGTGTCGGCGTCCGGCCTTCCCGTCGACAGAATCACCATCGTGCTCGGCGCGTTAGGTGTAGGGATAGGGTTGGGCCTTCAGAACATTGTCAACAACTTTGTGTCGGGCATCATTCTTATATTCGATCGACCACTCAAGGTGGGCGATAGCGTCGAAGTTGGAAGTCATTCGGGCCGCGTCAAAGAGATCGGACTTCGTTCCAGTACCCTCGCCACTACTGACGGCGCGGATATCATCATACCGAACGGCGACGTTTTATCGCAGCACATCGTGAACTGGACTTTGGGCAACACCTTCCGGCGAATAGACTTTGTGGTAACAATCCTTACCAGTGAGGACAAAGAGACCGTCAGTGCGATTATCAAGGAAGTGATCAAATCGACAGACCGCGTGTTGCAAAAACGCGAACCGGTGGTGCTGGTCGACCATGTTAAAGAGGGTGAAATGACACTGAAGGTTTTCTTCTGGTGCGACGATGTGCTGAAGGCCGACGTAGTAAAAAGCGACGTTCGGTATAGGCTTCACCAGGAGTTTAAGGTGAAGGGCATTTCAACGAAATAGTAGTTTTTTTTATCGTGGCTCAGATTAACCGTCCCACAAGGAGCGGGCCTGCAACATTCAACTAATCCGATAGCCAGAGCCAGCAATCTAGTCTAATGAACCCGATTGTGCATATACTGAACTTGGAGTTCATAATGCCTCTCGATTCGCTTCAATCGACGCATCGAAAATTGCGATCTTTTGCACTATAAAGTGTAAGCACATTTCAACCACGATTTATCCCCCTTCACCGATAGAATGACTTAACGCTCTATTTAAATGCGTGATTGGTCGCGTGCGCTGGTATCAATGCAAAACCAAAACGCTATGAAAAAAGTCTTTACGGTATTGTTGGGATTGCTTCTTGCTTTTCAAGTAGCGGAAGCACACAAGAAAAAGAAAGGACCCTCGTGCGACAGCGACAGCTTCTCAACGGAGGTTGTGAAAGAGGAACGAATTTCAGAGACCTGCGTAAGGTATGAAATCAAGGTTTCTTATGATGGGACAAAGACCTATGGACTTTCCCATTATTCCATTGGAATCCCTTGTGGGGAAATAAAAGATGCTACCAATTCTAAACGTTGGAAGATGGTGTTTGGAAAAGACCGAACAACGGGCGTCTATGGATTGAAGGTCGATGACATCAAAGGATTCGGAGAGCGAGGGAAAGACAGCTTTACGGTGAAGTTCACGTGGTGTTCAAGTGGTTCCTGCGATAAGAAGTTGGGCGTGGTGGCCTACAAGGCCGGGCAATGCGTGGATTACGATACGTTATCCAATCCGGGTAACAATCCCGACTCGACGCAGAACTGTTCTGCCCTGCGCGCCTCGTTACAAAAGAAGAACGTGACGTGCCCTGGTCAAAGCGATGGTGAACTGAAGGTAATTATCGAAGAGGGTCAGGCACCATTTGTTTACACCTGGTCGAACGGATCAAAGTTGGATGTTGTTCAAGATCTGTCTGTCGGTATGTATGCTGTTACGGTTAAGGATGCCAAGGGAAACGTGTTAACCTTGCGCGGTGAAGTGGTCGCTCCTCCGCCTATCATGATCAACGAGGCAGTGACTAATCCATCTTGCAGCGGACAGTATAATGGTTCTATTGCGCTGGCCGTCACGGGTGGAACGGGTGAATATTCCTTTGGCTGGAGTACGGGTTCGAGTGAACAGAATCTTAGTGATCTACCCAGTGGATTCTATACGGTAACGGTCACCGACTCGATCGGCTGTTCGGCTGTGAAGGCCATGATGCTGACCAATGGCACGCTAATCTCGGCTGAATCTACGCTTAGCCATCCAACTTGTACGCAAAGCAATGGTTCCATCGATCTTACACCAATCGGAGGGACCGCGCCATATACTTATGAGTGGAGCAACGGTGCCACTACGCAGGATCTGGAAAATGTAGCTGCCGGAACTTACGTCGTTACGATAGCGGATGCAGGAGGGTGTTATACCTACAAGATTTATACCCTGGAAGTAAGGAGCACGATAGCGATTCAATTTGTCGTAAATCCTGCCACTTGTGCTGGTGATAACTCTGGTGCAATTGATGTGACCATATCCGGTGGAGCGGCACCTTACGCGATTCAATGGTTAGATGGAGCCGTTACGGAAGACCGTTCGGCGTTGTCTCCAGGGGCTTACCAGATAAGTGTCACAGATGCTCTTGGTTGCACCGCTACATCAGACATCTTTGTCAATAAGAAGACGCTGCAGATAATCAGTGAGGTATTGCAGCCGTCATGCGCACAAGGCCTTGGATCTATCACCGTAACACCGATCGGGGGCAATGGACCCTATACGTACGAGTGGTCAAATGGACAGACAGGTAGCACGATCGATAACCTGCCTGACGGCAACTATACGGTGAACATTACGGATGCTGCCGGATGTAATGAATTTCAATCCTTCTTCATCACCGCCCCGGCTTCTCTGACGGTGTCGGGTACAATAAGCAACGCACAATGCGGAGCGACCGGTGCATTTGAAATTGATCTTTCTGCAACGGGTGGCAAATCCCCCTATACCTATCTTTGGTCCACGGGTGCGACATCACAGGATGTCTCGGGACTCACGGCCGGTATCTACACCGTTGATGTCAAAGATGGTGGGGGCTGTACGACCAGGAAGCAATTCGTCATCGACCCTGCGTCGCTCAGTTGGTCTTGTTTGATTGCGCCGCCTGCAACTTCCGCTGTCTGCGGATCTGTCGGTAATGCTTTGAACACCGTCGTGACAGGGGCTACATCGTATCAGTGGACTGTTACCAGTACCGATAGCAACTGGATGATTACCTCGGGAGCCGGCGATTCATTGGTGGTCTATACTGCGGGCAATGCCGGAAGCTCTGCGACGTTTACCCTGACCGTGGTGAAGAATGGTTGCACGCAAACCTGTTCGTATACCGTGACCGGCGGTTGTGTGGTGCGCGATAACACCGGTGGCGGCGATCCCAGTTCAGGCGAGCCTTGTACGACGACTCCGACAACGCCTCCGGTTGACCCAACTCCTGAACCCGAACCTCCAACGGAAGAGCCGGAAAGGGGCTGTAAGGGTGGTGTTATTATAACTGCCTATCCGAATCCTTTCCACGATCGCGTGAAATTGGAATGGACAGCTTCCGCTAACGAAAGAGTCAAACTGGAGATTTATGATATGCGCGGCAATCGTGTAAAGGTGTTGTATGAAGGAAATGTGAGCAAGGGACAACGCTATTCGTTCGAGTGGTCGGCATCGAATTGCGGAGATCCTTTTTACTATTACCGACTCACATCATCTAAGAATGTGACGCATGGAAAATTGGTAAGAAAGAGGTAATAGCAAGGATCTATAATTATCTGGTAAAGACCTGTCGGCTCCACGCTGACAGGTCTTTTTACTTCTGTAAAAACGGAAACTTCCGGTGATCACGGACTCATTCTTCCACTGCTAAGAGTGGCATCGGCCACCTACGCAAAAAAAACGCGTAACTTGGTAATAGATCTTAGTGGGGTATCATTTAACGTCGCCCAGAACATGGAATCCATTTTTGTCATCGCTGTCGTATTGTTGGCTCTTTACCTGGTGTTCAAACTATTCAAGACGCTCTTGAAATGGCTTTTGATTGTTGTGGTCATCCTCGTTGCCATTGCGTTCTTCTCAAACCCCGACTTCAACTCGCACCGCGAGAAGCTCACCAGCATGGGAAAGGAGCTAGGCCATGATATCAAAGAGAAGCGAGTTACTTTTGACGATTACAAGATTTTTTCGCTCACGAAGAAAAAGGTAAATGGCAAGGAGAAGATCGTTGGGATCGGGGCATTTGGCAAGGTTTGGTATTTCGATGATGACAAGTAATTGGAGTAATTATGTTGAATATGCTCTTGGTAGCTTTCTACGAACGAGACCTGCGCAAGTTGATCGAAGAAGTGAATTATCTCCGGCGCTCGCTCGAGTAATGCGTTCATCATTGTGCAGGCGTAAGAACTTCACGACATCATTATGCTGGTGTCTTCCTTATGGAGGCAGGTCTTTTTCATTGTATCTTGGCGATTATGGAAATCAAACAAAAGGACGACGGACACAAAGGCAGCTTCTACATTGAAATAGAGGGAACGAAACAGGGTGAGATGACATACGTGTGGGCGGGTCCGGATAAAATCATCATCGATCACACAGAAGTCGGCGACGCACTGAAAGGTAAGAATGCCGGCAAGCAGCTGGTTCATAAGGCGGTCGAGTTCGCCCGGGAGCGACAGATTAAGATCATGCCGTTGTGTCCTTTTGCCACGGCCATTTTTCGGAAGACGCCGGATTACCGGGACGTGCTTTCCTGAAAGAGGGGCGACGCGTCGCTGGTTGCAAGAGTTCGCCTATCACATCGACTTTGCCTGGTGGATCTTCGTGCTGGCGGCGGCAATTGCTATCGCTATCGCGTTGCGGACAGTCAGTTATCAGGCCATCAAGACAGCAAAAACAAATCCCGTTAACAGCCTTAGGTCGGAATGAGGGATTGCCGGTATAAAATCGGCCACAGCGCATAACATACAACAATAAATTGCTAGCTTATGCGTTGTGGATAAACCCCGCCAAACGGAGCACGTGTGTTCATAGAAAGACTCATCTACAGCTACTCCTATGCGCAGCTGTTCTTTCTAACAACAGCCTATTTTCTATTTCTATACTTTGGTATCGCGCCGTTGTTTCTGCAGGTCTGCAAACTTCTGCATAGGAATGGTCTGCTGCAGAAAATCTCTTCACGAGAGATACCGAAGGAGCAAGTTCGTTTGGAGGTAAGGAATTCAGTGCGCTCCATCATCATCTTTGGTTTTTCTTCGTGGCCGATAATTTATTTAGTCAGGCAGGGCACTATCAGCTTGTTGCCGGACACCGTGTTCAACGTCATGGCTGGCCTCATCATTCTGACGATCTGGAATGAAGTTCATTTCTTCACCATACACAGGATCATGCATCTGCCGTACTTTATGCGCCGCATTCATGCCGTACATCACCGGTCGGTCGTCCCGACTGTCTATTCTGTATATAGTTTCCATTGGCTCGAAGCGTTCCTGCTAAGCACGGTGTCGCTGACGATCGCACCATTCGTGTCATTCAGCCCAATAGCCATCGGGTTGTATCCGCTCGTGAGCGTATTACTGAACTATGCGGGACATTGCAATTATCGGTTCGGTTCCGGCACCGGTCCTTCGTGGAAAATACTGGGAACGCGCCACGCGGAGCATCACGTTAAGCAAAGCAGGAACTACGGGTTTGCAACAAATTTTCTGGACTGGCTCAATTCAATTTACACAAACAAGCGATAGATGAACCACCCTGTGTATATCACTTCATTGGGTATCTTCCTGCCTAACGACGCCGTTCTTAACGAAGACATGGAAAGTTATCTGGGTAAGATCAATGGAAACAGTAGTCTTGTGCGCAGCCGGATACTTAAGCAAAATGGGATACGGTCGCGGCATTATGCTTTGAACAAGCAGCAGCAAAGTACTCACTCAAACGCTCAACTGGCTGCTTGTGCCGTAAACGAAGCGATCTCAAGGAGCAGTCTCACGGCAAAGGATATTCAACTTCTTGCAACCGGCACGACGCAAGGCGATTTACCTGTGCCGGGTTTTGCCAGTATGGTTCATGCCGGCCTCAGTATCCCCAAATGTGAGGTGGCAAGTTTCCAAAGTGTTTGTACCAGCGGCATGATGGCGCTGAAAGATAGTTATGTCAAAATACGGTGCGGTGAGAAACAAAACGCTGTCAGCGTGGGTAGTGAATTTGCGAGCAGGCTGTTTAAGAATACACGTTACGAAGCACAAGGATTGAAATCGGTTGGATTTGAAACCGAGTTTTTGCGGTGGCTGCTTTCCGATGGCGCGGGAGCGTGCGTTTTAGAAAATACGAAAAACCGCAAGGGACTGTCACTCCGTATCGACTGGATCGATATCCTTTCACATGCGAGCCAGTTCCCGTTGTGCATGTATACCGGCAAGAATAGCAATCGGGACGAGCACGAAGCCACGTGGCTTGACTACCCTGACTATGAGTCGGCATCTAAGGCAGGAGCTATTAATTTAAAACAAGACTTGCGTCTACTGGATCAGGTGGTGCAGGTTGGCGTGGCTCACTACTTCGACTTGATCGACAAGGGCAAGATCGATGTGAATAGGATCGATTGGTTGTGTTGTCACTATTCTTCAGATTTTTTTAAAGCGCCTATTCAGGAGCTTATGCGCAAAGGCGGCGCCGAAATTCCAGCCCATAAGTGGTTCAGCAATCTCGCCTCTAAAGGAAATACCGGAGCGGCATCCATCTATATCATGCTGGAAGAGTTGTTTTATTCGGGCAGACTCAAAAATGGCGACACGATTTTATGCATGGTGCCAGAAAGCGGACGATTTATCACGTCATTTATGCAACTGACGGTAGAAGACACGGACCATCACCATAGCCCACCAGCAAAGTACGAGGTACGTAAAGTGGAGGCGCCAGAACTTACCGTCAATAAGACGCCTTCTTCTGAATGGCTGGTGCGGCAGCTAACGCAAATCTGGATCGACTTTGAGACGCGGCTGCTGAATGTGCCAATCGTGAAGAAGATTCACGATGGAAAGCTGAGCCTGCAGGACTATAAGCTGTTGTTAAGGGACCTGCGGCAACAGGTAATAGATGGTTCGCAATGGATCTCGAGGGCAGCATCCAATATTGACATTGAGCTGTTTGAACTCCGCTCAGCGTTCATCAGACATACCGCCACCGAGCACAAAGACTACCAGATGCTCGAGAAGAATTATCAGGCGTTGGGTGAGGACATTGAAGACATCAGGCGTGGCGAAAAGAATATTGGCAGCCTTGCACTATCCAATTTCATGTTTCAGCAGGCCAGTAGATCCAATCCGATAGACCTGCTGGGTGCCATGTTCATCATTGAAGGTATAGGCAAGAGATTAGCTGCTTACTGGGGCGGACTGATGAAAGATCAGCTTGATCTGACAGACGATCAGGTCTCTTTCTTTACCTATCACGGTGTCGCCGATGAAAATCATTTTCATAACTTAGAACAGGCATTGAACCACCCTGCAATGAATATGGAGATAGCGAAGCGGATTGCAAAGACTGCGAAGACCACTGCCAAATTGTATCAACTGCAGTTGGAAGAACTTGGAAACTACTAACGAAAACTAATTTAGATAACCCATGGCCGAAGGCGATATTTTGGATATTTCCACACACGACAGCCGGGATCCTAATCCCTGGCTTGCCATGTATCTCGACAACAGTATTCCGATCAATGATGCGACTAAACTCGCACTCATGCGCGACAACAATTCAAGGTCTGCGCGATTGCTGTTGCCACTCATCCAGGTCTGGTCTAAGATCACGATGTTCTTCATTCACCTTTTCAAGTTTATTTTCCCAAACCTGATCAACTCTTCAAAGATATTGCACAGGATACTAGCCTGGGGACTGAAATGGTTTGTGAGCAAGGATGCCAACCTCCTCATATTCCGTCATTTTCATGTAGGAAGTGAAATTATGTCATTCATCGCCCAAAATATCGAGGGCGTTCAGATAACGACCTCGCCATTGAAACCCAAAGATTTCAGGGATATTCACGATGATTTATTCCTGAAGCACGATCTGAATCTTTACAACTTCGTGATAAATCTCAATCATCAGCTCAAGCAAAAGAATATCGGCATAAAAGGAAAGGCGAATCTGAACATGGATATGATCACGCCGGAACGCTTTGATCATATTGAATTTGCCGATCGCTGGACAAATATTCTGGACCTGCGTTCGGCCATTGAACTCTTTACGCCGTTCTATCAGTTTTTTCTTACAGCGAACGATTTTGTGAGGGCGTCGAATTCATTGCAGCTGGATGAAACCATTGGTATATATACTTCTCAGATCCTGAATGCGCCCGCGCATCTCAGCCTGGTGAACAACAAACACCCGATGGTACCGGAGACTACATTCAGCGCGGCATATCGTCTCGTGTTGCATGGCCTCGCCGCGGAGACCTTACACGCCATACTGGTGAGAATGAAGCAACGCGCGTTCGCCGATGGTGTGATTACACCTGTCAAGTAGCTTTGGTACCGTTCGCCTTGTATGGATGACTTCCTTAGTCCCGCTCAGAGAGCCGGACTAACCCAGAACATATTCGTCATTCTTCAAATACTGCAGTCTTGTTTGCGGCCAGTATCCTCCTCGTTGACATCCGTCGTGGATACGTCAGTGCGGGTGAGGTGCCCTCGGTGATAGTCTTGATATCAGTGTCTTTTTGAAAGGCAGGGCGATAGGTGATTTGACCTTGGAACCAGGCTGGCTTAATCGGTGACTTGGAAAATGAAGTCCACCCGTAATGATCAATGTCATCAAATGGTAGTGATCATGGTCATCACTAAAATTGAATCTTGTAAATCTGTTCGGTATCAAATCTCCAAATGAGACGCTTTCCCAACCTGTACCTGAGTTAACGTTTCAATTAGGAACAACTCATTCTTTTTTTTCAGGACGCGGGAATTTTTGAGCACGGAATTTCTACATTACATAAGCATCACCCAGATTGCAGTATACCCAGTCCTTTCTTTGTAGTCGCCCAGTCATGAGAATATCTATACCCCTTAATAATGAAAACCCTGTCTATCGGTTGGCTTATTGCATTATGGAAACCTAGCCTCTTCAACACCCTATTACAAAAGTGTAACGCACCATGCCGTGTCTCGTTGCTTGCTTTGCTGCTGCCTGGAATGGCCTTTGCGCAGTTGAATAAGTCAGGGGCGGTCTCTTCAACTCAACTACTCACGCTTGGAACAATGAGTCCAGCTGGCGGGAGCAGTACATCTATTAAATTCGAGCAGGCGCAGAATGGTGGCGTTGGTCGTCCGGCTGTTAGCCCGGTCAATTGGGTTGCCGGCAATGGCAGCGGCAATAATTCGCACTATGCAGAAGGACAGTCTATTCCCTATCGCCTGATGCTCAACAATGTTGAGCCCGGTACCCACACCGTTATAATAGAGTGGGACTTACGCAGGGACAAAAAAACGGCGGTCGATTACATCACCAGTTTTCAGCGGATAGGCGAGACGGTAGATCCGCTTCGTGGTCTGTCAGGAAACTATGGGCAACCGAGTTATTTTTCTATTCCCGCGCCCCAGCGCAACAAGTCGGTTACGGGGAGCGATGGAGCACGGCTGCAACCGGCCTATAGTTTCAATAAATTGGCGGCGTCTGAGCGGCAGGTGGCGATCTACAACGCCACGCCTACAGGAATATCCTATTTCTATGAAGGCGATCCTGGTGATTGGTTTGCTCCCTCAAAAATGAAGTTCACTTTTAAGGTGACCGGAAATAATTCCAAAAACGTCGTAGTCGCCTGGGGTGGACACATAGCCAGTCGCGCAGACTGGGGCCCTCAAAATGTATATACCGATATCTATAGCTCGCCGTATCGAACAACGATAGTATCCCTGGATCTTCGGTTAAGCCTGGTAGACCGGTCCTTACAATACAGTGCGCTCAAAGTTAATTTTGTGCCCTCTTGTGAAGTGAAAGGTAGCGCTACCTTCTGCAGCAATATCAATTATCAGTATAGCGCTGTTACAAACATCGCCACACCGATTTATCAATGGACAGTAACTGGTGGAACGATTCAGAAGGGGCAGGGCAGCAGCGGCATCAGTGTCAAGTGGAATGATGTAGGTCAGGCCACAATAGGTCTTAAGGTGAAGGACCAGAATAATTCTACAATCGAGTCCAATGGTTCGCTGGTTTTGGTGCGCGACGTGGTATGTCCCTACTACACGCCCAGCGTGGCTGGGAAAGTTGACGCGCCGATTGGCTCGGAGCTTACGTCTCTGAGCGCGAACTTTCAGCCTGGTACTGCTCCGCCCAGTGATTTTATCTATACGTTTTCGAACGACAAGGTAATGATCGAAGTAATCGTTACTGACGGAGAATACAGCACGATGTTGTCTTTGCTGAAGAGCCCTGCATATGGATTGACCGGCGAAGTAGATAACGATAACACGCGGATTATTACGGGATTTTTCCCGATTGCCAATTTGCCGATGTTGAATGATCTTCCGGTGTCCATTAAGTATGTACGTCCGGCATATCCTCCCGTGACGAACGGAGGCACAACCACTACAAAGGGCGATATCGCGCAGCATTCAGACCTGGTTCGTCAGGGCTATGATGTTAGCGGAAAGAAGATTAAGATCGGCGTGTTGTCAGATAGTTATAACAAGCAACCTGGCAATCCAGCGCTGGCTAACGTGCTGAATGATGACCTTCCCGCAAATGTGCACGTGTTGAAGGAATCGAATCAAGGCGGACTCGATGAAGGTCGTGCCATACTTCAGATTCTCCACGATATTGCGCCGGACGCCAGGCTCGCCTTCCGCACGGGGATCATCAGTTCGGGCGACTTTGCCAAAGGGATAAAGGAATTGCAGCAAGACTCCTGCGATATAATTGTGGATGACCTCACCTACTTGACGGAGCCCTTTTTCCAGGATGGTCAAGTTGCCAAAACGGTAGACCAGGTAACGGCTCAGGGTGTTTCCTATTTCACTTCTGCCGGTAACTACGGAAGCAAGTCCTATAGCAGCCAGTTCCGGCCGGCGGCACCTCCCACAGGCGTGATAGGAATGGCTCACGATTTTGACGGCAGCGGGGATATATTCCAAAGGGTTACGCTGAGTCCGGGAACATACACCATAGTGCTGCAATGGGAAGACCCTATCTATTCGTTGGGGCAAGTCCAGACCGGTACGTTGAATGACCTTGATCTATACCTCACTACGGACGCAGGTGCTACGTTATTCGGCTTTAACCGAAACAATATGGGATCCGATCCCATCGAAGTATTGCCTTTCACGGTGCGCGAAGAGGCGAGCACCAACATCATGATTGTGCGAGCAGAGGGCACCACGAACGTAAATTTCAAATACGTGGTGTTTCGCGGTGACAAGATTGTCTTCAATGAACACAATCCCAACGGGTCATCTACCATTGTCGGCCAGGCAAATTCCCAGGGCGCCATTACGGTCGGTGCGGTCCTGTACAGCAATACGCCGGCGTATGATTACAAGCGACCGGCGGATGCCGGTCAGTTTACCGTCGCTTCATTTTCGTCGGTTGGAGGAAATCTTTCAGTAGGAGACCGTCAAAAACCTGATATCATTGCCCCAAACGGGGCAAATACAACGGTTAGGCTGGGTGGAATTGATGAAGACTATGACCTCGGCGGCAGCAGTGATGGATTTTTTAACTTCTTTGGAACGTCTGCCTCGGCGCCGCATGCCGCGGGCGTTGCTGCGCTGTTGATGGAAGCGCGCAAGAAATATTACAACGGTGAACGCTACACACCGAATGGTATCCGGCAAGTGCTGAAGAGCACGGCGCTGAATATGTACGAGCCTGGATATGATGCTAAGTCCGGGGCGGGATTTATTCAGGCGGATGGCGCCTTGCGGTCGATAGCGGCGCCTCTACCCAAGCTGGTGGAGATGAGCTATGATACCGTCAACATTGTACCTGGAGAATCGCAGTTTGTGCTATCGGTTGAAGGAAAGAACCTCACGACAGAATCCAAAGTGTTAATGCGGGATGTGCCACTTCCAACCACCTACGTTGGACCGACGCAACTTACGGCGATCGTAAGTCCGTTCGAAGGCAATCCACCCATTCACGTCTATACCGCAGGTTTTACACCCAGTGGCCGTGATGGTGGAGGATCAGATACGCTTTATTTCAAAGACAGAAAATTAATCGACGTGGAGGTAATTGCCGACAACAAGTCGAAGAAGTATGGCGAAATCCTGCCCGAATTTACCGCAACGGTTCTGGTCGATGGCGACACGCTCGATGCAACGTCGGAGCTGAGCCTCGCGGACCTCGGACTTACGCAGTTGCAGTTCACGACTCCGGCAAATAGTCTTACCAATGCCGACAAGTATACGATCTCTGTTACTGCCGAATTAACGGTTCCATTAATGGAGTTGTACAACTATACATTTACCGGTGGTCTACTGACCATTGAAAAGCTGCCGTTGCAGATCAGACCCAACGATCTGCGGGCGGTTTACGGCGAAAAGTTCGACAACAAGATCACCTTCTCTTATCAATTTGATGGCACGAGGATTGAATCTCCACAAACAATTCTCAACAACCTGAAGCTTGATCACCAGGCTATTCTTGCACCCAATGTACTGGCCCTGGTGGATTCGCGCGCTATTGTGAATGCGTCGCGCCCACTGGTCAACGCCGATCTGCAGAATCTCAGTTTCCTGGCCAGCTCGCGGGCGATAGCCAACAGTCGTGCCATCGTGAACCGATCGCGCGCGCTGGTTAATTCCACGAACGTGGTTGATTTCGACAAGCAGTCCATGCTGGACTATTTTGAGAACCCCGACACCGCGAACCTGATTACGCCTATCTTTAATTCACGGGCTATCGTTAATGCGTCGCGCGCGCTGGTTAATTCTCGCGCAATCGTGAATTCTCGCGCCCTGGTAAACTACTCCAGAGCTTTGGTAAACGCCTCGCGAGCTTTGGTCAATTCCCGGGCAATTGTAAACAGCGGGGCGGTGGTCAATAGCGAGACCGTTGGAGAAGACGGCACAAACAGTAACCGTGATGCCGTCGTCATCGTCGATTCGACGGATGTCTTCAACAATGTTCCTCCGATCATCGTAGACGGCGTTGAAGTGTACGAATTGCCAGCACTTTTCTCCATCAACGTAGTTACCGGGTTGACCGCGGGCAAGCACTTCATCGTTCCAGGGACGTATCTCACGGAGCTTTCCAACAACTTCGATGTGTCCTATACAACGGGAAATCTGGAAATCGTCAAGGATACCTTGACTGTCGTGGCCTCGAGCGCTCTGATTTCTTATGGAATCACACAACCTGCGTATACGGCCACGGTTACGGGTTACCAATACGATGATAATTTCGCGTCAGTGATCAGCGCTATCAACTTTGCGTTGAAGGATCAGAACGGGGCCAGCAAACCCGCGACCGGAGTCGCACCCGCGGGTACCTATAAGGTTGTGCCGACGGTTGCCCTCAAGCCGACGGCGTTGCAACCCGGTGATCCAGTTAACTATGTCACTAAAGTTTCTAATGGTACACTGACGGTCAATAAGGTGCCATTGATCGTCAAGGCTAAAGACGTCATTATAACCGCAGGTGAAACGCCTCAGTATAAATCCACGTACACCGGATTGGTAAATAACGACGCACCCGTGTCAGGACCTTCGTACACCTTGTCGCCTCAGTATAACGGGTCAGCGGGCATGTACACGATCACGCCCAAGAATCTGATCTTTGCAGTGCCGGGGAATTACGATATTCAGTATCAGACGGGCCTCTTATACGTGAATCCGAAGCAAAATTTGTGTAAGGCTGTTCGACCCATCCTGAAGTGTGTAGAGGAAATCAAGGACAACCCCTCGTACAAGTATAAGGCGAGATTCGAATATGAGAACGACAACTCAACGGCTGTGTACATTCCGATTGGCACCGACAACTCATTGACTAGCGCCAAAGGTTTTTCGGGCACACAACCCGCACTGCTCCAGCCGGGTGGCGGTTCGTTTGAAGTTCTGTTCAACGGAGACAAGTTGACCTGGACCATCACGATCTTTGACAAAGGGAAGAAGACGGTGTTTTCGGCGTCAGCCAGTTCAAGTTCCACGCGCTGCAGGAAAAGTAATTCTGGAAGAGATGACGTAGCTGCCTTTACACCTTATCCCAACCCGTTTGACCGCTTTACGACGGTCCTCATCCCGGATGCCGCTAAATCACCATCGTCATCCAGCGTACAGATCGTTGATCAGTGGGGTCGCAGGTACCCGGTAAGTATGGAGTGGTCGGCCAGCGACCAGGCACTTACATTTGATTTCTGGTACTACCCGAAAGGATACTATGTAATTTCCATTCAGACATCAAACGGAACGAAAATGATGCGGGTGTATAAAAACTAAAAATCGGCTTCTGAAGGTATTGAATAACGATGCCGTTCATGATGTATTGAGAAAATCAGGGCGCCTCGCCGTGAAATAGCTCAACGCAAACGAACGGCATCGCCTTTTTATACGCCAGCGCCGAACTCATCCAGGACGGCTAACGGAAGGGCAGGGTGACGCAAAATTGTGACACAAGAGCGAAGACAGAATTTTGGGATTTAAGAATGTTGAAATCATTTGTAAATTGACAGGTATCGTAAAAAGTAATGCGCCTCCTCTCCATCTGCCTCTTCAGTTGCGTACTGTTGTCGATCTCTTCTGCGCAGGCGCAAAACCCCGAGATAGACAGCCTTAAGAAGGTAGCTGCCCTGGCCAAAGAAGATTCATTGAAGGTTAACACGCTCATTGCGCTGAGCTCCCAAAACCTAAACACCGACCTCCAGGAGGCGATCCGGTATGGTTCTGAAGCGCTCGCCCTTTCCGAGCGAATTGGCTTTAAGAAAGGGGAAGCATATGCCTACAAGGCCGTTGGCCTGGGCCACTACATACAGGGTAATTACCCCGAAGCTGCCGTTCAGTTTCAGCATTCATTGACAGTGTTTGAAGAACTGGGTCTAAAAGCTGGCATCGCCAATATTCTTAGCAACCTTGGTGCTACCTATTTCAATGCAGGCGACGACACGAAAGCGATTGATTTCTATTTGCGATCGCTGCGATTGGCTGAAGAGATCGATGACAAACTCAGGATCGGCACGGTACTCAATAACATTGGAGGTGTATACAACAACAAGCCTTCAACGGAGTTAAAGGCGCTTGATTATTTTTTAAGAGCGATGCCGATATTCCAGGAGATCGACTACACGACGGGAATGGCTACCGCGTCGATGAATGCGGGCGAGATTTATTTCAAGCGGGATTTGTACGACTCCGCCAGTATTTTCTTCAAAACGTCCATGGCCATCTTCGATAACTCCATAGATGCTACTTTTCCCCTGACCTACCTCGGTAAAATTCGCGCCAGTCAGAAAGACTACAAGGGTGCCTATGCTTACCACAAGCAAGCCATCGAGCTGGCCGAAAAACTGGACGCAAAACTGGAGTTGGCACAAAGCATGGTTGGACTGGCCGAAACCCAATCACGGCAGGGGGAAATATTGCCTGCTATCGAAACCTATATGCGCGCAAAGGCGATAGCTGAAAATATTGCAGCGCGTAAGGAACAACGGGACATCTACGAGGAGCTCTCGAAACTCTACGCTCGCAGGGGCGACTTCAGGCAGGCCTATTCGTATGACACGTTACTGGCAAGCGTGAAAGACTCGCTCTACAATAGCAGCAACGATACAAAGATCCAGCAGCTCCAGTTTAATTTTGACCTGGGTAAAAAGGAGGCCGAGATCGATCTGCTAACCAAAGACCGTGCGCTGCAGACAGCTACTATTCAGCGGCAACGCATTGCAAACTTTGCTACCGGCATCACGTTGTTTTTGTTGCTGTTGCTATTGATCGGATTTTACAACCGCCACCAATTCACGCAGCGAACTAACAAGATCATCAAAGCGGAACGAGATCGTTCGAAGGAATTGTTGCTGAATATCCTGCCGGCTGAAACGGCGCATGAGCTCGAAACGAATGGGCACGCGAAGGCGCGCTTTTACGACAATGCCACCGTTCTTTTCGCCGACTTCAAAGGATTTACCTCGATAGCCCGTTCGCTAAAGCCTCAAGAGCTGGTAGCGGAGCTGAACGAATACTTTATCGCGTTCGATGACATTGTTGACAAATTCAAACTGGAGAAGATCAAAACCATCGGGGATGCCTATATGTGCGCAGGCGGTATTCCCACCCCAGATGATGTCCATCCGCGCCAGGCAGTACAGGCCGGTCTTGCCATGCAGGAATATATTACGGCAAAAAATGTCGAACGTGTTGCCAAAGGGCTTGATGGCTGGCAGCTTCGCGTAGGTATTCACATCGGCCCAATCGTCGCGGGGGTGGTAGGCAGGAAGAAGTATGCTTATGACATCTGGGGTGATACCGTGAACATCGCCAGCCGAATGGAGTCCAGTAGTGAGTCAGGCAGGGTCAACATCTCGTCCACACTTTACATGATGGTGCAGGATTTCTACCATTGCACGTACAGAGGTAAGATCCATGCAAAAAACATTGGTGAGGTCGACATGTACTTTGTCGAATCGCGCAAGGATAATAGTTGAGGGCAACGTCGACCGGCTTACCGGTTGTTCAACTTTGCATTGATTTCTTTCAACCTTTCCTGCTTACATCCTTCGCGATTTTTCCTGCCGAAGTCGGTGTGATAACGATGTGAGTTAAGAAATGTTCTTTGAACTAAGTTCCACTCCCTTTCCGTCTCAACAGCGCCTTGTGCTTTAAGTTCTTCAAAGAGCGTTCCTCCAATCGTATAAAAATCGTTTCTTCCCAGGTAGTCGAGATCCGCATCGCACAACACCTTTTCGAGTTGCGACGTAGGCGTCTGCGGAATGCGTGTAGCGATGATCATATTGCTGATCACTTCAATCTGTTCATTGGTTAAACCGTGCGAAGGAAGTAGCTCTTTCGCCATTTGTGCACCGTATTCTTCATGATTGGCTGCCGACCGGATGAATCCGGCATCGTGAAAGAGGGCTGCAACACGAAGCAGCCTGACGTCATCTTCACCCAACTTCTCACTGGCAGCGATCGTCATCGATGCCTCGAGCACATCATAAATGTGGGTGACATTGTGATAGGGGAGTTTCGGCATCTCTTTGCTGAGCAAGTTCCGGATGTGTTCCTCAGCACCTTGGAAGTCTTGTTGCATACGTATGTCATTCCTGGGTTGTTCTCTGAGGGTTTTCAACAAAGGGTCAACGTTCCACCAAATGAGATCGACATCATTGGTTTTCTTCGCCTTCTCATAGGCGAGCCAGGCCGACTGATCGTCCCCGATTCCACGGTGCGCATAAACCAACGCCATATTCACACCTTTCTCGTTTGCTTTACTTCTTGCCACCAATTCAGTCAGCGTACTGTTTGCCTGATCACTTTGGTTTAATCGGGCATGTGCCGCAGTGAGGTATGCCACCATCGATGGCGGCCTTAATGTAGTGGTGCGAAATCCAGCGACTACTGCGTCAATGGCGTCTGCGTATCGATGAAGAGTAAGATAAATTCGGGCAAGAAAGTCATAAAAGCGAAGAACCGCGGGATATAGCTGAAGTCCTTCTTTCAGGGTGTCGATAGCCTCTTCGTTGCGATTGAGCAGATAAAGGCTAATGGTCTGGTAATTAAAGTACGCAACGGTGAGGGGATCAATGCTTTTGGCTTTGGTTACCAGGCCAAGTGCTTCGTCGAAGCGCCCCATCATGTTTAGCAAGTAACTATACGTATAGAGGACCGTGGAATTGTTCGGGCTTAGTTCGATGGCATGTGAAAGTGATTTTTCCGCTGACGAAAAATCTTTCTTGATGAAAAACTGAACAAAGGCCTTTGTCAGAAAGTCATTGTCGGAAGGGCCCCTCTTCCGCGCCTCATGCAGATAGTGTTCGATGAAAGGTTCTGCTTCGTCTGGAGAAAGATCTCCGTTCCAGGACATTCTCGCAGAATAGGAACTCGCGAGCGCCGAATAGGCTTGTTTGAAGTCGGGGTCTTTTGCGAGGGCTTGCTTATAGTAGTCGGTGGCCGCACGATACCCGTTAACACCCCATTGATTAAAGGCGTGGCGACCCTTGAGGAAGAGATCATATGCTTCCAGGTTCTTGGTGGGTATCTCTTTGAGTTTTTCAGTTTGCCTCGGATTAATAGACGAGTTCAGTTCCGTCGCGACCACCTCTGCCACACCGTTCTGAATGGCAAAGATGTCGTCCATGCTTTCGACAAACACACGCGACCAAACGTGCTGATCCCGCGCGGCATCCACCAGCTGCACGTTGATGCGTACTTTGTTTCCGTGCGCCTGGGCACTTCCTTCGAGAATGAACTTGACGCCCAGCTCCGCTGCGATTTCCGGCGCCGACTTCATCGTTTTCTTATAGCGCATAACCGATGTTCGGGAGATAACGCGCAATTGGGACATCGCCGCGAGCTGGATCACGATATTCTCTGTAATGCCGTCGGCAAAATATTCCTGCGACTGATCATTCGACAAGTTGACGAAGGGCAGGACGGCGATGGATTTCTCCAACAGCTTATTTTCCGGCGAGTGCTTCTCGTCATTCAATTCGGATTCCATTGCCGCAGTCTCGCCGATCGGATGAAACCCTTCTGAAGATCTCCCCGGATACTTAATGGCCTGAATGATTTGTTTGATGGCGTTGGCCACCTTGTTGACCTGATCGCGATAAGACAGGTTGTTTGCGTTTCCCTGTCTCGTGTCGTCGGGCATCAGCGGCCTGTTAACGCCGGGTGACCGAAAGATAAAATCAATGGGACGGAGCCGGCTTTGCAATTCCGTTTCCAGGAGGTTTATGTCGTCGACATCCAGTTGGTGGATCGTGACTGGCAGTATGCGACTACTCACGTTGCCGTCGCGCAAGCGAACATCGCGCCCGACGCCATCGGACTGTACAAACTTATTGAAGGCACAAAACTCATGTTGCCATGCGAAGCTTCTGGGGTCGCAGTAGATCTGGGAAAGTATCGGGATGAAAACCAAGCACTTCAGCTTCCCCTCCAGGCTCTTATCCACGTCGTGCGTCTCCAGCAGCCCGTCTGCGGAATTGGAATCAAAGTAAATACTAATGTCTTCCTTGAATGTACTTTCTATCTCGCTGCTGAGGTGTTGCACAAAGCCCGTGACCCATCCGTTACCGGATCCATGCGGGGCCTGGGATGCTGAACTGAAGGGCACCCGATTGTCTTTTAGACGGTAAGAGATAAAGATGTCGTATTCGTAACCGGGCAGGATCGAAGGCATCTACCAATATACCAAGATGGTAGTTTCTTGCAATAAACGGGACAGAAATTTAATGGCGCGTAAGCCAGTGCAAGAATAATCGCAACCGAGGATACCTGAAAAATACGGTTTTTTTTTGCTGCGGCATACTAGGTGAAACTGGCGATCTCCTTATTAGCCCTTCTCAGTCGGGATGACAACGTAGCGCCGAGGTTGGTGAGTATTTTTACCTTGATGCCCGCGAGGCTTTCGACCCTATCGAGTATCTCATAAACCATCACGAAACAAGAAGTATCGGTCTGTGCCTTGACGTCTGCCGATCGGTTCTGTTTATCAAGCAAGGCCATCTCACCGAAACTGTTTCCTGAACTGATCAACGCCAGCGTGATGTCCCGGTTTCCATCGGTGGTATCGTGAATGGACACACGGCCCGACTCGATAAAGAAGATATGTTCAGCGATGCTACCCTTCCTGATTATGGTTTCCCCGGCAAAATAGCTTCTGTGGATGAGGTGTTTTTTCAAGTCATCAATCTCTTGTTCCGTGAGACCGTTCAGCAGCTGTTGATCCATGAGCCGGATAGGCTCCGACTTGAGGGCATAATGATTGGCGTCAAGGATCGCGGACTCCAGATAGAACAGCGCATCATCGAGTTCCTTGAATTTCAGAAAATCAACTTGCCTCTGAGACCAGCCATACAACAAGTCGAGGTGACAATAATCGGTGATATACAATGCCTTTCCGGATCGTTGAAACTCTTCGTGCAGTTTATAGATTAACCGGAATGCGCCGTCGTCGATGGTTGTGCATCGGTGCACATTCAACACAAGTGTGTGAGCTTCGTCCGAAACCTTCCTCATAAAAAGCTCACAGGTTGCAAAGCATAGGTCGCCCTGCAGCTCCATCACGTGAGTGTCGCCGCCGAATCTTTCGAATAGGTTTTCGGCAACCTGATCACGCTTAAACTTTGATCGTACGGTGCGCAACGTGAGTTGTCGTCTGAGTACGTGCTTGATTTGCCGGGGAGTTTTATACAAGTGCAGGGAAAACTGTTCGGCAATTGTCTTACAAAGGTCGACACCGAATACGCTGTTTCCTTTCTTGTCGAGCGGTGGTGAATAGACCGCGATAGACAACTGTCCGGGCAATACCGCGAGCACTGCGCCCCCTACGCCGCTCTTTGCGGGTAGCCCTACGTTGTATATCCATTCACCTGAATAGTCATACATGCCACACGATGCCATTACACTGAGTACATGGGGAACATACTTGGATTTCAGGGCCTTCTTCCCGGTGATAGGATTGGTTCCATGACTGGCCAATGTTGCGCCCATGATGGACAGCTGCCGGCATGTTACTTTGATACTACATTGTTTGAAATATACATCAAGAGGTGCGTCGACCTCTGATTGGAGGATGTCGAAGTTTCTCAGGAGATGCGCAATGGCCCGGTTTCGGTGACCTGTTTTACTTTCCGAATTGTAAACACACGAGTCCAGTTTTAGCGGCGAGCCGGCATAGGTACTGAAGTTCTTCAAAATGCGATCAAAGGTTTCGTCTTTGTATTGCTGCCAAAGCATATCCGTCGCGGTGATGGCACCCGCGTTGATCATCGGGTTAAAGGGGCGCCCCGAGTCAGGATAGAGACTGATGGAATTGAAGGCATCGCCGGAAGGCTCAACGCTAATTTTTTCAAGCACCTTATCGACGCCATACTCTTGCAGGGCCATGCCATATATGAACGGTTTGGATACGGACTGTATTGTAAATTCCACTTCAGAGTCGCCATAGCAATATTGATAGCCATCGATGGTGGTGAGTACGACGCCGAAGTTGGCTGGATTTACTTTGCTTAGCTCTGGAATGTAGTTAGCAAGTTTGCCGTTATTATCTCTTCTGCGGAAATCTTCGTAGAGCTCCGAGAGGATTTTGTCGACCATGTTCATTGCTGTGGGACGCTAGGTGGGTAAGGTTTTAAGGCAAACTATAGTGCGCACACAATCCAGGTGGAAGGCGGGCTTCACAGCTACGGTCTTAATGCCAGCGAAAGAAAAATTGAAAACCTTCAGGGCGTCAATTAAATGTAAAAAAGAACAGGCAGAATACAAAGGACCCGCAGCGACCGGCGACCCTAGGCGCTAGCAAATCCGGATGGTCTCTCCTTGATGCAATCGTTAGCAAAAATAAAAATGCCCGAGATAAGATAACTTCGAGGATCTCCCGTTGTTACTTCCTGACAAATTTCGCGCGATGCATCTGGCGACCATCGAATACACTTACAATATATACGCCGGCCGGCAGTTCCTTTGCCGATATCACTGGATAGCCCTCTTCGAAAGTCTTATCCATATACATCCTCCCGGCAACATCGGTTACCTGAACCGCCAGGGTGCTCCCCACTATGCTCGTAACCCGAATGGTAATTTCATCTTCGGTTGGATTCGGGTAGAGGGTGAGTTGACCTCGCTCGGGAAGCTTTTGAACATTCAAGGAAATGATCGGGAAGGTTTCTGATTGTCCGTCGAAGTCGGTTTGTGTGAGCTGATAGTACTGGAGACCGTGCACGGGTTGCAAGTCCTTGATGGAGTAGGATGTCGGTAGTAAGGTAGTTCCATTGCCGGGAACCTTTTCCAGCAGATGCCAGTCCTTTCCATTGGTGGATTTCTTTACGGTGAAGAAGTCGTTGTTCTTTTCAGTAGCGGTCTGCCAGGATACGAGGACGTGATCGCCCTGAAGTCTTGCATCGAACTTCAGGAGCTCAACGGGCAGCGGATTGTTCGCCGTGGATGAACCTAGTGTTAGGATCCCATACGCGGCAATCGGGCTGGGACTGTTGATGGTGCCGGAGGCTCCCGTTGCAGTGTTAGCAGCATTTCCCCGATCTGCCCATTGTGTGCCAGTCCATCCCACGACGCGCAGTTGGTTGGCATTGGTAACCCCGCCGCTTCGAGGTGTGTTCCAGCTTAATTGGATCTGCTCGGTAGAAGCGCCCGCGCCTGACGTCAAACTCCAAAATTCATTTCGGCTTACATGATTGACACCTGCGCCCAGCGATGTAGTGGAATAACCTGCCCCGTTGGGATCCGTGAAAAAGTACTCGGCGGTATAATAATATGAAGCGTTGTTAGGCGTAGTGAGTAAAGAGATTGGCGCGTAGTAGTCACTTTTTCCAACCGGAAAAGCGAATGTATCATTTCCGATCTTCCGCACAGCGCCGGAAACATGGCTATTGTTGCTCGCTCCGGTAACTGTGGCGCCGTCATTGAATATGACCATGTTTGAACCTGTGGTGATATGTCCATCCGTAAATGTTAGAACACTGGTCATAATAATGTTCTGCTGAAGGGTGACAGCGTTAGGATTGCTGTTGTTCATGCGCAAATCTGTAAACGTAGTTGGCCCAGTTCCTCCTACTGTGATCGCGCTTGCGCCACTGAGTATCACCTGGCTATTGTTATGAGCCGGGGTAAACGTTCCATTATTTGTCCAGTCACCGTATACTTCCAGATTTCGTGCAGTGCCCGCAGTGCCTTGGGTAAGGGTTGCAGTAGTGCCTATGGTTAGGTCAAGAACCTGCGCACCGTTTGCGGCAATTACCGGCGCAAATGACATTCCGGAAGGAATGTAAGCACCCACTGTCGGCGAGGGAACGGAGCCACACCAGTTGCCGGCTGTGAACCAGTTAGTGGTTCCGGCTCCGGCATTCCACACCGTCTCCGCAGCACCATTCTGCGGTCCATAGACATAGTTTAACGTCAATCCGGCATGAGAGTCGCCTGCAAATTCACGAATAGTATATTCAACAGTGGAGGTTGTGGTGAGGTAGCCCGACCAAACGTTCGGCGTTGCCGTATTATTATCCCAGGAGTCCTGGCGGAAAACTTCGACTCCATTGACATACAACACGACATTATCATCGTGGTTGGGAATATCCAGTTGATAATATCCACAATTGAAACCTTGTCGCTTATACCGGTACGAATGGTTATCAACGGGAATGATACAACCTGTGTAACCAGGAGCGCTTGAAGGAGACAATGCGACGCCCCACAGCGTGCGGCTGTCAAAACTTAGCGTGTTGTGGATATAGTATCCGGAATAGGTATCGAAGTTATCGCCCGTATAGGCATAGACGTTCCACGTGTTGGACCCAAAAACGGCTGGGTTACCGGTGATGGTGTTGACCGTAATTGTAACGGTCGCGGTATTGGTCGAACAGTTGTTACTGCCGGTTACCGTGTAGGTAGTCGTCGTTGTCGGCGCTAGTGTTGCCTGATGTCCGCTCGGGCTTAAGCCGGAGACGCCCGTCATCGGCGACCAGGTGTACGTGTTGGCACCTGTAGCCGTGGCAACGACGGAACCTGACGTACAAAATGTTGCCGTCGTCGGCGTCACCACCGTCGTCGGTAAAGGATTGATCGTGACCACGACACTATTGGACGCGGTACATCCTGTTGTCGCGTCTGTGGTTTGCACGGTATACGTCTGAGTTGAATTAGGGGTCGCTCCAGGAGGAGATACCACCTTCGAAGCCGTATTGAACGGGGCAGTCATGTAGGTCGTATTCGGCGTCCAGGAGTAGTTGGCCGCACCGCTTGCCGTTAGGGTCGTAGTCGTTCCGGCACAAATGGTAACTGGGGGAGTAAGGGTTGGAAATGGCACCGTTGAAAAGTTCACAGCGCCGTACGAGTCGGCCGCGGTATCTGTCCAGCGAAATTCTACGGTTGTGTTCGCGCCCAGGAAACCGCTCCAGGCCGCTAAATGCGTATCACAGCATCCGTTATGACTCCACACGGATGCGCCGTTGACGAATAGCTCCGCCCCGTCGTCATGGCCCGCGATGTCAATTTGATAATAGCCGCAGGTAAATCCGCGTCGCTTATACCGTACGGTGTGGACGTCGTCATTCACGGTACAGCCGGCATATCCTGTCGCCGTACCCGGGTTGCTGGCGACTGGCCAGAGCGCCGTGGAATTGAAGTTGAGGGTGCTGTGCTGATAAAATCCGCGGTAACTGTTCAACGCATCGCTCGCATTGTTGCCGTTGTAGGCATAAACGTTCCACGTGTTGCTGCCAAACTGTGATGGATCTCCGTAAGTTACTTCCGATCCCACGGTATAGAAGTCTCCGGCAGTAGATACCCCAACCGTTGTGGTAGGCTGGTTTTGCGAGTTGTATTCGCTGGCCAGCCATCCGGCAGACAACGCCCGCGTGGCGACGCGAATCTCGTCCAGGTTACCGTGAAAGCGATTCGCGGGTTCACCCGCTGCCGTTTCGCCACCAATTGAGGCATTCCCTGCATCAGTACCCCAGGCGTTGGTATAAGCGCCGTTCACCCGTTCCACACCGTTGACATAAATGCGTTTGATGCTGCCGGTGATATCGGCAACAGCCGCCACGTGGTACCAGGTGTTGTTCGACAGCAGGAACGTGCCCGCATCAACGCTTACGGGATTTGAGTTTCGTGAATAAAATCTTAGCCTTCCGGGCGAGGCTTCATCCCCAAGGCTGAACGCATAGCCCCCCGTGTTGTTAACGTCATCTGCGAAGATCCTTTGGCCATCCCGGCTAACATCGTTTGAGTAGATCCAACCCGAGATCGTAAAATTGGTCGTGACATTGGGAAAAGTCGGCAACTCCACCCATTGATTGGGATTCACAAAATTTCTGGCGTCGCCAATCTTGCCGCTACCCTGGTTTGTAGAACCGTTGTTGGTGGAAGTATAATTGTTCGCTGAGGCGTCGCCAACGCTGTTATTAAAATGCCATACACCGGAATATCCCGACGACCAGGTGTTGGTTGTCGACTGATTCGTTGTGACCGCCGCATTGCCATAGCGGATTTGAACGGTTGTATTCGTACCATTGGTTATCGAAGGAACCTTCACCCATGCCACGATCTGGCCGGTTGCGGCAGTGTATCTCTCGAGTTGGAAGTCAAGTGCGTTGCCGCTGTTATCCGTGAAGATGATGTCATAGCCATTTGCATTGGTAACCTTAGCTGCTGCGGTTGCCAGCGCGGGGTCGGTATGAGAAATGAGGACTGGAAAGTTGGTGTGTGGCCCGCCGGATATCTGACTACCATTGATGGTAATGGTTTTCGAGTAATAGTAACCGCAGACCTGAGCTATGGCGGACGTGGCGCTAAGATGCAGCGCAGCAATCACCAGGCAGCACACGGCGGCCTGCTTCAAAGCGACTTTCTCAATAGACATTTCTGAAAACTTGCGGAGGTTAAAAAAGCTCAAAAATGCAAGTTACAACATAGCTGGTACGGACGCAACAGGCTTGACCTTGCACAGCCCTTCAGGGCATTCAACTCGGCTTGTAGCAATTGGGAGCGATGAGTGGTTGCTCCGCCCGTTGCCCTCCAAGGGCCAGATACCCGGAAACCACAGCCGGCCGCATATCACAGCAATGGCGGGTTGAACTCCAACGATTCTTCCCGCCATTTACACCATTCCCCACTTTGAAAGGATTTGCGCGATTCCCTAGACACTGAGCTGCTGGCTAACGCTCACCCCCACGTACTCGGGCGGCGCGATGCCATGTTTGCGCAAGTGCACAACCGCCTGTCCGCGGTGATGCGTGACATGGTCAAGCGTGGCCCAAACCGCCACGAGCAACTGATCCTGATCAGTGCCTTTTTGAACAGACTTTTCCAGCGAGTCGAAGGCGCCGGACAACAGCGCGATCACTTCCTTCTTAGAGGACTTAGCGGCCGGTGGCGACCACTCGATTTCTTTACCATTTACAAAGCTGGTCTCCCACCAATGAATTCCGTACGCAATGTGGTTCATCAATTCGCCGAAACTCATGGTACCTTTAGCCATGCTGGTGCCATAGTCCTTTTGTGACAAGGCTTCCGCGACAGACAACGTGTACTGTCTTGAATCGTGGATAATTTTCAACAATTGTGCTTTCATAATCTACCGTTGTTTGTTTGTCAAAAGTAGATCGGCACTTTTCGAATGCGTTACGATTTCTTGCTAAATGCGCGCCTGACCTTTCCGGAAATTTGCCGGCGCATGTTGGTATCTGCTCCGAAAAGCATAAGTAAAATGCTCCACGCTATTGAAGCCTGAAGAATAGGCGATGTCAGCCACCGACAGCGCAGTTGATTTTAGCAACAGCTCCGAGTGCTTTAACCTCACCTGCAATAGGAACTGGTGGGGCGACCAGGTTGTTAATTTTTTGAACAGCCTGCTGAAATGAAAGGGACTTACGTGACAATGGTCGGCGACATCTGCCAGTGAAATATTTTCCTGAAAATGGTCCGTGATGTAAGCCTTTGCACTTTCTATCGTGACGAGGTGGTTTTGTTTGCTGCTGTCGTATGCATCAAAGTCCGGCATGTAGTCCGTTATACTCCCCAATACCGTTTCGACTATTTCCGTCACGAGGTTGTCAACAAATAGTTTATCGACAGGTTCGCCAGTGATATGGCGGAGAATCTGCGCGTGTAACAGCTCGATATCGGGATTCACTTTTAGCAGCGTTGCATGGCTATCGTGGTTAAAGAGAAATTTCAAATTTTCGTACTGCTCAAGGAGTTCTGCATAGAAAGTCCCCTTGAACTCAAAGATGCTGCATTCATCCGGCACGGTATGAATGTGGGTAACGGTGCGTTCGTAGCCTGGTTTGGTAACAAGCACACAACCGCTGTAGGAATCGAGTGAATTGCGGAATACGTTGAAAAGGAAGTTTCCTTTTCGAACAAAGCTGATGCAGAATACTTCGCTGTATTCTGGATCTGAAGTCACGCAGTCGGAGCATCGGCACTTGAAATCCACCATCCGGTAAAAGTCAGATTCAAACAAAGTGTGAATATCGGCTTGCATAATGAATAGCTGAATGTTCTCGTAACTTAGTTTAGCTGATCCAGGTTGCGAGCTCCATTGGAAACGCGTGGCTGCTTCGTACAGGAGCCTGCCCATCCTGGTATTACGGTCATTTTGTAGTTGATGTTGTGTGAAGTATCCAATCATGAGGATCATTGATTGGGTGATTTCTCCTTTTCGTCGGTTTGCGCGTTCCAGGGTTATCAATCGGTTCGGTCGGGTCATCCACGCCAGGATGCCGCTGGTCAACTACTGCGGCCGGAGTATTTCACAATACGTTTCACAGATAGACCTTTAAGGACGTTATGCGACGAGATCGGCGCCGCGGTCATCAGAATTTAAAACAGGATCAGTAAAATCAGCTACGATGAAACAGGGACGGGATCTTTCCAGACGGGTATTTCTTCGAGAGGCGGGTTTGTCGGGCATTGCGTTAACCATCGGTTGCTATTGGCCGGCGTCCGGCAAAGGCGTTGACAAGGTTATTCGTTTAGATCAGGCAAACGAGGCAACCGAGCTGATGGGTTGGATTACAGTGGATGCTGCTGGTAAGGTGACCATCTTTAATCATCGTTCCGAGATGGGACAAGGCACGTGGCAAGCGGTCCCTCAAATCATTGCCGAGGAGCTCGAAATAAGTATGGATGCCGTGACTGTAGAATTTGCTGCGGCGGATCCACGGAAGTATGGTCCGCAACCGCAGGAGGGAAGCTTTTCTATACGGGGTTGGTATCAGCAGTTGCTGCGCGTCGGCGCAACCGCCAGGGAAATGCTGGTTGAAGCGGCGGCCAGGCAATGGAATGTCGAAGCGTCCACTTGCTATGCGGAGAATGGGCAGGTGATACAACGAAGCACGGGAAAGAAGCTCGGATACGGGGTGTTGGTTAAGGATGCTGCTCAAATAGAACCACCGCAGCAGGTCAAACTTAAAGCACGTAAAGATTATAAGATTATCGGCAAAGGCATTCGTCGTAAGGATACTGCGCTCAAGACCAACGGCACGGCTGTGTTTGGACTGGATATGAAACTTCCGGGCATGCTTTATGCCGTTGTGGAACGCAGTCCCACCTTTCGTGGTAAGGTCAAAGGCTTTGATGATGCGGAAGCAAAATCCTTTACTGGAGTAAAGAAAATTTTCAAAGTTCAGCGCGTCGTATTTGGACTCTTTTATGAAGGCGTTGCGGTAGTAGCCGATACGTTGTGGACGGCTATGCAGGCACGCAAACAATTGAAAGTCGAATGGGACGATACCGGCTTCGAGCAACTCGACTCCGAACTGTTGGTTACCCGCATGCAGGCGGATCTTATGAAGCCCTTGCCATCCGAGGTCTTTGAAAATGCTTTGAAGAATTCAACGACAACGGCAGAGGCGATTTACGAACTGCCCTATCAGTCCCATAGCTGCATGGAGCCGCTCAACTGCACAGCTCATGTGAAAGAGCATAGCATTGAGATCTGGGGACCGATACAGGAAGTGAACTGGATACAGGCCGACCTGAGTGAAAGATTGAATGTTCCCATTCAAAACGTCACGGTGAATATGACCTTCCTCGGAGGCGGGCTTGGAAGAAAGGGATTCCCTGATTACCCGTACGAAGCAGCAATGATCTCCAAAGAGATGAAAGCGCCAGTGCAGGTGATGTGGACACGAGAGGACGACATGACCGGCGGGCCTTTTCGCGCCGGCGCGTTTTACCGGTGCCGGGGAGGCGTCGATACACAAAAGAAGATAGCGGCTTTCCAGGTGATTTCTGCCTCGCAAGGTGTTGGTCCGGGTCGCGACGATGACGACAACGCGCAGCCCGTATCGGAGAATCGCGGTGAGATTTCGGGTCTGCTGACGGACTATTATAAAACCATTCCGCATTATAGTTTTGGCAACATTGCCACCAAGTCTCCTATTCCTACGGTATGGTGGCGAGCACCGGGTGCCAACGTAGATTCGTTCGCCTGCGAAAGTTTTATCGACGAACTCGCGCATCTTTCCGCACAGGATCCTCTCGAATTCAGGAAGGCGCATCTCACATCGACGCGTTACCGCGCGTTGGCAGATAAGCTGGCAATTGTCGCCCACTGGCATTCGCGGCGCAAGAACGATGGATGGGGCATAGCGATTACCGATTCATTCGGTAGCAGCGTTGGACAAGTTGTGAAAGTGTCCCGTACAAAGGACAAGAAGATCAGGATCGATAAAGTGTTTGCCGTGATGGATTGCGGTTGGTATGTAAATCCCGATATCATTCGTGCCCAGGTGGAAGGAAGCATAGTCATGGCGTTGGGCGCTGCTGTGAATCATGCCACCCATTTTAAGGCAGGAAAGGCGGTGGAACAAAACTTCAATACCTATCGCATGCCGCGTATAAACGAGATTCCTGAGATAGAAGTGCACATCATGGAGAACGACGAGCGTCCAGGCGGTGTGGGCGAACCAGCGTTGCCACCGTTCGCTCCCGCATTATGCAATGCCATCTTCGATCTCACGGGCAAACGCATCCGGAAGGTGCCTTTCAAACTTGAGGATGATTGAGTTGAGTGAGCCCTTTATCCAGGCTGAATAGAGGCATTACCGAGCAAAGTCGCGCTAATTCGCGACTTCAATTTTGACTTTTATTTTTTTCAGTTTCTCTTCCTTTAGCGCACGAAGCACCTTAGGCAACACGGAGCGTTTCACCGATACATAAGAAGCGTAATCGAGAATGACGATCAACCCGATTTCATCACCAGACAATTCCGCCTTCTTCATGAACAATCCAGCGATGTCTCCTTTGCTTACTTTATCTTTTTTTCCTGCACTCACATAGAGACAGACATATTGTGGAGGTGGTGGTAGCTTTAAGGATTTTGACAAGGATACCTCGGGGAGCGTTTTATCGAGATAGCTCGGCAGCGATTCATCATCCGCCAGGAGAAGGTAGGATTTTCCATGCGCATGCATGCGGGCCGTGCGTCCATTCCGGTGAATAAATTCTTCTTCCCGCGGGGGTAGCTGGTAGTGAACAATATGCCGGATCTCGGGGATGTCCAGACCCCGTGCAGCCAGGTCGGTTGCCAGCAACACGTTGTGTGCTCCACCTCTGAATCTGATCAGGTTCTTTTCGCGGTCGATCTGTTCCAGCGCACCGTGAAAAATTCCATGTTCAAATTTGTGATACTTGAAGACTGCACTGATTCGTTCTACCGCGTCGCGCTGATTACAGAAAACCAGGCAAACTTCCTGATTGAATCCCGCGACTAAACGCATCAATGCCTCAGCCTTGTCGCTGCTTTTTGTACGAACTACGCTGATCTGCAGTTTTTGTGTGTCTTCAGTATCGGGTATGAAGTTTAGAACTTCCGGCGTTCGGAATGGAAGAAAGCCGGGTAAGGTATCGTTATGTGTCGCAGAGGTGAGAATGTGTTGCTGTTTTCCATTGAGTGCGTTAAAAAGCATTTTTAGCTGATCGTGAAATCCCATCTGCAGGGATTTATCAAACTCATCGAGCACAACCACCTTTGCCGATGATACATCAATGGAGTCCCGGTCGATGTGATCGGCAAGTCTTCCCGGTGTGGCGATGAGTACGGCGGGGGAATTACGCAGGCTATCCTGCTCCAGTTTCATAGAGTGGCCACCGTAACAACACGTTACCTTGTACAGCGTCTTCATGTTCTTAAAGACCTGTTCGATCTGCAGAGCAAGTTCGCGCGAAGGTGCGACGATGATGGCCTGAAGACCTTTGTCGTCGATGCGCAGCTTGTTGTAAACCGCGATCAGGAATGCGAGGGTTTTACCGGTACCGGTAGGCGCCACCAGCATCACGTCATTTGCCTCGGCCGCCTTTGTAATGACGGCCTCTTGCATCGCGTTTAGTTTGCTGATGGAAAGGTTCTTTAAAAAGGCAGCGTGAACGGCATTCAGATTTTGAGGATGTCTTGTTTGAATCACTCCTGGACTGGATTTACCTGACTTACATGCAATGTAAATTGCCGGTCAAGCATAATTTCATAGGTATAAGTGCCCAGCAGCTCTGATCCTTTGCGGGAAAGCTGCAGCATGTTCAGCAGGTCCTGAGCCATTTCAGAGTCCTTTATATTGTTGACTGCTTTGTTTTTGGTCACCACCAGGCTAAAGCCAAATCCGCCTTTTTTCTTGCTATCCATTGCGAGAAACTCATGTTGCATCAGCTTATACTGCTGCGGCTTTTCCGCAGCCTCCAGCATCATCCTCAGAATGGCTGGACGGTATTTACTCCAGAGGGGTGCATATTTTCGAAGTTGCATGTCCATGCTATGGTAGTTTGATGCGTATTAGTTTATTAATAAGTCTATGACCAGGCGATTAAGAACGGGTAAGCCAGTCATCGGTGTTCGTTTCGTTGTCGTTTACCTTATTTAGATCCGAAAAACAAAGTCCCTGGGATGAGAGGTAAAATGGAGGACTGTGGTAGATGCTGCATAAAGTTCGCCAAATTACCAAAAAGGATCGGGATCGCTAAAAATAATTGGTGAACTTAGCGCCAACATATAGTGCGAATGGGAAAGGATTTGTACGATTTGGCCACTTGATCAGGCCTGCTGTAAAATCCTTAAGGCCACGTCGATAATAGGATCATAATACATTTCGTTCTATCTTTGTGACGTCAATTGCGGATATTTTAATTCACTGCCCATTCACCGGAATCGCGGTATTTTAATTCTCTCCTCAGTTTAATCCAGGAAATCGTCCTTTTTTCGTACTGCAAATTGATTGATTGACCACTCGTTGGTTTTCAGATTTTAATTGTTGACGCTAGACTCTTGGATGTGCACATCGAACAATTCGGTGCGCCAGTCACATTTTTCAAACGTAACAACATGTCATTTCAGAAATTCAACATCAGTGGCCCCATTTTGGACGCCCTTCAGGAAAAAGGATACACACAACCCACACCCATTCAACAGCAGGCGATACCCGCAATACTTTCCGGCAGCGATGTCCTGGCAAGTGCTCAAACGGGAACAGGTAAAACGGCTTCATTTTCCATTCCCTTACTGCAAATACTTTCAGAAAAAAAAGGAACCCACGGAATTCGTGGTCTCGTTCTGGCGCCCACGCGCGAACTGGCTATCCAGGTGTCGGAAAATCTCAATCAATATGGAAAGAATCTTTCCATCCGCACGGTTCTGGTTTACGGTGGCGTATCACAGGTAAGTCAGGTGAACCAAATCAGGCGAGGTGTCGATGTCGTCATCGCGACACCGGGCAGGTTACTGGACCTTATTCAGCAAAGAGTTGTGAATTTATCTCAACTGAATATCCTCGTATTGGATGAAGCAGATCGCATGCTCGACATGGGATTTATTAAGGATGTTAAGAGGATACTGGAACTTGTCCCGCAAAATTGCCAGAAGGTATTCCTCTCGGCCACCATGCCTGATGAAGTTCAACGATTGGTCGCCTCCATGCTGCGCAATCCGGTTAGAATCAAAATAGCCTCCGAGAAGAGTACCTTACGCATTCAGCAAGGTGTATATTACGTGGCAAGAGAAGATAAGAAAGCGCTTTTGAAACATGTCATCGCGGAACAGCAAATGCGGAACGTGCTGGTCTTTACCCGAACCAAATTCGGAGCGGATAAGGTTGCACGCGATCTTTCCAAGTCTGGCATTGCAGCTGAAGCCTTTCATGGCGATAAGTCGCAGGGAGCGAGACAGCGCTCACTTTCCAACTTTAAAAAGAATGCTACGCGGGTTCTGGTAGCTACAGATATTGCGGCACGCGGTATCGACATCAGCGATTTGCCTTTTGTCATTAACTACGAAATGCCGGATACCGTCGAAACGTACACCCATCGCATAGGAAGAACCGGCCGCGCAGGGAATGCCGGTGCAGCACTTTCGTTTTGCGACCACGAGGAGAAAGGACAGTTGAGAAATCTGAACCGAATGTCCCCTGGTAAAATAGAGGTGCTTAAACACCCTTTCGCTAATTGATGGATTACACTGAATTTTAATGGAGAAAGAAAAAACATTAACGTTCGCGAACATACAACGCGATTTTGTGTCAACGCTGAATAAGCGTGTGAATGAACATTTCAAATCAGGCAACATCAGCAGGCAGGCCAACCGTGAAATGTATGTGAAAACGGCTTGCATGTTTTTGCTCTATTTGACCCCGTATGTGCTAATCCTTACGGGAGTCGTTTCGGGTGCTGTCCCGTTGCTTATCTCCGTGCTGGTTATGGGGCTGGGCGTTGCGGGCATAGGCCTGTCGGTCATGCACGATGCCAATCACGGCGCCTATTCAGGAAAGCCATGGGTGAACAATTTGCTAGGTTACTCAATCAATATGATCGGTGCGAATGCGTTCAATTGGAAAATACAGCACAACGTATTGCATCATTCCTTCACAAACGTTCATGACCACGATGAAGACATTAGTCCCCGTGGCGTGTTGAGGCTTTCACCATCGACACCCTGGAAGAAAGCATATCGCTATCAATTTGTATACGCCTGGTTTCTCTATGGATTGATGACCATTGTTTGGCTTTTCTACAAGGACTTTATAAGAATTGCACGCTATCACTATTCGGGTCTGGCGCTTAAGCAAAAGGCAAACATCACTCAGGAATGGTGTATTCTTGTTGCAACCAAGCTGGTTTACATTGGATACATCTTCGTAATACCGCTGGTGTTCACGTCACTGCTCTGGTGGCAGGTACTCATCGGCATACTTTTGATGCACTACCTGGCCGGGTTTATACTGGCGATAATCTTTCAGCCTGCCCACGTAGTAGAAGGAACGGAGTATCCGCTTCCGGATGAAACCAACACACTTGAAAATAGCTGGGCGGTTCATCAACTTTTAACCACCAGCAACTTTGGCAACAAAAGCCGTTGGTTCTCATGGTACGTAGGCGGTCTGAATTTTCAGATCGAGCACCATTTGTTCCCCAATATCTGTCACGTTCATTACAGAAGTATTTCAGGCATCGTGCGCAAAACTGCGCACGAATTCGGATTGCCTTATAAATCTTTCAACACATTTCATGAAGCGCTTCGGGGGCATACCCGATTGCTGAAACAACTGGGCATGAAGCCCGCACACGACATTGCTCTAAACTAATCAACAACAAGTCAATTTTAATCAAGTAAATACAATGCAAGGCACGGTTAAGTTTTTCGATGAAACCAAGGGATTTGGCTTCATTCGTCTCGATGGTACTTCAGAAGACATCTTTGTTCACTCCTCTGGATTGATCGACAAAATCCAGGAAAATGATAAAGTCGAGTTCGAACAAGAACGCGGCAAAAAGGGCATGAATGCGGTGAAGGTAAGAGCCGTGCGTTAAGCGCAACAGGCATATCTTACTTTACTCCATGCATTCATCATCAAAAACGAACAACATCATGAATCTTTTTGTTGCCAACATAAGCAGGACTGTAAAGGACGATGTGCTAAAGGCACTGTTCGCTGAATTCGGAGAAGTTACTTCGGCAAAAATTCTGACCGACAAATACACGGGCGAATCTAAAGGGTTTGGCTTTGTTGACATGCACAATGAAAAAGAAGGCCTGGAGGCTATTCGGAAACTCACCCATGCTGAGTTCTTCGGTCGCAAGCTGGTCGTTTCAAAGGCGCGTCCTAAAACAACTGCTTATTAAGGTATTGGTTAATAGGGCGGAGCGAATCCGCCCTTGCCACAGCCCTTAATCAACTAACCGCTTGTCCGGAATGAAGCAACTGAAGATTACCAAACAGATTACGAATCGCGAAAGCGAATCACTGGACAAGTACCTGCAGGAAATTGGTAAAGTCGGTCTGATCACGATGGAGGAGGAGGTGGATCTGGCAAAGCGGATCCGTGAGGGAGACTCAAGTGCCCTGGAGAAATTGACCAAAGCCAACCTGCGCTTCGTCGTTTCCGTGGCCAAACAATATCAGAACAGGGGCCTCCAGCTAAATGATCTCATTAACGAAGGCAATGTAGGTCTGATCAAAGCTGGACTTCGCTTCGATGAGACAAGAGGATTTAAATTTATTTCATATGCCGTCTGGTGGATCCGGCAATCTATCATTCAGGCATTGGCCGAGCAATCACGCGTGGTTCGCCTACCCTTAAACAGGGTTGGATCGGTTGCCAAAATATTGAAAATGCACGCTCAACTGGAACAGAGTCTGCAGCGTGATCCGACCGTGATGGAATTGGCTGAAAAACTGGATACGACAGAAGAGAGCATCTATATCACGATGAGTGCCTCGCAGAAAACGATCTCCGCCGATGCTCCCCTTCACTTTGACGATAATACAAGCCTGATGGAAACCCTTCAGGATGTAAATTCAATGTCACCAGATTCGTCCCTGATGGAGGCGGCCCTGAAAACGGAGATACAATCCGTTCTTTCGACGCTCTCGGCAAGAGAAATGGAGATCATTGTACTTTACTATGGCCTTAATAATCAACAGGCACTTACGTTGGAAGAAATAGGCGAGAAATTCTCCATAACACGGGAACGCGTACGACAGATTAAAGAAAGGGCCACCCATCACATGCAAAATTCTTTGCACGCCCAACGGTTAAAATACTTTCTTGGCTAGCGCTGACTTCGGGTTTCGCCTTGGTCAAATGCCGAAGGTGCTCTTACTTAGCAGAATTTGCATCGTTCTCCTGCTTCCTGAAGTTGACAATCCTGGTAATTAGATCCAATGGCAGTGGTTGCTCGTTTGGGAACTGAATTGCAGACTTACTCACCTTGTAATGTTTCAACGTATCAGCAAATTGTTCTAACAGTTCTTTGCTGAACGGATGCGAAAGTGAAATGTGTTTCGCATAAGCCGAATAGTATATCAAATACCCCTTATACTTGAAACAGGGTATTTGATAACTAATCACTTCTTCCACCGCTGGTACGACTTTGTGTACGACATCGCGGATCTGCTGCATCCTCTTGACTACATCAGGCGGGAATGAGGCGTGATATTGATCGATGGATTGATATTCTTTCTTGGCCATACACTTTGAAATAGGTTACGTACGATACGACAGCGATTGCGACAATAGTCAATGCGTTCGATCTGCCAGGGCTGAACGATCGGCAAGACCATTCCTATTTCATTATTTCTTGTACGCGATCAGCAAATCATCAAGACGCTCGAGTGTTGACATCAGTCCCTCCCTCATACCCATCTGGATCACCGTCTCAAGATCTGCCAGAGAGTTGTAGGTTACAACTGTCTTCACCAGCGAACGCTCGCCAAGATCTTCGAACGTAACATCCCAATGAGCGCGTGGCAGTTCAGGATTTACTTCGCCTTTGTCATCGCAAAAAGCGTCAAGTCCGTCGTAGTGTTCAATGGGCTTTATGGACTTGTATTCCATACGACCCCAATACTCAGGTCCGGCCGGATCAACCATGGCATAGAGCCAGTGTCCGCCTTCACGAAAATCCATGGATTTGGTCTTGGTCGTAAAGGGCTTGGGTGCAAACCATTTGTCGAGGAGTTCACTCTTGGTATGGCAATCCCACACGAGTTGACGATCGGCGTCAAACTCTTTCTTCACGGTTATGGTATTCCTTTTCTTGTCGGCGACGAAGTCGAATAGCAATGTGTTTTTCATATCTCGTTCATTTTGATGGTTGATATTAGTTGGTCCAATTGATTGTATCGGTCCTCCCAGATCTTCCTGAACTGGGCTAACCACTTATCGATGTCTTTCATTTTGTCGACTTTTAGTTCATAGTAAATTTCGCGTCCCTTCTGATTAGATGAAATGAGTTCGCACTCGCTCAGCACCTGCATGTGCTTCGAGATGGTAGGCCGGGCCACGTTGAAGTTGTTGGCGATGGCTCCGGCGGTCATAGTCTGGACGGCGAGGAGCACGAGTATGGCGCGACGGGTGGGGTCGGCGATTGCCTGAAATGGGTCCCTTCTGAGTTTCATTTTTTCCAGCTTAAAGTCGTGTAGCTATCTGGCTACAAATATATACGAATATGAAGCTATTTAGCTACATAATTTCTGAAAAAAGTTTCAAATCGCGGAAATTGGCTGAAATTGGGCCCTATGGGACAGGAATAATATTGGCAACCACCGGGTACGGAAATAGTTGATACCTTGGCCATACATAATTGCACTGCAAACGAATGAACAAAACTAAAATAACGATAAACAACAATGGCTCTGTCAAGCTTGAAGGCGATTTTGAAATAGTTGATGTGAATGGCGGTGCCTATGGGTTGCAAGGCAGAACAGTCGTTTCCTTATGTCGTTGCGGCCGGTCAGCCAATAAGCCTTTTTGTGATGGCTCCCACAAGGGTCATTTTGAACATGACGCAATAGCCTTCGATCTTCCGCCCAAAAAGGTCTAGAAGACAAATTTCAATCGGATGCTTTGGTGGGCCCTCGTTTTCAGGATGCCATTTGCTGCAAAAAGCGTATTTTTGCACCCGAATGAAGAAAATAATTGAATCCAGGAAGCTTTTAGGGATCGACAAGGCGGCCGATCTCAAGGAATTAAAGGCCATTTACAGGAATTTCATGAAGGAATGGCATCCTGATAAGTTTCAAGACAATCATGACCTGAAACTGGAGGCCGAAGAGAAAAGCAAGGCTTTTATTGAGGCGTATCATTTGTTGGTGAGCGTTGCGCCCGAAACGCATGAGCAACAATTAGAACAATATACAGAAGTGATCAACTCTTCCCGGATCACGGATTTTCAATACAAGGGCCAAACGCTAAGCGTAAACTTTGCTGATGGCAGCGTCTACGAGTACTTTGGTTTACCGAAAAGTATCTACATCAAATTGACCAATTCAGATGCTGCGGACCGATTTGCGCGGAGACATATCTATCATTCCTACCTCTACCGGAAGGTAACGAAAGCAACGAGGGAGTAGCCGAAAGTTTGCTCGCCAGAGGCGGCTGGGCATTAGTCTCTTTGGACTGACTGCGCGAGCGATCACATTAATTGCCAATGGACCATGCCATGCCATCGGGAATGCCGCCCACATCAAGATGCGACGTGACCTCCAGCGTTTTCAGATCGATGACAGCGATGTAATTGTCGGCCGAGCAGGCAATAAAAACGCGAGAGCCGTCGGGATCCATCAGTATGCCGGCAGCGCCCTTGCCCACTTTGAGCTTCTTAACTTGTTTCTGCGTTGCCGTTTCATAAATGAAGACATCACCTGTTGACAGGCTCGATATAAAGGCAAGTTTGCCATTCGGCGTAAACTTGAGCCGGTTGGCGCCAAATGCCTTTGCATCAATTTTCGCCTCTAATTTTTTCGTTTGAAGGTTGACGATAGAAATCACACCATCTTCGTTTGCTGCAGTCCAAAGTTTGCTGCCATCAGGTGAAACGTCAAACCCTTCGGCCCCCCTAGTAACACCGACGACCGTCTGCATCCAGTCGCCGCGTGGCCTGACGTTGGCCGGTGCCTGCCTGCCCGGTTGAATCAGTGTATCCGTAAGGATGCTCACGGTGCCCGATGACATATTGGTGGTGTATATCTTTTTCGCATCGGGCGTTACGTAGATCATATGCGTCCTGTTTTGGCCGGTGCCCATACTCCAGTCAAGTTTTTTGGTTGCAGGATCATATCGCCCTACCGCCTTTGATCCTTCAGCCGTAAACCAAACCTTGCCTTGAACATACGTCACGTCGTGAGGGCCGAACAGTGGTCTTGTATCAATATTGGGTAGCGGCCTGCGATTCACCAGATCGATCACGTTCAATTCATGAAACGCGCCGCCACCGTAAATGGCCACATAAGCTGTTGTTCCATCGGTCGATGCCACGACCTCATGCGGGTCTTCACCAACCGGAATGCGCGAGAGTACCTTGAGGGAAATGGGATCTACCACCGCGAGTGTGTGGTCTGCCTTGGAAAGAGCCAGCAGGTATTTTCGGCCACCCTGTTGAGCATCGGATTCACCCAATGCGATGATCGTTAGTATGAGTCCTGCGATAAACGCGGAAGTAGTTCGTCTAATAGGTTTCATTTGAAGTGCTCCTTTGAGGAACAATTTAATGAAATTGCCACGGAGCGCTTGGGTTGAAAGTGATCTTTACATCACCTTTTCCTAAGCTGACGGCATTCAGTTATTCGCTTCTAAGACTGTCGACCGGGTTGCTAAGCGCTGCCCGAATCACCTGGTAGCCAATAGTAATTATCGAAGCAATCAGTACACTGGCACCCGCGACCAACGGTATTCGAAAATCGAAATCTGTACGGTAGGCGAATGTTTCCAGCCATTGGTTCATGACGTACCACGAGATGGCGAAAGCTATAACCTGTGCAACCACGATCAACCGTAGAAAATCTGCTGACATGAGTCGGATAAGTTGCCCCACCGTGGCGCCCATTGCTTTCCTGATGCCGATTTCTTTAGTCTTTATTTCAGTCAGATAGCTGATCAGTCCGAATAGTCCCAAACAGGCAATGCTGATCGCGATCACGGCAAAGGCACTGACCAATTTTTTGAACTTACCCTCCTCGCGATGAGCCTGTGCCAATGGTTCGTCCTGGAAGAAGTACTCAAAGGGTCGCTCCGGTCCGAAACGATGCCAGACATCTTTTAATTGAGTGATCGTTCGCTTCTGATCGGCTGCATTTATCCGCACGAAGAAATTACTTCCATTGCCGACCTCCAGGATGAACCCAAACGGCTTGATGGTCTCGCGCAACGAACGAAAATGAAAATCTTTCACAATACCCACCAGCGTGACTTCGTGCGTGGTGCCCTGATCATCCCAAAGAATCTGCTGACCGATTGAATTGGTGGTGAGTCCCAACTGTCCAACTGCTGTTTCGTTCAATATGATAGCGGTAGAATCCGACGTGAATTCGTTGGAAAAGTTCCGCCCGGCAACAATCTCCATTTGCATCGCAGGGATGTACTCGTAATCGGCCCGTATAAAATTCAAAACCGTATGATTCTGTCCGCGAACACTTACGCCATTCACGGCATTTGTGGACCCCAGTATTCCATCAGCGCGACCGATTCTCTCAACGCCAGCAACGCGTAACATCGCATGCAACATCGCATCGTTATCCACGACTGTTCTTCCGATGCCGCCGCGAACGTTTGGCAACGTCATCACGTCTTCGGCATTGAAACCTTTGTTTTGATGGTTCATGAATTCCAGCTGCTTAGTGATAGTCAGCGATCCAATCACCAGCGTTGTGGAGATTGCAAATTGACATATCACCATCGTCTTGCGGAGTGAAGCGCCACCCGGAGCCTGAAGCGAGTTTCCTTTTAAGGCCAGAACGGGTTTAAACGACGACAGGTAAAAGGCCGGATAAAGCCCAGCGCCAAATGCGATGATGAATGCGCAACCCGGTACGACAATCCAAACGTAATGGCTGTCTTTGAATGTATACGTCAGTTCGCTTCCGAGAATTGAAGGAGCCAGGGGCAGCAGTAACTCGGTTGCGACCACCGCGCACGCAATTGACGTCGCGACGATGACGAACGATTCACACAGAAATTGGAAGATCAGCGAATGCCGGAGGGCACCTGACACCTTCCGTACACCCACCTCGCGCGCCCGTCGCGACGATTGTGCCGTAGAAAGATTGACATAGTTTATACCCGCTAACAGGATAATGAAAACGGCTATGAGCATCATGACTATGATGCGATCAATGTTTCCGTTGGCACCCAGTTCCCACTTCAGGTCCGATCTCAAATGGATATTGGTAAGGGGTTGTATGTATATCCGGTTCGGATTGTCTGGCTGATGCTTTTTGAAAAGGCTTACTGTCGCTGATTCGAATTTGCGCGCATCCGACCCTGGCTTCAATCGGGCGTATGTATAAAAGCCGTTCCAGGCCCAGTCTGTATCCGGGTTTCTGCGACTTTCAAATGGAATAAGGAAGTCAAAGTGGAAATGCGATTGAGAGGGAAGGTCGTGCAGGACGCCCGTCACGGTATAGTCCGTCCCGTTGTTCAGATTGATTCGAATAATTTTACCCAGTGGATTGTCCTGGCCAAAGTATTTTCTTGCCACGCTTTCGGTCAATACGATGGCGTGGAGGTCAGCAAGTGCTTTAGTTTTATCTCCCAGGGCGAATGAAAAATCGAACACCTCGAAAAAGTATGGATCGACACGCAGGAGTCGCGTTTCATAAAATCGCTTGTCGTTATGTTCAAGTAAATACAACCGTCCGCCGCCGGGTGAAAAGCGAGTGACCTGATCGACTTCCGGCAACTCCGCACGCATGGCCGTTGATAAGGCGGGCGGAGTCATAGCATCAGGAATAGCCGTCCCATCGGCATTAACAAAATCTTTAACGACGCGATAAATGTCTTCCGGATTCTTATGAAAACGGTCGTAGCTGAATTCGTTCTCAACATGCAGAACAATTATGGTAAAACAACTCAGGCCGATCGTCAGGCCGAGAATATTGACCAGCGAGAAGATTTTATTCTTCAGGAGTTGGCGGATAGCGAGGGTTACAAAATTCTTCAGCATAATCCTACTTGGGTAATCGGGTCCGTAAACTGCTAGGACGAGGTTACTGCAGGTTAGCTATTCACGTGCCAGATAAAATTAGCCTGATAGCTCAATGGAGCATCATCTTTAATACTTGTCGTACGCATTCGGGCAAACTCGTTCGCTAACGGTCGACACAGGTGTAGGATTGGACCCCTGTTGGTAACGCTGATTCCAAACCCGGTCATTGATATCCACAGCAGGAGCTGCCTGGCCTGGTGTATGTGTATGCACGTTATGGTCGTTCTCCTGATAGTAAGCTCCCACTTTCAGTGTCCAGTAATGTCGTGGAATAGGGCTTCAGGTAGATATCAATTTCCCGGTTATTCTTCAGTTTGATTTTTCGTTGTCCACCTGCGTTGGTGTGAATCGCGAGTATGCCGGACCCCTCGTAAATGACATCGCCCTGGTCATTATAAATGTGTGCTTTTCCTTCATTGAACACATGCCGCCAAAACGCCGGATCCGTGGGAGGCAAAGAGATAAACCAGGAGGTATGATCGGCAAAATCCTTTCGGGCAAACCCGGTATCTGATGTGCCGTCTACCTTGCCAAGCGATTGTGCTTTGTCGTCCACAACAGTAAAGAACGGCCTCACCGGGCGATCCGATACGGTTATTTTCTTGTTTTCCACCATGACTGCCTTCGGGATATCGTCGTTCGTCATTTTCATTTTCATACCGACTATTTCCTCAACGAATTTCTTGTCATTCCCTTTCTCATTACTGTACGCAGGGGCATAAACAAACACGAGGTGCCGTCCTTGCTTCGCTACCGTCGACACAACATATTTTCTCAACGCATCATCCATTGTCCAGGTATTGACAAAGACGATCACTCTATAAGCATTGAGATCCACCAGTCGCAGGTCATCGATGTGTATGACGTCGTGAACAACACCGCTCTTAAAGATTGCCGGCGGGATCCAATTGTTTGCCCGGTGGCCCATATAGCTGGCGTTGCGCGCTGAGCCAGTGTAGTAGAACGACTTTGTGTCGTGAACCAGCAACACATCGGCAGCCCGCTTAAAAGGCTGCGTAAATTTTTGATCGAGCAACTTTTTGAGTGCGGCAATATCACTCATCAGTGTGGGCTCATCCCACCAACCCCAGCTGCCGTGGTCCTGCAGGCGCTTGCCACCGTTAAATCCGGAAGAGCCGAAGTCGTAAAACCACAACCCCTGGCCGTTAACAAACGGGAAGATAACATTGCGCCTAACCGTACCGATACTTTTGGCGACCGACGACGTGAACGTGGAATCTTTCAGAGGCACCAACGGTGCTTGTTGATCCATTTCATCAAGCCACAATTTTTTATGGAGCCTAACCGAAGTCACGAGACCACGCGACCGGTAGGCGTCACCTGGTTGAACAGCATCCGGATAGTACGTACCCGGTCCGGACAAGTAATCCACGTACGCAGAATTCAATACGCGTTGCAATTCGAGATGGCCGCCCGCAGCTTCTCGTCCAAATACGGCGTAGAAGTAGCCATAAAAGGCACCGGTGATGATGGGCCTTGGCCAGTGGTCTTTGACGAGCTTACAGAAATAGATAATATCGTCTGCCACACAAACGTGCTGGGCTTCGTAGTAGTCCACCACTTTTCTCTCTTGTAAGGGATTTCGAAATATTCCATCACCCGTGTGAACTCTTTCATTAACACCCGGTACCCGCGCTGTGGTCAGTGTTACACGTTTGTCATTCCAGGCAGTTTGAAGATTCTTATCCGTTTTGTACTTCCCCTTCAGCCAGTTTCGAAAGTATCGCTGCATGGGCTCACTGATATCGGGTTCATTTTCTATGAAGCCCCAGTAATGCCATTCCCCATACACGCCAGAAGCCACCTGAATCCCGGCAACAGCATTTCCTTCTGGAAGTGTGGCCAGCATCTCCAGGTACGATTTGATTTTTGGCGTAACCTCATCAAGCCATTTTTGTGATGCGAGACTAAACCGTGTCGGATTCTCTTCATCGTCCTCAATTATCCTTTGCACGCCCCATTCGTAGTCGGGCATGGGATTCGTATCGGCATACACGGTGTTCTCTTCGGGATGCTGCTTTTGCCACCACCTGGGTGGATTAACATGAAAGCGAATAAATATCGTGGCGTTCGAACAGGCATCCAAAACGCCTCGCAATTGCTTGCGGGTGATGTCCATATCAATGGTACCATCTTCCTTCCATGCATGGTCAAGGAAGAGATCGACCTGAAATAACTGAAATCCCGCACGGCAAAAGGTTTTCAAATTGTATTGTGGCAATTCTTCCCAACTCCATCTGCCACCGGGAACGTCCGTGAGAGAATAAAACAGGGGATTAACAGGTTGGCCGTTGATGATAAAGGCAGGTTTGCCATTTACTACTTCGACCTTTCCCTCCTTTTGATCTTGTGCGACAACAGTGGCGGTTAACAGCAGCCCCAAACAGATGATAATGCTTTGTCGCATGATGTTGATAGTCCAGTTTTATATTAAGAGGTCAAAATTCCGAACAGCATTGCGTTGTCCGACTAAACCAGGCCGTATCAAGCCTCAGATTTTAATGAAGAATTAAGATCGTGCGATGTTCGCTGAGAACAATCCTGTGGTGACATGTCTGTTTCGAATGGGGTTTCTCCATCACGACACAACCTCTTCAAACGTTTTTGGGTAATTCTCTCCGTAGAGGTTCATGTATTCTTTTGCAAAATGATCATACCAGTTCTTGGCCAGCGAATGCTTACCCTTTTTGTTCAGTACGGAGCATTTCAGCACCATCGCTTCCTGGTTGATGGTGTCGTAATTAAAGATCGAGTCTGCAATATCGAGTAGCATTTTATCGTCGCGCATCATATCCAGTTCACTCGAGTACGCCAGCAGAACGTCGATGATGTTGTTTGAGATTTCAGACTTGAAGGAGTCGAGCCATATCGCTTGCATGTTCGGCAACAGACTTCCCCGGCGAACATACCGGATGAGAATCTCCACTTTATGCCGGTCTATCTTTGCGCTATTCAGGATTCGATAGGCGGTTTGATAATCGCAGAACACCGAGTCAGGTAAACTCAGGTGCACGTATGAATTGGTGTTCTCGATAGCAATATCCCCAATTTCTTCCAGCAGCTTACGCAGCTTCTTGAGGTTGACGTTACGGTTGTTTCGCGCGCTGACCTCATCCTTATCTGGCCAGAGAAACTCGTGTAGTTCCGCGGTCGAAACGCCTTTCTCCAATTTGACGGAATGCAGCAGAATGAAAATGAACAAGTCTTTGAGGGTAGCCGTGAATTTGTGGGTGATGTCGATTCCGCTTTTGTCGATCACCTGAAATCCGCCGAAGAGATCAATGACAGAACTTTTTTTCTCTTCATCCCATGTATTTGTATCGGCTGCATGCTCCTGCACGGATGGATAAGCGTCAGGCGCAGCGACTTCCTGGTTCGCGCGCATACGCCGGCGCTTCCTTCTCACCACGGCTGCTCCGGCGGCAACAATCACCACCGTGCCCAGTCCCGCAGCGAAGAGAACGGTAGCGGCCAGCGATTGATCGGATGGAAGAGCCTGCAACGTTTCGTCTGCGCGCAGGGGCGGATAGTTAATAGAGTATACTTCTATTTTGTAGCCGTTGCCTTCTTTGTGAGCGGTGACAGCCACAAGCTCTTTCGTAGCGTCAGATGAAAAGAGGTCGGAGAAGGAATGCACATCATGAAACAGAAAAGGTATCGAATCGCCCAACTCAGTCCGAGATGGCCGCGTCAAAGAGTAGGAGCGCAGCTTGAGCTGGCTTTCGTACTTATCCTTGGGATAGCTCAATACGTAGAAGCAACTGTCGGATTCGTTGATCACCAGGGAATTTGAGAAAACGATATTGGGTGAGCTGGGGGAGACATCTTCTGTCCATAAATCTTTCAGTTCATGCGAGCGGAGGTCAAATGAATACAGGTCATAAAAGCTGTGCGGCGACATCTCCTGCTTCCCGCTCTTGCTCCCGTATCCGCCGAATATCAAAGCTTTGTCGTTGGTTCGTGTAAGGCCGAGCGCCGCGAGGTAGCGTGGCGCTATTGATCCCGTCGTGGCCACCGCTTGCCAGCTTTGCGTGGTGGGATCGAATCGGCGGAATTCGTTGCTGTACGCGTAATATCCATATCCCCCAAAAGTATAGAACGCCTGATCAAAGGGATTGTAAAACTTGTTGTTGTGCCAATACCGGGGTTCATTGTACGTAGTATCCGAATTGCTCCAACTCCGGTGTGCGGAATCGTACCGCGAAAGTTTGTTAGACTCCACGTCATAATTAAAGAGTGTGCCTAGCTCCCGTACATACAGGAGTTGGTTCGCGTCTGTGTGGGCAATGCTTCCCTTTGTGGTCGGCAGGGACTCCAGCTTTCCGGACTTCATGTCCAGGACATGGACGGCACTGTCGTCAGTGACGTATAGCGTGCCCGTGGCATTGTCGAATGTGGCGGACGGAAACCGGCCTATCGAGAACTCTTTGCGATGAAGCCAATTCACGTGGCGGTCGATCAGCCAGATCGGATTTGTGGCCAGGGCGAGATGGGCTAGTTGGGTATCATAAACGCTGTTCGACCCGTGTTCTTTTAACTCCCACCTGGCGTTGAAAGGTTTCGATGCGATCTCGATATTCCTCAGGCTTATGGGCGGGACGTCCGATGTATTGAACCTTCCCAGGCCGTTGGCGCCGAACACGAAGCGGTATTCCTTCAGCTTCGCTACCGGGAAATCCACGGCTTTTCTATTCCCATTCCACGATACGATTACCTGATTAGTCTTGTGAGAAATTTCAATAATCACCTTGTTCCACACTTTTTCTTTCAATGCTATCTCTGCAAAGTCATAGTGCAGTTGAATGGGTGAATTGTTGATAATAAGGTTCAAATCGTTAAATTCTGCATGCTCGGGACTCGACACGAGGTCTATATTTAAAGAGTCGTTGGCGATGATGCGCAGGATGTAACCAAACGCATTGGTAAGTCGCTGGTAGGCAATGTCAAACTTGAGTTGGAAACTTTCCTGTATGAAAATGGGCTCATCGGGCGTCAGGTTCAGCGACGTGCGCTGATCCTTCGTCACTTCGTGCGACGCAAATGAAAGTCCGTAGTCAAGTGTTGTTTCGATATTCTGAGCCGTCAGGCTCAAAGCTGTCTGCACAAAAAAAGCAACGAACACTACTCTTCCAGCAAATGCGAACATACCAGGTGCTTTTCTTGAAGGATCAATTTATCACTGCACTTCAATCGATCGAATTTATATAAAAGCGCTGATTTCTGGGAGAAAAAACGTTTGAGGCGGCGCCAATGCCGTGCGAAGGGACTGCGGGGAATGGCGATGTGCGTTTGCGTACAGTGCCGATTGAGCTAAATCTCCGGAGGACTCCAAAAAAATTGAAAATAAAGCCGCGTTAAGGGCTTTTTAAGTCGTTGTTAATCCCCTCCCTCTATTTTGGCTCACCGAAAACGATTGCTTTTCAGCCTTCGTGAGCGATTCCAAATTCAAATTATTCACTTCAAAACCTTTTGAACTATGATCAAAGACTACTCGTTTTTGGCCCTTCTCATGTTTGGAAGTTTCACGATGCTCGCGCGTAACGCGGCATCTGATGAAGCTCCTCCTGCTTACCGCTCTGCTATGCGGAGCTCCGACAAGCTCCCATACGGATTTGAGTTCTCTGTATCGGGCACCATTACTTCGGAAACGGGCGATCCCATGCCTGGTGTCAATGTCCTCGAAAAGGGTACTACCAATGGTGCGGTGACCGACGCGACAGGGAAGTACACACTCATTGCCACAAACGGTGATGCTGTTCTGGTATTCTCTTTTATCGGGTACACTTCGCAGGAAATAGGCATCGGAAATCGTGCGGTGATTGATTTTTCCATGCGACCAGATCTTACGACACTCCAGGAAGTTGTCGTGGTGGGTTACGGCACGCAGCAAAAGCGGGATGTGACCGGCGCAACGGCAACGGTAAAGGCCGACGAAATTGCAAAACGTCCTATCATTCGTGTGGAGCAAGCCCTTCAAGGTACCACGCCTGGGGTGGTGGTTTCCAGCAACAGTGGACAACCGGGTACGCCGTTGAGTGTTCGCATACGCGGATCGAACTCCATTACGGGTAATAACAATCCGCTCTATGTTATCGATGGCTATATAGGCGGCAACATCGAATCGATCAATCCGAACGATATCGAATCACTGGAGATTCTGAAGGATGCTTCGGCAACAGCAATTTACGGTTCGAGGGGATCAAACGGCGTGGTTATTATAACAACCAAGACGGGAAAGCTGGGCGAAGCTCAGGTGAATTTCAATACGTGGTTCAGCAAAGCCAGCATTCCGAATCAGTTGAACATCATGAATGGGTATGAATTTGCCACCACGGTTAACCGGCAACTGGATCTCACCAACCCGACCTCGACCGACCGGTTTACCGATGCGCAACTGCAAGAATTGCAACAAAACGGCGGTACCAATTGGCAGCAAGAACTGCAGGTATCACCGTGGATACAGAATTATCAGCTGGATGTGTCGGGAGGTACGGATGCTGTTCGATACCTGATCTCGGCCAACTATCTCGATCAACCGGGAATGATTCTCAATCAGTACTACAAGCGTACAACGGTACGGGCAAACGTTGATATGAAATTGACCAAGCGGCTGGACCTTGGCGTTAAGATCGTGGGCTTGCTTCCGCAAAGCCGAAACACCGGTTACCAGGGAGATCTTACCGATCCGTTCTCAGAAGCGAATATCTGGGATCCCACATCCCCGGTACGCGATCCCGTTACAGGGCAATACATCAAGAACTCCAAGTATGGATCGAAGGGTTTCAATCCCATCGCACAGGCCAACAACCAGTTTGAAGACAATCGCACGACGAGCCTGACGGCGATCGGTACCATTTCGTATCGCATTTTCAAGGATCTCACGTTCACGTCGGCAAATACCTATGAAATACAGTCGCAATTAACGCAAAGTCTTCGGGGGCTCGAGACGTCCAACGGTACTTCTAACAGTGATTATGCTCAGGGAAGTTCGAGTCGTTATCGCACCTATCAAAACAGTAACTTCCTGACCTACAATCACAAGTTCGGGGAACACGCCCTTACCGTAACGGCGTTGTATGAACAGCAGAACCGGCTGAACGAAGGCATCACGGCCCTGGCGAGGAACCTTTCGACTTATTCCCTCGGCTACTACAACCTCAGCCTCGGTTCCACGCAGCTTACTTCTTCGTCATATTGGGCAGATGCCTTGCAATCCTACATGGGCAGGGTGAACTACTCATTCAAGGACAAATATCTGTTCACGGCGAGTGTTAGGACCGATGGTTCCTCGCACCTAACCGACAAGTACAGCACGTTTCCCTCGCTGGCAGTGGGATGGAATCTGACGAACGAGGGATTCATGCAGAGTTCCCGCGTATTTTCAGAACTTAAACTCCGGGCCAGCTGGGGCAAGACGGGTAACCAGGCCGTTGATCCCTACGCGACTATTGCCCGCATCAACACAGGGGGAGACCAGCCCAATTACTACTATGACGGTACCACGCCCAGCGTGGCAACGCCACTCGGCGCCCCTGTTTCACAGAGCCTGAAGTGGGAAACAACGGAACAGGTAGACGTTGGAATGGATGCCTCCTTCCTGGAAAACCGACTCACCCTGACCGTGGATGCCTATCATAAAGACATCTCGGATCTGTTGTACAGCTACCAGGCTCCGTTCTATATGGGGGGCGGTACATATGCCCGGAATATCGGCACGATCTCGAACAAAGGTATTGAGTTCTCTATTCGCGCAGTACCCGTGAACACAAATGGCTTCCAATGGAACACGTTTTTTACCATCTCGTTCAACCGCAACAAGGTTGTTGACTTGGGCGGGCTTGACAACGTTCAGGTAGGTAATATCGGATCAGCACAAAGTGGCGCCTCACTGTTGCGGGTAGGTAGACCGTTGGGTGAGTTTTATGGATACAACTACCTGGGTACGTGGAAAAGCAATGAAGCAGCCGAGGCAGCGCTTTATAACATGAAGCCTGGCGATCCGAAATACGCGGACGTCGATGGCGATCATGTGTACAACTCCAATGACATGATGGTAATCGGAAACGGTACGCCGGACTATTCCTTCGGATTCATTAACGATCTGACGTATCGCAACTTCACCCTTAGCTTCATGTTTCAGGGCACGCAGGGCAACGAAATATATTCTCAAACCATGGCCTACCTGTGGGGTGGCCAAGGACAGGCTTACAATGCTGTGACCCGCGATGCGATGAACATCTGGACACCGGAAAATGAAAATGACAACCCCTCGTTCAGCAGTGCGAAGAACTTTATCAACAGCAGCCGCTATGTATACGACGGCAGCTATATCAAGTTGAAGAACATTTCGCTTGGTTATAAAATTCCTACCGTGCTGATCGGAAAGATCGGCCTGCGTAGCGCCGAGATCTATGGAAGCGCACAAAACATCCTATGGATCACGAACTACCCCGGATACGATCCGGAAGTAAGCAATTCTACGAATGCGATTACGCAAGGATTGGAAATGGGTGTCATCCCCAATCCAAGAACGTATACCATGGGGTTGCGGATTGGTTTCTAAAGCATCGTTCATCAAATAGCTTATAGTCAAATTAACAATATGGTTATGAACAGAAAATACCTTATTCCGGTAGCGCTCATCTCAGTGTGCTTGTCGGCATGCCAGGATCTCACCGAAGATCCAAAGGCCAGCCTCACGCCGGTGACATACTTCAAAACACAGGCTGACCTGGATGCCTCCGTGGCATCTATCTATATCAATTTTGCGCGCGACGGCGCGTATGGATTTACGAGTCGCATGACTTCTTACTTTGGCGCTGATGATCTCACCACAGACCCCGCGTTGAACAAGGCGGACTTCCGCGATTTCGACAAGCTGAGTGGCGGTAGTGGAAATGAAAGTATGGTGGCACAGTGGCAGGGACCCTGGCAGGCAATCTATCAGGCGAATAACGTGCTCACCAATTACGAGAAGGTTACCTCGACGCCCGAGAAGATCAACGGCGCCGTCGGGCAGGCCTACTTTCTGCGCGCCTGGGGATATTACAACCTGGTCAGAACATTTGGCGAACTTCCCCTTATTCTTGGACCACTCGATGTAAACGAGCGTCCCGAACGCTCGCCGGTAAGTGCTGTGTATGAAGCCATCGTAAGCGATCTGAAAACAGCCAAGTCGTTGTTGCCGGAGTCATTTGAGAATGAACCGGGAAAGGCCGATAAGTATGCAGCCACTGCTTTACTGGCCGATGTATACCTTACCATGGCCGGTTGGCCCCTGAACCAACCCAGTAACTATGCGCTGTCGGCTGCCGAAGCACAGGAGGTAATCACGTCGAGTCAATTTTCGCTACTGGATGATTATGCGACTGTCTTCTCGACGAACAACCACGTAGAATCCGTTTTCGCCCTGCAATATAACGTAGGAGGTGGACTGCCACAGCGCAGCTTCGGATCTTCCTGTGTTCCACTGGAAGAGGCCGCTCTTAATGGGCAAACGGGATGGGATGACTATTATCCGGAAATCAATTTCTATTTGAACGCGCCAGCTTGTGAACGGACTGATAAAACGTTCTATACCACCATGAAACTCAAGCAATCGGACAATACGTTTAAGCTGGTCCCCTGGGATTCACCCGAGACGCATGGCCTGCACCCTTATTACAAAAAGTTCAGATCTGGCCTGAATGGTGATGGTGTAACAGAAACTGAAACCGCCATTCTCACTATGGGACCCAGTACTAACAAGACCCTGGAGATCATCCGCTATCCCATGGTTCTGCTGGACTTTGCAGAGGCCTCTACGATGGCCAATGGCTCGCCTTCTCCGGCTGCCTATAGTGCCATTAACCTGGTGCGCAAGCGGGCCGGTCTCGACGATCTAACGAGTGGGCTATCCGCTGACGCCTTCCGGGATGCAGTGGTGAGCGAGCGCGCCTATGAATTTGCCGGCGAGTTTGGCATTCGGTGGTTCGATATCGTACGCCTGCAATTGCTGCCTGAGGTTATTGCCGCGCGCAGTGAAGAGTCTTGGCCAGGTGGATCGCCGAAGGAGAATCAAATTCCAGCGGGCACCAAGGGTAACCCTGATCAGAAATACCTCGCGCCCATTCCTCAGAACGAAATGTTTAGAAATCCTGACTGGGAACAAAATCCCGGTTATTAATGGACAACCAGGGATGGTTCAGGCATGGCAACATGTTTGAACCATCCTCATGTCAGGTGCAATGGGTATACCCGATTCCGTAATCCTCCAAAGGGTGTCAATTCGCGAAAAGGGTACGCTTTGAAAGGGAGATGCCTGCAGGGCTATCCCATAAAAACGAATCTTAAACAGCAACACAAACATGAAATTGCGATACAGGATACTGTTCTTATTTCTATGGATACACGTGGTTGTCTCCGCACAAACCCGGCACAGCACGTCAACGATGTACCCCACCTACAATGGCCTTGTGATGGCGGGATATCAGGGATGGTTCAGAGCGGCGGGCGATGGCAGCACAGCAAAGCGTTATGCCTATGGCGATGAGAATCGTTCCAGCATCGACATGTGGCCCGATGTGAGCGAATATGAAAAGACTTACGAAACGCCGTTCAAACTCGCGAACGGCAAGCCTGCCAGATTCTTCAGTTCACTTGACAAAAGTACGGTAGACCTTCACTTCAATTGGATGAAAGAGTATGGTGTGGATGGCGTCTTCATGCAACGGTTCTTCGACGATGCGAGAGACAGCAACCGGAGAAAGGAAGCGACTGCTATTTTGCAAAATTCGCTGGAGGCAGCGTCCAAGTATCAGCGCGCCATCGCTGTAATGTATGACCTCTCCGGTCTCAAGGCGAATGGTGAAGATTGTTCGCTCATTATAGAAGACTGGAAGTATCTGGTGGACCAAATCAAGGTAACCAATCAAAAAGGAGAGAAGACCTATCTGCATCACCGGGGCAAACCAGTTGTCGTGATTTGGGGAATCGGCTTTCCCGACCGCCCTTACAACATCCGGAACATCGGCCTCGACCGACTGATTAATTTTCTCAAGAATGATCCCGTGTATGGGAATTGCACCGTGATGTTAGGCGTACCTACTGCGTGGCGAACGTTGAATGCCGATTGTGTGAACGACAGCTACCTGCATGATATCATCCGCCAGGCCGACATGATCATGCCCTGGGCGGTTCAACGATTTTCACCTTTGCTCCACAACGACATGGACCGTTTTCGCGACGTGCTGATCGACGACATGAAGTGGTGCCGTGAAAATAACATTGACTACGTACCCTGTGTTTATCCCGGGTTCAGCTGGCACAACCTTAGTGTGCATGCATTTCCCGACGATATAAAACCCGTGGCCTCTATTCCGCGACAAGGGGGGCGCTTCTATTGGCAGCTTATCACTACGGCCCTTACCAGCGGCGCGCGTATGCTCTACGTTGCGATGTTCGATGAGGTAAATGAAGGCACAGCGATCTTCAAAGGCTCTGACAATCCTCCCGAGGGAAAGGCCACTGAATTCATCAACATGGACCACCAGCCTTCGGATCATTACCTGTGGCTCACCGGAGAAGCCGCGCGCATGCTCCGTGGCGAAAAATCGCTCGCCCTTCGCATGCCTGAACGAAAGCCATGAAACAGGGCGTCAAAGATGTGAGGGCGAACGCAAAGACCGGAGCGCTGAAGTCGTCGCTTTTCAAAGGTATCAGCATTCTGTTGCCGTTTGTGTTGTTGGTTCTTGTTGAAGGGATCCTGCGCGTTGCCGGGTATGGATACAACTACGATCTGTTTGTGCCATACGCTGCAGACGATCAGTTTCTCGTGTTCAATCCCCATGCTTCGCGAAAATACTTTGTCGACGCGGACTTGGCCCCGACAGGCAACGCGGAGATTTTCAAGAAAGAGAAGGATCCCAATACCTTGCGGATCTTTGTATTGGGAGAATCGACCACCATCGGATATCCCTACTTCCACAACGCCTCATTCCATCGGCTGATTCAATATCGGCTCATGAATACCTTTCCCAATAAAAAGATTGAGATCATCAACCTCTCCTTAACCGCAGTCAATTCCTATACAGTTCTCGGATTTTCACGGGAACTGCCGAAGTACAAGCCTGATGCAGTGCTGATTTATACCGGTCATAATGAATATTACGGAACTCTTGGCGTCGCTTCAACACAAAGAGCGGGCAGTCAACGCTGGCTCATCAATCTGACACTCCGCTTACGTGAATACAAGGTGATGCAGTGGTTGACATCGGTGTATTCTAAACTTACCCAGGGAAAAACCCGTGACGCGGGCACTCGCATGAGACTCATGGTGGGACAAGAAAACATTGTATTCGGTTCCGACTTGTATTATGCGGGAGTTGAACAATTCACGGCAAATCTGGAGAACACTCTCAGCCTGCTTAATCAGGAGAATATACCGGTGTTTATCAGCACCCTGGTGAGCAATGAGCGCGGTATGAGACCCTTTATGAACACCGCGATCGATACAGTCAAATACGCATCGTTCCTGGCAAACTACAAGCGGGCACTGCGTGAATTGCCACAAGATTCCACGGCGGCTTATGCGCTTTTCAAACGAGCCAACGAACAGTATCCCCAGCATGCCCGTTGTAACTTCTACCTGGGTGAGCTTGCCTTTCGTGCCGGTGACACGTTAGCGTCGAAGGCGTATTTCCGCGCGGCTGTCGATTTCGACGCCCTTCGCTTCCGAGCCCCCTCAGCCATGAACGAGGTGATCGCGCGACTTTGCCGCCAGTATGCCCATGCGCACCTGGTTGATTCGCATACAGTTTTCGAACAACATTCTCCTCACGGCGTCATTGGAAATGAGTTAATACTCGAGCACGTGCACCCCAACCTGATGGGCTATGCGATTCTTTCGGATGCGTTCTACCGCGAAATGAAAGCGGAAAAGATATTCAATATCGTTTACGAAAAGGAGATGTTGTTCGATGAACTAACGGCCAATATGCCGATTACAAAGATCGATTCTCTTTCCGGCATCTACCGCGTTTCAACACTTAAGAAAAGCTGGCCTTTCAACCTGATACTCGACGACGCACCCATCAACGTTACGACGCGACTGGAAAAGCTTGCCTGGCGTTTATCACGGCGCGAGATTGAATGGCAGCAAGCCATGGACAGCCTATATTATTATTATGTTGCCCATAACGAACTGGAAAAGGCCGGCAAAGTGGTAGAGGGGATGGTCCTTGAACACCCCAATGAACAGAACTATTGGGAACGTGCAGCCACGATCCAGGCAAAGATCGGAAACAAGGCAAAGGCAATTGGCTTGTTTGAGAAGGCATTTGATTTGTCACCCACTTTCGAACGGGCACGCTTTCTGTTTGTGCTCTACCTCCAGTTAGACAAACCTTTTGAGGCGCTTCCGTATATCAACTATGGCATTAAGAACAATCATTCATCCTTCAACCTGGAGCAATTGAAAGATCAGGTGGAAGATGTTATCAGAACGAAAGAGCGACTGAAATTCGATTCCATGAACGTGACGGTGATGAGTCATATTGCGAAAGCCTATATAAACATGGATAACCTGGAGGGCGCCACCAAGTACGCACAAAAGGCGCTTGCCATAGATCGCAGCAATGAAGAGGCGCGGTCGGTGACATTGGAGATCAATCGTAAACTTTCAAGACTATGAAGCCCCGCGATCGTGGCAAGGAAGTTACTTCAAAGCAATGCGTCGAGACAGGGATGTTGCTGGTCCTTGGTGCGCTTTTGATAGCTATCCATTTGCAACAAATGCTCTGGGTGAAAGTTGCCGTCGTTCTACTGCTGATTGCCATGACTGCACCGGGCCTGTATTATCCTTTCGCATTCATTTGGTTCAAGCTGGTGCGCATTACTGGCGTAATTGGACCCGCGTTGATCCTGACCGGCGTTTTCCTGGCAGTGGTTACACCCATGGGATGGCTGCGGCGTCGGTTTGGTAAGGATGCGCTGAGGCTCAGGGCTTTCAAGAAGGACAATCAGTCGGTGATGGTGACACGTAACCATCAATATGGCCGGAATGATTTCCGTACAATGTTCTAAGGTGAATCTAAACTTACGTTTATGGAATTTCTGAAGGAATTGGTGCTGTTCATGATGACACGACGAAAGTTCTGGCTCGTACCCCTGATGATCATCCTGATCCTGTTGTCGGTGATCGTCGTGCTGTCGGGGTCGTCGGCTTTGTCGCCGTTCATTTATTCACTGTTTTAAGTGAGAACAGTCATACTGGGAATCTCTGCCTTCTACCATGACAGCGCGGCTGCGCTTGTAATCGATGGTGAAGTAATCGCGGCTGCCCAGGAAGAGCGCTTTACGCGCCGTAAGAATGATTCGGATTTCCCCACACACGCCATCCGCTACGTCCTGAGCGAGAGCGGTATCGATTATGATGAACTAACCGCTGTGGTGTTCTATGACAAACCGCTATTGAAGTTCGAGCGATTGCTGGAAACATTTCATGCCTTCGCGCCGCGTGGTTTGTTCAGTTTCCTCACGGCGGTTCCCGTTTGGATCAAACAAAAGCTTTTTATGAGAAGGCTGATACGCCGGTCGCTAAAGGTATTTGGCGAAAGAGACGTGACACTCCTGTTCTCGGAACATCACTTGTCACATGCCGCGAGTGCATTTTATCCGGGTCCGTTCGAGGAGGCGGCCATCCTGACTATTGACGGTGTGGGGGAGTGGGCCACCACAACCATTTGTCACGGATCAGGTCAGGGGATAAAGGTCCTGAAGGAACTGCATTTTCCGCATTCGATAGGTCTGTTGTATGCGTCGTTTACCTACTACCTCGGTTTCAAAGTGAATAGTGGCGAGTACAAGCTCATGGGCTTGTCGCCCTACGGCGATGCAAAGAGCGAAAGGACAGCCACGTACAAACGGAAAATACTCTCGGATCTTGTCGACGTGCGCGAGGATGGATCGATCCTGCTCAACATGCGTTACTTCAATTTTGCTACCGGCGCCACGATGACGGTAGACGCACATTGGCAGGAATTGTTCGATCTTCCACGAAGGTTACCCGAAACCGAGTTCCTTCCACTTCATGCGGATCTGGCCGCGGCAATCCAGCAAGTCATTGAGTTAATTGTGTTGAAGCTTGTAAGAACGGCAAAGGATCTGACCGGGTCCGTCAATCTCGTGATGGCCGGCGGTGTGGCATTGAACTGCGTTTGCAACGCGCGTATCGGGGAAAGTGAGATTTTTGAAAGTGTGTGGATCCAGCCAGCAGCTGGTGATGCTGGTGGTGCATTGGGTGCAGCCCTTGCCTGCACGCATATCGCGTTTGGAGGCGAACGACAGTTGCCCGAAGAAGGCGACAGCATGAAGCACTGCTATCTCGGTCCCGAGTATGGTGACGCCGACATCGTGCGCGTCGCTAACAAGTTTTCAGCATACTATACGCACTACGAAGACTTTGGTGAACTTACGGCAATCATCAGCCGAAGGATCGCCGACGGCAACATCATAGGGTGGTTCCAGGGCAGAATGGAATTTGGGCCGCGTGCCCTGGGGAACAGAAGTATCCTGGCAGACCCGCGCAATGCCGACATGCAACGGCGCCTGAATATCGGTGTCAAGTCGCGGGAGGAATTCAGACCCTTCGCACCGGCCGTGCTCGAGGAAGATGCTGGCCTCTTCTTTACGTCAGCAGCAAGCACGCCGTACATGCTGTTTGTGCGATTTATGAGGCCCGAGTGCCGACGGTCGATGATGGACGCTACGGCATCAAGCGATGTACTTCAGCGACTCTACCAGGTGCGTTCCGCTGTGCCCTGCGTAACACACGTCGACTACTCCGCCCGTGTGCAAACGGTTTCTTCCGCATCGAATCTCAAGTTGTGGAAGCTTTTGCAGGATTTTAAGAAAATTTCAGGGATAGGGATGCTGGTCAATACGTCGTTCAACGTGCGGGGCGAGCCCATGGTGTGTACACCGTACGATGCCTACATCGACTTCATGAACACGGAAATGGATTTTCTCGTTATCGGGAACTATGTATTCGACAAACGAGCACAACTGCATGGCCAGGCGCAGATTGTGGGTGATCGCTTCGAACGGGATTGAGTTAATGCTTCGTATTCTTTGAATTTACCCGTATCTTCACCTGCATCAGCAGGCACACCGTAATAATTCAAAGTAACGAATAGGCCATCGCATGAATGACATCCAGTATCATATCATTAAGCCTCCTGCGGAACTGAGCGATGTTGTTCGATTCTTCTGGACGTTCGAAGGGGTGGCGTCTGCTGAACAACCTTATATTCTTCGAACCGTGGCCAATGGTTGTCCGGAGTTTCTTTTTCACTATCAGGGGAATTTCGAGGAGCTCGTACACGATAGCAAAACGGCAACCTCCTTTTCGACCGGTATTCATGGGCAATCCGATCTGTATCGAAGATTCATCGTGAAGGAACCGTTTGGCATCTTCGGTGTGTACCTCTATCCGTTCGCCATGACCTCAATTTTTGGTATACCCGCGATCGAGTTCACGAATCAATTGCCCGATCTTGAATGGGTAGTAGGCCGCAAGGATAACGGCATCACGGATAGCATGCTCACTGCGCGTGATAACCAGCAACGTCTAAAGCTTATCACCGATTATCTCTTGCGAAGAAAGCAGAGTCCTAAACAAAAGGAAATTGCCTTTGCCGTACAGCAGGTCATTCATCATCATGGTGCTGTGGACATTCAAGCATTGAGTGATCAATGCTTTCGTTCCCACCGGCAGTTCGAGCGAAACTTCAAAGAACAAACCGGGTTTACGGCCAAGAAATTTTCACGCATCATTCGGTTCAATTCGCTGATGCATACCCGGAAAAATGCACACGCCTCACTAACGCAGATCGCGCTGGACTTCGGCTACTACGATCAGTCTCATTTCATTCACGATTTTAAATCATTCTCGGGATACAGCCCGGGCACATACTTTTCCGGTAAAGCGAACGAATTGATGTGAATCGCTTTCTGTCCGGAAGAATGTCGATTTTTTCCAATTCCCCTGGCAACGTTCTTGGCAAATTTGATCCTATAAACAAGATCAATACCATGAAAACGACAAAGAAAGTTGCGCCCGAGGGGAGTACAACGCTCTGCCCTTACCTGATGGTGGCCAGCGTGGAGTTACAAATGGAATTTCTCGTGAAGACCTTCGACGCAAGAATCACAAACGAAACGCGGGGAAGCGACGGATTCATTCAGCACGGGGAAGTAGTGATTGGCGACACCAATGTGATGATGGGCCGTTCAACGGAGCAATACCCGTCAAGGCAAGCGATGAGCTTCGTCTATGTGGAAAATGTTGACGAAATGCATCAAACGCTGCTGGCTCATGGCGCTACAGAAATCATGGCGCCAGACAATCGTCCTTATGCCATGCGTGAAAGCGGGGTTAAAGACCTTCACGGAAACGAATGGTGGATAGCCCAGCTACTCAACTGACGCGCCATGACAGAACAAGAACTTTTGAAACATGCGCTTGCGTGGGACGAATCGATCGTCTCCAATGACGTGGCCCGTATTCGTTCTTTTATGACCGACGACTGGGTGTGCGTAGCAACGCAAGGCGGGATTACAAGCGTCGATGATTTTCTGAGGCAAATTCAGAGCGGTCGTTTGCAACATACCGAAATGTCGACTGAACAGAGTCGCGTAAAGGTTTATGGAACTACGGGCATCGTTACGGGCAAGGGTTACAGCAAGGGTACATTTGATGGCAAAGAATTTTCATTTCACGAATGGTCGACCAGCGTTTTTATTCCGCATGGATCCCATTGGAAATGTGTGCTGACGATGCTTACCAATTGTTGATTTATGGGTTGATTTTGGCGACGTGGAGTCAGCCGCGCGGCTGGAAAGAAGAGACCGGATGTTTCAGATTTTGGGCGTATTCATGGGTTAGCGTCACATGATAGAACTATTCTTTCAACGCATCCACAGGATTCGCGCGAACGGCGTGCAGCGACTGAATACCCACGGTTATCAGGGTAATGAGCAAGATCAGACCTGCGGCCTTTACAAATAGCATCGCCCTAATAGGAACGTGGAACGCAAATTTTTGCAGCCACTCCCAGGCAGCGTAATAGCTGATGGGTATAGCGACCAGGAAGGCAAGGGAGATCAGCAGCAGATACGTCCGCGCTAACTGCAGTACCAATCCGGCCTCGCCTGCACCGAGCACCTTGCGGATGCTTATCTCCTTATACCGTTGCGTTGTGCTGTATACGACCAATCCAAACAGACCCAGACAGGCGACCACAATAGTGAAACCGGTGAAATAGCCGAATAGCGTGGCGAGCTTTTCTTCCGATTTGTACATTTTATCAAAGTTCTCATCGAGGAATTTGTATTCAAAAGGCCAGTCGGAATTGAACTGTTTCCAGCTTTTTTGAAAATGATTGATCGTTGCCTGCAGATCTTGAGGCTTAATTCGCAAGGCCATGGAATAGTACGCACCAGGATAGACCTGCATCACGACCGGCGCAATGGTTTCACGCATGCTATTGAGCTGGATATCTTTGACGATGCCGATTACGACACCTTCTTTTAGCGAGTCGGGTGCATCCCATCGGTGCCACGCAAGTTCATGGCCGATGGCAGTAGCGGGATCTGTATGCCCCAGCATTTTGGCTGCGGCTTCGCTCAATATGAAAGCATGGTCCTGGTCGGAAGGGAAGACGGTAGAAAAATCGCGACCGGCGATGAGTTCCAAGCCGAGGGTCTTCGCGTAGTCATGGTCAACAGTGAGCATATTGATATTCCACTCTTTGTTATCATGCTCCTTGTCGAGGATGCCATCGCCTGCATATGCTTCGCCGGGGAGCCCGTAGCCGAAGCTGACGTTGAGAACATTGGCATGATTGGAGAAGACCTGCTTGGTAGATGCGATATTTTTGGCCATGTCCCCACGCAGACGTATAACCACGACGTTGTCTTTATCGAATCCCATATTAGCGTTGCGCATGAAGGCATGTTGGTCCGACACCGTAATGGCAGCCACGATGAGAAAGAAAGAGAGTACGAATTGCAGCACGACAAGTCCCTTTCGGATGAGCGCTCCTCCGGAAGACCCGGAACGCCTGGAAAGTATCTCTGTGGGCTTATAGTGTGAAATGTAGAAGGCAGGATATGCGCCGGCCGCTGCACCTATGATGAGTGCGAAAAGCAAGGTGAATCCCAGGACTTTCGGATCGACGAGTACAAGCGCGGAAATATTCTTTTCAGTAAACGTGTTTAGCGCTGGCAGGCTCAGCACAACCATGAGCATCCCGATCAGTAGCGCACAAAGTGACAGGATCGTCGCCTCACTGATAAACTGATAAATGAGTTGCGTCCTGTAGGCGCCCATGACTTTTCGGACACCCACTTCCTTCGCCCGATTTATCGCCCGTGCCGTCGAAAGGTTAACAAAGTTCAATATGGAAATGACCAGGATAAAGAGCGCCGTTGCCAGGAGAATGTATACCGTCTGAATGTTGCCGCGGACCGCTATGTCCCAACTGTGCGCGGAGGCGTGCAGATGAATTTTTTCGAGAGGCATCAAGTGTGGAATGTAGTAACCTCCGTTGGACTTGGTAGACGGCCACGCATTGCGTTCAGCAAAATCCTTTAGTTTGGATTCCAACGCGGACGCGTCTGCCTGAGGCCTTAGTTTGACATAAGTATGGAACTGACTCCAACGCCAGCTTTTCATGCGCTCCGGAATCATCGACACGAGGTCTTCCATGCGGAGAAAATAGTCGATTTGAAGATGGGAGTGAGAAGAAAAATCGCGAAATACCGCGCTCACTTTTACGGGTCCGTTCAGGAGAATAGTTTCGCCGATGGCGGGCTTATCGGGAAAGTACTTGTTCTTTAGCGTTTCACTGATCGCGATAGTGCCGGGGTCTTTAAGAGCATGCGCAATATCGCCCTCCACCAGCTCCAGGCTAAACATGTCAATAACGGAGGGATCTCCATAGCCGCCCTTCTCCTCTATGAACTTCCGTTCGCCTACCTGGAAAAGTATCGGATCGTTAAGATTCATGAATCGGAAATAGGATTCCACCTCCGGGTATTCGGCGGCCAGCGTTGGGGCGATCATGGGGGCGATCATTGCGCTGAGTGACTGCCTGCCATCGTCGTTGAAATGCTCGACGTATACGCGGTACTTCCTCTCATAATCAGACACCTGCTTGTCGAACGTCCACTCGTCGTATATGAATAGCGCAATGACGAGGAAAGATGCCATTCCGATAGCCATTCCGCCGATGTTGATCCAGGTGAAGAGTTTGTGATGGAGAAGATTTCGGAATCCGATTTTAAGATAGTTGCGCAGCATAGCAAGCTTCGTTTAGGTGCAAAGTGTTCTGTTACCGGGACACGTTGTCTAAATGAAGTTAGCAAAGAGTGGGTTATTGTACCAGTTTTGGTCAGACAAGTTATTGAATTTCCCCCTACCCGAATGACTTTTGCGCACCCCGTCTGGCCACGCGTTTAGGAAAATCCTTTTGCAAGAATCAAGCACCGGTTAGTTGTCGATTTAATTCTCAGTTTCATTACTTCGCGGTAACGCGGATCGTTGTAGCACGCCAGTGCAGCCTCCTTTGATGGGAACGCTACAATCGCATTCATTTGTCTGGCCTTTCCTTCAACCGCGTAGGCTTCGGTGTCTGAGACGAGCACCTCGCCGCCGAATTCATTGATCAACGGTATTGCCTGTGGAGGATATTGTTGAAAGGTTTCCATATCCTCGATGTCGTAGCTGATAATATAATAGGAACGCATGATTATTGATTTATTTGTTGATCTGTTGATCTGATGATCTGATACCAGCCGCAGGTCGGCTGTTTGAGCTCATCAATGTTTATTCAAAGGTAGATTTCACTTTTTGGAAGGACTTACGATTTCTTGCTCACTTAATTTCAAATTTGGTCATCTGCCCGTAATTGAAAATTGACTGAACGATTCCGGACAATGTCGCCATCGCCATAGTACTGGGATTTCAAATAAAATGCGCCCAATACCATTAAATGAGGGATCGCCGCTTTGCAACGATTTTGGCATTGTTTTGTAAAGACGTCGTTGACTTAACCGCAACCCATTCGCAATGAATAACATGCTTCGCCGGGTATATAGAAGTTTCTCCAAGAACAAGTTCTTCACTTCTCTCACGATCCTGGGCCTGGCCATTGGCATGGCTATTTTTCTATTGGTAGCCCAATATGTGAAATTCGAATCCAGCTACGAAGATTTTGTTCCGGATGCCGCATTGGTATATCGTCTTACGCTGGATACCTATGCAGGAAAAGAGCATGTACGTTCGAGCGCCGAGAACTTTCCCGCAGCCGGGCCGGCACTAACGGCGGCGGTGCCCGAAATTGTCAGTTACGCCCGACTTTATAACCTCGGGTTCAAGAATAATGTGGTCATCACTAACGAAGATGCCAAGCCCGATCCGATCGCCATCAAGCAACGACGATTCCTTTACGCCGACGCTTCGTTTCTTCCTATGATGGGATACCGCCTTGTCTCGGGCGACGCGAGCACCGCCCTGAATGAACCGAATACCGCCGTGATCACCGAAGATCTGGCACGTCGCTACTTCGGCAACGAGGACCCTATGGGCAAGATGCTGCGCATGCGTGACGACGATAACAACAATGACCTGGTTAAAATTACCGGCGTGCTTCCCCGCGTGCCCGACAATACTCACCTCAAGTTTGATATCCTTTTCTCGTATAAAACCCTGCTCACCTGGCATACGGATGATATGCCGGACTTCGGCATTCGACGCTATGATCAAAGTTGGAGCCGCAGCGACATGTACACGTTCGTAAAACTTCAAGCCGGTGTCGACACCAAAGCTTTGCAGGCAAAATTCGCCGACGTCGTTGCCCGTCAGGTGCCGGAACTGAAGGAACGCAATCAGCAATATGAACTCACGCTTCAACCTCTCCGCGATATCCACCTAACGTCACGGCTATCGGACGAAGCGGAGGCAAATGGCGACGGACGCATCGTCCAGTTCATGGCGCTCATTGGCATTTTTGTGTTGGTCATCGCCTGGATCAACTACGTGAATCTCTCCACGGCCAGGGCACTCGAAAGGGCAAAGGAAGTGGGTGTACGGAAAACACTGGGCGCCGCACGGATGCAACTATTTCGACAGTTCATATCGGAAGCAGCACTCGTGAATCTGTTGGCCCTCCTGGTCGCGCTGACTGCCGTGGGTGCGGTCCTTCCTGCGTTCAATATGCTTTCGGGCTTGTCACTTTCGGCAAGTCACCTCATCCAGCCCTGGTTTATGGGCCTGTCATTCTTACTATGGCTGACCGGAACCATACTTTCCGGTTTTTATCCAGCCATCGTGTTATCTTCTTTTCGTCCGGCCGCTATTCTCAAGGGTAAATACAGGAACAGTTCAGGAGGCGTGTTGCTTCGCCGCTCGCTTGTCATTTTTCAGTTCATGGCGTCCGTGGCGCTTATCGCCAGCACACTGATCGTTTACCGGCAATTGAATTTCATGATGAAGAGCGACATCGGTGTGAACATCGATCAGGTGGTTGTGGTGGAACGTCCCGGCATCATGCCGAACGGCGAAGACAATGATGCAGCATTGATAGACGTATTCCGTAATGAATTGAAGAAGGATCCGTCAATTGAAGCAGTTGCTGCATCGACCACTGTGCCGGGGGCCCAGCGCGAGTGGAAGACCCGGATGAAGAAGTTTGAAGAGGTCGATCAAAACTCGGCGACCATCATCCTGAACACCATGGACTATAATTTCGCCGAAGTCTTCAAAATGAAGCTCATCGCGGGCCGTCTGTTCTCGGAAGACTACGTACAGGATCCCGACACTTCGTTGATCATTACGGAATCTGCTGCAAAAGCTTTTGGCTTTAAGACTCCCGGTGATGCAGTAGGGCAAACGTTGACGTTCACAGACTACCGTTCCAGTTCGATCGTCGTAGGGGTAGTAAACGACTATCACCAGCTATCGCTCAAGAAGACCCTTACACCGGTGGTATTCCAATGCAACCCTTATGGCGGTGAGTTCTATTCTATGCGATTACACGGTGAACAGGTCAATATCGATCGCACGATCGCGGGTATTCGCCACGCTTATCAAAATGCCTTTCCGGGAAATCCATTCGACTATTTTTTCTTAGATGACTACTTCGGCCGGCAGTATCGAAATGAACGCCAGTTCGGTGCTCTCTTCACCACCTTTGCCGCATTGGCATTGGTCATTGGATGCCTGGGGCTTCTTGGCTTGTCTGCTTATACCACCGTGCAACGCACGAAGGAGATTGGAATTCGCAAGGTCCTGGGCTCAAGCGAGCAGGGAATATTCTGGCTGTTGTCAATCGACTACCTGCGACTGGTGGCGTGGTCGATTTTGCTAAGTGTTCCGCTGGTTTACTTCCTGATGAACAGCTGGCTACAGAGCTTTGCATATCATACGTCGATATCCTTGCTCACGTTCCCCATAGCAGGCGCAATGGTGTTGGTTATTGCGCTGTTGACGGTCAGCGTACAGACGTTAAGGGCAGCCCGTTCTAATCCCGTACATTCATTGAGGTACGAGTAAACTCAACGCATCACTTCTTTTGCTTCTTCTGCCGCGAAGGCACTGGTGCAGTACGACGACCAATCCCGAACGGTGGACGGCAACTTCAGAATACGATACAGTCCGAAGGAAGGCACGGACCTTTTTATTGTTTATAATCCGAGATTGAACACAGCGATGCCTGTAAGTCACACAGCAAGCCGTGCCCTGGTGGATCAACAGGTTTTTATTGTAAAATTTTCAAAGGCAATAAGTCTTTGACTGCTGTTTGACCAGTATATTCTGATATGAAATATGATATTCAGATCATTTCCGCGCCATCAATCCTTGGCTTGAAACCTTCAGGTGTCGAGCAGCTCAGTGAGCGTTTGCTGGGAAATGGCTTGAGGGAAGGATTGAATGCAACGCGGCCTCCTATCGACGTTATCACCTTAAACGAATTATATACGACGGTACGAGACGCCGGTACAAACTGCATCAATGCGATTCCGGTGCATGCATTCTCGCTAAAGCTGGGAAAAATCGTGCTGGATGTGGTCGAAAAAAAATGCTTTCCACTCGTTCTCGGTGGTGATTGCAGCATTCTCATCGGCGTCATGTCGGCGTTGAAGCGGAAAAGTTCTCACGGACTCGTTTTCATGGACGCCCACGCCGACTTCTATGAACCAGAACAATCTCCTACGGGCGAATTGGCCGATATGGATCTGGCAATTGTCACCGGTCGTGGACCCGAACTCCTGGCAAACATCGATCAGCTACAGCCTTATGTGAAAGATGAACACGTAATTCACATTGGTCAAAGAGATCACCAGGAGACGCGGGATTATCAGGCTGCCGATATTGCGGACACGCAAATGTACTGTGTGGATGCGGCCGCGGTGCAAAGTGCAGCAGTCGATCAGCTCATCACCGATATACTTACCCGAGTTGCCCGAATGAAGAACCTCGAAGGATTATGGCTGCATTTTGATACCGACGTGTTGTCGGACCATATTAACCCTGCCGTTGACTACAGGCTCCCTGGCGGGCTATCCGCGCACGTGGTGACCTTACTGCTGCGTCGTCTTTTGGATACCGAACGGATCGCCGGAATGTCGGTCACTATTTATAATCCCCGGCTCGATGCCAACGGACAGGCAGGACGAATGATTACGGATATACTTGTTAATGCTTTCGGTGCCGTTACCTTGGCTCCCCTTCGCCAGGAATAACCTCTGCTTTGCTTTGGTTCTGGACGTCTTCATGCGCCCGCTTTCGAATAAAGTGCCGAAGGCCCATCCAACTGTTCCCCGGTCAATTCACTGAATGCGGGCATCCCCATGTCTGAAATTTGAATTGTTGAAGGGCATCACTATATTTGTCCTACGTTCATTGTAGTACTACTTATCAAGAAAGGCGGAGGGACTGGCCCTGTGAAGCCTTAGCAACCTGGAAAAAAATCAAGGTGCTAAATCCAGCTTCCCGATAACATATCGGGAGGGAAGATGAGTTGGAAAGAGAAATCTATTAGGTGAAAATATAGATGTTCTTCTGATTTATCGGAAGAGCCTTTTTTGTTAAACGCTCTCCGGTAGTCTTTTTTGGTAAGTGGTGAGAACAATAGTTTAGTTTTTAACCATTTAACCAAATCATCTATGTCACTGTCCACAGAACTCATTCACAGTATTCCCGTTGACGAATCAACCGGGGCTATCTCAGTTCCCATTTATCAGACTACCACGTTTGTTCACAGTTCCCCAGGCGTGCACCAGGGCTATGATTACACGCGTTCGGGAAATCCAACGCGCAAAGTTTTGGAAGACCTTATCGCCAAAGCCGAGAAGGGAATCACAGGTGCCGCTTTCGCCAGCGGCATGGCCGCCATTGATGCCGTTCTCCGGTTGTTAAAGACGGGCGACCACGTAATAGCAGGCAACGATATTTACGGCGGAACCTATCGCTTGCTCACTACCATCTTTAAGAAGTTCGGCGTCGACGTATCATTTGTCGACCTTCAGGATGGCGATGCCATTCAGTCAGCAATTACCGATAGTACGCGCATGATTTGGGTGGAAACACCTACTAATCCTTCGTTGAAAATCGTGGACATCCACGCCGTTTCAGCGATAACCAAATCAAACCATATTTTGCTGTGCGTGGATAACACATTTGCATCGCCCGCGGGCCAGCAACCCATCGCATTGGGGGCCGACATCGTCGTGCATAGCGCCACCAAATACATCGGCGGTCACAGTGACGTGATTTCCGGCCTGGTGGTTACTGCCACCAAGCAGCTAGGGGATGAAATCCTGTTCATTCAAAATGCTACAGGCGGTATATTGAGCCCGATTGAAAGCTGGTTGTTGATCCGGGGAATGGAAACACTGGCGCTACGGTATAAGCAACACAGCGAAAATGCGCTGGCCATCGCGCGGTATCTTCATGATCACCAAGCCGTCACCGAAGTTTTTTATCCGGGGTTGGCAACCCATCCTGGCCATGGCGTCGCCGCTCGACAACAGAAATATTTTGGCGGCGTTGTTTCCTTCAAGTTAAAAGATGACACCATGGCGGCAGCAACAGAATTTGCCAAAGCAACCCACCTTTTCAAGCTAGCGGAAAGTTTGGGCGGCATAAAAAGCCTGGTCGCCCATCCGGCTACCATGACGCATGCGTCGATTCCTAAAGAACGACATGCCGACTTTGGTATTACCGATGGACTGATTCGCCTATCCGTGGGGTTGGAAGATGGTCAGGACCTGATTGCAGATTTAGCTCAGGCCTTCGAGAAAGTCTCCGCGAGATTTCTGGTTGGCGATCGATTGGAACGAGTAGCTTAATTTCCGTATCTCACGGCCGACAGCGTAAGATAAGGCCGGGTGCGTTCTCTTCATGCTGTTTCCGGAGGCGTTGGACAGCTGCCTACGCAGGCTTGCGAGCTCCCGGGCAAAATATTTTTCGCGTTCCTGCATCCTGCGAAATCGAAAGATCGCGCACAACTTGATACATTTACGGTACTATGCTAGCACCCCAAGTGATCTCGAAGGAAATCGAAATAAGAGCAACCGCCGACAAAGTGTGGCATGTCTTCATCAACCCCGCCGTAACCAGGCAGATGGGCGGCGAATACGTTTCGGATTGGAAGGTCGGCGGACCGATTGGATGGAAGGGAAAGGACGGCGCTATGTATACAAACGGCTCCATACTTGAAATCGAACCGGCCAGATTGCTGAAGCATGATCTCAAGGAGCTCGAAAACCCGAACACATTGCTTTCGGTGATCACTTATCGATTTACGGAATCAAACGGCTCGACCCTTGTCTCTGCCAGCGAAGAATTGAATTATCCCGCGGATGAAAGCCAACTCGAAGATATCGCTGACGGATGGGACTTCGCCCTATCGGCCATCAAGGATATTTCAGAAGGTTTAAAGTGAACGTTTTTATTGGATGGTAAGCAGGGCGGCCTATGCAAATCCTCTTGTCAGTGGATTTTTTTCCGACGGACCTGCCCAACATCCTGTGTCATTCTTATCAAGGAAGAATTAGGCGATAGTTGTTAAAAACTCCTCACTTTCAAAAATCATTTATTTTCGATTTATACCCTTTAACACAATGTTCAGAAATACCAAAACAATCGTTTACCTTTTCCTGGCACTGTTGGTGACGGCAGCTTGTAAACAGGCTTCTGATGTCGATTCGAAACGCACCGTTATTTCGGGAATTGATTCTTCCAGGAAACCCGGCGACGATTTTTTTTCTTACGTCAATAACATTTGGTGGGATACTGTTAAAATACCGGGGACGCAATCCGGTGTGGGTTCTTATTCGTTCCTGAACTATCCGCAACGCATTCGGCTGCAAGCCATCCTGGACAGCGTTTCGCAAAGCAACAGTCCGGCGGGAAGTATCGAACAAAAAGTGGGTGATTTTTATGCGTCCGGAATGGACACGGCCACGATCAACAAACGCAGCTATGAGCCGATCAAGCCCATACTCGCTCGCATTGATGCCATAAGCGATGTGACCTCGCTGATGAAGTTTGTTGCTGAGGAGCTCAAGGTGGGTGATGGCTCCATCATTGGCTTTTATGTGGGCCCTGACGACAAACACAGCACCGTTAATATTGCCCAGTTCTATCAAACTGGCATAGGGCTTCCGGAGAAAGACTATTACTCCAGAACGGACACCTCGACGCTGGCCATACAAAAAGCTTATGAGAAGTACACGGCTACCCTGTTTGCGCTAACAGGCCTCGACGCGGCCAGTGCAGCCAGGCATGCAGCAACGGCTTACAAAATTGAAAAACAACTCGCCGCCGCTCACAAGACGAACATCGAAACGCGGGATGTGCAAGCCAACTACAACAAGTTGGCAGTTGCCGCTATTGCAAAAAGACAGCCCAACATTGGCTGGACTACCCTCTTGAATGATCTCGATGTAAAAGCAGACTCTGTGAATATACAGCAGCCAGGCTATTATGACCAGCTGAATAAACTGTTGAAAAGTGTTCCCATTAATGACTGGAAGACTTACCTGAAGGCAAGCTCCATCAACACATTCGCCAATGAACTTAGCAAGCCTTTCGTTGATGCCTCCTTCGAATACGCTAAAATACTTACGGGACAAGCGGTGAAGAAACCACGTGCAGAAGAAATGACGCAGGCCGTTGACGGTTCCCTGGGACACGCACTGGCTCAACTTTACGTGAAGAAATACTTCACCGAAGATGCGAAAAAGCGCATGGCGGGATTAGTTGACAACCTGAAGAAGGCATTTGAAACGCGCATCAACAATTTGGATTGGATGAGCGATTCCACCAAAGCGAAAGCAAAAGAAAAGCTGCAGGCCTTTACGGAAAAGATCGGCTATCCCGATAAGTGGAGGGACTACTCGAATGTCGAGGTGAACAGGAACACCTATTTTGAAAATCATTTGTCGGCAAATAAGAATGAATACCTCTACAACGTTGCTAAGATCGGTCAAGCGGTGGACAGAACAGAATGGCTCACAACGCCACCCACAGTGACGGCCTACAACAATCCTCCGTTGAATGAAATTGTTTTCCCTGCAGGTATATTACAACCTCCCTATTTCGATATCCATGCCGATGACGCACTAAATTACGGCGGCATTGGGATGGTGATCGGCCACGAAATAACACATTCCTTTGACGACCAGGGAGCGCAATATGACAAAGACGGCAACGTAAAGAACTGGTGGACGAAGAACGACTATGAAAAATTCAAAGCGAGGACCCAACAGGTGATTGATTTGTACAACACGTTTACGGTGCTCGACTCTGTTCATGTGAAAGGCGCCTTGACAGTGGGTGAGAACACGGCCGACATCGCCGGTGTGGCCATTGCCTTCGATGCATTCAAGTTGACGCAACAAGGACAAGACACAACTAAGCTGGATGGATTCACGCCTGATCAACGTTTCTTTATCTCGGTAGCCCGGATATGGCGCGTAAAGACAACGGATGAGTTTCTGCGTATGTATGTTAACACCAATTCACATTCACCGGCAAGGTGGCGCGTGAACGGGCCGTTGATGAACACTACTCCCTTTTATAAGGCGTTCAATGTACAGCCAGGGGATAAGATGTATAAACCCGAAAGTGATAGAATCACGGTCTGGTAGTGCTGGACAAGTTTGTGAATTTTTGTTTTCGGACCTGGCTTGATTTGAAATGTTGATCTTCGTGTTACTGTAATTGTAGTATGGTGGGAACGTTGTAGGATGTTTAAGCCGGAGACCTGGAGGAGATCGTAGGACTTAAATTGCAACGGGTCGCCGCTACGCGGTGAAAGGAAGTTTTTTGTGACCGAACAAAATGGCCGGGCGGCGACGCGCTGTGTGCTAATGACTCCTTTATGTACTTAGCCTGGATTTCTTTATCAAGCAACCTGCGACGCTTTGTTACGAGTTTCAGGTTCGCTTTCCGGCGCTGACTTAAAGTTGTGCTGCTTGTCGTTCGGTTGAAAAATCATTCTAAGCGAGGGATCCGAAGTGAGGTAAGCAATGGCCCAGTTGTATAGCGTCTTTATCTTGTTATTATAATTCACAAGCGAAATCACGTGAATGAACAGCCAGGCCAGGAGTCCCAGCAGCCCTCCCATGTGCAGCTTGTGTTTAAAGAGGTCGGCGACGGCATAACTCTTTCCGATGATGGCCATATCACCGCGGTCGAAGTATTTAAATGCTTTTTGTGCTTTGCCTTTTGCCAGTGCATTCAAATTTTTCGCCAGCCGTTTACCCTGTTGTATGGCAGGTTGGGCAAGTTGAGGGTGTCCGCTGGGATAGGCCTCGTCCGTGAACTGGATGCTGATGTCGCCGATCGCGTAAATGTTATCGTAACCACTTACTTTGTTGAACGTATCCGTGAGCAAGCGCCCACCCTTGCCAGCCACCTGGGGCGCAATGCCATCGAACGAATGGGCGACAACCCCTGCTGACCAGATCAGCGTAGAGGCATCGATCGTGTTGCCGCTGGACAAGTAGACTGTTTCGTCGTCATAACGGTTGACGAGTTCGTTCAGGTGTACGTGAACGCCGAGATGAGTAAGAATGTCGAATGCCGCGCGGTGTGACTTGTCGCTCATCGGTGCGAGCAGGTATGGAGCGCCATCGATCAGGTGAATGATTAATTGTTCGTCGTCCAGCTCGGGGTAGTCCTCGCCGACGATTTTATGATTCATTTCGGCCAGCATGCCGGCCACCTCGACGCCCGTGGGACCGCCCCCGGCAATGACGATGGTCAGGAGCCTTTTGCGCACGTCCGGATCCGTTTCTACGGAGGCTCTTTCAAGGACGCGGATGAGTGTATTGCGCATCGTGAGCGCATCGGCAATTTCCTTTAGTTCGAACGCTTTTCGCTGCATGTTGGCGTTGCCAAAGAAATTAGTTTTGGTGCCGGCGGCAATGATCAGGTGATCGTATTCCAATTCATCACCATCGGTCAATTTTATACGGTTGTTCGTGCTGTCGATAGAAGAAAGTTCGCCCTGACGAAAATTAAAACCTTTGGTGTTCACCAGCTTTCTCAACGGATAGCTTATGCTTGAAGGCTCCAGAAAGCCCGTTGCGACCTGATATAGCAGGGGAGTGAAATAGTTAAAATTGTTCTTGTCTACCAGGGTCACTTCGAACTCACTGGCTGATAGGTGCTTAATAAAATTCAATCCGGCAAAACCGCCACCGATAACGACAATGCGGCGTGTATTGAAATCGTTGCGTGTCATAATCTTGATATCAAAAAGGCCAATACCCCTAGCGTTGTTGTCAGGAATGCGCCTCTATGTTGTCAACAAATAATACGTTGTATTTGAACAGATGGGCACGAATTATTTAAGTTTTTATCGCTAAAATATCCATGAATTACCGCACACGTTTGAAGTCATGAATGTGTGATTACGAATGGGTGTTCTGTGTTCTGCAGGACCGGAAAAGTTCCGGATATGAGGTATTATTCGTCGATATATTCTGCCTGCTGAGAAGCGTTATTTTTGCGGGACATCGCGCCCGCTGCAGCCAACAGAAAGACAACCGGTAGCACGGGCATCAGGAAGCGCCCGTCCCAATCTTCAGTAGTTAATCCTATGCTAAGGACATGCAACGCAAGGTATATCCCTGCAAAAGTCCTTACATCCTTATTTACCGTTGGCATGGTCAATGCTCTTCCAAAAAAGCAATAGAGTGGTAACAGGATCACAAGCGAAAACAGATTGTGCATGGTGGACCAATACGGACGAACATGAGCCAACAAATAGAACACCTTCGTAAAAAACAATTTGGCCGAGTAGATCGGGTTCGCTACAACGAAGAACGAAATTTTAATAAGTTGTGGATAATGCTCTGGCGGTGAATAGATATTTTCGGGTGGCACGATACGCATGAATCCAACGTCGGGATAATTTGTGGTGGTGATGTCATAGATAACTTCTCCCGATAAGTACGCGTCCATGACTCCAAACGTGTTGAGTGCACGGTTGACGAAAATCAAGAACAATATTATCGCGGCACCCACGGTTGCATACCTGAGTTGTAAAGAACCAGTGCTCGCTATTACAGACAACAGCACAACCGAGAGTGTAGCGCCGATTAATGCGATGCCGGTTGGTTTTACCGTCATCGTAAACCCCGCAACTAATACTGCGATGAGGCCCGATATAAGTGTTCTGGTACGGTAAAAGTTTGTCAGGCTATAGAGCGCGAAACAGGTAGTGCTGATGTATACCGACTCGGCGAGCACGTACGCATTCCAGGAAGAGATTTCAAAAAAAACCAGGAAAAATAAGGCAGCTAAAAAGGCCATCTGTTGGTTGTTCCATAGCAATAGGGCCGTTTGGTAAAGCGCTATTACCGCCAGGAAGCTCAATACATACTGACCAACAATTATGGCGGCAATATCGCCCTGTAACGTTTTTACAAAGGCTATGTAGACAACATACCCGAGATACCAGAAATTGTGTTGGTCGACATAAAACCCGGACAACAGGTTCTGCGCATATTCAAGATATCGCGGGGAATCATTGACCATCTTTATTCCGAGCCTGGAAAAGAGAATGCCGTTAACGAGCGCAAACACGATGAACAGAAAGCCGTAATGAAACCTCCTGTCCGACAAAGCTGAGGAAAGATTGGATTTCAATGCTTTTCTATTCACGATCATTATAGTATTAGGAGTGCCTGCCTTCCAAAGAAAGTTGTTACAATTAAAGTAATTGCGAATAATTTCCTGTGCCAGGTGTAACTTAGTCAAGTCTGACGAGTACTTATTCACAACCATTTGTCATGTTTAAGAATTATCTCACCATCGCCTGGAGAAACCTTCGTAAGAAGAAGATATACTCGGCCATTAATATTTTCGGGTTAGCGCTCGGCATTGCCTGCTGCACGCTGATATTTATGTATGTCGACTATGAGCGGTCGTTCGATACCTACCACGCCCAGGGCGACCGCATCTACCGCGTTATTCACGGTTCAAAGGAGAGCAAACAAGCGACCGATTCGTATTGGGTGTGGGGTAATGCCCCCATCGGTCAGGCGCTGCAAAGTAGTTTTCCCGAGATCGATAAGGTAGTGCAGTTTTCCGGGCGTGCTGATATCCTCCTTACCAACGGCGAAATCACCCACCAGGAAGAAGGTATATTTTTCATGGATTCTACGGCTTTTGATGTGTTCAGCTGGAAGTTGCTGAAAGGAGATCCGAAAACCGCACTGGCGGCACCGTTCAGCATCGTTCTCACCGAATCCACTGCGAAGAAATATTTTGGAGACGAAGACCCGGTTGGGAAGTCGCTGGCGGGTAGTGAGTCGGCAGGCAGGGCCGATGCTGGCGAGTATCTGGTGACCGGCGTGATGGAAGATGTTCCGGCAAATTCACATTTCCGTTTTAATGCGCTGCTCTCCATGAGCACCTTCCGGAAGTCGAGGCCCGATATCTTCAAGGAATGGGGATACGTGGATTTCTACACGTACTTCCTCGCCAACGATAAATTTGACCTTAACGCGTTCAACGCGAAAATACCCGACTTTCTCTTCCGCCAATCAAATGACCCGAGCAGCCAATACAATATTGTTATTGAGCCACTCAAAGAAATGTACCTCGGAACGGTAGCTCAACGGCAGCCTGGAGAAACGGGAAGCATTGCTAATCTCTATATTTTTTCCATCATTGGACTGTTTGTCCTGACTATCGCCATTATCAATTTCATGAACCTGTCGACAGCACGTTCCATGGAGCGCGGCAAGGAAGTAGGTATCCGGAAGTCGATCGGTGCGGAACGTGGAAATCTCGTTTCACAATTCCTTGGCGAATCCTTTATCATCGTCAGTCTTTCTATGATCGTGGCACTGGCGGCCGTTGCTTTGGCCCTGCCGGGCATGAATAGTATCACGGGGAGGCTACTGGACATGAGGCATTTTGTCACGGCGCAGAACATCGCCCTGCTGTTAGTGGCGACGTTAGGGATTGGCCTTCTGGCCGGTTCGTATCCGTCGTTTGTATTGTCTTCTTTCAGCCCGGCTACCGTGTTAAAGGGAATGAATAAATCCGGCAAGGCCGGCGTGACCCTTCGGAAAGGCCTGGTGATTTTTCAGTTCAGTCTGTCGATCGCGCTGATTGCAGGAACGATGATTGTATCGTCTCAGATGGATCATATTCTGAACAAAGACCTGGGCTTCGACAAGGAGCAGATGCTGATTTTGGATTACAACTACGATGAGCGGGTTAACGACAAGCGGGAAGTTCTGAAAACGGAACTGGAGGCGAACCCTGACGTGTTGTCCGTTGCCTTTTCACGAAGTGTTCCAGGCAGTTATTTTCCGAATGCATATACCGAGATCGTTGCGTCCGACGGCGAGCTGAAAGGAATGGCGCAGCCGATTTTTCAGGTAGGTATGGATTTTGTCGACCATTATGGATTGAAGCTCGTGGCGGGCAGGTCGTATTCCCGCGACTATCCTTCCGATACCCTTGGAGGGCTGGTGATCAATGAGGCCGCTGCACGGCAGTATGGTTATGCGAACCCCGCCGAGATCGTGGGCAAAAAATACAAGCAGTGGGGCAGGGAAGGAGAGGTGATCGGCGTCGTGAAGGACTTCAACTACATCTCACTGCACCGGAACATCGAACCGCTCACGCTTCCGTACGAGCCCTATGCCAGCCGTTATGTATCATTGAAGATCAAGTCGGGAGATGTTACACGCACAATCGACCAGGTGCGCAAGACCTGGATGCAACTCGTGCCGCACCGGCCGTTCCTCTACAGCTTCCTTGACGACGACTTTGATCGGCAGTACCAAAAGGATTTCAATTTTAAGACTTTGTTCTCCGCGTTCTCATCGCTGGCGATCTTCATTGCTTGCCTGGGCCTGCTGGGACTGGCTACCTATACGTCGGAATTGCGTACCAAGGAGATCGGAATCCGCAAGGTGCTCGGGGCGAACGTAAACAGCATTGTGACCTTGTTGTCGAGAGATTTTATTGTGCTCATCGTGGCGGCTATGCTCATTGCCACACCTGCGGCGTGGTATAGCATGAACCGATGGCTTGAAGGTTTTGCTTACCGCGTAGAGATTCACTTCTGGATCTTCGTTCTGGCAGGATTGGCAGCCATTGCCATCGCAGCGGCCACGATTAGCTTTCAGGCGATTAAGGCGGCAAGGGGAAACCCGGTCAATTCCCTGCGGAGTGAGTAGCCTGTTTCATGCCGGAAAACGCAGTTGGCTGCACGCGCACATGTCGTTGATGTGACAATTTTGTGAATTCGTCTTCCCTATCCGCAGCTCGTTCGGCATGTGTTAGCCCTACCGTGAAGCCTTCAGTATCTTACCACAATGATTATCTGGAGAATTGTTTTGGTGTGGTTCGCGATGGCGACGACTGGCTCATTGATCACCTATTTCGCCTATATCGATGACAACAATAAGTGGTTTGTCGTGGTGCAGACGATGGCGCTTTCGGTTATCGTTTTGCCCGTCCTTTTTTTGATGACTGTTCTATATTATCGTTTTTTCAAGGGGACCACAAACGCGTTGTACGAGTTTGCTCCTTCTGACGACAGTTCCCGGTCAGGGGGATAGTGTTCTCATCACACACGAGAAGCTTAACGACCGAAAAGCCTCGCCAATTCGCACAGGCGTTCAGCTTCGTCTTGCCCCGGGATTTCAGTCAGCCTCCATCGCCAGTTCAGCGCGTTCACAGTGGCAGGAGTATTGAGCCGGTTTCGCTCGTTAAGATTTAATAGATCCTGCATAGGGATCATGGCTGTGTCAGCAACGGATCCATAGGCCAGGTTCACGAGGACGCGGGCAACATTCATCGGCGTAACGCGCTTTCCGACGTATTTAGCTAATCGCGCACGCGATGCTGCGTCAAGCTCTTTTCGATACCACCCTTTCGTGGTGTTGTTATCATGAGTGCCTGTGTAGACGAGGCTATGGCGTCGATGATGGTGTGGACTGTGGATGGTCGACGCGATATTTTCTCCAAAGGCAAATTGTAGTACATGCATACCCGGCAATTGCAGGGAATCACGGAGCGCATATACGTCGGGACCGATATCTCCAAGATCTTCCGCAACGAGCTCGCTGCGTTGGCCGCGAACACGTTTAAGGGCCTCAAACAATGCCTGGCCCGGTCCCTCCCTCCATGAGCCTTGTCTGGCAGTGGATTGGCCGGCCTCAACTTCCCAATATGTCGCAAAGGCTCTGAAATGATCCAGACGCAGGATATCAAAATATGCCAGGTTACGTCTTACCCGGCTTAGAAACCAGGCATAATTGTCTTCGCGCATAACCCCCCAGTTATAAACCGGCATACCCCACAGTTGTCCGTCCGCCGAGAAATAGTCTGGTGGTACACCGGCCATGGCTAACAACGACCCTTCAGAACTCACGGAGAAGAGGTCGCGGTGTGCCCACACGTCAGCTGAATCATGATCGACATAAAATGGGAGGTCCCCCATCAAACGGATGCCCCGGTCATGACAATATTTCTGCAGGAGTTTCCATTGACGATCGAAAATAAACTGTGTCCACATCACCCAGCTAATCGCGTCTTCAAATTGCACGGCAACGGATTCCAGCGCCTCCTGCTTTCGGTCGCGCAGGGGTGCCGGCCATTGATGCCAGGGTGCGTCATGATGCTGCTCGCGGAGAATCTCGAACAGGGCGTAATCGCGAAGCCAAAATGCCTCGGCCTCTGCAAACTGATTGTACTCGCGAGTGAGTTCGGTAAATGAGCCCCTTTGAAAGTTATCATAGGCCTGTTTTAGTATCAAGGTTTTGTCCTGCACAGCAACTTCATAATCGGCTCGCCCCGCCTTGTGGATGCGAAACGGCATTGACGGCTCAAGCAGTCCGTCATTTACCAGGTCTTCAGGGCTGATATAAACTATGCTGCCGGCCATGGCAGAGTAAGAGGAGTATGGGGAATAGGCTGCTGACCCATGTGCGGGATTAATCGGCAAGATCTGCCATACACGTTGCCGTGAGGCATGCAGAAAGTCCGCGAACTGCCTTGCGGAGGGCCCAAAATCGCCTACGCCATGTGGGCCTGGCAGCGAGCTTACTGCGAGCACTACTCCAGCCTCACGCTGGGTGTTCTCCTCTTCCAGTAGCAAAATGGCAAAGGGAAAATCGGCGAAAAGGGAAGACACCTTCAGCATCCCTCTATGTTGCACATCCACCTCCGACAACAGCTGTCGCCCACTAAAAGGCGCATGTGGTGGCAGCAGGATATTTGTATCGTCCCAATGTGCCGACCATTCGCCGGCTGATTGCATAAAGCGGGCAGAATTCAACGGTATGGCTACCACTATCCACTTTCTTCCCAACTGGCGTGCAAAGGCGAGACAGTGAGCGGCACGCCGGCCCTCCGTCTCCAGTGAAATGTACTGGCCGTCACGAAATATCAATTCATGTATATGGCGAATATGCAGGAGCCTCTGTAAGGTCCAGCCTTTCACTGCGCCGTTGTCGCGCGTCGACCACGCTGTTTTAAAATCCTTTACGTCATCGAGATCACGCATTTGACGTTCAAAATCCACCGGCCTTCGATTATCGGGATCAACGAGACTAAGGTCCCAGTCGGCAGTGCCCTGATAAATGTCCGGTACCCCCGGACATGTGCCCTTTAACACCAATTGTGAAAAGGAATTGATCATGCCGAAGTCTGTTACGTGTCGGCAGAATGGCGTGAACGACACCATAAATTCACTTGAGGCCAGTATCGCATCCAGGAATGACGAAGTGGCTGTCTCGTATGCTTCATTGGGCTCGCTCCAGCTTGAATGGCGCTTTGCTTCACGCATGGCCTTTGACATAAAGGCCTTGAGGCGATCGGCCAGAAGAGTACCATCCCGAGGGTCATACACGCCGACCAGATTTTGATAAATGAAATATTCGTCGTTGTCATCAGGTGCGCCATTGGTTTTGAAGACACGATTTATCTCCATCCAGCTTTTCACCTGGCGAATCCAGGCATCGGCGACGTCGGGCAGTACGTTCAGACGCATCCTTACGTCCTCACCTCGCTTGGTGTCGTGGGTCGAAGTGGCATTCATTGCCAGCGGCCAATGTCGTTGCCGTTCGCGCATACTCTCATGAAAATCTTCGGTCGACAGGCCAAAAAACTCCGGCGAATCACCCACCTCGTTGTGACCTACAAATCGATTGTAAGTGTACATCAAAGTATCCTCCACACCTTTGGCCATGAGCGGGCCCGAGTATTGCATGCAGCGTTGATAGAAATTCAGCGCGTGAGGGGATGGACTCTCCGCTAGCCACTGTGCGCCGATCAGCGCAAACACGGGTGACAAGTCTTTGCGCTTCGATGCGCAACGGGATAAAAGTTTATTGATTGATTCGTGTTCGGCAGGCTCCAACGGAAGGTGGTTACCGTAGTATCGATATACAGGCATCTCCACCAGCAACATCGTAATGGCATCACGGATTGCCTTCGTTTCACCCTTTTTAATTGCGCGATCCAGGTGCTGTATTGGTCCCTGTTCCGTGGAAAGCAAATGTTCAAGGAAGTAGGTAGTAAGGTTAGAAAGTTCGCCCTGCATGTGGTGGTCAAGGATGTACCGCTTTTTATCCAGGATCTTTTCTGCGATTGAGCTTTCGTCATGGGTAAGTGATTGATAAAATTTGGAGAATCGATTCTCAGCACTCGAACGAGTGAACAAATTATTGACGGCACTCAAAAACTCATAGCCGGTTGTGCCCTGGATGGGCCACGTGACATCCAGCTGCTCTCCGTGCTCAAGGATTTTTTCCACCACGATGTAACAGGACGGACCACACAGTTCCCGGAGGCGTTTCAGATAGGTGACCGGATCAAACAAGCCATCGATGTGGTCCACACGAATGCCTTGAAAAATACCTTCGCGCACGAAAGCAGCAAGACGTTCGTGATACAGGGCAAACACTTTCTCCACGTGCATGTTGAGGCAAATGAGACCATTCACCAGAAAGAACCTGCGGTAGTTTATACGCTCGTCGGTTTCCCTCCAATCGCACATCCTATAGAATTGGTTGCCGGCAATTTTGCTCATGGCGTTGTAGTCGGCACTCGTCTCCTGCAGTACATTCTCTACTAAATCAGCCGTCGACGCGTCCTGTATGAGCGACGAAAATTGCAACAATAGCTCATGCCAACGCAGGGTATACTGGACGGGATCATCAATGCGGTGCAGGTCTTCCAATTGCGTCACAAACGCCGCTATGCTGGACGGCACGCCAGGGACGTTCAAGAGCTCGCCGTAGCTGCGGGAATTCAGGGGAAAGTACAAGTCTCCATAGCGCAGGCAAATCCTGTTGTGATGATAGGCCACGTGCAGTTCGCCGCGCTCAATCACCTCTTCTAGTGGAGCATTTAGAAATGGTGCCATCGGCCGTGCCGTGTGGAAGTCGCCCGACCAGGTTGTATCGAATACCTGAGCATAGGGTGACAAGAATCCTTTCTCCATAGCATCCATCAGCCAGGGGTTCCCAGGATGATACGCCATGTGATTGGGAACGATGTCCTGGATCCAACCTATACCACACGCCTGCAGTTTGCCTGCGAGACTGCGCAATTGTTCTTCTGTTCCGATTTCCGGATTGATAGCGAAAGGGTTTACCACGTCATAGCCATGCGGGCTTCCGGGCACCGCTGCGAAAATGGGCGAAGCATACAACGTGCGCACGCCGATGTGCGAGAGGTATTCAACCAGCTCTTCGGCATGTTGAAAGGTAAAGTCCTTATTGAACTGAAGACGATATGTGGATACAGGATTATACATGCTCCGTACCGAATAACAAAAATCTCATGGGTGCTACTTCAAAATCGGTAGCGTACACAGGTTCGGTGGCATCCGGACCCCTCCAATCCTTCGCTGCAGAGTTTACCTGACAACGCACCTGCGCAACCTCAGGCAATTCAAGGTGCTGGACAATGTGAGAAAAGTTGAACACGCATATCGCCTGATGAGAATCCGCTATCCGGTGAACGACCAGGCATTTCTCCGATTCATACACCCGTACCGTAAGACTTTCGCGGCTGCACGACGACAACACTTTGGATTTCTTGCGGGCGCCGATTAGTCGTTTGTAGTAATCCAGCAATGCAGTCTGCTGAGGATCGTGAGGGCTGCTCCACGGTAGCTTACAGTTCAGAAAAGTCTGTACCGCCTGCGGATCCGGCACGTCTCCCTGTTGCTGGAAAAATGCCGCAAATTCATCTTTTCTTCCCTTGCGCACGGCCTCGATGAGGGCCTCACCCTGGTGACTGACAAAGTATTGAAACGGTTGACGCGCGCCAAATTCTTCCCCCATAAACAGCATTGGCAAATATGGACTGCATATGACCGCGCCGGCCAGGACCTTCAACATTTCGAAAGGCACGAGTACACTGGTTCGTTCGCCAAGCATCGTATTACCCACCTGATCGTGATTCTGTGAAAAGACAATGAAATGTTCGCCAGAGAACCCCGTGACGTCCCGACCGAAAGTCTTTTGCCTGTGTTCCGAGTATTGACCGTCGTATACGTAGGCATTTGAAAATGCTTTACCCAGGTAAAGAAATTGACGGAAATCGCTGTAGTATCCGATCGGGTCTTGGCCAGACGCCACGCGAAGAGCATGGTGGAATTCATCTGTCCATTGCTCTTCCATCCCATAGCCATGCCGTGATAGCTCGTCCAGGTATTTTGGATCATTCAGGTCGCATTCTGCTATGAGGTAATGCGGACGCTGTGTTTCTTCGTTCAGGCGATTCACGAGGATTCGCAGCTCCTGTAAAACGTGCGTTGCGCTAAAGTCGCGAATGGCGTGGACGGCATCCAGGCGCAAGGCATCGATGTGAAAATCCCGCATCCACATGAGCGCATTCTCGATGAAAAACTTTCTCACTTCGTCACAGCCGGCATCATCGAAGTTGATCGCTTTGCCCCAGGGCGTACGATATTTATCCGTGAAATAGGGCCCAAACTTTTCAAAGTTGTTGCCCTCTGGTCCCATATGATTATAGACTACATCCAGGATTACTGCCATGCCGTTCTCGTGGCACCTATTAACCATCTCTTGCAAAGCATGGGGTCCGCCATAGGCATGGTGTGTGGCAAAAGGCAGTACACCGTCGTAACCCCAATTTCGGCTACCGGGGAATTCTACCACGGGCATAAGTTCGATGGCTGTAATACCCAGGGCTTTCAGATGAGGCAATCGGTCGATGATTCCACTGAAGGTACCGTTCTCCGAAAATGTGCCCACATGCAGTTCGTAGATAATGTAGTCCTGGAGTGGAAGGTTCTTCCATCCAGCGTCAGTCCAATTGAATCCATTGGGGTCGAATACTTCCGAAGGACCAAACACACCCTCTGGCTGAAACATGGAGGCTGGATCGGGTAAGCGTGCTTGCTGATCGAGCTCGATCAAATAGCGATCGCCAGGCTTCAGCTTGGTTGTGATGCAACTGAAATAGCCACGGGATTCGCGATGCAGCGTTATTGGTTCTTGTGAATCCATGAGTACGACTGCCGCTGCGGAGGCATGTGGTGCCCAAACGAGTACTTCGGATTCGCCACGCGAAGAGAAGTTGATTCCCACAGACCGGCGGTTGGTTACGATTACACTCATACTTCCCGCGGCGACTTTAGAATCAGAATGGATCGGGCCCCGGCCGTCACGACGCTCTCAGGTGAAACCCACTGCTCTTTCCTGAAATTCTTCTTAGCAGTATCCAGTACCTTGCTCCAGGTCTTCCCGTAACTCTCCGGCGGCAGCTTGAAGCCAATCGGTTCGTAGTGCGCATTGAATATGATGTAAAACGAATCGTCCGTTACTTTTCGGCCCAGTGCATCGCGCGTGTGTATACCCTGTCCGTTGAGGTAAACGCCCAACGACTTGGCAAAAGAATGCTGCCAGTTCTCGTCGGTCATTTCTGTGCCTTCAGGCAAGAACCAGCTGATGTCGTTTAGTCCACGGCCTTTCACCGCCTGTCCCTGGAACCAGCGGCGGCGACTGAAAATTGGATGCGTTCTTCGGAAAGCAATGAGCTTTTGAACAAAGGCGAGTAGCTCTTCATCCATGTTTGCCCAATTGATCCATGAAATTTCGTTGTCCTGGCAATAGGCATTGTTGTTGCCCTTTTGCGTGCGGCCGATCTCGTCACCCGCAACGATCATCGGTATCCCTTGCGATATGAACAGCGTCGTCAGGAAGTTACGTTTTTGCCGCTGCCGCAGCTGTACGACATTCTTGTCAATCGTTTCCCCTTCGATGCCGCAATTCCAGGATCGGTTATGGCTCTCACCATCGCGGTTGTCTTCTCCGTTGGCTTCGTTGTGCTTTTCGTTATAGGAAACGAGGTCGTGCAGGGTAAAGCCATCATGTGCGGTTACGAAGTTTACGCTGGCAGACGGCTTTCGATTGTTATCTTCATAGAGATCAGGACTGCCTGTAAACCGCATGGCGAACTCGCCCAGCATACTGTCGGCGCCACGCCAGTAGTCACGCACGCAGTCGCGGTATTTGCCGTTCCATTCGAGCCAACCCGGCGGGAAGTTCCCCACCTGATAGCCTCCCTCGCCCACATCCCAGGGTTCAGCAATAAGCTTGACCTGCGATATAACCGGATCCTGATGGATGATATCAAAAAACGCGCTGAGCTGATTTACTGCGTGGAGCTCACGCGCCAACGTGGCGGCTAGATCAAATCGCAGGCCATCGACATGCATTTCGGTAATCCAGTACCGCAGGCTATCCATAATCAGCCGCAGGACACTGGGAAGGTTAGCATTTAACGTATTGCCTGTACCTGTGTAGTCCATGTAATAGCGCTTGTCTTCAGCGAGGCGATAGTACGCCTCATTGTCAACACCTTTAAAGGAGAGCGTGGGACCCAGTTCATTTCCTTCGGCCGTGTGATTGTAGACGACGTCGAGGATTACCTCGATCCCGGCCGCGTGAAGAGCCTTGACCATCTCCTTGAATTCGATCACCTGTTCTCCCATACATCCGGAACTTGAATAGCGCGTTTCAGGAGCAAAGAACCCGATGGTATTATAGCCCCAGTAGTTCGTCAGGCCTTGTTCCTTCAAATGGCGATCGGCCACAAAGTGATGCACGGGCATAAGTTCTACCGCCGTAATGCCGAGAAACTTCAGGTACTTAATAGATTCAGGATGTGCAAGCCCAGCGTAAGTTCCCCTCAGCTTTTCGGGAATCAACGGATTAAGCTCGCTGAAACCCTTAACGTGAAGTTCATAGATAATCGTGTTTTCGTACGGCATATCGGGGCTCTCCACATCTTCCCAATCAAATGCCTGGTCAATCACAATAGACTTCGGCAAGAAGGGCGCGCTGTCCGTCTCGCTAAAACTCAGATCTTTATCCTCGCTGTGTACATTGTATCCGAAAAGGGAATCATCCCATTCAATCTTGCCGCTTATGGCTTTAGCGTATGGATCAATAAGTAACTTATTAGGATTGTAGCGTTGGCCGTTCTGAGGTTCAAAGCGTCCATGTACACGGTAGCCATAGAGTTGCCCAGGTTTAATATCCGGGACATAGATGTGCCACACCTGATGGGATCGTTCCCAAAGCAAGATCTTCTTGTACTCTTTTTTGGCATCAGCGCTCTTAAAGAGACACAACTCTACCTGTGTCGCGTTTTCGGCAAAAAGCGCAAAATTAACACCGCTTCCATCGTAAGTGGCACCCAATGGGTAAGGATGCCCGGGACGTAATTTCATATGTGTTTACGCGTAACTTCCTGGTATTTGGACTGTTCTTGTACCGCCCAGGTTGGGGTGGTCGGATGCTGTCGCTCAAATTCGACGGCCTTCACAGTTTTATCGTCCTCAACCACGGGAGCGCTTTGTAAACTTTTCATTAAACTGTTTAGCACATCCTTGTAATTGGTAAATGCTTCATAGGGCGACAAGTAGGGATTAGTCAAGGCGGCATGAGAGGAAGACATATGCAGGAAGTGATCGCCGGCAAGCAACTGCAGCCAGTACTTGCGGATTTTGTCATCGAGCCGATTTTTTGTTGCCTCCGCCAGTGCTCGGGAAGCTGCTAACGCCTCGCGCTGTATCTCGTTACCTAACCACGGTGAGGTATCGGCTTCGAGGTCGGCCGGCCATTGCAGTACTTCTGCATATTGATGTACGGCTTCTGACGGATGGACGAGTCTACCTTCCTTCGATGCCTGTGCTAATAACTTCCCGAAGAATCTGAGAATACCCGCTTCGCGATGTGCGTGAAATACATCGTAAGAGAAACCGACCACAACGGTATCGTCAGACGCTCCATTCACCTTATTGTAGAAATCATCATTCGTCAGGGTCGCGTTGCCAGCCCCAAAATGTTGTGTGATGGTGGTGGTCAAAGTTTCGTTGGCGGCTATCATGACGATTTCGCTCGTCACGTCGCGAACAACTGAACGACCGGTCCACACACCGGGCATGACCAGCAATGCCTCGAATCCCATGGCGCCGGCCAGATGCACCATCGATTTTTCGAAGAATGGCGCAGCCAGGAGAACCTTAGGGCGAATGCCGAAGTATTGGTAGACGAGATCGCTGTTGCGAATTACCTCTTCTCTGTAAACTTCTTCCGATAAGAGAACGGACAGAGAATAGTTATAAGGAAGGCCAAGCCATTCAACCGCGCCGGTTTCGTGTAGCCGTTTTAAACCTTCTATGACATCGGGTGCATACTTTGACAATTGCTCTAACATCTGGCCGCTTACAGCAAGGGCAATTTTTGTCTGCGAATTAGCCTCGATGGCCTTCAGCAACATGTCATTAACAGGCTCGTACAGATCATGGGCGCTGGTTTGTATCGCCGTTTCTGTAGCCTGGTGGTCTATAATATCCTGAGAGTCTTCACCGGGGTGACCGGCGCGCAACCGGGGAGCGTCATGCAATTCGAAGTATAAAAGCAGACGCTTAGAGGGTCGGTTTGAATCGCGCAAATCCGACCTTTTATTTTGTATGTCTTTCATGGGTGGCTTGAATTGTATATCAAGCCCTGCAAATAGCTTGCGGTATCTCCGTAGCAGCTATTCCTGCCGTCCAAAGCACACAACCGTTGCCTGTCATCCACACACTAACAGGAATTGGGGAAGATCTTCCCGGCGCTAAGTATCTGCTCGCCGCCTGGTCGCTTTTGGGCATTTGCACCCGATCCTTGATGGCGTTTCCCTGGCACAGTTTTGAACTGACGGAACAAAAAAACAAATATCATATGAAAGAGAGCCAACGTTATGCGCTTGTCACAGGTGGAACAAGCGGCATAGGATATGAACTAGCCAAGTTGCTAGCCAAGGACGGGTATAGTCTGGTTCTTGTTGCCAGAAATGAACAGGACCTGAATCGCGTATCAAAGGAACTCAGGCAACAGTTCAATGTTGAAATATTGACAAAGTCGAAAGACCTTTTCAAGATCGATAATGCCTTCGATTTATATAATGAAATAAAATCGGAGGGATTGAATATTGACATTCTGATCAATGACGCCGGGCAGGGTCAGTATGGAGAATTCATTGATACGGACATTCATCGCGATCTTGAGATTATTAACCTGAATATCTCCAGCCTGGTCGTGCTGACAAAATTGTTCCTTAGGGATATGGTTAATTTGGGAAAAGGAAGAATCATGAACCTTTCTTCAATCGCCAGCAAGACTCCTGGTCCGTGGCAATCGGTTTATCACGGTACGAAGGCTTTTGTCCAGTCTTTCACGGAAGCTGTTCGCAGCGAAACAAAGGAGTTAGGCGTTACCATTACTGCTTTGCTTCCTGGCGCTACGGACACCGACTTTTTCAACAAAGCGGGTATGCTTGCCTCAAAGATCGTAGCAGATGGCGAACTGGATGATGCAGCAAAAGTTGCTCAGGACGGCTATGAGGCCCTTATGAACAGTGATGACATGGTGGTTTCAGGTGGTAAAAACAAACTCCAGGTTGCCATGAGCAACGTAACTCCTGATAGTTCACTTGCCGATAAGATGAAGAAAAAGCAAGCACCCGTTGGCGCCGATAAAAAGGGAAACATATGAAGGCCGCGCGAATACATGGTCCTCGTAAAATAACTTACGACACCGTGGATGATCCCAAGATTCAGGACAGCAGAGATGTGATTCTCAAAGTAACGGCAACCGCCATCTGCGGCTCTGATTTGCACATATACTCCGGCGGACTCCCACAGTTGCGGCCCATGGTAATGGGTCATGAGTTCATGGGGATAGTGGAAGAAGCAGGTGCGGCTGTTAAGAATCTTAAACGTGGAGATCGAGTGGTCGTGCCCTTCCCAATAGCCTGTGGCACATGCTTTTTTTGTAATCACGATCTTCCGGGACATTGTGAAAATAGCAACCCCGAGCACTATGGACCTGAAGGCGGCCTGTTAAAAGAAAAGGGAGGAGCGCTGTTCGGCTATACAGATCTATACGGAGGCTACGATGGTGGCCAGGCTGAATACGTTCGCGTGCCTTACGCAGATTTCGGACCGCGTATCGTCCCGGAAAATCTAACCGATGAACAAGTACTTTTCCTCACAGATATATTTCCGACGGGATATACGGGTATTGACTGGGGCAATGTTAAAGGCGGCGAAACCGTGGCGATTTTTGGCGCTGGTCCTGTTGGAATAATGGCCGCCAAGAGTGCGTGGCTGCGGGGAGCAGCGAGAGTCATCATTGTAGATACACTTGAGTATAGACTGACCAAGGCAAAAGCCACTGCAGGTTGCGATACAATTCTCTGGGAAGATAATGCCGGAGGCGTAGTTGATCAGATAAGGGCGATGACCTCCGGCCGCGGAGCCGATGTCTGTGTGGAGGCAGTAGGCTTCGAACCCGATCGCACTTTCATTGACCGGGCAAAGGCAGTAATCAACCTTGAGAAGGGTTCTCCGAAAGTCCTGGAGGCTTGTTTGAGTGCAGTTCGCCGGGGCGGCACGGTATCCGTACTGGGTGTCTATCCGACTACCTATGATAACTTTCCAATCGGTCAGTTTTTCGACAAGGGTATCACGCTTAAAGGTGGACAAGCGCCTGCACACAAGTACATCGATACCCTTTTGAAATACGTCGTAGAAGGAAAAGTACAGCTAAACGATATCATCACGCATCGTCTGCCGCTGTCACAAGTCGCTCATGGGTACAAGATCTTCAAAGAAAAGGAGGAGGATTGTGTTAAGGTCGTTCTTGACCCGTGGAAATAAATGCCGCTCACAATAAATTGATGTTCCGATCGATCAGAAGAGTTGGCGAGCAAAGGAATCTAGCAGATTATCGACAAAATACTGCTGTACGCGTCCTTGCCCTGTAAGACGCGTTTCGAGTACGCTGGCCAGAACGGTTTCACCGTTTTTAACTATCGCGTAATAGGCAAAGCAGGATTTGATCTTCAATGCCGGCACTGGAACCGCGTATCCGGTAATGGCAATACCCCATTGGCTGCAGAATTTTCTTGAGACTTCTGCAGCCATTTGGACTGCTATTTCAGGGGAAACACAATTTGTTTCATCTGCGTGGATGGGATTAACATCAAGGTGTTTCGTCTTTTGCCCAAGGTTGTAGACAATTATTCCTCCCTGTAAGAAACTCGTGGCATTTACTGCGCGCGAGAGTGTGGTGATAACTAAACCGGCGGTTACGCTTTCCGCAACGGCAATAGTCTCCTTTTGCCCAACCAATCGGTTAGATAGGATTTTCAAAGTGGTTTTCTTCATGTTTCTCTCAGTCGATTCATGCCGCTAATTTGTTTAACCTTCACTCACCACTCAAGTGCAAATGAAAAAAATCTTAAGCGTGCGTTGAAATCAGGCAGTCGTTTGATCCATGCAATTTGGCACTTATTTTGGCAGGGCATCATTACCACCAACATTAGACGTTATGATACAGATAAGAGAGATTTTTAATGGCGTTGACGGCCGGCCGGAGCAGCCGGGTGCTCCCCTGGTGATGTTTGATGACATGTGTGAGCAATTTACGAGGCTATTTCCACAGCAGGACAATCAGTATTGGGGAGAGAAATCGCTCCTCAAAGTATTGTTGAACCGGGAAGGAGAAGAGCAGCCTGAAGCGTTCTTGTCAGACAGTTTAACGCGTCACTCATCAGAAGATGAACACACTCGGAGGCGCGCCATGATTTTCATGCTGCTAGGATTAAAGTCTGCGGCCGAGGAGGCCATAGAAAATTCCAGTCAGGCAAGCATTGATGATACGAAAGACAGCGAAGATTTAGTCGAAGACTCAAATGAACGATAGCAAAACAGCGCCACTGGCAACGGGTGATGCCGACCGGCTGAACAACCAAGTTTCAAATTATCCAGTGTCCAAAGTGAGAAATACGCTTCTGATCATTCTTTGTACCGTATCTATTATCGCCACTGCACAAAAAGGGCAGCCGCCAAAAGAGAAGACATCGGCAAGCGTGTACACCAACTTCCCGCAGCACGAAGATTTCATACCCTCTATGGTGAGCAGGCTTAAAACGCCCGATGGGTTTACAGTTCTACTAGCCGCATCCGGCCTTGGGAAGCCTAGAATGCTGGCATTTGATGAAGGTGGCAGATTGTACATCACACGTCGGGACCAGGGTGATGTACTTCGGCTTTCAGACAATAACAAAGATGGAAAGTTCGAGGAGCTTCACACGATCGTCTCCCAGTTTCCTGGTGTCCATGGCATCACGCTTCACGATGGCTACTTATACTTGTGCTCAAATCGCGAACTGAAACGAGGCAAGCTGAGCAGCGCCGGTGAAGTGGGCGAGCTTGAGGTACTCATCAAAGACCTTCCGGACGGCGGCCAACATGGAAACAGGACGCTGGGTTTTGGACCTGATGGAATGCTCTATCTGACAATCGGAAGTGATTGCAACGACTGTAATGAGTCCAACCCGGAGCATGCCACCATTGTAGTAGCGAAACCGGATGGGACGCAACGCCGGATCTATGCGCGCGGGTTGCGGAATACTATTGGAATAGACTGGCATCCGGTTACCAAAGATCTTTGGGGCGCAGACAATGGGACGGACTGGCGCGGCGACGACATCCCTCCCGAAGAGCTCAACAAGATCAAGGACGGCGCCCACTATGGCTGGCCGCTCGTGTTCGGTAATCGCGTTCCCGACGAAACAAGAGAAGAACCTTTGGGTAGCACCAAGTTGGAATTTGCCAAAACAACGGAGGCATCAGTGATGACGTTCCCCGCTCACAGTGCGCCCATAAACCTTCTGTTCCTTGACGAGGCCAGAGGGTTTCCGAAGGAATATCAAGACGATGCCCTGATAAGTTTTCATGGCTCGTGGAACAAACAAAAGCCGGACGGGTATAAAGTCGTCCGTGTCCTATTTGAAAATGGTGAACCGAAAGGCCAGGAGGATTTCTTTACCGGATTTCTGAGTGAAGATGGGAAAAGCCGCTTTGGCCGTCCTGCGGGACTTGCTGTGTCGCCTTCCGGAGATCTATTTATCTCGGACGATGAAAATGGAATGATCTATTGCGTGAAATCAAAATCGAATCCCCAATGAAATTATACGCAACACTAGCGATATCGTTTTTAGTTTTCAGTGTGTGCGCTCAAAACAACCGCACGACGTTTGACGCGCCTAAGGTCTATCCGGAAGGCATCGCGTTCGACACCAGGAACAATGTGGCTTACGTGAGCTCAGTGAAAACCGGCACGATCGGAAAAGTAGACGCAACTGGAAACTATACTGAATTCTTTGTAAGCAAAGATTTGAAATCAACCTATGGAATGAAGGTTGACGAAAAGCGCAACAGGCTTTGGGTGTGCGCCAGTGATGCCAACTACAGTAAGTACAAAGATCCATCAACATTTAAGAAAATGGCGCGCGTCATAGCGATCGACTTGTCGACGGGCGAAAAGGTTGCTGATATCGATTTGTCTGCGCTATTTCAGGGTTATCATTTTCTGAATGATTTGGCACTCGATGATAAGGGTAACGTTTATGTAACGGATAGCTTTTCACCGGCTATTTATAGGATCGACACCAAAGGAACACCTTCGTTGTTTGCGACCAACAAGTTGTTCAAGTCTGCCTTCATCGGTCTTAACGGAATTGTGTTTCATCCCAAGGGGTATTTACTGGTGGCGCATAATACCGATGGCGTGATCCTGAAAGTAGATATGAAAGATCCCTCCAAAGTCGAGCGGGTTGTGATCGATCAGCTATTCCCGGGAGCAGATGGGTTGTGGCTCGATGCCCGGCAAAGTCTGATTGTCGTGCAAAACAAAGGGGTGAACAAGGTATTTAAACTGGCCAGTACTGATGAGTGGAAGACTGCATCGGTCGGTGCCTCTACGCCATCATCGGAGTTATTTCAGAATCCCACAACCTGCGGACAGATGAAGGGTCAGCTCTATGTGTTGAATGCAAAACTCAATGAGATCTCGGACTCGACCAATAAGCCTTCCAATAGTTTTTCATATCAACAGGTAATATTCAAGTAGCGTATTTATCTTCAAGCGACGTGCTTTTTTTAACAATGCCGTTCGTTCACAAAAGCCGTTCGTTCACAAAAAAAGGATGTGTACGTGTTCCTTGATAAACGCACTTAAGCTTCGGACGCAAAAAGATCTTTTAGGGAAATCACTTCCAGATCCTGGCTGGCTGGTCCCGTAAGTACTTTTCCGTCCGGCGAATACCGTGCGCCATGACATGGGCAATCCCATGAACGTTCTGTGCCATTCCAGACAACGTTGCATTTCATGTGCGTGCATATCGACGAAACAGCATGAAGTTTTCCGTTTTCACTTTTGTATAGAGCAACGGGTTTGTTCTCCACTTTTACGACCCTTCCTTCTCCCGGGGCGATTTCTGCCAGATCGCCCAGCTGATGCAAGCTTATCCACTTCCCGACGAAATGTTTGACCACATCCACGTTGTGGGTCACGAAATTGTTAAAACCTGCGATCGGCTTGATGCGCGAGGGTGAAAAGAGGTTTTCGTAAATGCTCTCTCCGGTCAGGATCTGACGGGTGATTTCTTGCGCCGCAATGTGACTGTAGATCATTCCATTCCCCCCGAAACCAGTAGCCACATAGATACCGCTATTGCTGCCGGGTAAGTGGCCGATATAGGGAAGTCCATCGGCCGATTCGAAGTATTGTGATGACCATTGATGGGTTATCTCCTTGATATTGAATATTCGCTCCACGTCTGCATGCAGTGTTGCGAATACGTGCTCGGTGTTTTCATTCTCACCGGTCTTGTGGTCCTTACCGCCAACGATGAGATATGTCTGCCCGTCTATGGTTTGGGAGCGATAGTAGTGGTAAGGATCCTTAAGATCATAAATCAATCCCGCCGGATATCGTTCGCCGGCAAGCTTCAATGCCATGGCATAGCTGCGCCACGGCGCGCAGCGAAGATGAAGGAGATTGATTCCAGGAGGAATGTGTGTCGCATACACCAACTTTTCTGTCCCAAAAACTCCCTGCGAAGTCGTAACGGATATTTTTCCGTCATCATCATGGACATCGCTCACGTGGCAATCGTGGGCGATCGTTCCGCCTAGTCTTTCAAATTCACTCGCTATCGCGAACAAATATTTCAGCGGATTGAATTTTGCCTGATCCTGAAACCTCGCGGCCTTTTCGAACGCTACCGGTATAGGAAGGTCAGTTACGTATTCGCCCGATAAGCCAGCTTTTGTCGCAGATTGAAAGACCCTTTCAAGATCATTTGTCTCGCTTTCACTCTGTGAGAACAAGAACGCATCAGACCTTGCAAACTCACATTCGATATTCAATAGACGGATATTATTTTCAATCAACTGAATAGCTTCCGAAGCTGCGGTGGCAACCGTGCGGGCGCTATCTTCTCCAAACGCTTTGGCAATGACATGATAGGGCGTATCGAGCAGCGTATTCAAGTGCGCCGTTGTGCCGCCGGTGGTTCCGAAGCCAAGGTTATGGCTTTCTGCAAGCAAACAATTCTTTCCCTGTGTTTGCAACATTACGGCTGTCATTACTCCAGTCATGCCTCCGCCCACGATCACAACGTCGTATTGCGCGCCGGGTGCAGGTTTCGAATTTGGCATGAATCTTTGCGTGTCCTGCCATAGGCTGATATTTTTGCCATCTCGATCCATAAAAAATAGTTTATAAGGTGACCTTCCTTAAAAAGTGTGCCGGGTGGGTTTAGCACTTACTGACTTAGCGCAGAGCTGATTTTTACCGTGCATCAAATTGTCAGACTGAATATCATGGTTTTCTAATGGGGCTATTTAACAACAGTATCGTTTCCACACCGGCGGCATTTCCACAACCCCACAAGAATTAGCCAGGTAACGCGATTCAACCAGAGTTTTGTGCTATTTTCGCTTCCGCCTTGTTCAATGTTCAGTGAACTGCAGCGAGATGCTATGATGCACACGGTTGTACTCATTGACGACGACCCAGACGATGTTGACTTTCTCGCCGAGGCAATCAAGGATTTTGATGGCAGCATCGAATGCGTCTCATTTACAAATCCTGTTCGGGCCATCACGCATTTATTAAGTGCAGATTTTACACGCGAACCCACCTGCATTTTTCTTGATTACAACATGCCCGAGTTAACAGGCCTGGAGTGCCTGACTATCCTCAGAGACTCCAGCAGGTATAAGCTCACGCCGATGGCTGTTATTTCTACCGGCCTGGGTAGTTCGGAGAGTGGGCAGTTTGGAAGAAGCCGGTGTAGCAAGGCAGGCGCGAACTTTGCCGTGGAAAAGCCGTCAACCATGTCAGGGTACCAAAAACTCCTGGCCGAAATCTTTTCAGCCCTCGCTAATCGCTAATAACCATTTTTCGTGCGCCAATCACTTTTCCATCAACCACCAGGCTGTAGACATACAGGCCGGCTCTCATGTCCCGTCTCGAAATAGCCATATGGAATTCGCCTCGTTCGGTCAATACCTCGCTGCGTATAGCCCGGCCGGTGGCATCGTGCACCAACAGCCTCGCCACATTCACTGAATGGGGCAATGCAATCTGGACATCGGTTTCCTCGTTGTAGGGATTTGGATAATTTTGCTCGACGTAGGGCTGGATTTCCTGCTCTTCCCTGCGAGGCGGTTCGCCTGTCATTTGTGCCGTGGCGATACGGCCAATACCAGCTTCCGGGGCCCTTTGCAGGGCAATGATATCGGCAATGCTCAACGCGCTGTTGAATACCTGAATCTCGTCAATAACGCCTCTGAACATCCTGTTCCAGGTGGATGCATTTCGCGTGGCACTGTTAAAGTTGCCAATTGCCAGCCGGCCTATATTACTGCCCGTGACGCCTGGCGCAATATAGGCGCGCGTCACATCAAGCGATGCCTCCTGGGTTGTACTGCCAAAATAGAATTTCACTTCACCGGAGGAAGTGTATGTCACCGCAAAGTATAGCCAGTTCGTTAGTGACATGGTATAGTCAGTCGGTACCTTGTTCGGCGAACTTACGGCCGGCGAGCTGTCGGGCCATCCGTCAACACCCAGGCGCAGACTGCCATTGCCCTGATAAACAAGGTCAACGCCATCACCACCATTGTTGATCCAGGTGACAATCCTGTTGCCACCGGATCCGGCAATGTTCGACCGGTTGTTTATCCATCCCGTGATGGTAAACGCACTCAATGATTTCAAACCATCGATAATTCCTGTGCTTTCCAGATAGCGATCGCCGGGATTTACATCAAAGTCCATCGCCCCGCCATTCCTTGAATTTAGTGTTGAATAAGGGATCATGGCCGACCGAACGAAACTTGCCGATAGGGCTCCCGTATTGACCGGGTTGACATTGTCGGGTTCGTCCAGGTGAAGCAGGATCTGGGGTGTTGGACCTGCACCCGTGGTCAATGTAAACTCTCTGGGATCGGACCGGTTAAAACCAGGATCGATGGCAACCATCTTCAATCTGTATGAAGTTGACGGAAGCAGGTTGTTCAGCGTGTAAGTCGTCACAGGCCCTGTTGCCGCGCGCAATTCGTTGCTGATAGAACCCAAAATTTCATAACCGGCAATGCCTACGTTGTCCGTGGCTGCCGTCCAGCTGATGATGGCCGAGGTCGACGATTCTGAAAGTATGCGCAGATTTGTCGGCGGTGTCGGCTTCTCGGTATCATTACCTACCTGGCGCTGTACGCTGATGATGCCATTCAAATCCAACGACGATGCGAATAGGTGCACATCATCCAGCAATCCGTTGAAAAAGTCCGTTGCGTATTTGGCTGACCCCTTGTATGGCGCTTGAAAATATCCCAAGCTCAGCGTTTCAATATCGATGCCAGTTCGGCCCGACGGAAGAGTCGCCGTCATATTCAACGTGGCATCAGCCGCATTGCCGCCAAAGTAGAATTTTGCCTGTCCCGTGGATTCGTACGTCACCGCGAAGAAAACCCAGTTGTCCTGAGGCGTCGATGGGTTCATCATTGCCCTATAAGACGATTTCGCGGGCGTTGTGCTGTCCAGTGGCTGATCAATATGAAGCACAAGGCTACCTTCTTCGTCCAGCCTCAGGTTAACCCCCTCACCGGTCGTTTCAGCCCACGAAAGTATTGTTCCACTTCCCCTTGCGTTCAGCCATCCCGTTAAGGTTAGTGCATTCATGTTCCTGAGTTGTTCAACGATACCAGGACTTACCAGGCCGCCAGATGTTTCTGCCACGTCACGTGAATGAAGGTTTCCTGGAATGTTCGGGATATTGTTGCTCACCCCGCGTGCAGTGCCAAAGGACAACGGCAATATGCCTGCATTTATCGTTGGACTCTCTTCTGGCTCATCGAGGGCCAGGTGAATGATCGGTTCCAGTGCATCGGAAGATCCGGTGGTGAGTTGTACGACGTTGCTTGGTGGTGACAAGTTGCCGGTGGCATCGCGCGCGCGGACGACGACGCTATAGGCGGTACCTGGCGTAAGGCCAACGACCTGAAATGTAACCGGTGCAATTCCGCCACCGCTGCCTGTTGTGCCCAACAAGGTGGAACCACTAAATATGTCGTAGCCCACCACCTGATAGTTGTTTGATGACGCCCATGACAGACCTGCCGACGTGTTTCCGACCGATAAAATATTCAGGTTAGTTGGTGTGGGGAGGTCGTTGCTCCGTTGTATACCCACGATTTGGCCGGCGCTCAGGGCGACATTGTGAATTTGTATGTTGTCGATCAGCCCCCTGAACATGCGGTCATATGTCTGGGGTCCTCGTGTATTGTCGTTAAACGCTCCAATTGCCAGTTTACCAATATTACTTCCGGTAGTGCCCGCGTTATAGTTTCTGGTGATATCCAGCGTCGCATCTGCTGTGGCACTTCCGAAGTAAAACTCCACCTGCCCAGCCGCCCGGTACGTAACGGCAAAAAACACCCAGTTTGATGCTGGTGCCGATGCGTTGGCAGGTACCTTACTGGCGGAGCTTATCGCCGGCGATCCGTCAGGCCAACTATCAATACCTATCCTGAGGCTGCCATTGCTTTGATAGACCAGGTCCACTCCGTCGGCACCGTTATTGATCCAGGAAACAATGCGATTTCCTCCACTACCCGCAACATTTGACCGACTGTTTATCCATCCGGTGATGGTAAAGGCAGCCATGTTCTTTAGCGCATTTATCGGTGCTGTCCCCTCAACGTAGTAGTTACCCGGTGTCACCCCGAAGTCAAGGGCATAATAACCTCCTCCTGTAACGGGTACATTGCCGTCGGTAAGCGGTGTATTGGCAGATCGTATGAATGTTGAAGGGACTGAGCCGTTGTTTACAACACCCGCAGGTGCATCCATGTTGAGATGAATTAACGGCTGCGGCGTTTGCGCGCGAAGCTCCAGGCAAATAGTCAGTTGAAAGGCGAGGAGAAGGATGACACAGGAGACGATTTTTAATAACGCTTTCATAACGGTTAGGAAGTAAAGTAAAAAATAAGACGCGGTACTGCAGCCAGCGAAAAACTGTCCGTGGCTATGAATTTCCCAGAGCGCCTGAGGTACCCTGAAATTCAATGAAGGCCTTCGTAGGATCGCAACTATTATTTCGTGTGCGTATAGCCTTAATGATTAAAATATAGGTAAACGCAGCAAAGTGTGCAATGCGCTGGCCCGGTCTTTTAGAAGATTTTTGTCGTGAGGGTGCTGGCTATGTACAATTGGCGAACGATACCCGCTGAACAATGCCTTGACAATATTTTGCCATCATACAGATCAAGTAAATCTTCCCTACCTTAGAGTATAAGTAACCCTCCATGGCCGAAAGTAATGCGACAATACTGATTCCCGACATCAGTGGATTTACAGAATTCATGACGAGAACTGAACTTAGCCATGGTTCGTATGCCATCAATGTCCTCATTGATGCGATTGTCAACGCAGTCGGCGAGGAATATGACGTCTCTGAAATTGAGGGGGACGCCGTTTTACTCATTAGGAAAGGACCGTCTCCGTCGAAGAAGGAAATACAGGATATTTGTTTGAAGATCTTCAATGAGTTTCATTTCCGCAGAAAATGGATGCAGCGATTTGCCGTTTGTCCCTGTGGCGCTTGTCTGGCCATTTCCAACCTCACGTTAAAGTTTGTGGTTCATCGTGGGCCTTTGGCGGAAATAAAAGTGGGTCGATTTGTGAAGCAATCAGGACCGGAAATGATTGTTGCTCACCGTCTGCTCAAGAACAGTATTGATAATCATGAATACCTGCTCATGTCAGACAAGGCGTTGCAGCAGGCAATTGACACGACCCATGAGGTCGAATTGGAGTGGACCAGCTCGTCGGATGAGTATGCCTCAATCGGCAAAGTAGGATACCAGTTTGCATTGCTTAATTATGCGCGAAACAACGTGCCTGAACCGCCGGAATTACCCACCTATGTGACTGACGACACACCTTTTCTTCAGATAGCGATCGCCGCCAACTTCCGGGACGCGTATATGGTGATCATGGATATCCCCGGCCGGCCGGGTTGGATGCCGTCACTTCAGAAGGTTGAGCAGGAAGAGCCAATTGTATATGTGGGCAGTGTACACCATTGCACATTCGAAAATTGTCAGGTGGACGTATCGCCGCTGCGGATGACCTCATCAGACGACAGTATCCTGTATGCCGAAAGCTGCAGGAATGAAGCGATGAATCTTTCGTTCGTCTACGAATTTGTCTTCAGGCAAGTTGATGAATTCAATTGCACCGTTGCCATACGCAGTATGAATGGGGGTAGTTCTTCAGCAACAGAAGAGGTGAGCACGACGCTTTTGCCGGGCGTCCAACAGGTGGCTGAAAAGCTTAAAGCTCACTGCGAGGAGGAGCGTGTGATGGCGCAGACCCGGATAGGACGTTCTGTCTACTAGTACACCGCAGCAAAAAAAATAGGTGTATCTTCTTTTGGTGCAAATCGCCCCTTATCAGCAATTTCGTGTTTTCCGGTAAATCTGGAAAGGCCCGGCGGGGTTTACTCACGTCGATTTCGTCATGGCGTATAGGGCTGGCGTTATGAAGCGCAGCAACCTAGGAATATCCAAACCTTTCCTTCAGGAATGCAAGATTGTTCTTATAGCTATCGGTAATGTCAGCGTTTGTCGCCATTGCTCCTTCGATCTGCATCCAGCCAGACCCTATGTAGTCCATTGCTATAAGGGTGTCGCATATCTTCGTCCAGTCGAGCGTGCCCTTTCGGAGCAGCCTACCGTTTTCTTTCATGTGCAACTCGCAGATACGATCTTTACCGAGTTCTTTTAGTTCCTTGATCACATCGTATCCCGCGTCTGCCGAGTTTCTGAAGTCATAGTACACTTTTACGTTCGGTGAACCGGCATTGTCCATGATGTGCATCAGTTCCGCTGCGCTCAGATACGATTCGATGCCAAGGCAGATGCCGTGCTTTTCAGCTTTCGGCGCGACTGCTTTCAGTTTGTTCGTTACAGTAGCCACACCGGTTGAATCATTCCGTAAGTCTCCCTTGTCAAAAAAGGCTAATAGTATCACGTGGACACCACACGTGACGGCCACGTCAATGGCATCCGACACCCATTGATCGGTACGCGGATCACTCTTGTATGGAACGCGGTTCATCTCGGCAATCGCCAGGCTGGATATCGCTATACCCGTTTCTTTGGATGCAGTGATAAATTTATTCAACGTATCCGGCTGTCGCAGATGCAGGTTGTTTTCGGTGTTGCCCAGGTTGAGTTGAACACCCTGCAGCCCGATCGATTTCGCGATGGCGAATGAACCCGGATCGCTGCTTTTCCCCAGGGACCAGTCACAGGCACTGATCCTGATCCGTGACCTGGCGTTCGCGGATGTACTTATTCCGGTGGTGGCGAGTGCTGTAAGCAGCGTAGATGTTTTCAGCCAGGTGCGTCTTGTATAGGTCATGGAAGGCTTGTTCAGTCGAAGATAGCGGTTCAACGAATAGATTTTATGCCGGCTGTTGCATTTTGTCTGGTGCAACTATTCGATCGCGCGCCGTTGGGCGGACCTTGTAGCGCGTGGTTCGAAATCTTCCCTTTAGAGACGGGCAGCAATGCTGAAGCGATTTTCGGTTCGCGCTAAATCATTTGCCTGTCAAACGACTGCTTCCTGCAAGGCTGAACTTTCTTTGCGAGATTTTGTCAGGAATTCCTGATTGCACCTGTGGAATAGATTGTCATAGTTTTGATGCTAGGACAAGGAAGGGGACACCCCCTGAAAATAGGGGGCGGGCAATAAGAGCTTAAATTTTTATTTTCATTGGTTTGCAGATGAGCAAAACAAATCGCGTAATTTATTGAACACAAGTTGTGCTGCATAAGCGTTGTTCGAGAATGTGATGAGGATTTTGAAAGTGAGCAAACACTCCGATTGAACTAAGGACAGATTGGAAACGGTCTGTTTTATACCAACGAAGTACTTTTTCAACTTACTTGTGAAACTGGTCAAGTAGGGATGGTTGCATATAATGTGCAATCGTGCCGTTGGAATAGTATTGATATACCCATAGGGATTCAAAAATAACAAATCGACTTTCTCTGGATTTTGAAATACACTGATGCCATTAGGCACCAGCAGGGGAGTGTATTGTATTTGCTTGTCGGGATACTTGAACCAAACCGATGCGAACAAAGAGGTCTTTCTGAGGCGCTGGGCGTTTCGATACCGCTACGATGAACGGGGCAGGATGATCAGGAAGCAAGTTCCGGGTGCAGGACAGGTCATCATGGTGTATGATAACCTGGATCGGCTGGTTCTGACTCAGGACAGTGTGCAGCGGGCGAAGAGTACCAGGGAATGG